>Ga0233425_10000015_pt1 | contig 462296 bp, 433 predicted proteins | sample Watercolumn_Towu_2_FD_181712 | JGI IMG/M metagenome (GOLD analysis project Ga0233425, IMG submission 181712) | Freshwater microbial communities from Lake Towuti, South Sulawesi, Indonesia - Watercolumn_Towuti2014_140_MG | ecosystem: Environmental > Aquatic > Freshwater > Lake | place...
ATAACATGCCGCAAGATCATTCGTTTGATATCGTCAGCAAGCCGAATATTCAGGAGATTGAAAACGCCATCATTATGGCGATGAAAGAGATCACGGCCCGTTTTGATTTTAAGGGGAGCAATACCAGAATTGAAAAAGATAATGACAAAATAAAATCAGAAAAATGCTATGGTCAAGATAGAAAATATTTTCAATAATGGATCCTGGCCCGCCAAAAAGGCAAGCTCGATCGCAAGTATCTAAAGTTTTGGTCCATGGCACTTGGCAAAGAAAAAGAACTGAAGAAACTGGAAAAGCAAGCGGACTAAAACAATCTCGGGATTAGACGTCCCGGATTATTTGCAATCGCCCAAGGCAAGATAAAAACCACCCCTCGAAAAAGTGAATTTTTACCCAAAAACTGACGATATATATACAGCATGTTCAACACTTACGGCACAAGCCGTCAAACCACATTTCATAACTGTAAACGATTTTCCCGTTTTTCTTCCGAAAGTAATCCGCGGCAATTTCCAGCGTTGGGAAAACCACGTTTTCGGCCTAGAGGCAAAATAAAATATGCTTTCTAATGGTATAACTATACGACCAATTTTCAATATTGGTCACACTCATGCAGCAGAGCAAGTCATAAGATTGACCAGGGCACGCCTCACAATTCTATGCCAACAAGGTTTTACCCCTCTTCCTTGCAATGCCGTTTCGACATCTTCAGAACTGCATTTATCACCTGAATTTGACGTCACTTCTCCTACTCCGCTTGTTGTTTTCGTGAACCCGAAAGCAGTAGTAGTGCGCGAAAGCTTCGATTATCCTCCCACAGCACCTATTCCTGCCAATCTTAATGGGACAACTCTTTCGCTCGCAGCCTATCGTGAAAAAGGCTGTCCCGGCTTTATCAAACCCGAAGTCATTGTTCCTCGGTCAGCTCGAAAAGAAATATTTTCTTTGGAACATGGTTCTGATTTGGAATGGGTACTACAGCTTGAACCATGGGAATATACGCTCCAAATTGCGGCTCGACAAATGATGCCATGTGATGTTCACTCTTGGGAACACACTTTGCGGGTTGTTGCAAATGCTGTTCGTATTGCCCGAGAAATTTGCCCGCAACATATTCGGCTTGTTAAAATTGCCGCTTATTTACACGATGTCGGTCGGGTTAATGATACAGATGAAGGAGTAACTCACGCCATTGCAAGCAAGAAGTTAGCAATAGAGTATCTGAACGTCTTTTCTTCCTTGACTCCCGCAGAAAAAGAATCGATATTATTTGCCATTGTGGCACATGCGGATGGCCACAATTTTGGCCGATTGCCGGTTACATCCAGCTACAAAGAATTCAGTGAAGGAAAGCTGATAGAAGAAATCAGTGCCGCTCTTTGGGACGCAGACCGACTTGATCTGGCTCGCGTTCGAGTTGTCTCCCATATTTTTCTTTCAACTAACCAAGCCAGAAACATGCTTAAACATTTTAATCGGAAATGGTATCCGCCTACAGCAAAAACATCTTCTAACCTTTGCCCCCTGGTAGAACCTGGTTATTCCGCTTCAAAAGCCACCGCTACAAATCCTAATTTTACTGCTCTCTGGAAAAAATTACAAGCGTTGTATGCAAGAGGTCGTTATCTAGAATTCCCCTTGGACCACTGGGAAAGAGAAGCAGAAACATATTGTCGCGGGGAAGATGAATTATGGTCCCACGAGGAAGACTATGATTGCTATTATTTCTCCGGTAGCGCTTCCGGCAGTCTGATCGGTCTTTGTGCGGCACAAGCCCTGGTCCCAACCGGACAAATGTTGGAAATGTCCAAAATAAATCCCAGAATCATTCCTTTCTCTGGTGAACTCTCTTATGGCATCAGTAATCAAAACGGAATCAATAAAAACAATCTATCATTTACAAGACAAATACAAAGGGCAATCGAACACTACGCCTATGCTAATTTTAATATCAAAGGCTGGAATCCAGGCGTTGGCGACAATAACCGGCAAAGATATGCTATGGAACTTAATAAATCCTCTGGTGATCGGAATAGAGACGCATTCTACGATGCCATATTGCGGCCAGCAATACAAATAGAAGAGAAACGTCTTCGAGCCTGGGAACTGTTAAGTCCATTAGAAATGGCTTTTGTAGAATACCCCTTTCCCGTTGTTTTTGGTGTAGCTGACACAGTCCCCGTACGCTGTGAATTTAAGCCGGTCTATGCCCCTGGCTGCCAGGACGAATGGAATTATGAGGGACATCTCTCTGCTCTCAACCAAAGAACAAATCGTCTTATTCTCTATGTCCCCTTTGAAAAAATGGCTATTGTCTCCGGCTATTTAAGAAGCAAAGGAATTCCTTCTGTTGTACGCTCGATTGAGGGATTAATGGCCTACGAATATTACCAGCGGCTTGGATCTTTTGTCAGAAATGCAGAGTAAGACTCAAATTACAAATTACGAATCTCTAATATCAAAGATATTCCTCAATAAAACCATATTCCCCCGGCTTCAATTTCCCCAGCGTAATATCCCCAATTCTCACGCGCTTGAGCCGAACAACCTTATTCCCCACTTCCTCCACCATCTTCCTGATTTGCCGATTCTTGCCCTCTTTTAAAATAATGTGAAATTTGCGGCTGCCGATTTGTTTTACTTTAGTCGGCAAGGTCTGCTCCCCATCAATTTCAACTCCTTCTGCCAGTCTTTCCATTTGCCGGTAAAAAATTGGGAACTGCACTGTCACCTCATATTCTTTTTCATGCTCATAGCGGGGGTGCATCAAGCGGTTTGCCAACTCACCATCATTGGTCAGCAAAATTAAACCCTCCGAATCCTTATCCAACCGTCCGATAGGAAAAAGCCGCTGTGGAATATCTTTCACAAAATCAATGAACGGCTTTTCCATCAACGCTAATTTTGTCTTTGGCGGGATTAACTTTCGTGCCCAGTCGGGTCACAATTTCGTCGTTAACTTTGACTTTGCCGGCTCGAATCAATTCTTCTGCTTTGCGGCGGGAAGCCAGTCCACACTGGGCCATATATTTTTGCAGGCGAACCATTTCCGTCATAATTATGCTATAATTATAACATGCCGCAAGATCATTCGTTTGATATCGTCAGCAAGCCGAATATTCAGGAGATTGAAAACGCCATCATTATGGCGATGAAAGAGATCACGGCCCGTTTTGATTTTAAGGGGAGCAATACCAGGATCGAAAAAGAGAATGACAAGATAAAAATCACCACCGAAGATGAGTTTAAACTAAAAAATGTCATCAGTATTTTGCAGGATAAATTAGTAAAAAGAAAAATTCCTCTTAAGTTTTTTGATTACGGCAAAATGGAAGAAGCTTTAGGCGGCAATGTCCGCCAAATTATCACCATTCAACAAGGAATCCCTCAAGAAAAAGCGAAGGAAGTAACCAAGTTAATTAAAAATTCCGGCCTTAAAGTCCAGGCCCAGATTCAAGGAGACGAAATCAGAGTTTTTGCTAAAAAAATTGACGATCTGCAAGCCTTAATTCAAAAAATAAAAGCTGCTAATCTGCCAATCGAACTGCAATTTATTAATTACCGCTAAATGAAAGCCCACATCGTTAGTCTTGGTTGTCCTAAAAATCTGGTCGACACCGAAAGCTTAATGACTAAACTCGGTCAAATGGGCTACATTTTTACCAACCTGCCAGCAGAAGCAGATTTAATTTTAGTCAACACCTGCGCCTTTCTGCAATCAGCCAAAGATGAGGCCATAGCGACAATCAGGGAGATGGCAAAATATAAAACCAAAGGAAAATGCAAATATCTAATTGCCGCCGGTTGTTTGCCGCAGCGTTACAAACACGAGCTACCTAAAATATTACCCAAAGTCGACGCGTTTATTGGTACTCCACGTAGCCATTCGTTTATTCATTCGAACAATTCGTTGATTAAGGCTACCCCACCGTGGTTTGCCTACGTCAAAATCGCCGAGGGCTGCAGCAACCGTTGCGCTTATTGCGTAGTTCCTTCAATTCGCGGGGCGCTTAAAATCAGACCAATGAAAGATATTTTAGCGGAAGTAAAATTGTTGGCAAAAACCGGCGTTAAGGAAATAATCTACATCGCCCAGGATACGGCTGTCTACCCCAATTTTCCCCAACTGCTTAAATTAACCGGTAAAATCAAAGGAGTGCATTGGATTAGAATAATGTATGCCCACCCAGCCCACGTTACGGACAAAATAATTAATGTAATGGCCAAAGAAAAAAAGATCGTCAAATATTTGGACTTGCCAATCCAACACTGTAGTGATAAAATACTAAAGTTGATGAAGAGGCGTTATTTACGCCCGGCACTTGAAAATTTAATCTTAAAAATTAGGAGGAAAATTCCCGATATTACCCTGCGAACCTCGCTGATCGCCGGTTTCCCCGGTGAAGGCGAAGCGGAGTTTGCAGAACTCCTGGCTTTTATCAGGAAAGTAAAGTTTAACCGCCTTGGTGTCTTTACTTATTCCCGCGAGCCCGGCACACCGGCCTATAAAATGAGGGGGCAGGTGGCGGCAAAGATAAAGCAGGAAAGATTGCACCGGTTAATGCGCGTCCAGGCGCGAATTAGCCGGGAATTAAACCAAAAAATGATCGGCCAGTTAATTGAAGTCTTGATTGAAAAGAGGACCGCCGCCGGCTACGTTGGCAGAAGTCCAATGGATGCGCCGGAAATTGATGGTTCTGTGCTGGTTCGGTCACCCCACTCTCTTAAACCGGGAGAGATTGTCAAAGCCCGCATTACCCGTGCCGGCACTTACGATCTTTTCGGGTTTGTTACTTGACGATCGCTAACTACGTAACCCTTGGCCGACTCCTCCTCATTCCCCTCCTCATTGCCTTGTTGCTTTTGAGGATCAATGGCTTAGGCGTTATCTTATTTCTCCTTCTCTCCTTCTCTGACGCCATCGATGGCTACATTGCTCGAACCTACAATCAAGTTTCAGAGCTCGGTAAATTTCTTGATCCACTAGCGGATAAAGTTTTAGTAATGTGCACTTTGATCGTTTTAGTTGGGACCGGCCAGGCCGCCATTGTTCCAGTTATTATTTTAGTCGCTCGTGAATTTATAGTCCAGGGAATCAGAATTAACGAAGCACGCTACCAGCGGATTATCGCCGCCAGCCCGGTAGCGAAATGGAAGACCGGGACTCAAGTGGTGGCAGTAGCGATGCTAATTTTAGACCTCCCCTTTGCCGGGACGGTTCTTTGGCTCTCGGTTTTATTTTCGCTTTTATCGGGTGGGGCATATTTGTGGCAGAGTCGGATATTAAGCCAACTGAAATTAAATTAGAGGACTTTTTTTCTAAAGTTCTGTCGGTGATTGGCAAAATTACTGACGAACAGATTGCGGATCTTTTGCGCAAAAGCAAAAAGACTGTGGCGACAGCAGAGTCAATTACTGGGGGATTGATCAGTGCCCGGTTGACAGCGATACCAGGGAGTTCGGACTATTTTATCGGTGGGATTACCTGCTACCACCCGCGGATAAAAGTGGTCAATGTTGGTGTTCCTGCCAGCGTGATCAATCAATTTGGTTTGGCCAGTAAAGAGGTAGCGATAGCGCTGGCCGAGGGGATCAGAAGCCGGTTTCGAACCGACATCGGGATCGCCTCTACCGGAGTGGCAGGCCCTGCTCCACTTCCACCAGCGCCGGTTGGTCGGGCCTATATTGCCCTGGCATCAGAAAAAGAGACCGACTGGAAAGAATTAAATCTGCAGGGAACAAGGGGGGAGATCAGGGAGAAGGTGGCGCAGGCAGCGTTGGGGTTGTTGTGGTTGTATCTGGGCGGGGATGAGGTTGTTAAATAAGGAGGGAAAAGTCATGAAAGTAGTTGGCAGGGAAGAAAAGACAGCGGGGAACGAAGGGAAAAACAAAGCGTTAGGGATTGCGATTGCCCAAATTGAGAAAAATTTTGGTAAAGGGTCGATCATGAAAATGGGCGAAAATAAAAAGATGAATATCGAAGTGATTCCGACCGGTTCTCTCGCCCTAGACACCGCATTAGGCGTTGGCGGTTTACCAAGAGGAAGAATAATTGAAATCTTTGGTCCTGAAGGCGGCGGTAAAACAACCGTTTCACTGCACGCCATCGCTGAAGTCCAGAAAAAGGGGGGCGTGGCTGCTTTTATCGATGCGGAACATGCTCTTGATCCAGTCTACGCCAAAAAACTGGGAGTTGATATTAACAATTTATTAATCTCCCAACCTGATTACGGTGAGCAGGCATTGGAAATAGCGGAAACCTTAATTCGTTCCGGTGCCATCGATATGATTGTGGTTGATTCAGTCGCTGCCTTAGTCCCCAAAAGAGAAATCGAAGGTGAAATGGGCGAAGCTCAAGTCGGGCTTCAAGCTCGCTTAATGTCACAAGCTCTGCGTAAATTAACCGCGGTCGTTTCTAAATCAAAAACGGTAATGGTTTTCATCAATCAGCTTCGGGAAAAAGTCGGAATTATGTTTGGTAATCCGGAAACAACTCCTGGTGGCCGGGCGCTTAAGTTTTATTCCTCTGTTCGTCTTGATGTTCGGGCGGCAGAAAAGATCAAGGAAGGCGATAAAATTATCGGCACGCGAACCAGAGTTAAAGTCGTGAAAAATAAAGTTGCCCCACCCTTCCATGAAGCAACTTTTGTCAACATCCACGGCTCGGGAATTTTACGGGAAGCTGATATTTTAGACCAGGCGATTAATTATGAAATTGTTAAAAAGTCGGGCGCCTGGTATTCATTTGGCGAAGAGAAACTCGGTAACGGCTTTGAAGGAGCTATTACTTTCTTAAAAGCAACCCCTAAAGTTGCGGCCAAGATTGAGTCGGAAGTGCGCAAGTCAATTAACGAAGGTGCGCCGCGCAACGATTAGTTTTTACGCATAGAGAGGGAGGTAACATATTATGGAAATCACTTTAGTTTATGGTTTTATTGCTGTTCTGGTAATCCTAGGTATCGGTGTAATACTGCTGGGTGTCCGCCGGAGTCTCTCGGATCAAAAAGTAAAAGTTGCCCAAGAAACAGCCAAACACTTACTTGAAGAAGCCAAAAAGGACTCTGAGCGAATTAGAAAAGAGGCCCTGCTTGAGGCCAAAGACGAAGCGTTAAAAGCCAAAGTCGCCTTGGAACAGGAAAATAAAGAGACCAGGAAAGAGCTAACCAATCTTGAAAAAAGGTTAGAAGCCAGAGAAGACAAGATCGACGCCAAAGAGAAAGATTTAGAACAGCGAGAAAGCAAATTTAAAAAGATCCATGAAGATCTCCTAAAATTGAAAGATACTTTGCAATTGGCGCGGGAAGAACACATTAAAGCGCTTGAAAAAGTTGCCTCCCTCTCTAAAGAAGAAGCCAAAAAAGAACTCCTCCAAAAGTTAGATAAGGAACTAGAAAAAGAAGCCGCTGATCGGATCCGCAATAATGAAGAAAAAATTAAAGCTGAGTCTGATAAAAAAGCCAGAGAGATTCTCTCAACGGCAATTCAACGTTGTGCTGGCGACCATGTTGTTGAAACAACTACCAGCGCAGTTGAAATTCCCTCTGACGACATGAAGGGCCGGATCATTGGTCGTGAGGGGCGTAATATTCGAGCTTTTGAAACGGCCACCGGAGTTGATTTAATTGTTGACGATACACCTGAAGCAGTTATCTTATCAAGCTTTAATCCACTGCGTCGAGAAATCGCCAAACTTACTCTACAGAAATTGGTTGTCGACGGTCGCATCCATCCGGCTCGGGTTGAGGAAATGTATAAAAAATCAAGCGATGAGGTTAAAGCGGAAATGATGCAAGCGGGAGAACAAGCAGCGATTGAAACCGGTGTCAGGGGGTTACCACCGATTCTAATCCAATTAATTGGTCGTCTTCATTATCGGACCAGCTATGGCCAAAATGTTTTAAAACATTCAGTTGAAATGGCCCACCTGGCTGGGATGTTGGCGGCCGAACTCGGGGTCAATGTTAATTTAGCTAAACGAGCTGCCCTGCTCCACGACATCGGCAAAGCGGTTGACCAGGAAACTGAAGGAACTCACACCAAACTAGGTGTGATGTTGGCCCAGAAAGCCGGCGAAGCCCCAGAAGTGTTACACGCGATGGAAGCCCATCATAACGACGTTGAACCACGCACAATTGAAGCGGTTATAGTTCAGGCTTGTGATGCGATTTCCGGCGCACGTCCAGGGGCGAGACGAGACACGCTAGAAGCGTACGTCAAACGGTTAGAAAAACTGGAAACCGTCGCCAAATCATTCCCGGGGGTCGAAAAATGTTACGCTATCCAAGCAGGACGTGAAGTAAGAGTCATTGTTGAACCAACTCGTGTCGACGATAACGAGGCGATTAAACTGGCTCATGACATTGCCAAGAAGATTGAGACCGAACTGGAATACCCAGGTGAAGTCCGGGTTACGGTGATCCGCGAGACCCGCGCCACCGACACAGCAAAATAAATGAAGATCCTTTTTATCGGCGATATTATTGGTAAACTTGGGCGGGCAACCTGCCGACTTCTATTACCAGGATTAAGGGCTGAACTCAAACCTGATCTAACTATTGTTAATGGTGAAAATTCCGCCCACGGTTATGGCATTACTTTAAAAGTCTACAATGAGCTGTTGGAGTTGGGCATTGATGCCATTACTATGGGCAATCATGTCTGGGATAAAAAAGAGTTCTTAAAAGATATTGATAAAATGCCGCTGGTAGTTCGTCCCGGCAATTATCCCACCGGCCTGCCAGGACATGAATCTTTAGTCCTTGAAAAAAACGGGATTAAAATTGGAATCCTAAATTTTTCCGGGCGGACTTTTATGCAAGCGCTCGATTGCCCTTTCCAAGCAGCAGACCGGCTGCTTAACAAATTAAAACTAAATTGTATTATTGTTGATTTTCACGCCGAAGCAACGTCAGAAAAATGTGCTTTTGCTTACCACCTTGATGGTCAGGTTTCGGCGGTCCTGGGAACTCACACTCATGTAATGACGGCGGACGAACGAATCTTGCCGCAGGGAACAGCTTTTATCACCGATATCGGCATGGTTGGCTCAGCTGATTCCATTATCGGGATGAAGAAGGAAGCAATTATGAAAAGATTTATTTCTCAACTCCCGGAAAAATTTGAACCCAACGATAAAGGAAGTGCTATTTTTAACGCGGTATTTTTAATAATTGATCCGATTAGTGGTCGGGCAAAAGAGATAAGGAGGATTAGCAAAACCAGATGAAGAAAATAAATTTAATTGTTTTATTACTTTTTCCCCTTGTTATTTTTTCTGCCTGTACCCAAAACGAATTGACTAGCACGACTTCTACGACCAGTTCAACCTCTTCCTCTACTTCAGTTTCTCTCCCCACTAGTTTAATTCAACCAGCTGACTTGACTTACCTTGGTGCCTTCCGTTTACCAGATGGCACGGATGTCGCTCATAGCTGGACCTATACTTTAAGCGGCAATGCTCTAACCTACTATCCCTCAGGAGATTCAACTGGGGGAAGTGATGGCTTCCCGGGCTCACTTTTTGGGACAGGACATTCACAATATTTATATGTCTCCGAAATTAGTATCCCAACCCCGGTCATTTCTGTTGCCAAAAGTCTGGCTGATTTAAATACCGCCACTACCTTACAGGATTTCCAAAATATCAAAGGGGCTCTTTTTTCAACCGAAGCTGGATACGACCAATCGGCCTTACGGGTTGGCCTAGAGTATCTCCCTAAACAAGGCTCACAAACCACTGATAAACTTTACTCCTGCTGGGGACAGCATTTTCAACTTGATGAAACGAATTCATCTCATATCTGGAGTGAGCTAACACTTTCTTCTCCCCACACCGCTGGTCCCTGGCGGATTGGCAGTTATCAAAACTATGTGACTAATGGATACATTTTTGAAATTCCTGACAGCTGGGCTAACACTTACACGCCAGGAAAATATTTAGGCACTGGTCGTTTTCGCGACGGTGGTCAAGGGGCCCAAGGGCCAGCCCTGATCGCTTACGGTCCCTGGACGCAAGGGAATCCTCCAGCAGTAGATACCATTCTTAATGTCACACCATTATTACTGTACGATCCAATTACTACCGGTTCACATACTCTAAACGGTTATCATAATTCAGATGAGTGGACAGGTGGTGCTTGGCTAACTACCAGTACTAAAGCTGCCGTTATTTTTGTTGGCACAAAAGGGACTGGTGAATGTTGGTATGGGTCTGCTGATGGACGAGTCTATGCAGAAGGCGATCCCCATTTTGAAGATCAAGGTTGGTGGAGCACTACGCTTGAAGGGGTTGTGCTGTTTTATAACCCAACTGATTTAGCTGCGGTTGCTTCTGGTTCTTCTGCTTCTTATGCACCACAACCTTACGCTGTCATGAAAATAGATAGTTATCTATATCATTATACTTCAACGCGTCAGAAAAATCATATTAGCGATGTTGCTTTTGACCGTACCCATGGCTTGTTATACATGATGGAACCATTGGCCGACGGAGACAAGGGAATTATCCACGTCTTTAGAGTTAACTAGTAACTAAGCGCTTTATTAATTAAAAAAGCACCAAAGATTTGGCCTACTGTTGTTGCCGCCAAAGAATTAGGATGAGAATTATCACCGATAGCTGTAAATTCATACACCTGTTTTAAGCGATCCCGCACCCCACTTGCTTCCGTGCTAGCTGCCGCCAAATAATCAAAAAGATCAAAACAGGCAATATTAGGATGGTTGCCATTTAAAAAACCGCCACTTCCGGTTGACTTTAACCAGTTGGCAAAAGATCTTGTGTTCGCGGCAATATCATCAGGATATTCAGGAGTATTACGATGCAAAGGAGGAAAAGAGATGACGACAAAGAACTTTTCCGGATGAGCATCAAAAACCTGCCGCATATCTAAATAATAGTTTTTATAAGTATCCAGTTGGTTTTCATCAGCAATTGATGCTTCTGAAAAACATGATTTAAAAGCGATTACTTCATGACTGGCTAAGATACGAGTACGGGCCGCAACTGCAACTGCATCGGTAGATGTCCATAAGGTATGTAAACCTTCTGGGCTAGTATCGCCTTCATCTCCGTGGGGACCATTAGGAATATTATAGCTATACCCGGTTAAGTTGCCGTCAGGATCGGTGACCCCGATATTATTATAATCGTGATCCCAATAACGAAAGCTGGTTCCGTGGCTGGTATTGTAATTGTTAATATATTTACGCACCCCGATCGCCTCCGGCGAACCCAATGGATATTCATCTTCATAAAAACCCATTGTCAATTCACGACCAGTTGAGTGGTGGAGAAAAAAAATGTTGCGCAAGTTATGGCTCCCGCCGCCACTAGTTGTCGTCGTGGTAGAGCTAGTGGTCGTTGTTGTTGAGCTGGATTGGCCGCAACCAACTGCGAAACTAACAATTAAAACAATGCCAATTAATAAACTAATCCGGCGCGCCATCATCAATCACTATCCTTTTTACTTTGGCTAACATTTGCAAAGCAGTCAAATTTCTCATGTTCATCCCGTATTGTAAGGCTGTCGTATTAAGATCACCAGCCGTCCCCCCACCTACATCGTAGGCGTTGGGATGAATCCCATCAGGCATTAACCCCTTACTGGGTAAAGTTTGGAGCGATAACCAATAATCAATCAAGGGAATATTGTGAGCAGCAGCAACTTCTTTTATCAATGCATTGTAAGTCGGAACATAAGCATCCAAGGTTGTGACATCTGAACGTGGCGGAATGGTGCTGAGGATTGGAATTACTCCTTCAGCTTCTAAAGTGCTAATAATCGCATTCAAATCTGCTCTGGTTTGAGCAATTGGGGGCCAGCCACCTGTCCCATTATATTCAGGTGGTGGGTATCCATAGGTAATATCATTAGTACAATACATCACAATTGCGACTGCTGGATGGATCGTACTTATCTCCCACATTAGATGGGTTTTTACTACTCCACTTTCTTCGGTTGTTTCCATTGCCGAGCCAGCAGTGTATCCAGCAGTTGCACATAAACTTTCCCAATCAAAAGACCAATAATAAACTAGTGTCCCCTCAATAGTAGCAGTGGCGACAACTTCTGCGGTGTAATAATCAATAATTGGTTGTAAATAAGTATAATCAGCGCTTAAGGTGTAATAGCCAATACCATCTTTAGAATAAGGCTGGAGAAAGGCCGCTGTTTCAGTAATACTGTCACCAATTTTTGAAAACCGCCGCAAACTCTTCCCCTTTGTCTGTCCCACCGCCATCACCGTTCGCAAATGTGCTTTCATTGAAGCTTCAATACTGCCAATAATAATGCCAGAGGGAACAGTTGTCCCGGTTACACTGGTCGTGCTGGTCGAAGTGGTGGTCGTAACATTTGATTGGGATTGGGTACAGCCGTAAACAAACACTACCAAACAAAAAAGCCATAAACCAATAAAAGTATTTCGGGCAGCTTTACTCATTTCTTAATCTCCTGATTATGGCGGAGTGTTTATTTCATTAAAAAGTAAACGATTCAGTTGAGCCAGTATCAAAGTAAAGCGTCCCGCCAAGTGCATTAACTTCCATCGTCGCAATTCTTACCCCAGCCTCATTGGACAGGACCCCAGTTCCAGTTCCAGTTATCGGATTAAGACTAATTGCCACGCGAACTCCTTCAGGTGTTGTAATCCCAGCAATGGTGATGGTGCTTGGTGCTACGTCATGAGCGCCACTTTGGACAATCGATAAACTAGCTGTGGCTTCTAAAGTATTTCTATTAGGCAATAACAAGTTGGCCGAAGAAGAATAAGTCCCCACCATTGGTTTCGGATCTCCGCTACCGTCGGTTGCTAAAATGATTGTAATCTCTCCAGTAACACTGCCGCTAAAAGTCATTTTACATTCCATTGAACCAACTTTTTCTGCCTGGGTTACTTCTGGAGTAATAATATGACAGCCAGCTGGCCAGAAAGGGCTAGTGGCAAACCCACTTTCCATGGAAGGATACATGTATGACCAGGCAGAGTAATCCGCAAGAGTCACTAGATTACGATAAAGAGTTGATGATGAACGATAGGGATCAAGCAGAGCGGCAACTTCAGCAGTATAAGCATTAACCCAACTAATAATTGCCGCTTGTCGTTGCTCATCTGTTAGTTCATTACACATTTGTTGCCGCACAGTCATGCCATGCGATTCAAATGACGCAATTCTTTTATTGGTTAGCGCAGAAGGGGTAATTTTCACCCCGCCGTTAGTAATTAAAGCCATCTTTGGGACCATATTTCCTCCCACGGCCTCAGCAGAAAGAGTAACATAGCCATCACTTGGCAGAGTCGCAAAAAAACCGTCTGGCGGGCCCGAAAAAGCAGTAACATTATAGACTAATGCCCCACTCACAGCCGAGCCGCCAATTTGGGTCGCTGATTGTCCGACAAAACTGGTGCCGCAAGCAATCACCGCGCTCCCTTTTGCGGTTTCAAGGTAATCAACCGTTGGTAATGTAGTAGTAGTGGTCGTTGTACTACAGGAGGAAGTTGAACCACAGCCATACTGGCCGGCCAAAACGGATAACAATAGAATAATCAACAGCGAAACGATCAATGTGTTTTTTCTCATAACCTACCCCCTTGTGAAATCATGGCAATACTAGCACTTGTAAAAACGTTGTCAAGAAGAAATCAACTCAACTCGAGGATACGAAGAGAGATAATTTTTAATTTTTCCGCTAGTTCTTTTTTCTGTATTTCCTGTTTAGCAATTGTTTCTGGCGGGGCTTTAGCGGTAAATTCCTTATTAGCCAACAGTTGTTTTAATCGTTCAATTGCCTGTCTGGTATTTTGCTCCTCTTTCCTTAATCGCTCAAGCTCTTTTTCCAGATCAATCAATCCTTTTAACGGGACGTATCCCTGAGAATCCAAAATCACCAGGGCAGCTGATTGTTTGGGCACTTCCTCAAGTGAATCAACAATTTTAATATTAGCCACTTTGGCTAATTGTTTAATATATTTTTGACCGTCGATTAATGCCTGTTTTTCTTTTTTCCCTGGCTGAATTACCAGATCAACATCTTTGGTTTGGATCGAATAATTGGCTTTGATATTCCTGATCGCAGTAATTAGCGCTTTTAAATACTCAACTGCCGCCACACTCTCTTGATCATCAATTCTCTCCACTTTCGGCCACTTTGCCAACATTATCGTTTTCTCAAAATTCGTTGACCAGATTTCTTCGGTAATAAACGGCATAAAGGGATGCAGGAGCCGTAGAGTTTTCTCCAGAACATAAACAAGGACTTTTAGCTTCTGCTCTTTTTTCTGCTTATCCTCCGAGTAGAGATCGTTTTTCGACAGCTCAATATACCAGTCACAATAATCACCCCAGATAAAATCATAGATTTTATGCGCCGCCAGCCCAAAGTCATAATGCTCAATTCCGTCGGAAACTATTTTAATCGTCTCATTTAACTTGGCCAGGATCCATTTATCGGTTAAATCGGGATCTGCAGGCAGAGTTAATTCGATTTTGCCATCTAAATTCACCAAAATAAACCGACTCGCATTCCAGATTTTGTTAGCAAAATTTCGCGCTTGCGTAATTTTTTCTTCTGACAACTTAACATCCTGCCCCTGACCGGCAATGAGGGAAAGAAAAGCAAAACGGAGGGCATCAGCGCCAGCTTTTTCGATCACGGCCAGCGGGTCGATCACATTCCCCCACGATTTGCTCATCTTTTTGCCGTGGATATCTTTGACCAAAGCATTAAAATAGACGGTGTGGAAAGGGACCTGGCCGGTGAAGTGGAGACCAGCCATAATCATCCGGGCAACCCAGAAGAAAATTATATCGTAGCTGGTCACTAGAACATCGGTTGGATAAAAAGTTTTCAGCTCTTCAGTCTGATCTGGCCAACCTAAAGTTGAGAAAGGCCAAAGAGCTGACGAGAACCAGGTATCAAAAACATCCGGGTCTTGTGTCCACCCTTCACCTTTGGGCGGTTCTTCGCCGACGTAAAGCTCAGCCCCTCGATACCAGGCCGGAATTTGATGTCCCCACCAGAGCTGGCGGGAGATGCACCAGTCGCGCAGGTTGGTCATCCACTGTAAATAAACTTTACTCCATCTTTCAGGCACAAACTTGATCTTCCCCTCTTCAACCGCCGCAATCGCCTCTTTGGCCAGCGGTCCAACTTTGACAAACCATTGGTCGGAAAGATATGGCTCAATAATCGTTTTACAGCGATAACAGTGAGCGATTGATGTCTCATAATCCTCAATTTTGACTAAGAAGCCTTTTTCTTCTAAAAGCTTAACGATTGCTTCGCGCGCCTTAAAACGGTCAAGACCGTCTAGTTCTGCTATGCCAGAACCGGTTATTTTTCCGTCCGGTGTTAAAATATTAATTGACGGCAAATTATGCCGAATTCCCATTTCATAATCGTTAGGATCATGGGCAGGAGTGACCTTAACCGCGCCGGTCCCAAAAGCTGGATCAACAAATTCGTCTTTAATAATCGGGATTTTCCGGCCGACCAGTGGCAGTTCAACGCTTGTCCCCCAAAGATGTTTGTAGCGCTCATCTTTCGGATTAACCGCAATCGCCGTATCGCCCAACATTGTTTCTGGTCGCGTCGTTGCCACCACGACCGGGCCATACTTGATATGCCAAAGTGACGCTTGCTTGGTTTCGTGTTCAGTTTCAATATCAGACAGTGCAGTCTGACAGCGAGGACACCAGTTGATAATTCTTTTGCCGCGATAAATTAAGCCTTCGTTATAAAGTTGGACAAAATGACGTTTGACCGCCCGGTTCAACCCCTCATCCATCGTAAAGCGCTCGCGTGACCAGTCGCAGGAAGCGCCTAATCGTCGCAGCTGCTGGGTAATTCGGCCCCCATACTCTTTTTTCCATTCCCAAACCTTGGCGATAAATTTTTCTCGCCCTAAATCGTCTTTGGTTTTACCTTCCTTTTTGAGTTCCCGCTCAACCACATTTTGCGTCGCAATTCCAGCATGATCAGTCCCCGGAACCCACAAAGTTTTAAACCCGCACATTCTTTTGTAACGGATGAGAAGGTCCTGAATGGAGTTATTCAAAGCGTGGCCCATATGGAGTGAGCCAGTAACGTTGGGTGGTGGAATAGCAATGGTAAACGGCTGACCCTGCCCGGCGGGCTTAAAATAGCCGTTTTCTTCCCAGATTTTGTACCATTTTTGCTCAACTTCGGCCGGATTATAGACTTTAGAGATTTCTTCAGTCATAATTTATTGATTTTACCAATAATCTACTTGACAATCAATCACCCCTATTCTATCATATTTCGCATTGATGCTAAAAAGCGCATCATAGTGAAATACAATGAATTATCTGGAATTAAGAGCCACCCTAAAAGACTTTACTATTTTTTCTTTGGCCGATGTTCGCAAAATTGCTCCCAATATTCACCGACGCCGTTTATACGAATGGCAAAAAAAAGGCTATCTTAAAAAGATCATTAAAGGATATTATATATTTGCCGACCAGCCAACATCAGAAAATATACTTTTTGAAATTGCCAATCGCCTGCATATACCATCATACATTTCTTTTGAAACAGCCCTTGCTTATCACAATTTGATTCCAGAAAGTGTTCTAGCCACCACTTCTGCCTCCACTCGTCGCACTTATCACTTTCAAACGGTGTTAGGGGAATTTATCTACCACTCATTAAAACCAGAACTTTTCACTGGCTATAATCTGGTCAAAAGTCAGGGGAAGTGCTTTAAAATTGCCAGTCCGGAAAAAGCGTTACTGGACTATCTATATCTTAATCCCAACATAAAAAGCCGGGCTGATTTTGCCAGTCTAAGAATTGAGGCTAATAAACTTGATTGGAAGAAAATCAATAAACTGTTGCCGCTTTTTAAGCAAAAAACCTTAACCAAACGGTTAGCTTTATTTATGAGAGGGAAAAACCTTGATTGATTTTAATCAAATAGTAGAATTTTATCCGGCAGAGTTACGACATTTCAAAAAGAATATCTTCAGGGAATATCTACAATGTAAGATTCTCGAGATCATTTACAATTCTCCTTTTGGCAAATATTTAACTTTCATGGGTGGAACGGCTATCCATCTGCTTTATGGCAGTCAGAGATTTTCTGAAGATCTTGATTTTGACAATCGGGGGATTAAGCAAAGCGATTTTAAAAAATTAGGGCAGATAATTAAAGAGAAGTTAATACTCGAAGGCTATAAAATCGAAACCAGACTCGTTTTCAAAAAGGCTTTTCGGCTCTATCTGACGTTTCATCATGTTTTACACGACAACAAAATTTCTCCCCATAAAGATTCGGTCTTATTAATCAGAGTTGACGCCCAACCTCAAAATTTCAACTATGCGGTGGATAGAAAAATCGTTAATAAATTCGATGTCTTTTCTCAGTTTTTTGCTGTCCCGATTGACATCCTGCTGGCCCAAAAAATATCCTGCCTATTTTCGCGCCCCCGGCTTATGGGTCGTGATTTCTATGACATCGTCTTTCTTTCTAATAAAACAAAGCCTAATTTTGCTTATTTAACAACAAAGTTAAAAATTAAAAACGGAACTGACTTAAAAACAAAACTCCTGGAAAAATGCCGGGCTCTGAATTATGAACAATTAAGCAAAGATACCGAAGCTTTTCTATTTTCCCAAAATGAGAAAAAAAAGATCCTGTTCTTTTATGAATACCTCAAAAGCCTCGATTTTTAGACTTGAAAAAATCGACGTTTTCACCTTATTCCTAAAATCATTGTATTTCATTTTCTTATTAATTTTAATAAATAACTGATGGAAAGCCCAGTTTGCCGGACCGCAATTAGCGGGGAAGCAGATTTAAGAGCACATCTGCCCGGTATCTTTCGGAATAACCCCGAGCGATTTCTCGCCTTTATGGAGCGTCGCTCTCTTTCTTAATCTCAGCTAACGTGGCAAGCGCTCTGGCTCGACAAGTCTTGACTTCCGTTTGGTTTGGATTAAGGCGCAGTGAGGCATCAAAGATCTCAATCCCCTTAGTAAAATTTCCTTGCGCACAATAGAAATTCCCCAGACAAAAGAGAATACCTAGATTATCAGGAGCGAGGCTGCTGCCTCTCTCTGCTAGCTCGATAATCCTTGAAAGGTTTTCCACAATCGCCGCTTTTATCGCCTCTTCGCCCCATTGCATAACCTTTAATAAATTCTCAAACGCCATATAAAAAGTCGGCTCGAGCTCTAAGGCCCGGATATAGGCCGGCACAACTTCTTTATATCTATCCAGGTCCTTATAAATAACACCTAAGTTTGTCCAAGCTTTGGCTGAATCCGGATCAATCGTTACCGCCAGCTCAAAACACTCCAGCGCTTTTGTTGAATTATTCCTTCTAGTAAAAAAGAAGCCGCCAAGGTCGCAATAATGCATAGCAATTGCCTTTGTGTCAGGATCAGGCTCTTCTGTTGTGGCTTCAAATATTGGGCCACCGTCGGCTACAATATCAATTTTATATCTTTGCCCCTCAATTGCGGCAATGGCATAAGCATGGTAGGGAGAGATCCTGATGCCACTTTCTACCCCTGCCTCACGCAGTAGCGCCACTAGCAAAAAGCTAAATTCCAGACAACGCGCCGCTCTCTCCTCCGGTTTTGCATTTAGAAGATGCTGGGGTAGAAAAAGGATTTGTTTTTTTCTCAAGCGACCAACAAACCTTCCTTCTTGAAAAGCAACGTCTGGTCTAATTGTCAGCCCTCCTTTCCTAAAGGAGAGACCGGCGTGGTCACAATCAAGTTGTGGCGTTCTAATTCTAAGAGTACTCAAAGGGTGGGTGACAGCCAGGGCAATAAGAACCGCTCGTTCAAAAGGCGTTTCTGGATCATGACGGCTAAAAAGCTGCTGCAAGTATTTTTTTGTCACCGGCGCTCCGTATGGATAGAGAAATCTTTCTTGGATAAGTTCTTCAATTACGTCTTGATCCTTGGCGGAACCAGTTAAGATCCTAGAAAAGATCTCAGTTGGCGCTACCCAACCACTGGTAACAGGCCCAGTCGCCTTGGTTCCCCGCTTTGGTAAACCACCTCGACAAAAATTAGTATAATAAAGTAAATCAAGCGCCGGTTTTGGATAAAAATGTCCTATCATCATTATATAAATATATCGTCCGTTTTTGAAATAATTTCAGCCAGTTCTCGGTATTTAGCTCGGTATCTAGGGAAACCAACGCAACACTTTTAGCGGTCGAGAAAGTTTTAGGGCTTCAACCATCCCCTCAAAAACCGCTTCCTGGGGAATCATCCCCACAATTTCTGACTCAATGATCTGCACCCTATATTCCTTAGCCCAGCTGGCAACCTCGTCAAAAACTTGCTTAAGAGAAGTTTTGCGGTGATCAACAATATTAATTGTCACTTGAGTAATGCCGCGACTCGCCAGCTCCACCCCTAAAGCTCTGACCCCCGGCAGCCCCTCATTCTTCTCTCTGATATTGCTGGCAATTGATTTGGCAATATCCAGGTCACGGCTTTTTAAATTAACGTTAAAGGCTATCAGGTAGTCACGAACACCAACGGCGACTGCTCCGGCGGTTGGATGAAATCTCTCGCCTAAATCCGGCTTCCCCCCTTTTCTAACTTCTGGCAATTCACGTTGTTTTCCCGCTTGACCATAAAAAAAGACCGGCAGCTTTAATTTTGACCATAACTGCTCACCAAAATCATGTGCTAAACTAACGGTTGCCTCAACCGTAATGCCTTGTACAGGGATAAAAGGGATGACGTCGACAACCCCAATAAAAGGATGAACACCGGTGTGTTCGCGAATATCAAGCAGTTGCATTGCCCGTTCGGTCAGCTCAAAAGCGGCCTGCTTAATTTTGGCTGGCTCAGCCAACAAAGTAATAACAGAGCGGTTATGATCGGGATCGGAGTGGAGATCTAAAATTTTAGTCGATTTTACCGCCGCGACTATGTCGTCAATTAAACTCTGGTCGGTTCCTTCTGAAAAGTTAGGAACACACTCAACCAGTTTAAGCATTAAGGCCCTGCAAACCTTTTAGCGCTTCTTCAAGTTCGTGATTTTCCAGACTCTCTTTTTCCTTCAGCAAAACAGCAATCTCGTCCATCTTGACCCGGTTTTTGGTTAAGATCTCTTCAGCCCGCTTGTAACAGCTATCGACGATTGAATTAATCTCTTCGTCAATTTTATCAGCAGTCTCTTCAGAATAATCTTTCATCTCGGCAATATCGCGGCCTAAAAAGATCTGACGATCTTTGCGGCCAAAGGTCCGTGGCCCAAGTTTACTCATACCAAACTCACAGACCATTTTTTGCGCTAATTCCGTTGCCCGTTGGAGATCATTTTGCGCACCGGAGGTTATTTCGCCAAAAACAATTTCTTCGGCAACTCTGCCACCCATTAAAACTGTAATCTGGTCGAGCGCTTCCGCCCGGCTGACTAAATGTTTGTCCTGTTCCGGCAGCTGTAAAGTATAACCAAGTGCCATCCCGCGCGGGAGAATCGAGATTTTGTGGACGGGATCTGCATTAGGCAAAACTTTGGAAAGGATCGCATGCCCGACCTCATGGTGGGCCACAATATCTTTCTCTTTATCAGAGATCACTCGGCTCTTTTTCTCCGGGCCGGCTAAAACCCGATCAATTGCTTCTTCAACTTCCTCCATCGAGACCTCTTTTTTATCAGATCGCGCCGCTAATATTGCCGCTTCGTTTAAAACATTTTCTAAATCAGCACCGGTAAACCCTGGTGTCCGTCGGGCAACAACATTATAATCAACATTAGCGGCCAATGGTTTATTTTTACCATGAATTTTAAGTATTCCTTCCCGCCCTTTGAGATCTGGTTTATCTAAAACTATTTGACGATCAAATCGCCCAGGGCGAAGCAAAGCTGGATCTAGAATATCCGGCCGGTTAGTCGCCGCCACAACAATGACGTTAGCTTTTGGATCAAACCCATCCATTTCGACTAATAACTGGTTTAAGGTTTGTTCGCGTTCGTCATGGCCGCCGCCTAAACCGGCACCGCGGTGTCTTCCAACCGCATCAATTTCATCCATAAAAATGATCGAAGGGGCCTGTTTCTTGGCTTGCTCAAAAAGTGAGCGGACCCTAGCCGCCCCTACTCCGACAAACATCTCGACAAAATCTGAACCGGACATGGAAAAGAAAGGGACACCGGCTTCTCCCGCAATTGCCCTGGCTAGTAAAGTTTTTCCCGTTCCTGGAACCCCCATAACCAGCAAGCCTTTGGGAATTTTTGCTCCAAGAGCTTGAAATTTCTCCGGTGTCTTTAAAAATTCGACGATTTCCTTTAACTCTTCTTTTGCCTCATCAACCCCAGCCACATCGGCAAAAGTGACATTAACATTTCCCATTAACGGTTTTGCTTTTAGTCGGCCAAAAGCAATCGCCTGCTGATTGGCCCCTTGCGCCTGCCTGATCAACATCCACCAAAGGAGGCCAAAAAAACCGACCGGTACCACTAATTGAGAAATTAAGTTCCAAAACCAGTTTGATTCTACCGGCGTATCGATCTTAAAATCGACCTTTTTTTCGCGTAAAAGTGGGACCAGATTGGGAAAACTAATCGCCCTGGTATGAAAACGTGATTTATCCTTCTGCTGACCAGAAACAATATCGCCGGCAATGGCAACTTTGGCGACCTTCCCTTTATCGACTAAATTGAGAAAGCTGGAAAAAGTGATCTCCTTTGAGGGTGGCTCGGACGGAAAAAACGGCGAGATAATCATGACAGCGGCCAAAATCAATAAGATATAAATAAAGATATTTTTCCAACCGGGTTGCTGCATAAGTAGGAATAATTATACCATAAAATAGTCGCTATTTCTACGGTTCAGCCGCTTTCACCTTATCCCAAATCCGGTCCATCTCTTCAATGGTCAGCTTCTTTTGGCGCAAAGCTTTTTCTATTCGAGAAAAGCGGCGCATAAATTTGGCATTAGCTTCCTGCAGGACTTCTTCAGCGTTTAAATCGAGCTTGCGGGTTACATTAACAATCGCAAACAGTAAGTCACCAATTTCTTCTCTGATCTTTCGGTTGATTGTCAGCTGTTGCCGTTTAGGAAGTTTTTCAAACCCTTTCATCTCGGGCAGGATCTCATGTATTTCGTCCAATTCTTCGTGGACTTTCTGCCAGGCACCAGCAACAAAATCCCAGTCAAAACCAACCCGAGCCGCTCTTTTCTGCACTTTATCCGCCCGATACAGCGCCGGGAGTGAGCGCGGAATGTTATCAAGCATCCCCTTTTGTCTTTGGCCTTTTGATTTTTGTTCTTTTTGTTTGATAATCTCCCATTTGCGCCAAACATCCTCTTTGGTTTTGGCCTTACCTTTAGAAAATACGTGCGGATGGCGACGGATCATTTTGGCAGAGATTGCGGCAACAACATCATTAATGTCAAAGTAGTTTTTTTCTTGTGCAAAAACTGTCAGCATCACAATATGCAAGAGCATATCCCCAAGCTCTTCTGATAATTGCTTATAAGCATGATCGTCAATCGCCTGGATCGCTTCGTAAACCTCTTCAACTAAATAAGGTTTAAGGCTCTGAATTGTTTGCTCGCGGTCCCAAGGGCACTCTTGTCGTAACCGCTCCACAATCTTAATAAACTCCTCAAATCGCTGCCCGCTCTTTTTCATCCTTTCTATTATACCTGAAATCGTGCAAGTTTTGCCCCCTAAGACCCGATAAAACAGGTGCAGAGATGAGTACACCACAGACCCAAAATAAAGGCCCGGATTTAAAGGCCCTGGGGCTGAAATCAGCCGCGGAGGTTTTTGATTTACTGGCGCTCTTAAAAATCGACGGAGAACCGGTCATTAAAGACGACCGGACGCTGCTTGATCCTAAAGAAAAAGCCCGTGCGGTGTTTGAGTATTTTCAGGGCGAGCATGGGATTGATCCTGATACCCTGCCGTACCTGGCTTCATTGATTAAGCGCGATTTAAAGAGCGGTAAAATCGGCTGGAGGAAACATTAATGGTTAATACACCAGCCATACAACCGAGACAAGCTAGCGGCGTTGGCCAGCTTCCTGCCCAACAAGCTGTTACTCCTCATATCCCGTTAACTGGCCCTCAGTTTGATGATTATTGTGACCAAGCTCAAGCAAACCGAGGCAGAGCAGTTACCCCTGAACATTTACGACATGAAGAAATTGGCTACTCAGAAGTTCGAATCAATCCTGACGGATTTGCCCCTGACATTCCAGTTGTGGCCACCCCGCTTGATATTAACCGACCAATTACCGCTCTTGCTGAGGGGGCAGAAGTTGGTGGAGCAACCGTCAGTTTAGCAGCCGATGTTGATCCATTAATTGCTCTAGCTACTTTAGCCCAAAGAATTGACCCGGAATTAGCCCAGTTAACCAATGACGTTATTACTGAACGGACCGTATTAGCCCAAGGAGCAAGCTAATGACCGAAGATAACCGCAGCGCAATGGAAAAGTTAGAAGAGAAGCTTAAAGAGCTCTGGCGCAAGAGCGGCCAGGCTTCAATTATTGCCGCGCGTCATACTGAATTCGTCGTTGAACCGAAAGTTTTTATCGGCAATAAAATCCACCCGGATGTTTTGAAAATTATAACTCTCGCTTATTTATCAAATACAGCAGCCCAGGATTCCGGCGTTGGCAATGTTGACGCGACTCCTGATAAGCTAGTCATAAACGATGACGAAGGGAAGCCGATGGTGGTTGTCCGAGATAAACGGATTATCCACCAATATATCGCTCAACGAGCTTAATTTTGTCCAGTCCTTTAATTTCTATTTTAATCTTTTTGCCCGTCATCTTTTCAATAATTATTTGGCCATTACTCTCTTTAACCGACTTAACACCGGCCTTAAACGCCCCAACCCTCAAGGCTAAAACAATAAAAAGCTCTTCCAGTTTCTCAGGAATCGCTCCAAAACGGTCACGGAGTTCAAGTTTTAATGCTTTAATTTCTTCTTGATTGCTGACCAAATTCATCCGCCGATAAAGGGCAATCCGCTGGCGTTCATCTTTGACGTAATCTTCCGGAATAAAGGCTTCAATTTTTAAGTCAATCACGACTTCGCGTGGTGAAATCTCTTTTATCCCTTTGACTTCTTTAACTGCTTGCTCTAAAAGTTCACAATAAAGGTCAAAACCAATCTCTTCTATGTGGCCCGATTGTTCTGCCCCTAATAAATTCCCCGCTCCTCTGATCTCCAAATCACGCCTGGCCAGTTTGTAGCCTGAACCAAGAGCGGTAAATTCCTGAATCGCCTTCAATCGTTCAACTGCCTGATCGGTCATAATTTTGTCTGGGTGGTAGAAAAGATAAGCGTAAGCTCGAACCGCCGAGCGCCCAACCCGCCCCCTAATCTGGTAAAGCTGGGAGAGGCCAAAGCGGTCTGCCTGGTCGATTAATATCGTATTAACGTTAGTAATATCAAGCCCGGATTCAATAATTGAGGTGCAGACTAAAACATCATATTTCCGGTCAAGAAAGCTAATCATCGTCTTTTCCAGACTTTCCGCCGACATCTGGCCATGACCAATCGTCACGCGCGCCTGGGGTACCAGCCGTTTGATTTTCACCGCTATCCCTTCAATTGATTCGACAAAATTATGGAGAAAATAAACCTGTCCTCCCCGATCAATTTCCCGACGGATCGCTTCGCTGATTACTGCTTCACTCCAGGGAAGAACGTAAGTCCTAATGGGGGAGCGATCAACCGGTGGAGTGGTGATCACACTCATATCGCGTGCACCGGAAAGAGAGAGATAGAGGGTCCTGGGAATTGGGGTCGCCGAAAGGGTCAAAGTATCGACCGTCTCTTTTAACTTCTTTAATTTTTCTTTATGACCAACACCAAACCGTTGTTCCTCGTCAATAATCAATAACCCCAGATCTTTAAACTTGATATCTTTTGATAAAAGCCGGTGGGTCCCAATCAAGATATCAACCCCACCAATTGCCAAGGCATTAACAATCGTTGCCTGCTCTTTTTTTGACCGGAATCGAGAAAGCATTTCGACGACAAATGGTGAGTTCTTAAATCGGTCGGCAAAATTATTAAAATGTTGCTCGGCCAAAATTGTCGTGGGGACTAAAATTGCTACTTGTTTGCCGGCCGCCACCACCTTGGCCGCTGCCCGAATTGCTACTTCTGTTTTGCCATAGCCAACATCACCGCAGATTAAGCGATCCATCGGCCGCAGGGCTTCCAAATCTCGTTTGGTCTCAATAATCGCTTTGCGCTGGTCTGGCGTCTCTTCGTATGGAAAAGTATCAGCCAGCTCTTTTTGCCAGATATCGTCAGCCGGGAAGGCAAAAGCTGGTAATTTTTGTCGTGCGGCATAAAGTTTGAGTAGCTCTTCCGTCATATCCTTGAGTGCTTTTTTAACCCGGCGCTTCTTATTGGTCCAAACCATCGTCCCTAAACGGCTAAGTCGCGGTGTCAAATCACTCCCGCTGGAATATTTTTCGACTAATCCAGCCTGGCTGGGTGGGACAAAAACCTGGTCGCCATGGTCAAACTCTAGTAGTAAATATTCCTGATTGACTCCCTCAATTGCCAGCATTGTCATCCCCTGAAAACGGGCAATTCCATAATTTTCGTGGACGACATAGTCCCCTTTTTTTAGATCGGCTAGGAGCTCATCTGCTACCCCTTCAGCTGAGGCAGGCTTTACCTTGTGTAACATCTGTTCTTCGCCAAATAACTCGCGATCAGAGATTATTTCCCGATCCTGAAAAATAAATCCACCCCGCAAACTCCCTTCGCTTACTGGCCGGTTAAGCTCTTCCCGCAACCGTTGGGCGTGGCGGCTAAAAATTTCTGCTTTGGCGGGAAGAGTGTTTAATTTATTAATATAACTGGGCGGTGAGGAAAACTCCGGTTCTTCTCCCGGATTAAGAAAACTGGAAAATTCTATTTTAGAAAAACTGTCAGTTAATTCCTGAATTTTGTCTAGCGTTAGATAAGGCAGGCTGCCAGGAAAAGAGCGTTGTTCTTCGATCTGCTGATCAGCAACACGACTAATTTCCAGCAGCTCGTCAAAAACAATCAGCCAATCTTTGCCTAAATGAGTAAAAACCGGGACTTCATACCCTTCTTCGGCAGCAAAGATTACTGCTTGATCCAGTTTTCTGATAGAGCGTTGAGAATAAGGATCATACTCACGTAGTGACTCAATTTTGTCGCCGCTAAATTCCAGGCGCAGCGGCCGTTCACTGTTAAGCGGAAAAACATCAACAATTCCGCCGCGGACCGAAAATTCCCCCCGCTCCCCAACAATATCAAACCGGTGATAGCCAAACTCAATGAGCTTAACAAGCAAATCCTCTAACCTAATCCCCTGATTCCCTAATAACCTGATCTCTTCAAGCCGCCGGCTCGTCTGCCACATCACTGCTTTTACTGGAGCAATAATTAAACCTTTTCCGGCCAAGACTCTCTGGCGCTCTCCAACTAATTCTTTGCTCGGTTTAATCCCTTCGCCGGGAACAGTATCAGGGGCAGGAAAAACATTGATCGGACAGTTGGTAAACAGAGCAGTTTCGGCTTTTAGCATCTCGGCTTTGGCACTGCTTGAGGTAATAATTAGGATATTAGCAAATTGTTCGCGCAAACGGGCTAGCACAAAAGCGGCAGCTGAACCAACTAAACCGGAGATTTTTTTCTGTTCCATTTCTGCCTAATTTTAACATAAAACTATTAACCAAAAGCTACTAAGTATTATAGACATTCATTGCCGCGGTTAGACTTGTTGAGACTATCCCTTCAACCGCTGCTGCCGCTTTATTAACTGCTTCAATTAAAACGTCTTGCTGGCCTGGCGGAATCTTGGCTAAAACATAATCGCTGACATCACCGGTCAAATTCTGCCGCCCAATCCCAATTCTCACTCTAGCAAATTCGGTTGTGCCAATATGATTAATGACTGATTCCACCCCATGATGCCCACCGGCATTTCCTTTTTCCCGCAAACGGAGCTGACCAACTTCCAGATCAACATCATCGTAAATTAAGATCAATTTGGTCGGTTCGATTTTATACCATTGCAGTAGTCCTGCAACCGCTAAACCGGAATTATTCATAAAGGTTTGCGGTTTAACCAAAATAATTTTATGCCCGGCTAATTGGCTTTCAGCAATTTCTGAGGTCGCTTTACTTTTGAAAGCGCTGATTTTTAAGCGGCTGGCTAATTCGTCAATAACTTTAAAGCCAAGATTATGCCTGGTCTCCTTATATTCCTGACCAGGATTACCTAGACCAACAATTAAATACACAGCTTACCTGCCGTAAGAGAATTCTACCCCAAACCGAACATCAGAGGAGATATAATTGCTCGGGTCCGGCGGGATATTGTTAAGATACGAAACTGTTAAAACTTCAAGATACATTTTAAGTTTACGCAGCAGGTCGTTGGCCTTACTATATTTGCGCATCGGTTCAAAGCGGATACCGACGCCATAATCCAGCATATTTAAATAATAATACGCGGGAGTATTTTTGCCGCTGCCGGTAATATCACCTCGCAGATAAACTCCAATCTCGTTGTTTAAATGGAGGCCAAATTTTGGCTGGGCAAAATAAACATAGGTGTGGAACGTCTCCCAGCCAAAATTAGTGTCGCGATGCATCGCCTTTAACCAGAGCTCGCCCCAAGGTTTCTTTAAATCTGGATTGTCCTGGTTCCATTCGTGATATATTTCAACCCCATACAAAACATCTTGTTTGGCCAAGCTTTCAGCGGAAGCCGCATTTTGATTATAGCTCGCATTTAAAGTCTCATAGAAAATTTTTGTCCCTGGCAGCCACTCGTTAAACCAGCGATCACCATGATAATCACGAAAAGGGATTAACCTGGCGCCAACACCGGAAAAAAGATAATTGTTATAATAAGCGGTTGATTGGGAAGCAGCCGTATAATAAACCCCATAAACCTGAACAGGGAGAGAAAAAATGTTTAAGCCAAGCTTCCCCTCAAATCGGCCAAGCAGAGACGCAAAGTTTGGCTTCTGTAAGTTGGTGTCATAATAGGCGACGTTATTCCACATTTCAAGGAAAAAAGGCTCTCGGCCGCCAGCTTCCACCGTGACGCCAATCGGTCGGTGAATCCCGATCTGGGCCAAACCAGTCGTCGGTAAAAGCAGGCCAACGATAATCGTTAAGAATATCGCGCGCCTGATAACCATTTTATAATTCCGTGTTGGTCAGATAGACGTTATCGAGGTAAAAGTCGATCTTCCCTTTTTCTTTCGGTGTCACACAGATAAATTGGAGCTGCAATAAGCCGCCTGAGCCATTCGCCTGGGTCGGATTCCAGATATTATCCCCCACGCCTGGGTTATCATCAACAAAATCAGATAAGGGGATAGAAATCCGTTTCCAGCCAGTCCAATCAATTGTTAAACTGTAGACAAACTTATCGTCGTTGGTTGGGGCATACCCTCTAGCCGCATCCTGTTCCACTTGCCAGTTATTATTATCATCATCAAGGAGTTCTATTTTAAGATTGCCGCTCCCCTCGCCAAAACCGTAAGCGTCAAATTGCAGGTAATTAAAAGCGGATAAATCTTGATTCTCTTTGGCAAAATAAGTACCGCAACCACCGGCATACCAATTTGTCGCTTCCCCTGCCAGATGAAGTGAATACCTGCCAATCTCACTGACAACTTTCTTCTCGCCCTGATCCAGACCAAAGTTTGAGATCGCCTCGGCTTTTCTAAGATCAAAAACCCACCAATCGCGAGGAGTTTTTAAACTGCCCGATTCAAAATTATCGATCAGAAACGAATTGCCCTTAAGGCCGGACACAGGCGCGCTTGGTTTGGGGGCCGGCCCGCCAAAAGCCTGCACGGACGAAACCACCAACAGCAAAAAAAACGATAATAATGTAACCGTCCAAAAAGTTTTTTTCATTATATATTAAACCTCCGTTATTTTAACTCTAAAATTCCCCAAACACTGGGGTCTTTGTAAAAGAGATAGTCACCGTTCCAAATCATCTGGCGTTCACGTTCAGTTGTTTGGTCGGCATCGTCAAAAGCGATATCAAAACCGAGTTTCATCCCTTCCTTTCTTTCGAAATTGCCCCTAAAAAAATCCCATGGGATCTTTGCCTCAAGATAATAACCTTGAGGTTGACCTTTCTTTTTTACTGCAATCTCGCTCCCTGTCGGGGAACGATGTCGCTGCCAGCTCCAAACGGTTGCCGGGTTACTTTTTCCATCGCCGGTGCCAAAGCCAATTTGATAATCTTTGCCAGAAAAACTGGTCCGCTCTAAATCAGCATTGGGGTCAGCGCTAATCACAATTTCCAGGCCATCACCATTCCAAATATTTTGATTAGTCTGTTTATTAACCAGCGGGATTTTATCGGTAATATTGGCCGCCAGATAGAGGTTATCACTGTCCCACATAAGATAGGCGGTTCCGGACAGATCTTCGACTCCTTTCCAATTCAACCCTTCTTTAATAAAAGAGCTATCAGTCATTATTATCGGCACGGCATTGTTCCACTCTTTTAAATCGCCATCAATTTTTACCGGGCTATTTGCTTTAACGGCTGGGATACTCTTGCGGTCCACCTTTTTGACCGTAACGGTAAACTCAGCTAAAGCGGCTCCGTCGCTAGAAAAGATCGGGTCTTTCATTATCTCGGCATACGCGGCTAATACTCTACTGCTAGAATTTATCCGCCAATCAGTTTCTTTTTTCTCATCAAACCAGAGGAGCGCATCGACATCACGCAAGCTTGATTTTAGATAGCCCGGCAGTTGCTTAATCCAGGCCGCTTTATCGCCGCCTTTTTCGGCACAAGCAAATTCGGCAATCATGATCGGCTTGCTAGGCCATAATTTTTTGCATTGGCGCACCTGGTCGCGGAACATATATTTCAACTCCTGCCAATCACTCCAATTTTGGGTTGTCCCCCAGTTATACCCATCAATCCCGATCCAATCGACATAGTCGTTGCCGGGGTAACATTTTTCCCAGTTATTCCACGGCTCATCGGGGAAAGAAAAGTTCATGAAACACCAGATCCATTTAACGTTAGTAACTTTTTCCCGTTTAAAAATATCGACAATATGGCGGAAGGCCTTGATGTAAGTTTCCGGGCTCTTATCATTATTAACAATTCCCCAGGGATAGCCTTCAATATTAAATTCATGAGCGGGACGCAAGAAAACCATTTTACCAAATTTCTTAATATCCTTTGCCCAGGTAGTAATATAACTATCCCATTTACCGTTGATAATATCAGCCAATTTAATTTTATTATTGTCACCCCAATACCATGGCTCCCAAACAATGTGCGGAATTGCACCAGCGTCAATTACGCTTTGCGCGGCGGCCACGGGAAAAGCCTGCGCCCAATCCTGGTACCACATAATCATCGCCGGTTTTTTGCCAGCTTGCTCTACATATTTGTTGATATAGTTCATGTTGCGAGGCGCTCCCTCACGAAAGACCCCAACAAAAACCGGGTGATCTACAGCACAACTTTCGCCAACGGCGCGAGACATTGCCAGGGAGGGAAAAGTTAAAGCAAAAACTAAAAGTGCCAGCATTACTCGTTCTTTCATTCTCTTTTATCCTTTCACGGCGCCAGCGGTTAAACCTCGCACAATATGCCTTTGTAATAAGAAGAATAACACAACCACTGGAAGCGTTGCAACAGTGGCGGCGGCCATCATCAGGTCAAATCGATTTTGGTAATTACCGACGAATAAACGGATCCCGACCGGGATGGTCATGGTGTCAGCATTGGTCAAAACCCAGGCAAACATCAGTTCGTCCCAGGCGGTCAAAAAGATATAAATACCAGTCGCAATAATCCCCGGGACTGCCAGCGGCAAAACAACGTACCAAAACACTTTAAGACGGGAACAGCCGTCAATCATCGCCGCCTCTTCCAGCTCCTTAGGAATAGCGGCAAAAAAACCACGCAATATCCAGATAGAAAATGGGATAAAAAACGCCGAATAAATCAAAATAATTCCTGGAAAAGTTCCCTTGACTGGCAGATTAGTCAAATTGGTAAATTTGACAAACATTATATAGAGCGGAATTAAATACATAATCGCTGGGATCATTTGAGTTGCCAGGATTCCGTTACTAAACAAATCAGAACCGGGGAAGCGGAAGCGGGAAAGAGCATAAGCGGCCATGGTCGAAAAAACCATGGCAAAGACCATCGCAAAACCACAGATAATCAGCGAATTACGCAGGTACAAACCAAAATTAACATTTTGCCACATATCAATGTAATTATGCCAGCGGACCAAAATATGACCGATCGGCAGTTTCACTTTGGCTAATACTGCTTGAGCCTTTGGATCATACTTAACCACTTCACCGTTGCTGGTCCCTAAATACATGATCGGCCCTTCAACTAAGCCACTAAATATTTCACTGTTAATGCCGTTTACAACCTTAGTTTTAATCTCGCCAGCATTAGGAAAATAATGCCGCTTGGCCCCGGGGATCAATTTTAAAAAGGTTGAGTTTTTGGCATCAAACTGCAAGACCCCGCTAAAACCTTTATATTCTAAAGAGATAAAAAGGTTGTTGCCCTCTTTCTTGATGTAACTGGCCGAGATCTTACTGGCATTCATCCCCCAAACCGGCAGTTGAAAGTTTTGGTGTTGCTCAAAGTTCTGACGGCTAATTTGCCACAAACCACGATTAGCGGAGACCAGCCAAATATTCTCCCCATCAACCAGGTATGATGACCCGCTGGTCTTAAAACTTTTATGTTTAATTAGCCGCAAATCTGCCGTTGTTAATCGGTTCAAACTACCATCAGCTGACAAAGTAATTATTTCGTCTCCCTGCGGGATAATCTGCAACACATCGGTCCCCGCTCGGCGTAAGCCAATCTTGCCAATTGCAATATCGGTTGAATCCTTCAATGAAGAATAGACCATCCAGACTATCGGCATTAAGGTGATAACCAACATAATCAACATAATAATGCTGATAAAAATATCAACAATTCTTTTCTTTAAATAGTAGGGGATTTTCATTTTATTGCATTTCCTCTGTCTTTTTAAAATAACGGAACCAAACATTAACAATCACCACCATCACAATTAAAAGCAGGACCGAGGTCGCCGCTCCAGTGCCAAAGTTCCAGAGTTGGAATGAATTGCGGAAAATATTCGTCATCATCAAATCACCCCACTCACCTGGAAAACCAGCACCAAAACCAAACATCATACTGACAATATTAAAAGAATAAGTATTAGAAATCAGACCAAAAAGGATTAAGATAAACCAGACGGGACGGAGCATTGGCCAGGTAATCATCCAAAATTTACGCCAGGGGCTGGCCCCATCAATATCGGCGGCTTCGTACAATTCATCAGGAATAGTTTGCAAACCAGCCAACAGCATTAACATTGAGAGCGGCCAGTAACGCCAGATTGTTGGGATAATTATTGCCCATAAAGTGTTAGGCCCGGAAAGCCATGATGGTTTAAAAGGTAAAAGATGAAGCCAATCAGTTAAAATTACGTTAACCGGCCCCCCTTCTTTCAACCAGATAATCCCCCACAATAAACCAGTCACATAGGTAGGAACAATCCAGGGGAAAAGAAATAAGGTCCGGACAAAACCTCGTCCCCAAAACTTCCGATTAAGCATTAACGCCACAATCATCCCAACCGCCAAAGTCCCTAAAGTCACGACGATAGTATAAATAAAAGTATTGCGGACTGCCTCAAACAGACCAATCCTGATCGGGCTGGTCGTATCAATTAAAACCTTGTAATAATTATCCAAGCCAACAAATGGGGCCAGCAAATACTGCGAGAGCGTAAACTGATTGAGGCGGAGAAAAGACATATAGATTCCCTGGACGACCGGAAAAATATGGAGCATTAACATCGCCAGGGCGGTTGGTAAAATAAAATAGTAAGCGAAACTATTCTTTTTTATTTGCGACCACATACTATAATACTATTTCTTACTCTTTTTGGGAGAATTTCATTATAACAAACATTCTTGAAAATAGCTACCGGCAACTCCGCGTTGAAAAGCCTTGAGCGCGGCGGCTGAAGAATCAAGCCGCCAATCACGTTCTTTATTGATATCAAACCAGCAGCAAAGCTTGATCTGCGGATATTTTTGCTCCAACTTGGTAAAAGCATCAAGGAGCCAATCGCTTTTGCTCCCACCTTGTTCGGCGCTGGCAAATTCACCAATCATGATCGGTTTGGTCGAGAGCTTAACTAATTCTTGATAAGCCTGACCAAAAACTTCGTCAAAACTTTGCCATTTGTCATACCCCCAGTTATAACCGTCAATGCCCAACCAGTCAACATATTCATCTCCCGGATAATAAGCCGCTATTTTGTTCCACTCTTCGTTAGGAATATCAAAATTATTTGGCGACCAGACTAGCTTTACGTTAGTTGCCCCAATTTCTTCTCTTACATTATATATATAGCGCCAAGCTTCAAGATAACTGCTCCCCTTATTATGGGCGCCATCCCACGGATACCAATTCCCATTCATCTCGTGGGCAAAACGGAGCAAAATCGGCTGGTTAAAATCTTTGGCTGCTTGAATAAATTTGGTGACATAATCGGCAAAAACTCCCGTCGAGATGGCGTTAAGTGTTCCCAACGGATGAGTTACCCACGGCTCCCAGGTAATTAACACAACACTGCCGTTTTTGGCAATTGCTTTGACCTCATCGAGTGGAAATTCATCTAACCAGTGGGAATAAATTAAGACAACTGCTAGCTTTTTACCTATTCGTGACTGAATATTCGCGAGATTTAGAATTCCGTTAGGAAAAGCGCCGAGAGCGCAGCCGTTCATCGCAACACTACATTCTTGATTTCAATTTTTGTCTTGGCCGGGCCGACAATCATAAACTGGATCCGGTGGGGGCGTTTGACAATCCCTAATACCGGAAAAGAGAGGTGGCGGAAATTATGCGGGTGGAGGTCGACCGTTAAATAATCATCTTCATAAGAAGTGGCCGCTTCATTTAAATTATCGTGGTCAAATAATTCGATCCGCAATCTTGACCAGGCCGCTTTTTTTTCAATTTTACCGCGGATTTCAAATTCGAGTAGCGACGGGGTTTTCATCTCTTCCATAATCACCAGGTTGCAGCCAAGATCGGTCCCCTCACCCTCTAAACAATAAACGCCGTTCTCTTCGGAAACTTTTTCTCCCGTTTTTTGAAAACCACCAAAGAGCGGTTTAACCTTGATCATGGCAAAACAATTGTAGCACAAAAGTGAAATTTTTGAAAACTGCAGCCGAAAAATATTCGGTTGAATAAACCCAAGGAGGTGAAAAAATGGCAGTAGAACAGATATCTCGACTTTTGGTTGATTGTCGGTCTTATGCTGCTGGAAGAGTTCCTGCCTGGTTCCGAGGTAATGGGCTTAATGCTTTAGTTAGCCGATTAAGTGCATTAACTAATGATGCATTACGGATCACAGATCCTGCCCAGCGAGAAGCTAGATTACAGCTGATCAAAGGGATATTAACGGCTGTAAGACAGGATAACCCGGCTGCAGCAGACAGAATTGAAGATAACCTTGCTAGGACCAATCCAGATGCTTCAAACGCATTGGATGCTCTTCCACCAATTGATAGTTACAAAGGTATTAGCGATACTCCAGCAATGAGAAAGTGGTTTCGAGCAGGCAATCCGGAGGCCTCAACCCTAATGGGTCCTGAAGAAGTGGAAGCAACTTTAACAGATATAATAACTGCGGCGCAATTACGCGAAGGCAAACAATAATTTATTGTTTTTTGTCTCTAAAGTTAGCGGTCCTTGGTACTTCCGAGGACCGCTTCTTTTTCCGGGATTCCCGGCATCTTGACATATTCCCGGGATTCCCGGTATAATGGCAGCATGAAGATTCACCTGCCAAACAGCGCCTTTTTGGGAAATATTGATCCTTTCATTCAAAGTGCCGATCTGTCAGACTCTAATTATCTGGAAATAACCGCCAACGAAAAATGGATCTCTGTTCACCCTGTTGTCCTTTCCATGATCGCCGCACTCGGTCTCCGGTTAAAGAGAAACAATATTCATTGTGCCAAGTTTGAAGCCAAATCACGGCATTACTTTGCCCGGATGGGGCTTTTTTCTCTGCTTAATATTGCTTCAGATTTTACCTACACCGAACACGAACCGGCTGGCCGCTTTATCCCTCTAACCCAAATCAAAACTTCAGCCGAACTAACTAAAGCGATCACGGAAATGATTCCCCTTCTCCATCTTGAACCTGATCAGTCAAAAACGATTGGTTACATTATCAGTGAACTTGTCAGGAATGTCTTGGAACACGCAGCGGCAAAAAACGGGGCCTTACTCTGTGCCCAGTATTATAAAAAAAGCAATTCTATCCGGATCGGGATCGCCGATACCGGGGTGGGCATTAAGCAAACGATCAATCAATCATATGCCGCTGGCAGTGACCTAGAAGCCATTAAATTAGCTTTACAGCCAGGGATTACCGGCACAACAAAAAGAGAAGGCGGCACGGAACAAAATGCGGGTGCTGGCCTCTTTTTTATCAAATCGATCGCCAGTGTTAATCGCAACTTTTTTGTAATCTACAGTGGCTCCGGTTTTTATAAATTATTGAAAAAAGGAGCCACTAGTCGAATTCATTTAAACGCCGATCCGAACAAAGACCGCCATTCCGCAGATAATGAAATGCCCTTTTGGCCAGGAACAGTGGTGGGGATTGATTTAACTCTAAATCAAACCGAAGAATTTTCTCTGCTATTAGACGCGATTAGAAAAACCTACAGCGCGGCCATTAAGGAGAGAAAAAAGAAGCGTTACAAAAAAGCGAGATTCATATGAAACTGATTAGGGTTTTTCCTGCGGCTGGTCCTTTTGCGGAAAATAAGGATGTCGCCAAGGAACTTCGGCTTAAAGAAATTTTACCCGCTTTAGCTAAAAAAGAAGAAGTAGTTCTTGATTTCACTAAAGTTGAAGCCACCACTCAATCATTCATTCACGCCCTGATTAGTGACGTAATCAGAAAATTTGGCCATGACTCTTTGGATTACCTGGCCTTTAAGGACTGCAACGAAACCGTTAAAAAAATCATCAACATCGTTGTCGACTATATGCAGGAATAAGTTTAACTTTTCCTCCATTGACGCTTTCTTAACGCATAATTTTTCCGCCAAAATTGGTTGAAATTTTTTAGGTTTTCTAACGATAAGCTACTAGAAAAACACTTCGCTATAAAGGAGAAAAATATGGCTGAATATTTTGCGCCAGAATTAGGCAGCAGATCAATGAACGCGTACCGGCAAAGAGTTTTGGCACGAGCCCAAGAAGAATTAAAACAACATTATGGTGCTGGCCTAGCGACTTTAACGATGGCGCAAATCGCAAATGATCAAAGACAACTTAGAGCTTATCCAGGTTTAGAACGCTGTGATATGGATCGGGTTCAAGACCATCTCGTTTTAGTTACCCCGGAAACAGTTACTGACGCTGAATTAGCCGCCGCCGAAAGAGTTCAGCTGGGTGGGCAACAATTAGTGGAAGATGCCGCGGCTGGGGAAGCAACCCGACTTGGTTTAGGCACAAAATATCTCCTGACGCCAGAACGCTTAGTTGAAGCTTTGCTTTCTCACAATTTTAGAAATCCTGAACGCCTGATTGATATTCCGGTCCAACCAAATGATTTGGCCCCCATCTCTCTTGGCGTTCGACACAAATTACAATTAGTTTACGATCTAGTTGCCATGGCAACTAATCCAACCGGCTCCCCCTGCTTAAATCCGAACGAAGTTGTCAAAAGCCAAGTTACTTTAACCGTCCTTAATGAAGAAACTTGGCTCCCGATCGTTCGTGAATTTGCCCGCTTTGGCCATTTAGGTCTAGATCCGGAAAGGACTTTATTTATGGTCCAGGAAAAAGGTTTAGGAATGGGGATTCAAGACGGTAATTTATTTTTTGACCCCCGATCAGAATTCCGCTTATGGAACCACGCTGACATGAAAATGCAGCAGACACTGGAAGGAAAAGTTTTTTGGGTCAGAATTAATTCCCAAACCGGCGAGCTGGAACGTCATTATCTAAGACCGGAAGAGGTCGAACAAATTTTTGCGTCGATGCAAAACCAAATTTCCTATCCAATTGAAGATATTGATTATTTAACCGGCGCAATTAATTTACGCAATCTTGCTTTGGCTCTGCGTTTAGGCGAACAAGGATTTCGAATGAGCCAGGAGGCAGTGGCGCAACAGGTTCCACCCCAAGAAGGCGGCTTTTTCACTTTTGATCCCCAACTTAGCGGCGGCCGCGTCGTCTGCATTGAAAGCGATGCAGGCGGGAATGTAATTCATAAGGGAACTTTAGCAATGATCCGCTTTTTAAATAAAAATTTTAATATGTTTCCTAATCCTGTTGAAGCTTTCCGGGTTTTATGGCAATTAGCCATGCCATCACATTTGACGGTTAAAGGAGGTTTTCTTTACCCTCAAGGAGTGCAGGGTGATTTAAACCTTAGCTTGTCGACCGCTTTCATCAGCCGACAACCATTAATGCCAATTAGAAACCTGAAAGAACTAAAACACGGGCCGGCCACGCTCCTGGCGATGCAAGCACAGGATCACCAGCCCGGCTATCTGAATTTAGCCAGAGAAAAAGGGATTATTTAAGAATAAAAAGAAAGGCAAATTTCTTGAAATTTCCGCCCATTTTTGCCGATATATATACAGGAAAGGTGGCAACATGAGCGGGATAATTCCAACAAGTCAAGTTGGTTGGTTTAGAACCTTCATTCGGGGGAGCGTTTCTCCAAATCTAACCTCTCTTTATGCTTGCTTAGGCTTTACCCACCGCGATCTTCTGCGGGATAAAATTAGAACTTCTGGGGCTGGTGACCAGCAATTACTGCTTGACCGTTTGGCGTCACAGGGGATCTTAAAAAGCCGTTTTCGGGAAACGATTACCGACGTGAATCAGGTTGAATCGTTCATGCTCCACGGAAGAACAACAGCTGAGAAGTTAGAATCATTTGATGCTTTAAGTGGCATTACTCTTTCTGACTCAACCCTGTATGCTGATCGAATTGCTTTTCTTTCAACAGTGACAACTGCCATAACCACTGGGGCCGAATCTGTTTACCATTCGTTTTCCTCGCCAGATTGTCGCGGCTATCAGTGGACACTGGCGATTGCTAAGGCAACTATGACTGCCGCTACACTAGCAACTGTGCTAGTTGGTCTTCCCTGGTTTATGGGCGGGGCCCCTAATATTTCCGCTCGCGGAGCTATTTTAGGCGGCCTAACCGGATTAGGAATAATCAGCGCTTTGGAAGGCGATCGCTTACCCCCCCACAGCATGCTTCGTTCCGTGGCAAAATTTATCGCCACTAAAATTTTGCCGTTGTCAATTATTGGCTGCGGCGCCCATTTAATTGCTGATGTTCACTCCAGCAATATGCGAATCAGTTCAATCTTTGAATCAATTGGCTTAGAGGGGACTACCGCTTACGTTGTTGGAGCCATGTTATTGGTCAGAAAATTTGTCACCAATAATTTAACAAAATTCCGTCAGGCTTATACTGGGATGCTTGATCCTGGCTCTTTTCGCGGCATGAACCGGCTGGTTAAAGGGGCTGGCTTATCAATCATTGCCGAAGCTCACTTTCTGGCTGCGTTTGCAATCCTTGTTGGAGCTTCTGCCACTTTTCTTTTTCCGGCAGTCTGGGCAGTTACCCCCTTGGCTTTAATTCCTTTTGCTATTCCAGTTGTGGCAACTGGAGTGCATATCGGTTTACGTTGCTCAACTAAAGCCAATAAAGAATTGCCTACTGCGAAACAGACAAAATTTCTTGATCATTTAAAAATTTATCTCCCCTTTGAAGGGATCTTCGCCGGTTACGCCGCCTCTTTTGCCTTCTCGCCCGCCACCTGGCTCACGCTTATCCCATTTGCTCTCTCGGCTCTCGGTTTTGGTCTTAATGCTGCTTTGACTTACTCGCCCAATTTTACGACTCGCTTTAAGCAGTTGATCAGCCGTGATCCAAAAAAACAGGATAAAATAGTTAATCACCTTAGAGAAAATGTGGCGATCGAAAGTGTGGTGGTTACCGCCTTGGCTTCTTTATACGCAATTGCTTTCTGGCCAAGTATTTTACCAATTGCTTATCTTACCTTTTTTGGTTCATTAGCCACTCTATTAGTCAGCCAAGACCATGGCATTTTTCATTCCATTAATACCAATAAAGACGAATTAGCGCTGCTTCGCTGTTCCGGTCATGATCTGCTGGGACGACATCAAGTTCGTAGCCTAGTTGGCGGAAAAACGGTAATGCTCCTTAATCCATATACTGGGTTGATCGAACACTCAACTGGTTTTCTCTTTAATTTATTACTGGCGAGAAAACCACATCTCCCCATTTTCTGTATGCACGACAAAATTCCCAGTCAGCTCGGCTTTAAAGATACCGATCTACTTGACCCCACCATCAAGGCAGAATTAATCCGGAGAGCAATTGTCGTCATCAACAGTTTGGATAACCCTAGAGAATTTGAGGATTTTTGCGTTTGGATCGAGGCTAATAAAACACGGATCAAAGCTTTTCCAAACGCAAAAGCCGTTGCTGACTGGGCTTACGGATTATTGCCAAATCTGCGTGACTTTACCGAAGATCGTCATTATATTGCTTACGCAACTGGCCTACAAAGAACTGTTCATGAAATGATCGATGCCGGTGTTGCGGCTGAACGGACAATTCAAGGACGATATCGGCGTTTAATCGCCAACTTACACCGCACGGCAAATTATTACGAAGCTGATCTATCTCTGGAACTCCAAAGAAGCTTTAAAGGCTGGATTAGCGTTGACGAATTGGGCTCGCAGGGACCACAAATTTGGACCGCCTTAACCGCCGCTGGACTAATTACTGAAGTACGTGAAGGTGTGGCCCAATTACAAAAAGGGTGCTCTGGACATACAAGAACTTCCTTTGCCAGCGTTGCTGGCATCCCGGCGGGAGAGCACAACCGGGTTTTTGATCTGCTGCAGCAGAGAGTTAGAGAACGGCGCTGGTTTGAGATGTGGAATGGGAAAGAAAATTGGTTTGTTGAAGAAATTGGCGAATATCAAAGGGCCGGGATGGAAGATCTCCTTAGTCGGGCAGAAGACTTTCGCGAAACTGCCCGCCGGCTCCAAACAAAACTCGACCGGGGTGAAACATCAGAAGCTGATCTACAAAGGGAATGGGCCTGGGAAACGGGCTGTTTTGATCCCGACACCACAAATGCGCCTGCCGTCGGCCGCAAAGAATTAGCTGGGGATGAATGGAAAGTTCGGAAAGTCGAAAACGTAGCAACCGGTATATTAATGCGGGGGATGACTGTTTATAAACTCTGGTACGAAGAAAGCCCGGTTATGCCTACTACTGATTGGGTTAGAGGAACCTGGACAAGAATTTATAACCCCCGATTTCTCAAAGGGGCTGCCCCAGGATCACTGGCAGCAGCCAAATATATCTGGATTGAAGCTGATACGGTTTTAACCGAATTTCAACGGGAGCGAAGTGAGTTTTTATCAACCTCCCCTGTTGTCTTATCCGTCGATAATATGCCGGATCCAAGCAGAGAAAATAATTTCACTGCTGGGTCCGAACCAATTCCAGATGTTGAGATTAATGGTGAACGCCAAACAATTACTAATTATTTTTATGTCACCGACAATAACCAATTAGCCTCTCCGAGTATTAAAAATTTTAACTGGCGACCTGGACAAACAACTTTACCAGTCAAATACAAATTTGCTCCCCGCGATAAACCAGATAATTTAGCCATGACCCCGTTAGTCTTTACCGTACCACTTTTTGACCATGTTGTAATGGTTGATAAAAATGATATTGAAGTTGATACGTATACGGTACTGCCGGCAATTATTTCCCGCGACAGCGGCCATCTGCAAATGAATTTTATTTACCGCCAACCGTTTGGTAGCCCGGTCGAATTTGCCGACCCACATCCAACAAAAGAGCTTGACACTGAGATCGGCTTACAATTATACGACGACAATATCGAACTTTCTTATAATGGTCGGGTTATCCCCATGTTGCTTGACCGCGCCGCCGCCCATGTCGGCCGGGATGAAAGTGTTGACTGGAAACAATTAAGGAGCGCTAAAGTCAGTATGCACGGCGGCCATGTTACTGCTTTCTCTCTACTTTACGGAGCTGCTAATCGCGAGGTTCGCCTGCCCGAAAGTACTTATCCTCGTTTTATTAATTGCTTGGAATTGCCGGATGGAGATAATATCCCCATTAGGGCAAATAATTTTACCGCCCATCCGCAACGTGAAGGAGATCGGACCTGGGTAAAAATTCCTTATCGTGATGGCACAATCGCCTTTGTCAGATTACCCGATACAATGCGGCCTGCCTGGTTTAATAAGGACAGGGAAATAATATGAGCATCTTTACTAGATTAGTATCATGGCTTAGACCGGCATCAACACCGCCGCAGCGCTATTTTAATGAATATCGGCAAACCGACCGTGGCACAATTAGGGTTGATCACAATTGTTTTCCAATTGCTAAAGATCCTGTCCCCTTCCAACCAGCTGTGTCGGCTGGACTTAGACATGGGCAAAACCCTACCGCGATTGATGTTTCTGGTTATGCCTATCTCTCTGCCGGCGCGTTTTCTCCGGTCCCGGTTGCAGGCGCTAAGCAGGTGGCACGCGATACTATTTTAGGGGTCGTCGTTAAATATGATGCTGACGCAAAACGCCTGCCGGTCCAATCACAAACAGTTTCTCTGGGCAAATATTGTTACCTGGACCGGGCTGAACATGTCCGTAACACTATCGAAATTGTCCCTTCAGCCAAACCAGGAAGATTAGAAGTGATTGAAGCCAGAATGGAAACTACAGGACTAATTGATGATCGCTCAGTAATGATCTACACCCTGACCAAAGCTGGCAGTGATCGGCTAAGAGCAAGGGTCAGTGATTTATCGCTGATTCGTCCGGAAAATGGCGGCCGTGTCGTCATCAACTCGGCCCGCGAAGTTGTGGTGCAATACACTAGAGCTGACGGAATTCGTGCTGAATGTATTATTCCGGGTCGTTATTTCGTCGACAATTTTGGCAGACCACTTTTGGCTAATCCGAGAGCCAAAATGGCAACATTTGCTGATTTCTACCAAAGTGATTTTTATACTGAAGAAACCAAACGCTTCCAACCAGTAATTGATGAATTTCCAGCTCGCAATGGGACCCCGCGCTTATTGCTGCATAAGACGACCCGAACAGAAATAGAACGTCCAGCAGGATTAGATTTAAGCGGTCGAGTTAAAATCTTTCCTACTCTGGCGACTGCCGCCGCCGAAATTGACGGCCAATGGCGGCCAATCACCCTGGACGCCAAATTAACCAGGCAAGACCAGAAATTAATCAGCCTTGAACTTTCTCGCGTTCAGGCCGGCCGCAAAATGTCGGCGATCGGTGCCCAGGAGCGAACCGGGAATATGGGTGAGATGTCAGGAGAATACGCCCGCGATGCTAATTTCTATGGTTATGATGTTTTCAAAGAGATCAAACATATTATTGAGTATGGCAGAAACGTCGCTATCAATAAAGGAAAGAGCGTTTCTGACGAAGGCGGCATTGAAAGCGGCCGAACCCACACTATGCCCTATATCCTATTATTTGACACGATGCTAGCCGATTTAATTGAAACAAATAATCCCTTTGTTAGAAAACATTCAAATTACGGACATCATTCCGGCGGACCGGGAGTTTCTGAAGATACCCAAATGGAACTTGTCACCCGACTTTTTGGGATCAGAATGTGGGTGGTTAATGAGTCGCTCGCCCGTCTCCCTGCCGAGAAAAGATGGGGAAAATATAATATCCAAAATGCTGTTCGCTATATCTTTAGCGAATCCTTGTTTAAATTACCAATGCGGTTTGTAATGAGGGATATTTTATGCGGTCGTTTTTTTGGCACTCAACCAATTTACATGAAATGGGGAAAAATGTTCCAAATTACCGCTGGTGCTACCTGGTATAAATGGGTTTTGGCTAAATTAATTGAAATTATGGCCGTCCCGATCTTTTTGGCCACGTTTGGTTTGGTTCTCTTTTTCCCGGTCGATCTTAATTACTTTCTAATCGCCTGGTTGGGACGCAACGGAATTTCTCCGGTCAACTACGCACTGCAGCTAGGTTCGTTAGGATATGATGGGGTCCGCTGCGGCTTATGGGATAATCCGGCCTATGAGAGAACTTTTATGGTTGGTTATCTCCGCTCTGCAATCCGGCAATGGTTGGATGAAAATCAATGGGCCACCTTCGCCCTAACAGTTGGCGGAGCCGATACTCCACCACCAGCCAAAAACAAATGGCTGGTCAGGGCTTCGGCTCTTATTGACGGTATAACCTTAACTTCGGCCGGCGTTTTTATTGCTCTGGGCGGCTTATCAATGCTGGCCTGGCCGCTTGGCCTGGCGATCATCGCTAATATGGTTTTTGGTGCTTACGATTTAGCGATCAATTTAAATTCTCTCCGGATCATGAAACGCGAATCCCAACCCGACGCCAAACAATTTACTCTGGAAGAATTCAAACAACAGCGACCCGATGATTATCAAACTGTGCGCTCAATGGCAGAGGCAACCTGGCAGCAAGGTTTAACTGGGCTACAAGGTAGAGGGCGACCGGACTATGACACCTTATTCCAACAGCTTGATGAAGGTCGTCGGCTGTTGAGCAATTTAGGCGCCTATGATAAAAAGGGCCGGGTTTCAATTGGCTGGAGCAATCGTTATCGCGATATCGCGAATCAAATCCTTGATCTCACCACCGGGATTGAAATGATGATCTGTTTAACCTCACTAAAAGAACTGGAAACTGACATCAATAATCTTGAAGCGCGAGCCGCTTTAACTAAAGTTTTAAGAGAGACTAAAGAATTTGTCATTATGGATACGGCTATTAAAGCGGTCAGGATGCATGGTTGGAAATTAAAACTCTGAAATTAGTGTCGGATTTTGTCGATACATAGTAGGAAGATAACATGAGTATTACAAATACGATCCAAAATTGGGTCAGGACAAGCTGGTCGCCCAGAATAACCAGCCTCTACTATTTTTGCCAGCTGGCCAATCGAACTGCTCTGACAGAAAATGTTAAATCGCTGACCCCAAGCAGCAAACGGGCTGAAAGAGAATTAATTGAAAATTTGGCCTTAGCCGGAATTATTAAATATCGTTTTCATCAAACCGCTAAAGTTTCTCAATTGGAAGAATATATGTTTTCCGGTCTGGTTACCCCAGCCATGATCACTTCTTTTGCTTCAAGTTTAACTGGCAGCGCCGCTACTGCCGATGAAATTGCCAACAATTTATTAACCGGTGTTTACCGTTCTACCACCCCCTGGATGCCGGCAATCGCTAGGGGGGCTCTCTCGGTTGCGTTTTTTTCGGGTGCAATCTCTGCAGCGACGATTGGCATAACCATGTTCGGGTTAACGTTTACTTCGGCTATTGTGGCCACTACCGGTTTAATCGTTATCTCCAAGATAGCGGCGAAATTAGCCTGGCCAAATCCCAACACCTGGACAGGCAAACTGCTTTATGCCAGTAGTAAATTATATTACCCACTTGTTTTTACTGCCTCTCTGTTTGGCTTAGCTGCTGTTTATCAATATCTTCACAGCATCGCTAATCCTCGTTATCATAATGAAAGACAAATTACAATCAGTTGTCAGGACGATGAGCAATTGCACGCTCGAGTCTGCCGGCCAGACGGCACTCATTGCGAGGATTCAACTCTTTGGAGTTTTACTGGCCCGCAAAGCAGAGAAAGATGCCAAGCCAGCGCTGCCGGGCTTAATCTAACAATCAGCAATCAGACCTTGTTTAATAGCGGTATTAGCGCTGATAAGGAAAGACTGCAACTTTACGTTGACAGTCCTTGGCGACCAGGATTTTTTTTCGATGCTCTTCCCTGGGGAAGAACGGTCATTCTTGACCTTACCCCACAAAACCTATCTCCTTCTGATCGTGAAGATAGCTTTGCTCATTTTACTGGTAATTTCTGGCGTTCCCACATCATGCCAACCGAACTTGAACTAAGCGCTCTCCGTTTAAGAGAATTGCAAGCACGTTATCCCTACGCTCGATTTCGTGATCCGCGCTTACGGGCTAATCTTGTCTTGGCTTCTCTAAATCTACAGCAAAAGAATTATGATCAAGTTAGACATCATACTGACCAAATAATTCATTTTCCTTTTTCCGTCACTACTGGACGACCAGTCTTCTATGATGAAGCCGTTCTGCAACAAGCTGAATCAGAGCGCCTGCAGGCAATTCGCTTTTTCTCACCAGATAGGCTTGATGAATCGATTCGCCTATTATTAAGTGGCTTAGATAATCCTCGACTGGGTGCATTAGAATCTGGATATCGTTCCCGTTACGGTCTCGACCTTTTAAGAAATTGTGCGCTTGGCGAACGATTTTTCCCTCGGATAGCAGCCTGGCAAATGCGGAGCGCTTGTGAACCTCCTCAAGATGATCATGACGCCAATCCAGTAACTGGCTATCTTTCGCTGGCAACCGGTGACGCCAATCATTTTACTCCTCTTTTTACTGACAACTTTATTGGCGTCAGAGCGTTGTTGGAATATGGCCGCTACCTCTACGCTCGCCATGACTACGCCGGCGCCGCTGAACAATATCAGCAAGTTTTGGTTGTGACCGATTTAATCAACGATTGTAACGCGGCAACCCAGGGTGATCCTGGCACCAATTTCCGTCGCTATTCTCCATACATGCGGCCGCTTGATCGCTGGCTGGGTGAACAGACCTCACCGGAAATTGGGTTGTGGTCTTATGCCCGGCGCTGTGAAGTTGGCCGTTCTCTCCGCTGGGGCGACCCACAGCTCCCCTTTGTTAACGAACAATTTGATCCTCGTCTGTTTGGCGTTTTTCGGGCGCAGGCCGAACAGCGGTTGGCGGAAATTGAACTCCGTTTTGCCAGCCAAGATCCGGCCGCGGCAGAAAGCCACCTGCAAACAGCTGCACAAAGATTAACCCGGGCGCTGGGCATTGCCCGCGGGATTATGCAGCTTGATCCATTCAGATTTTTTACCGCCATGTATGAAGAACGCGAGGTCTACCTTGAAATTCTCGTCGATTATTCGGAGACATTACTAAAAATATATCAACTTAATATCCGCCGCAACCCAGCTGATCTGGCCCGCGCGGCCGGTTTTGCCCAAGAGGTTATCAGTTTAAGAGGTGAAGAGCCGCTGGATATTCTCTATCTTAGAGCGCTCTTTATTCAGGCAGATATTGATCTAATCAATCAGCGTCCAACCGAGGCCGCTCAAGCATATCGTCAAATCGCCGAGAGAATTAGAACCGCCGCTTCACAACTGCCTGCTGGCCGATCACTCCCACCGCATTATGAATTTCTCCAAATTTTAGTCCAAAATCGTCTGGCCGGTTTGCCATAATAAATTGAAATTTTCCTTAGTTTTTATCGATAAATAGGTAGCAGGAAAGGGGTTAATTATATGGGTGGAGTACAACCACTTGGAGATACTGGCTTAAACGACGTGTTACGCACATCGTGGAATCATTATCGCGACACGATGATCGCCGCCGATGGCCGACCGCTAGGCGACCCCGATATTGATGATTTAGATAGTGATGGCGATCGCCGCGAACGAGTCACCTTTTCCGAAACTGTCGCCTATACTATGCTGCGTGCTGTCTTGATGGGACAAGATGGCCAACAACCAACCGATCAAGATCGTTTTGCCTTTGAACGCGTTTGGACCTGGGCCCAAGCCAACATTCAGCGCAGCACTCCCGGTTTTCAAACCTGGTCTCGATCATACTGGATCCCGGGAACTCGCTGGGAGAGACAAACCGCCGGTTCAGAATTCGCTTTGGACGAAAGATTACGCGACCATCTTTTTGCCTGGCGTTTTGTCCCGGCACTAAACGGAGGGTCCACTCCTGGAGGAATTATCAGCGCTCGCTATATTGAAGGAGAGACCGAGCGGAACGGTTACAACGCCGCCGCCGATGATTTTGAAATTGCGGTTGCCTTGTACTTTGCCTCTTTACGTGGTTGGGGGCCGGAAGGAGGAGCAGCTTATCTGCGCGAGGCACAAGCCATTATTAGCGATGCCTGGGACCAATACGTTACCGAAGTTGGCGGCCAATACTATTTCTTTGCCGGCGACCAATTCTCCTGGTCAGGAGAATTAAATCCAAGTTATTTTCGACCCGCTTATTTTCGTCAACTCTTTGCGACAATTGATCCTGATCCTACCCATCACTGGAGCTTGGTGGCCGAATCGTCTTATGATGTCATCAGCCGCGCCAGTACCATGTCCATTGATGATCGAGAGGGAACTGCCCACCTGCCACCAAACTGGGTGAGACTTGACTATCGAGGAGAACTAACTGAAAGTCGTCAATTCCCTAATTCTGCTGGCGAAGTTTTTGGTTGGGACGCTTTTCGCACTCTTTATGGAGTCGCCCAAGATGCCGCCTGGTTTGGCAACAGTCGAGCAGAGAGCTATCTGACTGGGACTGAAGGACCGCTCGCTTTTTTAAGCAGTCAGCTCCACGCTGGCCAGCTCCCGGCTGGTTTTCATCATGACGGGACCTCAGTTCGTTATGAACGAGGCGTTGGCCAAACTGGTGGCTTAAACACCGCGCAACTTTTTCCTTACGGTGGTTATCTCCCCTTTTTTCATTATGCCGGTCGGCAAGCGGAAGCTCGGCAAATGATTGCTCACTTGCAAAGAGAATATAATCCTCGCGGTTATTGGGGACGTGATGAACATGACTATTTTTCTCAAAATTGGGTCTGGTTTGGTCTCTTTTTAACTAACGGACATCCTAATGCCGCTGGCTTGCTCCGACAGCTTCAAGCCTTACCAACCCACTATCCAGTTCCTGTTACTGGTCTCCCTCTGGTTGATGTTGCGCTCGCCCAGATTGATCCACGTCTTGGCACACTCACCGACGACAACCGCCCCAGGCTTGATCGTGAACGATTTAACCAGGCACTTTATGAACACGACTTTCCCTTTGAACAATTACAAGACACGGTCAGACTGATCGGTTCCGCCCATTACACTCCGAGAATTTCTGGAGAGAGACAGCGGACCTTTTTCCAAGCCATCAACCAAATTGATGCCAATTGTGATAACTATCATCTACTCGCCTACCTGCTGGACCCGCGAGAATATTGGAATAACGTGATCGTTCTGATCTCGCTTTATGCCCAACAGTTGACAGAACAGGGGACGAGCGCGTTAAATGATATTGAAGAACTTATCTATATTATTCAAACACTTAGAAGTGAGATTGATTGTGACGATCCTCTCTTTAGTCCCTATGTATACAACCAGGTCCGTCTTGATATGACAGAAGCGGCCTTGCGGGCGCAGTTTGGTTCTCGGGCTTTTCTGGCGGATAGCATTGAGCATACTCGGGCTTTTTACGAAGAAGGAATTGCGCTAGCGGTCGACGCGATAAATTTAATGCAGTCTATCGATCCAACTGAAGCGGCCCCTGACTATTACTTGATCTCTTCCGGCCTGTTAACAATTGGCGATCTCTATGTTAAAATTTTCGAAACGACCCGCGACCCCAGAGATCTAGAGCGGGCTGCCAGTTATTATCAAGCGTTAATGCGCTCCGACCAGGAAGTGACCGTTTCTGCTCCTGAATTTGGTCTTGATCTCGCGTTTACCCCCGCGGATGTCGCTACCGCCTTAGAACAAAATTATGCTTACTTTCACCATATGCCTCGGGCAGATTATGAACGCGGGCGAACCGCGATGGACCAGGTCCGCGGGATCGCCCTAGCCAGGAATGCCGCCCTCCTCATCCAGCGCCAGGAACAAAGAACCACTGCCGATATCCTCCAGGAATTAATCAATGTCGATCTGGCAGTTGAGCAATTAACTAGAACTGCTTTAAGGAGCGACGATTTTTATCTCGCTTACGCGCGCGCGGTCCAAGCTGATCTACTCCTAATGCTGATTGATAACATCAAATACAATCTGTGGCCCTACTTTGCTGACGGTTCTAGTTTGCCCGCTTTACACCGGCAACTGGTTGAGTTACGGACCATACTCCCTCCCCCTCGTACTGGTCAAGTTGATCTGGGCTATATCATCGATCAACTAGATACTTTAATTGCTACTCTGGAAGGGGCGCCAACCCCAGCTCAACGTGTCGCAATCGCTCAGGATTTTATCCGCTCACTTGCAACTTTAAATCAAGAGATTCTGCACAATGCCGAAGCTCTTTATCGTCAGGTCCCGATCCGTTGCGCTTATATTTATGCCTGGGCCCAAACTAAACTGGCTGAGATCGGAGTGCGCCGCGGTGATTTTATCCGTCGTGAGTTCCGCTATCTGACCCCCTTTTACACCGATCCTGTCTTAACCAGACATCCAATCCCATCGGCCGATTTTCTCGGTATCGCGCAAGATTCTCTTTTGGCATTACTGCACGTCTCCGCGCGTGATCGGTCAGAAGCGGAGCAGCTCCTTACCCAAATAATCTCTACTGTCGAACATTCGCGCACCCTTGAAGATCGCTACCGTTATAATTTTCTCGCCCAGGCTCATTTAAAACAAGCTGAACTATTTAGCCTGGAAGCACAAGACCAAACGGTTAGCGCCCGTCAGCGGCAGGAAAGCCGTCGTCGGGCCGAAGAGCTTTTCCAGCAAGTGTTAACAGATCTACAGCATATTTCAGAGGCAGACCAACTGATCATGTCGTGGCGGCCGCATTCAATTTTAGCTGAGCTCTATACAGAATGGGCGATTCTAACTGGTAATACTACTTTCGCGCGACGCGCACTGGAAGAATGTTATCAATCTGATTCTGCTTTTGATTATTCCGCTCGGATTGAAAGCCTTATCCAACGATTTGGGCGTGACCAAGGAATCGACCATTATAATCAAGAGCTGCAAAGACGTTACGGCAGGAGGGATACTCATGGGCGTTAATCCTCCAACCGGTTTAAGGCCCCTTTCTGACGGTAGCACCCTGTCAATGGGTTCGGCCAAAGAAGGTGGTCGGCCAGTTTCTCCACCAGCTCCAGATGCCGGCACTCCAAACCCAACCCCAGTTGCACCACCGACCCCCGCACCACAGTGCGCAGCAATCCCCCAAAGTGCGGCCGAGTTTCGGGCTTACTCTCTGCAGCGTATTGCTCGAGCAGAAGCCGAGATTAACTTGCTTAATAATGCAATTGCTGAACAGGAAAGAACTTTGCGCCGAACATCTCCTACTCCTCCCGGCTACATAATTAGGACTGCGCTAGATTTAATCCAGCAATATAATTCGGAAATAGCTGAACAACGCCTAATAATCTGGTTAGCCAATCGTGACCTCGGACGGCCGCAATCACTGGAAAATTTAATTAATAATCTGCAACGTATCCCAACAGGAAATCATGCTTACTGGTATGCCCAAATCGCGATGATCTTAGCCAGTGAATTAGACGACACAACTGTCCGCACTCAGCTCCGTCGGATACTAGGCAATGAAACCGGCTGGGCTGACGCGACCGACCCGATTGTTCGCGAACAACTCGCTTTAATTCAGATTTACAATCAATTATTGACTCAGCAGACCGGGGCGCACCGTGGTGAACCGGTCAATGAATTATCCCTCCTGATCGGAGAAAACTTTTTCCGACGGGCGATGATCAGGAAAAACCAAGCCAGTGGCCCAGCCGGCGAAGAGTTTGCCAATTTGCTCCAGCAAGCCCGTACTTTCGTTAGCCGGCTCGCCACCACCACAATTGATGTGGGTCAAAGGACACCAACCGACGCCCAAGAGATGGCTTTACGCCAAAGTTTATTAGACGGCCGCGCCGCCTACCTGCGTCGCTCTATTCAAGGATTACGAGAAACACTTCCAGGTGATACTAATGGTGGAACCTATTTATTGCTTCGTCAGGAGATCGCTTGGGCTAATCTTCTTATGGCTAATATTCTTGCACAAGAAACCGAAACTGCCTCCTCTCAAACAGACGCACTTAATATTTTTGAAGATCAAGTCCTCCCTTACTTACACAATACAGGAGCTTTACGCGGTATGCCGCTGCTTGAAGCACGGCGGGTTGAATCTGACGTGATGGCCCAAATCGGTTACTTACGACACGACCTTGGCCGCGACTCCTCCAATGCCGCCTTCGGCACTGTTTTATGCTTAATGGATGAAATTAGGAATTGGGCAAACAGTTATCGTACTTCTCTCGGCAGCACACCTCCACAACGTTGGCTGCAAAAAATTGAAGCTTCCATCACTGTCGCGCGGGCAAAATTAATCATGGTCCTTAGTGGTAATATCCGTGAACGGACCGCCCCGGCCACTTTAGCTCTCCTGGCCGATGATCTAACCCAGGCGGAGCGTCAGGAACTAGCTCAGCCAGTTACCAGAGCCCGGGCCAACCAGATCCAACGCCGGCTTTTAGAAGTACAGTCTCGCATTATCAGTGAAGAACGTAACCGCACTTACATCGGAACGACTACGCCGCTCTTCTCAGCGATGGAACAGACCGATCTCGATCTCGCTCTAGCGGAAAGTTTAGCCCGGCGCGCTTTTATCGCCCGCGATGCTCAACAGGATAGTGAATATACTGCTCTTATCCAACAGGCAGAGACTAAATTAAATACGATCATCACCGCTGGTGGTGCGGCCTATCCATTAAGTATTGCTCGAGCACAACTTTGGTTAGCCAAAATTGAATTAGCCGGGGTCGGCGAAGCTCATAGCTACGCTGATAACCTGGCCCGTCTTGACCGCGCGGCAGAACATTTGCAACGCGCCTTAGTTCCCAACATATTACGCGGCACATTACTGCTTGATGCTCAAACAACTGGTAATGAGATCCGACTTTGGCGGGCCGAGTTAGCGCTGCGGCGGGGAGAGCGTTATGCCCAAGAGGATGTTGAGAATTTACAGAGATTAGCTTATGAGCTTTTTCAAAGCGAGCCAATAAATTCTCTGTTATTGACCAGAGTAATTCGTGATCTGGTCGAAGCCTACAGCGCCCGCCGCCAAAATCATCCTCAACTCATCGCCCTGGTCCGAACCTTGCTTAATTTATCAGGCGGAGAAACTTCTGGTCCGATTTTTGATCTACGAACCAGGCTTGGCAGTCGGCAATTCCGCCCGGATTTTAGGACCTGGCTGTTATTACAGTTAGCCGATGCTACTTCCTGGGCCGGCCCAGATCACCTCGATGAAGCTGATCAGGTTTTAGACCTCGTCTCTACTCAACACGCCGCGGTGGTTGATCCGCAAAGTGGTGATCCGGAACTCCGGACCCGGTTCCAATTGCTCCGGGCTGAATTCCAAATGCGCCGGACACGGAGTGCCGCCCCAATTACCGACCCTAACTTAGTCGCCCTGGTCCATGCCAGTAATCAGATCGACCTGATTACGCGATTAATTTTTGACCAGTTTGAAGGGTTAGCCTACGAACGCAATTTCACCGAGATAATTACACTCGCTAACGCGCTCCGTTCAGAGGAGCGTCTCCGTCAGATTGAAGCCGCTTACGGCGACCGCCAAACCAGTTTCCAGAAATATCAGTTCCGGCTTTGGCTGGTTTTAGCTGATAATTTAGCTTATAGCGGTGAAGCAAATTATCAAACGGCGGTTGAGACCTACAATGCTATTCTCTCCGCTTTACCAGATTTACAAAGTCGCGACCAAGAACTCGCTGATCTTTACCGGACCTCGGCTGAAGTCGGCCTGGCCGATGTCTTACGGTACAACTGGCATGATGATGCCGCCAGTCGCGCGGCCCGAATTAGCCGTTCGCTAAATTATTATCAAGGGGTTATCGCCCGCTACCCTGATGTTGCCAGTCCATCAACTGAATTAACCAATTTATTGATCAGAGCGCAACTCGGCCTGGCTGAAATCCGCCGGACCGATCGTGCTAATCGTGATTATGCTATCGCGGCTCAGGCTTACACTGCCGCCGCCACCCTAGCTGATGCTCATCTGGTCCACGATAGTGATGAATATCATGAAGTAATGGCTCAGGTCTCTCTTGGCCGGGCACAATTAGCCAGGGAAGGGTCTGGTTGGTTACAGCGAGATTTGACTAATACCTGGATCCTGGTTCGCGAAGCTCGCCGCCACCTCGACCAGGTCCATCATCCCAAACAAGAACTTAATGACGAGATTCGCCGGCTGGAAAATGATCGGACTATTTTATCCGGCATTAGACCGGAAGCCTCTACTGACGTTCGGACTTATACTGGCGGCACCGGCCGGAGTGAAACGCAAATTGTTGTTGGCACTGAAGTCCCAATTATGTGGAGAGATTGGACTTCGCTTCATCTTCGCTTGTCTGAACAAATTGATCTTGCCCCTAACGGTGACTTCTATACCACTTATGGAGGAGTCCGCTTTTTCCCTCACTCCAGTTTATCTCTAGGGAGTGATGTTAGACTTGGAACAGGAGGAGAGGCTTCTGTCAGACGCTATTTCCACCATCCTGATCTTCGTCTTAATGCTTTCTGGTGGAATCCTTATGCCACACTTGGGGGGAGCGTTGATTTATTTCTGGGAAATTCAGACCTAAACAGCTACAATGTCCAGCTGGCTGCTAATTGGGCTTGGACCCGTCTCCCGATTATTAGAAATATTCTTTTCCCGTCTGTTGAATTTAATAGTGTCCCTTTCTTTGCCCAAAGAGATGCAGATCCAAGACGAATCAGCTCATTCTTTATCGGCTTCCGTTTTGATATCCCCGCAACTGATTGGTTATCATTGCGCGGCGCTGCTGGTCTTTTACCGTCATATAGCCCTGATCACAACCGATACACCCGGGATGAATGGCAAATGGGCTGGCAGGTAGGGGCTGGGCTAGGCATCCATCTACTTCGCTATCTCGATTTAAATGCTGACTATACTCATCAATCAACCGCCACTAATCCCTTTGATATGTTTCGACTTAACGCTCTAATTAGATTTTAAAAAAAATGAAATTTTACAAAAAGGAGTTCGATAATCAACTATGATTACTATGCCGCGAATCGTTAATCGTTTACTGGCCCCTTTCTCTTTAGTCGTTGCCCTTTCCAGTGGCTGCGGCTCGACAACCCAGGTGCGACAGCAGACTCAAGACCAAGCAAGATATATGGCCCTCTATCTTGCTGATCATCCAATCGGCCAACGGCAATACCCGGAACATCGACCGCTGATTTTACTTGGAGATGAGCTTGTCGCCGCCATTCCCGCTTCACCTATACCAGCAGCTCCCACACCACCAACTCCCTCTCCTGCTCCTGCACCAGCGCCAACACCGCCGGCACCACTTCCACCAGAACAACAACCAACTGTTGCTAGCTCCCTTTTCGCAACTCTGGGAATAACTCCAACTGAAATCTATGAGTTCGATCGCGATGAGTCTGCTCATTGGGAACGGCGCAGCGGCGCTAATGGTGACCCTTTCGCTTGCACCTTCCAACCGGGCAACATCTCCTTTGCCAACGGCATGATGACGCTTACCCAAAGAGATTCCGGTTGTGCTGAATACCGCACTGTCAGAACTTACGGCTTCGGTTACTACGAAGTCCGGATGCAGGTCGCTCGCGGCAGTGGCCTAATGTCCGGCTCTTTCTTTACCTACACCGGCACTTACAGGCGACCAGATCATCACGAAATTGATATCGAAGGATTAGGTCGATCCTGTTCCATCCAATTAAATCATTATGGCCGTGGTGTTGGTGGCCATGAACGAGTTTTATCCCCAAGTGAATTAGGTTTTGATCCTTGTGATGGCCTTCACAATTACGGTTTTGCCTGGCGGCCTGACCGCATCGACTATTACATCGATGGTCGTTTAGTTCACTCTGTAACAACTGATATCCCTTCCCAGCCGGGTCAACTTATGACTAACATCTGGTCAGGAATGCCAACAGTTGACGGTTGGCTGGGGCATTATTCACCAGGTCAATTCACAGCAACCTATGACGCCGTTAGGTTTGCCCCGCTCTCAGCTCCTCGTCAACCTGTTCCCCCTCCTCCAGCTCCCGCGCCAACAGTTGTGCCAAGCACGCCAGTTCCTCCAACTGCTGCACCAGCAGTCGCCCCAACAGGACCGTTAATGATTAGAGATTTGCAGGCAAATTTTTTCGCTTTTGGCGGGGGCCACGCTGAACGGAGAGAAGAAGGTGGGGCGACAATATATACATTGACCGCTGATCATGTTAGCGATCCTGGCCTCGGTATCGGGACCGGTAATGCCGCTTTAGGCGGAAGGCGCCATCTCACCTTTGATCTCCGCGGTTCCGTAACCCGCCATGGCCAATACGCCAGACTAGTCGCCCAGGTCTATCGTGATACCGATAGCGAAGGAGTCCCGACGGTTTTACGTGATCCACTAACAGTCACTGACCAATGGGTTCCGGTTACCATCGACCTAAATGATCAATTCTCCCAAGTACAAAAAGTCCAGCTTATCCTGGTCACTGATAACGGCAGTTGTCGCCTTGAGTTTAGAAATATGAGGTTTGAGTAAAAGAAAAAAAGTTCGCTAAAAGAGTTCGCCCCAAAACTGAAATTTTCCCCACAACTTGACGATATATATGTGGAGGAAAACTATGATTGTTGAACAAATAGGATTATCAACTAATAGACCTATCGCCAGACCAGAAGCAAAAAGAGCACGTTTAGCGACCAGGCTTGGTCATTATTGCACCCCAACTTGGACCGGCATTTCTCCGTCGCAAATCGGACGGATTCGTATCCCGGCAACCCCGGTTTTGGCCTTTATGGGAGCGGCTCTGGCCGGTTACGGCGGGGCGCTGACTTTGACTGCCGGAGCAGAAATGGTCGGTTCAACAAAAAAGATTGTTGACCTGGCCAAACTGTCAGCCGCTCAAAAGCGAGCCATACCAAAACCAACTTTTATCTCCCGCGCTGTCGGCATGGGGATGGTTATTAGCGGCTCTCTTCTCGGTGTGGCTAATGCCGCCACCGGCGCCGCGGTTGGGACTCCAATTCTACGCCTTAGTGCCGCTCTGCTATTAATCGGTCTAATCACTTTAGCCGTTGATAAACTTGTTCGTTTAATTAGCGCTCCTCGAGTTGCCCGAGAAATCATTGCCGACCTCGAAGCTAATCCTGAAGCGGCCAGTGGTGAATATTCTAATCTATTACAAGGTTTAATCCCTGCCGCCCGCGCAGCGGTCATCCGTAAATTTGGTCCGCAATTAACCAGTAAAGGAGTAACGATATAATATGGGTGGAATTTATAGGATCCTGGATGCAATTTCTGGGCTTTTTTCTTTCAGTGGTCTGACTGGCTGTGTTTCTGAAGGAGTTGAAGATGCTAATTCCTGCCTGAGCGATGATTACACCGCCGTTCCAGCATATCATTATAATACACCACATTCTAGCCCGGCAACCAATTATCCTTATACCGATCCAAATCGCCAACCAGCCGTCTGGCACATTTATGGGGTCGCTAATTGTGACGGTTCAGTTGATAATTTAGGTTGGGTCAGTAACTACCCGGGAGCAACCATTACCGCCGTTTTAAATGCCCAGGGGACTTACGATTTAACCATTAGTTCCCGTTTTGAAAATGACCCGAGTGCTAATCCCGACAATATTCGGATCAGAATTTTTAATACGACTATTGTTTCGCCTGCTGACGCAGCTAATTTTTCGCAGACAGATACTCTGGGACTAAGGGAAGTTACTCTTTATCTCCCAACTCCAGCCGCAGTTAGCGGCTGTGTAGAACATCCGGCGCCAACTATCCGGGCAACTCAAATTGACTCCGATCCGGATGCTAATACCGAAGCAGTTGTTGGTCAACCTATTCGTTTTTCTGTCCTAGCCGAATTGGTTCGACAATGTGATGGTACCAATGGCACAGTTGCTGGCAACACCCTGGTAGCAAGTTTTATTATTGATAGTACTTATTATCAAGCCGATTTCGACGCCGCCAGCGGTGAGTATTATATCGATTGGGTTTATGATGCTCCACAAACAACACGGGTAATTTTTGAAGTCACTGATTCGGCTCATCCTCAATCCGACAATCCACCAGCAATCGATTCCGGTTGGTTTTACGTTAATACCGCAACTAGAGCTGTTGGTCAACCACCGGCCTGTATTGTCGCTCCACTATCCGGCGAAGTTAATACTGATATCACCTTTACTTCCGCTGGAGCTGACGAAACTCTATACACTTACTCCTGGTATTTCATTGGCAGTCCACCAGAAGAAGATCGTGGTCCATCAGTGCGACATCGCTTTAATGCTCCTGGGACATATCAAGTGCGTCTGACAGTGGCAACCTTAGATGGTTCACAAGCAACTGTGATGACCCAAAATATCACGATTGTTACCCCAGGGGTTGAAACTCCCAATCTCTCCTTTACGGCTCTCCCTTCAGTTGCTCAATCAGCCAGTTTTACGATGCAAATCGATTCTCCCGATCCAAACTTTACCTATACCTGGAATATGGGGACAACAACGTTAACCGGCTCTTCTATTACCTATTCTTTCGATACTCCTGGACAAAAAGCTGTCATTTTATCAGCTAGCCCTATTGCCCATCCGGAAATTAGTTTTGTCGCTCCAGCTTACTTTATATATGTTACCCCAACAGGAAGACCAGTCCCAACCCTCTCGCTGCTAACCCCTGACTTTGCCCGGGTTGGCGACCTGGTCCATATCAGCATCGCTTCTCCTGATCTCACCAACTTTGAATATTTTATCAACTATGGAACAGGTGATATTGCTGGGGTTGAACTTGATCATGCGTTCTCGGCACCAGGTATATATAGTGTAACCATGACCGCTCGCCTAAGATCTGATCGTTCGGTTGTTTACACTTTACCAATGCCTAGAACAATTACTATTGGCGAGACCGCAGTTCCTCTTCCCAGCTTAGTGGTCGCTCATAATCCACCGACCGGTCGCGGTTCGGGCTATAATTTTACTTTTGATGCCTCGGCCAGTTACTCCACTGTTCCAGGAGCAACAATTACCAGCTACGAAATCCAGTATGGTGACGGGACAAGCGCTACTAACACGACGGGGAGATTCTCCCACGCCTACGTCAATCCTGGCGCCGGCAATAATGGGGCCCGGACCGTTACTCTCCGAATCGTCGATTCCAACGGTCACGAAAACACGATGTCCCTCCAGGTTGCTCTCTGGGGAGATTAATAAAACTGGCTATTTGCGTTATTTGCCATGGCTAATCATACATATTAACGCTATTTAACGTTTGACAAATTTATCATTATACTCTATAATACACTTTATGGACTTAATGATTAAAAGAGCTATTCAAAAAGGGATCATTGAAAAACTACAAAATCCCGGTAAAATAATAATAATTTATGGCCCAAGGCAAGTCGGAAAAACTACGCTGGCTAAAGAAATAATTTCCGAACTCGGCTTAAAAACACTTTCGATTAACGCTGATGAAGGAAAATATCTTGATCTATTATCGAGCCGGGATCTGGATAAAATGAAATCTCTTGTTTCTGGTTATCAATTAATCTTTATTGACGAAGCGCAAAGAATCTCTAATATTGGCATTAATTTAAAGATCCTGGTTGATGGTTTGCCAGACCTTAAAATATTGGTTACTGGCTCATCATCTTTTGAGCTGGCTAATAAAATAAGCGAGCCTTTAACCGGACGGACCTGGACATTTAATTTGTTTCCCCTTTCTTTCCTGGAGCTAAAAAATCTTTATAACGATTTTGAACTGAACAATTTGCTTGAAGGAGCATTAATCTTTGGCGGTTACCCCGAAGTATTTACCATTCCTAATCTGACTGGTAAAAAAGAGCTGCTTGAGGAATTAAGCCGGGCCTATCTTTACAAGGATATTTTGGAATTAGCCAATATAAAACATGCGGAAAAAATTAAAGACTTATTAAAGCTGATCGCTTTCCAAATTGGTTCAGAGGTTTCTTTGACAGAGTTAAGCAACAATCTTGATTTAAGTTATGATGCGGTTGAAAGATATTTAGATTTACTGGAAAAATCATTTGTCCTCTTTCGGTTGGGTGGCTTTAGCCGCAATTTACGCAAAGAGGTCTCAAAAATGGACAAAATCTATTTTTATGATCTCGGCATAAGAAATACGGTTATTGACAATTTTAAGCCGCTTAAAGATCGCAACGACAGCGGCCAGCTTTGGGAGAATTTTCTCATCGCTGAACGGCGGAAAAAGTGCGCTTACCAAAATCTTTTTACCAACGATTATTTTTGGCGGACACACACTGGCGCGGAGATAGATTACGTCGAGGAAAGAGACGGCCGTTTATCTGGTTATGAGCTAAAATATGGGAAACGGAAAGCCAGGAAACCGGCAACCTGGCTCCGGCAATACCAAAACGCTGAATTTACCGTTATTAATCAAGACAATTATTTAGGTTTCATCACTTAAATGCCCCACCCCTAAAGATAATCACGCCCCCCTCTCCATCTTCGATGGAGAGGGTAAAAATAATTACTTTACCTTGTTACCCTTCTCCATTGAAAATGGAGAAGGGTGCTTGGACCCAACCAGGTGGGATGAGGGAATTTCCAGAAAAAGTGAAATTTTCCAAAACAGCAGCCGATAATAATATGGTAGGGCATTTATTGCTCTAACCGAGGAGGACAAATGGTTCCTTTACTTGAGCGCATTAGAACAAGTGAAGCTTTTCATATTCTAACCGGCACTGAATTGCGTTTTGACCTGGCGCGTTTTCGCCAGAGGATCAGAACCGCCATCAGAGAAAGTATCACCTCTTTTTCTGGACTTTCTCCTGCCTTAGCTGGATTGCCTAACACATTTTTGTCAGCGCTGGGAATTCAATCAGTTGATCCTAATGCAGTTAATCCTAATGTCTTAATGATGGCTAATTCTCAGACGAGCATGCCGCCAGTTTCACCTTCTGCAACAGCAGCAAAAAAATCATCAATAAAAATTGAGGCGGTTAAACCGTATCGTCCAGTTAAAAGCGTCCGCGGCGCAGTTATTATTGCCGGTGTTGCTACAACTGTTTTAGGCGTCGCCGCTTTTATCAGTCCAGCAACCAGCATCCTGGCTCATCTTGTCAATCTACCAGCATTAACTGCCAATATTGGCCTATTTTGGACTGGGGCATTAAATTTTCTAGCCAATATTGCTCTTCCTTTAGGTCTTGGAATTACAGTAATTCTGGCTCGTCTGCGCGGAAACCGTTCTGCTTCATTGAACAAACCAAACGGAACCGATCGAGAGGAAACCAGAGAACTTGATGAAATCCGCCGACTCTGTGCTGAAAAAACATACGTTGGTGATATTACTTTTTTACAAGCAAATTATCGTGATCTCTTTCGGTTAAGAGAACTTTTTAGTAAACACCACGCTAGATTAGATGGCCAAACTATCGAAAAAGTCAGAGCCCGGATTAACGAACTTGTTGATTTGATTGAAGCTGACTCAGATCAGCTCGGCTTAGTTGTCACGATGCGCCAGGTTGGACCAGCTGGAACTCATGTGTTCGGCACCAACCCAGGCGACGAAAATGCTAGAATGGTTATTCCGGTTACTGATGTTGATGATTCCCGCGTTACCGCTTTGGCTTGTCATCATGCTCAATTTTTAGGAAGTGGCAAGACCGCTGAAGTTTTTACTGCTTATTCTTTAGCCTCACTGCGTGATCTTTTCCCTAATGCCCAACCCAGAAGGGTCGCCATCAAAATAATTAAATCGTCCGTTGATCTAGCTCTACAGGCAGATGTTCGAGCTTCGGTTGAACAAAGGGTTAGTAATATTAACCACCAGAATGTTATTAAAATTCACGGAGTTGGCGAAATTGGGACCCAAAGATTTATCGTCATGGAATATATTGAAGGGACAACCCTCGAACGGCTCGCCGGCCATGTTACACCGAAGGAACTCATCGGGATCATAATTCAAATTTTAGAGGGCTTAAGAGAAGCCCATCGTCTGGGCATCTATCATCGTGATCTAAAATTAGAAAATGTTTTTCGCACTAATAGTGGCAGAATTGTAATCGCTGATTTTGGCATGGCTAAAATCACCAACGATCTCCTGTTAGACACCACGATGATCGAGGTAACAACGCTTGGTGATATTCCTGGAACCTTTAATTATATTCCACCGGAAGCCGGGCTGGTCCAAAGTTTAGATTCAGAACTATTAAGAGTAATTCCCCCTGTCGATGTTGAAAGATGTCGTGCCGCCTGGGATTTATATGCTGTCGGTTGTATTGCCTATCGTTTATTAGCCGGAATACCACCTAGAACAATATTAAATCCACAAACATTCGCCACTTTCTTTCTAGGTTATATTTTAAACAAGCCTAATATCTCCGCTAATGATCAGGCAGGTTATAATAGAATACAATCACGACAAATTAGTTTTATTGCTTATATTAAAGAAAGAGCCCAACAAAAACTCGCTTCTGCTTCTTTACCAGAACCAGGTAAAGCAAATTTCTCAGATCAGTTTTGGGCAGTTGTTTCCCGTTTACTTGCCTATGATGCTTCCCTACGTTATCAGGATTGTGGTACAGTTATCACCGCTCTTAAACAAGTTGAGCTTCAACTTGATACTCCTGGAGCAGCTGTTCCAGCAGGAGTCCAACCCCCAGCAGCAGCTTCTGCTCCTTCAGCTGAGTCATTGGTCCTTGGTGGATCTGCTGTTTTACCGCTTGGATTATTTGAAATATTGACCGAACTGGCCAATCCAGCCAGGCAATTCACTCTTCTTGATCAATGGGCAAATGGTGATTTAAGCAATATTGATCCTAGCGTTGATCGAGCACAATTGATCGCGCGCTGCAGAGAAATTATTGGTCAAGCCCTAAATCAGCAAATAAGAGATGCGGCAGAATTAGCTGTCGCTAATCTTGAACCTTAAGGAGGTAAATAAAAATGGTAACCGTACAAGGAGTTGGCTCCGGATCAGTCCCAGGCTCGTATAACCCAGCGATGGTGAGGCAGTTACTTGGCTTTCTAACTGGCACTAAACCAGATACAGTCAAGATTGCCTCTCTTAGACGTTTCCTGACAGCCTATCAGCAAGGAACCGCACAAGTCCAAGGTCAAGAATTGACAGAATTAAGAGCCGAATTGACAAAAATTATTACTGCCAATCAGCCAGGAGAATTATTAGACCTTGCTCTGCAGATGCAAGCCGCGCTGCCGGCAGTTCCTCCTCTCCCTCCAGGAGCCAACGTTCCCCCAGCCGCCTCACCACCACCAGCGGCTACACCTATCGCACCACCAGCAGAACCAGAACCAGCAGCTGCTCCTCCGGCCCGACCAGTCCCACCACCATTACCAGGTCAGCAAACAGGCATTCATCACCCTCAAGATTTATCTGAGCGATTATTAGCGATTGATTCTGTTCCAGATCATCAAACACAAGGTCGGGCGGCTGTAGCTAGTCTACAGCAAATAGTTACAGACAATGCACAAGGACACGCACTTGCTGCTTCTGTCCTCGCCATAATCGGCCGCCTGGTTACCAGGGTTGAAGCCCAGGCCGCGGGAGTCGCTCAGGCTCGTCCTACCGATGTTTTAGAACAAGAATTTAGTACTTTAAATGCTCAGATGAGAACATTACGAGACCAATATGATACTTTAGAAAATACTATCATTGGTCTTGAAGCGCAAAGCGGAGCTAAAGCTGGTTCCATCGCTCAATTAGAAACTCAAATCCCACTAGCTGCTGGCGATCAAGAAACACAAGATGGTTTAAAAAGACTGCTCCAAAGAGCTCAAACTAAACGAACAGAGATAGAGCGTGACATTGAGGGTAAAACAGCTGAACGTAATGCACTTATTGATCAAATGGCTCGTGCTATCTTGTCCGGAGAATCTTTAAGAGAGCGGTTAGCAGATTCTCGAGATTCTCTTGACCGCAGAATAGAAACATTAGACGATAATATGGGATATTTACATGAAGTGTCCGGTGTAACAGTAAGAGCGTCAGAAATAAAAGCTCAACCACCGGTTCAGTCTGCACCGCCTGTCCCACCACCGCCAGCACCACCGGCTCCTCCAGCTCCACCAGCCCCACCGGCAGCGGGAGTGGTTCCTCCGGCGGGAGCAGTATTTCACGATTCAACCGTAATCGGAATCATGAATAATCCAGGCTTAAATACTGCAGAAAAAATTGCTCAATTAGAACCACTGGCCAATATCGGAAATGTAGACGCTGTTGCCGCAATCCGGGCTTTGGAACAACCGTCAACACCAGGAACGTAAAATATGGCAAGCATTGACACCCTTAGAGGTATCAGAGCGTTTTTTGATAGAGTCATGGCTCGGCACCCGGGATTACTGACTCCTACCACTCTGCGCCAAATGCAGTCAACAGAACCGGAAGCAAAAGCGGTCCGTGACGCTTTATTTGATGGTGTCGCCCGCCAACAGCTTGGACTCGTTGGTTTGGCTCAGATGGCGGTTGAAGAGGCAGCTGCTCTTGCCACTGAACGAGATGCCTTAGCTGGAAGGGTCCAAGAGTTGGTTGGACAAAATAATCAAGCAGTTGGTTTCAACCAACAATGGCAAATAGAGGGGGCGCGCTTGACAGCGATAGTGGCTAGGGCCGACGTTATCGGTTCATACGGGGGAGAAACAAAAGGGGCAATTATTACCGGCCCTAATTTTGCTCTCCATAATTCAGCCGGTGGGCCAAACACAAAATATACCAATAACGAAGATAGTGCCGCTTTCGTCCGACTTCCTAATGGCCAGGAAGTTTACATCGTTTCTGATGGCATGGGCTATCATGGTAATGGTGAAGTCGCCAGTCGTTTCTTGATTGAAGGGTTAACCGCTGCCCTGCTATCGGGAGAAAATTTATACGAAGCTATCATTATTGCCAATCAGTATGCGGTCAGAAAACTAGCTGAATACCGCCAGGTTCGTGGGCTTCGTGATACTGGTTCCGGTGCCACTCTTGTTGTCGCTATCGTTGACCGCCAGCATAACCGTTTACAGGTTGCCCATATTGGTGATTCACGCTGCAAAATTGTCCAGAGAGATGAGGCCTATCATTTGACCTTGGATCACAGTCTTAAACTTGGCGTATATTCTAGAGAAACTCATATATCCCCCGTTCCCGTTCCGGAAGGGGAAATTACTGCTTTTGACAATTATGAATTTGCAAATAGCAACGTTATCACTTCCACAACCGGTGAATCTTGTATAAAAGATAATGACATCCTTCCTCCCTCTTGGATTAGAATTAGTGAATTTGAGCTGGTTCCCGCTCCAGCAGGAGAGACATCAACCTTATTACTATATTCCGACGGACCAAACGATCAATTAGCTGAAGCTGAAATAACCAGGATAACGCGCGTCAACCCCCACCCAACCACCGCAGCAGAGGGGATTTTGCAAGCTGCGCTGCCAAATTCAACTGACAACTTAACGGTTATTGCGGTTGCTCTTCCTTTCCGGATTAATCCTGGAAGCGTTAGCACCAATAATTATGACCGGGGAACAGTCCCACCTCCAGCCGAAGCTAGTATTATCAGGCAAGCACAACAAACCACTTTTGATCCACTCTTTGCCGCCCTGCAACCAAATGAAAGAATCTTCTTTACTCAGCTAATGCAACAAATCGCTAGCCTTCCCGATCGTCAAAGATTAGGCGATCAACTACGAGAACTATTTGTCGCATTTGCCGCTCTACCAGCGGGCCACCGACATCTTTTACTACAACAACTCAAATCAGGAAGAATATCATACTCAGACATCCAAGATAAACCTCTCTTAGAAAAGCTTGTTTGGTTAACCAGACCGCTCATGCCGCAGGTACTCGAAACATTAGCATTTAATATCATCGGCCCTCATCAAGATGAAATTCTTCAATTATTGAAAAAACCCCACACGCTTACCGCTACTCAACGACTCGGTGCTTATCTTGCCTTCCGCCCGACTATTCGGACCCTCCTGACCAAAGCCAGAACAGAAGACACCGATGATACGTTAAGAAGCTTTGCTCAAGTCGGTTTATTAAATGATTTTGCCTACGATGAAACTGAAGATTCCTCCCTGCGCATCTTAGCCGAACAAAAACATCAAACGTTATCAAAAAAAGGTTGGTTTGGATAATCCCTGTTGCTGCTTGCCCGCCTCACTACCAACTGAAATCGCTTGACATTTCACTCCACATAATCTAGATTATATGGAGTGAGGTCCACATTATTCAACATTAAGAGGTCCTTAAAAATTGACCTGGACGGAAATAACGCCGCTTTTCTCTGGGGGCCAAGGAAAATCGGTAAAACCACTCTACTTCATCAGCAATTTCCTAATGCTAAATATTTCGACCTGTTGATCTCCGAATTAAAAACCCGCCTGACGCTTAAGCCCTCAATTCTGCGAGAAGAAATTTTAATCGAAAAACCGCCACTAGTAATCGTTGACGAAGTGCAAAAAGTTCCTGCCTTACTGGATGAAATCCACTGGTGTTTGGAAAATACTGATGCAAAATTCATTATGTGCGGTTCCAGCACCCGAAAATTAAAACGGGGCGCGGCTAATTTGTTGGGTGGCCGGGCCTGGCGTTTCGAGCTTTTTCCATTAACTACCAGCGAAATTGGCAAAGTTGATCTTTTACATATTTTAAATCACGGTTTAATTCCAAAACACTTTTTAGAGGATTCCCCGGAACGAAGTTTAAAAAGTTATGTCCTGGATTATATTGATGAGGAAATTCAAAATGAAGCCTTGGTCCGTAATGTCCCCTCTTTTGCCCGTTTTCTTGAAGCAGTTTCCTTAACCCACGGCCAATTAATCAATTACGCCAACATCGCTCGAGATTGCGGTGTTTCCGCTAAAACTGCGCGGGAATATTTCCAGATTCTACAAGATACTTTGCTGGGACACGAACTGCCGCCCTGGCGCAAAACAAAAAAACGCCGGCTAATTGAAACTGCAAAATTTTACCTTTTTGATGTTGGCGTTGTTCGCGCCTTATCAGGCTTGCGGACAATTCAAGCCGGGACAGAAGAATTTGGTCGTTATTTTGAACATTTTTTAATTGAAGAAATTCGCGCCTATCTGTCGTATCACGAGAAATCCTTACCATTAGCTTTCTGGCGAACCAGTACCGGGCTTGAGGTCGATTTGATTGTTGGCAACCTTGACTTGGCTATAGAATTTAAAGCGGTACCGCAAGCCGATTCCCGTCATTGCAAAGGATTATTAGGGCTCCTGTCTGAACAAAAAGTCGGGCGCTCTATCCTGGTTACTCTTGACGATAAACCGCGACAAACTGATAATGGGATCGAAATCCTTCCCTGGCAAACCTTCTGCCAACACCTCTGGTCCGGTAAAATCATTCCCTAATAATTTCCCAAAAAGTGAAATTTTTCCCACAATGTATCGATAATTATCTGGATAGGATTGTACTAGCAATAAGTCTTTAAGGAGGAACTAAAAATGGCTTTTGAACTATTAGGAATTTCTGCTGCTCGCCCAAGAGAATCGTTTTCTCGTCCCCAAAATTCAATCTTCTTGAGAGCTATGCGCTTTATGACATTGCTCGGCGCCCTCGCCGGCGCTCCGCAATTGATCGGCTGCGCTGATTATGATCATGGTGCTGACCTTGATGCCGAATTAAATCCCGACGCTCCAGATGCCGGTATTCCAGTTCGCCCAACTCCAGACGGTGGTTTACCAATTACTGATGGCGGCACTCCGGTACTGCCTGGTTCAGTTTTTGATCAAGTCCAGCTTACCAGTGGAACTGGGGCTTCACAATTTGATATCGCCGCGGAAACGCCAATGGTTACTTTGACTTCAGGCTATATTGAAGCAGCTGGAATATCGGATATTCCGCTCGCTTTTGAGTTGTGGACCGATCCAACTGCTGTTGTTTCTGGGTTGCCAGCCGCCCCAACAGGCTGTATTCCAGGCTTAGTTGATTCTCGCCAACTCTCGCCGGAAGAAATTGCTTATCAAACTGAATACAACGCTGCTAATCCTGACGCCCCAATTTACCTTGGTTGTGAAGAACCAAACTTTCAGACTTTCGTTGCCTGCCCCGATCAAACCCCTAACCAGGTGCCGGTTTATGTCGGCCAGATTCGTATTCAGGCTTTTCGGGTAGTCAACGGTCGCTATCTTCCAGTTGACGGCGGTGTTTTTACCCAAACATTAACTAATATCTCCAGCTTATACGATTTGGATGCTCAAGGAACTCAAGCTTCGTTGCTGGGGGTCGGTTGTGCTCCAACTCCACCCCGGATCAGAGTCACTGGTTTCCAAGATATTTATCGTCATACCAGCGACCGACTAGTTTTCCGGGTTTCAGTCTCTTTCATTGCTGATAGACGACAAGTTGCTGGTCAAGCCCCTGGCGCAGGTGATGCTGGAGTTCCAGATGGTGACGCTGGAGTGCCAGATGGTGATGCCGGTGATGCCGGAGCTTCAGCACCGATTGATTACTATCGCACCGGCTTGTTCGGTCGCTTTGTTAGAGCACAATAACTGGAGGGAAAAGGAAAATGAAGAAATTATTAATTTTGGTTCTGATCGGTTTGACCGGTCTGGTGGTAGCCGCTAGCGCCATCTCTTCAAGTAATCCGTGCAACGCTGTCCGTAATCCGGTCTTTAATGTTATGTATCACATTGATAACACCACCACCGGCCCACGCCTTTTATCCCGCAGCAATTCTACCTGGACTACTACTAATTCAGTTGCTCTTGGAGCAGGCATTAGATGCCTTGGCCTGGCAGTTTCCGCTGATGGACGCAAACTTTATCTTGGGGCTGGGACAGGTTCCTCCACTTCCAGAGTCAGAATTTATGCTCTGGATGGCAGTGGTATCCCAACCGGTTCTTACACTACTATGACTGGCGATATTTGGACCACTGGCTCCTGTCCGGCTGGTTTTGCCTTAGGCGGTGCCAATCGCTTAATTGTAGTTGATAATGCCGCGGGGCGAATGTTTATTTATAACACCACGACCGAGGCAATGACCAGAGTAGTAACGACCGGAATTTCCGGCAAAAACAATTTGTATGGTGCGGCCGTCACGCCAATGGATGTTTTTGGAACCTACAAGATTTTTATCTCTCGTAAAACCAATCCGGGTGAGATAAACGTTTACGATTACAACACTACTACCAATACCGTTACGTATTTAGAAACCTATACTACCGGGCTTTTATATCCTACCTACATGAAAGTTGTGAACAACAAACTTTATGTTGCCGTCCATGGCAATGATGGTGTCGATATTAAAGTTTTAAACATCAATAGTAGTGCCCCATATCTAACTCAAGCTGCTAACGTTAGAAATGGTGAGGTCTCAACCACTTTTGACGGTTGGACCGCTTTTGATATCAGCGCTGATAATAGTCAACTCTACTTTAAAAGAGCAACCGTTACCGGTGAAGCAACTAACAAACTATACCGGATTGCACTCCCGACTATCACCACTGGTGATTTTACCGCCACCGTTTTAACCAGCCCGGCATCAGTAAACATGACTGACGGTTTAGTTTTAATGTCCAATTTGACCCGGTTGGCCCTTTCCTACAGCCCAACTGGCGCGCTCCAACTGATCGATTTGACAACACTGCCGTCAACTAATCGGCCCCCAAGTATTGACGCTAGCACAATGATTCAATACAAAATGGATGGCACAACCGTAATTCCTCATGGTGGCTCAACCAATGAAGACCATATCACAGTCCAGTTTAGGGTCAGAGATCTTGACGTTGGAGATACATTAACCCCAACAGTTGCTTTTCGTCCAGTTATAGTTGGTAGACTCTGGACAGAAGTTGTCCTCCCGCCAGTTTCCCCTGAAACGACTGTAACAGCTACTATTCCAGCCACTGGCGCTTTTGCCAATGGCAATTATGAATGGCGTGTTAAAGTGCGCGACGCGGCTAGCGCAGAATCTAGTTGGTGTCTTTTCGGTTCTGACGGCGGCGCGACCGATTTTACCGTCAATACCGTAAACGCTACTCCAAGCGCTTTTACTAAAACTGCCCCCGCTCCCAATGCTGACGAATGTTGCGATGTCAATTTACAATGGACCGTCAGCACCGATACCGATCCTGGAGACACCATCACTTATAGTGTTGAAATTCTTGACGCCGCCACGATGGCGGTAGTTCATAGCCATAGTGGCATTGCCGTTAACAATTATAATATTCCACTTGGCACCTTAACTGTTGGTCACAGTTATCTCTGGAACATTTCCGCTACTGATGGCCGCGCGACAGTTTGGGCTGATGGTGCCCAAGCCACTCGACGGCAGTTTAATTATATTGAAGGGGTTGAAGTCCCCGGCAATCCAACTATTACTGAGACAATGCCGATCAATAGCGCTACCAATGTCAATCTTGACGCGCCGATCGTTATCTATTTCAGTGAATCGATCACCGCCAGTTCAGTGATAGTAACAACTGTTCCTGCCGTTACTGGTGTAGTCAAAAGTTGGAATCCTACTCACACCCGACTTTCGATTACCCATGACAACTTTACCGCCAGCACCGGCTACACTGTCACAGTAACAGCCGCAACCGATCTGGCTGGTAATCCATTAGTGGCTGGCACTGTCCCTAATCCTTTTACTTTTACTACTGGAACAGGGAGCGGTGGAACAGACCCGGTGGAGACAATTACTATTACGCGCGAAGGGAACAACCTCAATGATCCTGTCCGGATCAATTGGACAACTACTACGCCAGGCGCTGGTGTTGACATCTACCGTTTACAGTGCAATACTGACGCTAGTGGTAACTACACCTCCTACTACACCACTAATGTGGCTGATTGGGGGACGCCAATCGTGACTAATAATACAAGCGGCACATATTCAATCCCTAATTCTGTCGGGACAGGCAACGCCCAATATTATAAACTTATTGCGACCGGCCAACCGTTAACCTCGGCCGCTTTAACTTACGAAGTGGTTGGGAAGTTTGATTTGGCCGTCGGACCATCAGCAACAGAACCAAATAAATTTTTCATCTCTCTTCCTTTAGAACCAACCGATAGCGCTTTAACTGCAATTGTTGGTGGACAAGCAGCGGAGATGGACTTAATCTTAACTTTTGATATCAACAAAAATGTGGTCACTGGTTCAATTTATCAGTCTGGAATTTGGGAACTCTTCCCTGGCGCTTCTAGCCAAGTCTCACTGCTTGAGGCTGGAATGCCGTACGGCTATTATTCAGCTACCTCAAAATACATTACTGTTGTCGGCAGAATACGTGAAACCAATATCAGTCGTTCATTAACTGGTGGTTCAACATTGGTGGCTAACTGGTTAGCCACTCCGTATCCCGCACCAATTACCATTGTTAATGCTGGTTTAAACAGTTCCTCATTTAGCGGGACCGATCCAACTCAATCCGGCACCGCTTACCATTTTGATGCTAATGCGGAGCTAATCAGTGGGATGAGCGGCATCGCTTTTCATAACGCGGCCACCACCTGGGTCGACGGAACGCTAAGTACTCCGTCAACATTACAATTAACGCCTGGTAAAGGGTATATGTTTACCGAGCCAGTGCAAAGTTCAATTACCTGGAACCCAACAAAGCCGTACTAATGAGGAGGATAAAAGAGATGAAAGCCATGAAAAAAATCGCGTTAATTCTAGGAGGTTTATTGTTTGCTGTTTCGATATCGACCCAAGCGTTTGGCGCGGCAGTTACTATCAATGTCACCGGCATTCAAAACCATTCCGGGGTAACTATCCCTGTTGGTGCTTATGTTCAAGTTATCCAATCTGCTGACTCTAGTATCGGCGCTCCGGGAACTAACGGCTTACCAGCCGGTGATTCTGTCCCAACTACCGATACAATTGGCCCAGCAGCTGGGCAAGTTTCCGGTGCCGCTTCGATTCCTTCCAGTAATTATGTAACACTCCGTATTTGGGAAACTTGGAACGGTGTCGGATCCCCACCAATCGGTTCTTGGTATGGCACGATTCCAGCAGAGAGCGTTGGTTCTGGTTTCGTCTACACCTTTGATCCAGCCGGATCCACAATTGTCTGGGCGCAAATTGCCGCCCCACCTACCGGCACTCTTCAATTTAGCTCCGCCACCTACTCGGTCGGTGAAGCTGGGCCTACGGTTACCATTACTGTCACTCGCACTGGCGGCAGCGCTGGTGCGGCGACTGTTCATTATGCCACCAGCAACGGAACGGCTACCGCTGGTTCAGATTATACAGCTACCAGTGGTGATCTAAGCTGGGCCGCTGGAGACGCAGCTAGTAAAACAATTACTATTCCAATTATTGATGATGCCGTGGTTGATCCAGCAGAAACTTTTACCTGTGCACTTAGCGGAGCTACCGGGGCCTCTCTTGGCGCGCCTGCCTCAACTACAGTTACTATTAATGATAATGACGTCGCCTTGAACATTACTACTCTAAGTCTGCCTGGTGGTACCGTTGGAACAGCTTACAATCAAGCAGTGATGGCTGTTGGCGGAACTCCTCCTTACACTTGGAGCATTTCGGCCGGATCCTTGCCAGCTGGACTAAGTCTTAACGCCGCCGCCGGCATTATTTCCGGGACCCCAACTGCGGTGGAAAATCCCAACTTTACCATTCAGGTTTCTGGCGGCGGGACAGATACCCAAGCGCTCTCGATCAACATTGTCGCTGCTGGTGTTGCTCCCAATATTACAACTCTTTCATTACCTGGTGCGGTTGTCGGCACAGCTTACAGCCAGACTTTGAATGTGTCAGGCGGGACTGCTCCTTATACTTGGAGTGTAACTGCTGGCTCATTACCCGCCGGCTTGAGCTTAAATGCTGCTTCTGGAGTAATCTCCGGAACCCCAACTACTGTACAAAACTCAACCTTCACCATTCAGGTTTCTGGTGGTGGAACCGATACTCAAGATTTATCCATTAACGTTACCAGTGGTGGTGGCGGTCCAACTATCTCCGGCGTTACCGGTTTACCGACCAACGGCGGTTATATTGGCGAAACAATCGTCATCAACGGTTCTGGGTTTGGTGCTTCCAAAGAATCAAGCACGGTTACAGTTGGCGGAGTTATCACCAACCCAACTGCCTGGAGTGCAACGCAAATTACTTGTGCCATTCCTAGCGGAGTAACTGCTGGCAGTGTGCCAGTTGTCGTTACCACTTCTGGTGGGGCAAGCGCTCCATCAAACATTACTGTCCAAAGCGGCGGAGTGGTCATTGATGACGTCGAAGGTGGTTCGGTTGGTTCATTCCAGCCTGGACTGGTTAACTCTGGTTACTACACATACGGCGCCGGGATCACCCCTAACAACGATAATATCAGTTCCAGCGGCCCACAAGCAGCCGCCAGACACGATGGCGGCAAAGGGATGCGAGTCACTTACTCCTTCACCTCTGGTTGGGGCGGCGGTTGGGGTGCAACCCTGGCCAACACGCTGGATGCCAGTGCTTATGACCGGGTTAACTTTTTTATCAATTGGGACGGTTCGGCTAACAATTTCAAACTCGGTTTAACTGATGCGGCGGGACACGTTTACGTCGCCTCTGTCTCCAATGTAACCCTAAATAGCCTGGGTGGTTACGCGCAAATTACGATTCCGAAGAGTTCATTTGCCGAAGATACCACTAATGCTTCTCGCGTTCCTGGCGCACTTGACTGGGCAACAATTAAATCATACGGTTTTACCTACACTTCAAATAGCACCAGCGCTGCCCCACAATCAATCGACAGCATCACGGCTGGCGTGGTTGACCTTGGCGGCGGCGGGACTAATGAAGTTGTTACCGGTGAAGTTATCATCACCAATATTCAACCAGCGGCTGGCCCGGCCGGAACAAAATTTACCGCTATGGGCAGTGGTTTTGGCGCTTCGCAAGGCCAAAGTATTCTGATCTTTGAAAATAATACCACCGGTATTAATTATCAGGTTGATGTCACTTCCTGGAATGTGGCCACCATTGAGGCAACTGTTCCGCGGTTAGCACCAGTGGGAGCTTACACTCTAAAAGTTGTTAAAATGGCGATCTCGCAAGGGACAATGCGCGTTATGGAATCCAACCCGCGCGGTTTTACCGTTACCGCCGCAGTTTCCGCGGCTGGAGTAGCCACCGTTTATCCTAATCCGTTTAACCCATTATCAACCAATGCGGCACATAACCGGGCTAATATCTCCTTTAGCCCAACCAGTGCTACTAACATCGGTCTCTATATCTTTGATTCAACCGCCCGGCAGATTTATAAAACTGTCGTCCCTAACACCACCCAGGTGACCTGGGATGGTAAAGATCTAAATGGCAGTCATGTCGCCGACGGGCTCTACTTAATTAGGATCGTCAACGAGGATAGCAAAACAGTCATTGCCAGGGGTAAAGTCCTCGTGACGAAAAGGTGAAATTCATGAACAAATTTAACGATATATATACAGGAGAAACTATCATGAAAAAAATAATCACCTTAACCCTCGCCCTGATCCTTTTCAGCGGTGCAGTCATGGCCCAAGGCAATGTTCCTGATCCAATGTCCATTGGCGTCGGAGCAAGAGCACTCGGGATGGGCCGCGCTTACGTCGGGATGGCCGAAGATGGCGATGCTCTCTTCATGAACCCGGCCGGGATTGCCCAATCTTCCACCCCCAGGCTCTCCAGCATGTACTCTTCACTGATGAGCGATGTCACCTATTCAATGGTCGGCGGTGTTTATCCTTATGGTGAAAAGAGCGCCATCGGCGCTGGTTTTATCAACGCCCACACTGGCGACATTAGCCTGACTAATGCCGACGGTTCTGCGGCCGGAACAGGTCAGTGGGGAAATTCGGTCATGTTCCTTTCCGCTGGTACTTACCTGAACAATTTACCGGCTTTCAAAAATTTAGATCGTGATGTTTTAGTCGGCGGCAGTTTCAAGTATTACACCACTGGCGGCACTGGGGCCAACGATGTCGGTGATTTAGCTAATGCCTCCGGCACCGGTTACAGTGCTGATCTCGGTCTTCTTTATCCCGCCACCGATTACTTAACGCTCGGTGCCAGTTATCAAAATGTTTTGGCCAGCCGGCTGACCAGAACCAGCGGGATCAACGAAACCATTCCGTCTAATTTAAAAGTTGGACTAAAAATGAACGTGATCGGTAATGATAGCAAAGCGTTTACTACCCACTCGGTCCGCAAACTTTATTTAAATGCTGATTACGATGTTAATGCCCTTAACAGCGTCGATGCTCCGCACGTTGGTCTGGAGTTTTGGCCAACCGGTAATTTAGCGTTGCGTGCCGGAGTTGATGGAACCAACCCCACCGCCGGTATCGGTTTCCGCGTCGCTGGTTTAGAATTTAACTATGCTTATCACCCTTTTACCAGCATTAATGATGGCGCCACTTCATTCTTTTCGATCTCCTATTTAGGAGAAGCAACCAAGAGAACGCTCCGTGTAGTCCTTGATTCACCGGCTGATAAAGCGATCATCTATGATGATCATGTCAAAGTTTCCGGTCGGGTAGAAGTTACACCTGGAGACGGAAGTGAGCTCCCCACCGGCCCTCTGACCATTAAAGTTAATGGGGTAACGGTGGCAGCAGCGCAAGACAACACTTTTTCCGTCGATATCCCAGTCGAAAAGATCGGAAAAAAATTACTGGCGATCGAAGTTTCTGATGCCAGCGGCGACTATGTAAAACAAGATTTTCGCATCCTCCGGTTGATCAATTTTGCTGATGTACCGGAAGGCTACTGGGCCAAACGGCCGATCGAAGATACTGGCACTGTCGGTTTAGTTGAAGGTTACCCAGACGGGACCTTCCAACCTGACAGAGCACTAACTCGGGCTGAACTGGCCACCTTGATGGTGCGGGCTAAAGGGTTAAAGCTCCCAACCGATCGCCAGGCCAAGAAGGTTTTCAAAGATATCGCGCCTGATTTCTGGGCGGCAAAATATATTGAAGTGGCGAAACGTGAAGGGTTAATTAAAGGGTATCCAGACGGGACCTTCCGCGCCAACAACAAAATCAATAAGGCCGAAGGGATTGCCATCCTGGTCCGGTTCGAAAATATGAAAGTCGCTTACGAAGTTTACGAAAAACCATACTGGGATGTCTCGTCTAATCACTGGGCGGCTCGTTACATTCAAGCGGCGAAAGAAGCTGGGATGTTAAAATATGTTTCCCGCAATTATTTGAAACCAAAATCAAGTTTAGCTCGAGCAGAAGCAGTAGAAATGCTCTCTAAGACTACTTTGGCTGGTAACGAGATCAAAGATCTCTACACCTGGGAGCGCGGTTTCCAGCGGCCAGATCTGCAGGAAAAACCGACCCTTCGTGGTGAGTTATTGAAAGCTGCTAAATAAATCTTCGTCGATTTTGTTGGTGATAAGGGGCGCCCCAGCGGGCGCCTCTTTTTTATTCCCTATCCCTTTGCTACTTGCTACTTCCCCACCTTGCTACTATTTCTATAAAAAGTGAAATTTTCCCCAAAACTTATCGATAAATATATGGTAAAGAGTGTCGTCCCTATTAGCTAATTTTTAGGAGGACAAAATGGAAGGAATAAGATTTTTACGCCCCCTGGCTTTGCTGATTTCAGCGTTAGCACTGCACGGAACCCCAGGGTGTCGACCATCGCCGCAACCAATTTCCGCGGCGGCCGGCCAACAAACTCTTTCCTCCAATCAACCTGTTTTTTTGATTGGTGATGAAGTCAATGCCATCATGGCGATGCGCGCAGAACGTGGAGACAGATGCACTTTGGATGCGTTGACAACTACCGAACAAATTCAAAGATTCTGGACCGACGCCGCTCGCTATATTCTGGACACAAAGTATTCGACTAATGGGCGTAATGAATATCCAGATATTGCCACCGCTTATGAAGGTTTAGCGCCTAACCAAAAGGCGGAAGTTATTCGCCGTTTAGCAACAATGTTAAACTCTCTTGGAGCGCCATATGGTTTATTAAATCTTCTTGATTTCAACGGCGCTTGTTCTCGAGGTTTGTTCATCGCTAACACTCCTTTCCCTAATATGGTTCTTAGCTCGGTAACAAATGGGCAATTATTACGGCTGATAACTACAGTTAGAGACGAAATCGCGACTGAAGGTCAGCCATCTGGTCAACCTGTTCCAGCCGTTTGCGACGAGAGGGCTGCTAGGGCATTACTAAGAGGAGACGCGGCCCTTCTCGCCAGAATGTTGCGTGAGTATGGCGGTGGATTTTCAATCTTTGATGTTGATGATTGGACTGGGACAGTTCGACCATATCAAGTCAGGGTCGGAGAGAGCACTTTATCATTACGGGGTGAAGCTTTTAATTTTGGCGGCCAATTACCAACCGGGTTAGAAGTTACTTTCAGCGGCAGTGGGGTCAACAGAACCACCCAACCGATTACTTTAAATGGTGATGGGAGTTTATCTGTTCCAATTACTGTTGCTCAAGGAACTCCTGGCGGTCGTCACGATATTACTGTAACTATCCCAAGGGAAGGCCAAGGTTCTTTTTCTCAAACTTTAACCGGTGGCTTGGAAGTTTTAGCCGATCGACCAGCCGCCGCCAGACGCCCAGTGACGCCAACGGATGAAGGGGCAGCTCCTCGTGGTTATTGCGATGATAATCCAAACGATTCCATGTGTCGGTTCTAATTAAGGAGGAAAAATGATTACAGTAAGAACTTTATTTAGAATGTTGCCAATGTTAGTTGTAAGTGCGCACTTAACAGGATGTACTCCACGCACCAGCGGACAGCCAATTTGCCCGCCAGTTGAAATCTGTCCGGATGCTGGCCCACAAATCGAAGAACGATGCACGCCAGATGCTGGGATCGCTTATTTTGAATCACATAGAACTGAACTTTGCCCCCCTATTACCCCAATCCCCGTTGTCTTATCTGAATCTCCAGCCGGTATTGTAACCGGAGCTAACGGACGGGACCCAAGGGTTACTCAAGGCCTAACTGGGGCTGAGCTCGCACTCCGTGTCAGTCTCCCTGCTGGAGCAACAGCGGAAATTAACTTACCAAGTGGAGCTACTGGTGATAATGGAATTAATAATATAGCTTTGACTCCCGGCGCTGTGGGAGCGCCAGCCCAACTCCATTTCGACGTTTCTCGTGAAGCCGTAACCGGTCCCCGCCAAATTACTATTTTAAATGCTGCTCGTTTGCCAGTTACCATTATTGGAGATGCTTTTGATGTTCGGCCAGCACGGGGCTCCGGACCACAACCGCAAGGTTTTTGTGACCAAAATCCCAACGATCCAATGTGTCGGTTTTAATAAGGAGGTATTAAATAATGGGCGGATGGCTTGATCCAATATTTCCAACACCACCAGATAGAATCAGTATTCAGGTCGGCGAACCTGAACGAGCAACATTTGAAGACATTATTGATGCTGCATTGACTACGTTAGGAGCTGACGCACCACAAAGTTTACGCGACTTTCGCGCTTGGGTAACAAGTGACGGGAACCGAGCAGTTAGAAACATGATTAATGCTATGGTCGGGGATCAACTAAACACTTATCGAACAGCTTATCGCTCTCAAGTTGTAACAGCTTGTCAGTCCCCTGAACGAGCAAGTTTTCTTGACATCATTAATGCTGCAATAGCTGCTTTTAGTGCTTTACAACCACCGCAACAACCACCGCAAAGTTTAACCAGATTTAGAGATTGGGTTCAAAGAACCGGAGATCCACGTGTTAGAGCATTAGTAAGTAGAGATTTGTCTGATACCACAAGACCAAGATATCGACAAGTTTTTGAGCAAGAAGTATATGAGGCCTGTGGCTATCGCCAGGTTTATCGTTCAACCATTGACTCTATTACTCTGACTGTAAATGGCCAAACTGTTTCAGCGGCTCAGATCCAAGCTGGTCAAACAGTAACAGTAACTTTGAATGGTCGTCATCTGCCAACCGCCGAAAATGCCACCATTACTATTCTCGATCAATCAGGAAATCTAATCGAGGGATTAACCCCTCAGAATCTTACCGCAACCATGACCGGCGAAGAAGCAACTTCTTTAACTTTTACTTTAACAATTCCTGCTGATGCAACTCTTGGTCAAAGAGGGATTCGTGTTTCCCCTCAAGCTGAATGTGCAACTTCAGGCGTCAGCGCAGAAGAATGTGCTCAGATATCTGTCGCTAATCCCAACGCTTTTACTATTATTGCTCCCGTTCCTGTCGCTCTTCAAGTGAGTCCCCCCCCTAGTGTGCCAGAAACTTGCACCGATCACCGCGACAACGATCTGGATGGTTTAGTTGATGCCGAAGATCCTGATTGTCAGGGAGAACGCCAAGCCGGGGAAACACCGGCTACTCCCGATGCCAGAACTGCTTACTATACCCATAGCGTCCTTCGCTTGAGAACTCCAGTCGGAGCAGGTTTTATTTCTCCTTCAGGAGCTGATTTGGGTTCTGTTGATCAAGGAGGGTATGACCGAAGTTCTTATGTAGAACAACTCCCAACCGCCTCTTTCCAACTAACAATGGGCGATACGACTCGGGAAGATGGAGTAACGATTGTTGGTCCAGAAGGTGCCCGGCGCAACCCGCTGATTAGAACCGGGGCGTCACCAGTTGTTCTGCTTGGAGATTTTTCCGCTGGTGCTGGTCTAAACTATATGGACAGAGTTACCCACCAGGAAACAGCTGGTCTTCATCTCGAGCCAAGATTTTATTTCAACCGTCAGGCTCAAGGCCTTTTTATTGATGCACTGGGCGGCCTTGATTTTATTTACCGCTCCTTGAGTTCTCCCAGTTCTCTCTTTTTTAACGGTTATGAACTGATGGAGAGTGGCGGTTTAGGGCTCGGCTATAGCGGTCGAGATTGGAGTGTGCGCGCTTACGGTCAATATCGTGATCACCAGTTTGGTCTAGATCGTGAAACATCTGGTCAATACTCCGGTTTTAATGGTCACCGGCGAGGGGTCTTTGTCGGCGGCATTGTTGACGTCGCTCTTTCCAGAATAACTCGTTCATGGGCACCTGATCTGCAATTACGCGTTGGCGGTTTAGTGTGGGGTCAAACCTATACTCCTTTTGCCCTGGGTGATTCTCTTGATTATTCGGTTGAAAGACGAAGCTCAGTGGTTGGCGATTTAACCGCCTACACTGGCAATTTTTTTCCCGCCGATGCAGAACAAACGCTTAGAGTATTTTTACGGGTCGGTTTTATCACTCTAGATCAATCTCCTGAGGGGAGTGATCGTCCAAATCTGACATCAGTACAGGTAGTTGGCGGTGTCGATAGCAGTGTTGCTGGACGGATTGCATTGGGCTACTTCCACACCGATCGTCCTCTTTTATTCACTCCGGGAGAAGCACAAGGTGGTTTCCTGCAATGGACAATGCCCTGGTTACATCAATCTCTAACATTACGTGGGGATATGGTCGTCGTTGGCGACCGAACCACTGGTGGAGCACAACTATTATTTGATCCAGTTGCCGCGTTTACACGAACACCGGCTCAGCCTGTCAGGCAACCACTGCCACAAGCCGCAACGCCAGGTGTCCCTTTAGGTTTCGGTTTCTAGTAGAATAGTTTCTTCGGCTCTTTTGAAGCCGGTTTGGAAATATTCCAAGCCGGCTTTTTTTATGGTATAATTAAGATCGTCTGTTATTGAGGAAAAATGAAAGGGGTAGCGACGTGAAAAACAGTTTGGTACTGCTCTCATTGGTTCTTGGTCTCTTGGTCATTGGTTCTTTAATCTTTGGTTGTTCCCCATCTCCAAAAACTGGTCCCCAAAATGTAGTCGAGATTTGGGTTATGCCTAATTCGCTCGAGCCAGTTGGCGACCTGGAAAGATTGCTTAAACCGTTTGAAAAAGAGAGCGGGATTAAAGTGAAAATTACTTCGGTTGACTGGGGTGCCGCCTGGTCAAAAATTACCACTGCCGCTACTTCCGGCGACGTGCCGGATATGGTTCAGCTCGGTTCCACCTGGGTCTCGGCTATTGCCGGCATGGGAGCATTAGATAATTTTTCCAGTGAGGCCATTACTGCCGTCGGTGGTCAAAACGCTTTTGTCCCCGTTTCCTGGAAAACGACCGGGATCGAGAATTCCGGCCAAATCAACGCTATCCCGTGGATTGTCGACGCCCGCACCCTTTTCTATCGCAAAGATGCGCTAAGAAAAGCCGGCGTAGTTCCAGCTGAACTTGGCACCTGGGCTTCATTTAAGGGAGCTTTGAAAAAGCTTTTTGCTGCTGACTTGGTAATCGAAGATAAACCGATCGCCCCACTTGGCATCTCCGGTAAAAACGATTGGAACGTCATCCATTCTCTCTCTCCCTGGATCTGGATGGCTGGCGGTGATTTTCTCTCAGCAGATCGAAAGGGTTGCACTCTGGACAGTAAAGAAGTTTACGACGGGATCGCTTACTACATCGATCTCGTCCGTCAAAATTATGTCCCGATTGAATATCTAGAATTAAATACTGCTCAGGTCAGCGGTAACTTTAATGATGGTGCCTGTGCCATGTATTTTGACGGACCGTATGAAGTTAAAACTTTAACCCGGCCGGCGGCTGAAGGCGGCGCCGAAGGCTCAATTACCTCCCGCAATTTTGCCGTCACCGGTTACCCAAGCGGACCAAAAGGACGGGCAACTTTTGTCGGCGGTTCAAGTTTAGCAATTTTTAAAAACAGCAAAAATAAAGCCGGTGCTTTCAAAGTGATCAAATATTTGACCGCCACCAAAGCGCAGGTTGAATACGCTAAAGTTACCGGTTTTCTCCCCGCTCGGCTCGACGCCTTTAACGATCCCTATTTTGCCAACGATCCAAATCGAAAAGTTTTTAAGGACGCCGTTCTTTATGGTCGGACTTATCCATCAATTCCTTGCTGGGGTCTGCTGGAACCGATTTTGACCCGCCGTTTTGGTATAATGTGGGATTATGTCACTTCCGGGACCGAATATGATCCAGAAAAAATTAAGGAGCAGCTCCGACTCGCCAAGAAAGAAGTCGAAGCCATCTTAAACCAGTAGGGCCCTCATCCTCCGGGATAAGGCCTGGCACCTTCTCCCAAAGGGAGAAGGTTACTTGCTTTAAAAATGAGGATGAAAAGAGTTAAACGTGACTTTGCTAGACAGCTTAGACGCGATCAAACGTCTTATGAAGAAAAAGTTTGGGAGTTATTAAGAGCCAGACGTTTATTTGGCTTGAAGTTTCGTCGGCAGCATGTAATTGAAGGATTTGTTGTTGATTTTTATTGCTCAGAACATAAACTGGCAATTGAGATTGATGGTGGGATACATAATCGTAGAAAAGAATATGATGAATTACGTCAGCGAGAAATTGAAGCAAAAGGCAATATAATAATTCGAATAAAAAACGAAGATCTTAATAATAATTGTGATATGTTGATTAAAAAAATAAAGGAGGCACTTCCCCGTTAGAAAAATACCCTCTCCCTTTGGGAGAGGGGGGCGTGATTATCTACACGGGTGAGGGCAACGAGGACTTATGTGCGGGATCTTCGGGTATATTGGTAGTAAAGAAGCCGTCCCCTTCATCATCGAAGGGTTAAAAAAGCTTGAATACCGTGGCTACGACTCTGCCGGAGTCGCCACTTTAAATAAAGGGAAGGTTTTTGTTTCTAAACGGGTTGGCAAAATTGCTGACCTGGAAAATCTTCTAAAGCAAAAACCGATCAGCGGGCAGATCGGGATTGGACATACCCGCTGGGCTACCCATGGCAAACCGTCTGATCAAAATTCCCACCCACACGAAGATTGCACCGGCAAAATTGTTGTTGTTCATAACGGCATCATCGAAAATTATCTAGAACTGCGCCGTGAGTTAGCCGATCGCGGTCATAAATTCACCTCTGTAACTGATACTGAAATCCTCGCCCACCTGATTGAAGAATACTTTAAGGGTAATTTATTCCAGGCGGTAGCTAAGGCACTCTCGCGCGTCCGGGGCTCATACGCTTTAGCCGTTATTTCTGAACACGCGCCTGGCAAAATTATCGTCGCCCGGCACGGCAGCCCTTTAATTGTCGGTTTTGGCGATCAAGAGTGCTATCTCTCTTCCGATATCCCTGCCATGTTGAAATATACCGACGAAATCATCAAGCTTGACAATGGTGAGATCGGCGAAGTGACCCAAAATGAGCTGAAAGTTTTTGATCTTAAAGGGGGGTCGATCGCTAAACAGGTTGAATTGATCTCCTGGGACCCGGAATCGGCCGAAAAAGGGGGCTACTCTCACTTTATGCTCAAAGAAATCCATGAGCAGCCCAACGCCATCAGAAAAACCATCGAAGGCCGGGTTGAGGCCGAAAGCCATAAGATCCATTTTGACGAATTAAATTTAACCGATGAGGAGATCAGTAAAGTTAACCGGGTTGTCTTTACCGCCTGCGGTACTTCCTGGCACGCCGCCCTAGTTGGCGAATATCTCTTTGAACAATTTGCCAAGATCCCCGCTGAAGTCGAATACGCCGCCGAATTTCGCTACCGCCACCCGATTATCGACGGTAATACCCTGGTCATTGCCATTACCCAATCCGGTGAAACAGCTGATACACTAGGCGCTGTCTGGGAAGCCAAAGCGCAAGATGCCAAAGTTATCGCCATCTGCAATGTTATTGGCTCTTCTATTGCCAGAGAAGCCCATGGCGTGGTCTACACCAATGCGGGACCGGAAATTGGCGTTGCTTCCACCAAAGCTTTTACCACCCAATTAACGGTCATCTATTTATTATCAATTCTGTTCGGCAAACAGCGCGGGCTGATCAGTGAACAGGAAGCGACCCGGTTTATTAACGACTTAATCGAGCTGCCAGGAAAAGTTGAAGAGACTTTACATCGGGAAGAAGAGGTTGAAAGAGTTGCCGAGAGATTCTATCAAGCAACCAATGCGCTCTACCTGGGCCGCGGCAAAGGTTTCCCGATTGCCCTGGAAGGCGCCCTCAAATTAAAAGAGGTCTCTTATATCCATGCTGAAGGTTATCCAGCCGCTGAGATGAAGCATGGACCGATTGCCTTGATCGACCAGCATATGCCGGTGGTAGTAATTGCTCTGTCTGGCCGACGCTACGAAAAAATTTTGGGTAACATTGAAGAAGTCAAGGCGCGCGGCGGACAAGTGATTGCAGTTGCCTGTGAAGGTGATACAATTATTACGGAGCGCGCTGATGAAGTTATTTATATTCCTAAGACAACTGAATCTCTCTCGCCAATCCTGGCGGCAATCCCGCTCCAGCTCCTCGCTTATTATATCGCCATCAAAAGAGGTTGCCACGTCGACCAGCCCCGGAATCTGGCCAAAAGCGTTACCGTAGAATGAGACAACCAAAATATTCTATTTCTAAAGATCAAGAATTTGTCATCGAAAATTATAATATTGCCCCCACCTTTTCCAGTTTTTTCCCCGGCATTGCCGGTCTTTTTGGCTGTCCGATGTGGGTCTTTTACTGCAATCGCGGCCAGGGGATCACTTCAATGGGCGTTAATGATAAAGACGACGCGATCATGGAGTTTAATCCCGCCAATAAAGCGTACCGGACAGTCTCGCTGCAAGGCTTCCGGACTTTTATCAAAGTCGGCCAGGAAGTTTATGAACCATTTAGCGAAACTTCTCCTCACACCAACAAAATGAAAATTTCCGAATACGGTTTTCGCCTGGAGGAGAGCAACCAAAAGTTAAAATTAAAAGTTGAAGTCAACTATTTTAACATCGTCAACGAACCATTCCCGGCGCTGGCCCGCATCGTTAAGGTAACCAATTTGTCGCCGACACCACGGACAATCCAACTGGTTGACGGGTTGCCGATCATTATCCCCTTTGGTTTTATCGACACGCTACTGAAAAGATTAAGTCAAACAATTGAAGCGTGGTGCCTGGTCGAGAATCTGGCTAACGGTGCCCCTTTCTTCCGGCTAAAGGTAATGCCGGCCGATGTCGCCGAAACTAAATTGATCGAAAAAGGGCATTTTTATATTGCTTTTGCCAACCAGAACGGTCAAGAGTCGCCAGCTGATTTAATTGTTGACCGGAGTATTGTTTTTGATGAGAACGCCAGTCTAGAAACCCCGCGCGTTTTTAAAGAAACCAAAAACTTTAAAGTCCCCGCTAAACAAATCACCGAAAGCACGACACCAAGTGCATTGGCGTTTAAAGAATTTAAATTAAAAGGGAAAGAAAGTGTTACTCTTTACTCAATGGTTGGGCAGGTTAACCACCTTCGCCTCCTGCAAAATTTAAAAGATAAAGTTTCTCATCGTACCTATTTTGAGCAAAAAATGAAAGATAACTGTGCCCTCATTGACTCAATTTGCTGTCCACTTGACATTAAAAGCAACAGTCAAAGTTTTGATCTCTATAGCCGGCAAACTTTTCTGGATAATGTCTTGCGTGGCGGCCTGCCCATCACCATTGGTGACCGGATTGTCTACGCCTACTACCGCAAACATGGCGATATGGAACGCGATTATAACGACTTCAAACTGATGCCGACTTACTTTTCACAGGGAACTGGTAATTATCGCGATATTAATCAGAATCGGAGAAACGATGTCTTTATCAACCCGGATATCGCCGACGAAAACATTCTCCGCTTTTTTAATCTAATCCAGCTTGACGGCTATAACCCGCTGGTAGTTTTAGGGAGTAAATTCCGGGTCCTCTCTTTTGATCAAGCCAAGCAGTTAATCACTAATCATTTAAAGGCGGCTGATCCTGGGCTGGCGGAAGTACTAATTCAACCCTTCCTGCTGGGGAGTTTTTTAAAGAAACTCGATGAGTATGGGATTCATTACCAAACCTCGCGCGAAGAGTTTGCCAAAGAGCTGCTGGCTAATTCTGCCCCGGTTGAAGCAGCCCTGCACGGTGAAGGTTTCTGGATTGATCATTTTTCCTATAATACTGACTTATTAGAAAGTTTTGAGTCAATTTATCCTGATCGGATCAAGGAACTACTGTTTAAAAAACGCGATTTTACTTTTTTCGATAACGACCGGATTGTCTCCGGCCGACGGCAAAAATATTGTGTCTCCGACTGCAAAGTCCGCCAATACGGTGCCGTCAAGTTTGATCAGGAAAAAGCCGGGATCATTAACGCCCGGACCAGCGAAAAGAATGTCGTCCGAACCGCTAATGGCCTTGGGGAACCTTATTACGTTTCTCTCGCCACTAAAATCGTCTGTATTATTGCTAATAAAGTTGCCTCCTTTGACGCGGCCGGAGTTGGCTTGGAGATGGAAGCCGATAAGCCAGACTGGTACGATGCTTTGAACGGCCTGCCAGGACTACTGGGCTCATCATTATCAGAAACATTGGAGCTCAAGCGACTGGCCATCTACCTCGCCGACCATTTAATTGACGGATACGCCGTCTCGGTTCCAGCTGAACTAAACGAACTGGTCAACAATTTAGTCGAAGCGCTAAACAGCTTCTTTAATGACCAGAATAGTTTCAATTATTGGGATATCAGTGCCACTGCCAAGGAAAATTACCGTCGTGCAATCCGTCTCGGCGTTGGCGGTGAAGAAGCAATTTTAACGCGCGAACAACTAACCGCCTTCCTTGATCTCGTCATCAAGAAATGTGATACCGCCATCAAACTTTGTCTAAAAAATCACGGCAATTACTACACCTACTTTATCAACGAAATGGTTGAGTATGATGAGCGCGACGGTGTTATCGTCGCCAAAAAGTTCACCCAAAAACCGCTGCCACTATTTTTAGAAGGTTTTGTCCACGCGCTCAAAGTCGAAAAAGATAAAAAGATCCCTAAACTGGTCAAAAACAGTCCGCTCTATGACCGGGAGCTCAAAATGTACAAAGTTAATGCCTCGCTCAAAGATGCCCCAATTGAAATTGGCCGGGCGAGAGTCTTTACTCCAGGCTGGCTGGAGAATGAATCGATCTGGCTCCATATGGAGTATAAATACCTGCTGGAGTTGCTCAAGGCCGGCTGTTATGACGAATTTTTTGCCGACTTTAAAAATGTCTTTGTCCCCTTCATGAGCCCAGCGAAATACAAGCGCAGCATTTTAGAAAACTCTTCCTTCATCGCCAGTAGTGCCCATCCTAATAAGGGGTATCATGGTCGTGGTTTTATCGCAAGACTTTCCGGCGGTGCCGCTGAATTTATCGATCTTTGGCTCCTGATGACCTGCGGCAAGAAGATTTTCAAACTCGACGAGAACGGCAAGTTAAATTTTGGGCTTGCCCCTATTTTACCCGCCTGGCTCTTCAACAAAGGGCAACTCTCTTTTACTTTATTGGGCGGGATTGCAGTAACTTACTTAAATCCAAAAAACAAAGACACCTTCAGTAAAGGGGTAAAACCAAAAGCGTATGTTTTAACCCTAGAAAATGGTCAAGAGGTCACCGTGAAAGGTCCAATTATTAGCGAGCAGTATGCCCATCAGATCCGCAATCGGCAGGTCAAAAAAATATGTTGCCATTTGGCGTAACTTATTATCCTGATCAGTGGCCCAGGGAAACCTGGAACGAAACTTTTGCCGCCATTAAAGCGGCCGGTTTAAATATTATCCGGTTTGGCGAGATGGCGTGGGATTGGCTTGAGCCGGAACCAGGGAAGTTTAGCTTTACCGAGCTTGATACGGCAATGGATCTTTGCGCTAAGCATGGGCTAAAAGTTTTACTGGGAATCCCAACTTCACAAGTTCCTACCTGGTTTTATCGTCTCTATCCTAATAGCCGGCCAGTGGCTCAGGACGGAACTTTGTATCCGGAATTTGGTCCCCGGCCTAATGTCTGTAAAGATAATCAAAATTACCGTAAACACGCCGAAGCGATGGCAAAAAAATTGGTCGCCCGCTACAAAGATCATCCCGCCCTTCTCTTCTGGCAATTAGACAATGAACCAGTCTATCCACCACTTGATCATACCACCAGCAACGACTATTGCCACTGTGAAGAGACCCGCCAGGCTTTTATTACCTGGGCAAAGAGAAAATATGGCACAGTTGCCAAGCTAAACGAAGTTTGGGGTGCCAAGTTTTGGACAACAAGTTTTGCCAGTTTTGCTGATATTAGAACACCAAAAGCCGGAATCTGGGAAGCGGTTTCGCCCCACATTTTCCTTGATTGGTTCCGATTCAAAAGTGATCGGATAAAAGAGTGGGTCACTCATCTGGCCAGGATCACCCGCCAAATCGACAAATTGCATAAAGTCGGGACTAATGGTTTTGTTGGGGTCTGCACCCGTGTTCCTGACCACAGCCAGATTGCCGATGAGCTCGATTTTTATGGTCTTGATGTCTACCCTAAAGGTGGGCGGATGAATGAAATCGACCTCGCTTTCACTTATGACCTGTGGCGAAGTTTCTGCCGTGCATCTGGGGCAGAGTTCCAGATAACTGAACTCCAAGGCGGCCAAAATGTCCGTTGGGGAGCGCCGGAATTTGTTGAAGGACCGGAGATTAAATGGTGGACAGAGCTTGCTTTGACGCACGGAGCAAAAGCCCTGCTCTACCATAACTGGCGCGCGCCGCTTTTTGGCGCTGAAACCGGCGGCTTCGGCATCCTTTCCTATGATGGAAAGTCAACCAAACGACTAGCAGTAATCAAAGAACTAGCTAAGAAAATCCAAACATCCTTCGGACCGAGTTATATCAACGATCTCAGGACGAGGTCCAACCTCAAACTTCAAAATAAATCTCAAAATAGAAAATCACAAATCGCAATTGCGTACTTAAGGGGTAGCGAGATTCAAAGCTATCAGGAACAGGGGCCGCCTAGAGGGATTGCCGGACAATGGGAAGCGGTTCGAACTGATATTGGCTTACTCCACAGTATTTTCTCAATCGCCGCTGCTTATTCTGCCGTCTACAAAAAGGGGAGGCCGGCTGATTTTATTTTTGAACGTGATTTGGATCGTGGGCAGCTTCCCTATAAAGTCATTTTACTTCCGAATCCGTATTTATTATCCAAGAAACAATATACCAATCTTTTATCTTGGGTAAAAAATGGCGGCAAACTGATTACTGAGGCTCGTTTTGGCTTAAAAGATGAGCATGGGCATCTCTACCCTAATCCATTGTTAGAAAATCTGCTTGATGTCACTTACGAAGGAACAGAAATTACGCCAAAAGGTTTTCGCGATCGTTTTGTCGGCAGACCAAACAAACCACAAATAATCACCAAAACTGTTGGCCAAGGGAGAGTTGTTTACGCTAACTATAGTCTCTTTTTAGAAATCAAAGCGGGGAATAAAAAACTTTTAAACTTTATCCGACGTTCCGCTACGGCAAAATAATCCTGTTAATCACTTCTCTCCCTGAACTTCGCGGCATTCGGCCCAAAGCGACAAAAACATATTCCAAGGCAGTTCTAGTCTGTTGTTCATCAAGCGCAAAAGCATAAGCTTTTAAAGCAGGCGTCAACAAAGCAATGCCTGATTGACTGCTTTTTTCTTGGTATGCTGCCTGCCTAATTTCATCCTCATATTTTGCTTGTCGACGATCACGTGACATTGGTTTTTCCCGAGCAATTAATTTTACCGCATAATCAAGTAAGCGTCCTCTCCCCTCGCCCAAATCTATCTGTTTAAATTCTAAAGGGAAAGCTTGGAGCGGAAGAGCTGGTCCACCCGGAGGGATAGACGGGGTTAAAGCCGGCCTAGATGGCCTATTACTAGCGTCTGCTCGATCAACTGGGGTTGCGTCATAAGGAGCTTCAACTTTGGTAATAGGAGGCGGCGGAAAATGATTTAGTGGAGAAACTGATTCCACCAGTATTAATTCTATTTTTTCATCAACCGCCCTAACCAAGAAAGATTTGCTCTCTCCTCTGCCAACTATTTTTTCGCGTGAGCCACTATTTAACCGCCTAATCTCTTCTCTGCTAATGATTATAATAGCATCTGCTTCTAGGTTTAGCCCCTCGCCTTGTTGAACTCTTTGACAAACAAGGTCATTTGCGCCAGCAACATCAAAACAACCGTTCGTCGGGGTCCAAATTTGCCAATTAGCCACTTCTGCTTGCTCTATCACTGCGGTTAATACTTTTGGCGGCAAAGATTCCATTGATCGTAAATGAAACATCACTCTTGGATATGTTTGTGTTATTGCCAAGAGCCGATCAAGCGGGGTTTCTTTGGCCGGTGTTGGAGTTTGACTAAATAACCCTGCTATTTTACGAAACCAACTCGTTCTGCCAGTTGTTGTCATAATACTTTATCGTCACGAGAAAAGGATTATTTCACTTTATAATAATATTGTAATTATCCTATGTTATACTACCCAATATATGAAACGTTTGGGCATAATGGGAGGCACCTTTAATCCCATTCATAAGGGGCATTTAGCCTTGGCTAAAGCGGCCTTAAAGGAATTTGCGCTTAATAAAGTTCTCTTTATCCCCTCCGGTAACCCACCCCACAAAGCAGCCAAAGAAGTCATCGATAAAGAAGAACGCTATAAGATGGTTAAGCTGGCGCTTAAAGGCCAGAAAAAATTCGCTGCTTCCCGCATCGAGCTTGATCGCCCCGGTTATTCTTACGCTATCGACACTTTTACCGCGCTAAAAAAGAAACATGGTAAAAAGACCAAGCTTTTTTATATTATGGGCCTTGATTCAATCAATGAAATTCTGGATTGGAAGAAACCATTAGAACTCTTTAAATTGTGCGAATTTATTGTTGGCACACGGCCGGGAACCAAGATCAGGACGTTCAAGCGGCTGGTCAAGTTCCCTCCCCTGCAGAAGGAAGTGGATAAGATTCATTTGATGGAACTGCGTGAAGATATTTCGGCTTCTGACATACGCCAGCGCCTCAAATCCGGCCGGTCGGTTAAGCATTTCCTTTTGCCAGCAATCGAGAAATATATTAGGAAGCACGGGTTATATCAATGACCATCATTCCCAACGCCCGAACAGGTTGCATTTCACGGCTTAATATGGCATACTTTAAAATATGACCTATGCCATATTAAGCATATATGAGCTATCTAGATAAGCATTTAAGGACTCGTATAGAAGAAAAACTAACGCGATTGAACCGCTATCGACCGCTTCCGCCTTCTTTGGTAAAGAAGCTACAAAAGCAATTTGAGATCGAAATGACTTACAACTCCAATGGAATCGAAGGAAACAGTCTTACCTTGAAAGAAACTTTCCTTGTAATCAACGAAGGAATAACCATAAAGGGGAAGCCATTGAAAGACCATCTCGAAGCAAAAAACCATTATGAAGCCCTGGAATACTTGGCCGATTTAGTGGCGCATGAAAAGAAACACACCATATCAGAAGTGCTCATTCGCCATTTGCACCAAATGGTTATACAAGACATTGATAAAGAATGGGCTGGCCGTTATCGTGATCGCAATGTGATTATTGGTGGGGCAGACCATGCTCCGCCCGAGGCAATTGAAGTCCCAGGCAAAACGCATGACATTATTGTCTGGCTCCGAGAAAATAAAAATGATCTTCACCCGGTTGAACTGGCAGCCATCTTACATCATAAGCTGGTTTTTATTCATCCTTTTTTCGATGGAAACGGCAGAACGGCCCGACTATTAATGAATACAATATTAATGCAAAATGGATATCCTCTTGTCATCGTACTCAAAAACGATCGGAAAAAATATTATCGCGTTCTTTCCCGGGCAGACAAAAAAGACTTTGTTCCCTTGATCCGGTTTATCGCCCAATGCGTTGAGCGTTCTCTCAATATTTATTTAAAAGCGGTTACTCCATCCTCCGAAAAAAAAGATAAGTTTGCTTCCCTTTCCGAAATAAGCAAAGCAACACCATTTTCCGCAAAATATCTTAATTTATTGGCTCGACAAGGTAAATTGGAAGCTTATAAACAAGGGAGAACCTGGCTGTCTAGCAAAGAAGCAGTTAACAAATATTTGGAAAACAGGATGAGAAAAAGATAAAATGACTATTATCCCCAACGCCCAAATAAGTAAGTTAAATAATGGACTCACGGTGGTGACGGAGGAAATTCCGTCGCTGCGTTCGGTGTCAATGGGAATTCTGGTTGGCGCCGGGTCGGGCAATGAAGTAGCCAAAGAAAGCGGCATCTCTCATTTTATCGAACATATGACGTTCAAAGGCACCCAGAAGCGCTCGGCGTTTGAGATTGCCCATGCGCTGGATGCCGTTGGTGGGAAAGTGAACGCCTATACCAGCAAAGAAGTCACCGTCTTCTACGCTGTGGTTCTAGATAAACACATCAACGTCGCCATCGATGTTCTGTGCGACATTCTGCTCAATTCAACCTTTGACCCCCGGTACATGGAAACGGAAAAAAGCGTCGTGCTGGAAGAAATTAAGATGTATGAGGATACCCCGGATGAATTGGTGCACGATTTTTTTGCCGAAAAAATCCTCCACGGCCATCCCATTGGCAAACCTACCATCGGATTGAATGAAACGGTAAAAGCCATCCAACGTGGTGATATTCTGGACTACCGCCAGCGCTGGTACGCGCCGGAAAATACCATTGTTTCTATTGCCGGAGCTATTCCGCCGAATGTGGTCGATAAATTGCGACCGTATTTAGAAAAATGGAGCGGCAAAAATCTCTCCACGCCGTCAACTTTACCTGAGATAAAAGGCAGCATAAATCTCAAAAAGAAAAAAACCGAGCAGGTACACCTTTGTTTAGGCGTAAAGGGCCCGTCGCAAATTGACGAGGATCGTTATCCGTATGCAATTTTGGATAACATTTTAGGCGGCAGCATGAGTTCGCGACTGTTTCAGGAAGTGCGAGAAAAAAGAGGGTTGGCATATTCAATTTTTTCCACCTCCTCCCCTTTCCGCCACTTCGGCATCGCTTATGTGTATGCTGGAACCAGCAAAGAAAACTTATCAAAAGTCATCGATCTGGTTTTGGAACAGTTTACAAAGATTAAAAAGGAAGGTGTGACGAAGGAAGAGCTGGAAAAGGCTAGAGAGAACCTGAAAGGCACGTTGGTTTTGGGTTTGGAATCGACCAGTTCGCGCATGAGCTGGCTGGCCAAGTCGCAATTTTACTACGATCGCATCATGACCATCGATGAAATTTTTGAAAAAGTGGATAAGGTAACCAATGATGATATCACCCGCCTGGCTAACCAATACTTCCGGGACGAATATCTGACTTTAGCTGTGATTGGGGATATGGATCGCCTGCCGGTGAAAGAACTGCGCTGCTAAACGTGCTATAATTTAAGCATGCTAAATGGCCAATTAAAACGCTTGCCGCATGGCACGGACTTGCCGCTGCCGACTTACATGAGCGAACACGCGGCCGGGATGGATCTTTACGCCGCGGTGGAAAAAGAAATGACTATCCCCCCGGGAGAATGGAAACTGGTGCCAACGGGCATTTCGATTGCTTTGCCAGAAGGTTACGAGGCGCAGGTTCGGCCGCGCTCCGGTCTAGCACTCAAACAAGGCATATCAGTTCTGAACACGCCGGGAACTGTTGATGCCGATTATCGTGGTGAAGTTGGAGTAATATTAATGAACCACAGTAAAAATGACCTTATCATTAAACGTGGTGACCGGATTGCCCAAATGATTATTAATAAAATCGAGCAGATCAAGTTTGAGGAAGTCGCCGAATTGCCGTCGTCTGAACGGGGCGCCGGTGGTTTTGGGTCAACGGGGGTGAAACATGGCAAAAATTAAAGTTTTAATCAATGGCGCGCGGGGGAAAATGGGTTCCGAGACAGTTAAAGCAGTCTTAAAAGAGACTGACTTGGAATTAGTTGGTCAAACCGACATCGGCAATGATTTAGCCGAAGCAATAAAAGAGCTGAAACCAGAAGTGATCGTTGATTTTACTACCCCGGCAACAGTCATGAAAAATGTCAAAACAATTTTGGAAAATGGCTGCCACGCCGTGGTTGGCACAACTGGTTTAACCGCTAAAGATTTGGAAGAGATTAAAAAACTGTGCGCCAAAAATGAAGTTAACTGCGTTGTTGCCCCTAATTTTGCCATCGGGGCCGTTTTAATGATGAAGTTTGCCACCGAAGCCGCCAAATATCTGCCCCAAGCCGAAATCATTGAACTTCACCACGACAAAAAACTTGATGCCCCATCAGGCACAGCCTTAAAAACCGCCGAAATGATGGGCAAGAAAATCCCGATTCATTCAGTACGCTTGCCAGGGTTGGTGGCCCATCAGGAAGTTATCTTTGGTGGAGTCGGCCAGACCTTAACAATTCGCCACGACACCATTAACCGTGAATCATTCATGCCAGGAGTTTTACTGGCAATCCATAAAGTGAAAAAACTTAAAGGTTTAGTTTACGGACTGGAGCAGTTGCTTTGAAAACAGATGTAGGGACAACCTTTATGGTTGTCCGTTGAATTTAAGCGGACAGGCATATCTCGATACCGAGTATCTCGATACGAGGTAAAGCCTGTCTCTACATTAACTATGGAAAAATATTATAAAGTTGTCGCCGAGAACCGGAAAGCCTATCACGATTATGCCATTCTTGAAGTTTACAAAGCCGGGATCGTCCTGGAAGGGTCAGAGGTCAAATCGCTCCGTTTAGGCAATGCGAATCTGCGCGATTGTTACGCCCGAGTTGATAAAGGCGAGCTCTGGATTTTAAATCTCCACATCTCTCCCTACTCCACCGCCAACAAAAGTTTGATCGATCCACTACGCAAAAGAAAATGTTTATTGCAAAAGAGGGAGCTGCTGAAATTAGTCGGTAAAGCGGCCGAAAAAGGATTGACAATCATTCCTCTTAAGGTATACTTTGATGGGAATTGGGCAAAAATTGATCTCGGTTTAGCCAAATCAAAGAAAAAATACGAGAAACGTGAAACAATCAGAGCTCGAGAAACTAAAAGAGAAATTGCGTCAGCATTTAAAGGAAAAGTTCTTGGCAGCAAAAACGAAAAAGTATACCGTGGCTGATGTCTATACAGAAGCTAACGCTATGTTAAAGAGCGAAATGGAAGTAATGAAGAACCGACCACTTAATAAAAGTGAAGAAATCAAGATGAAAGAATTAAGCCGGCTGATGTCAAAAATGGTTTTAAAGGAGATGAAAGTAATATGATCCGGGTCCCTGGCGACCGGCCTAATATTCCGCCACCAATCTCTCCGAAAGAGGCAAAGGAAGGGAAAAAAGTTGAAGAAGAAGTTTCTCAACCGAGTAAACCAATCCCGGCTTCCCAATCCAATATCGGTCGCGGGCCAGAGCTTGATGCCCGGGCAATTGCGGTCCGGCTTTCGGCTTTAGTAACGGAAGCTAAAGAAAAAGAAATTAGCGCCGAGACTTTTGAAGAGATACTGGAAGAAGCGATCACCTTAACCGGGCTTAAAGATCCGCAGGGGGCGCTGGAAGAAGCGAACCGTAAACGGCAAAAAGAGATTGAGCTTGAACTGCAGAAAATTAAAGAGAATAAAGATCTGATGGAAGAAGCCGATTCCTGGCAAAACTTCGGCGAACTGCTGGTTAACATGAACCAGGAACAGGTCGAATCTTTCATCGGTTTGCTCCAGAACGAAATTCGGGGGCTGTAAGGGTCTTGACGGGGAGTTGTGGTAGCAAAAGTCGCGAGCCGAGAGCGCTAACCTACTCTCGTTAATCTTCGTTAGCAACATACAAATGCAGAAATACCTGCACAGCATTATGGGTCACTCAAAAACTTGCTTGCAAGCCATGAGTGGTTGCCCATCAATGTGCCAGCTTTTGCTTAATTAAACAAGCAAAGCCGTCTCCCAGACTTCGCCGAAGGGTTTGGGGTCAGACGTTATTTTTCGGCTGCTTAACCGGTCTTTTCCGTTTGGCCGGTTACTAAGACTTAACATCGGATAGCGCGGGAACGGCTGGGCTTCGAGCTAAGTCCCGGGCGAAATTTATCAGAAGCTACGCTCGTAGTGATTTTTGCGCTGCCTCTTCGGACGCGGGTTCGACTCCCGCCAGCTCCATTTTAGACAGCAGAAAGTAGAACACAGAAAGCAGGAAGTTCCTGCCTGTGTGTTCTGCTCTCTACTATCTGCTATCTTTCCCTCAATTCCTGCCTGTGTGTTCTGCTCTCTACTATCTGCTATCTACTTTAGAATGATCTTTTAAGTACTCTTTGTATTCGATTTCTGCTGGTGTTTCATTCAACGAAAGCAATCCAAATAAGTTCCACACACTTGGCATCCTTTTTGTTTTTGCTTCAAGAGCATTATTTCTTAAATATTCAAATGAATAGTTTTCCTTCTCGGAAACAGGCAATTGTGTCATTTCATGATAATCCATTTCAATTTGTGTCGTATGAAACCATAGATCTGAAATTCCCCAACAACTTAATACTCCTCCAGCAATTTCAAGACCAACTCCCATCCCCATTTCGATACCGGTTGACCACATTCCTGCCGGCCCAGGATTATTAACTATTTGATTCCCACATGCTAAAGCAATTATTCCAAATCCAACCTTCCCAAAACCTTCAGTTTTGCGATTAGCAGTCTCTATTTCTTTTAATTTTTTAAATCTCTCTTCAGCGGAAAGCAATTGTCTTTTCTCGAGGGTCCCGATACTTGATGCTCTAATAAAACTGCTGTTGTCATGATATATGTTCATTTCCGAATTGTTGATATTGTCATTTATTGCATAAGAAATATTACCAAACACAAGCATTAAAAACACGTTAATAATCAAAAGGATTTGAGCTGTTTTGTTTTCATATTTCCAAGTCATATTATACTCCCATTTCATACAGCAGAAAGTAGAACACAGAAAGCAGGAAGTTCCTGCCTGTGTGTTCTGCTATCTACTTTCTACTATTTATTTCGATCGACTTGATTAATCCGTTTAGCATTTTTCCAATTTCATTTGCTCGATTATATAAATCATCATATTTCTGCTGTTCAATAATATGAAGCTGATAACACAGTTGAATTAGCGGAACGCATTCTAGCAACGACCCTCTGGCTGTATTATAAAATTGCCTTTTTTCGCGGCTATGCATTCGGCCCTGCCCCTCTGCAATATTAAGTGGAATCGACATTGCTGCTCTGTTTAATTGATCTTTTATATTTCTATCCTGTAAGGTTCTATTTAATCCATAAACCTCAATCGTAAATCCCATGGCTTTCTTGTAAACTTCTAAATTCTCAAAAATGAATGGCATATTACACTACCCCCTTTATAAGTAAAGTAGCAAGATTATTGCCAAATGGGGAAGAAAGAAAGTAGATAGCAGAAAGCGGAACACAGAAGCAGGATTTTTGTTGTAATAGTAAGCGAAACCACTCCTACTTTCTACTATCTGCTTTCTAAACCAAAAACTGTCGTATATACGTCACTCAGCCGCCAGCTCCATTTTACAACTGAAAGCTCTGTGAAACCTGGCCAGTGATTGCTCCGTTATAAGTTGAACTGCCGCGATCAAGATGATTGAGATCGGGAATTAAATAACGGTATTCAATCCCGGCGATTAGCCCGCCAAAATTGTACTGAATCCCTGCTTCAGCCTGGCCGCCAGCGGTTTGGGTGCTGCCACCACCAGAAACAGTCGTGTTGTTGTAGCTCAGACCGGCGCCAGCGTAAGGTCGTAAACCATTAGCAATCGTCTGCCCATAAATAATATCAACTGTAATCGGCATATAAGTCACATTACTGCCACCGGAAGAATATGAAGTTGTTTCGACCGCGCCACGAAGAGATAAATTCTCTGACAAATCATAGTCAGCACCAAGACCATACATCGCCGAGGTGCTGCTTGAGCCAGGAATCCCATATAAACCAGCCCGACCGGTCACATTTAATGTTCCGGCAAAAGAAGGGCTAACCAATAAAACCGCCAATAAGGTAACTAATAATATTTTTCTCATTTTCATCCTCCTAAATTTACTAACTAATGTTATCATTTGCGATGGTCAGCTTCAAGTCGCTTTAAAACAACTAATATCTATAGTAAAATAACTCTGTGAATTTGACTTGGTCATACACATTAATCAGTGTTTTTATTGCCAGTTTAATGGGTTTTGCCGGGGTTTTAACCCTCTCTTTTAAGGGAAAGACTTTACATAAACTGATTCTGTTTTTAGTCTCTTTTTCTGCTGGGGCACTCTTTGGCGATGCTTTCATCCATCTCTTACCTGAAGCGGCAACTAATAATGGTTTGACTCCAATTATCTCTTTAAGTTTACTAGCGGGAATTATTTTTTTCTTTGTTCTGGAAAAGATTATCTGCTGGCGCCATTGCCACATCGAAACGTCTACCGACCACCCCCACCCTTTTGCCTGGATGAATTTAATCGGTGATGGTTTTCACAACTTTATCGATGGGATGATCATCGCCGGTAGTTATCTTGCCAGTTTTGAATTGGGCCTGGCAACCACAATTGCGGTAGTCTTACACGAGATCCCTCAAGAAATTGGTGATTACGGTGTTTTAGTCCATGGAGGTTTTGACCGTTTACGGGCACTTTGGTTAAATTTTGCCGCTCAACTGACGGCTTTTATTGGTGCCTTACTTATTCTTATGGTAAGTCTCAAGAATAATCAATTAGTCGACTATCTGATCCCCTTTACCGCTGGAGGATTTATTTATATTGCCGGTTCAGATTTAATCCCGGAGCTAAAAAAAGAAGTCGGACTAAGGCGTTCAGCTGTTCAATTATTAGCTATTTTATTGGGAATCAGCTTAATGCTACTTTTGCTTAAATTGGGATAAATATAAATGTTTGATCCACAAAAAATCCAAGGGTTAACAGAAAATGAGGCCAGTCAAAAACTTAAAAAAGATGGGCCTAATGAGCTACCGCAACAAAAGAAATTGAATTTTCTCCAAATCCTTTGGAACGTTGTCCGTGAACCAATGTTGCTTTTGCTACTTGGTGCCGGCTCGCTTTATATCATTCTTGGCGAATTCCAAGATGCCTTAATGCTTCTTTCTTTCGTTCTGGTGGTGATTGGGATCACCTTTTATCAAGAACGAAAAACCGAGCGGGCACTGGAAGCGCTTCGTGACCTTTCCAGCCCACGCGCGCTGGTTATCCGCGAAGGGAACCAAAAAAGAATCCCAGGCCGTGACGTTGTCCGTCAAGACATTATTGTTTTACATGAAGGAGATCGCATTCCCGCTGATGCCAAAATCATTTCCAGCTCTAATCTTTCGGTCGACGAATCACTTTTAACCGGTGAATCAATGCCGGTCAGAAAAGGGGAAGATCTCCCTTCTCTTTTTTCTGGTTCGCTGGTTGTCCAAGGGCATGGAATTGCCATCGTCACAGAAATTGGGGCAAAAACCGAAATGGGAAAAATTGGTAAAGCCCTAGAAACAATTGATGAAGAGGCTACTTTGCTCCAAAAAGAAATTAATCGCCTGGTTCGTTATTTGGCTTTTGGTGGAGTTATTTTTTGTTTCTTTATTGTTGCCCTCTACAGTTTAACCCGTGGTGATCTTATTAAAGGCTTTCTGGCCGGTCTAACTCTTAGTATGTCAATTTTGCCGGAAGAGTTTCCGGTTATCCTAATTATCTTTTTAACTTTAGGCGCTTGGCGCCTCTCTAAAAAACATGTTTTAACTCGCAACCGTCCTGCCATTGAAACATTAGGAGCGGCGACAGTCCTGTGTGTTGATAAAACTGGAACTTTAACTCTTAATCAGCAAAAACTGGTCGGCCTTTTTGCCCACGGCCAGCATCAGGAAGTCGATCATCAGCGAAAAACAATTCCTGAAACTTTTCACAATTTAATTGAATACGGTATTTTAGCCAGCCAGAAAGATCCATTTGATCCGCTGGAAAAAGAGCTTAAACAACTTGGAGAAGAAGCACTCCACGGCACCGAACACATTCACCAAAATTGGCAATTGATTAAAGAGTATAACTTATCAAAAGAGCTGCTTGCCCTCTCCCATGTCTGGGAATCACCGGACAAAGAAAGTTTAATTATTGCCGCTAAAGGAGCGCCGGAAGCAATTGCTGATCTCTGCCATTTTAGTCCAACCGAATCTGCCGCTTTCTTAAAAGAAATTACCATCATGTCTCAACAGGGACAACGGGTTATTGGCGTGGCTAAAGCAACCTTCAATAAAAAATCGCTGCCGGAAAAACAGCACGACTTTAATTTTGAATTCATTGGGCTCCTTGGTTTTATCGACCCGGTTCGCCCCCACGTTCCTCACTCAGTTGCCGAGGCTTACGCAGCAGGAATTAGGGTAATCATGATTACCGGCGATTATCCCGGGACGGCTGAGTTTGTCGCCCGCCAAATCGGCCTGCACAACCCTGAAGAAAGTATCACCGGGCCGGAATTGGCTACGCTATCAGTCCACGAACTGGCTAAAAGAATAAAAACCGTTAACCTCTTCGCTCGCGTTGTCCCGGAACAAAAATTAGCCATCATCAAGGCACTAAAAGAGAATAATGAAATTGTGGCCATGACCGGCGATGGGGTTAACGATGCGCCAGCTTTAAAAGCCGCCCACATTGGCGTGGCCATGGGGGAACGCGGAACCGATGTCGCCAGAGAATCAGCCGATTTAGTCCTCTTAAACGACGATTTCTCGTCGATTGTTACCGCCGTCAGGCTTGGCCGCCGAATCTTTGATAACCTCAAGAAAGCGATCGCCTACACTTTTGCCGTCCATGTCCCAATTGCGGGGATGTCGCTTTTGCCGGTTGTTTTTAACCTGCCGCTGGTCCTGCTCCCCGCCCATATCGCCTTTCTCGAATTGATAATTGATCCGGCCTGCTCAACTGTTTTTGAGGCTGATCCGGAAGATAAAAATATTATGAAGCGGCCACCACGTCAACTGCACGAACCGTTATTTAACCGACAGGCTTTCTTCTTGAGCCTTTTACAAGGTTTAAGTGTGCTGGCAGTTGTCTTTATCGTCTTTATCTGGTCACTCTATGTCGGTAAAGGAGAACTTGAAGCCCGCACCCTTGCTTTTGCAACCCTGGTTTTTGCGAATATCATGCTAATCATCAACAATCTTTCCTGGACACAGACTATTTGGCAGACACTGCAGGCCAAAAATCCAGCGCTTTGGTTGGTGATAGGGGGTGCCACGCTTGCTCTCTTAGCCGTCCTGTATCTTCCCCTCTTGCGCAATCTTTTCCATTTTGAAGTAATGCACGGCAATGATGTTATAATTGCTTTGACTGGCGCTATCGCTAGCCTCCTTTGGTTTGAAGCTTTAAAGCTACTAAGCAAAAATAATGGGGGTTAAAAAATGTATTTTTTGATTTCGGCCTCGAAAGCTGGCTCCGGTCGTAGTCCCACTAATCGGTCAATCTCTTTGCCGTCTTTAAAAACAATAATGCAAGGAATCCCTGTCACTCCATACTGGCCCGCTTTTTCTTGATAGTCAACAGTGTTAACTTTCACGAATTTCATCTGTGGGTAAGTCGCTGCCATTTTTTCAAAGACCGGCTTCATCATCACGCAAGGACCGCACCACGGCGCCCAAAAATCAACCAGGACAACGCCTGCGGCACCCTCAACTTCGGTCACAAATTCTTTATCTGATATTTCTTTTGCCATTAGAAACTCCTTTTCTCTTTGTAAACAATATTATAACATGTTAAAATCAAGCCCATGAACAATAAACAAATTGTCCGGCTAGTCACTTTGTGGCTGGCGCTCGCTCTGGTTTATTTTGCCCGCGGGGCGCTTTTACCAATAGTTTTAGCTCTTATCCTTTTCTATGCTTTACATCCTTTAGTCCGCTTTTTAAATAAATTATTCCCAAAGAAATTTATTTGGGGGAAAGATCTCTCAATTATTACCTCTTTTGCGGTTTTTATTGCGCTCTGTTTCTTGGTCTTTGAATTTGTCGTCCCTTCTTTAGCCAAAGAATTTAGCCAATTCTCTCAAAATCTCCCTCAATTTATCGAGCAACTCCGCACGCTGGCCCACTCTGGTCGGCAATGGTATACCGATTTTCATCTGCCGCCGCAAATTGACTTAGCTGTCAGCGACGGACTGAATAATACCTTTCGCTATTTCACCAACTTTTTTCAGCGGTTGATCATTAGTCTTGTTATGCTGATTAGCCAATTCGTCGGTTTTATCGTTATTCCAGTCATCGTCTATTATCTCTTAAAAGATGATGACAAAATCCAGGCTGGTCTGTTAAAACTGATCCCCAAAGAGCACCAAAAGGTCTTGGCTGCACTTTTTTCCAAGGTTAATTATATTCTGCGCAGTTATGTTGAAGGACAAATTGTCATTTGTTCCGTAACCGGAATTGCCACTGGCCTTGGTCTTTATTTTTTGGGGATTAAATTTTTTCTGGTTCTCGGTTTAATTGCCGCTATCACCGAATTAATCCCCATCATTGGTCCAGTTATCGGCGCTATTCCAGCAATCATTATTGCCTTTCTAATTTCCCCTTCGCTAGCCACCGGGGTCATAATTTTCTATCTGGTTATCCAAACAATTATCGCCTACATCCTTATTCCAAAACTAATGGGAAATAAACTTGATCTTCATCCAATGACAATTTTAATTGGGGTCTTGATCTTGGGGAGCTTAATTGGCGCTTGGGGAATCTTTTTCGCCGCTCCACTAATCGCCATCGCCAAAGTATTATATCTCGAACTTAGAAAACCAAATTAAAAAAGTAACCATTTATTGTCTCCCGCGCAAAGCATTAAAAGGGATATCATAATTATTATTGGCGTTCCACAATAAATACCGCTCAACCCCTTCATCTTGACACGCTTTAACCTGCTGGCGAATGTAATCTGGGCCATAATTGGGTGACTTCATGTTAAAGGCTTGCAGCCAGGGGACAAGCACCACTGCTTCACTGGATAAAATCTCTTTTGCTTGTTTCACTCCGGTCCGCAGAAAATAATACGGCTCTGCTCCAGGATTAGCGTAACCATCATAACCATTATGAAAGTGCGAGGGATAAAGCATTGGTGATAAAACATCCAGATATTTCCCCATCCGCTTTAAGTCCTGACCTAAACTTTGGATATCGATCTTGCTCTGCCAGGCAGTTACCCCGAAAATATCAACAGCCATTGACGTCTGATAGGGTTTCAAGCGCTCGCGAACAGCCGCTAAAAAAGTGCAGATTATCTCGACCTTGCTAATTTCCGGTTTTAGCGCCGGATAGATCGCTTTATGCGCTCCCCCTTCGGCTGGGAAACGGATATAATCAAACTGGACTTCATCAACCCCTGACAGCGCGGCCCGTTCTGCCACTAAAGCATTATAAAGTCTGACTTCAGCAGCATAAGGATCGGCCCACTTGCCCCCCTTGCGATCACGATAAAGGGCTCCCCCTGGCAGCTGCACTCCAAGATCAGGGCGGGCAATTACCAGGTGGTCATCTTTAAATGTTACTAATCTGGCAGTAACAATAAAACCATCGCGATGAAGTTCGTTTGTCAATCTAGCTAACCAAGGGTCAGGAGTCGCCTTAGTTTGATTGTTAAGCTGATGTTCTTTTGCTAATTCCACTAACGGGCTGCTTAAGAGCTCTTTCACGTCAAGCACAATCGTATTTAAACCAGCTTGTTTAGCTTGTGCGCGCAGGTAATTAAACCTTTTAGGCGTTTTCGCGACCCAGTAAGTAACATAAATTCCTCGTTCTGAGCTTCTTTTATTAGACCGTAAAAACTCATTAAAAGGCCCACTCGGTTTAAATTCTAATGAAATAAGAAGAAAAAATGAGAGAATCAGTATTCCCCCGCCGCCTAATTTCCACCATCTCTGATGCATAGTTTAATTATAGCATGGACAATTGACGGTCGGCACTTTTTATGAGAAAATTATCGTGGAGGTGCAGAGCATGTCCAAACCTTTAATCATGGTCGTTGATGACGAGGTTGATGTTGCTAATGCCATTGCTAATATCATCAAAGATACCAATCGTTACGAAGTGATCACTGCGTACTCGGCCAAAGAAGCACTGGAACAATTAAAGAAAAACAAGATCTTGATGGGGCTCGGTGGTAACCGGATCCGCCTAATATTCCTTGATATTAAAATGCCGGAAATGGATGGCTTACAGTTATTAGAAAGAATTCGCGAAGATTATGGCGAAGATATTGGTATCTCAATGTTAACCGCCTGGGAAGATGAAGATAAGTGGGACCGCGCTACTTCCGGTTTTGTAGTTAATTATCTTAAAAAACCGTTTAAATCAGATGATTTAATCACTACTATTGATAAGTTTTTCTCCGGCCAGGAAGGAAAAATGGTGCTCGAAACTTTTGAAAAACATATTGAGAAGCGGTCAGAGTTTGAGCAGAAAAAAAAGAACGGTTAAAAGATAATCTTAAAAGTCGTTCCCTTCCCCACTTCACTGGTCAGCTTGATATCACCGCCATGTTCTCGGATAATGCGGTAGGCAATTGAGAGTCCCAGCCCTACCCCTTCATGCCTGGTCGAAAAGAACGGATCAAAGATCTTTTCCTGAATTTCCGACGGAATACCTTTACCGGTGTCAGAGATTTCGACCACCGCCCGACCATCATCTATATAGGTTCGAACAGTCAACGTTCCTCCATTGGGCATAGCATCAGTGGCATTTTGAAACAAATTAACAAAAACCTCTTCCAATTCTACTTGATCACCCTTGATAACCGGGACTAAACTAAGATCTTTTTGGACAGTCACTGCTTTAAAATTAATTAGCTGCAGCGAGTTGTTTAAAAGCTCGGTCAGATCAATCTCTTTTTCTTCGTGTACCCGTTCCTTAGCCATCGCCAGCATCCGTTGCACAATGCCTGATATCCGGTCAATATGTTTTAGAATTAAATCGCGAAATTGGGTCAAATACTCAAGATCACGTTCCTTGTTTGGCAAGCGCTCTGTTTCCGAGCGAATAACCGTTAAAGGATTCCTAATTTCATGAGTGACGCCGGCTGTTAAAGTACCTAAAGCCGCCAAACGCTGTGAGCGGTCTAATTGTTTCTCGGCTGATTCAAGTTCAACTTTGATTTTTTCATAGGATCGGGTATGGTCAAGGGCAACCGCTACCTGGCTGGCCAATGTCTCCAGTAAGTGGAGATCTTCGTCCGTATAATGCTCCTCGGATAATTTTTGTCCCAAAGCAAAGATCGCTATTAGTCGGTCCTCAAGTAAACAGGGCATAATTAACTCATTATGCTGGTCATGAATATTAATAATTGGTTGGCGCGATTTAACCAAATCTTCAACCGTTTTGGAATCGGCCGCAATTGTTTCTCCCTCCGCTTTTGGCCTAAACTTCTCCTGATCATAAACCAAGAAGCGGTGCGCTGGTCTTTCCGGGTCACTGAAGTTTTCCGGCAGAAAGATGCGGGGATTAGAAATTTCGACAACATTATTAAACGTATCGTATAAAACTTTCAAAATATCTGGCAATGAAAGTTTTTGCACCACTCGCAAACTGGCTTCCGCTAGTTCTTTATAATAATCATAATGCCCGCGCAAGAACAACTTGTCTGATGTCGTCTGCATAAATAAGCGCATCTTTTGGTGAGTTTGCCCGACAAGAATACCGTACAAAATAGTGAACGTTAAAAAGAATGAGTCAATTTTACCGCTAATCTGCCCTGTATATAACCAAACCAGCAGCAAATAAATGGCTCCCTGAATTAAGATTGTGATAACTTCAGCAACTGTGCGACTAATAATAACCGAGATGTCCATTAAGCGATGTTTGGTAATAGCATAAGCGGTAAAACCGATTGTGGTCAACGTAAAAAATGGCCCTAGATTAACATAATTTGATATTTTTAAGGAAGGAAAAACTAAATTAAAAATAATCCCAAAGAAAAAGGTTAAAAATAAACCTAAGAGAACGTATCTAACTTGATTCTTTCCCCTTCCTAATGCCCGTTGATATTTTCCAAACAAATTAAAAACTCCCCAGACGAAAAAAACAACAAAATATACACCGAAAGCTGGGTAGGCTATTCCCCAAGTTGGGATCGGGCCATGAATTGATAAACCACCACTTTTCAGAATAAACGGGGTTGGCACTAAGACCAAAAAAATCATTGTTAGTGCAAATAAAATGCCATTTAAGACATTTTTAACCCTGCCATTTGGGAAAACAAAACTAAAATAAAGAAAGGAATAAGCGAGCAACACCGGCCCCAAAAAAATATATTTTCCCCAATATTCAACTTCGGTTATGCTAGTGACATTGTTTAGCATATAACCGCCAATTGACCACAAAGAGAGCGAAAAACAAATTGTGGCAAAGGCAAAGCCGGCCTGGCTTTTCTTGCTCATAATTAAGACGTAAAGACCAAAAATGATTTGACCAAAAAGTAGAATAATTTCTGAAACCAATTCAAAACTAATGACCATAATTAGCAATAATATTATAGGTGAAATTTTCTAAAAAGACTATCGATATTTAAGTAAAGATTATGGGTCAAAATTTTTTACTAATTGGCGGCCTTGGACACGGGGACTTATCAACAAAAGTGCCACGCCCAGGGTTATTAATTTTAAGAGAAGCTCTCCGCCGGGCGGGGCACTCGGCTGAAGTACTAAATCTTGCCACCTCTTTGCAGAAAAGATTATATCCACCGGCGATTACCGAAGAACTAGCTGCTATTTATCAGCACAGTGTTCGATCTGTTGTTGTTGAGGGACAAAATTTACTAACTCATTTCTGGAAAATACCTGGGTTTCTTCGCGATCTGTCGCGTTTGCGGGAGATTTCTGCTCAACTAACCGAGATTGAAACTGCTCTTTTTCATGAGGTTGGTCGTGAACTGGCTGATAGAGTCAGTCGGGAGAAAATTGATGCCGTTGGTCTTTCGGTTTATATGGGATCCAGCACCAATGGCTCAATTATCATTGCTAATGAGCTGCGCCAAGCTCACCCTCATCTACCAATAATTCTAGGCGGGCCGCAAACAACTCATTTTGCCGAAGCAATTTATCGGGAGACTACCGCCCCAACCGCCTTAGTACTTGGCGAGGGAGAATTATCAATTGTTGAATTGGCGTCGATTCTTGATGCTTTAAAGGCTGGCAATTTAACCGCTCTTAGTCAAGTACCCAACCTGGTTTATCGAGAGACAAACGGTCAAGTTAAACAAACTGCCCGTCAACGACTTGCTTATGCTGACTGGCTTAGCTCTTCCGTTGTTCAGTATGAAGAAGGTGATTTCAATGGTTTAATGCGCTATGCTTTTATCGAAACCTCCCGGGGCTGCTTTTGGCAGTGTCACTTTTGTCCACAATGGCTATTAAGCGGCAAGGAGCGTTATCAGAAACCGGCAGCAAGCATAGTTGACGAAATGATTGAAATTAATCGGCGTTTTCGGCTTACCCATTTTGAATTAGTTGGCAGTACAACCTCACCACAACAGGCAGAAGAAATTGCCCAAGAATTAATTGCTCGTAACCTGCAAGATAAATTTACCTGGGTATTATTTATGAGAGGAAGGGACAAGAATCAAGGAGAAACACCACTCCCCCAATTAATGTTAACTTTAAAGCAAGCTGGAGCAACAGCAATTTTCTTTGGGGTTGAAGCCGCTGATGACGCTACTTTGCGAAAAATGGGAAAAGGTGAAAGTATTGTCGATACCAAAGCCGCCATGATTGCCGCCAGAGAAGCTGGGCTTTCTGTGATCGGTAGTTTTATCTATCCTTATCCCGGTATGCCGGCTAACGAAGCCGACTTGATTATCAATTTTCTCGAAGAAACGCGCCCTCTTTCAGCGCCAGTTCAAGCGCTGGGCCTTTTCCCTGGCACTTATGATGCGGAACACGCTGAAGAGATCGGCTGTGAAGTTATTTATCCAGATCGACTATCTCGATTTTTATCTCGCCTCGGTTTATTGCCTCAACCAAATATGCAAACTGCCCAAGTTCAACAATATTTACTTCGTTACCCGCTAATTCTCTCATTACCAATGCGTTTTTGGTCCCCACTCCCCTATAAAATTGACGGTTTAAACTTCCAACAATATGTTAAGGCAGTTAGTGCCCTACAAAAGAGGATTGCCAACCTTGGTATTTTAACCGGTTTTTCTCACAGTCATACTTTAATTGCTCAGGCGACCGGTTTAAGTCCAAAGGCACTAGCAGAAAGAATATTTTATTGCAACTTAACTGGAGATCCACAGGCAACTCAAAGTTTAATCAACCTCTTTAATCTGAATTAAGCAGCCGCTTGGACCGCTTGTTCTCTTGGTTTTCTATTCTGTCGCGGGAAAATTACTTGTGTATAGATCAAAAACTTCAAAACAGCTCGGAGTGTTAATACACCTTGAAATATTCGACAATCTAGCGGCGAAAGATTGACGAACGCTGCTGTTAACTTCTGATGTAATTGCGGGTTGCGTTGTGCTAATCTTTCCATAAATACTTTTCCCTTTTCCGGATCTCCTAGTGGTTGTGAATAAGCATTTCTAAAAACCCCGTCATCATCACATTCTTGCCCCATATAACGAGCAAATTCTCTTGCTCTGGCTAAATCACCGCCAGTAAGTTTCTGCCACTTTACCGCACCAAAAAAATCAATAAAGTCGGCAGCGGTCCATTCGGTCCGTGTTCGCATAATGACTAACGGGGCCCTAAAAAAACCGGCCCAGCCACCTAACAACTTATGGCGCAGCCACGCTCTTAACATTGAGAGGCCGGTAACAAAGGCTTGAATTCGATATCCATGAAGATCGGGGCGGTTCATTACTCCTGTAATTACCAACATTTTTTCCAATCTTCCATCGTTATTAAAATCTAATTCTTGACCAGCGTAAAATGTTACCGGTTTCCCTTCTAAGAAAACAATAATCAATTCATTAATATTGGCAATATGCGCGATCATATCTGCTCGACTCCGGCGCTGCCAGTTTAAAGCATCAGCAATTAACCTCTTTTCTTCAGAAGAAAGATTTGAGGCTGGTGATGAAACCCTAGCGACACTAAATATCCCGTAACGCCTTAATACACATTTCCGGGAAACCGTCGCAAACAATCTGCCGGATAATTCATCGGGATCAGGCTGTTTCTCCGCTATCACTGGCAAGCGTTCTTTAACCGCCTCAATTGTCGGCACAACCTGACCAGTAAAATATGTCCTCAATAAAAACAAAACCTGGTCACGCTGCTCTCTAATAGCCTCCGTTGGTTGGTCAGCAAACAGATCAGCAATGGCCCGTTGCTTTTCGTTCAATTGAGCTCCCGCTAAGTGTCGACCATGAATCTGCACTATTGCCTCAACCCCGTAACTGGAACAGAGTTTCATTATCATCGTTGTACCAGGACTGCCGCTGGTTTCGATTGCGTCAACTGCTGCTCGTTTAGGGAAAAAAGGAATCCCTTGTTGTGTAAAAGTTTCGGGATCATTAATATTTACTACATAGGGATCATTTTCTTTTCCTTGAGAATATACCCAACCAACTGTTGAGGTTTGCGGATCAGGGACTGCCGGTTGCCGGAACATACTTTCACCATAACTTGTCGTTGCCTGTGTTAAATGTAGCAACACTCTCTCTCCTTCTCTCACCGTTCGATAGAGCGCAACACAAAAGCCTAGTGTCTCTAAACGCTTCATCGCATGATCTAAAGAGTGAAAAACCTTCTCCATTGTCGCCTTAGGATTATCTCTAATGACCTTTAAATAAGGGTCTTCTCCTTGAAGAAACTTGATTGTCCGACTTATCGGATCAGTAGAAACAATTTCAATTTTCGGCGGAGTTGGCGGAGCAACTGGGGGCGGAGTAACATTAACTCTTGGCGTCTCAATAATCAATTTTTCTGCTTGTGCAATATCATTTGCTTCTAATGCTTCCAAAATTTCGACAACAAATTTGTTTTCTATATCTAGGCTCGTAATCAATCCAGATGGTAGTCGCTCAATTATTGTCATAAACCAATCGTAGATAGTCAAATTACAACGGCAAATTGCGGCTAGCAAAAACCCGGCAATATCTCTAATCCCCTTTTCGCTCAACCTTTGCCGGACAACATGTTCATTTCGGCTGGTCATTGTTGGCAACCAGCGGGACCAACGCTGAGGAAAATTAATTTCGCTAAAAGTGCGTACCTGCATATAATTATTATCTCGAATATATCGGGGAAATTTCACTTTCAGGCGGTTTTTTAGCGGGTTGAATAGACTTTGGCAGTTAAACCAATCTGGTCAAACCGGCCCTGGGCAAAAGGTTTGATTTTACCGGTTAGTTCATTCTCTCGCAGCCAATCATTCCAACTATAAAGAGAATCATCAATTACCTCTTTAAAATAGACACTATTTTGGTCCAGCTCAACTGTAATATAATAATCATTTTGACCAAGCTCTTCCGGTTTATTCTCCGTCATTACTCCGCCTGGCCAGTCGCGGAAATAAAATTTCACCCCTTCTGGATTAAAATGTTTTAAATTGACCAGTGTGACTAATTTATCACCGCTAGGGATTACGCTTTGAAAATATTTTAAAACTGTTATCATGTTTTGTCCTGGATTGGGCGGGCAATAAGCACTATAAAGTTTTGGCAGAGAAATTAGTGTCGGCAAAAACACCACCGCCAGCAAACCAATCGCTAGTTTTCGGTCAAGGTTGTGGAGCTGATCTAATAAATAAACAAGCCCACCGGCCAAAATGATAAAAAGGAAAGGTAAGATTATAAACATCATCTGCACTGATTTGGGGCTAATTGTTAAAGTCAAAAGCAAAATAACCGTCCAGCAGTAAACATAAAGGTGTTTTAAACCGCCATAATAGCGTGCCACCTGAGGGAGAACTAAAGCCGCCAGTAATAGAACTCCCAGCCAGGGTGAGAAGCTAATGTTTTCCACAATTGCTTTTGGATAAAACAATAAATTAGGCCAAACCCCCTGAATCTCTGCTCCTGGTGAATATAAAAAGATTGAATTGATTAACAATAAAATCTTTCTCTGGGCGGAAACCGAAAACCAGGTACCACCTAAAACCAATAAAGAGATTAACACTATTATTTTGCGGTATGACCACCAGACAAAATGAACCGCTTTTTTCTCCCCTTCTCGCCGTAATTTAATAGCTTCGATCGTCAACGGGCCCAAATTAATTAAGGTCATTACCAGGAAAGCCGGGATAATCAAATAAGCGTACAAATAATTAGTAAAAATTGAGAGGCCAATCAGCAGAGCAAGGTAGAGAAATTCCACGGTGATTTTCCGCTCTTCCGCAATCGTGTAAATATAAGCGGTCAAAAGAAAAAGAAATGCCCCTAAACCTTCAATCATATTCTCACAGGCAAATTGGATCATGATGGGGGAAGTTAGGGCTAAAATAACCGCGATCACTCCAACCTTTGGCCCTTTATTAGTACAAAGCTGATTAGAAAAAAGATAAATTAGAATTATGATCCCGAAAAAGAAAAACCAGCTAAGCAATCGGGCAGAAACATAGCTGACTCCCAGGAAGAGGAAAAGAATTCCCTGCAACCAGGAGTGGAGAAATGGCCAGACCATCTGTCGTTGAGTGTCGTACCAAAGGGCACCAAAATCAAGCGCCTTAAGATCACGAGTTACCCAGAGACTATATATCGCGTGGAGGGCTTCTTCACGGTTAAAAGCATCACCTAAAAAGATCCGGTTAATTAATATCAGCCCACCCGAAATTATCAGCAGGAGCAAAACTATAATCAGGCCCTTACTATAAGGCGCGAGTTTCACTATAACCAAATTATAGAGCTGGTCCCTGTTGAAGTCAATAAACTGATCAGGTAAACTTACTTTATGAAGCTAAAAAAGTCAGCAATTCCAGCTGGCGTTCTTAATATATTGGCAACCTTAAAAACAAAGGGTTTTGCCGCTTATCTTGTTGGGGGTTCGGTCCGTGATCTTCTAATTAACCGCACTCCGGCAGAATGGGACATTACTACCTCTGCCAAACCGGCTGAGATCATGAAATTATTTATTAAGGTTGTTCCTACCGGGATTGATTATGGGACCGTCACCATCATTGCGGCTGATGGCAATTACGAAGTAACAACTTTTCGCGCTGACGAACAATATCTTGATGGTCGCCACCCCTCTAATGTCCGTTTTACCAATGATCTTCATCAGGATCTGTCGCGCCGTGACTTTACAATCAACGCCCTTGCTTATGAGCCGTTTAGTAATGAATTAGTTGACGATTTTGCCGGTCAGGTTGATTTAAAAAAACATTTAATCAGGGCGGTTGGTGATCCGTTTGATCGTTTCTCAGAAGATGGCCTCCGTTCAATCCGCGCCTGCCGTTTTGCCGCCCAATTGAACTTTAAACTTGAAGAAAAAACAAAAGCGGCAATTGCCCAAACGCTTGAAGTTACTCGTAAAGTTGCCTCGGAGCGGCTCCATGATGAATTAGTAAAATTATTAGCTGCCGATACCCCTTCAATTGGTTTAGAGTTGATGAGAGAAACGGGACTTTTGGCAATATTACTCCCAGAGCTGGTAACTTGTTTTAGGGTAGAACAACCACCTAATTTTCATAAATATGACGTCTATTGGCATAATCTTCACGCCTGCGACGCCGCGCCTAAAGATAATTTAGTGCTTCGTCTCGCTGCTTTGCTCCATGACATCGGCAAACCGGCCTGTAAAGTTGATTTGACTTTTTATAATCATGACAAAACTGGCGCCGTTGCTGCCGAAGCACTTTTACGCCGCCTAAAATTTGGCAATAATGAGATTAAGCAAATTGTTAATTTAATTAACAACCATATGTTTAACTACACAAAAGAGTGGACCGAGGCCGCTGTCCGCCGCTTTTTACGCCGGATTGGCGGGGTGGAAAATGTTAAGCCGCTCTTTGCCCTTCGTCGAGCTGATACCGCTGCTATGGAGCTAGAGATTGGGGCTACTTACTTATTTGAGCTGCAAAACCGGATCGACAAAATTGTCGCGGCTGAGCATGCGCTTGATATTTCTGACCTCAAGGTTAATGGCCAAGATGTCATGAGTGAATTAAAAATCCCCCCCGGTCCAAAAGTTGGCCAGGTCTTAAACGCCCTGCTGGAAAAAGTTTTAGACGACCCAAAACTTAACGACCACCAAACCCTCCTCAACTTGATCAAAACCTATGCTTAAGCGCTTTCTTATAATTGCCGGATTAACACTCCTTAATTTTTCATTTTTCATTTTTAATTTTTCATTTGCCTCCGATGTTTCCCATCTGGTCCGTGTAGAGATGCATCGCAACCGCGGCTACGATTACCTCGATATCTACACAACTAGCAATGTTAACGCCACAGGCCTGCTGCTGGAAAACCAGCTCTGGATTAATTTCCCCGCTACCCAAGTTTCTGACCAGATTAAGATTCTTCGTCGTAGCTCAAAAAGGATTAAGAATCTCCATGTCATCCAGGCCGATCCGCAGACAGCTCGAGTTATTATCGACCTAAAAACTGATGTTGATTATGATATTGTTAATGTTTTTGGTTGGCACAAAACGGTTGTTGAATTAGGTGGTCGGATTGATTATGCCAGTAAACATCTTTCGGCAATGGAAAAAACAACCGCCGCCCCCCCACTTAAACCAATTAAAATTGAACCGGCGAAAAAAGTTCTTCTCCCGCTAACTGGCCGGACAATTATTATTGATCCTGGTCATGGGGGAAATGATCCTGGAGCAGTTTCTGCAAATGGTCTGCCTGAGAAAAACTATACCCTGCTCACTGCGCAAAAAGTTGCTGGTTTGCTTAAAGAAGCTGGGGCAACGGTTTACTTAACTCGCAACAGTGATCGCACCAACAGTTTACAGGAAATTGTTGCTTTCGCCAACCAAACAAAAGCTGATATTTTTATTTCGATCCATTATAATTATGCTGATAGCGCTTCAATTCAAGGTGCGGAAACTTATTATTGCAGTAACCGCAGCCGGCGCCTGGCTCTACTTCTTCATCAAAATATCATTGAAGAACAAAAAAGCCGGGATCGTGGTTTGCGACAAGCACCTTATTATGTGATCCGTCATATTGTTATGCCGTCGGTTTTGTTGGAGCCGCTTTATCTTTCTAATCCTAATGAGGCAGAAAAGGTCCGTTCAAGTGGTCAACAAACTGAGCTGGCTGAAGCGATTGTTAGAGGAGTGAAAAGCTATTTCCGAAGTCGGTCTAATTAGAAGCAAGGTAACCGAAAAAGTTGCCAGTCGTTCAGGCAGCCTGCCAGCAGAAGAGAAGGCCCTGCCAGCTTCTCCGTTGGGACTTTTTGACTCTGGTGTCGGTGGCCTGACTGTTCTGGCAGAAATAATGAAAAAACTTCCTCACGAAGAGGTTGTCTACTTAGGTGACACCGCTAGAGTCCCTTTTGGTGGCCGCCAACCGGCAGAGATCGTCCAAATCAATCGCGAGATTATCCCTTTTCTGCTCAAACATGAAGTTAAACTGGTGGTAATGGCGTGTGGGACCTCATCCGCTATTGCTTATCCGATTGTTAAAGATGATTTTCCAGTTGAGATTATCAACATTATTGAACCGGGAGCACGGGCGGCGGTGGCCGCGACGCAAAATGGCAAAATTGGCGTTGTCGCTACAGTTGCCACAGTCAATTCCAACGCGTATCCGGAAAAAATAGAAGGGATCAATAAAGAGCTGGCGATTTTTTCCGCTGCCTGCCCCCTTTTTGTCCCTTTAATAGAAAATGGCCATATCGAAACCGAAGAGGCACGGCGGATAACCAAAGAATATCTCGCTCCTCTACTGAAAGAAAAGATTGATACGTTAATCCTGGGCTGTACTCACTATCCCCATCTGGTCAGAGTTATCTGGTCAATTACCGGGCCCGACGTCAAAATTATTGATCCAGCCGAAGAGACCGCCTTGGAAATTAAACAGCTACTAAAACGGGTTGGGACGCTCAGGACTACCGCTATCCCTCCTAAATATCATTATTATGTTACCGGCTCTCCTATCCACTTTCAGGAAGTCGGCAGCCGCCTGCTAGGAAAAGTCCTCCCGGCAGTTAAGCAAGTAGTGCTATAATATATTTATGTTTGAACTGATGGTTGAGGAGACTTTTGATGCCGCCCACGCCTTACGCGGGTATGAGGGTCCATGTGAAAATCTGCATGGCCACACTTGGAAAGTCCAAGTTTTTATTCAAGGGGCCAAACTCAATAAACTCGGTTTATTGGCCGATTTTAAGGTTTTTAAAAAAGAATTGGGACAATGCCTGAAAGCTTTTGACCACCAACATTTAAACGAAGTCGCGCCATTTGTCACCAAAAACCCGACGTCAGAGCATTTAGCCGAGTTTGTTTACAAAACTTTGCGTAAGACAATAAAAAATATCAGCAAAGTGACGATTTGGGAGTCAACAACTACTAATGCCAGTTATTATTAATTTCACTAAAATGCACGGTCTGGGAAATGACTTTATTCTGGTCGATTCTCGCCAAGAGAAACTGGACGGGATCGATCTGAAACAGTTGGCAATGTCGATGTGCGACCGTCACTTTGGCATCGGGGCAGATGGCCTGCTGATTATTTGGCCATCAACCAAAGCTCACTATCGGATGCAGGTCATCAATTCAGATGGTAGTGAAGCCGAGATGTGCGGCAATGGGATCCGCTGTTTTGCCAAATATGTTTACGAAACCGATCAATTAAAAGAAGAGGTTATCTCGGTGGAAACTTTGGCTGGTGTCCTTTTACCGGCAGTGATCCTGGGCCCGGAGAAAACCGTTGTTGGGGTCGAAGTCGACATGGGTGAGCCGAAAGAAATTAAAAATGAAAAATTAAAAATTAAAAATGAAGGTTTTGATATTATTGAAATCTCAATGGGGAATCCGCACGCCGTCATTTTTGTCGACGATTTGACTAAGCTTGATCTGCCAGTGGTTGGTTCCTTAATTGAAAATGATCCCCATTTCCCTAACCGGACCAATGTTGAATTTGTTAAGGTTCTAAATGAGCAGGAAATTGAGGTGATGGTTTGGGAGCGTGGGGCTGGAGAAACCTTAGCCTGCGGTACTGGAGCTTGCGCCGCCGTTGTTGCTGCTTCACTTAATAAACTGATCGGTCGCCGCGCCGTCGTCCACCTCCCCGGCGGCAACCTTGATATTGAATGGGCCGAGGATAACCACGTTTTGATGCGCGGGCCGGCAGAAAAAGTTTTCGAAGGGAAGTACAACTATGAAAAAATCTAAACGACTTAATCAAATCCCTCCTTATCTCTTTGTTAAAATTGAAGAGAAAAAAGACGAGCTGGTCAAGAACGGTGTTGATGTCATTGACTTCGGCATCGGCGATCCGGATTTACCGACGCCGCCGTATATCTTCAAGAAAATGCATGAGGTTTTGGAACTGCCGGAATCCGGCAATTATCCAACGTCAAAAGGAGAATTGGCTTTTCGCCAGGCCGTTGCCCAGTGGTACCAAACCAGATTTAACGTGACTCTTGATCCAATTCGGGAAGTCTGTGCGTTAATTGGGTCCAAAGAGGGGCTAGCGCACTTGCCGCTCGCTTTTATCGACCCGGGTGATGTTGCTTTGGTCCCTGACCCCTCCTACCCTGTCTATAAAATTTGCACTACTCTAGCCGGCGGGGAACCGTATCTTTTGCCATTGACTGCAGCCAATAAATTTATCCCCGATTTAGACAAAATCCCGGCAGACATTCTAAAAAGAGCTAAAATTTTATTCATCAACTATCCAAACAATCCAACCGGGGCGGTATGTGACCGAGCTTTCTTGGAAAAAGCAGTCTCCTTTGCCAAAAAACACGATTTGCTGCTCATCTCCGACCTCGCCTATTCGGAAATGGGTTATGACGGTTATCGGCCGATAAGCATCCTCGAAATCCCTGGAGCTAAAGATGTCGCGATTGAATTTCATTCTTTATCAAAAACCTATAATATGACCGGCTGGCGCATTGGCATGGTGGTCGGCAATCACGAAGCGGTCCAAGCTTTAGCGACGATTAAATCAAACATTGATAGCGGTGCTTTTAAAGCAATTCAGCTGGCGGCGATTGAGGCTTTATCAGGCTCACAAATTTGCGTTGAAGAAAATCGCCAAGTTTTTGCAGAGCGGCGCAACGTCTTGATTGACGGCTTAAATTCACTCGGTTGGAAATTAGAAAAACCGAAAGCGACCTTTTATATGTGGATCCCGGTACCGAAAGGAGAAACTTCAGCTTCGTTCACAGAAAAACTGCTAGCTAAATGCGGTATCCTTGTAGTTCCTGGCAGTGGTTACGGCCCGTCTGGTGAAGGTTATATCCGGATGGCTATTACTATCCCCAAAGAGCGGATTGCCGAAGCAATTAAACGGCTCCAAAAAAACGGGATTAGGTTTTAAAGCGCAAAATCAAGAATTCCCGGTAAAGGATAAGTCCCTCGTGGAAAATCTTGGGTCTGTTCTCGCCAAAACCTTAACACTCCAGTTAAAGATTCATTGCCAAGCCGAGATCCAAGTTCTACTCGATGTCCATAAAGTCCAGTTATATCAGCTTGATCTAGAGTTGTATCTGTCTCTGGGCCAACTCCGACCGTTACTCTAATATTAGCACGATCTAAATCAGCCGCAATTCCTCTGGCGGCCGCAACATCTAATAACACTGCTCCATCAAATTCTTTCAGTCGTAAAATATCTTCAAAGCTAATTGTTACAGGTTGAGCTTGACGACCAGCTTCGGCAAGTCTCAATAACATTTCAAAGGCCTGGCTTCGGGATATTGCTCCTAATTCTGGAATTAATCCTGCCGCAGAAAAAGTCTCTCCTCCTCGAGTAATATTAATATCTAACGTTCTGATCTCTCTCGCTAAAGTAGCTATCTGCTCTGCTGATGGCGCAAATCCTCTCTGTTTTGCTTGCGCTCGTGCCGTCGCTAACCATTGTGGAACTGAGGGTGCTGCTGGCCGCCACGAAGCTCTTACCGCCCGCCAACCCTCTCCTGCTCCAGGAACATTTCCGCTACTCATCTGTTTTCCTCCTTTATTTTTACTACTTTTATATCTGCTATCAAAATGAGAAATTTCACCTCCATTACAAAATTACACTACAAGTTCATTTTCTCCTCCCCACGGACGATCTTGGTAAAGACTAACTCGTAAATCAGCAGGAATTGGCAAACCAAGTTCTTGATAAGCTTGGGCTAATAATTGGCGATACTGTTGATCAAATGTTCCTAAGTCAGCCGCTTCACCTTGAGTGCCGCCAAACCACCAACGAAAACAACTTGATTCTGCTTGCAACATCAACAGGTATGCTCTAGCGTTAGAACTTAAACTTCGATAATCAGTAAATAGATTCTTTTGTCTGGCTAAAGTGTAAATCTCTTCTGCTATTTTTGCGCGTTCTTCTGGGGCAACTTGCAAACCAAATTCTACCTGCAATCTTTCTAACAACCCTTCTGCTCGATGGATTCGTTGATAGCCTGCATGTTGGTGAACGTCTCCTGTCCAGGTGCTAAAATTTCCGGCAATCCAAGAGCCGGCAAACAACCGAGTCAAGTGCGCCGATTTCGGATAAAGAGCCAAATATTCTTCTGGAAGAATTGTCACAATTTCTGGATCGCTGACTAAATAGCCGTAGAAGGTTTTAAAAAAAGCATGCGCATCATTTATCCGGGAAGGTTGGAGATTTTCACCATCTAAAACAATGGGGATAACCGGTTTCCCGGGACTTTTTCCTCGAGCGGCACTAATAATCTGTGCGATATTGCCGAATAATTCATAAGCCGTTCTAGCGTACCGCTCCATCACCACAAAACCGATGTCATCTGATAAACCTCGATCGCGAAAAAAGAGATTAAGTCCATGGCTTTCCCATGGCTGGAACCTCCCCCACCACTCATGATCCGCTAAATACGGTTCTGATCTGCGCCGAATATCAGCATCAGTTAATAAATACCGAATAGAAGGAGCCGCTTGCCTAATCAGTGGTAACATCTCCATTGAAACCGAACCTTCTGATGGCCACATGCCTAACGGTGGACGGCCAAAAGTTCTTTGATAAATAAGCTGGGCAAGATGAAGTTGAGCCCGTGCATCATCTGGGTGGCTAAACTGCGGCAACCATGACCCGGGCATCCCTTCAAGCGCACTCTGTTGATTAATAACTAACGGCACGATTGGGTGGACATAGGGGGAAACCGTTACGGCAATAGTCCCTTCCTCTTGGAGCTGGCGATAACTGATTAAAACCTCTCTAATCACCCGCTTTTGCACTTCGATTAACTCCATTTTATCTACTTCAGTAAAATCCCTTCCCTTTTTGATTAATTGCGCAACCACCGGATCATTTGTTCTTAAATTAAAACCAAACATTGCTAAATTGAACCAGACTTGTAAATCAAGCAACTCTTGAATAGTAAAACCATTCCCACGTCTCTTTTTCTCTAATAATGCCTGGTAGCGAGGAAAAGGTTTAATTGCCTGGTCGTGATTATGATTAAAGAAATTTGTGGTAATAAACAACCGCTGTCCTAAAGTCAGTTCCTTGGCCGGCACTTTGGTTAAATCAAGAAAAATATCTGAACCACCCTGTAGATACAGCTCCAGTTGTTCAATCAACGACGGGGTTAAGTTAAAAGAGGCTTTGATTCCTTCTCTGGCTACCCAATCCGGCATATCATGATAACCGCGCATCGCGTGTGCTCTAGCATAGGGCTGTAATTGGGCCAAAGTCCCGGGGCGAACCAATGGCGGCTGGTGCAGATGAAATAACAATAAGACATAGCCCTGGGCAGCTTGCAGTTGCTTGGTTCTCGCTTCTGACAATCTCATAAAAAAGTGAAATTCCTTTCAAAAAGTGTCGATAATATATTAGGTAGCCATACCTAATCACCAACATTAAACCCCAGCGCCTGTTCTGGGGTTTTTTGTTGGGAAAAACTCACAAATTAGTTTCGCCAGAATATTTCAATAATTTCAACATATTTAAAATTTAGCCCTAATGTTATAATATCAGCATGCAGGTTCTGGTCGCTAAGCATTCCGGCTTTTGTGAGGGGGTTGAGCGCGCTTTTCGGATCGCGCAAGAAACTGCTATTCAAGGCGGCACTGTTTATATGCTCGGCAATCTTGTCCACAATAAGCAAGTTGTCAATAAACTTAAAGAAAAAGGAGTTATCTCTGTTGCTTCTTTAACCGAAATCCCGCCGGCTAACACTGGAATTCTCCTTATTTCTGCCCACGGTGTCGGTCCAGATATCTATAAAGAAGCCGAGGCCAAAGGATTAAAGATTATTGACACCACCTGCCCGTGGGTAAAAAAGGCCCAAAAAATTGCTGGTGATTTGGCCGCGAAAGGGTGCCTGGTTATAATTTTTGGCGACGTTGGCCATGCCGAAGTCGCCGGGTTGGTCGGCTGGAGCCGCGGGCAGGCGTTAATTATCCAAACAATTAATGAAGCGAACGATTTACGGCTTGACCCGGCAAAACAGCTCGGGCTAATCGCGCAGACCACCCAGTCTGAAGAACTTTTCAAGCAAATTGCGGCCGCGCTTAACAAACGTTTTCCCTCATTAGAAATCCACGACACAATTTGTGGTGCCACCAGCAAACGGCAGGAAGCCGCCATTGATTTGGCTAAGCAGGTTGATTTAATGATCATCATTGGTGATCAATTAAGCGCTAATACTAAACGCTTAACCGAACTATGCACCAGGACCGGGACAAAAACTTATCAGATTGAAACAGTTAATGATCTAAAGCACGATTGGTTAAAATCTGTCAATAAAATTGGGATAACAGCCGGCGCGTCAACTCCAGAATGGATTGTTCAGGAAGTAATCAGAGGTCTTCAATCGGCTCATTAAAAACCCGCCAGAAGCAATAAAGGTTTAAGCCAATTATCCCTGCCCAGGAAACCAGTAAAAATAACCAGCCGTAAATATTCATTCTACTTCACCCAAAGATTTTTTCTTATACCAGGCAAGCCGGACAAATAGAGCAATTGTCAGAAAGAGAAGAAGTAAGCCAATCCGCGTTGCCAAAACGTAAGGACGGATCGCTGCTGGCACCCCATTCATCATTATAACTGGAATTCCTTGTTGCCAGAACCAAGAACCAAGAATTGCAAAAAGGAAAAGCGGCGTGACATAGCGGATAATCGGCTTATAAATGCCCGGGATCCGCATTTCCGCCCCATGATGCATCTCTGCCCACGCTTTTTCCAGACCAAAGACCCAAATAAAAAGAATTACTTCAATTGTTCCAAAAAGGACCAAACAAAACGTTCCACCCCAAAAATCAAGCTCATCAACTACCCCCTGCCCCAAAAAGAAAATCGGAAACTGGCACAAAATAAACAAAATAAGTCCCAACCAAACAACTGCTTTTTTTCGGCTAATGCCAAAATCATCAGCCACAAAAGCAACCGCCGGCTCTGCCAAAGAAACAGACGAAGTAATCCCAGCTAAAAACAAGAGCATAAACCAGAGAAAAGCAAAAAATCCTCCGAGCGGAATCTGTCCAAAGATTAATGGCATGGTTATAAAACCGAGATTAAAAGCCCCGCTTTGGGCTGCGGTCATCACCCCAGTTACCCCTAAAAAGACAAAGGCAGCCGGGATAACAATCGATCCGCCGAGCACAACCTCAGCTAATTCATTAGTGCTAGCAGCGCTTAAACCGGAAAGGACCACATCATCTCCCTTTTTTAAGTAACTGGCATAAGTTAAAATCGCCCCGATCCCCACACTTAAGGTAAAAAGGATCTGTCCGGCTGCGGCCATCCACACTTTAGCATTGGTTAGAACCGAAAAATCAGGGTTCCAGAGAAAACCAAGCCCGTCAACAATGTGCGGCAAAGTCAAAATTCTCCCCATTAAAATAAAACCGAAAATAAACAAAATCGGCATTGCCACTTTACAAAGCAACTCAATTCCCCCTTGCACCCCACGGTAAAGAAAATAAAAATTCGCCCCAAAAGTAATTAGAAAAAAAAGGTAGGCGATCAATAAATTACTTCCTGGAGCCAACCCTTGGTAGGTGGCTAAAAATCCTTTCATCGCCTCAGGAGAAATCACGGCTAATAAATGGCCGGTCAGAGAAAAAAAGGCATAGCCAAGGAGCCAGGACTCAACGTAAGTATAATAAATAAAAATAACAATTGGACCAAAAATGCCAATGACACCAAGATACTTAACGAAGCGATTACGCCACAGCCGGCTCAAAATAAAAGGGGCACTACCGTGACCAAATAATCCACCATGTCGACCAATTGCCCATTCGATCCACATTAATGGAATGCCCAGCAAGATAAAGGAGATAAAATAAGGAATAAGAAAAGCTCCCCCGCCATTTTGGATCGCCTGGACTGGAAAACGGAGGAAATTACCAAGGCCAACGGCCGAACCGGCAACGGCCAGAATTATCCCAAGCTTGGTTCCCCACTTTTCCCGCTCCTTCATTGTGTGCTATTATAACATAAGACATGAGAATTATAATTTTCCTCTTCTTTTTTCTCGTACTGACCAGCACTAATTCATCTGCCGCTACTCTTTATCGTGTCCGTTTTGGTTATTACCCAGAAAAAATTCGGATTGTTTTTGACTTTAATCTCCCCTTTGATTATCAGGCCACAACAGAATCAGCCCAAAAAATAATTATCCACTTCCCCTTTGCAGACGCAAGTGCTGATATTCAAAATTACACCGAAATAAATGATTTAATTATTCAGTATTTAGCGGTTGAAAAGAATGATGCCGACTTAAAAGTTTCTATTCCTCTAGCCGAGCCAATCAAATACACTATTTCTGCTCTTAACCAGCCCCCCCGCTTAGTAATTGATTTCGATCGTCAGTACTTAAACATTTCTGCTGGCGGGCTAGTTGCTAATGGTCAAGAACTGCTGAAAGCAGAAAAAGTAATTTCTGCCGGCCGGATCAAAGCCTCAGTTTTGCGTTTGGATCTAAAAAAAGTCGAAATTAGACCAGCTCTAGCAAAAAGGTCCGAACCCAACCTAATTGAGTCAATGGTTGAGGCTTTTACTCCCTGGGTTCCCAAGCCGCGTCCTGGTCAATTTGTGATTGATAAAGTCAGTAATATCGTCGCGTCAGAAGGCGGCATCAGCGGGGTTAATGGCACTTATTTTGCTAGTAATGGTAAACCACTTGGTGCCCTAATGATCAATCAGGAATTACTGACTTTTTCTATTCATGATCGAACGGCTTTTTTTCTTGATCAAACCGGTCAACCCTACATTGATAACATCTTTATCACCAGTCACTTCAGAACTTATTATGGCCATCGTTTTGATATTACCGGGATTAACCAGAGTCGTGATGCCAACGATATTATTATGTATACCCCCATCTGGGGTGATAAAACCGGCACCCCAAAAGACGGGCTTGAATTTGTTGTTTGCAACTCTCAGATTAAAGCCATTAATACCGGCAATACTGCTATCCCCGATGACGGTTTTGTTTTATCAGTGGCCGGCCCGGCTGTTGAGACCCTCTCTGCTCAATTAAAAGTTGGCGATCAGCTTGAGACAAAAATTAAAGTTGTCCCCTATAGTTGTGCCCCGCAAAAAATTATTCACTTAATTTCCGGCGGGCCACGCTTAGTAAAACAAGGAACAATTTATATTTCTAAAAATGAAGAAAAATTTCGATCCGATATTGCTAATGGGCGAGCAGCCCGCACGGCCATTGGCATTACCAAACAAGGAGAAATTCTGTTAGTTACCGTCGATGGCCTCTCGAGAAAAAATCATAAAACCAGCAGAGATAAAAGTATCGGTCTCACTTTGGAAGAGTTATCTGCCCTAATGATTTCTCTGGGTGCGGTTGACGCTATGAATTTAGATGGTGGCAGTTCAAGCACAATGGTCGTAAATAACGATGTCATCAACTCACCGGTTACCGGTTATCAACGCGGGGTTAGTAATGCGATTGTTGTTAGCCAGCGGGAAAGTACTCCTTAAATTCTTCTGACAGCGGAACTTGACCATCCCAGCGGCGCAAAATTTCTCCGTTTTTTTCAATCACCGTCGCCGGAATTTTGCGAACCTCATAAAATGCCCCTTCCGCCATCCCCTCGACGGAAGTTTCCATATCAAAAAAAGTTAAAGTCACCTGGCCGGGATTAATCTGCCAGCGGCTAAAAAATGTTTCAAACTTTTTCATCGTCGTCTTGCAAAACTCACAACCTGGTTTGCCAAAAACTTTTACTTCCATCGTTATCCCTCCTTAATGTCGACTCTCTGCCGTTCTCTTAATTCGGCAATTTTCCCTTTATTCCAACCGGGAATACGGGAGAAATAGCCGGTGATTCTGGTAATGCCCTCAATGCTTTCGGACTTACAAGACGGACAACGTTCATGTAGTCCCCTTGCCGTTTTACCGCAATCATTACAGGCGGTGAATTCCGGTGAAAAAGCAATTTGGGCATTCTGGGTATGCTTAAAAGTTTTAATTACAAAATTAGCAATTGACTCTGGATTCGGTTGTGACTCTCCCAACCAAACATGAGTTAAAGCGCCGGCATCAATTAACGGATGAAAAACTCCTTCCTGCTTTACTCTATCAATTGGGTTCAGCGGGTAGGAAACATTAAAATAGGTTGAATTAGTGTAATACATCTCTTTGGTTTTAACATTTCCTTTCATAACCGCTACGGCTTCTTTTGGATAATGTTCTAGGTCAAGCTTGGCAAAGCGGTAAGCCGTTGATTCAGCCGGGGTTTGCTCTAAGACAAAATGAAGGTCAAACTTTTCTGATAGCTCCTGACATTTTAACTTCATAAACGAAATAACTTTTAAACCGAAGCGCAGTGCCGCCTGATCTTCGTGCAACTCTTTGCCTAAATGGTATTGGACTAGTTCATTTAACCCCAGGATTCCAATTAAATGGGTCACCCGATGCAAGCGCAGATATTTTTCGCCGTCGCGATTATTCGCCAGCAGGGCTAACGGTCCTTGATCTCCCTCCGCTAAAAGCTCTTCGATAAATTTTCGCTTCTCCCGGTGAGCCGTTGCCGCCACCTGTAGCATCTCTTCGATCCGGGCAAATAGTTTCGCCTCATCATGATTAGCATGGTAAGCAATGTTAGGGAGGTTAACAGTTACATTCTGGATTGCCGAGTAGCGCATTCGCCACGGCTCTTTGGCATCTTGAAAATCAGAATATTCGAGCTTAAAAGATAAACGGCAGCACTCAGATATTTTAGCCGTTTCGCCCCGGTCAAAAACAAAATATGTATTCCCCTTATCCGCGGCAACGTCAGAAATTAAACGGAGAAATTCTTCGTGACCCGGTGTGGTAAAAAACTTTTCTGTAATATGGACTAATGGTTTAGGGAAAAAGAATGGCCGACCAGCACCATCCCCCTCTTTATAAACCTCAAACATTGCTTTAGCAAACGCTTGCGCCTCATTTAGATAATCAGCGTAAATTTTACCAGTATATTGACCACTCCGGCCAATCGCTCTGACTTCTTCAAAATGCTTTGGTATCTCCCAGTAGATATTAAGGTCAGAAAATAACCCCTGCCCACCGCGGGAAACCGCCGCCGTCGCAAATTCAGTAATCAGCTTTCTCGCCAACTTCTTGAGGTGACCAGAACCATACCCTTCCAGGTATGGAGCAATAAAAATATTGACCGCATCCCAGCCAATCGCTCCGGCAAAATGGCCGTGCAAGGCAATTGAAAATTTGACGATTTGGGAAATTAGCTCATCCGCGTCTTCGGCTGGTTTCGCTGTTCCTTTAGCATCAGGTAAATCAAGTCCAAACTTTTTTACATATTCGATCGATTGACCACTGCAGTACGGGCGGTCAACAAAACCAAGATCATGCAGATGAATTTCGCCGCGCATGTGCGCGTCAGCAACCGGAAGGGAAAAAACGTTTAACAGCGCATATTCTTTTTTAATATTTTCGGCTAAGGTTAAATTGGTCGCTTCCGGTGAGTGCGGTGTGTTGGCATTTTCCTTATTCTTGTGGCTGATAATTTTTCGCACATCGTAAACCGGGACCCCAAGTCTGGTGTGTTTCCGTCGAGCATCTTCCAGGCCATATTCTAGTAATTTAACGTCAACCAGTTCTCGAACCAGCGGGGCGGTTATTGTCTTAACCGACATCGCTCTGATTTGTTTGTCGACTTCAATGGCAATAATTGCTGCAATCTCAGCATTTAACCCGGTCTCTTTAACCAGCGCTTCAACAATTTTATCCCGATCCCAGGCAACTATATCATCAGTTGAAGTCCTAACAAAGACTGCCAGGTCAGTTGTCTCTTCCTCTGGTCTGCTTTTTGCTCTCTGCTGTCTGCTTTCTAAATCAAGCAGCATGGTTAAAAAACTCCTCTGAGCGGAAACGGTCTTTTAATTCTGCCATCTTTCCTTTATTCCAGCCGGTAATCCTTGAAAAATAGCCGGTGATCCTAGTAATCCCCTCGATATTTCCCGAACTGCAATATGGACAGGCCTCACGCAACCCTCTCGTGATCTGGCCGCAATCGTTGCACGAGGTGAATTCTGGTGAGAAAGCAATTTGGGCATTTTGGGTGTGGCGGAAAGTTTTGATCACAAAATTAGCGATTGATTCGGGGCTCGGTTTTGATTCGCCTAACCAGACATGAGTTAACGCCCCGGCATCAATCAAAGGATGGAACAATCCTTCCTGCTTGACCCGTTCAATTGGGCTCATTGGTTGGGCAACATTAAAATAGGTTGAGTTGGTATAGTAAATTTCTCCGGTCTGTTTATTTCCTTTAATGACTCTTTCTGCAAACTCCGGGAAATGTTCTCGATCAAGTTTTGCAAAGCGGTAAGCGGTCGATTCGGCCGGGGTTTGTTCAAGCACAAAATGCATCTGGTATCGTTTAGAAAGCTCTTCACAGCGGAGCTTCATAAAGGAGATCACTTTTAAACCAAACATCAATGCTTCTTTGTCCGCGTGCAGCTCTTTACCAAGATGCGCCTGGACTAATTCGTTTAAGCCAAGAATCCCAACCAAGTAACTAACCCGCCACATTCTTAAATATGGTTGCCCATCACGCTGCATCGTTAAAAGTGAGAGCGGGCCACGCTGCCCTTTTACTAGTAGCTCTTCAATAAATTTCTTTTTCTGAATGTGCGCTTGCGCGCTAAGATCAAGATATTCACCTAACAAGGCAAATAAGGCACTATCGACTCCTTTCGCCAGATAAGCTAAACGCGGCAAATTAATTGTCACATTTTGGAGCGCTGAATAACGCATCCGCCACGGCTCTTTAGCGTCGTCTAAATCAGATTTTTCCAGTTTAAACGAAAGTCGGCAACATTCCGATATTTTGGCGGTTTCCCCTCGGTCAAAAACATAATAGGTATTCCCCATTTCAGTTGAGACTGCAGCAATGTGCCGTAAAAATTCTTCATGGCGCGGGGTTTGGAAAAACTTTTCGGTCATGTGGACTAATGGTTTGGGAAAAAAGAATGGACGGCCAGAGCCATCTCCCTCTTTATAGACGTCAAAAAGCGCCCAGGCAAACCGCTGTGAATCTTCAATGTAGTCAGCGTATGTTTTACCAGTGTATTTCCCCCCTGGGCCAATAGCTGGCACCGCTTCAAAATGTTTTGGCACTTCCCAATAAATATTGATATCAGAAAAAATTGCCTGGCCACCGCGGGCAACTGCTTGTTGGCTGTACTCATAAATCATCATCTGAGCAAGCTGGTAAACTTCTTTATCAGATTTACCGGCTAAAAACGGAGCAAAAAAGATATTAACCGCATCCCAGCCAATTGCGCCGGCAAAAACCCCTTGCAAGGCAGCGGAAAATTTAACCATTTGCGCTAATAATACTTCAGCATGTTTCGCCGGTTTGGCAATGGAAAGCGCATTGGGCAGGTCAAGCCCAAATTTCTTGACATATTCAACTGACTGACCACTGCAGTAAGGACGATCGATGAAACCGAGATCGTGTAAATGAATGTCACCGCGCATGTGGGCATCGGCAATATCCTGGGTAAAGACATGGAGGAGCGCAAATTCTTTTTTAATATTCTCGGCCAAAGTCAAGTTGGTGGCTTCCGGCCCATGCGGCACATTGGCATTCTCTTTATTCTGGCTAAAGATGATCTCTTTGACATCAAAGAGCGGCGCGCCTAGTCGGGTATGGCGGCGCCGCGCCTCTTCCAGCCCATGTTCCAGCAATTTCACGTCGACTAATTCGCGGATCAGCGGGGCGGTTACATTGCGCAAATTTAAATGTTTGATCTGCTCTTCAACTTCCTGCCCAATCAATTCTGCCATTTCCTGGTCTAAATTTGTCTCTCTGATTAACGCCTTAATAATTTTTTCTTTATCCCAGCCAACAATATCCTCACTCGATGTCCGGACAAATAAAGCCAAGTCAGTCGCATCATTTGTTTTAATTGTCATCTGTGGTTCCATTTTCTCCTCCCTTAGCCAAGTAACGGACTATAGCCGATCTCTTTGACTTCTTTCACAAATTCCGAAACATCTTCAAATTTACGGTAAACTGATGCAAAACGAACATAGGCGATTTTGTCTAAGGTAGAAAGCTTACTCATGACTAATTCGCCAATTTTCGCCGAGGTCACTTCCCGCCCATCTTCGCGGTGGATTTCGCGTTCAATTTCTTCGAGCAACTCATCAACCATCTCACCTGAAACTGGTCTTTTTTCACATGCCCGCATAATTCCGGCCCGAACTTTTTCCCGGCTAAATTGTTCGCGTCGACCATCACGCTTAATAACTAAAACCGGCTTCTCTTCAACCCGTTCATAAGAGGTAAAACGGCCACGGCAACCGGCACATTCACGTCGCCGCCGCACCGCCTTGCCGTCATCAATTTCTCTTGATTCTAGCACCTTATCTTCAATATGTTCACAGAAAGGACATTTCATATATTTAGGGTGAGTGAAAATTTAACACACCATATCTAGGGTGTCAAGGGGTTATTTTTTGCCTAACTAGGGAGGTTTTTTCCTACTGCCACGTCGTGGCCCAAAACAAAATTATAGGCTGACATCGGCCGCCCATCAGCTGGCTGCACTTCAGCAATTAATAAAGTTCCTGCCCCGGTAGCGACCACAAAACCATTTTGTTTTTCCACGGCGACAATTTTACCCGGCAATTCACTTTTCCCGCCCACGATTTTCGCTTTTAAAATTTTTAACTGCTTCCCTTGAAAAAAAGTGTGGGCAACTGGCCACGGCTTAAGGGCGCGAATTCGATTATTAATTTCCACGGCACTCTTCCGCCAATCAATTTCACCACTTTCTTTGGTCAGTGAGGGAGCAAAAGTAACTCCAGTTTCATTTTGCGGCGCTGATTTTATTGCCCCCTTTTCAAGCTGCGTCAAAGTCCTTGATAAAAGCTCGGCCCCGACAACAAATAGTTTTTTTGCCAGCGAAACCGCATCGTCATCATCGCTGATTGCCACTTTTTCCTGGGCGATAATATCGCCGGCATCAAGTTTTTCAATCACCTTCATAATTGTGATTCCGGTCTCTTTTTCCCCGTTTAAGATCGCCCATTGGATCGGCGCCGCACCACGATATTTTGGTAAAATTGAGGCGTGAACATTAATAAAACCATGTTTAGGAATCATCAATAAATCAGCCGGCAGAATTCTACCGTAAGCTACCACTATCGCCAAATCGGCGTGAAGTGCTTCAATTAGTGCCTTAAAAACGGCATTGTTTTTCACCCGTTCCGGTTGTTCAATAAGCAAATTATGTTTAAGGGCTAATTCTTTGACCGTCGAAAAAACAACTTTTTGCCCTCGCCCTTTTGGTCGGTCGGGTTGAGTGACAACCAAACAAATTTCGTGGCCGTCAGCTATAATTCTTTTTAAAGTTTCGGCGGCCGGCTCTGGTGTGCCAAAGAAGATAATTTTCATCTGCTTAAATCAAAGTCTCTTTTGGTTTAGCACTACTTACTAGGTGCTTAATTAACGTTGGGTCGGTCACTCGGTCGATAAAAACGTGACCGTCCAAATGATCGATTTCATGTTGTAAAACGGTCGCCAGTAATCCTTCGGCTTCAATGGTAATCGGCTTGTTGTTGAGATCAAGTCCTTTGACTACGACTTTAGCGGCGCGGGTGACCGGGGCTTCAATCCCTGGTAAAGATAAACACCCTTCGACCTGAGAATGCTCTCCCGATTTTTTGGTGATTTTGGGATTTGCAACCGCAATTGCTCCTTGGCCAATATCGGCAACAATTAAACGAATTGACTGGCCAACCTGCGGCGCTGCTAAGCCAACTCCTGGGGCTTCATGCATCGTCTCAACCATATCATTAGCTAACTTGCTAATTTCCGGCGTCACCCTTTTTATCGCCTTAGCTTTCTTGCGCAAAACCGGGTTGGGGAAATGAATAATTTTCCGCTTCATGCTATAATTATACTCTATAAATGAGGACAAAACTAATAATTTTAATTTTCTTGACCCTTATTCTCTTAGCTGGTGACAAAAGAGAGATTAAAAACGAGCCCAGTTATTTTACCATGCTCTCTGTCCGGCAAAAGGTCCTCGATTTTGCCCGGCAACACTGGGCAGAAGATTCAATTGTCGTGAGTAAAAAAGAGCATCTCCTATTTTACTGTCGTTTTGGTCAGATTGTTGAAAATGATTATTGGCAGGGGCGATTCTACAGTTTCCCAGTCAAAGTCGCCCTGGCTAGCCGCTATTACCGCACCCCAGAGGGAGTTTTTGAGATTGAAACCAAAAACGATCAAAGCCGGTATATCCGCTTTCTCGGTTTTAAGGGACTATATGGCATTCACAGTGGAGCAACCCAACTTGCTTCTTATCTCAACAAAATGGAGGCTCGTGACCCACAATTCTCTTTTGTGACTCAAAAAGACGATACGCGAGGCTGCGTCGCAGTTGAAAACCGCGTTATCAAATACTTGTTTGCAAAAGTTGACTTAAAGACCCCTGTTTTGATTATGCCTTAAATCATACTCATCGGCTCGATGTCGACGGTAATTTTCACTCCTTGGACAATTGTTAGTTTTTCTAACGCTTCTCTAACTCCTTGCCGCATCTTTGCTAAATCAACGCCTTTGAGCAGCAGCTGATAGCGCCATTCACCGCGGAGTTTTGAGATTATTGCCGGGATGGGGCCAAGAATTTGTCCTTTTATTCTAGGTGCCAAAAGTCGCTGCAACTCTTCGGCTGTTTTAGCCACCGCCTCATTTTTCACTCCGCTTACGAGAATCGCAATCAATTTACTGAATGGCGGGTAGTTTAATTCGCGACGATGTTCAATCTCCTGTCGATAAAATAAAGCAAAATCGTGTTGCGCGGCCGCTTTAATGGCATAATGGTCTGGGTTATAAGTCTGAATAATTACTTTACCAGCTAAATGATGCCGCCCGGCCCGCCCGGCAACTTGAGTCAAGAGCTGAAAAGTGTGTTCCGCCGCGCGAAAATCTGGCAAATTAAGGGCGGTATCGGCAGCAACTGCCCCAACTAAAGTTACATTAGCGAGATCTAATCCTTTGGTCACCATTTGTGTCCCGATCATGACATCTGCTTTACCAGCGGCAAAAGTGGCGAAAAACATTTCGTGTGACCCCCGCTTGCTAACAGTATCCCGGTCATAGCGTAAAATCCGTGCCGCCGGAAATATTTTAGCGACCTCTTCTTCTATTCGCTGTGTCCCAGTCCCAAAATATTTAATCGCACTGCTGTTACAGCGCGGGCAAATAGCAATTAAATCAGTCGTATATTCGCATTTACTGCAGTGGAGTTTTTTATCACCGGTGTGATATACGAGCGAGACCGAACAGCGCGGGCATTCAAGAGTTAAACCGCATTCCCGACACATTACAAAAGTAAAAAAACCAAGCCGGTTAATAAACAGGATGATCTGTTCTCTTCTGGCTAGAGTTTCTTTGATCTCTTCTTTTAATCTCTCCGATAAGACGCTAAAGTTTTTCTTTTTCAGCTCCTGACGCATATCGATCACGGCAATGGGCGGCAATTGGCGGTCATCAACCCGCTTGGTCAGCATTATTTTTTTAAAATCACCCTGCTCACAATGATAATAAGTTTCTAAGCTGGGGGTAGCCGAACCTAAAACGACAACCGCGTTGTGCAATCTCGCCAGCTTTAGCGCCGCTTCGCGGGTGTGATAGCGTGGACTTTTATCTGATTTATACGAATGTTCATATTCTTCATCAATCACAATTAAACCAAGATTAGCAACCGGCGCAAAAAGAGCAGAACGCGCTCCTAGAACAATTTTTGCTTCACCCGATTTGATCCGCCGCCATTCACTCCGCCGCTTTTTTAGCGTCAGATCGCTATGCATCACCGCAATCTGGTCGCCAAACCGCTCATTAAACCGCGCCACCAGCTGCGGCGTTAACGAGATTTCCGGGACCAGCGCGATGGCAACTTTACCTAAAGACAAAACCTTTTCAATCGCCCTTAAATATACCTCTGTCTTCCCCGACCCGGTCACTCCATACAGCAAAAACGTCTTATTCTCTCCATTTCCTACTGCCTCATTTATTTCCCCCAAAGCCTTTTCCTGTTCACTGTTTAATATTATTTTGGATTTGTTAATTGTAATTTGTGATTTATTTTGAAGTTGGAAGTTGGATGTTGGAAGTTTTTTCCCCGGAGGTATCATCAACCTCAACGCGGTCGCCAGGAAGGAGAAATAGTAGTCAGCCAACCATTTGGCAAACAGGATGGCCTTTTCACTCAACACTGGCTCATTGCCAACCACACTTTCAATCTCTTTGATCCCCGGAAAATCGCTTTGCTCAACAAAACCAACTACAAAACCATCATCTTTGCGCCGACCAAAAGGGACAACAACCTGTGAACCAACTTTAATCTGTTCTTTTAACTGTTCGGGGATTAAATAGTGGAAAACCTTATCAATCTTTTTAGCCGGCCGGGCGAGAATTACTTCAGCAATCATCAGCTAAGCGCCGCAACCTGATCAAGAATAACATCAGCCGCCTGCTCTTTGGTCTGTTCCGAGTATTGTTTGACTTTCCCGGTTCGATTAATCAGCGCAAATTTGATTTTGTTACTATTAAACGTCGCCGGCCCATTAGCCACAATCAAATCCAGTCCCTTATTTTTCATTTTTAATTTTGCATTTTTAATTTCATTTTCCGTTTCCAATGCAAACCCCACCATAATCTTTCCTTTTCTCCCTTTTTCCTTTGCTACCGTCTCCAAAATATCAACATTTTCTTCTAACTGGATTTTGAGTTTTGCCCTTTTTGTTTTCTTTATTTTGAAGTTTGAAGTTGGCTGTTTGAATTTAAAATCTCCCACCGCTGCCGCCATTACTAACACATCCGTCTGACTAAATTTTTCCCTGACCGCCCTTAACATTTCCTCAGCTGTTTCAACCCTAATCGGCTTAATGTCTAATGGCGAAGGTAACTCAATATTGGCCGCAATTAAAGTGACTGTTGCGCCCCTTTTTCTCGCCGCTTCAGCCAAAGCGTACCCCATCTTGCCTGATGAGCGATTAGCAATAAACCGGACCGGATCAAGCGCTTCCCGTGTTCCGCCAGCTGTAACTAAAACGTGTTTCCCCTTTAGGTCCTGTTTGGGAATGAGGATTTCAATAATCCGGGCCAAAATATCTTCCGGCTCCGCCATCCGCCCAATATCTTCTTCCCCGCAAGCCAGCTTCCCCTCAACCGGCCCAATCATCCAATATCCCAACCCTCCAATCCCCAACTTCTTTACATTTGCCTGCACAATTGGATTCCGCCACATCTCACAATTCATCGCCGGGGCGAGAAGTTTAGGGGCGGTCGACGCCAGCACCGTGGTGGTCAGCGCTTCGTCAGCAATGCCGTGGGCAATTTTGCCAATTACATTGGCCGTGCAGGGAGCAATTACAACTAAATCAGCTTTTTGGGCAAGAGAAATGTGGGGCACTGGCAGAGAGAGATTTTCTTTATTGTAAAGATTGGTTAAAACCGGGTTGCCGGAGAGAGTACGAAAAGTAAGCGGGCCAACTAATTCGGTAGCTTCCTTAGTCATGACAACCCAAATGTCAGCACCGAGATCTTTTAGGCGAGAAACAAGAGTGCAGGCTTTATAAGCCGCGATGCAGCCGGCGACCCCGAGGATAATGGTTTTCCCTTTTATTTCTTTTTGCTCTCTTTTTTCTTGGCTGGCGCTTTGGCTTTTCGGTCCTTAGCTAACCGGTCCAAAGCCGACGGCGCTTCCTCTTCTTCCGTTTTTAATAGCTCCTGCGCTTTTTTAGACGGGCCAGTCAAAACTTTAATCCGAATTTTATCAGCGGCGATTTCCCGCAGCGCGGTAATCACTGGATTGTTGGGATCAAAATTATTAACATAGGGGAGTGAGCCGTCAACAATTTGTTTCGCCCGACCAGAGGCCGCATTAGTTAGTAAAAATTTATTTTTCGCCTTGGACAATAGATCGTCAATATTTATTTCGCTCAATTTAATAACGTCCTTTCTCTTTCAACATTGATTATCGCTTTAATTTTTTCCGCCGCCGACTCGACCTTGTCGTTGACTACTATGTAGTCATATTTTTCCATGACCTGTAGCTCGGCAATTGCTGCCCGCAATCGGTAATTAACTACTTCCAGATCTTCAGTTTTCCGCTTCTTCAGGCGAAAAGCTAAAATATCAACCGACGGCGGTATTAGAAAGATAAAACAGGTGGCCGCATTTAATCCACCTTCATCAACCACTCTTTTGATCGCCGCCGCACCCTGAACATCAACCTCACAGACAACTATCTTTCCCTTTTCAAGATTAACTTCCAACTCAGCAGTTGGTGTCCCGTAATAAGAGTTATGGACTTTTGCCCATTCCAAAAACTCTTGGCGTTTTACTTTTTTATCAAATTCCGCTTGTGTAATAAAGTAATAATGTTCGCCATGTGTCTCTCCCGGTCGCGGGGCCCGGGTGGTGGCAGAAATTGATAACACAACCTCTTTATCAAGCTTTAGTAGGCGCTTGACAACCGTTGATTTACCAACCCCGGAAGGGCCGGAAACCACTACCATCAGCCCTTTTTTTCGTCTTGGCTTTTTGGTCATACTGTCTTAATTATTTTACCACGATTAACTTGACAAATCAATAATGCCTGCTATATTTAATAGGCTTTTATTTGGCTTTTAATTACAGTAAGGAGGAAAAGTTATGCGTAGATTAATAGTTTCAGTCCTGCTCTTGAGCTTCATTGCTTCGGTTGGTCTGGCTCTGCCTTCCGGGCTTATCCCCGCCGGAATTGGGGCCAAGTATAGCGCCATGGGCGGCGCCGCCTCAGCGATTGTTGATGATATCACTTGTGCCTATTACAACCCCGCAGGCATTGTTAAAACAAAAAACATTGAATTAAAAATTGGTGCTGGCGCCGCCAATGATGCTTTGAGTCAAATTACTAGTACTTTTGGTAATTCCAGTGATCCGGCAAAATTTTTGGCTGATAATTTTGGTAAAACTATTAATATTAGTGGCGGTTTTAACTCTATCATCGGTTTAAATACTGGCAAAGTAGGTTTATCGATTATTCCAGTCGCTGCTCTTAACTTCCAAAAATCGGCTGGCACGATCGTTGGAACAGTTACGGGTCTTTCCAATATTGAAGGTCTTTTAACTCTAGGTTACAATTTTGGTGTCCCTATGTTCCCCGCTGGCCTGAATATTGGTGCCAGCGTTAAATCAGGAAACATGATTGGCGCAACCAGCACTGGCACGGCAATTGCCGGAGGGTATACCAGTACTGACCAAACGCGGACTTATTCTGGTGTCGGTTTTGATATTGGGGCGACCGCCAACCTAGATGTTCCATTAATGCCCATGTCAGCCGCAATTGTTATCAAAGACATTGGCGAAACCTTAAAAGGGAAAATTAAATCTGTCACCACTAGTTATAATTCAAGTGGCGTAATCACTAGTCAAACAACAACCAGCGACACCGATGGCCCTGATATCACTATACCAGCAACAACCGTTATTGGTCTGGCAGGAACAATTCCTGTTTATAACGTAAAAGTTGCACTGGATCTTGATAATATAGCTGCTTCTAGTAGCTATGGTAATTCAGCCTACTCGGTTACTCACTTAGGTCTTGAATATCCTCTTCTTGGTGTTGTTGCCTTAAGGGCCGGGATGGTTACCGGTGGCCCCGGCGGTAGCTCCATTTCTCAAACAACTTTGGGGGCTGGTTTTGATCTCGGCGCCGTTATCAACGTTATGATTATGATGGATGCCAAGGATAGCAAAAATAATTCAACTTCCCTTGACTTTGGTTTTGCCTTTTAAAAGAGAATAAAAATATGAAAAAAATAATTAGTTTATTATTGGTTTTCTCTTTTTGTTTACTTTTATTAACTGGTTGCCAATCAACCACCTCAACTGCACCAGCAACAGTTCCAGCTAGTACCATCGCTTCTAACCTGGGAACTATCGCTAAAAATAGTTTAGCCATGGATAATGGGGTTGTTGGCGTGGTTACAAGCTTATCAATTTCTGGCCTAAAAGCCGCCTCTCCCGCCACCCCAAATTACGGAGCCGATGGTTTTTGGGCCACGACTGACTCCTACTCGGCTTCAGGTGTGACTTACACTATTAGCTATAAATTTAAAGTCTGGAATGCGGCCGGCGTGGAGATCGTTACGCTGGCTGATTTGCAGGCTGTTACTGGCGCTAGTGATTTAAGCCGTCTTTCAACCTACACCACTATCGATTACACCTATAGCGGCGGTTCTTTTTCCATGAGCTATGGCAGTAGCACCGCTAATCCATTAATCTTTAATTACGACACTGCCACTATCAATGGCCCCATCACTTTAACAAATTCCTATTCAGGAACAGCCTACAGCATAACTTTTACCTATTCAGATCTTTCATCAACAATCAGCGGTTATCCAACTGGATCAGTTAGCTGGTCAATGACCGAGGGGAGTTCGACCGTTGCCGGCGGAGCTGTTACTTTTAATGGGACTAGCTCTGCTATTGTCACTTTTACTAGTGGTTACTCTGGCACCTATACTGTGAACTTGGACACGGGTCTAGTTTCGTCAACAAACTAACTTCGATCACTTAACCTTAAGCAATCCCGACCTTGCTAACGTCGGGATTGCTTTTTATTTCGCCTTCCGTTAAGATTAAATAGATGAGAAAAGCCACTCTGTTATTTTGTTTTCTGCTGCTAGCCACCACTACTTTTGCCTTCTCTTTTGGCAACGGGGGAAACTCAGTTTATCAGCAGATAAAAACCGAAACAGTAAAAGGTTTGAAAGCTAATTTCAATCTCCCGGACATTACCATTGGCAAAACTTCTGGGTTAATCATCAATCAAGTTGTTTTTGAAGATGTAACGATCCCTACCGTTGCCCACGCTAAAAAAATAACTGTCAATTACAACTTATTCAAAGTCCCATTCTATAAAGATATTGTCCCGGCGATCAGCAGTATAATTATTGAAGATGCGGTTTTTGATGTTAAACGGCAAACTGACCGCCGGTTAAATGTCGAACAGCTTCTTTTGCCGGTCACGCCAACTTCACCCCCTCCTCCCCCCTTCAAAGCAAAATTAGTTTTCAAAAACTGCCAGGTCAACTATCGTGACCCGGTCGGTTGGCGGGCTAAAAAACAAGTTTTTGCCGCCACGGTCAAAGAATTAAAAGGGAGCGTCAGCTTTCAGCACAAAAACGAAATTAGAATAAATTTGGCCGGCAAAAACGATGGTCAAATAATTAAAATAACCGGAAAAAATAATTACGCCAATAACCGCTACAACTTTACTATTACCGGCGAGAAACTCGATCTGGTTAAATGGGGCAATTACACCGTTCCGTTTGAGCCGCTAATTTTTTCTAACGGTCAGGTCAACCTAAAACTGCAACTGGCAGCACCAAAAGCCAAAGGTCAGCCGGTCAGTTTTATGGGGAGCTTTAAATTTTATAACGCCGCCGGCCGCTATGATAATTATCAGGCAACCAATTTAAATGGCCGACTGACCATAAACGACGCTGGCCTGACCTTTTCCAATTTAACTTTTGACTTTTATGGCTATCCATTTTCCGGCCAGGCCCAATTTGATCATCAGCAGCAACAATTAACGCTTAATCTCGCTGCTCGGCAAAAAACCGGCGGCAAAATAACTGGTCAGGCAACGATAGATTTTGCCAAGTCTATTCCCCAAATCCAGGTCACGACTAGTTTAAATAATCTTGATCTCGCTAACTTAGCACAGAATTCTCCTGGTGTCGTTGGTCAAGCCACCGGTGATATCACGTTAGCTGGCCCAGCTAATAATCTGCTGGGCACAGCCAATTTAAAATTATCCCAAGCTCTTCTTTTGGGGCAACCGTTTACTCAGATTCAGGCAAATGCGACTTATCGACAAGGAACTTTTTTCCTCCAAAATTTAACTCTCCGCTCAAAAAATGCTCTCTTGCAGGCAACGGGCAATGTTAATCAGGAGCTTTTTGTTAACATTCAAACTCAAGCTGAAGGAATCAAACTGGCTGGTCAGGGCGTACTCGGAAAAATGGAGGCCCTGATTAATTCTTTCCGCGGGGATCTTAGTTTTAAGCTTGACGAACGCTTTTTAAAGTCACCACTAAAGAATATGCGGGCTTCCGGTCAAACCAGAATTTCCAACATCAAGCTTGGCGACCAGCAGGTTGAGCGGGCAGAAGGAAAAGTTAATTTAAACCTTGGCCAGTTAACCGTTAAGAATATCTCGCTAGCCCAAAACAATTCTCTTTTACATGTTAATGGCGTCACCGGATTGGGGGTGCCAACCAGCCTTGAGGTTGAGGGGACTAAAATTGAGCTGGCCGATTTAAAAATTTTAAACTACATACTACCATCCGCGGCTTTGAATCCAACCGGTCTGGCTAATCTTGACTTAATGATCAACGGTGAATTACCAGAAATCACCTCTCTTGATTCTCTCCTCGGCTTACAGGCAAAGGGAGAAATCAGAATGACCGGGGTCAAAATTGCTGAAATCCCTGTCCTCACTGCTAAATTAGCTTTTGTCTGGCAAGAAAGAAAATTAACTCTTTCCCAAGCTTCTCTTCTTACCCTACATTCAAACCTTAATTTAAGCTATTATCATTTGGCTAATAATCAAATTACTGGCACTTTAAAAGGGCTTTTAGACTTAACCGAATTTCAACAACTAACTAAGATTTATGGTCGACTAGACGGTCAAATCGGCCTTAATTTAGATTTTAACGGGGCGGCATCTAATCCACAACTAGCGGCCGGTTTTTGGTTCCATAATTTCCGTTTTAATACCCTCAATCTTGATCGGATTGAAGGCAGCGCTGCTTTTGTTGATCACAAATTAAGCACTATCCAACCGTGGTTAATTCAAAGTGATGCCAATCGTTTCTCAGTTACCGGGGAAGTTGATTTCACCGCCCTAACGAAAGGTCAGCCGGAAGAAATTGCCCTTAATCTCAGCCTTAAGGTGATCAATTCTGACCTCGCCTCAGCGCTGATTCTGGGTAAGAAGATCGAAGGTGAAGTCGCCCGTAAAATCTTTAGTCCGACTAACAACGGCAAGACAACCATTGTGCTGGGTGAAGTAACCTTCCCCTCGGCTAATCTATTTGCCCAAAATGGTCACTATAACTTATATCGTCAGGAGAAAAAAACAACCGGCTTTCTGGAAAGCTGGGGGAAATATTTTAACTATCCTGCCGCGGTTGAAGCTGGTAACCCTGCCCAGGATTTCGGTGGCCAGTTATCGGGTGACCTAGTACTATCTGGCCCGGTCAAGTCTTTAAAGGGCGGCGCCAAACTGGAACTTAATCGCGGCCACTATCGCGATTTCACTTTTGAACAAGGAAAAGCGGAAGCCGTTTTACTTGACAATCAATTAATCGTGAAAAAACTTTCAGTTGAGAAAAATGGCGGCCGCCTTGCCGCCCAGGGAGCGATTGGTTTTGCTGGTCAGGTTGACCTGGCCGTTACTGGTCAAAACTTCCCGCTTGATTTTTTTAAAACTTTCTTTAAAAAACCATTTACCGGGACGTTCAATTTTATCAGCTCAATAAAAGGTTCATTAGCCAATCCTGATTTTACCATTCAGGCCGCTGGTAATAATGTTAATTTTGCCGAAGTTGGCTTTGAGCGGTTTAATCTGTCTCTTAGCAAAAATAAGAGCTTGCTTAAGCTTACAGATATAACTCTTTTTGACCGCGGCCAACCGTCGAACGTTTCCGGCTCACTTGACCTTGCAGAAAAAGGCGAGATCAATCTAACCGCCAATTTGCAGAATAACGCCGTTGGCTTATTTAATCTTTTAACTGACGATGTTAAATGGCGGCAGGGAAACGCTCTGGCCAACTTAACCATCAATGGGCAGCTTGATCAGTTAAAGATCAGCGGCAGTCTTGAGGTCAATAACAGCGTAATTTATGTTAAAGCAATCGATGGCGAGGTCAAACAGTTGACCGGTTCAGCCGAAATTAAAAATAGCGACGTCGTTATTCCCAGCCTCACTGGCGTTTGGCAAGGAAAAACTTCACATAACTATCCAAACCAGATTGCCCTGGCTGGCACTGTTGGTTTACAAAAACTGCTCGCCCCTGACGGCAGTGTTGCGCTTAATTTTTCTCTTAGTCCCACTTGGTTTTACCTGGAATTACCCAACATCTATTCTGGCGCACTCAGAATTGACAGTGCCCATCTCTTTGGCCGATTAGCGCTAGATTACTCAAGCGGGCCCACTCTTACTGCCCAGGCTAAAGTCGAAAACGCCCTCATCACCCTTGCCCGCCAGCCAGGCGGTGATCGTAAACCCTTGCCGCTTAATCTTGATTTGACCGTTGACCTTAGCAAAAATGTCTATGCTGTCTTAGGCGACGTAACCACTCTTGATCTTAGCAATATTTTTATGAATCTGGAAATCAGCAGCCCGCAATTTTTAATCGGTGGTACACTCGCTTCACCGTCGTTAAAAGGAAAACTCCTGCTGGGCCGCGGTACGGTTAACATTTTTAATCGGGAATTTTCGCTCCTCAATGCCGAACAACAAAAGAGCTACTTTCCTTACCAGGCGGAAAAAGTTGGTGACAATACCGCCTTCTTTAGTGGCGGCGAAGGGGTTGAAGGTGTGTTGCCGGAAATATCTTTAGTGGCGAAAGTTGACGTCGAAAACGATGAACTGGACAGCACCAAGCAACCGCTCAAGAAAAAAGTGACCATCCTCTCTCGTCTGCAAGGCGTTATTGGCGCCAGCGATCAAGCTCGTGGTTTAAAAATCTCTTTTGCCAGCTTCACTGAAGATACCAATAAAATCCCGCTGGAAATTGTCCCCGCCAATTACAGCGACCAGGAGATTAAAGTAATGCTGCTCCCCGATTTTCTTAAATCCTTAACCGGAATCAACCACGGAACCAACACTAATCAAACTAGCACTAACGCGGTTATTGCCGACTATATCAGTAGTCGAATTCAAACGGTCGTCTTTCGTGGGCTAGAGCGTCAACTCGAACAGAAACTGGGGTTAGAAAATTTACGGCTTGAATATAATTTTGGCAAAGATGTTCGCCAGGCAATGGGCGTGGGTGATCGCCATTTAGTCGAAAACGAACAACCGGATTGGCGGATTGGTTTTGTTAAAGGGTTCTTTGATAAATTGTATTTAGAAATGAATTTTGCCCAATTAGCCACCAGTGTTAATAACATGCCTATTCGGCAAACTTTTAACTATCAATTGACCTATAAATTAAGTCCGATTTGGTCTATAATGTATTATCGGGAACCGATTACGCCACAGGATTTGGCGACCGGTTATCAAAAGATAACTCTGAAAGCCGGTTTTTCATTCTGGTAAATTAATTTATGAAGAAGATTTTTGCTTTTTATCTCTTTTTGCTTTTTTGTTTTGCGGTTGGAGGTTGGCGGTTGGAGGTTTCTCCTGCCGAAGCCCAGGCTTTCAAAACTTTACCTAAGGTTAAGGGAACAGCTCAGCTTTCCCCCTTAATTACCGGCATTGAGATCAAAGGAAATATTATTACTCCGGAAAAAGAGATAATGGATGTTATTTTTAGTCGGGTCGGAGATAGCCTGGTTCAGGAAAAAATCAATAGCGATCAGAAAGCGGTTTACGGCCTCGGTTATTTTTCTGATGTCTCTGTTACCTTTGAAGCCCAAGCTGGAGGGACTAAAGTTATCTTTCTCGTGGTCGAAAACCCGCAGGTTAAAGAAATTATTTTTCAAGGCAATACCGTCTATAGTTCAGCTGAATTACGTTCTCTGATCTCGGTTAAAGTTGGTTCACTCCTTAATTTTAAAAATCTCCAAACCGACATTGATAAAGTCAACACTAAATATAAAACCGCCGGTTATATGCTAGCGCGAGTCACCGATGTTGATACTGACCCAAAAACCGGGATTTTGCGATTTAAAATTATTGAAGGTCAGGTCGAAGCAATTACCCTGGATGGCAATGATGCCACCCAGGACTATGTTATCTTGCGTGAGCTCGACACAAAACCAGGGGGCGTTATCAATGAAAAAACGTTAAAGAATGATCTGCGCCGCGTTTTTAATCTTGGTTTTTTCTCCGAAGTCACCCCTGATTTTCAACCTGGCACCAGCCCGGACAAAATTGTCATTGTTTTAAAAACTAAAGAGACCAGAACCAGCACCATTAATTTTGGTGGTGGTTACGGTGAGCGTGAAGGCTGGTTTGGTTTCCTTGATTTATCAATTAATAACTTGATGGGAACTGCTCAAGGGTTAATGATCCGCGGACAGACTGGGCAGGAACTTTCAACTTATCAATTTAAATACTCCAATCCCTGGCTTTTCCCAGATAAATTAGGTAAACGAGCGGCTTTTTCTTTTCGCCGCTGGTTAACGATTGGCCGCGATATTTATCAGGTTGATGAAGATGCTGTCTACAACGGTTTCGATCTCTCCCTTGGTCGTCCCTGGCTAGGTGATTTCTCTACTGCCTGGACCCTGGGCAGTGAAGTTGTTTCACCACACGGCCAATCATCGTTTGAAGCTTATCAATCCGACACAGTTGGCTTTACTGTTTCCTACGATACTCGTGATTTCTGGCTCAATCCTAAAGAAGGAAGCTATCATTCATTGGCCTTAAAACAAGGCTGGAAGCATCAACCCGGCTCAACCGGTGGTTTCTTTAAAATCAGCCCAGATTTTAACCGTTTTACCCCAGTACTGGAAAATCAGGTTCTGGCCGCCCATCTTGGTTTAGGAATCGGTTTTGGCGATGTCCCTTCCGGTGAACAATATTGGGCCGGTGGTGCCAATTCTGTCCGCGGTTATTATCCCTCGGAAGTAAAAAAAGGCAATCGCAAACTAATCGCCAACGTTGAATACCGCTTAAACTTTAACGAGATGTTCCAAGGCGTCTTTTTCTATGACTGGGGTAATGCCTGGAATAGTGGCCCACCTGATTTTGCCAATTTCATTTCCGGCTGGGGGCCTGGCGTTAGAGTCAATACTCCGCTTGGTCCAATTCGCTTAGACTGGGGTGTCCCTAGCAGTAAAACCTTCAGCGAAGGTGTCATGCATTTCTCCATTGGACAAGCGTTTTAACCTATATTTAACTGAACTGCTGAAGTGGAACGAAAAGTTTAACCTGACTGCCATCACTGATCCGGTCGAAATTGAGCTCAAGCATTTTGCTGATTCACTTGCCCTCCTTGATATTTTCAAACTAACAACCGAATCAGTAATTGATCTTGGTACTGGCGCCGGCTTTCCTGGACTACCGCTTAAACTTGTTTGTCCAAAAATTAAATTAACCCTGGTTGAGGCAACGGGTAAAAAATGTCAATTTTTAAAACAGCTGGTTGACCTCTGCAAATTAACAGAGGTTGAAATAATTAACGGCCGGGCCGAAGAGGTGGTCAAAGAGCGGCGCGAACAATTTGATCTCGCAGTTGCGAGAGCGGTAGCTGAAATGAGAGTTTTAGCTGAGTACGCTCTCCCTTTTGTTAAGGTCGGCGGCACTTTTGTCGCCTATAAAGAAGCCGCTGTTGAGGCAGAAGTCGCCGCCGCCGCTAACGCCATTAAAGAGTTGGGTGGCAGAAATGTTGAGATCAAAAAAGTTGCCTTACCAAATTCCACGCTGCTTCGTTCCCTGGTTGTGGTTGCTAAAACCACTCCGACTCCGCTAAAATATCCCCGGCGGGTCGGTTTGGCCGCCAAACGACCGTTATGAAAAAACAACTAACATTATTATTTATCCTTTTTTTCACTGTCACCGCTTTCGCCGTTGAAGTGGCTCCTCGTAAAACTTTTAACGATGTTCGCTGGGGTTACTGGGCCAAACGACCAATCGAAGTTTTAGCCGGCTTGGATATTATCAACGGCTACCCCAACGGTAACTATCAACCGGAACAAATTGTGACCCGCGCCGAGCTAACTGCCATTTTGGTCCGAGCCAGGCTTGGCCGCTTAACTGAAAGAAGCTTCCCCTCTTTTCGTGATGTCTCAACCAAACATTGGGCTGCTCCGTATATTGACCGAGCAGTCGAATTAGAGTGGATTAAAGGTTTGCCCAGTGGCCGTTTCCAACCTAATCGCCCCGTTACTCGCGCTGAAGGAATCTATTTACTCGCCCGTTTTGACGAGTGGATCGATTTTGAGCTGGCAGAAAAACCTTATGCCGACATTTCGCTTAACTTCTGGGCAGCGCCATCGATTGCCACAGCGAAAACAAAAGGGTTGCTCTCTTATCTAGCTGATAAAAACTTTAAACCAACTACCCCTTTAACTCGCGCTGAAGTCGCCGAACTGTTAAGCAAAACGACCTTTATCAGCGCACTGGTCAATCCTCGCTGAACTATGCTATACTTATTAAACTATGCCTCTAGCCTACGCAGTAGTTAACCAAAAAGGCGGAGTCGGCAAGACCACCACTACAGTCAATTTGGCAGCTTACCTGGCCACTTTTGGCAAAAAAATTCTTTTAGTTGATATCGACCCACAAAGTAATGCCTCAGTCGGTCTTGGCGTTGACCGGAGTAAAATTGAACGCTGTTTATACGACGTTATTGTCGATGGAGCACCAGTCAACGAAGTCATTATTAAAAGTTCAATTGGCAATCTTGATGTCCTCCCTTCTACTCCCAAATTAGCTGGGGCCGAGGTCGAACTGGTCGCACTTGAAGGACGGGAACATCGCCTGAAACAGGCTTTAAACTCTCTTGGTGATCAGTACGAAATTATCATCATTGATTGTCCCCCCTCGCTCTCGCTTTTAACTGTTAACGCTCTGACCGCCGCCAACGAAGTGATTATCCCCATTCAAAGTGAATATTATGCTCTGGAAGGAATCAGTCAGTTGACCCATACTTTAGAATTGATCAGGGAAAATTTAAATCCCGAGTTAAAGATCCGAGGAATTGTTCTAACGATGTACGATCCGCGCACTCTCCTGTCTTCTCAAGTAGCTGAAGAGACCAGAAAATATTTTGGCAGCAAGGTTTTTACGACGGTAATTCCGCGTAATATCCGTCTGGCTGAAGCCCCCAGCTTCGGCCAGCCAATTATCTTTTATGATCCTGGCTCAAAAGGAGCGGAAGCATACGAAAATCTTTGTCGGGAGGTATTAGGCGATGTCAACTAATAAACGTGGTTTAGGTAAAGGATTAGGCGCTTTGATCCCGCAAGGTTCGGTTTTTGTCGGCGGTCGGACAATTGTTAATTTGGACATTGCCAAAATTGTCCCTAACCCGCGTCAGCCAAGGAGTGAATTTACCAAAGAAAATCTGCACGATTTGGCCAACTCGATTAAAGAACAGGGGGTAATTGAACCAATTTTAACCAGACAGCGCGATGGTAAATACGAATTGGTTGCCGGTGAACGCCGCTTTCGCGCGGCTAAAATGGCTGGCCTGGCGATGATCCCGGCGATTGTCAAAGAATTTACCGACGAGCAGTCGCTGGAGCTCGCCCTGATCGAAAATTTACAGCGCGAAGATTTAAATCCGCTGGACGAAGCCGAGGGTTACGCCCGACTAATTAAAGAATTCAATTTGACCCAGGAACAGGTCGCTAAAAAAGTGAGCAAAGAGCGCTCAACCGTCGCCAACATGCTTCGCCTTCTAACCTTGCCGGACAAAATCAAACGCAGTTTAGCAGTGCGAGAGATCGGTGTTGGTCACGCCCGCGCTTTGCTGGCGCTTGATAGTATTGATAAACAGTTGGAACTATGGGAGCAGATCGTTAAAAACAGTTTAAATGTTCGCGACGTGGAAGTTTTGACCCGCAGTGGAGAAAAGAGGATCAAGGCAACTCACAAACGTCCTTTAACCAGCAACACCGAATTAAATGCGCTCGTAGAACAATTAACGACTCATCTGGGAACCAAGGTCAAAATAATGGGCAATCAAAACCGCGGGCGCATTGAAGTTGAATATTTTTCCCGTGAAGATTTAGAACGATTACTTGATTTAATGACCGGCGGACAATTCAAACAGCCAGCGCCGTTTATGATGGCCGCGGCGCCAAATTCTTTTATTCAGTCGGAAGCGCCAACTCAGATCCAATAATCAACGGCTTCTGAGCCCTGGAGTAGCAGCTCTAGTTGGGGTTCCTTTTGTAACTGAATATGTTTGAATCGCATCATATAGAGCAACTAAGCATTCATGCCAATTCGGGAAGCGGCTTTCTGGCTCTTTACCAAGCATCCGATGAACTGCTACCGTAACATTATTAGGCACACGAAGTTCTGGCCAGGAAGAGATAGGCACCGGTTTTTCTGTTAATACCCTTACTAGGTAATCATTAGCAGTTTCCTCCCCATTCATAAATCTAGTATCATCGATAGGAAGTTTGCCTGTAATCATCTCATATAAAATTACTCCAAGTGCATATTGGTCCACGCGCCAATCCATTGGGGCACCTCGTGCTTGCTCTGGTGCCATGTATTGTGGTGTCCCCATAACTGTTCCCACTTTCGTTAGCCTTTCTACCGGCCCCGCACCTGTAAAAACAGCCTGTCTAGCTAAGCCAAAATCAACTATTTTTGTTGTAACAGGATCTCCATTATGACTAATAATAAAAACATTATCTGGCTTCATATCTCGGTGAATAATGTTGCTTCTGAAGACTTCACTTAATGTCTCCCCCATGTTATAAGCATAGTTTAAGGCCTCATCTATTGGCAATCTTTTGCCAGGGTATGATTCAACATGATGCGTTAGAGTTTTCCCTTCAACATATTCCATTTCAATATAAGGAACTTCTTCTGGAACTAATTGAGGAGCCCTTCGACATCTCTGAAAAGTCTCAGGATCACAAATGCGTAACATATCAAGGTAAACACTTTTTGTAATCTTCCCTAAACTAAAAAAACGGACTACTCCAGGATGGTTCACTCTTACCATTGCTTTTGCTTCAGCAATAAATCTTTCCAGTCCCTCAATATTTCCTAATAAATCAAGTTGTGGAACTTTCCAAACTACCATTGTTTCCATATTTTCTGCCCAAACCAATAATGCTTTTGCCATCCCCCCTTCACCCAATAATCTTTGGAACTTTCTTGCCTCTGCTAAATACAATTCACCATCTTGTACAAATTCAGAAAGTTTATGCCCAGCCATTAAAACTCCAGTTTCTAATCTAGCATATTTCACTTCTGCATCAGTCGCCTTTTGTGTTGCCTCACTTAGCTGTGCCTCTAGCGACGCCAATTGAATTTGCCCTTCTTCTCTTTCTCTTCTTAACCCAGCCCGATCAAAACGAAGTCCCAACCCATTGGCGCCAAGATTTGTTAGTATTCCAGGAATTGCAAGATGAAGGACAAATTCTAATAGCGTTGGATTACTGGTTGTACCGACCAGAAAGCCAACTGAAGAACCAACCGCTAACACGGAAGCCGCCAGCCTTAACATTAATCGTTGAGAGGCCGACCGCCCAACACCTCTCGTTTCTAAAGCTCTAATTATCCCTAGTTCAACCACTAAAAGCCTCCCGCATAAACTGTTTGGATCATTGGCGTTAAGCGTGGATTCCCCCAACCTAAGATCAGGCCGGGGACAATCCCCCCTCTTTCTGTTGCACTACTCCAACCGCCAACAAGCGAAACCCCAACCTGAAAACCACTAACCGGCTGCCAGATAACAGCGGCTTGGCCGCTAACCTGATGTTCTACCTCTTCCGTTGCGCCGGAATAAAGTAAACTATATCTCACCTGACCATTGACACCAAAGCGCGCAAGCCCACGACCATCATGAAAATAACTTGTCCTAACTCCCCCATATCCACCAACTTCGTAGCTGCCACGACTTGCTCCGCCAATAATACCTAAAAATGGAGCAAGCAAATCGTCAAGAAAACTGCGGCTTGCCCCAAGCGCCCCTAAATGTCTCCCTTGATCACTGGCCGAATCATAATTGTAAGTATAAGTTCCTTGTGTCACCCAGTCACCGTGGCGCCATTGAATCACTCCGGTATCTTGAGCGTCACGTGAAATCCCAAAATCAGCAAATGACTGCATGTCAATTAGACCCCGAAAATAAGCTAAAAGAGAATCATGCTCTGATAAACGGAGCCAACCAGCTGCTTCACCAGAAAGTTGGGGCGCTACCGGTTGACCAGTAAAACTAACATCAGCTGCTGGAATAACACTAACACTATAATCAAGCCGCCGTGGTTGTGGCGGTGGGGGTGGTGAAACAACTTGAGGTTCAGGTGGAACGAACTCGGCATAAGTATTACAAAGCCGCTCCATTTGGGCTCGATCAGTCACCCGTCCTAAAACCGCACCGACATCGCTGACCGAAATTTGTGGTGCAGTCCAATTAATCTGGCCAATATTAATCGCGGTTCGTAGTCCATCGTCATGAAGATGCGCCATCAACCCGCTGCGGCCATCTGACCCGACTAAAATATTTTGGATGTTATAGCGAAAAGAGCGGTCTTCAGCATAAGTCACCCCACCTGCCAATGAATGATCCCCGCCAGTTAGCGCTTGTCTAAATCCAGTTAAAAATTGAGTATAAATACGTAACGCTTCTCTTAAGCGAACTAAATCACCGTTATTGGCCGGGTTTTGTTGTCCCTCAAGTTGCGCTATCACAGCTTGCACAATTCTTTCAAATGGGAGTGCCGTCGCGGCTATTCCGGTTCGAGTTGTAAGTTCAGTTGTAACTTGCCCCCATACTGCCCAAGTTTCAGGACGTAGAGCCCCTGTTTCTCCCGGTTGACCAATTATCCCTCTAATTTGACTGCTTACTTCCAGTGATTGCTGAAGTGCTGTCAGCGCCCAACCAATTTCTGACAAAGTTTGAATATCTTCTCCGGTTGGAGTAGCCGCAGCCGGCATAACTGTTCCTGATGGAACCGGCCTGATCGCTACATCACTTTCTGCGCAAATTTCATAAACTCCCATTATATTTCCTCCTTAGGGTAATGGAATAACAACATTCGGCGTTGGGGTTGGCGGTGTCGTTATCCGTGGGCCAGCATCTCTCTCCTCATGATGCCCAGTCGGTCGCGGTCCACCATCTCGTCTGCGATGCCCACCATGTGGTCGCTCTGGCTCTGACCTCCCGGCATCATAATCAGCAGGGAAAATCATAACTCCGCTAGCGTCAGGTTGCTCAGCATCTGGTTGTCCCGCATCAGGCTGTCTAACAACCGGAGCAGGAGTCTGACCAGCATCAGCAATTGGCCTTGGTGTTTCTTGTGGTCCGGCAGCTGGGGCTGTTTCCCTACCACATAACAACTCTAGTGGAAAAGGCGCAGTTACTTGAACATCCTCACGAAGGAGGTTGTAAGGGCGAGGGTCACAATCCATCGGGGTTTCACACCTTCTTCCCATGCTTTCTTCCCCTTGTTGACGCAATTTGCCAATTTGAGCTTCTGTTGCTTCTCCCCCACAGATATATGTCACAGCTGCTGGCCAAGATCGTCCGGCCGCCTTTGGCACCACCACGGTTTGACTGCGGCCGCAACCGCCAAAAGCTAACGCTCCCATTACTACTAATCGACAAACCGTTCTAATATCCACACTTTAACTCCTTTACCCTAACTTATCGGGCTATAAATTGGGAAATTTCACTTTTTTTGACAATTTTGCTATAATACTCAATTATGGTTAGAGTTTTTCCCTTCGAAGGAATTCTTTACAACAAAAAGCTCTTAAAAAAGCTCGATAAGGTTTTTGCGCCGCCTTATGACGTTATTTCGCCGGAAGAACAGGATCAATTCTATAACGCCCATGATTTCAATTACATCCGTCTAATACTGGGCAAAGATTTTCCTGGCGACACCGATTACAACAATCGCTATGTCCGGGCAGCCGCTTTTCTTGACGGCTGGCTTCGGCACCAAGTCTTAATCAAAGACGAAAAGCCTGCTTTTTATGCTTACGAACAACGTTTTACTGTTAACGGTAAAAAATATTCCCGGATCGGTTTTATCGGCCTTCTGCGGCTGGAAGATATGGGGCGTGGCAAAGTTTTCCCGCATGAAGAGACCCATTCCAAAGCCAAAATCGACCGTCTGCAGATTATGCGGGCGACTTTTTCCAATCTAGAATGCATCTTTTCACTTTATAGTGATGAAAAAAATCGGGTTAACAAAATTTTGAAACGGGTTATGTCGCGCAAACCATATATTGAAGTGACTGATAAAGACCGGGTTACCCATCGTCTCTGGCGGGTCGAAAAAAAGTCCGCCATCGGTGCGATTATCAAAGAGATGCGCGATAAACCGGCGTTTATTGCCGACGGTCACCACCGCTACGAAGCTGCCATCCGTTTTAAAAATGAACTAAAAACCAAGAATACAAAATTCTCGGAAGACGAATCATACAATCATATAATGATGTACTTTACGCCGATTGAAGATAAAGGGCTGGTGGTCTTCCCAATCCACCGGGTATTGCATAAACTTAATTACTTTGAACCGGTTCATTTTGAGAAAGACCTGGAGCGCTTTTTTGAAGTCAAACAATTTAAAGCAAACAAAAAAGACGAAGCTAAAATGGCAAAAAAACTGCTTAACCTGATGGCAAAAGCACAGCCGGCCCAACATCTTTTTACTATGTATCTAGGGAACGGCCACTTCGCTCTCCTGTCACTTAAAGATGAGGAGCTGGTCGAAGAATTGGTTGCTGAAGAAAAACCGAAAGCGTGGAAACGGCTCGACACCACCATCCTCCACTACACTGTTTTTGATAACATTCTCAACATCGCTTTGGAAATTGAAGAAAAAGTAATTTATGTTAAAGATCCACTGGCAGCGTTAAAATTAGTCGATGAGAAGAAAGCGCAAGTCGCTTTTTTATTAAACCCGACTAAAATTGAAGAAATCACTACCATTGCGAGCAAACTCGAAAAAATGCCCCAGAAATCAACTTACTTTTGGCCCAAACTTCTCTCGGGTCTCGTCTTAAACAAAATCGTCCATGGGGAAAAAGTAAAACTTTAGCGCCCCCAGGTTGCCCCAGGGGCGCCTCAAGGCTTAGGCCGCTATTTTGCAAGCTGCCGCAAAAGTTTCGGCGAAATCGCCTAACTTATCCTGAAAAACCATAATCCGGCTTTTCTCAAACTTATCTTTATCAACCCGTTTGGATTCGGTGATAACCATATATTTATTACCATTGCTCGCTTCCCTAACGTTGACAAAATAAGTTCTTTGTCCCGCCTTAACTGATTCATTGAATAAATCGTTCTTCTCGTTCATTTTTTTCACCTCCTTTGTCTTTGACATTGCCAACTTACAAAACTCTTTCATAACTGATGATTCGCTCACGCAGCCACCCCCAGCGTAACCAAGCTTGTAGTTCATCTGATGGCATAAATATTTCACGGATGGAATTAAACGGCAGCTGGTACACTACTTTATACATCCCCCTCACCTCCTCTACGGTCTAGCGTCCGATATTGTGTCGCTTCAGCCAGATGTTTGGCTTGAATCTGCCCTGAATCGTCCAAATCAGCAATGGTTCTGGCAACTTTTAAGATCCGATCATAGGCGCGGCCGGAAAGTTGAAGGTGGATGATTGCAGATTTTAGCAAATCAGTCGCTTCTTTATCCAAGATGGCGCATTCCTTCATCTGTTTTGGTGTCATCCGGGCATTGCAAAATATTTCGCTCCCTTTAAAACGTTCTAACTGTTTCGCGCGTGCTTTTGCTACCCGTTCGCGAATTATTTTTGACGCTTCTCCATCAGGTTGTGACACTAATTCTTCCTTTTTTAGGCGTGGGACTTCCAGGTGAAGATCGATTCGGTCAAGCAGTGGTCCAGAGAGTTTCTGCCAGTAATTTTTAACTTTGTACGATGGGCAACTGCAGCTTTTCAGCGGGTCAAGATAATTTCCGCACGGACACGGATTCATTGCCGCGACCAGCATAAACTGGGCGGGATAAGTTAAGGTTGAATGAGCGCGCGAAATGGTGACTTTGGCATCTTCCAGTGGTTGCCGGAGAACTTCTAAAACACTCCGCTCAAACTCCGGGAATTCGTCGAGAAATAAAACGCCTAAGTGGGCCAGTGAAACTTCTCCAGGACGCGGGACCCGCCCGCCGCCGATGATGCCGATATCTGACGTGGTATGATGAGGCGAGCGAAATGGTCTGGTCGTAATCAATGCTCTTCTCCCACTAAGCAGTCCGGTGACGGAATAAAGTTTAGTAACTTCCAGCGCTTCAGTTAATGACAGGGGCGGCAAAATTGTCGGGAGTCGTCTGGCTAACATTGTTTTGCCAGATCCCGGAGAGCCAACCAGGAGCACGTTATGTCCACCGGCCGCCGCTACTTCCAACCCTCGTTTAACGTGCCCCTGGCCTTTGACGTCAGCAAAATCAACCCCAAAATCCGGCTCCGGCGGAAAAAGCGCTTTGCTATCAATCTGGTGCGGAATAATTGTTTTAATTCCGGCCAGATGATCAGCCGCCTCTTTTAAATTCTTAACTGGCAACACGGTTAACCCTTCAACCAACGCCGCTTCATCCGCATTTTCTTTAGCAACCATTATTTTATGCTGGCCGTTTTTCTTGAGCGCTAAACAGATCGGCAAAATCCCATTAACCCCGCGGACAGTGCCATCAAGAGAGAGTTCGCCGAGGATAAAATCACCATTTAAGGCAGTCGGCTTAATCTGTTCTGAAACGGCAAGCATCCCAAGCGCTATCGGCAGATCATAAAGCGGCCCCTCTTTTTTAGTGTCGGCTGGCGCCAGGTTGATAGTGAAATAGCCGGTTGGAAATTCAAAGCCGGAATTTTCGATCGCTGCCCTAACCCGATCACGCGATTCACGAACAGAGGCGTCTGGCAGCCCAACTATTGATTGGCCGGGGAGCCTTTTTTGGGCGTCAATTTCGACTTCAACTTTATAAGCTTCAAGACCTAAAATAGCGGCGGAATTTATTTTAACCAGCATCAGCTAACCTCAAACGCATTTTTATAATGCTCAATGGCTTGCGACCCATCCAGCTTCTTATATAATGTAATAACGTCAAAGCGACACGAGACGTTTTTGATTCTGTTTTTGTAAAGATAAGTTTCGGCGGCGTGGATTAAACCTTGTTTTTTAGCTTTTCTAACGGCTCCGGCGGGAGAACCATAACAGCGAAAGGAATAACTTTTGACTTCAACAAAAACGAGGCAATCTTTATCTTGAGCAATTAAATCGACTTCACCCTGTTGCGAACGAAAATTCCGTTCAATAATCCGAAACCCTTTTTGCGTGAGGAACCGCTCTGCTCTCTCTTCCCCTTTTCGCCCGTTGATGTAGCTCTCTAAACCCATGATACAGAGGAAGTAGCAAGGTTATTGCCAGGATTGGAGAACTCGAATTCATCTCTAATTATCCTTCACATATTCACGAATATATTTATTATATTAACGCGATAATTTGCGAATTCGTGACTGTAAATTAGTGATGTATTTGTGTTGTTCCCACTGTCGTATATACGACAGTGGGGGGTGATTACTTGACTACAATTGCCTGGACCGGGCACGCTTCAGCACAACCGCCGCTGCCGTCACAGGCTTCAGGTTTTACCAGTTTCGCAATCCCATCAACGATTTCCAAGGCTTGATGCGGACAGACGTCAACACAAATGCCGCAGCCAGTGCAAGTCCCAGCGTCAATAATCGCTTTTTTACCATCTCCCATTTCAAATCACCCCTTTCTTAAGGTGGAGCTCTTTTATTTTATCATTTTTTTCGGCTAATTTCTTGCCGGCCAAGGGATAGAAAACAATTAAGAGCAAAGCAACTGCTAATGCGATTAGTGGGTAGCCAACCATTAGTAATCGTAAACCATTAATAAATGCTCGCGGCTGAGTGTAAACATAAGGATTATACCCATAATTCATAAAGAGTGATCCGAGGCAAAAGGCCTCTAACGCTATGGCAAAACGGGTAATAAAAGCGTTGGCACCAAAAAATAAACCTTCCCGACGAGTGCCGGTCATCAGTTCATCTTCATCAATAATATCAGCCAGTAACAGGTCAACTACCAGCAGAAAACCGGAAAAACCAATCCCCAGGAAAAACGCCGCCAGCAAGGCCATTTCAAATGAAGCAACAAAATAGAGCGGAATAATAGTTAGCATTAAAATTACAATTGAAACAATATAGGCTATTTTTGCTCCGACTTTAATCACGACCCGCTGCCAGATAAAAAGCATAATTATCGCCGGTAAAAAGGCGGCCGCTAACAAAGCCGTGGTCCCGCCCGCTCCTTCATGTAATATATATTTAGAAAAAAACGGGATTGAAGCTAAAATCAAAACAAAAGTAAACTGGATAAACAGATTGGAAAAGACAAAAGTTAAAAACGAGCGATTATCCAAAGTTGCTTTAAAAGAGCTAAAAAGAGGGAGTTGTTTTTCTCGGCTGTATTCCGGATCCTCGTGACTCCCCCATAAAGCAATGAGAATAGATAAAGTGATAATCAATCCATAAATCGCTCCCAGCCAACCCCAACCAAGTGAACTGTAGATTAGCGGCGGCAGTGAAATCCCAAAAATAATCCCGATTAAACCAAAACTTTGGCGGCGGGCGTTAACCTGAGAGCGTTTTTCCAGGGTTGGAAACATTTCCGGGAAAAGAGCGGCCCAATTGATCATCGTCAAAGTAAAAACGGCGTCAAACAAACAGATCATCGCCAAGAAATAGATAAACAAAAGCGGAACTTGGTTAAAATCGCGAAATGGCGGCACCCAAAGTAAAAAATAAAGTAAACCAAAGGGGATAGCGCCGATGGCTAGATAAGGGGTACGGCGGCCCCAGCGAGAATGGGTGTGATCTGAAATATAACCGAGCAGCGGATCATTGATTGCGTTCCAAATACCATAGATGGCCATGGCGGCAACGGCTAAATAAGGCGGCAATTTGACAATGTCGACGTAGAAAAAAATTAAATATGTCGCAAAAGTCTGATAAGAAAGAGCGGTAGCGATGGCACCAAGGCTATAAGCCAGCTCTTTTAATTTAGTCACTAGATATCGATTGCTTCCATCGGACACTGATCAACAATATCTTCAAGGCTGCAGCTCCCACATTCCTGTTTCGCCACGATCGCTTTCCCATCTTCGCTCAAAGCAAAAACTTCTGGGCAAAGTTCAATACAGAGCCCACAGCCAGAACAGAGCGCTTGGTCAATTACAATCATATCTTAGCCTCCTAAACCGAGTAGTTTTTTGATTTTTCCTTTATCAAAACCGATAACAATTGTTCCGTCGATCTCTATTACTGGGACCCCCATCTGTCCTGAGCGAGAGATCATTTCTTGCGCCGCCGACTGGCTGGCTGCCACATCAATATCAGTAAAAGCAATGTTATTTTCTTCTAGAAATTGCTTCACTACTTTACAATAAGGACAAGTTGGGGTGGAATACACTTTAACTTCCGCCATTATATATTACAAGCGCCCTTCTTCCAGTAAGCGGCGTTTTTCATGACGACGTTCACATTCTTCACAATTTTGCGGCTCAAAATATTCCTGTTTACAGGTTGGGCAGGCAAGAAAAAACTCTCCCTTATGTTTGTGCCAAGCTAATTGCGCGAAACAATTGGGGCAGGTTAGGCGTTTCCCTTCTCGAGCCTCTGCTGTTAACTCAATTGGATTTTCACAAATTGGACATTTATGCTGTTTTGCCGTCTTAGGCATCATTTAATTCCTTAATTAAGGTTTCCATTTCAAGCCCATGAACTTCGGCGGCTTGTTCAATTGTCTCGCCTTTGGCAATTACACAACCAAGGCAATGCATCCCTTTACTTAATAAAACAGGGGCAATTGCTGGCTTCAGTTTTAAAGCCTCGGCAATAGTCATCTCTTTGGTGATTTTCTTCTCCGCCATAGTATTTACATTTTATCAGCTCCGGGTGAAAATGCAAGAGGATTGACACCCTCTTATATTCGTGAAATAATAAAAATAGAGTTGGTTTAACCTGCAAAAACACCCCATGAAAAACTTTATTAACGAAACAGAGATCAACAAGCTGCTGGCTGAAGCAAAAACTGGGAAAGCTGACGTAATCATCCAAAAAGCCCTGAAGCTTAAAGGTTTAACCCCGGCTGAGACAGCCGTTTTGCTGCAGCTTGACGATCCAGCTGTAATTAAAAAACTTTTTCAGGCCGCCCGCCAGGTTAAAGAGACTATTTATGGCCGACGACTGGTGATTTTTGCCCCACTCTATATCACCAATTATTGTGTCAACAACTGCCTTTATTGTGGTTTTCGCTGTTCCAACCGGCAACTAAAACGAAAACGCCTGACGCAAGCCGAAATCGCAGCCGAAGTTAAAATATTGGAAAACCAGGGGCATAAACGGATTTTGCTCGAAGCTGGGGAAGATTCCAAAGCTGGGATTGACTATCTGGAAGAGTCGCTGAAAACAATTTATCAGACAAAATATCGTCGGGGAGAAATCAGACGGGTAAATGTTAACGCCGCCGCGTTGTCGGTTAGAAACTTTCGCCGGTTAAAGCGAACTAAAATTGGGACCTACCAATTATTTCAGGAAACCTATCATCAAAAAACTTATGAACAGCTGCATTTGTCCGGCCCGAAAGCTGATTACTTGTATCATTTATTTGCCATGCATCGCGCCCAGGAAGCAGGAATTGATGATGTTGGGCTTGGAGTTCTATTTGGCCTTTACGACTATAGATTTGAGGTTTTAGCGCTCCTCTTTCACGCTTTGGAGTTGGAAAAAAAGTTTGGTGTTGGTCCACATACCATTTCTGTCCCAAGAATTGAGCCGGCAGCCAACTCTCCGCTAACAATCGCTCCACCCGCACCAGTTTCAGATGATGATTTTAAAAAGATCGTTGCTATTTTGCGGCTGGCTGTCCCCTACACCGGACTGATTCTTTCCACCCGCGAATCAGCCAAGATGAGAAATGAAGTGATTGGGCTCGGAATTTCCCAAATTAGCGCCGGTTCTTCGACCGTTCCTGGTGGTTACAAAAAATCGTCAGCAAAAAAGAAGGTTAGCGGCCAATTTTCCATTAGTGATAACCGAACATTAGCTGAAGTTATTAGTGATATTGCCAAACTTGGTTACAGTCCAAGTTTCTGCACCGCCTGCTATCGCCTTGGCCGGGTCGGCGCCGACTTTATGGCTATGGCCAAGCCAGGTTTGATCAAAAACTTCTGCCTTCCCAATGCTCTGCTGACTTTTAAAGAGTATCTCCTTGATTATGGCGACAAAGCGACTAGAAAATTAGGCAACAAAGTAATTCGCAAAGGATTAAAATCAATTAAAAATAAAAAAGCGTTTCTGGCCAAGTTAGCCCGCCTGGAAGCCGGCAAACGGGATCTCTACTATTAATATAATGCCCAGCTTCAGCTTTCAAATCCACCCCAAGCGGATTTACTCACCGAAGCCAGGCAGTTTTTAATTCGCCCCGAAGTTTTACCGGGGACAGGAATAAGCCCTGGACTTAATTTCGCGCGCTCCGCATCTCCGTAAAGATGCGGACTCTGGCAGTTTTAAGTATTCGACAAGGCGAACCACGTTGTTGTTGTAACGATTGTCAGGGTTGTTGTTGCGGTTCGCGTTGCGCAAGGAACACAGGATTTTATTGGCTTATCCCTCCTAAATTATACACCAACAAAATTTTCTGTCTTAAGTAAAATAAATCAGCATGGATCGCATAGCCAAGCCAACTTTTAGAGGTAATTACTTTGGGTCCTTCCATAATTTTTGTCCGCCGGCCGCCCCACCCCTTAAAGGGTAAAAGAATAAAGTGTAATTTTTAGTCCTCGACAAGGCGAACCACGCCGCCGTAGTAACGACCGTCAGGGCTGCGGCTGCGGCTCGCGACGCGCAAGGAACACCAATTAAACTGATCGCTCCCACGGCTAGTTTCCACTAAAAACCAATTGTCTCCTTTAAGTTGAGCCTTTACATCAGTTGGCAAAGCTTCAAATTCAGCACCGGTCATAAATCTAAACCTTCTGCCTTCTTTATTCGCCGCTTCAATATACCTTCTTGCATCAGCCACATTTGTACAAACTAAAGATACACTAGACGGTTCTCTTAAGCGCAATTGAAGCTCATCAGCATTATGCCCGCTGACATCTTCTGGCCTTAGAAATTGTGCAGCTTCTATCCCTGTTAATTCTCCGACCATTATCCTCTTATAAGTCTGCCCCGCAATATCAAGCATCGGCGGGAAAATTTTCTGGGGCTGGCGGGGATTGGCAACCTCGAACAGAGCATCCATTTCGGCAGCTTTAGCATCAATCTCAGACGGAGTAAACATAATCACAGAAGGATCCATTAATAATCCAAGAGGAGTGCGGACTTCGATATTGGCTGACGGGATCAACTTCCTCAACTCTGGTGTCGAATCAAATAGCTTTGCGGCTTTCACAATGTAGCCGGTTGTTGGGTCAATCACCCTTACCGCCAAAGACCTTCCTCTCAAAGCCTCATTCCTTGATACCTGTTCTAAAACCGTTAGTCGTCGTATTCCTTCAACTATCATCTTTATCACTTATCCTTTTTCCTTTTCTTTTTGACTCTGTGCCTTAATCCCGTTGTAATATTATCCATAGGTTTATTGGGAAATTTCACTTTTTTGGGAAATTGTTTTAGGAAGAAAGTGATTTAGACATGGTGTTGGTTTCTGAAAAATTCATTGGTCGTAAATTCATCTACCGAATGGGTGATTTTCTTAAAACTTTTGACTTTCCAAAACACATTGATGCGTTATGCTATACTCCAGAGGAATTTGAAAAGAAAAAGAAAGAAATTGGTATTGTTCGTGAAGCAATAGAAAATGGTGAGAAAATAATTTAATCCCGGCCAGCGCGATCTTTATTTTTAACCCACTACCAGATTTTAACTCGCTTATTTTTCGGTTCGAGGTTAAACGCAGCGTAAAATTCTGGCAAATTAGTTAAAGAACCGTTCACCCGATACTTCGGTGGCGAGTGGGGATCAACTTTAATCAACATCTTGGCCCGTTCTGGTCGAACATTGATCGCCCAGACGGTAGCAAAAGAGAGAAAGAAGCGCTGCTCCGGTGTTAACCCGTCAATTAAAACGACTTTTTTCGGATTTAAAGTTTTTTCCAGTGCATCATAAGCAATATTTAGCCCACCAAGATCGGCAATGTTTTCACCTAAGGTTAGTTCACCATTAAGTGGCAGCCCGGGGAACGGCTCATAACTATGATATTGAGTAACTAATCCTTGTGCTTTCTTTTTAAAGCGGGCGGCATCACCGATTGTCCACCAATCTTTTAGATCGCCCTTAGCGTCATATTTGCCCCCCTGGTCATCAAACCCATGTGTCATTTCATGACCAATGATTGCCCCAATCCCACCATAATTGACCGCCTTATCAGCCGCCGCATTAAAAAATGGCGGCTGTAAAATTCCGGCTGGGAAAGTCATTTCGTTTTTGGTCGGATCGTAGCAAGCGTTAACCGTTTGCGGTGACATGACCCATTCTTTTCGGTCAACCCGTCGGCCAACTTTTTTAATCGCCCGGTTTGATTCAAATTCAGCAATCCGGATTGCATTTTGGAGGTAAGAATCTCGGCTCAAGGTTAACTTTGAATAATCTTTCCATTTATCAGGGTAGCCGATTTTGAGTGTCATGGCAGCCAGTTTTCGCAGCGCCTGGCGTTTGGTTTTGGCCTCCATCCAGTCAAGTTTTTTGATCCGCTGGGCAAAGGCTTGTCTGATATTTTCAACCATGATCACGGCTTGACGCTTGGCGGTTGGCGGAAAATACTCTTTGACATAAAGTCGGCCAACCGCCTGATCAAGGCCACCGCTGACATTCCCTACTACCCTTTTCCAACGCGGCATTAGTTGCTTAGCCCCATTCATTATCCGCCCATAAAAGTTAAAATTCTCGGTGACAAAGGGGGTGCTTAAATAATCAGCATTCCCATTGACGACACAAAACTTAAGATAGGTTTTCCATTCATCTAAAGTTAAAGTCTTTAACAAAGGGCTGAGGCCAGAAAAGAAGTCTGGCTGGCCAACATTAAAAGCACCCGGATTTTTTAACCCCATACTGACAAAATACAACGGCCAGTTAAAATCAGGTGCAGTTTCCACCAGTTTTTTCAAATTCATCGGGTTATGGTTTTTGCGCGGGTCACGCAGCGCAACCTTATCCCACGATACTTTGGCCAAGGCGGTCTCAATTTTTAAGATTGTCGCCGCATCTTTGACCGCCAGCTCTTTTCCTTCTCCCATCAAGCTAAAAATATTCTCAACGTGCCCAAGATATTTTTCTCTGATCCGTTTGGTTTCGGGATCATCTTTTAAATAATAGTCACGGTCTGGCAAATTTAAGCCACCCTGGTCAAGTTGGGCAATATTATAGTCGCTATCAGCTGGATCGGCACCAACAGAGAAGTTAAACAAAGGGTTAGCTAATAGGCGATGAATCCTGGCCAGCGCGATCACCAACTCATCATAATTCTTAATCGCCGCAATTTTATTGAATTCTGCCTGCAGCGGTTTTACCCCTTCCTGATCAATTTTTTTCTCATCCATGCCGGTGGCGTAATAAGTACTGACCAACCTTTCAATCGGCCCCTTTTGGTCGGCGGCTTTTTCCATAATTTCTTGCAGGCGGTGCAAATTCTCTTCCGCTAAAATAGTGAAGCTCCCCCAACTGCTGTATTCATCTGGAATTGGGTTGGTTTTTAGCCAATTGCCCACCGCATAATGAAAAAAGTCTTCCCCAGGCTTAACAGTTTGATCAATATTTTGTAAATTTAATACAGTTGTTTTCATTTCAACTCCCCCTTTTACCTGACAACCAGCAATGAACAGGTTCAAAACCAAAATTAGCAAAACTCCCTTTCTCATAAATGAATTATAACGTGAATTTTTCCACCTGAACAGTCGATATTCCTATATGGATGCGTCATTATTAAATCGAGTAGCCAGAGAACTGCAAGCGGCCCAAGCTCGTTTTGTTCCGCCTAGCGAAGCTTTTGATCGTTGGCGCCCTTTCCCCACCGCTGGGCCTGGTGTTGCCATGCATTTGGCAACTGCTCCAGGAAATTTTATCTCCTTTTTACAAAGAAGTGGAATTCCTAGAGATCTTCATTTTGTTGATCTCGGTTCAGGTCTTGGTCTGGCCTGTTTTGCGGCCGCGGCTTATTTTGAACATGTCACCGGCATTGAAATTGACCCGGCAGTTGCAGCCGAAGCAGAAAAAGTTCGCGCTCAATTTGATGTTGTCTATTTCTTTATGCCGTTTTTTAAAAATTTTGAACAGTTAATGGGGGAAAAATTAAAAGAAGCAAGACCTGGAACGTATATTCTCTATCACCAATTTCCTCTACGCGCGTTAACCAATCGTCACTTTTTTCGACCCATTCCTATCGCCCATAATCCTTACTCTTTCCATTTATTTCAAAGGGTCTAATTTTCAGAAATAACCTGTGACTAAAATATCATCGCCGAGGCGGTCAAGATGGATATTTTTAAGCCGGGTGGCCTGAGAAGGAAGCACCACGCCTTTACCTTCAAAACAGGTTTTAGCGTCGCGGCCACCAAAGATTTTAGGGGCGATACAAAAATGAGCTTTATTGATTGCTTTTGCTTTGAGAAAAGAAGCGTTAACCTCTCCCCCACCTTCAACTAATAAACTGGCAATCTTCATTTCGCCCAGTTTTTTTAGCAGCGCCTTAATATCAATCTGACCATTTGGCGCCGGAAGAACAATGATTTCTGCTCCCTTTTTTTGTAAAGCCTTAACTCTTTGTTTTGGTGCTTTTAGTCCAACCGCAATAATTGTTTTCGCTTTACTAGTAGTTAAAACTTTAGCTTTAAGCGGGGTGCGGGCAAAAGAATCAAGGACAATTCTGACCGGATCTTTAACTTTTTCCACCCGGCGGACATCAAGACGGGGATCATCGATTAAAACGTTACCAATCCCAACCAGAATAGCATCATAAATATTACGCAAGTGATGGGCAAAACGGAGTGCCGCTGGCCCGGCAACCCAACGACTGGCTCCAATGCGTGTAGCTATTTTTCCATCAATGGTTATTGCTGTCTTTAGGCAGACAAATGGTTGGCGGTGGGTAATATAATAATTAAAAACTTCGTTTAGTTGCTGCGCTTCCTCTGCCATTAAACCGACTTCAACCTTTATCCCGTGCCTCTTTAACTTAGCAAAACCACGGCCATTAACCGAAGGATTGGGATCCTTCATCGACGTAACAACCCGTTTAATGCCAGCTTGAATGATTGCTTCGGTGCAGGGTGGATTATTTTTTTTCTCAAAGAAGCAGCACGGTTCAAGATTGAGATAGAGGGTTGCGCCGTGCGCTTCTTTCCCCGCTTTCTGGATCGCCCACGCTTCGGCGTGCGGGGTAGTCACTTCACCGTGATAACCCATCGAGATGATCCGCCCTTCTTTAACTAAAACCGCACCAACTAAAGGATCGGGCGAAGTCCTTCCTTCGGCTGATTTAGCCAAATCGTGGGCTTCGTGCATAAACCGGACATCGTCTTCGCTCCACATACGAGATTATTCTAACATATATCCGGCCTCTTCCAGCTTTTGCAATAGAGCCATCGGTGGCCGCCGGTAAGTCGTCTCAATCGGCGAAAAGAAATCAGCTTTTTGTCCTGTGATTGTCACTCCTCTGGCCAGATTGGCTAAAACTTTGTCCCTGGTTCTTCGGCTCGATCCCTCTAAAAATTTTGCTGGGTCGCGCCAGTTCCCAGCTGCTACTTCCTGTTCAACCTGTTCAACCAATTTCCCGCCGAAAAGATCATTTAAATTTTCTCTCAAAGAAACCAATCGTAAGTGAGGAGGCCCTTCACTAAATTCGGTTATAACATAAACGGCATGATATTCTTCAAATCGCTGTGGATCATTCAAGAGATCCTTTTGCTCTTCTCTAATCGAATGTCTTTCATAAGGAGCAATCCCTTCACCTTTTCTGCGCACTGGCAATCGCTCAATTACCCCCAATCGTCTCATCTGAACATAAATATTTTCCTTGCCGTACAAATTAATCGCCGCCCTCTTCCCCGCCAAGCTTTGGTCTTCCAATGGTCGGTAAAGTTCTTCGTCGCCAACCATTTCCCGCAAACACCAGGTCGTCCCTGATAAGCCTTTAGCGCGTAATTCTTCAAGAAAGAGAGTATCCAGAATATTTCTTAAATCAGCAACTGCTGAATTGTCTCGTTCGCCTGTTCCCCCTCCAGTCAAAAGATAACTGGCAACCGGATCGGCCGGGAGCCGCACAGCATCGGCGCGACCATAACCAATTTTCACAATCGCCGTTAAGACCAGTTCGTTTATATAACGCTCTAGCAGTGGATCGCTGGTCCCTAAATTTGGACCAACGACAATTTTATTATTGCTATCAACGGAGAGATAAAGCGTTCGTTCATCTCTTAAGTGAACTTCGACTCGTCGCCCAGTCGGGCTATCGGCCAATTCGATAGTAGCAACCAGCGGAGCCAAATAATCATGTTGGGTTAATTCGTAGCGCCCAATCGCCGCTCTTTTCGGTTTAAAACGGGTAATAATATCAGCCGCCAATCTTTCCCGGTTTCCTAGCTCAACTTGTTGGCTTTGGTATTCTGGGCAGGCAAGAAAACTAGACCGTAAAGCATTATAGGCCGCACTATTATTATCGACAAATAACTTTCTTTCCGTTGCTTCCAAAAGAGTTCTATATTTGGCTAATAAACCCCTAACTTTCCCATCAACCAATTGCTCAATTGCTAATGCTTTAATCGCCAAGATTTCCCAAATTAGCGGAACCATATTTTGCCGAGCTGGTTCAACCCCAGCATAAAATGAATCCGGCGAAATCATCACTATTCTTTGTCCCCGCTGCTCTTCGATCTGCACTCGATATTCCAGTTTGACATACTGACCAGGATTGAACAAAGCTGGAAAATAAAGCTCAATTGCCTTACTGCTGGGATCATACACTATCACTGCTTCGGCACTCTGACTAATTTCTCCTCCTCCAGTTGGCAATCGAGTATAGTCAACTGGTAGTAATAAGCAAAAACAATCCCCCACTGCAACATTTTCTTTAAGGCGATCAAGCATTTTTTCTCGCACATCATTGATTGCTCGGCGTAAATCTTTAAACGCGTTTCTAGGGCTTAAGCATATTTGGGTCATAAATTGACCGGTTAAATGAGGCGCTTTAGCGGTGAAAACATTTATTGTTTTTCTTTCCAGCACCTGTCGCTGTGTCTTAACAAACAGGGCCTGAATTTCTTCTCCAATAATACTGCTTCTTTCCGTCCTCGCTAGATCAAGAATGCCTGATCCGCGGGCAATATTTAAAGCCTTTTCCGGGTCCTCCGCTATAGCAATAGCAAATTGAGCATAGGTTAAAACAGCATCACTAGAACTTGGACGGCGAATCGCGATAGCTTCCCCAACTAAATCATGAAAACCAAATTCAACCAAATTAACAATCAATGTCCGAAATATCTCAACATCACAATAAAGATCTGTTTTTAAACAAGCTCTCGCTTCTCTAACCAAAAATTCAGCCAGAGGTTTGGCTGTCGCTACCGGCCAAATAAAATCGCGCTTTGCCCGAAACCAGCGGCAATAATTTAAATAATCCATCACCGCCTGTCCTTTTTCAAGGGTTTTATTGGTCTCTCTAAAACGACGTAAACAAAGTTGAATTACCTGTTCTCCTCGCTCTATACCAAAAACCGCCGCTATCATTCTTTCCCAGCTCTCAACTTCAGAAATAGAGCCAACTAAAGGGTCATTCTCAGCCAAATAGGTTTCAAGATGTCTCTTTATTGCCACGGCTTGTTCAGGTGGGCAAGCATTATGAAAAGTGATAACCGTCCCAGTCAGTTCGTTAAGCATCATCGCTCTTCTTTCTGGCGAGGTGTCTAACAAATTTATCAATTTCAATAATGACTCAACTTGAACACTACGATTTCCTTTCCTGCCGGCCAAATCAGCCAGTAAGCTAAAACTTGCGATAAGATTATCTCTAGGGGCCCCTGCGCATTTTTCTAATAAACGGACTGCTGGCAACAAACCAGCAAGATCTCCTCTCTGTTGCGCTTGTCTAATTCGCTCCAAATAAACACGAATTAAATCGTTCCTACTGCCTGGTCCCGAATCTCCAATTTTCATTTTTCTTATTCTCCTTAAACCTGGACTCCAGCTCTAATTGCTAAATTCTGTATAATAAAATCACTGCTGTGACCAAGATCGGTCAAACTTATGCCAATATGGGCCATATCAGCTAAATGTTTAATAATGCCTTCAGTTTGAAACATCCCCGTTCGGAGGTAAGCAACTATCAAGGGGATGGAAGGGCGGCTGCGCTGCGCCATAGCTGCAATGGCCAACCGTACTCTGTCCAATTGTTCTGGTGAATGAGCGCTTAAAAAGAGAAGATGGGCTTTGGCAATATGTTCGGCTACAATGGTATCAATTTGACTGCGTATGTTCGCTGACATCATTTCTATTAGCGGGGGATCAAGATTAAGGTCGATAATATTTCCTCGTTGGGCAGCAAATGCTAGTGCGGCATTCAGCGCATAATTCAACGAATAAAAAAGCGAATGCGGATTAAGCACTTGTTCATCAAAAAGCGGTGGCCGGATTTCAGAATGAGCAACCGACTCAATTCCCGGCTCCCCTTGAAGATGACGGGCAAAGCGACCTAATTGTCTGGCTTGGGCCTCATTCCACAGGGGAATAGACAGCTGTAATCGCTCAGCCACCCCATAACGCTCTACCCAAAATAGTCGACGCATTTCATCAATTACCTTATCAGCAGTGCGCCTCATTATTGCAACTTCTAAACGACCTTGCGCAATCATTTCGCTTCCACCGTTACGAATATCTTCTCCTAGTTCTGCGGCAGCATGCGCCGCTGACAATACACCCAAGGACGTTTGGCCAAGCATCCGTCTCACTTTTTCTGGATCAGCTTCTGCTAATTCATCAATCTGGAGAAAAGATCCAACCAATTCTCTTCCCAATATCCGCCGAGCAAATCTTTCTCGTTCATGCTCGGCTCGACTGGCTTGGAGCGCTTGAAAGCGCAGTCGCGCCAGTGGATTTTTTATTAACTCGGCAAAATCAAGATCCTGCTGATCATTGCCCAGCTCTAATTCAATATAACCGACCCCATCACTAATCAGTGTATCAATTGGCCGGGCAAAGCCGGCTTGATTGGCCCCAGTTAAACAAACGCCTAACATCGGATCAGCGATAAAAGCAATTTCTCGCGGGGTTACGCCGCGCGGTAAAAGAACATCTTTAAATGTCTGACTAAAAGATGGCCCTTTAACTACTACTGTTGCCAGCCAGGCTTGGGCTAAAGATTTGGTTAGCAGGATTTTTTCTCTGCGCTCTCCAACCTGTAATATTGCCTTTAACCAATCATCATTTAACCAGCGAAGTGGTGGCTGCTTAAACCTGCCTGAAGCATTATATGCATCAGAAAGCAATCCATCCTGGGCCACCCGCTGCATCTCTCTGGTCCTGATTTGAAAGCGAATTAATGTCCCATCAACAATTATGCCGGTATGAAGCGATTGATAATGGTTGATTTTGGGATCTTTAATGTAATCATGCCAGTAACGATCGATCGGGCTACCCAGCGAGTGAATTAGTCGAACCATTTCGTAGCATTCCGCTTCGGTGGCAACAACTACTTGCATCATCGCGACGTCAGACAACCGATGAGCTTCGGTTCTCCTCATTGCCGCGATCTGGTCAACTTCAAAGACCGTCCGCGGCTTAGCGGTCACTTCAATAAACCGGTTTTTTTGTCGACCTTTAAAAATTCTTTCAATTTGTTTTTTTATTGTCAATAATTTCTCTTGATTAGCCGCGATGGTTTTTTGGATAACTTGTTCTATTTCAGCATAACGCTCCGAATTCAACTTTCTTAAGGCAATATCGGAAAGGTGCCTAGCCGCTTTCATTAGACCACAGAGAACGCCAAGGGGAACGTAAAAATCGAGCGCTTCCGAACAGTTGCGTTCTCTAGATTCAGGTGTTAATTTTTCCGCATCTTCCAGGTTGACGCCACGATCAACCATTTTTATTCTTAAGGCGCGGATATCTCCTCTTAAGGCCTTAACAAACTTGTTAATATTCTCTTCACTGATTATTCTATCCTTCCCTAGTTGTTCAATTTTGGTAACCCCATCGACTAAATTAGCAACGGTCTGACCAAAACGCCGGCTAATAAAAGCTAAATCCACTTCGGTATCCTCGACAGTATCATGCAAAAGAGCGGCAATTAATTCTTCACTGTCACAAACGTGAAGTATTTCAACCTCCCGCTCAGCCACTGTGATCGGATGATCCGCGAAAGGTTTGCTTGGGTCATTTTTTCTCGTTACTCCTCGGTGTGCATAAAGACAAAGTCCCGCTGCTTCATAAAATCGGAGCCGGTCAAAACCAGCAGACTGCCCTCGCTCTCTGATTAAAGCTTCAATTTTGTCGGCTAAAACTGCGATCCGCGGATGAAAAGAAGATTGAAATAAATAATTTAAATAGAACTGTCGTTCAGCCGGGAGACGATGGGTTACTCCGTTTTTTACTGTCGTATAATATTTAATCCCAGCAATTGTGGTCATACGGAAAGTTTTCGGCTATTAGGACAGGAAATTTCAGAAAACAGCTGGATTTATTTTCATAAAAGTAATCTTGCGTAAAGATTTCGTTAAGAGGACAAAAACAACTGCTTTCTCGTAAATCAAATACGTAATTGCTTTATTAATGCAATGTCGTAGGCAATTTCTTCGTAAGGATGAGTCTGTTTTAAGGTCTGCAAGACAGCTGGTAAGTTTTTGGCCAAAACAATTGTTTCTAACCTTGCTTCTTTAACTTTATTGATTTTTCCAACTTTGCCAAAGTGTGGTTTTGCTCCAGCCAGTGGACGAAAAGTACCTGTGCCATAACTAATAAAAGTGCAATTGTCATAGCCCCCGATTCTCCCTGCTCCTGCTGCACAAATCGCCGCTCTAACTTTTGCTAGATAAGTAATGGGGATAAAGACAATTAGTTTATATTTTTGGGCTTTAGCCATAAATCAGTTGCGCAATTGTTTAATTGTTTTTTGATAATCATTAGCGTAGAAAATTGCCGAGCCAGCGACGAGAACATTAGCACCGGCTTTAATAACTTCTTTGGCGGTAATGAGATTTATTCCCCCATCAACCTCAATATCAACTGACAACTTACGACTAACGACTAACAACCTTAATTGTTTTATCTTATCCAAAACTTCCGGTATAAATTTTTGTCCTTCAAAGCCGGGATTAACTGACATTAAAAGGACCATGGCGACTTTATCTAAAACGGAAAAAACTTTTTCCACTGGCGTTGCCGGGTTAATGACGACGCCAGGTTTAACGTCATATTGCTTAATTAATTCAATGTCTTCGACCAAACTTTTTGCGGCTTCAACGTGAATTGTAATAATATCAGCGCCAGCTTTAGCAAAGTCAGGGATAAATTTTTCCGGATTTTCGATCATTAAGTGAACATCTAATGGCAGTTTTGTTACTTGGCGGCAGGCTTTAACAACCAATGGACCAATCGTAATATTGGGGACAAAATGCCCATCCATTACATCAATGTGGATTAAGTCCGCTCCAGCTTTTTCAACTTTTTTTATCTCTTCTTCCAAGTGACTAAAATCAGCCGATAATATTGACGGAGCGATTTTAACTACCACCATGGCAACAAGCCTCCCTTGCTCTTCTTTCCTTCTTCGTTAGACGGCAACTCCGCTGGAGGAACTTCTTTTAATTCCGGATTCTCTGGTTCATTTTCAATCGTACTAGAAATTGTTACGTTAACATAGCCAGGCGCAACCATATCTTCATCCGGCAAAGGAGCTTGGGTTAGCACAATCCCAGGATCAAGCTCTGGAGTATAATCATGTTGGACCTCTCCCAGTTGTAATCCTTTTACTGCTAAGACCGCCTCTACTTGAGTTATTGGTCGGCCTAAAAGATTAGGTGCGGCCACATGACGTTTGCCGGAACTGGTAATTAAATAAACCGTGCGCCCAATTTTCACCTTTCGCCCCGCCTCTGGTCGTTGTGAAACCACTTGTCCTTCAGCAAAACTAGTATCAAAGACCTGTCCTGAATGACGACTCTGCAAGCGTAATTCCGCCAAGAGCTTAAAAGCTCGTTCTAGTGGTTGACCGGTTAAATCAGGGACAACAACTTCAGGAATAGAGGAGAGATAAGTACCATAAATATATACGGCTGGCGCCGGTAACAGGAGGATGGCTAATATTAAAGGAGTAAATATTTTAGGTAGTGGCAAAAGGTTACGCCAGACAAGGAAACCGGTCACTAGAGCAACCGCGATGACAAAAAACAGATAAAATGTTGCCGATTCAATTAACACTTATAATTACCTACCATATAGAAACGCAAATACAAAACCCGAGATTAGCGCCAACAATAACAAGCCAGCTAGAATCCAATTACGATCTTTCTCTTTTCCCCAACGGAGCTTTTTTTGCCCGACCTCTGCCAAAAGCTCGCTCTCCGGTTTTATCTCTTCACCACCATATTCAGTCGCGGTGCTGTCAAAAATCATAACATATTCTTCGTTAGCTGGCTTCCTTACTAACAACTGCTTATGTTCTAAGCTAAAACAGAGGTCGGCCACGACAGAAAAACGTTGGAGCGGATCCCGCTCGGTCGCCTTCTTAATAATCTCTTTTAAATATCCAGGCAGTTTTTCAAGTGCCCCTTGATCAATGCCACTCTCGCCTCTTATGCGTTGTAAGCCGCCACCTAACCCTATGCTCAAGGTGGTTGATTTAATGCCTAATAATTCGGCTAAAATAATTCCTAATGAATAGATATCAGTTGCGGCTGCCGCCTTTTGCCCAGCCAATTCTTCTGGTGCCAGATAATTACTTTCTGACAATATTCTAAGCGCCTTTTGCGGCATTGCTTCTTTAATTTCACCTTCAATTATAAAATCAGTAACTCGGACAATCCCTTTTTTATCAAGAAAAATATTCTCTGGTTTTAACGCCCCGTGAATAATCCCTTTTTGGTGAATATTTTCCAGTAAGCGGCCGACTTGTTCAATAATCATCATCGCTTCTTCCTGGCTAAACTTGTGTCCTTCATTTATTAATTGGCGTAAAGTTTTCCCCTCGACATATTCCCGAACATAATAAAATCCCTGCCAACCATAATCGCCATCAATCAATTTGGCTAGATTTGGGTGGCTAAAAAGGGAGAGCTCTTTAACCTTCATCTTCATTTGGTTGATCAGTTGTGAATTAAGGGTGCCGCGCTTGTAGATTTTAATGATAACCGGTTTATTGCTGCCCAAAAAAGCGCCTTGATAAGTTACACTAAACGGATTGTCAGAAAGTTGTTCCCCGATCCGGTAACGGCTTTTTAAGAAGCGTTCCATGGTGAGAATTATAACTTAAAATAATTTTGGAAAAAAGTGAAATTTCGGCCAAAAAGTGTCGATAAATATCTGAGAGGAAAAGACCATGGAAGAAAAAAGAGTCGACCAAAACAATTACGATGCAGTTTCGATCAGCCAGCCTGGTCGCACAAAACGGGCTAACCATATTCAACCTGCCCTTTACATTGAATCCTCAAGAATCGAACGCCCCGGTCGCTTTATTGACCTTTTTGCCGATATGTTCCGCTGTGAAAACGTCGCTAAGAGGTATATCTAATGAATACCATGGATAATGCCAAAGTGATGAAGACTCTGGAAAAACAGGCTTTCCAAAATTACCTTGAAAAGCTCTCTAACGCCGATATGCACAAAGTTACTTTATTCACTATTTTTGTGCAAACTGGCGCACCCAACCTTTCTGATCCGGCCGCCTTCCTGATTGTTGATGATCTGAATAAGATTATCGGTTTAAATAGCGGTAGTTTCTTAAACTAAAATTTAGGGCCAAACCCAAAAGCCTCTTTAATCCGTTTAAAAAAATCATACCCTGGCAATCTAATAAACCGTGTTTTTAAGGCTGAGAGCTGGATTTTGACTGCTTGCCCCTCCTTTAGTGGCAGGAGCTGTTGGCCATCAGCAGTTAAAATTGTTGTCTTGCCCTTATTGAGCGTAACGGTAATCGGCCGTGCTAAAACAATCGAGCGGTTGGTAATCGTGTGGGGACAGATGGCAGATATTACAATGCTAGCTGAATCGGGTGTTAAAATTGGCCCACCGGCAGAAAGATTGTAAGCGGTAGAACCTGTTGCGGTGGCAAAAACAATGCCGTCACAGGTGTACTCAGCAATCTCTTTAATTTCCAGCTTGATAACCCGGGCAATCTCACTATTGCTAATTACAATATCATTTAAAGCAATAACTTTTTTCCCGCCAACATTCGCCTCAATCATCGCCCGCTCATCAATTGAATATTGGCCTTTTTTAATCTGTTCTAACGCCGCCGTTAATTCAGGCAAGTTAACTTCGGAGCAGAAACCCAACCCTCCCATATGGACGCCAAGAATGGGGGTTTTACGACTAGCTAACAATCTAGCCGCCCGCAATATTGTCCCATCACCCCCAATGCTAATCGCAAATTTTGCTCCTTCTAAGCTGATCCGATAACCTAAAGTTTTCAGTTCTTTAATTACTTGCACCGCTGTTCCGGCAATTAATTGATCTTCTTTCTTATAAATAACCGCAATTGTCGTCATTGGCTTCCTCCTAAATAAGCTTAAGCGTCGCTAATAACCAAATTATACCAATAACTGCCGCCACAATAAACAAGGCAATAAAAAGATTAAAGAATGATTCCAAACTCGGCTCTCGAGGGAATTGGTGGGTGACCTGATTAATTTCTTCGTTAGCCGGGTCAAGGAGCAAAACTTTAGCCGGCGCAAAAGCCCGCTCCAGCTCTACCAGTTGACGGCGGAGTCCTGTCGCATTTGGCTCTGGATTTTCTACAACCAGCACTGTATATTTTTGCTTTTCTTTTTTTACTATATAGTCAACTTCAAGGCAACTGACATGATCTTGTCCTTTGACTCTAGTAATAATTGTCTGTTTAACCTGACGACCAGTGATAGTAAACCCGGCTCGTTTTAACAGTTTTTCGGCTCTGTCACTATTCATGATCTTTGCCTTTGGTCAAATATAGCAAATATTCAACATTCCCAGCCACCGCTCCGGTAATCGGCGATTCAATTAAGCCGCCGATTTGAAAGCCGCCCTCAACGGCGCAATTTTTGACTCTTTCAATTACCTCCCGGCGAACTTGTTCATCTTTAACCACCCCACCTTTTGCCACTTCTGCCCGCCGGGCTTCAAACTGCGGCTTAATTAAGGCAATAACGTCGCCCTCTTCTGTTAGTAAATTATAGACGACTGGTAAAACTTTGGATAGTGAAATAAAAGAAACGTCGATCACGGCAAGGTTAGGGGTTGGCAGTTTTGAGTTCGCAGTCCTGATCAGTTTATCAAGGGTTAAATAACGAATATTGGTCCGCTCAAAAACCTTGACCCGAGGATCTTGGCGTAATTGCCAAGCCAATTGACCATAATTTACATCAACGGTATAAACTTTGGCTGCTCCATTCTGAAGCAAGCAATCGGTAAACCCGCCGGTTGACGCGCCAACATCAATGACTATCTTATTTTTAACTTCAATTGAAAACTCCTGGAGTGCTTTTGCCAATTTAAAGCCGCCGCGACTAACGTATTTCATTCCATTGAGACAACACGCAAATATTTGGCGGCTGTTTCCGGTGGGACGGCATTAATGTAAATACCTGACCCCATCTCAAAACCGGCAACCGCGGTGACACGAGGAACAATCTGAATATGCCAGTGGTAATATTCCAGGTCGCGCTCATGGCAGGGAGCCGAGAAGATCATAAAATTATAGTCGGGATTATTAAGAGTGCGATAAATTTTGATCATCGTCTGGCGCATGACAAAAGCTAATTCCCGACATTGGTCCGGGCAGATATTGTCAAAAGTGGAATTATGTTTCTTTGGTACTACCCAGGTTTCAAAGGGTGAAATCGCCGCAAAAGGTTCAAAGACGATAAAATTATCGGTTTCGATCACAATTCGTGTTTTCGCTTCTTTTTCTTTCTCAATCATCGTGCAGTAAACACATTTACCGCTGTCATCAAAGTAGCGCATCGCCTCTTCAATCCGGTGGCGGATATGCATTGGCGTAACTGGAGTAGCAATCAACTGGGAATGAGGATGTTTTAGTGAAGTTCCCGCTTTAACGCCGTGATTTTTAAAAATTATAACCATTTCAAACCGTTTATCCTGGCTTAAAGTTTTATACCGTTCACGATAAGCCAAAAAGATCTCTTCAGCCTGTTTCTGTTCCATCGTCGCTAATATTAAGTTATGATTGGGTGATTCGATTAAAACCTCATGCTCACCCACTCCAGCCATCGAGGTAAAAAAATCAACCTGTTTAATTCTGGTTAAGTCTCCGGCTGGTTCAAGCGCGGCAAATTTATTCGGAATTATTCTAATCCACCAACCGGGTTCACCCGGTTTAGTGTCAAAGGAGCGGTAGGAGAGGACTTCTTTCGGGGTTTTACCTTCGTTGCCCGGGCAGAAGGGGCAACCATCTTGTTCGCTTGAGGCTATTGGCTGATTGCCAGCGCCTAATTCTTCCGGCCGCTTAGCCCGTTCGGTGGCAATGATTACCCATTCTTTCGTCGCTGGATTTTGTCTAAGCTCCGGCATGATAAATTGTATTATAACATAAGCTATGTTATAATTAAAACTCGCTTAAATTATATGCGTGCAAAATTATCCGCCGCTATTTTCATGTTTGCCGTCTGGTCAACCACCCTCTATGCCGCCACTTTGGAGACGAGGGACTTTTTTAAACAAGGGTACGATCAACTCCAGGCTAAAGAGTATTATCCGGCGATCGAAAGCTTTAAAGTAACAATTCAAAACCATACTTATCCCCTTCTTGATTATGCCTATTTCTATATTGCCGAAGCCTATCAACAGAGTGGGAATCCTAGTTCGGCCAAATTAGTCTACGAAATGGTTGTAAACTATTTTAAGGATAGTCTCCTTTTGCCAACAGCGATGTATAACTTAGCCTTAGTTGAAGAGCAGCTGGGTGAGTCTGAAACTAGCAGCCTTACTCTGCGAACATTAATTACCCGTTTTCCAGCCAATGAGATAATTCCGGAAGCCCGTTTTTTGCTTGGCAATGTTTTAGAAAAGCGGGGAGAATATGAAGCAGCCGCTAGGGTATATCGCAATCTTGATCTGCTTCATCCCCATAGCGATCTGGCCGAAAAAGCACTGGAGCGTTTAGATCTGCTAGCAAAACGAAGTCCCCTCCCGGTCTATGAAGCACCAGCAGCAACTCTCTTTAATTTAGGGATAAAATATTTTCAAGCCAGTCAATACAAAAAAGCCAAAGACTACTTTTCTCGGGTAACGCGTCAATATCCTAAAAGTACTCTCTATGCCAATTCCGTTTTAATGCTAGGCCGGATTGAACTACGCGCTGGTCGCTTAAATAAGGCGGTCAAATATTTTAATCAGTGTATTGCTCTCAATAAAGAATCAAAATCTGAGGCCATGTACTATTTAGCCTTGACCTATGGTTATCTTGAGAGTCCGCGGGCAGCAATTAAGATGTTAGAGACATTGGTGGCCACTTACCCCAATTCTCACTCTGCTGACGATGCCCTTAATCAAATCGGTCGCTACTATCACCAGTTGGGCGAGCTTGATAATTCTCTCAAAGCTTTGACCAGGCTCGTCGACAATTATCCTGATTCCGACCTTTTTGCCGACACCTTATGGTTGATTGGCAACACTTATTACAAACAGGGAAATTACCAGGCGGCGTACCAAACTTATGAGCGGGCGCTAAAATTGCCGGCCGATAAAGTGTCGGACCGGCTCCTTTTCTGGGCGGGGAAATCAGCCGAGAAAGTGGGCGATCGCGATAAAGCCATTGCTGCACTTAAAGCAACTATAAATCGCTATGATCATTCCTATTATGGTTATCGTGCCCGTGAAGAATTAAAAAAATTCGGGATCGAGGTCAAAGTCTCTTCTCTCCCTAATGTCCCCGATGAGATTATCAGCTTCAATGATAATTCTGCTGATACTGCCTGGCACGAGCGGAAATATCGGGAGTTATTAGCCTTAGGCTTAGGCGACGAAGCGGCGGCTGAGGCGGACCTAATCGAAGAAAAAGTCCCCAAAAGCCAGCAGCCGGTTGCCAACCTAGCTAAATATCACGCTTATGTAATGAAAGGAAAATATATTAAACCAATTAATTTTGCCAATAAGAAGATTGAGGAAGCAACTGTCGCCGGCCAAATTGGGACAATTGATCCCCGACTTTGGCGACTCTCCTACCCTCGTGGATATTGGCAATATGTTGAGAAATATGCTGAAGAATATCGTCTCGACCCGATGTTGGTTTATGCGGTGATTCGTGAAGAGAGTCGGTTCAAAACCGACGCCCTGTCTCGTTCGCGTGCTCACGGTTTAATGCAAGTTATGCCGGGGACCGGGCGGTTGATTGCTAAAGACCTTGGGCTTAATTATTCTCGCCGCAAAATGTATACACCCCAATACAACGTCAACATGGGAACATACTATCTCTCTGGTTTAATTAAGCAATTTAATGGTAATATTCCTTTAGCCTTGGCCGGTTATAACGGCGGGCCCAATCGGGTGGCCAGATGGTTAAAAAAATACGCTGATTTTGATTTAGATGAGTTTGTGGAAGATATTCCAATATCGGAAACCCGCAATTACGTTAAAAAGGTGATGAAGAGTTATTATGGCTACAAGCGAACTTATTCCGGCGGATAGAGACGATCAATCGATCAGGCCGCGCAAGTTTGATAACTACATCGGCCAAAGCCAGATTATCAAAAACTTAAAAATCCACATTGACGCGGTCCGCTCGCGCGGTGAGGCGCTTGAGCACCTCCTGTTTTATGGACCACCTGGCTTGGGCAAGACAACTTTAGCCAATATTATTGCCAATGAAATTAACGCGAATATAAAAGTGACTTCCGGCCCGGCCATTGAGCGGCCGGGCGATTTGGCGGCGATCTTAACCAACCTCAAAGAACATGATGTCATGTTCATCGACGAGATCCACCGTTTAAATAAAGTGGTCGAAGAAGTTCTCTACCCGGCGATGGAAGATTTTGGGCTTGATATTATTATTGGCAAAGGGCCAAGCGCCCGCTCAATTCGACTGGATCTCCCTAAATTCACCTTAATTGGCGCGACCACCAGGATCGGTTTGCTCTCTGCTCCACTCCGTGATCGTTTTGGGATTGTTAACCGATTGGAATTCTACTCCACTGATGAATTAAAAGAGATTATCCGCCGCGCGGCCCGTTCGTTGGGAATTGAAATCGAAGATCATGGGGCTGAAGAAATTGCCAAGCGCTCGCGCGGCACTCCCCGGATTGCCATCCGCTTTTTACGACGAGTTCGCGACTTTGCTCAAGTAAATGGGAATGGTGTTATCAGTTCTAAAATTGCTAAAGAGTGTCTTAATTCGATGGAAGTTGATGATTATGGACTCGACCGAATTGATCGAAAATATTTAACGACCATTATTGACAAGTTTGGCGGCGGCCCGGTTGGCGTAGAGACTCTAGCGGCCGGAATTTCGGAAGCGGTCGAAACGCTGGAAGATGTTTATGAGCCGTATCTCATGCAGTTAGGTTTTATTGAGCGGACTCCACGCGGCCGGATGGTCACTAAATCAGCCGCCAGCCACGTCGGCCGCAAACTCAAATCCAATCCGCAGGAAAAGTTGTTTTAAATCTTCTCGGCTACAACAACTGAAGCAAGCACAGTTTCTAAAATTGCTTTTTCCGGAGGATAAGCTGCTTGAATTTGCCGTAGCATTCGCGGGATTCTCTTTTTTGGAAGCGCCCCCAAGGAAATATCGCCTCGATCGTTAGTTATTAAACTTAATTCTCTCCCTGCTTCTGCTTCAACAAATTCATGCTCTGGTAATTTTTCTCCCAAATAAGCCACATTGGAAATCCCTTCAGAAACAATCCGAAAACCTAAATGTCTTAAAAGGAAAACCAGTCTATCATGAAACTCTTCACTCTCATCAATTACTCTCCCCTCCGCCAAATAATATCTCCCACTAGCTTCCCTAGGTATTCTATCTCTGACAATAAACCGACTCTTACCAGGAAATTGTCGATTCAAAACCAAAGCAGCATCGGTTACCGAATGGACATCTTGAATATGGATAAATCTTCCTCCTGATCTCAACGCACTTTTTACTTCTGCTAATCCCCAATATAAATTAAAGAGAGAATCATAAGCAGAAAGCCCCAACCAAGCATCCGCTTTTATTCCTTGGAGAAACGGCAAGTCATAAGCAAAAAACGCATTACCTAAACAAAGGTCAATCCCTAACCCTCTTCTGGCTGCCCTCTGCACCGCTAATTCGAATAAATCAGGATTCATTTCAAAAGCGTGCCAATGTTCCCGCAGTTCGGCCGGAGCCAGTTCCGCTAAAACCAATCTCGAACCAGGTCCCATTTCTACTATCAAATCTTTTTGTTCAGGAAGATATTTATTTAAAATCTGTTCAACCAAAGCGCGTAGTGCTCGACTAACCAACAATCTTTCCGTCAGCATTTCTGCTTCATGAGCTGTTTTTTTAACTCGCCCTAGACTAATCATTTCATATTCTAATAAATCTAAGGGGTCTCTTGGGATTGCGGCTTCAACCTGTATTTGGGCAAGATAGGCAGCATTAATATTTCTTTGAGTCATCAACTCTTCCCTTGTTGGCTGTTTAGTCATCGGATTTCTAATTAAGTCAACTTCAGCGGGGGTGAGATTCTCTCGAACAAGCAATATACCTTTCTGCCAACCAGGTTGAACCAATCTGGGCAAATCTTGCCCGATCATATAATCTTGCCGGTGTCTTCCTTCCTGTGTAATTCTAGTAACCATTTCCAATATTTCGTTTCAAATTATTATTAATTTCATCCTATTTATGATGGCACCAATGATATAATACCCACTAAGAGAGGCGCACATGGGGGGTGAGAGTTAATCAGCTCGGCTGATGGCCAATTTTCTTTCCTTATCTATGTTGGCGTTGCTAATGGTGTATTAAAAGTTGTTAGATAATCGATCAGAAATTCAATTTTAATTTACCCTAAACACATGCACTAACGGACGGTCGTTTTCGGCATCGCCGCGGTATTCAAAAATATAGAGTAAGCGGTTACTATTGTCATAGGTGCAAGCACCAAGCCGTAGCTTTTCTAACCTAACGGGAAGCCCAGCAGTTTTATTGATGTTGAACAAATAACTATCTAGACACAAGGTGGCATAAGGTTGTATCTCGTAAGGTTGTTTTGTCCCCTGAGCCACTGCCGCTAAATCAGACAGGTTATAAAAAATCATTTGGGCCTCAAACGAAGGCGCCCACCAGCCGCGATCGTTGTAGGGATAGGCTGGTTCAGGTGGGAGAGGCGGGTGTTCTTCATCATAAACCACCCCGTTAGAATAGCCATACCAGGCTTCAGCTGTCCCAGTCCCCTTGGTGCCAACAAAAATAACCGCCGACTTGCTCCCTGCTGTCAGCCAGGCGCCGCCTGACCATTCATCAGAGTGGAGATAGTTATTCATCTTTTCTGTCCGACCAAACATATAACCATCTGGGTGATTGCTAGGATAACGGATAAGTGTTGTGACAGGTAAAATCGTTCCGCTAGCTGGCGGATTGCCGGCCGCCCAGGGTGCAACCGCAAACAAATTCGGCCCTAGCCCACCCCACCCTCCATCACGATAACGCCCGGTGGCTAAGCGACGGCCGTTTAAATAAGAGCTGGCAAACGCTTCGGGGATTTCGAAAAGATAATCATTGACGGAATACAAAGTTAATTCATTATTAGCGGCAATCCACCAGGCACCCTGATGATTGGTTAAATCTAGGTCGCACCAGCTGTGCGACGGGGTTAAAGAATTATCCGACTGAAAATGGACTCCCCAGCAAGAATAAAGCTTGGCCGAAGCTTGGTCTCCCAAAGCTGGCAGAATAGCTAGGTCAGCGCGGGATAATTGAGACACATCAACAAACAAAGGATCAAGCGCACCGATCCCACTGCGGATATTAGTAAAATCGCGCAACATGGTCGCACTATTTAAGTCGTTTACGTTTTTACCGGCTGAAATAACCGGCGTCGGGATACTAACTTCGGCGATATATTTAGTGTGATCGTGGCCAATGCCGTAAAGCGAGCCGGGAAAACCGTCAGCCGCTCCGCCTGGATCACCGCTGGCATAATAAGCCGCTCCGGTTCCACCCCACGCCCAACCGGCATCAGGATCAGCAATGGATGATGGTAAACGAAAAGCCCCCAGGTAAGCTAAATCTGTCGGAGCTATCGCTGCGCCAGGAATAGAAGTTGTGGTTGTTGTAGTGGAGGTAGTAGTAACACTCCCCCCGTCTATTGTAGTAGTTGTTGTTGTGCTGCTCCCGCCACTTATTGTAGTAGTAGTAGTAGTAGTGGTGGTGGTGGTATTGGTTATGGTGGAGGTTGTTGTAGGGCTTTGCACATCTTGCTGGTTGCAGCCTGAAAGGCATAAAAGCAAAAACAGTCCGGCTAGAATATTTATTCTTGTAATAATAACAATATTATAACCTTAATTTGACAAATTCCCAAAATAAAAGCTATGATAAGAATAAGCATGCCAAGAAAAGCACTTATCAATCGCCAAACTAAAGAAACTCAAATCGGAATTAAATTAAACCTTGACGGTAAAGGTAAGAGCAAAATTGATTATCCAATCCCTTTTCTCGCCCACATGTTCACCCTTTTTGCTAAACATGGACTATTTGATTTGGAGTTAAAGGCCAAAGGCGACCTGGAAATTGATCTTCATCATTTGGTTGAAGATACCGGATTGACACTGGGAGAAGCTTTTGCTAAAGCACTCGGTAAAAAAGAGAAAATTGAACGTTACGGCCATGCTCTTTTACCGATGGATGAGTCGCTGGCTGAAATTAACGCTGCTATTGATATCTCTGGTCGTCCCCATTTCACCTTTAAAGCTAAATTTCCCAAAGAATTGATTTATGCTGAACTAGGGAGTGAGCGGATCAAGCTCTCAATTGATGCCGAAATGCTGCGGGAATTTTTTGAAGCTTTTGTTTACAAAGCCGGCATTACTTTGCATATTGATTTGAAACGCGGTAAGAATACTCACCACAAAATTGAAGCAATTTTTAAAGCTTTTGGCGTTGCCTTACAGCGCGCCTGCGCCATTAATCCCCGCAAAAAAGGGGTTCCGTCGACGAAGGGGCTGTTGTAATTTTACGCTTCAGCCGTTCGAATAATATATTGGGCAAATTTCGCCAGCCAAGCCGCTGTGGCCGCCGGCCCAGAACCACCCGGAAAGACTCGACTCTCAGAAGCAGGCAATAGCTCGGCCTGATTAATATTAACTCCGATCGCAAAAACGACATTCCCCAATTCCAAAACCGGTAAATCGTTCCCTTTATGCACCGAGCCATAACTATCCCACTTAGCAGCAAAACTATCACCAAAATAAACTACATGATTTGGCTTGTCTCTCGGTATCCCTAACAGTCGTAAAACATCCGCTAAAGCATATCCCTTATTAATCCTTCGATTCACTATATCAATCGTACTTCTTCCTCCCGGAGCAATTAAATACTGATATTTAATCCTTTCATGGCCGCTGTTTTCCAATGTTTCTTTGATCGCTCTTATCGCTTCCATTCTTTCTTGCCCTGGCAACGGACTTAAAGTCATCTTGACTGCCCCTTGCACAACCACCCTGGGTTCTCTAAAACCAAAGTGCGGATATAACTCAGCCATTCCTGTTTGATTGTCCCTGTATCTTTGCCAATATTGACCGCCAACTTGTTCTAAAACCCTAGAAATAATATCGGCATCGTCTGACGGAATAACAAATTGCTGTTTATATACTTGCGCTCCGGCAACATCCATCTCTCCCTGCGCATTAAAACAACATCGTATTGCCCCTAGGTTTGGATAAACTGTCAAATTTTGCATTGCCTTAATATTGCCTTCCTCTGATAGCACATGCCTAACAGGCTCGACTAAGCGTCGTTCCATATCTTCCTGACTGGCCGCGGTTATAACAATAAAAGGAATGCCATGTCTCAAAATAGTCAAAATCGGTGGTTCAACCGCCTGGCCATCGATGGTTCTTTTTGTGGCTGCCCCATCTAAAGCGGCAACTAAAGTATCATCAAAATCACTAGCGATGGCAATGGGGTGTTTACTTCCTTCGCAATTACATCTAAATCCCTTTTTTAATATCTCCATTAATACTTTAGGAATTTGGATTTCGCGCGTTGTTACAATTGGTACAGTTACTGATGTCACTACTAATCGCCTCCTAATATATATCGCCATATTTCTGCTAATATTTCATCTTTTTTTGACTTCTGATATAATCGGCTTTGCGATGACTTACCAGGAGCGAACTTACCGCAACTATGTTAAAGCTGACAATCTGGTCAAATTTGAGATTATTGAAAAAGAGACCGACCTCTTAATTCTGGCCAATGCCAATCTTTATGACAAAGCGCTCGCTGCCGTCTTAAAATATCGGGCCGATCTGGAAAAATATATTGCCCAGGACCAGCCTTTTTTAAAATCATTTAAACCGCTTAACGTCAGTTTTAATGCTCCACCAATTGTGAAAGCGATGGCGGCCGCGGCGAAAAAAGCGAAAGTTGGCCCAATGGCGGCGGTCGCCGGCGCCGTGGCAGAATTTGTGGGCCGTGATTTGCTCCCTTTTACGGACGAATTAATCGTCGAAAATGGCGGCGATATCTTTATGAAGATCAACCAAGTCAGGAAGGCCGGCGTCTATGCCGGCGGCTCTCCCTTTTCGGAGAAAATTGCGCTGGAGCTTGAACCGCGCCCGGAACCTTTTGCTATCTGTTGCTCCGCCGGCACCGTCGGCCACTCCTTTAGCTTTGGCCAGGCTGACGCAGTGATCGTCATTGCCCAAAACGCCGCTCTAGCCGACGCCGCCGCCACTGCGATTGGCAACGAAGTTAAAACTGTGGCTGATATTGACGCGGGACTTAAGGTTGCCAAAAAAATCCGCGGGTTGGATGGAGTTCTTATTATCAAAGATGATCAGATGGGGGCTCTTGGCAAAGTAAAAATCGTTCCCCTCTAGATTACATGAGGGGTTATCAAAAACACAATCTCCGTCTTTTCCTTCTCAATTGTCCGATTGGTAAAAAGCAGTCCGACAATGGGAATTTGACCTAAGATCGGAACGCGAGTAACGTTTTCCCGCTTCCCTTCCGACAATAAACCGCCGATGATAATTGTCTCGCCGTCTTTAATTCTGACGGTTGCCGAGGCATTACGAGTAGAAATCACCGGAAATTCGCCGGCGGCGGTTGTGCGCCACTCTGAAATTGCCGAAACTTCGGGTTGAATAAAAGTAGTAATTACTCCTTTGTCGCCCAGCTGGGGGGTTATTTTAAGTTTGACTCCGGCATCAATGTATTCAACGGTCCATTGAGTTGTTACTCCGCTGCTGCTGACCGGCACCGCGTACGGAATTCGGTCGCCGATATTGATTAACGCTTCCTGGTTATCTAAGGTGGCAATCCGCGGGTTGGCGATCACATCAGCCTTACCATCAGTTATCAGCGCGTTGAGGGTTGAAACCAGATCATCGGCTGGGGAGGTCTTTTTAGTTATTTTATTAGTGATAAATTTATAAACTCCGTTGCCATAAGAAATCCCTAAACGAATTGAGTCGCTTTGGGAAAGCTCGATCACCTTGCTCTCAATTAAAATTTGAGGGGAGAGTTGGTCAATAGAGCTTAATAATTCTTTCGCTTCTTTTATCTCTGACCCCCTCCCCCGCAAAATCAATAAATTAGAACGGCTCGCCGCCTGAAAGGTTGTATTTGGCATAATTTTGATTAAGATTTCTGCTGCTTTCACGGCTGACAAATATTTCAACTGATAAGTTTCCATTTCATTTTTATAAGCAGTTGGCAAAATATCTTGAGGCAGTAAAGAGACTAACAAGACTTTCCCTTTCTTCTCATAATTAAAACCATTGGTCCGCAAAATCGCCTCGATGGCTTCTTCAATTGTTATCTCTTTTAAATGAATCGTCGCTTTTTTGCTTAAAGCGACCGTTTGGTCGCCGGCCAATACTAAATCTAAGTCAGCGCTGCGCGCTAAGGTTTCCACCACATCAACCACCGTGGCGTCGACAAAATCCAATTGGGGGATTATCGTCGTCGAATCAGCTAAAACTTCCAACTGCAAACATCCAACCTCCAAACAAATCATAATTACAAAGAACCAAAAACCAAACAACCTCATTTTCTATTTCTCCTTTTTAAGTAAAACATGATTGTTTGTAATCCCAACCACTCGATAATCATCAATTTTTTCTCCTTCCTGCAGAACAAAACTCTTGCCACCGATATCAAACAAAGCAATTATCCGCTTGCTCTGAACTATCCCAGCTAAACGAAGATAGCCGGATGGAAAAAGGATCGGCACGTCAGTTAATTTAACAGTTAACCGTCCCGGCAAATCGCTTTTGGTCCCGTAAAGATAAACTGGTTCAGCTGTCGGTGTACTAGCAACAACTGCCTCTTCACTTATTTCACTAATATTTGATGATTCTTGAGGTTTGCTTGAACAAGAACTTAATAAAAGAGCTAAAACAAATAAATGAAAAATTAAGGCTGAACGATTCATAGACAAGGAAGTAGCAAGGTTATTGCCAGGATTGGAGAACTCGAATTCATCTCTAATAATCCTTCACATATTCACGAATATATTTATTATATTAACGCGATAATTTGCGAATTCGTGACTGTAAATTAGTGATGTATTTGTGTTGTTCTGACTGTCGTATATACGTCAGTCAAGGGTGACTAAAAGACTGGCAAAGTGGTAGTCGGAACAGGAATAACTCCTGGTTGGAGGCTTAAGTATATATCAATCCCGCTGGTTGTCCCTCCTCTGGTAACCGTTACCGATTCGTAAGTTCCAGCTTGATAAATTGAAGTCGGGTCAGTTTTAATTGTATATGTCCCGGCTGGCACATTTGATAACGTGTACAATCCATCACTCCCGGACATTGCATAAATGCTTTGCAGTGAAGCTAAATAAACCTTTATGTTGTTAGTCATCCCCATTTCACCGGTTAACTTCCCAGAAATCCAACCAGTATCAGTAATCGTTACGGCGGCAGTCGCCGTCACACCACCCGCAACGGCAGTTACATTGCCGACCCCGGCACTGCTCCCGGCCTTAAATAACCCATTCGCTGAATTAATAGTGCCGATTACTGAATCAACACTCCAAGTGACATCTGGATAAACAAAATATCCGGCGCTATTTTGGGCAACGGCGTTAAAATCAAGTGATTGATTAATGCCAATTGTCGCGGTGGTTGGCGAAATTGTTAAGGTGGCAACATCAGAGGAACTACCGCAACCAACTAAAAAACTGGCAATAATAAAGAGAAAAAATATTTTATTTCGTGAGCTTGCCATCGTTAACCACGATCTCCCCGCCAACAAGCGTATAACGGGTCTGTCCGGTCAACTCCCAGCCGGCAAACGGAGTGTTGCGGCTTTTGGAAGCAAATTTGGTGGGATCAACTGTCCATTTTTTATTCGGGTCCACAACAATCAAATCAGCGTCAGCACCAACTTGAAGTGTTCCCTTGTTAAGCTTTAATATTTTGGCCGGATTGACCGCTAATTTGATAACCAGCTCTTTTAAAGTCAGCGTTTTTGTCTTTATTAGATAAGTAAAAATCAATCCCAGTGCAGTTTCCAGCCCAATCATCCCGGAAGAAGCCTGGTTGAATTCTAAATTCTTCTCTTCGATATTGTGCGGGGCATGGTCAGTGGCAATCACGTCGATTGTTCCATCTTTTAAGCCACGAATAATCGCTTGAATATCTTTTTTGGTTCTAAGCGGCGGGTTGACTTTGGCGTTGGTGTCATAATTTCTGACCGCCTCTTCAGTCAAGGTAAAATAATGCGGACAAGTTTCACAGGTCACTGGCGCTCCCTGTTTTTTGGCGCGCCGAATCAGATCAACTGAACCAGCGGTTGAAACGTGGGCAATGTGGATTCGACCATATTCGGCCGCTAACATAATGTCGCGCGCCACCATAATTTCTTCAGCTAAGGCGGGGATTCCCGGCAAACCGATACTGGTTGAAACAATTCCTTCGTTCATTGTGCCACCGGCAGAGAGATTCTTGTCTTCGCAATGAGAAATGATCGGCCGATCAAATTGCCGCGCATACTCCAGCGCCCGGCGCAGGACATCTGCCTTCATAATGGTTCTTCCATCGTCGGAAAAAGCAACCGCCCCCTCTTCTTTCATTAATCCCATATCGGCCAAAACTTCACCATTTAAACCACGGGTGACAGCGGCAATCGGGAAAACATTGACGACACCTTCAGCCAGGGCTTTGTCGCGCACATAGCTGACGACTGCTTGATTATCAACTGGTGGCTCGGTATTGGCCATACAGCAGACACTGGTAAATCCGCCAAGTGCCGCCGCGCGGGTGCCAAAGGCAATTGTCTCCTTATCCGGCCTCCCCGGATCGCGAAAATGAGTGTGCATATCAATCAAGCCGGGCAGAACCAACATCCCTTCTGCATCAAGGACCTTTCCCCCTCGCCCCTTACTACTTGCTACTATCGACCTGATTTTCCCTTTCTCTACCAAAATGTCTCTGATTCCCTCCAGCCCACTTGCTGGATCAACTACTCTGCCACCTTTTATTAATATCTTCGCCATTACATTTTTATCCTTTTTCTGACTTGGGTAATAAAATTTTGGATCATTTTTTCGTCTTTCTTTTTCGGCTTTGGTTTGTCATTTCCTTTAACCCGACTTAAAGCTTGCATCGCCGCCCGCTGTTCTGCCTCTTTCTTATTACGCCCGCGGCCCAAGCCGTACCGTTTGCCATTAATTTTAACTTCCATCCAGAAAACCCGCCGGTGTTTTGGGCCGGTCTCTTTAATAACTTTATAATGCGGCAGATCCCATTTCTGTTTTTGGGTCATCTCCTGCAGCGCTGATTTATAGTCGCGAATGTAACCGGCTTGAGAAACTTTTTCAATCTCTTCATTTAAGAAACCAATTATCAACTCACGAGACTTCCCCAAACCAGAATCAAGGTAAACCGCCCCAATCACCGCCTCCAAAGCATTGGCAATATTTGATTTCCGTTTTGTCCCGCCAGTCTCTTTTTCGTTTGAACTCAACAGGAGATATTCGCCAAGGTTAATTTTGCGACCGACATTAGCCAAAGTCTCGTCGGAAATTACCGCCGCCCTAATCTTGGTTAAATCTCCTTCGGCCTTTTCGGGGAATTTATGATAAAGATGCTCGCTGATCACCAGCTTCAGGACCGCATCGCCCAAAAATTCCAGGCGTTCATTATCCGGTATTTTATGCTCATGCCCATAGGAGCTGTGGGTTAATGCCTGATTAAGAAGTAAACGGTGCAAAAATGAGGTCCCAAGTGTTTTTTCGAATTCGCGCAGGAGCTCTTCTCTCTCGGGAGCAAGCTGTTCCATTTGACTTTACATTTTACATTATTTATAATCAATTATCAATGGGTGTTAGGTGGCTAGGTGGAGTGCTATTTATTTGGCTAGGGAGCCTATTCACCCGGTCTGTCTCCCCTCTACCGCCCAAACCCAAAGGAGCAAAAATGGCTATATTATCACCCATCATGAGTTATATCGTCGACAAAGAGATCGGTTTCCCCATCCCTTCTGAAAAAGACAAGATCAATAAAGCGCTGAAACGCTACCGCCAAATCCTGGCTGCTCACCCTGATCGTGCTGATGCTCCAGAAATAATGTTTGGCCTTGCCGACCTTTTGGTTGGTCGTGGTGAACCTGGGGACTGGCAGGAAGCGACCAAACTTTACGACCAGATTCTGCTTAAAAATCCGCCCGAATACCTGAAGGCCCGGGCACTGATTGGGAAAGCGGAACTGATGATCGGCCAGCCCAATGAATTTGGCAACGCCATTTCTTTGTGCGAAAAGGCGCGTAAAATTCTGGGCACTGATATTTCCGACTTCTTTGCCGCCAAAACCTATATTGTCGAAGCAGAATTATTACTTGCTCGACGTGATAAGGGGGACTGGGCCAAAGCGTTGGAATTGATTAACCAAGTGGTCAAAGAGAAGAATGCCCACTGGTATTTCCGCGGTCGCGCTTTACTTTCTAAAGCCGAAATTATTCATTATCGTGATCCTAATGACCTGGCCTCCGCTCTTAAACTCTGCGATTTTGCGCTTAAAGAACTAAAATCCCGCCCGGATGATTACTTCACCAACAAAGGGAAAGTTGTTAAAGCCGAAATCCTGACTCGCCGGGCTAAGGGGGGCGACTTTACGAAAGCGGAGAAACTGTTAACTGAAGTAATTAAAATGTCATTTTCTTATAAAGAGCTGATTGCTAGAGCTAAACTTGATCTGGCTGACATTGTTAATCATCCGAAAGCAGAAAAGCTATTAAGCGAAGTCCACGAAATGCAGGGACTTGATCCTTATCTAATCGAAAAAGCAACCGTCATCGAAACTGCCCTAAAAAATAAAGTCAGAAACGTTAATCACACAACACCAAAAGCGAAAAAGCCGACAAAGAAGAAAGTTAAGAAATAATGGGCAAGACTATCGCCGAGAAGATCCTCTCCAACCACTCCGGTCGTGACGCCAAAGCTGGCGATATTGTCATTGCCGACCTTGATTTTATGATCGGCCAGGACGGGACCTCCGGGGTGGCCATCGATTCGTTTCGGAAGATGGAAGCGAAGAAGGTTTTTGACCCCAAAAAAATCGCCATCATCATCGATCACAGCTCCCCCTCACCTAACGAAGGGGTTTCCGCCATCCATAAAAAGATCAGAGAGTTTACTAAAGAACAAGGTATTAAACTTTATGACGTCGGCTGCGGCGTCTGCCATCAATTGACGCCGGAGCAAGGTCACGTTGTCCCCGGAGATCTCGTGATTGGAGCTGATTCCCACACCTGCACTTACGGCGCCATTAACGTTTTCTCGACAGGAATTGGTTCAACCGACCTGGCCGCCGGCATGATTTCCGGGAAGCTCTGGTTTAAGGTCCCGGAAACAATGAAAGTGGTTTATACCGGCAAACTGCCAAAAGGAATTTACTCCAAAGACCTGATTTTAAACCTAATTGGCAAAATCGGGGCTGATGGCGCAACCTACTTGGCGCTGGAGATCGAAGGTCAAGCCATTGATGAGCTATCGGTTGAGGCCCGCTTTACCATTGCCAACATGGCCATTGAGTGCGGCGCCAAAGCTGGCTTGATGAAAGCCGACGCTAAAGTGTTGGCCTGGGTTAAGCAGCACGGTCACAAAAAACCCAACCCTCAAACCGCAGATAAAGACGCTAAATATTTTAAAACTGTCGAAATTGACGTGACAAAGCTCGAACCACAGGTTGCCAAACCGCACGCGGTGGACAAGGTCTGCGGCGTTTCACCGGTTTTAGGGACACCAATCCAACAAGGCTTGATTGGGACCTGCACTAATGGCCGGCTGGAAGATTTTCGGGTTGCCGCGCAGATATTGAAAGGGAGGAAAGTTCATCCTAATTGCCGGCTAATTCTGGCGCCAGCCTCAAAGCAGATTTTACTTGATCTGATTAAAGAAGGGATTTATCAATCGCTGTTGGAAGCGGGGGGATTGGCTGTAACTCCCGGCTGCGGCCCGTGTGTCGGCACCCACAACGGTGTTCCGTCCGATGGAGAGAATGTGATTTCGACTGCGAATAGAAATTTCCTGGGCCGGATGGGGAACCGTAACGCGTTTATTTATTTAGCCTCCCCCGCCACCGTCGCCGCCTCGATGATTGAGGGCCAGATTGCTGATCCGCGGAAATATTTAGTCTCTGGCTGAGGGGAATGGGCAGATCAGAGGTTAAATTAACAACGACAGGATATCGTGAACTTTTAATTTTGCGGCCCACTTCTTTATGTAAGCTAAATCAAGGGCTCCTTCTCTAACAGCCAAAATCCCTCTAATATCACTTAATTGCCGCTCGGCTCCGCCCGCTTTATACCAAAGAAGTTTATTTAAAATCAGATCTTCAGGAGCAAGAAAAAACATTATTTTCCCGGCAAATTTTTCTTTTTTTCTTCTCGCAAATGATTGCTGGTTATAGTCGTCATCTTTTAAAATCCAACAATCGATTTTAAGGCCGGTTTCATGATGGATCATGTTAAACATTGTTTTATAAACCACGGATTCAATAATCGCCTCTTCGCTAACATAATATTCTTGGTGGAAAGAATTTAAAATCTTTTGGGCTTGATTTTTCCCGGCGATTAAATTGATGACTAGATCGAAATCGTGGGTAGTGCGTGGTTGACCATAATAACTTGAACCAATTGCCCCGGTCAGGGCATAAGGAATATTTAACTCATCAAATTTGGCAATTACTTCCTTAAGAAGCTCTTCTAAGACCATCTTTGTGCAAGCTCACTAATCCGGCCTGATGAAGTTTTTTGGTTAATTCAGTTAAAGCCAAGCAAAGTTTTAAGCGTTTAGCATTGGAAAATTTGCGCATAATTTCAAGCTGTTTCTTTTCTGCTTCCGCCGGGTTCATCTTAAAATTGTAACATTTACTGATACCCCAAGCAAATCAGCTGCATCTATTTATGGGCCTATGGCAAAATGAATAACAGTGACAGCCGCAGTGCCGCCGTCGCCGCCTCGATGATTGAAGGTAAAATTGCGGATCCGCGGAAATATCTGTAGTTAGGTTCTAGGTAATTAAAGCATTAAGGGTTGCTTGGGCAGAAATCGCCCCTCGGGAAAAAGCCTGAAATAAAGCTGCACGCCAAGAAGAATTCTCTCTTTCAGCGATGAACACATCCCCTGCCTCCCCTACCCCTGCAGCTACAGCAGTTACAAGCGCAATCGGCGCAACAGCTTGTCCTGGCATAAAATAAGAAGCGGCTACGGTTAATGCCGTAGCAACTGAGGTAGCACCAATTTGGCTATTTCTTTCTGCCGTTGGAATTTGTTGTTGCACAACCTGCGCTTGGGCAGCGGCAACTGTTTCATCTGTTTCTGGTTCCACTACTCGACTAAGCACTTCCATTTCTTCAGCCGTTTCAATCCGGTAACCAGTTTGTTCATTTCCCCCAACAAATAGTTCATTATTAATTACTCTCGATAAGTTTGCCGCTAGTTCTCCGAATCTTTTGACCAATTGTGGATTTTGAGTTCTTAAGCGTTGTGCGCCTCTGCGGATAGACTGAATTTCATGTAATATTGTGCTGATTTCATTAAAAGCCTGCTCCTGTCTAGGAGAAAGTGGTAAATTCCTCTCTGCCGCACTAACTAAAGCTCTAATTGTTCTGGCTGTGCCTGGAGATAAAGTTTCTCTAACTCTTCGGGCCTCCAATAAGCGGACAACGCCCCGGACCAAGTCACGGGTGATTCGCGTAGTATTACTGGTTACTCTTCCAACGGTAATCGTCATATATTATTTTTCGAGTTTATTAAGCTAAAACTTGTATGAAAAGCAGTAAAAATGCTTTAGGTTAACGGACTAAATTCATCAACGCTTCTTTAAGTGAGCTAACACTAATAATGTTAATCTTAGAGTTGCGACTCTCTTGCTCATTAGCCCGAGGGATAACCGCTTGCTTAAACCCTAGTTTAGCCGCTTCGTTAATTCGTTGTTCAATTTGCGTGACTGACCTGATCTCGCCGGAAAGACCAATTTCGCCAACGACCACGGTGGCCGGATCAACCGGTTTATTTTTGAGACTTGAGGCAATGGCCAGAGCAATTGGTAAATCCATCGCGGTCCCCTCTGCCACAACACCGCCGGCCGCATTCACATAAATATCCTGCGTTGACAAATGAAGTCCAGCATGACGTTCAAGAACGGCAATAATCATCGCCGTCCGATTATAATCAACGCCAGTGGTCTTTCGGGCTGGATAAGGGAGCTTGGTCGGCGCCACCAGTGCCTGAATTTCAATCAACATCGGTCGCGTCCCCTCAATCGCTGCCGTTACCACCGAGCCAGCAGAATCTTTTGGCCGTTCAGAGAGAAAAACCTGTGAAGGATTAACAACTTCGACTAACCCTTTCTCTTTCATTTCAAAAATCCCGACCTCATTGGTTGAGCCAAAACGATTTTTGACCCCGCGCAAGATCCGATATTGTTTGTGCCGCTCCCCCTCAAAATAAAGAACAGTATCAACAATATGTTCAAGTAAGCGGGGGCCGGCAATATTCCCTTCTTTAGTAACATGGCCAACGATAAAAATCGGGAGGCCGGCCGCTTTGGCGATTCTGACTAAATAAGCAGCACACTCCCTGACTTGTGCGACCGATCCCGGAGCTGACGCCAGATCAGCGCGTGAGATTGTCTGGATTGAATCAATCACGATAAACTTTGGTTTGACGTCGTTAATCGCTGTTTCAATTGTCAAGAGATCGGTTGCTGGCAAGAGAATTAAATTAGCAGAAAGCGTCCCTAATCTTTCGGCTCGCAACCTTATCTGTTTGGCTGATTCTTCTCCGCTGACGTAGAGAATTTTCTCTTTTTTGCTTAACGCTTCGGCAATCTGGAGCATCATTGTTGATTTGCCAATGCCCGGCTCGCCTGATACCAAAACAACAGATCCCGCCACCACTCCCCCACCCAGCACCCGATCAACTTCCCCAATTCCAGTTACTTCTCTAGCTTCAACTTTAAAATCAACTTCAGTTATTGGTATTGGATTTTGTGATTTTCCCACTTGGGATTTGTTTTGAAGTTTGGCTTTGGAGGTTTGAATTTCTTCAACGAGTGTATTCCAATCATTACAGGAAGGACATTGTCCCGTCCATCTCGGAAAATCCTGTCCACAAGACTGACAAACGTAGCTGGTCTCTGTTTTACTCACGGAAACTGGCTGGGACTTGTTTTTTCTCTGTTTTAGAGGCTTTTGGTTTACTCTTTAACCCGCCGGAGGCACTAAAAACAATTTCCTCTTTTTCAACCTCAACATTGATTTTGCTGCCAAAACTAAAACGGCCCTTTAAAACTTCATCTGAAAGCGGATCTTCAATATGCTCCGCAATAGCGCGGCGCAACGGCCGGGCACCAAGTTTGGGGTCATAACCTTTTTCAACTAAAAATTGTTTGGCTTTTTTGGAAAGCTTAAGTGATAATCCTTTTTCTTCTAGCCGACCATTAATTTCATTAATCATAATGTCGACGATAATAGCCAGGTCTTCTTTGGAGAGCGGGCGGAAAACAACCTTATCATCAACCCGGTTCAAAAATTCCGGTCGGAATTGTTTATTTAATTGTTCTAGTACCGTTTCTTTCATTTTGTTATAGGAAGATTGGGCATCGTCGCGGGTGACAAAGCCGATTGCGGTCTCCTTCTGGATAAATTCTGCCCCAACATTACTGGTCATAATAATAACCGTATTCTTAAAATCAACTTCCCGCCCTTGAGTATCAGTAATATGCCCTTCATCCAAGATTTGCAGTAATGTGTTCATCACGTTTTGGTGTGCCTTTTCAATTTCGTCAAAAAGCACCACCGAATGTGGTCGCCGTCTGACCGGCTCAGTTAATTGACCCCCTTCGCCAAAACCAACGTAACCTGGCGGTGAACCGACCAGGCGCGAAACAGTATGTTGTTCCAGATATTCGGACATATCAATCCTAATCATTGCGTCGGTATCGCCAAAAAGAAAGGCGGCCAGTTGTTTGGCTAATTCTGTTTTCCCAACGCCAGAAGGACCCAAAAAAATGAACGAACCGATTGGCCGGTGCGGATCTTTTAAGCCAGCGCGGGCGCGGCGGATTGAGCGGGAAATTGCCACAATGGCTTCGTCTTGGCCAACAACCCGATTTTTAAGCTCTGCCTCCATTTGCAGTAACCGCTCAGTCTCTTCAGAGGTTAGTTGAGTAACCGGCACACCTGTCCAGGCAGAGACTACCTGAGCAATGATTTCTGAATTGACTTCTGGATAACCTTCTTTGGCTAAATTTACATCAACTTTTTTCGCTACCGCTTCATACTGTAAACGCAACCCCTCTTCTTTATCTCTTAATTGGGCCGCTTTCTCAAAATCCTGCTCTTCAACCGCCTGCTCTTTTTCGCTTTTGACTTTCTCCAGTTCTTTCATGATCTCAATCAGCTCTGGCGGGGTTGAGGTTGATTGGAGCATGACTTTAGAGGAAGCTTCATCGATCAAATCGATCGCTTTATCCGGTAGATGCCGATCAGAAATATAACGGGCTGATAATCTGGCGGCGGCAACTAGCGCATCATCACTAATTTTCACTCGATGAAAATCTTCATACCGTTCACGTAACCCTTTTAAAATCTCAATTGTCTCCTGCGTTGACGGCTCTTCTACCATCACCGATTGGAAGCGCCGCTCAAGCGCGGGATCAGATTCAATTCTCTTGCGGAATTCATCGATGGTGGTGGCGCCAATAACCTGCAATTCACCACGCGCCAAGGCTGGTTTTAAAATATTGGCCGCATCCATCGCTCCTTCCGCTGCCCCCGCACCAATTAAGGTGTGTAATTCATCGATAAAGAGGATTATCTCGCCATCTTTGGTCACTTCATCAATTACTTTCTTCATCCGCTCTTCAAACTCGCCCCGATAGCGAGTCCCGGCAATCATTAACCCCATATCTAAAGTAACAACTCGCTTGCGCAGCAATGGATGAGGGACATTGGCAGTTACAATGCGTTGAGCCAACCCCTCAACAATGGCTGTTTTCCCTACTCCAGCTTCACCAATTAAAACCGGATTATTCTTTTTGCGGCGAGAAAGGATTTGGGTCACCCGTTCAATTTCTTTCGCCCGGCCAATCACCGGGTCAAGGCTTTTTTCCCGGGCCGCCACGGTCATATCTCGACTAAAGGAGTCAAGAATTGGTGTTCTTGATGGGCGTGGCATTCTTTTTTGCCCGGACATGGCTACTTCACCAAGAATAGTAACTACTTTGGTTTTGGCCGATGAGATTGTAATTCCCAGCTCAGCCAAAATATCACCAACCAGGCCGGTTCCTTCTCTAATTATGCCCAGGAAAAGGTGTTCCACTCCAACATAGCTATGGCCTAGCGCCCTGGCCTCATCCCAAGCTAGCTCAATGACTTTCTTTACTTGAGCATTAAATGGCATCTCTACCCCAGCAACTGGCTCCATTTTTTCAGTCGCTAAACCATCTTCAATCAATTCTTTTAAAGTTTGATTATCAACTTTAAAATATTCCAGGGTTTTAACGACAATCGGTTCGTTTTCGCGCAACATGCCCAGCAATAAATGCTCTGCCCCAACAAAGGTCGAAGTGATCCTTTTCGCTTCTTCTTGCGCTGCCATGATAACCCGGACAGCCCGTTCAGTAAACCGTTCAAACATTGCCATGAAGCCATTATAACAATCACCGGTAATAGACGCAAGTTTTCACTCTAAAAAGACGATAAATAAGTGTATGGTAAATGAACAAGATGAAAAAATCTCAACTCAGCTAACGCTTAAAGGTGTTACCTTTAAAACCGGCGGTAATATCGTTTTTGTCGATGAATCATATTATCTGGCACAAGGCTCTCAACTGGAAAAAGTTGAAGGTTTATTAGAACACGGGATGCAAATGCTGCTTAAAAAAATAAAAAGCTAAGCTGGCTGCTGCGGTAACGTAATAATAAATGAAGTCCCTTTCCCTGCCTGACTTCTAACCTTCACCGATCCTTTATGCTCCTCAATAATTCTAAGAGTGATCGGCAACCCCATGCCAGTCCCCGTCATTTTTGTGGTAAAGAAAGGATCAAAGAGACTCTTTAGATTTTCTTCTGGAATTCCTTCTCCAGTATCGGTTACTTCAATAAACACCGCCGGAATTGGTTTAGCCAGCTCTTCTCCTTCGCCCCAAACAACTTCACTGCCAATCCGTTTCCCTTCATGAGTCATCTTACCTAACCGAATAACTTCGCCAACGTCAGTTTTGACAATTAACTCACCGCCATGATTGTGCATTGATTCAATCGCATTTTTAATGACGTTAACAAATACCTGCTGCAGCTGTCCAGCATCACCAGTCACGGCTGGTAATGTCGCTAGCTTTTTGGTTACCCGCACATTGTTCTTTTTACATTCGCTTTCAAACAAGAGCATAACCTCGTCTAATAACCCATTGATCTCAACTTTACTTAATTCCGGCTTCAGCGGTTTACCAAACTTGAGTAAACTTTCGGCAATGCGATTGATCCGCTCAATTTCATGAGGAATCAAGGTGGCAAACTTTTCACGAAACTCTTTATCTTCCCATTTCTGAGTTAATATCTGGGTAAAGGTCCGAATAGAAACAAGTGGATTTTTTATTTCGTGTGCCATCCCCGCCGCCATTGTCCCTAATGAGGCTAATTTTTCCGATAAAATCAAACGCTCCTGGCTCTCGCGTAGATCTTTAGTCATCTGGTTAAAAGCCGCTGCCAACTTGCCAATTTCATCATTGGAATCAATTGCTGCATGCCAGTAAAGATCCCCTTTGGCGACTGCTTCTGTTCCGATTGTAAGTTCCTTGATCGGCCGCTCAATTGATTGGGCAAAAAAGACCCCAACTATGGCAGTTAAAATTATCCCTAAAATAATAAAGATTAGCGAATTAGTTTCTAAGCGCCGCAGTTCTGAATAAGCTGAGGCGAGCGGCTCCTCAACCACTAACCCCCAACCAAATTTTGGTAGCGGTGTGAAGGCCCCAACCATAACTGCACCAATTTCGTCGCTAAATTCACCACCGCCTTTCTGTCCGGAAACAACACGTTTTACTGCCTGGTTAGCCGACAAATTTTCTTGCGCCAGCGCCAACTTTAAATCCGGATGAGCAATCACTTTTCCTTGTTGATCGACAACAAAAGCCACTCCTTTACCATCAACTTTGGCTTGTGAAACTAGCTTTTGTAAATATTCAACTGGCGGCTGGACTGGATTATTACCAATCTCTTCACTCAGGCTATTTATCAGGCGTTGATAACCACTAATAATCGATTTCGATAAGGCATATTTACTAATATTAATTGTGGCCAGGGTGGTTGCTTCAAACAAAATAACAATCAGGAGAACAAAAATCAGCATCAACTTAAACAATATTCTGGTTCGTAAAAAGCGGAGTGGCTGCCTGGCCTCCGCCGTTTCCGGCGGAATTATTTCGGAGAGCAATAAACCCAAACAGGAAAGAAAAACTAAAACCCAGGAACCAACCAGGTAGCCGGTGTCGGATTGGCGCAAATAAAGGAAAAGAGAAAACATTGCCGCGATCATAACGACGGCCGATCCTCCTAAATAATTAGTTAATGTTTTCTCCCCGGCCTTTGCTCTAGCGGCAAAAAAGAAAGCAATAATCGCTAGCAGTAACCACGACAAAGCATAAAGCGGTTTGACTGGCACATAATGAGAAAATTCAACAATTGGCTCAATAATGTCTTCCCGGTAAATCAGGTTGACAACAGAATTAAAAAGCAAAAAGATTAACCACCCCGCAAAACCAATCAGCGGTAAATAGCTCCAGCGCGCAAAGATTATTCTGAACCGCTCACAGGTAAAAACCCAAACTAGTACAGCCGCAATCACTAAGGCCGAATAAATTAGGCGATGAATTAAAATTAATTCGGCCAAATCACGACTGAGATTAAACATCATTTGCGAAGTTAGCGTTAGGGCAATGTAGACAAAGAGAGTAGCAAATAATAAGCTTAAAGCGATATCTTGAATTTTTCTATGGAGCAAATAATCCTTAATAAAAGTTAAAATACCAGCGATTAAGATCCCCGCAGCAAAGATCTCGGCAAAAACACTAATAATTGTTAATGTCGTCAGCATAATTAATTAACTTTTAAAATCAAATCAGTAAAATCATAGCCGCCAATCATGTTGGCGGCGCCAACTCTAATACTATAATCGCCCCTTTTTACTCCTTTAGGCACAGCAAATTGTAAGGTAAATGTATCATCCTCGGCGACCAAATCTCCCTGCTGACCATCGTTACGCAAAGAAAGGAGCTCATTAAAACCAAGGGCTCGCAAATCAACCGTCACGCTACGTAAGTCTTCAATCCGGCCTGGATTGTCAATTTTAAGGATCAAAGTTGTCAGGGTTTTACCGTCCGCTGGCAACCGGTCTGGATTTAATTTTGCCTCAATTATAACCGGATTCTTTTTAATCTCCAAGGTGGTTTTCGAAAGTGCCAGCCACCCTTTTTTATTAGCAACTGCCACCGGCACATCTTTAGGCCCAATGTCTATCTTGGGAGAAACATTAGTTTGCAAAGTGTAAACTCCATCACCAGCCTTCGTATCACCAAATAAACCATTATCAACAAGCATGGTATTAGCTAATCGGCCGATTGCACTTAGATCGGCTCTGACGCCAGCAATGTTATTCAAACCACCTGGGTCATCAACTGAAGCCTGGATTTCCAATATTGTCCGCCCATCTGGCGGTACCCGGATTGGAATTGCTTTTATGTAATTAATAGTTGGGGTTAATTTTACCCGGTTTACTTTAGAAATATCATAGCCAACCGTCCAAGAAAGAAGGGCCCCGATTTTTTTGCGGACAAAATCAGTCGCGGAGATCCGCATAATCGCTTCATCTTTAGTTAAAACGCCACCCGGTTCGCCTTCGGCCGCTAATATTGGCTGACTACAACAAAACAAAATAATGATTATTAGTAACAAATTCTTTTGTTTCATTTGATACTTTTATTGCCAAATTTATTAAAGATTGCTTCGCCTTCTGCTTTCGAAACAACGGCATTAGGCCTAAAAGTTCCATCAGCAAAAGGTTGAAGAAACTTTTGGTCAACCGCGACTTTGATATAAGGCGCCAGCGGATCATCTTTTTTAACATCACTAAAAAGATCGGCCGTAACTTTTTCGACTTTCAAATCAGCCGCCTTAACTAACCAAGTAGCCAACTCACCACGAGTTATCCCTGTTTCCATCACAAAGTTGGTGTCTGGTTTGATTTCAATTACGCCAAGGGTAACTAAAGACTCAATTTTCTCTTTCTTTTTCTCCAGATCTTTAATCTTGTTGGGATCGGCAATCACGACTTTTACTTGGCGCAGGACTTTATATTTCCAATTTTTTTTCTCTCCCTGATAGCGGGCTTCAACAATAATTAAATTTTTTCCTAAACGGAGTGGCACAACTGTTGAAAAAGTGCTATCCGTATTAACGGTAACCGGCAAACCGTTAATATAAATTTCCACTCCTGGTTTCACTTTGCCAGTAATGGCCAATTTATCGTCATAAGTTACGATATTATCTTGCAGCGAGATTGATTCGATTGCCTCTTCAAGCATGAGTCGTGGTTTATCAAAATCAAGCTCGCGCAGGATTATCCAATCCTTGGGAAAATAGAGAAGGGAAAAGATTGCTTGTCGAGAATTGTTTAAAGGATCACGATAGGTCGAGAAATCAAGCCCCCAGATATCATCGCGATAACCCAGACCAAGGTTGAGATCACTGACAACGCTACTAATCGTGTACTGCTGCTGCCAGCCACTGCGAAAGTAATACAAATTATTAAGGATATATTCACCGCCAGCCCGGATCAAGGCTGGCTTATTCTGGGCCCAACCAAGATCACCGGCCAATCTAAATTGTTGTCCCTCCATAAAAATCGGTGAGCCAATATCCCCAATAATTTTGATTGCCCCGCCAATCTTTAGCGCCGAGGGAATGCCTTCGGTTCCGCCAATATCCCATTTAATTGTTCCTCCGTTCAGGGTTCCTTTAGGCAAAAAGTTCTGTAAAAGCAAGCCGGCCGACCACCACTCTTCTCCTTTATATAATAAACCCAGGTCTAGATCCCAGCCGGTGGCGGAACGATCTAATTGACCGGTTTTGCGCAAAGTCTCTCCAACCAAACCTTTAAAATTCACCCCCAGCCCAATCATTTGCAATATTTTATTGTCCGCCTGGCGAGGAAAGGCATTTAATTTTGTCCCATAGGAAAGATAGACAATTGTGCTGTCAGAATTGGCCACTCCGCCGGTAATCGGGATGTTGGTCTCTTTAACTGTAGTGACCATTAAGCCAAAAGCCGAGTTGTTACCAATGGGATAAGCTTGCAGTGCTGAGATATTGGCCGAATCTTTAAGTGATAAAGAGATCCCTTTTGACCAGGCAAGTCCAGCTGGGTTGAAAAGGGTTGCGTTTAAATCATCGGCTAAGCCGGTAAAACCGCCGCCTAAACCAAGCGGACGAGCGGCTAATTCAACATTAAGTGGATTGTAGGACAGTTCGGTTAATTCGGCTTGCGCGCCGCCAATAATAATCATCTCTAAAACAAGGATGATTAACCATATTTTTTTCTTCACTCTTACTTTCCCCTTTAACTTATTCGGTCACCAGCAATTGAATTTCTTTTTTTGTCTCCCAGCCCAAGCGATCAACCGCGGTCACAATTAAAGTTTTTGGCCCGCTCTCTTTCGGCTGTAAGGCAAGATTTAAAGAGTAAATCTGATCATCAGCAATCAGGTCGCCGCGTGTTCCATCATCAAAAAGAAGGACATCAGGTAAACCGCCTAAATCGGTTAAGTCAACCTTAACGTTAGCGATCGAAGAGAAATTGCTGCGTGGGGTTAATTGCGCTTCGAGGTGGACAACACTTTTACTGTTTACTCTTATATTATCCGGATTAATTTTTAACTCAATAATTTCGGGGGCAATATTAACCCCGCAATAAGCTTTGCAATTAAAGCCTTGATTAAAATTAAAAAGATACGCTTTGGCTTTCGTCGCCCTTTTGAAACGACTGATTAAAGTGCAGGCTTCAGCCCGGGTTAAAGCCCGTTCCGGCTCATAAACCGGCAGTGACTTTGACACGCCCTTAACTAACCCTTTTTCTTTGGCGACAAAAATCGGAACGGCTCCTGCTTCTGTTTTTGGTACGTCAATAAAGATAGGCCTAATTTTGTCAACCAGATCAAGCCCCTCGGCGGCAATGACTGCTTCGGCAGCTTGGCGACGGGAAATTGGATCATCAAGCCCAAAGGTTAAATCATCATAAGGTTCCATGATGCCCGCATTAACGATTGCTTTAACATAAGGAGCCCGCCAATGTTCCTTTGGCACGTCAAAGAAAACATCATCGGTTAACGTTGGGGTTTTTAGTTTCTTGACTCTTGCGATCCAAGTTGCTAGCTCTCCGCGGGTCACTGGATTGCCAGGATAAAAGTTATCATCAGGGTAGCCTTCAACAACTTTTAAGGTTGCGAGATGAATTATCTGGCTGCGTGCCCAATGCTTTTTACCATCATACAATGTTTCGATGTCAGGAAAGGTCTTTAGGCCAACCAAGCGAAGTTCTTTGGCAAAATATTGGCCATGAATATCGCCGGCGGTAATTTCCACCAAATTTTTACCACGGCGTAAGACTAAACCACAGACAAAACTCCCATCAGGATTTATTTTTATCGCTTGATCATTAACCCGGACAAATTTTAGATCTCGCCCGCGCCCCGTTAGCATTGCTACCTCACTATAAATTAGGCTTTGGTCTTTGGGCTCAGAAATAACAATGCCGGCGTGTGCAATCGGGGTAATTAATAGCAGTAATAAAAAAAACCAAAATCCCCTTTTCATTTGGCGCTATTGTAACACACCGGTTTTAGGCTGGAAAGGTCTTAATTAAATGTAAACGTTAAATCATCTCTTGCTGCCGCTTCTGCAACAGAATGGATTTGATCGGGGAATTTTTGGCCTAAACTTTCTACAACCCCTATAGTCATAACATCTTTTCTTAAAGTTTCAAAAAACGAGCGTTGCTCCTCTGCTGACAAAGAAAAAACAAGGGTGCCCAAAACATCAACTAATTCAAGTTGATTTAATTCATAAGAAAGTTCAATAATAACATCTTCAGCTGTCTGGTTGGTTTCAGCTTGTCTGATTATTCTCGCTAATTCTGTCGAATCATTATGGCTTAGGGCATGATAAAATTGGCGCCGTAAAGCAAGATTCTCAATCAAACCTGCGCTTTTAGATGACGCAGCTGCTTTAGCAAAAAGCTCGTCGTTTTCCGTAAATCTTCTGATTAATTCAAGCTTTTTATCTTGCCCCGGAACCAATATAATTACTGTAAAATAAATCGCATTAGCCAGGCCAAAAAACTCCTGAGTTAACATAATTTCAACAATTTCATCAGTCGTCGCCTGACACATCAAATCAGCAGCCATCCGAACCATTTGACGCTCTCTCCCTTCTAAATCCAATCTGAATAATTGTGCAATTTCTTCTCTCAACGGCAATTTTATTCCGCCTCTTGGAACGACGCTTCTTGGTGGCGATAAAAGTCGTTCGGTGATTCGCAAAGTCCTTTCCGGATCGGCTAAAAGATCAAACAATAATTCTTCTTGCAACAATCGCTCATCTCTCAATTCTGCCACAGTAGGATCAATCTCTAATGCTGCTCTATATATTGGTCCGACTCCTTTCAAAAATAATGCTCGCAGAATAGGATCTTTTTGTGCTCTAATAATAGCCTCTTCTGGAGAATCAACATAACTATCCCCAATCGGCAAAGTTCCTGTGTGCATAAACATCGCACTGGGATAAATATTTCCATCCCAGCCTAAAGATAAAATCTGCCAAACACCAGGAGCTAGATCTGGAAAAATAAAACCATGGCCTTCGCGCAAATCTAAAGATCGACAGGCAGCAGCGCGACGGTAAGCCACATATTTATCGTCACCTCTTAAATCTTTCCCTCTGCCAACCAAAACAGGAATTTTATTTTCAATTAATATTTTTTGTTCTCGCCCTTCCACTTTAATCTGTAACGAGTCATAAACAGTTTCTCCGCTTGATGTGTGAACATCAACCCTTACCAATAATCTTTCCAGATCAAGTAAACTAATAAATTGAACAATTGTTTCGTCTCCTGGACTTACAGTATGAGAAAAATCGACCTGTCCTGTTGGAAAAATCGAAAATACTCCTTGCAAAAGATGTAAACAATTTTCTAGCGGCACCGCTCGATGAAAGTGATCCAGATTTGCCGCCACCAATAGGGAACAATCACGAGCTTGCCGAAAAGCAAAACCGACAGAATATAAAATATTTCTGGTCTCCTCTGGTGAGGTTGCCCAGGAAGCACTCGTTTCTAATACAACTAATCTCATCCTCCTGTTTCTAACTGCATAGTTTAATGCCTTATAAACCAAATCGGGCTCAAGCATTGGCTCTCCTCCCTCAATATGAAGATGAGCAATCGGCAAATCTTCGATGTCCAACATAAAACGAGATACATTATCAACTTTTTCCAGCGCTTGTGGAGATGCGGCAGGGGCACAATGAGCACACAGGTTATTACAACGCCGGGTTATGCCAATATTGGCTGACATCGGGGCATAAAAATATCGACCACCGCCATTTGGCATTGGTTGACGGTCAAGCAAAGCTAAGCGTTCAGCCTGAAAGTCCATTAGTTCCCCTCCTGATACAAGTAGTTATCATCCCCTCCCCAGAAAAATTTCAATTTTTGGTGACTCTTTTCTTAACGCTTTTTTAACTCTTGACACATTTTACTCCGGCATGCTAGCATACACATATATATGCACATATAAGGGGGTTTACAATGTTATCAAAACGAGTTCAAATTCTGGTTGATGAAGAAGAATATAAAAAACTAAAAACTCTGGGAAAGAAATCACGTAAATCGATTGGGGAGCTTTTTCGGGAAGCGATTAGACTTTACGGGGAACGCCTTACCGAACAAGCTCAGCGCCTGGCGGTCGTGGAAAGAATGGCCAAATTGCGGGCGCCAGTGGCGGATTGGGGCAAAACAGAAAAAAGCATCCTACGCGCCCGAGCGGCCCAATGAAAAGCTATTTCGTTGACACCAACGTCTTCATCTACGCTCAGGGAAACGAGCATAAATACAAATCTCCCTGCCAGATTATTATGCGCCTAATTGCCGCTGACGAAATTTATGCGGTTACCAGCACCGAGGTTTTGCAGGAAATCCTATATCGCTATTCCGCCCTTCGCTTAAAGAACCTCGGCCTACAAATGGTCGAAAACGTCATGTCTATTATTCACGAAATTCTGGCAGTTGATAAAAATGATTTATTATTAGCCTTGGGGTTACTAAAAAACCATCCAACCCTTAATGTGCGCGATTCAATCCACGCGGCCGTGGCCATCCGCAACAATTTTAAATATATTATCAGTGCCGATAAACACTTCAATAAACTTCGCGGCCTGCAGAGAATTGATCCCAACGAATTTTAATGCTATATTACTAGCCAGCAATGTTTCTTAAATCGCTGATCCTGCGTGGCTTTAAAACCTTTGCGGACCAAACCGAGATTGAGTTTTCTGATGACGCAAGGATCACGGCGATTGTTGGGCCCAATGGCTGCGGCAAAAGCAACTTAATGGACGCTACCCGCTGGGTGATCGGCGAAGATAATCCGCGAGAATTACGAGTGGGAAATCTCTCCAACATCATTTTTGCCGGAACGGCAGCGCGTAAATCACTCTCGCTGGCCGAGGTTGCCCTCGTTTTTGATAACTCTGGCGGAAAACTCCCCGTCCCCTTCACTGAAGTGGTGATCAAACGGCGAACTTTTCGTGAAGGAGAGAGCGAATTCTACATCAACAAAAATAGTGTTCGGCTAAAAGATATTAAAGATCTCCTGCTTGATACTGGGCTTGGGGAAGCAACCTATTCAATCATCACGCAAGGACAGGTAGATGCAATTTTATCAAGCAAGGGAGAAGAGCGGCGCGCCGTTTTTGAAGAAGCGGCCGGGATAAATAAATATAAAACCCGCAAAACATCAGCTGAAAGAAAATTAATCTCAGCCGAGCAAAACATCCTGCGGATTAGCGATTTAAAAATTGAGGTGGCTGAAAGAATCATTACCCTTGAAGCCCAGGCCAAAGTTGCCCGTGAATATTTGACAATCCAGCAACACATTAAACAGCTCGACCTTAATTTAAGCAAAAAGAATTTGTTAAATCTTTTAAATCGCCGCTTAAATTTATCTAAGGAATTAGCAGAGGTTCGCCAACTTTCTCAAGCAAAAAAAGAGGTTGAGCAAAAAGATGTCGACGAGCTGGCCAGCAAAAAAGAAGCTCTCTGCCAGTTAGAAAAAGAAATTGATGAGTTACTGGTTAAGCTTGATCGGGAAAAAGATCATTTGCGTGATATCGAGCTTGACCGTCGCTTTGCGGAGAGCGAACAGCAAAGAGAAGAAAAAGCCATCCATGAATTAATTGCCCGCCAACAGTCAACCAATGAGAAGATTAGTGAATTAACAACTAAGATGGAAAGTGAAAGCGCGCATTTTCACCTAAGCGCTTTGCCGATGGCGGAAGAGCTGGCTAGTTTAATTGAACAGGCAAAACAGTTGATTGAGCAACTGGCGTCGGTTCTTTTGCAGTTAGGCAAAGAAAAAGCTTTAACGTTAACAATTGGCGGTTCGGCCGAAAGAGAAGAAGCTTATCAGTTAAAACTAGAACTGTTAAAAGAAGAAGCTAAGCGGTTAGCCGAAGAAAAAGAGCGGGTCGAGTTTGCCCGTCAGTACCAGCTTGATCAATTAAATATTTTAAACAATAAACTCGAGCAGGCCAAGCACCAGCAATCAGCAGTTGATCTCTTGTCAGCAAAGAAGAAGGCCAAAGAAGAATTAGTCATTGCAAGCAACCAGTTGGCAGAAAAACTTAGGCAGGAAGATCAGCAGGAGCGGCAGAGTTTAAATGAGGTGGCCGGTTTAGAGGTGGCGCTTGCCAAAATTGACACCGAAATTAGCGCGATTCAAGATCGGATTTCACTAGAATATAATCTTTCACCAGCAGAGTTAACCGCTACTCCACCAGAAGAGATCGACCAACCAACCAAAGCCAAAAAAGAGATTGAAGAAGGGAAAACTCGACTCCGCGCTCTGGAACCAGTCAATTTGTTGGCGATTGAAGAGTTTGATAAAGAGAAAGAGCGCTTAACTTTTATTGAAGCCCAATTGGCAGACCTGGGGTCAGCGCGGGAAAACCTGCGCGGCTTAATCATTGAGCTTGACCAAAAAGCTGAACAAACTTTCATCGAAACGATGACCAAGCTGTCTCAGGTTTTTTCAGTAACCTTTTCCAAGCTTTTCAATGGTGGCGAAGCAAAGATTGAGTTGACCCCCCATTTACCCCCATTAGAAGCTGAAATTGAAATCTCGGTCCGTTCTGCCGGCCGCAAATGGCTCCCACTTCAATTATTGTCCGGTGGCGAACGTTCACTTTCCGCGATTGCAATTCTTTTTTCCCTCCTTAATATCCGCCCTAGTCCATTTGTTTTTATGGACGAAGTTGACGCCGCTCTTGATGACGCCAACATCGGCCGCTTTGCTAGCATGCTGCAGGATTTTTCCGCTCATAGCCAAATTATCGTGATTACTCATAACAAACGAACCATGGCAGTGGCTGACAGTATTTATGGTGTGACGATGGAAGAGCCGGGTGTATCTAAAGTTATTTCCATGAAACTCACCGAGGCAGCGGTGGTATGAATGTCAATCTCCGTAAATTTTTCCTAATTTCCCTAAAATTATTTATTCCTTCATTTTTAATTTTTAATTTTTCATTTTTCATTTCCTCAACCTTTGCCCAGGAAAAACCCGAGACCCTCTGGTCTTCAACCGGCATAATTGTCAACGATACCCAGGGAAATACTCCGCAGGAAAAACCGGTTATCTGCTCGGACAATCAAGGAAATTATATTGTCGTTTGGGAAGATGGGCGGGCCGGTTATGCCGACCTTTATGCGCAGAAATTTGATGAGGAGGGCCGCCTGCTCTGGTCTAAAGATGGGGTTGTAGTTTGTAACCAAGCGGCCAATCAAAATTCACCCCGCTTAATTAGCGATGGAGCAGGTGGAGTTATTATCGTCTGGCAGGATTACCGCGACGGGAATGCTGATCTTTACGCTCAACACCTAAGCGCTACCGGCAAGCTGCTTTGGGAGCCAACGGGACTGCCAATTTGTACTGCGCCCGCTGGCCAATTTGGTCCGGAAATTGCTAGCGACGGGACTGGCGGGGGAATCATTGTTTGGACTGATTATCGCAGCGGTAGTGGTGAAGATATATACGCTCAACGTTTAAGTGGTGATGGCCAGCTACTCTGGACAATAAACGGCACCCCAATTTCAACCGCCAAAGGAACACAGTGGTATCCACAAATTGCCAGTGACAATGCTGGTGGTGCCGTGATTGCCTGGACCGATGGCCGCCTTAGTTCTTTAAATACCAATATTGTTGCGCAACATGTTGATGCCAACGGTAAACCATTATGGGACCCCGATGGGCTCCCAATTTGCGAAGCTGATGGCAATCAAGATAAGCCGGTGCTGCTATCAGTTGCTGATGGTGTAATTATTGCTTGGCAGGATAATCGTGCCCAGAATATCGACTTATACATCCAAAAGCTTGCCTGGGATGGAAAAATTCGCTGGGGAAAAGATGGTATCAGTGTCTGTAATTTTCCCTACTCGCAAGAATATCCCCGCCTCTCGCCAGATGGCTCTGGTGGGGCGATTGTAATCTGGGTTGATCTGCGTGAAGAAAACAGCGACCTGTATGCGCAAAGAATTTATAGCGACGGCAATATTGCCTGGACAGAAAATGGTCGACCGGTTTGCCAAGCACGGAATGAACAGCTCAACCCGCAAATTGTAAAACTTAAAACTGAAGATTGGCTGGTAATTTGGGAGGATAGCGTTGGTGGAAAAAACAAAATTGACCTCTTCGCCCAAAAACTAAATAGTTCAGGGACCCCGCTTTGGGATGAAAGAGGAATTCCAATTGCGGCGTTTCCTGGCGAACAAAAAAATTGCACTACCACTATTACCCCTCAAGGAAACGTGATTGTCGTCTGGGAAGATACCCGTGCTGGGGGTAGTGATATTGTTGGGCAAAAAATTTCTGCAAATGGCTTATTGCTTTGGGACAAAACTGGTCAGCTCCTCTGCGCTGCTCAAGGCTCAGTTATTCAACAAAATATTCAATTGGCGGCTACAACCAAAGGAGAGGTTGTGGTTGCTTTTGAGGATGCCCGCTCTGGCTTCAGCAATGTTTATGCCCAAAAAGTTACTGCTGATGGTTCACTCGCTTGGCAGCGCAACGCACTCCCGGTTGCCAAGGCCGCTGCCAACCAGTTTAAACCGACAATTATTTCCGATGGAAAAGGTGGTGTTTATATCGCCTGGGAGGATTACCGCTTAGCCGATCAACCGACAATTCGCTTACAACGATTAGATAGCAGCGGTCGCCCTGCTTGGCAAAGTAGTCTGGCAATCGCTAAGGCTAAAGGGAAACAAACCAGTCCGCTGATGATTTCTGATAGTATGGGTGGGGCAATTCTTGTTTGGGAGGATAGTCGCGATATTTTAAATCTTGTCGATCTCTACGTTCAACGGGTCTCTCCTCAAGGAAAACTTCTGTGGGGTGATCAAGGCAAATCGTTGATTGCTTATAACAGCGAACAGGTTGAAGCGGCCATCACTGCTGATGGCAACGGTGGCGCTTTTATCTCATGGACAGATTACCGCCGCGGCGACCGTAACCCCGATATTTACGCCCAACGACTTAACCATAAAGGAGAATTTTCTTGGCCAGTTGACGGTGTGCAAGTCTGCGGGGCGCCTGACGTGCAAAAAGATTCTAAAATTATTGCTGATGGTGAAGGCGGCGCACTTGTTGCCTGGACCGATAAAGGTGGCGGCAGTTATGATATCTACGCTCAACGACTTGATAAAGCGGGTCGAACCTTATGGCTGGCTGACGGTATTCCTGTTAGCCAGGCTAGTCGCACCCAACAAAAATGTCAATTCTCTAACCGACGAACTTTAGTTTGGGAAGATTACCGTTATGGCAATTGGGATATCTTTGGCCAAGCGCTCTCTCCGACTGGTAAACTACTTTGGCCCGCTGAGGGAGTAGCAGTTTCTAAATTACCCGGTACACAATATGGACCACAAGTTGCCTCCTGGCGCGATGGTTCAACGATTGTTGTTTGGGAAGATTATCGGAGTGGCCAGCATTATGAGCTTTTTATGCAGCGTTTTGGTAGCGATGGAAATATCACCTGGGATGAAAATGGTGTTCACATCTTTTCCCGTGATGGCGGACGGGCACCAAAGATTATTACTACCCCGGGCAATGATAGTTTTTATGTTTTCTGGGAAGATTACAGTAATGGTGGCCGAGCAATTTGCGGCCAGCGCTATCTGCTTTACTAAAGCTTACTGGCTCGCTTTTTTATCTCTGCCGCTTTATCCGTTTCTTCCCAAGGTAGTTTCAGGTCGAGCCGCCCAAAATGACCGTAAGCCGCCACTTGTTTATAAAGCGGGCGGCATACGCGCCGGAAGTTATCCCGTGGAAAGACGGAGGAGTGATTATCGCCTGGGAAGATTATACTTACGGCGATGAAGCCATCTACGGGCAAAAGTACACTTGTGAAGTACGCTTGTAAATAACTGAAATCCTCCAGAAATAAGCCCGATAAATGGCCATGCGGCTTAGTCCTTCAGATATACGGGTGGTACTGATAAACACTATTGGCAACAAACCGAGAGAAGTGATGCGCGCGCCCACTCTCACCCAAAGAACTATTCAGTTGGGCTTAGCATTCCGAGATTTTAGAGATGTACATCTCTTGCCTGCCAAAGAAGCTTACTGGTTTACTGGTTCCACAACTTATCCGCCTTCACTGCACCCAATATCAGAAAAGCGTTTCAGGGATGAAATTAGAGCGGTAGCGGACAGCTCAAAACAAATGGTATTTGGGATTTCAACTACCACTTCCGATTATTATAAGTTTCGGCAAATCGCTAGATTTCTCCGAGATAACTATCCCGGCGCGATTATTGTTGGGGGAGGCCCGCATTTCAAAAGGGAATCACTAATAGATGCTTTGGGCCGCCGCTATCGCGACCCAGTTGAAATAGCACTGGAAGAAGGATTGGCTGATGCGATCAACGTTGGGCATGCCTTTCCCTTTATACAATTTATTTGTGATCCTCCGGGAAAAAGAGGCGACGCCACCTTGCGCGGGTTTTATCACAGAGATACCGCAGGAAAAATTGTCGGTAGAGGTCGAGGGAAATATCCTCCCACCGGCACTGTTCCATATATATATCAACGCGAGCGCGACGAATTTGACATTCTTACTTCCGATCGATGCTCCAATGCTTGTTCTTTTTGCTCTATCAATCGAGTCTCTCTTGGCTTTTCGCAGCAAACAATTGCCGCGGCACTGCGAGAGATGGCAGAAACCCCCGTAAGGGGAATTAATTTCGCAGACTCAAATCCTTTTGCGCCAGGCAAAAACAACCTTTTAGATGTGCTTGATGCGCTTGAACCAGCGGATTCCATTCTCGTAGCTCAAAAACATAAAATAGGTTTTATCGACCCATCGTTATTATGCAATGAAAGTGGTCTGGCCTTAATTAAAAAGTTAATTCAGCATAGATTTGCTGCTTTTTTTGCCGGTCGAGATGCTGTTACTCATCAAAGCGCTGAATTTATCGGGAGCAAATTCAAGAAAAGGGTAAAATCCCAGGAGCAATTAGATGAGGAGAGAAAAGCCCTGATACGCTTTATCAGCCTGCTGCAACAAACCGATACCGACACGTCTTTTCTTTTAGCAATTTCTTACATAATCAGCCCCTTTGAAACAGAAACATCCATTACCAAAGTCCAGGAAGAGGTAGAAGCGTTTTCTGCTCTGTCCAGTAAAAAAGTGGAGATACAGATATATATTATGAATTTGATGCCCGATCCTGGAACAGAGGTAAAGAAAAAACATTTTGGCTTACTGGTTGATCCCGAAAATTTTGATGAAATTGATGTACACACAAACCCGTGGACCTATGCGCTGGGACCATCTTCCTGGCTGCTCGATTATCTTGGAAGAGGATCCCGGATCGAACCGAAAAAGAGATTAAAACGAGCGATTCAACACGCTTTCCGGCCAACTTTATGGCAACGCTTTGAAACATGGCTCAATGGCGCAACGGATCAAAATCGCGACTATCGGAGATTTTTCTAGCCCTACGCCTTATTAGCCCGCTTCTTTATTTCTGCTGCTTTATCTGTTTCTTCCCAAGGTAGTTTCAGGTCGAGCCGCCCAAAATGACCGTAAGCCGCCACTTGTTTATAAAGCGGGCGACGGAGTTTTAGGTGTTTAATAATCATCCCCGGGCGGAGATCAAAAACCTCATCAATTATTTTGGCGATTTTAGTATCCGGTATTTCACCGGTCCCAAAAGTGTCAACCATCACCGATAAGGGGCGGGCAATCCCGATCCCATAGGCGACTTGCACTTCACACCTTTTGGCAATTCCTGAAGCAACAATATTTTTCGCCACCCAGCGAGCAGCATAAGCACCGGAGCGGTCAACCTTGGTTGGATCTTTACCGGAAAAAGCGCCGCCACCATGTCGAGCATAACCGCCGTATGTATCAACAATAATTTTTCGGCCTGTCACCCCAGTATCCCCCTGTGGACCACCAATTACAAACCGACCGGTTGGATTAACATAATATTTAATTTTATCATCAACTAAATCTTCCGGCAAAGTCGGAATAATTACCCGCTCTAAAATATCTTTTTTAACCTGGTTCATCTCAACATCTGGCGCATGTTGGGCAGCGATTAACACTGTGTGAATCCCAACCGGTTTGCCCTCTTCGTAATTAACGGTGACTTGTGATTTTCCGTCTGGTCGCAGATATGAAAGTTCACCTGTTTTGCGAACTTCGGCTAATTTTTGGGCCAGTTTATGGGCCAGCACTATCGGTAACGGCATTAATTCTCTGGTTTCGTCACAGGCAAAACCAAACATTAAACCTTGGTCACCGGCACCTAACCCTTCCAAATCCTCTTTTACAACTTCCCCACCTTTAATCTCTAACGCTTTGTCAACACCACGCGCGATATCTTTTGATTGTCCCTGGATCGCTACCATTACCCCGCACGTTTCGTAGTCAAAACCATACTTAGCGCGGGTATAACCGACATCTTTAATTGTGCTGCGGACAATTTGGGGGATTTCGACATAACAACCGGTGGTTACTTCGCCGGCCACCACGCACATGCCGTTGGTAACTAGTGCTTCAACCGCTACCCGGCCGTGTGGGTCTTTGTCTAAAATGGCATCGAGGATTGAATCGGAAATTTGGTCGCAAACTTTATCGGGGTGACCTTCGGTAACGGACTCGGACGTGAACAGATACTGCTTCTTCATTTTTTTCTCCTCCCTCTTACGAGCGGACCAGATACTTTAATGAAGTTTGCTAATTAGCAAACTTATTCGACTTTCTGCTATTATATGTGTAGGTAGGCTTAAATGTCAAATAAACCGATTAAGAAAAAACTATGGAAACCCGGAACAATGGTTTATCCTGTTCCGGTGGTGATGGTCTCCTGCGGCGATGAACCAAAGCATTACAACATTATTACCATTGCCTGGACTGGTAATATCTGCACCGAACCGGCTCAAACCTATATTTCCATTAGACCGGCGCGCTATTCACATGAAATAATTAAACGGACCGGCGAATTCGTCATCAATTTAACGACGAAAAAACTGCTTAAAGCAACCGATTATTGCGGCGTAAAATCAGGCCGGGATATTAACAAATTCCAAAAGCTTAATTTAACGCCAACCCCTGCCACCTTTGTTAAAGCACCTTTGATCGCGGAAAGTCCGTTGAACATTGAATGTCAGGTAACCGAAATTAAACCGCTTGGTTCCCACGACATGTTCATTGCTAAAGTCTTGGGGATTAACGCCGACCAAAAATATCTTGATAAAAATGGGGCGTTTAATTTAGCTAAGACTGAACCACTCTGCTACTCGCACGGCAAATATTATGCTCAAGGGGCCGAACTCGGTTTTTATGGGTACTCGGTTAAGAAACACCGCTAATTTGCCTCGTCAATAAAAAAACGATATAATGGCTATATGGGAAACTTAAGCGAACATTATAACAATAAGGATTTTGCCTGCACTTGTCCGACTTGCAAGGGGGAATATAAAATCCACCTTGGTTTAGTCGGCGCGCTGGAAATGATCGGTGGGCATTTTCGCAAAAAAATTAAAATCGTTTCCGCTTATTGGTGTGATGCTTTTCACGAGAAACAGAACAAACCTAAAGTCAGTTTGCACAATAAAGGAAAAGCAGTTCATATTTCTATCGACGGGGTCACCCCGCAGGAATTATTTAAGTTTGCCGAAACAGTCCCTGAACTGCGCGGGCTTGTTTTTTATCCCAACCAAAATTATATCCATATCGATACACGCGCTGGTGACCCGATTCGGGTTGTCAAAGAAGGAAATGAATACCGCGAACTGACTCCAGAAAAACGAACCAAGTATGGTTTTTAGCGCCCAGATCTCTCAGTTCATTAATTTTCTTAAAACCGAACGTCATTACTCTGAACATACCATCGATAATTACGAGCGTGATCTGCGCTGGCTGGTTAATTTTTTAAAAGAGCGAAAGATTGACCGATCAGCGGCGCGAGATTATCTGCTGGCGCTGGAAAAAGGCCGCTATTCCCGCCGCTCCATTGCCAGAAAACTTTCTTCTGCCCGCTCCTTTTTCCGTTTTTTGGAACGGGAAAAACTAATTACCCAAAATCCGTTTGCCAACTTATTGACGCCAAAGCTACCGAAGAAACTCCCAAACTTCCTTTACCCGGAAGAATTAAACCGACTCCTGGCGGCACCGGATTTAAAGAAGCCGGCCGGACTGCGCGACAGTGCCTTGCTGGAAATAATTTACGGGACAGGACTGCGGGTCACCGAAGTCGTTCGGATGAATTTAAATGATGTCGATTTTGCCGAGGGGGAAATTAAAGTTTTGGGGAAAGGGTCAAAAGAGCGGATTGTCCTTTTTGGTTCTCATGCCAGCAACGCCTTAACTACATATATAAAGGAGGGGCGGCCGCAATTGCTGGCCGGGGCAAAATCACCGGCGGTTTTTATTAATCGACGCGGGACAAGATTAACGACTCGTTCCGTGGAACGGTTGATCGTCTACTACGCTAAGAAAGCTGGCCTGGTCAAAAAAATTACTCCGCACACTCTGCGCCACTCTTTTGCCACGCATCTCCTTTCCGGCGGCGCTGACCTGCGGATGGTTCAGGAGCTATTGGGCCATGTTTCGCTCTCCACCACTCAAGTTTATACCCACATCACCAAAGAGCGACTGAAAGAAGTTTACGACTCGGCCCACCCCCGGGCCCTTTGACTCCCGCCTTTACTATTGATATAATTACTACTCGTGCGGATTGATTTGACAGAATTGTTGCGGGAAGTCGGCAACGAAGCTGATCTTGAGCAGAATGAACCAGCCGATTTTTCGGCCGACGGTTTAAAGTTAACTGAACCGATTCAGGTTAACCTCCATCTGGTCAACAACGGCGAGACAGTTATGGTTGACGGCGAGATCAGCACCAAGGCGGAACTGGAATGTTCACGTTGTCTCAAGGCTTATCAAACACCGCTTAAGGTTGATTTTTCGGAAGAATTTGTCCGCCAGCCTTTTGTCCACCGGGGTGGAGAAGTTGAGTTAAAAGGGGCTGACTTTGTGGCGCCGATTGAAGCCGACAATACAATCGACCTGACCGAGTTGGTCCGACAGGAGTTGCTATTAGCGCTGCCGATCAAAACGCTCTGCAACGAAAAATGTAAAGGAGTATAAACCATGCCAGTACCCAAAAAACGACACAGTAATGTCCGACAAGGAAAAAGACGGTTCTCCAATTACCGCCTGGCGGCGACCAAATTAAGCCGCTGCCCCGATTGCGGCGCCGCCACTCTCCCCCACCAGGCTTGCCCAGCCTGCGGCAAATACAATGGCCGCCAAGTTTTAAAGATCAAAACGAAGAAAAAGGGAAAGAAGGAGTAGCCTTTAGTGATCAAGATCGCCCTCGACGCGATGGGAGGCGACTTTGCACCCGCGGAACTGGTTAAGGGTGCCGTATTAGCCGTTGCCGAACAGCCGGAGCTGGAAATTATCCTCGTTGGTGACCCGGAAAAGATTAACGCCGAGTTAAAAAAACAACATCAGGTTAACCGTCTTTCAATTGTCCCCGCGTCAGAAGTAATTGGGATGGACGATCACCCCGCCCAAGCCGTTAAACAGAAAAAAGACGCCTCCATTAATGTTGCTGTCAATCTGGTTAAAGAAGGAAAAGCCGACGCTGTCGTTTCCGCCGGCAATACTGGTGCGATCATGGCCGCTGCTTTATTTAAACTTGGCCGAATACCCGGAATAGAACGACCGGCGATCGCTACCGAATTTCCCCTCCCCTCCGGCAAAGTTCTTCTCCTTGATATGGGGGCTAATGTCGACTGCAAACCAAAACATCTCCAACAATTCGCTTTGATGGGCAGTCTATACGCCAAACTGACGATGCACATTAATAACCCGCGCGTTGGCCTCTTAAATATCGGCGAAGAGAAAGAAAAAGGAAACGAACTGACCCGCGAAGCGTGGCCGCTACTAAAAGAACTGCCAATCAATTTTATCGGCAACGTTGAATCCAAAGAAATCTTAAACGGCAAAGCTGACGTGATTGTCTGCGACGGCTTCGTCGGCAATTTGATTCTGAAGTTTGGTGAAAGTCTGGGAAATGCAATTTTTCAAATGCTAAAAAGTGAGGTCTCTAAGGGGATATTGAGCAAAATTGGCCTGGTTTTTCTCATCCCCGCCTTACTGCGCTTAAGAAAAAAAATTACTTATGACGAATATGGCGGCGCCCCAATGCTCGGCATTGCCGGGACCGTCTTTAAAGCTCATGGCCGGGCGAAATCAGCAGCCATAAAAAATGCCCTGCGCGAATCAGTCGAAGCAATCCGCGGCGGGGTAGCGGCAAAATTACAAGAAAATTTATGAAGGCAAAGATCAGCGGAGTTGGCTCGGCCATTCCAGCCAAAGTGGTCACTAACGACGACCTGGCAAAGCTCGTCCAGACTAATGATGAGTGGATTACTACCCGCACCGGGATTAAGGAGCGACGGGTCGCTGACGCCCAAACCGCCACCTCTGACCTCGCTTTAATTGCGGCTGAAAAAGCGCTGAAATCAGCGCAACTTTCTCCGGCTGAATTAGAGCTAATTATCGTCGGGACAACAACACCGGATGTCCTCTTCCCATCAGTTGCTTGCACAGTTCAGGGAAAGTTACAGGCAGTTAACGCCGCCGCTTTTGACGTCTCCGCCGCTTGCTCTGGTTTCAACTTCGCTTTAACAGTCGCCACAAATTTCATTGAGAACAGAACTTACAAAAACATTTTAGTAATTGGCGCTGATACTTTAACCAAATATCTTGATTGGCACGATCGGGGCACCTGTGTTTTATTTGGCGATGCCGCTGGAGCAATTGTTTTAACCACCACCGAAAAAACCGAAGGTGTTTTAGCTAGCTGGTTAAAAGCGGAAGGGACTGGTGGACGCTTTTTAGTCATGCCAGGTGGTGGCTCACGTGACCCGGAAGCCAAAAATGGTCGTTTTATCAAGATGGATGGTAAAGAGGTTTTTAAATTTGCTGTTCGCGCTTTGGAAGAAGCGCTGTTAACGGTTACTAAGAAAGCTGGTTTAACGTTAAAAGACGTTGATCTACTCATTCCCCATCAAGCTAATGCCCGGATCATTGATCATGTAATTAAAAAATTGGGATTGCCAAAAGAAAAAGTTTATGTTAATCTTCAAAAGTACGCGAATACCTCGGCCGCTTCCATCCCCCTAGCACTCGATGAAGCGCTCGCTGATGGAAAGATCAAATCCGGGTCGATTATTGTCTTAGTTGGTTTTGGCGCTGGGTTGACTGCTGGCGCAAATATTATTAAATGGGAGGAGCAATAATGTTGGATTATGGATTAACCGAAGAACAGCAGATGATTAAGGATTTGGCTAGGAAGGTGGCGCTGGAAAAAGCTCTGCCCAAACGCGCGGAGTGGGATGAGACTGGAGAATTCCCGTGGGAAGCGATGAAAGCTTTTTCGGAAGCCGACCTTTGCGGCCTCTATATCCCGGAAGAATTGGGCGGCATGGGCCAAAGTGTTTTCAATTTCTGCCTGGCTACCGAAGAAATCAGTCGCATCTGCGGCGGCGTGGGCGTCACTTTTGCCGCTTCTGCTCTGGGTTCAACGCCAATTTTGCTTTTTGGCACTGACGAACAAAAGAAAAAGTATATGCCGCCGATTGCCGCCGGCAAAAAATTGGCTGCCTTTGGCTTAACGGAAGCCAATGCTGGATCTGACGCAGCAGGGCTCGAAACCACTGCCAAAAAAGACGGCGACTATTATATAATAAATGGCACCAAGCAATGGATTACTAACGGCGGCGAAGCCGACACCTATTCATTAATTGCTATCACGGATAAAACCAAGGGGGCGCGCGGTGCCACCGCCTTTATTGTTGAAAAAGGCCTGCCGGGTTTTACTTTCGGTAAAAAAGAAAACAAGATGGGGATCCGCTGTTCCGCCACCCGCGAGCTGGTTTTTCAAGACTGCAAAGTGCATAAAAGTCAAATCCTGGGGAAAGAAGGCATGGGATTTATTGTGGCGATGAAAACTTTGGACCTGACGCGGCCGGGTATCGGCGCACAGGCCGTTGGTATCGCGCAAGGAGCACTCGATGAAGCCATCAAATATGCCAGAGAAAGAGTTCAATTTGGCAAACCAATTATTACTTTGCAGGCTATTCAGCATATGCTGGCTGATATGTCGACCCAAATTGAAGCGGCGCGTTCGCTGGTTTACGGTGTGGCGCGCATGATTGACGCGGGAGCAAAGGACTATACTCTACCCGCTTCACAAGCTAAGCTTTTTGCATCTGATACGGCTATGAAAGTAACGATCGACGCTATCCAAATCCTGGGTGGTTATGGTTACATGAAAGAGTACCCAGTCGAAAAGATGGCCCGCGACGCCAAGATCACTCAGATTTATGAAGGGACCAACCAGATCCAGAGAAACCAAATCGGCCTTTCGTTAATCAAAGAAAGTGCGGCGAAGAAGAAATAGATTACCGCCTAAATAAGTTGGGGCCCTAGCTCAAAATATTGGATATAATTTGATTGTTTTTATAACTTAAACCAAATCTCTGCCGACGTGCTGCACACGGGTTCTGCCCCCTGACTCACAAAAACGGAGCTTATATTACATTTTAAAACTCCGGATAATAATTCGGCCACCAGCTTATCTAGTTCTAATTCTTTATTATGTAAAATTTCTAAAATTCTATTCTTTGCAAGGGCGGCAATTTCATCTCTGCTTGGGATCAAAAAACTTGCACTTTCACCCTCAACATCTAATTCCAATATGTGTACAGCAAAAATTTGACAAAACCCCACCAACCGCAATTGGTACTGGCATGCCCCAAAAACCTTATCCCAGACCAAGCATCTTTCTTCTATTCGCAAGTTTGTTGGCGCAAGCAATTCTACCCTCCAATTTCTATACCACACTTTTGACCGCAGTGATCGTAACCATGCCTCTCCTATCTCCACGCGCATTATTTGTCGGCCATCCATTTCAGCCGTTAAATAATAATCATTCCCCACTTCAAGGTTGCCAAACTGAATCCTCTTTTTATCTGTGGGGTTGGCAACGTCCACTCTTTTTTCCCATTTTCTACCATAATAATTAGTTAACCTAATAATGGTACTCCCCGGCACGCACCAAGAGAACTCGATAGTCGTGTCAGAAAAACGAGGAGTATCAAATAATAAAACCGAGGGGGGGGGCGGCAACCTTTTGTGCTGGAGCAATGGCTTTTTCTTCTGGCGCTGATGTTTCAAATTCAATTGACTCCAGAGATTGTCCGTCTTTTGTTCTTGCTTCCATAAGATATTCCGCACCCGGCAGCAATCCGTTGATTTTAACTTCTTCTCCTGGGGCGACTGGTCCAACTTCCCGGCTGTCCATCTCCTTGCCTTTTTCCCCCAGCAAGGTAAAAGTTGTTGGCACCTCCCCTCTCCAAACAAAAGAAACAGTGTCGCCTGCTACTCGCAAACCGTTAAATCCCCCAATTCTCCCCTCTTTCATTAACTGCGGCGCTCCAGTTGGGATACGCCCTTGTCCCCCGCCAAAACCGCTAGGACTTAATAACCTTTGCAATCGCATTTTCTAAAACCCCTAAAACAAACATAATTGATTTTCCTATGGTCTTCTATCGCTAGCCCCCCCCAGAAAATTTCACCCATTTTTTTAAAACAGATTTTTTATTTTATTTTTAGGAAAATATGGCTGATAACTGATGGGGCCTATTATTATTGCTTTTCTTCGCTTAATCTTATATAATCTTATATAGTTAAAATGTAAGATTGCTTTATGCCATTCAACCGCTTTAATAAAAGGCTTGATAATTTGCCTGCCGAAATCTGGAATAAACTCACCCAGATTGACGAGCTTAAGGGGCAATGGGTAGCTGGCGCAAAGTTAAGCCCGCAGGTTCTCGGCCGACTTAAACGTTCTGTACTTATCACCTCCACCGGCGCTTCCACCCGTATTGAGGGCGCCCACCTTTCCGACAGTGATGTTGAGAAACTGATGAGCGGCATCTCTCTACAAAAATTCTCCAATCGTGATAAACAAGAAGTCAAGGGTTATTTTGAACTGCTCCGCAATGTTTTTGACGTCTGGGAAAGTATCCGTTTTTCTGAAAACGCCATTAAACATCTTCATAAAGAACTCTTAAAATATGCCGAGAAAGATGAAAAGCACCGGGGCGAATACAAAAGGAAAGAAAACAAGGTTATGATGGTTGACTCGTCAGGCAAACCAGTCGGAACGCTCTTCGATACCACTCCCGCCTATCTCACTCCGAAAGAAATGCTTGAATTGGTTGAGTGGACGCAAACAACCAGCAAAGAAAAGAAATATCATCCGCTTTTAATCGTAGCTAATTTTGTGGTTGAATTCTTGAACATCCATCCTTTTGAAGACGGTAATGGCAGACTTTCCAGAATTCTGACTAATTTGCTTTTACTTAAAGCGGGGTATTTGTATCTGCCTTACATCTCTCACGAAAAATTGGTTGAGGATAATAAACCCGAATACTATCTGGCCTTGCGGAAAAGCCAAAAGACGTTCAAGAAAAAAAATGAAACCATTCTGCCTTGGCTAGAATTCTTTTTTTCTGTTTTCCTCCAGCAGTCAAAAATGGCGGTTGACTTGTTATCAGCCGAAAACATTGAAAAACTGCTGTCGCCAAAACAATTGGCGGTCTGGCAATATCTGCAAAGTGTCAGCGAGGCGACTCCTCTAGAAATATCCCAAAAGGCGAGAGTCGCCAGACCAACCGTTAACCAGGCATTGGATAAATTGCTATCGTTCAAAAAGATTGAACGCCTCGGTTTGGGGCGTAGTACTCGCTATCGAAAATTTCACCTTAAAATGATCTGAAAATAATCTTAGACAGTCGAGTTTGAGTGCAATTTCTTGAAAAAGCCATCGAAGAAAAGCTAAAGGAGATTATGTTGTAAGATGTTAAATGTCGTCAGAGCTCGTTTGGAAGTCGCCCTTGCCAAAGAGCTAGCGGGCCTTGGCCCCCACAAAAAAGGTGCGGCCCAATCGCAACCAAGAGTAATGCCGCCAATAGAAAGAATCAACGGGTGCCGACAAACAACGCACTTATTTTCAACAGCTGATGGTCTTACCTTGCACTTGATTCAGATCGCGGCCGCTGCTGGCCAGGCAGACGCCCCGGTTATGTGGGTTTCTGGCACCGGCCTTAGCTGGAAAACCTGGGATTTAAACGATGACGCTTCTGTGGCTCTTAAAGCCGCCCAGGCTGGGATTATTTCCTATCTTTTTAGCACCAGGGGCGTTGAGCCCAACCAAGCCGCCCTGCTTACCCACCCGGCCACGATTGAAACCGAAATCAAGTATGATCTGCCGGCTGCGCTGCGTTTTGCTCAGGCGCATTCAAAAAAACCGGTTACGCTGGCTGGTTATAGCAAAGGCGGAGTGGTGATCCTTTATTTCCTGGTTTACCACTGCTTCAAGCTGCAGCAATTACTCGGCCGTGACTTCCTGCTTAAAGGAAAAACCAGAAAAGAAATTGGAGAATACATTGCCTCTTTACCCCCAAACTCTGACCTTGCTCAAGCTGCCCAGCGGCACCTAGAAATACTCAACTCTGTTAATGGGTTAATCCTCCTTGGCGCGCCGCTGGTTTTTGAAAAGGGGCTGTCCGACCTTGCCTCTCTTCCCGCCGCCGCCCTGCTCGCCTGGCAATCCCTGGGCGGTGAAAACGTCCCGGTTCAGCTGGCACAGAAACTCGTGCGTCTTTTTCCTTTTTTAGCCAACGCGGGAAGATTGGCGATTAATCCAGAAAATTTCGCTGACCCCCAAGCTTTTCTTGCCGAGTTTTGCACTAAATGTCTTGGCAGCGTCCCCACCATTGTTGCGCGTCAAGCCTTTCATGATGTTTTAAAAGGTCGAGGAACTCATCCCATTCCTGATTATCTTTTTGATTTTGGTTCAAACTTAGATCTAATTCCTCTCGACATTCCTGTTTTTATGTTTTGTGGAAGAAAAGACCTTATCGCTCCTTTATTCAATTTGGGGCTCATCGACCCGGCTTATGCTAGGGAAAGCTCAATTGAGCTTTCTCTGCTAAAAAGATTTCCACACAAGGAGCAAGTTGTCCATTCAATCGCCTCAGAAAAAGACGTGGCGCAAATTCGGCTCTCCTCAAATAGAAGTTCAGTCACTGGTTTTGCCATAGAGGGAGTAAATCATTTAGATCTCTTTTTTGGCCGGGTTGGCCGGACGGCCGTCAGACCGTTGCTTTATCAAATTATAAAACATCTAGCTAACCCGTCAGCTTCGGCCCCGTAAAAGCGGGACAGAGAAAAAAATAAGGTTGCGAAGAATTTTTTGTTCCCGCAGCGAAGAAAACTGTGCTATACTATCTTTTCTTGCCATGGAAATCATTGTCTGTATTAAACAAGTGCCCGATACCACCGAGGTTAAAATAAACCCCGAGACTAACACGCTGGTGCGTGAAGGCGTGCCGTCGATTGTTAACCCATTTGACGAAAATGCGGTGGAAGCTGCGTTGCAGCTACGCGAAAAACATGGTGGCAAAGTGACCGTTATCACCATGGGGCCACCGCAAGCCGCGGAAGCGCTAAAGACAACTATTGCCATGGGAGCAGATGAAGTCGTCCTCGTTTCCGACCGCGCTTTTGCCGGCTCCGACACCTGGGCCACTTCCTACACCCTATCACAAACCATCAAGAAATTGGGAAAGTTCGATCTTATCCTCTGCGGTAAGCAAGCTATCGACGGAGACACCGCGCAAGTTGGCCCCGGCATTGCCGAATGGTTGGGATTACCACAAGTAACTTTCGCAGTTAAAATTGAAGTCGAGGGAACCACACTAAAAGTTGAAAGGCTTTTGGAAGAAGCCAATGAAAAAATTGAATGTCCCCTGCCCGCAGTTGTAACGGTAGTTAAACAAATCAATGAACCGCGCCTGCCTTCGCTAAAAGGGATGATGCGAGCAAAAAAGACCGAGGTCAAAACCATGTCCGCGCAAGCCATCGAAGGGGATCCCAAAAATTTGGGACTAAATGGTTCCCCCACTTCAGTGGTGCGAATTTTTACCCCACCTGCCAAAGGCGGTGGAGAGATTTTGAGTGGTGAGCCAGGCGAAATCATTGATAGGTTGATTGGTAAATTAAAAGAACGGAAAACAATCTAATGAGCATTAAAATGTTGCTCGATAAATGCACCGGTTGTACGCTTTGCGTCAAAGCCTGCCCTTTTGCCGCTATAAGAATGATTGATCGGCCGGCGGATGCACCGGGTAAAGGGAAAAAAATCGCGGAAATCGACCTGGATGTCTGCACACTGTGCGGCGCCTGCGTCCCTTCCTGTAAATTTAACGCCATTGAACTGAAAAAAGAACTAACAACTAATAACTCACAACTAACAACTTTTAAGGGTATCTGGGTTTTTGCGGAGCAGAGAGAAGGAAAAGTCCAATCGGTTGCTTATGAATTGCTCACGGAAGGGAAAAAGCTGGCGGCCGATTTAAAAACTGAACTTTGCGCCGTTTTGTGCGGCGACGAAGCGATCGAAAAAGAAGTGGACTCTCTTTTCGGCTATGGAGCAGACAAAGTTTATCTCATCACGCATTCTCAGCTGAAAGATTATGTAACCGCGCCCTATACTCGGGCAATTGCGGAGGCTATCACCAAATACAAACCGGAAATTATGTTAATTGGGGCGACAACTTTAGGCCGCGATCTGGCCGCTAGACTGGCAATTCGGGTTGGCGCCGGTTTAACCGCCGATTGCACGGGCTTAGCCATTGATCCGGTAAAGAAAATATTGCTGCAAACCCGACCCGCTTTTGGCGGAAATATTATGGCAACCATTCAAACTCCCAAACACCGGCCGCAGATGGCGACGGTCAGACCAAAAGTATTTAAGAAATCCCAACTTCAAAATCCAAAATCCAAACAAGGTAATGTTATTAAATTTTCCCCTGTTATTAATACAGAGGATTTATTGGTCAAGCTTCTGGGAATTGTAAAAGATGAGTCAGTGAAAGTTAATTTGGCTGACGCAGAGATTATTGTCTCCGGCGGTCGGGGGATTCAAGAAGCTAAAAACTTTAAGCTGATCGAAGATTTAGCGGCGGTTTTAGGCGGTGCGGTGGGCGCTTCGCGCGCGACGGTCGATGCGGGTTGGATTTCCGCGCATCACCAGGTTGGTCAGACGGGGAAAACTGTCTCGCCTAAGTTGTATATCGCTTGTGGTATTGCTGGGAAGATTCAGCATTTGGCGGGTATGCAAAGTTCGGATACCATTGTTGCTATCAACAAAGATCCCGACGCCCCCATTTTCAAGGTTGCCACCTACGGCATTGTCGGCGATTTATTTGAGTATGTGCCTCTGCTTACGAAGAAGTTGCAGGAGATGCGGGGTTAATGTTTTTTAATCCTTTGAATAAAATCACGACAGGATAAGAATTCGATATTGCCCTCGACGTATGGTCTCGGCGTGCGACAAATGCAAAAGCATTTTGTATTGAGATTGTCTTTTAAAAAACCTTTTAATCCTCTTAATTGAGAGGGGTCAGGATTTTGTGAGGCCTTAACCTCAATCGCCCAAATACCATCGCTTGTTTCAAGGATAAAATCAACCTCCGCGCCATCTGCGGTACGATAAAAGCTTAGTTTTGTTTCGATTTCGTAATAATCAATCGCCGCAGTTAATTCCGTAAAAACCCAATGTTCAAAAGCCCGGCCATATTCATCAGTTGCTTTTAACAATTCTTTTTGCAATCCTCTCTTTAAAGCTGTTACAATCCCACAATCAAAAAAATAAAACTTAGGATGGGATATCAAACGGCGACGAGTTGATTTTTTGTAAGGATAAATCATTCGTCCGATAAGTGTATCTTCCAAAATCTGGAAATATTCGCTAATGGTTTTTGAGTGAATTCCTATCTCCCTAGCAATTTTCTGAAAATTGAGAATTTTTCCATTTTCGTCAGCGGCGAGTTCCAAAAATCTGGTAAAAGCGGGTAAGTTTCTGACAATTGCTTCTTGGGCAATTTCTTCTCTAAGATAAGTTTCTACATAACTCTTCAAAATTCTTATTTTTTCTCGCATGTCATTTTCAAGATAAATTTTAGGCAGTGCTCCGTAATGTAAAACATCATCTAAAACGAATAAATCTTTAAGCTCTGCTTCAACCAAGGGATAGAGATGAACCGTTATTGCCCGTCCAGCCAAAAGATTTGTCCCGGCCCTTTTTAATTTGCGAGCACTTGATCCCGTCAGAATAAACCGAAGGTTCTTTTTTTGTTCGATCAGCAAATGGACCGTATTAAGTAGTTCAGGACATTTTTGTATTTCATCAATCACAACCAAGGCATTATCTTCCGTTAACTTATTTACCTCCTTGGCCAAAAGCGAAGGATCGGTAGAATATCGAATAAAAGAATCATAATCTAGCAAATCAATAAAAACGTCCGGCTTAAGAGTATTTTCTATTAATGAGGTTTTTCCCGTTTGCCGCGGACCAAAGAGAAAGAGAGAGCTTTTTGAGTCCAATAAATTCAACACCCTTGTAATCATATATCAATTATACACCCCATTATTTACTTGTCAAGCGTATATTTCGGCATTTACGGGCGATTTGTTTGAGTCCGTTCCCCTGCTTACGAAGAAGCGGCAGGAGATAAGGGGATAACTTGGAGATGCCAATTTGGCACCTCTTTAAATTACCCCACCTATCCCAACGGATTTCCCTAGGTAGAAACGAGCTGCAATTCTTCTAAACCGAGTCGCCTGTTAATTAGGGACTGTTGCGAAATGAAGAATCAGAGGCTGCAATCTCCGTTGACGGAGCGTCCCGACGATGCGTCGGGACAGTGCCTACGGCACTATTGCAGCCTCTGATTCTTTTTCTTCCCTCCTGGTGCTGACTAATTTGACCCTCTGTCAAGTGGGGGGTGGCTGAGAACAACATGAAGCAGAAAAACAAGGACAAGGACGGCTGGCTAACGAAAGTCAGGATGCCTTTCGAAGGGTTGTTTTCAAAAGACGAAACCAGGGCGCGTTATCGCGGGACGGCAAAAGTGCAGCTGCAGGTGTTTCTGGAAGCGATGGTTCACAATGTGAAAAGAATGGTTACGGTTAATTGTGCCCCGTTATGTATTGCCGGTTGCGAAGCATAAGCTTTACAAGGAAAAGGTGTGACTAAATGATGTAAAAACAAAAGAAAAAACCGGGAAGCTCAAGGATCTTGCCGGCTTATTGTACTCTAAAATGCCCCGCCACCGCTAAAATCCACCCGCACCCTTTATTCCGCAACAGTCCCTTATTTTTAACCCCAATTGAATCCCGGTCTCTATTTCCCTTTCTGAGAGTGGTAATTCAGCTCTGTGGTTTACGCTTAATTCTCCATTCACAACCTCTGGCATATAATAACGCACACCAATCCTAAATTCTCTTCTTAGTAATGCAAGATAATCATCAAGTGACACCTGTATCCAACCACGCGCAGCCGCCAAACGCAAGTTGGGCAAAACGGTTTTGGGATCATCATGGCGAAAATCCTGCGTTAGGATATAGTCATCTCCGCTAAAATGGGTTTGCGCTAAACCTTGGCCACGCTCTGCATCATAATATGCTACCAGCAAGGCGATCATGGCTGCCTTTACAGCTTGAGCGGTTTCAGCATTAAACTCTTGGAAACTAAAATAACGCTCCCCTGGGCTTAATACACCCCAAGGATAAAATCGCTCATCTTCGTCTAGTTTCATTCTTGAAAAAACGCAATGGCCTCTATTAATATATTCGGATGCGAATAATCCGTATCCTCTCCAGCTATAGAAAGCAAAGGGCTCAACTACAAAGCGCGGGTCTATCGCGAATAATCTTTGTAAATTATCGAATTCTTCTTTGGTGCTCCCTTGCTCCGATCTGGGCTGGGAAACCGACACCACAAAACATTTCGAGTTCTGCTCTGTATCATCCCCCAACGTAATCAGAAAAATCAGATGATCTCTCCCGTGCTGGAAAAAACTAATCCGGGCAGTACAAGGAATTTTTCCCAGTCGGGCCGCAACCGGCGGCAAGATTGACTGTGGAGAATCTGTATTCAAGGCGGCATAGATTATTGTTTTAATATCCACCAACGCATATGCCAATTCTTTTCCCTCGCCAAACGGATATAGCTGAATATACCTGCCCCCTTCTGCCGGGTTCTTCGACGCTACGTCTCTGTCTCTTCTTGTATATTCGAGTGGACATGGCCACCTCCTAGCAGGCAAACGAATATAATGGAGCGGATTTCCAAAATAATGACCTTTACAGGGATTTCCATAAATAATTTCAACCGGAAACCCTAAAGGCAACCTTACGGGAATTCCCGCCACAGGCTGTCCGTCAATGGTCAACCTCCCTCTTTCTGCTTCCAAAGCGCTATGGACTGCGCTGATAAACCGATTAACTATCGCTATCGCCCTTTCGCTGGTATAATCAACTTCCTCGACCCAAGCCCGTAAAAACTTTTCGCTTTCCCTTCCCTCCAAGGCCCAATGAATTGAAATTCCATCAAGCATTACTACCCCAAACCTGCTAATAATAATATCTTGATGGATACCGGCATGAGCATCATGATAACGAATGGCTAGTTCCCTTTTACCTTCTGGCCATTCTATTGCTGCGCTATGAGTAAAAAAGGGCCTACCATATTGTTCTCTTCTAATGGTTGTAACTCTCTGCCACCCCTCCCCACTCTTTCCATATAACGGAATTGCCACGCCTCTTCCGTCAAGCAACCCTGGATGTAAACATTTTACTTGATTGTGAAAACAACATACTTTTGGCATTTTTCTAGCTAACCTCCTCGTCTCTAGCTAATCTCCTCGCCCCCCCCCGCAAATCTATCTCTTCACCTCCTTTGATAAATTTCACCCTATTTTTCCGGCAGTTTTTCCGGCAGTGTTTTGTAGCAACAATCTTTAAACAGCTTGCCACTCTTACAAATACACGGATCTGCAGGAGTTGCGGGGATAAAAAAACGGTTGCGGTTGCGATGTGCGTTTGGGCTGCGTCGGCCGTTAGGCGCAACGCAACCCTCTAGACACATTTAATCCTACAAATCATTTACCTTATTTTACTTGACAAAACTAATATATACTTGTAAAATATAGCAGCAAAAGGAGGAGGAAAAGAGATGACACACAAAACGACGGTTTCGAAGCGTTGGCAAACGGCTGTGCCGGCGGATATCTGCCAGAAATACAACATAAAAGCCGGACAAAAGATTGCCTGGCTTGATCTGGGGAATATGATTACTATCCTTCCGGTAGCTTCCGATCCCATAAAGAAATTTCGCAAAAGCTCCAGCGGCCTCTTAAAAACATTATTAGCCGAAAGAAAAAAAGAACGGGAGAAAGAGCGTGAAAAATAAAGCTTTTCTCCTCGATACTTCCGCTCTTTTCTGCTTAAGAGATGATGAGACCGGTGCCGACAAAGTAGAGAGTATCTTAGAAGAAAGTAAGAAGGGCAAAGCTCAGACCATTATTTCTTTCATGAGCGGAATGGAATATCTTTACATTAATCTTATGCGTTATGGCGAAGAAATAGCCCGTCAGGCTTATCTTGAATTTACACTTCTCCCCGTCAGCATTGTTGAAAGCAATGAAGAAATCAGATCAATCGCAGCAGAATTAAAAGCCAATCATGCCATATCCGTTGCAGATGCTTGGATTGCAGCTACGGCCTTGAGCGAACAAGCTATTCTAGTACATAAAGATCCGGAATATGAAAGCCTTCCCAAAAAGATTAAACAGTTGGCTTTGCCTTATAAGTGAAAAAAATCCTCGACAACAAAGAAACCAATGAAGTCGTCCCGGCATCCGGGATGATCGCGGTCCCGGCCAAATGAGTGGATAGCTAACCCCGATGTCCCTCACCACAACCTTACCGCAACAATCCGGCCCATCAAGGAATGTAAATCCAATTTTCGGTGCGATAAAAGTAATTGTGGTAGTGGCTCGGATCGCTGTGCCCATGATTTTTCCGCTGTCGGCGTTGAGACCGGAAGGAACGTCTACTGCCAAAACCGGGATTTTTGCTTGATTCACTTTTTCAAAAAGCGTTTTGTATGGCTCGCGCACATCTGAATTTAATCCAATGCCAAAAACCGCGTCAATAATCAGATCTTCTGTCCCGGAAAGCTTAAAGTCTTCTATCCCATAAACCTTCTGCCCCATTTTCAAAAGGATTTCGAGATTAGTTTTCGCTTCCGCCTTTACTTTCTCCTGCTCTCCCAGCAGAAAAACGGCAACTTGTTTCCCTTGGTTTAAAAGGTGTCGCGCGGCAACAAAACCATCGCCGCCATTATTCCCCGCCCCGCAAAGCACCACAATTTCTTGCGCGTTTTTTGCTTCTTCCGCCACGCTTCTCCCCGCATTTTCCATCAGTACAATCGACGGAATACCATATTTTTCCTGGGCCAGACGATCAAATTCCTGGGCCTCTGCAACTGAAATATACATATAATTCGTATTATAGCAAACCGCTTCAACTTTTGGTAAAACAGGAGAAATCTTGCACCGGTGGCGCAAGATTTTCCAGACATTGTCTGGCAAATTGTCCTGGTCTCATTAATAAATCGCCCACCCCACCACCCATCAAGGAGTAAAGGGGTTAAAGAATAAAGGAAATTAAAAATCCTCGACAACAAAGAAACCAATGTTGTCGTACCAGTACCCGGGATGAGCGCTGAGCCGGTAAGCGCCACGCAGACAGCCGGGAACGTCGAACAAGGAACCACCACGCAGAACCTTGTAATCCCCTTTATCCGGGCCAACCGGATTATTAGTATCTCCCTCAACATAGGCACCATACCAATTCCAGCACCATTTCCAAACATTGCCAGCTAAATCTAAATGACCAAATGGTCCAGCACCTTCAAGATAATTGCCCACCGGCGTAGTTATTTTAGGCCTTCCCGCATGCCCATAATTCGCTCGTGTGGGATCAGGCAGCTCATTCCCCCACGGATAGTCCCGCCCATCAAGTCCCCTGGCCGCGTATTCAAACTCTGCTTCGGTCGGCAAACGAAAACCTTTCTTTGTTCTATCCCATTCCACACTTCCATCAGCCTTGATTGTGTAAACCGCTTCTTTCCCTGCCGCTATACTCAACCAGTTGCAAAATTTTATCGCGTCAAACCAGCTTACATTTACTACCGGATGATTGGCTTTGGCTGGATCTATTTCTCCCCCGGCACAAGCCTGATACTGCGCGTTGGTAATCGGGGTTTTTGATAATCCAAAACCAGAAAGGACAACTTGACGCACCGGCGTCTCTCGGTTATTTTTGGTACTCCCCATGGTAAAGCCTGTGGGAGGGGTAGCTGGAACAAGCAGTATTTCTATGCCAAGGTGGACAAGAATTGATCTGGGATCAACAATCTCCAACGCTTCGGGCTGCAGCTCTCGATACGAGCCGCCGCCATTGCCAAGCTTTGGGGACACGGGAGCACCATTAGTTGCAGTCGGTCTTGCCTGCCTCAGTTTTTCGATTGCCGGCCTCAGTTTCTCGATTGTTAATCTACCCAACCCAGCAAATATTCCCATATGAATAACCTCTGTAATCCTGCTATAATATTATCGTCAATTTTGAGAGGAAATTGCAGATGAAAAACAACAATCTTACAACTCAAAAAGAATATAAAACATTTTTAAAAGAGCTAAAAGACGAAATCCAAAAAAGAAGATACCAAGCCCTTCAATCCGTCAATCAGGAGCTAATCGCCTTATACTGGGAAATCGGCAAAAGGATTGTTAATAAGCAGGAAAAAAGTGGCTGGGGCGATAGCATTGTAGAAAATCTGGCTTGTGATTTATCTATAACATTCCCCGATACAAAAGGCTTTTCAGGGCGAAATTTATGGAACATGAAGCAATACTATCTGGCTTACAGAAACTTAGACAAACTGCAGACACTGTCTGCAGAAATTAGCTGGTCAAACAATCTGCTCATCATTAACCAAACTAAAGATATTCAAGAGCGAGAGCTTTATCTTAAGCTAAGTATCAAAGAAAGATGGAGCTTTCGGGAACTAAGAAGACAGCTTGATACTGATCTCTTCACCCGCTACATGAGCACAAAAACTCCCAGTAAAACTTTACCGGCAAAAAGCATAGACACATTGGCACCTTTTAAGGATCATTATGTTCTGGATTTTCTTGGATTGAGCCCGACTCATTCAGAAATGGAACTTAGACAAGCTATTCTGGCTAATTTAAGAGATTTCTTCCTTGAATTTGGCAAGAATTTTTCGTTTGTCGGGGAAGAATATCCCCTAAGAGTCGGTCATGATACTTTTGAAATTGACCTGCTCTTTTATCACCGGGAATTGTGTTGTTTGGTGCCGGTAGAATTAAAAATTGGCGGCTTCAAACCTGAATATATCGGCAAAATGCAGTTTTATTTAGGCGCACTAGATGAACAGATAAAATTGCCGCATGAAAAGCCATCCGTTGGTCTAATTCTGTGTAAATCAAAGAATGATGAAACCGTACGCATTGCCATCTCTCAAGCTGCCAGAAAAATTGGCATCGCAACCTATCAAGCAAAATTACCTGATATAAAACTGTTGGCAGAAAAATTGCATCAAATACATTTACCAGAAGAAACTGATCGGAAAGGGAAAAAATCATGAAAACCGCTCTTGTCTTCCCCGGCCAGGGCTCACAATTCGTCGGCATGGGGAAAGATTTGGCCGAAAAATATTTGGATCAAGCTAATGAAATACTTGGCTTTGACCTCAAAAAAATCTGTTTTGAAGGACCGGAAGACGAACTAAAAAAGACAGAAATCACCCAGCCCGCCATTTTAACAGTTTCCGTTGCCGCCTTCTATCAACTTACAACTAACAACTTACAACTTACAACTTTTGCCCTCGCCGGCCATAGCCTCGGCGAATACTCTGCTCTCGTCGCCGCTGGATCAATCTCTTTCCAGGATGCCGTAAAACTTGTCCATCTGCGCGGGAAGTTTATACAGGAAGCTGTCCCCGCCGGCGAAGGCGCCATGGCTGCCGTACTGGGAGCAGATAACAATGTAATCCGAGAAGTTTGCGCGCAAGTCGGCAATGTCTGGCCCGCCAACTTCAATTCCCCCGGCCAGGTCGTGATCTCGGGGAAAAAAGCCGCGGTCGATGCCGCCGGTATAAAGCTCAAAGAAAGAGGCGCCAAAAAAATTATCCCGCTGGCTGTCTCCGCTCCCTTCCACTGCCCACTCATGCAGCCCGCGGCGAATAAACTAAAAATTGAGCTAGATAAGATTGAGATCAAAAATGCACAAGTCCCGGTGGTTGCTAACGTGACGGGTAATTTTGTTACCAAAGGCACTGAAATTAGAGAATTGCTCTACCAACAAGTCACTTCCTCTGTTCTGTGGGAGGATTCTGTCAAAAAAATGATTGCTGACGGGGTCACTTCATTTATCGAAGTCGGACCAGGGAAAGTTTTGTCAGGGTTAATTAAGAAGATTGCGCCGGAAGCGGAAGTAAAAAGCTCTCTAGACATTTAATCTTTTTAGAACTTGACGCCCTAATTCTCCCTTTGTTATACTGCCAGCAAAACAGACAGGAGGAAGCAATTATGGACTTAACAATCTGGGGATATATTTTGATGGCATCAATTGGGGGAATTCTAGGATTATGGCTTATCTATTTAGTAATAGGACCTCGCAAGGGAAAATAAGATGAACGGTCTTCTTGGATTTTTTTTGGGTGCTTTAACCCTAGCGGTAACAGTAATATTCTCAATTTTCTACCTTGTGATCAAAAAATATGCGGAAACCATGGCTAAATTAGCGGCCGAGGATTATTATAAAAACAAAATAAGATGATTAAATAGAAACCTTCGCCTCCACCGGAAGTCTTACCGTAACCGTTGCCCCTGGTTCCACCAGGTTATTAACAATATCAAGCGTTCCGCCGTGCCTTTCAACCAGATCCCTGCTCACGGGCAGCCCAAGCCCGGTCCCGCGGACTCCTTTTGTCGTGAAAAACGGGTCAAACATCTTACACGCTACCTGAGGCGTAAAGCCACTCCCATTATCTTTAATCTGAATCTCCACCCCTGCCCCGGATTGATAAGCAATATTCCGTGTTGTAACCCAAACCCTTCTTTGCGCTCGCCCAGTTGTCGCTTGGAATGCATTGATCAATAAATTATTAATCACATGCTCAATCATTGATTTAGCTAAACAGCAGCGGCACAATTCAGGATCTAAGCTGAGTTCTAATTCCACTTTTCGGCTCTCATCCAAGGAATCTTTCAGTTTAGCAGAACGCTCAATAATTGAATTCAAATCCACACCCTTCGATAAAGAAAGCTCTCCCATCGCTTGATGCGCCAACTTTATAGACGCATAAACACCCCAGGCTTGATCAAATAATTTATCCATTGCATCAATTCCTTGAGTCACAACACTACGTAAAGAATCTAAATCGTGGTTCGCATCAACCTCTTCCGCCAAACCACTTAACCAAAGCTTTATGCCGTGTAAATGCCCTCCAAAAGAATGATGGACTTTTGACAGCATCTCCCCCGTCATCAAATACGCCGCTGCACTCTTATATCTAATCAAGAAAAGAACAAGGTTCTTTGCTTTTGTTAACGCCAGGAAGGCAGAAACTTGATCGTCAGTCATTCCCCGCATCAATCCATGCACAGCTAAATGAACCTTTACTTCAAGTGCAACACGCAAAGCCTTATCCCTTAGAGCTGCTCTATAAGTCGCTACTGCTGATGGTACTTTCGCTGAAAACATATTTTTGTTCTCCCTTCCCTTTCCTCTCTTGAGAGCTCCGAAAAATTGCCCCGGTATATCCGGGTTGTCAAGTTTACCCCGAACTTGCTTCGGGGTCTTTCAGTCCCATATATCTATCGACACCCCCCCCAGAAATTTCACATGAAAACCGCACTCGTCTTCCCAGGCCAGGGCTCACAAGCAATTGGCATGGGGAAAGATTTGGCTGAAAAATATCTGGATCAAGCTAGTGTAATCCGAGAAGTTTGCGCGGAAATCGGTAATGTCTGGCCAGCAAATTTTAATTCTCCTGGCCAAGTTGTGATTTCGGGGAAAAAAGCCGCGGTCGATGCCGCCGGTATAAAGCTCAAAGAAAGAGGCGCTAAAAAAATTATCCCGCTGGCTGTCTCCGCTCCCTTCCACTGCCCTCTCATGCAGCCTGCCGCAGATAAGCTGAGGGTGGAGCTTGATAAAATTGAAATTAAAGACGCCCAAGTGCCAGTTGTGGCTAATGTGACAGCTGATTATGTGACAAAGGGCTCTGAAATCAGAGAATTACTTTATAAACAGGTAACCAGTCCTGTCCTCTGGGAAGAATCGGTCAGAAAAATGGCTTCCGACGGCATTACGTCTTTTATCGAAGTCGGACCAGGGAAAGTTTTGTCAGGGTTAATTAAGAAGATTGCGCCGGAAGCAGACGTTAATACATATCCCGCGTAGAAAATAAATGGCCTAAATGTTATAATGCCTGCATGACGACTACGGAAGAGGCCTTAAAAGAATATTTCAAAAACAGGCCAGATATTGTTTTAGCCTTCCTCTTTGGCTCTCAGAGTAAAGGCAAAACTCACCGCGAATCTGATTTTGACATTGCCGTCTGGCCTAAAGAAAAGATGTCAATTGATGATTTCAATAAATTATGGGGTGATTTAGAAACTCTGCTCCATGCCAATATTGACTTGATTTCGCTTCCCACCGCTCGCCCCACCGTTACCTGGTCCGCCTTAAGAGGAAAACGATTATTAATAAGGGATTTTAAGCTGTTTCTAAGCTTATTTGTCAATGTGTCACGCGAAGCTGAAGATATTCAAGATTTTATGATCGATTATTGGCGCTTGAAAAAGAGGTATGCCGCAGCATGACACCTTTAAATAAAGACCAGAAACAAAACATTATTGAAAGAATTAATTTCATGAAAGTTGAGCTTTCTGACTTGACCTCACAATATCAAAATATTGACTGGCAAACCTATTCGAACAACCGGGAAATCAGAAGGAATGTTGAGCGCATTATTGAAAACCTGGCAAATGCATCCATTGACATCGCAAAAATTTTATTGGCCGGCGAAACGGTTGAAATCCCTGGCACTTATCAGGAAATTATCGTCAAACTAGGGGAAGTCAATTTTATTTCCAAAGATTTAGCCGGCAAGATCGCTTCCCTGGCCAAAGCGCGTAATTTTCTCGCGCACCAATATTTAGATCTCAAATGGGACTTAATCAAGCCCATCCTTAAAGAATGTCCGGCTTATCTGAATGAGTTTATCAACAGCTTGCAGCTTTCCTGATTAAGAAAATTGATTCAAGCGTGGAAGTAAAGTCCTCTTTCGTTATATAACAAACCATTCCTTTGGAAAATTTCAGAGAAAATGATATAATCAAAAAATTCGGAGGTATCTTATGCAATTAAAAGATAAAGTGGCGCTCATAACCGGCGCAGCGCAGGGAATTGGCAAAGCCATCGCTATTGCCTTAGCCAAAGAAGGGGCCAATATCGTTGTTTCCGATATTAATCTGGATTTAGCCACCCAGACGGCTAAAGAGATTGAGGGCTTGGGTGTTAAGACAATGGCCATCAAAACCAACGTTGCTGATTTAGCTGATGTCGAAAAATCGGTTAAAGAAATTGTCCAAGCGCTGGGACGTCTTGATATTCTCGTTAATAACGCCGGCATCACCAAAGACAATCTTTTAATCAGGATGAAAAAAGAAGAGTGGGAGGCAGTGATTGGTGTTAATCTAAGTGGAGTCTTCAACTGCACCCAGGCGGTCTCCTCCTTGATGATGAAGCAACGCTACGGTAAAATAATAAGTATTGCCAGCATTGTGGGACAAATGGGCAACTTTGGTCAGGCAAACTATGCTGCCAGTAAAGGTGGTGTCATTGCCTTCACTAAAACAGTTGCCCGTGAATTGGCATCGCGCAATGTGACCGCCAACGCCATCGCCCCCGGTTTCATCCAGACGGCAATGACCGATAAGCTAAGTGATGAAGTGAAACAGAAGATGATGGCCCAAATCCCGATGGGAAAACTTGGTCAGCCGGAAGATATCGCCAGTGCGGTCGTTTTTCTGGCCAGCCCGGCCGCCGATTATATTACCGGGCAGGTTCTCGCCATTAATGGCGGCATGTATATGTAAATTAACTAACAACACGGCGCCTGCGGCGCCTACAACTCGCCCCAACATACGTTGGGTCTACAACTAACAACTAGTTGTAGCAAGCGAAGCGAGCGTGTTGTAAGTTAATAAAGGAGGTGAAAAATGGACGAGCAACAGGTTTTTGAACAGGTTAAAAAAGTGGTAGTCGAACAGCTCGGCGTCTCTGAATCGGAGATCACCCGCGAAGCGTCATTTGTTGATGACCTCGGGGCTGATTCCCTCGACACCGTTGAGTTAGTCATGGCGCTGGAAGAAGCGTTCGGCACCGAGATCCCGGATGAAGATGCCGAAAAGATTAAAACCGTTGGAGATACCGTTAACTATATTATCTCCCATAAGAAGTAACTATAAATGAAACTGCCCGAATTAAAAATTGACCGTTTCATTGCCAAAGTCCCGATTATTCAGGGAGGAATGGCAATCAGGATTTCGACCGGCGCACTGGCGGGCGCGGTCGCCGCTGCCGGCGGGATCGGTGTCATTGGCGCCTCCGGCCTGACCTTTGAGGAGCTGGCCAATGAGATCAGGATCGCTCGCGCAAAGGCGATGGGCGGTATCATTGGGATCAATATCATGTTTGCCGCCAGGGAATTTTGGGGTATCGTCAAGACCGCGATCAAGGAAAAAATCGATCTCGTTTTTACCGGGGCTGGTTTTTCCCGCGATATTTTTAAAGTCGGACTGGACAGCAATACCCCGATCGTTCCTATTGTTTCATCGGAACGATTAGCCAAGACCGCCGAGAAATGTGGAGCGGCCGCGGTGGTGGTTGAAGGCAAAGAAGCTGGTGGCCACTTAGGGACCGACCGGTCGATTAAAGAAATTTTTCCGGAAGTTCGCCGCGCTGTTGCTCTCCCGGTAATTGCCGCCGGCGGCTTGACCACCGGCGCGGATATTGTCGAAATGTTTAAAATGGGGGCCAATGGTGTTCAAATTGCAACCCGCTTTGTTTTAACTGACGAATGCAATGCTGCCCTTCCCTATAAACAACGCTATCAAACCGCGACCAAGGATGATGTGGTGACGATTTCTTCGCCAGTTGGACTCCCGGGTCGGGCAATCAAAACAGCTTTTGTAGAGAAATTACTAACTAAAACTGCGCCTAAGCCAGTTGGTTGTGATTTTTGTTTAAAAAATTGTTCTCTGGAATATTGCATTATTCAAGCACTTATTAATTCACAGAAAGGGGACATCGATCACGGTGTTGTTTTTTCTGGCGAACACGTTTGGAAAATAAAAAACCGGGCGATCAGACCGGCAGCGGAAATCATTAGAGAATTAGTGCAAGAAGCAGAGGCGGTCCCGGTATGACCAGAGTAGTAATTACCGGGCTTGGCGCAGTGACGCCGATTGGGATTGGTAAAGATGCTTTTTGGGAAAATCTGGTTGCAGGGAAAAGCGGTGTTGGCCGCATTACCCATTTTGATCCAACCGGTTTTGCCACCACCATTGCCGCTCAGGTTAATGATTTTGATCCGGCACTTTATCTTGATAAAAAAGAAGCTCGCCGCTTGGTCCGTTTCATCCAGTTTGGGATTGCCGCCGCGCAATTGGCGGTTAAGGATGCCAATTTATCTATTACCCCGGAAAATGCTGATGACATTGGCGTAATGGTTGGTTCTGGCATCGGTGGAATTGGCTTTTTGGAAGAACAATGTAAAAATTTAATTACCAAAGGGCCCGATCGATTAAGCCCATTTACCGTCCCTTATATGATCGCCGATATGGCAACAGGCATGATTTCGATAAATCTTGGGGTTAAAGGGCCAAACATCTGCATTGTTACAGCTTGCGCAACTGGCACCCACTCAATTGGCGAAGCCTTCAAAACCATTCAACGTGGTGCAGCCAAGGTAATGTTGGCTGGCGGTGCCGAAGCCTCAATCACTCCCTTGGGGGTTGCTAGTTTTATTGCGGCCGGTGCATTATCAGCTGATAATGATCGCCCGACGCAAGCGAGCCGTCCGTTTGATAAAGAGCGGAATGGTTTTGTAATGGGTGAAGGCGCTGGTGTTATAGTTTTGGAAGAGCTAGAATTTGCCAAGGCGCGTGGTGCCAAGATTTATGCCGAGCTTATTGGTTATGGTGCTAGCGGTGATGCCAACCATATTACCGCACCGGCTCCTGGCGGAGAAGGTGCGGTCCGCGCGATGAAAGCCGCCCTGAAAGACGCTAATTTACACCCTAAAATGATTGATTATGTAAATGCCCACGGCACTTCAACTGAATTAAATGATAAATTTGAAACAATGGCTTTGAAAACAATTTTTGCTGATCACGCCAAAAAGCTAGCTATTAGCTCAAACAAATCGATGGTTGGCCATTTGCTAGGTGCTTCTGGGGCGATTGAATTTATCGCGACCACCTTTTCAATTGTTAATGATCTTGCTCCGCCAACAATAAACTACACCACTCCCGATCCTGAGTGCGATCTTGATTATATTCCTAATCAGGCACGCAAAATACCAATTAACTATGCGATGTCCAACTCCTTTGGCTTTGGCGGCCACAACGCAATATTAATCGCAAAAAAGTATTTGCCCTGATATAATAGTCGCTGATGAAAAAACGTCAGTTTTGGGGCAGTTTTATTCTGTCTCTTCTTCTGCTTTTTTTGACAGCTGATTTGACTTTTGCTCAAGCTGGCAATTATCCGCAGCTTGATATTTCTGGCTTTAAAAAATGGGAATATAAAAAAGCTGACGTCTCGCCTAATAAAAATTACTTCTCCGGCTTAACTCAACTAGGTGGTTTTTATCCAACTTTTACCGGTGGCCCCTGGCAGGAGCGCTTGCAATTGCGCATTTTAGGCCAACTCTCGGAAAACCTGGCGGTGACTTACGACCTTGAACAACAGCCCGAAACCCCAGACCGCTACGACGTCAAAGTTAAATATTATAACAGTGAATTAACCTTTGGTGACTTTACCGCCAATTTTAGCGGCAATGAATTTGCTTCCACTTCCAAGTTTTTAAACGGGGTGATGCTAACCGCCAAAGAAAACTGGTATGACATCACCGCTGTCCCGTCATCAAAATTAAAAAGCCAAACTCAAAATTTAACCTCCCAAAATGGCAACAACACTAAAGGTCCATATAACATTGGCCACGGCTCAATCGTTGAGGGTTCAGAAAGAATCACTTTAAATGATCTTTCTCAAGTTCGTAATGTTGATTACACAATCGACTATTTCGAAGGTAAAATAACCTTTAATAAAATATTAAGTTCAACCGATATTATCAAATATACCTACGAATATACTAATGTGCTCGACCTTTTTTTCCCCACTCTTTCAAAGCGCGATTTCTTTGGCCTGCAAGGTCGACTGACTCTAAATCCTGAAGAGTTTGGCCGGCCTACGCCCAAAGAAGAATCGATTGTTAACTCTGCTTATGAAACCTTTCCTACAACCGGATCGATTGAACCAGAAGTAATTGAGCAAGAATCCTCTGGCTTGTTTCAACTAAAGCATTCTCCAGTTGTTAACTTTTCTGAAAAGCTGACTTTTATGGGAACAGAGTTAAAAAAGAATGAGGATTATATTATCCGCTATGAACAAGGTGATGTTCGTTTGTTGACTCGCTTTTTGCCGACTAGTCTTGAGGCTTTAACTGTTAATTATCAATACTACGAAACTTCAAAAGAGAGTGAGGTTGTTCCTGGCATTGGTAGCCGCGGGCCATATCAGCTTTCTCACTCAGGCCTTGTGGCCGAAAGTGAACGAATTGAGGTTGATAGCAAAGTTCTTGTTCGGGATCTTGATTATAAAATTCATTACGATTCTGGTGTCTTGATGTTTGGAAATGTTTTGGGACCAACCTCTCAAATCAAAGCCGCTTACACACACATTGTAAAAGCGCTCCCGCAACAGCAGGGCTCTAAATTCCCTCGGGAACTAAAAGTTGGGGCGACTTATCTCCGAGAATCAGCTAAGAAAAGTGCTGGGACGGCAACCGCCAGCCTAATTGAAAGTATTACCGGCCAAACTGCGATTAGTAATAAGTATCATCTTTATTTGAAAAACCGGCCGATCGTCTCAACAACTGAAGGAGTTACTTTTATTGTTAAAGTCGATGGAGTTGAACTGACGCCGGAAGTTGATTACGCCATTCCGAAAACTTATCTAGATTCTCAAGGTTTTGTCCACACAACTCCGGAAGCTATCCTGGCTTATATTAACGATCAAACCGACCCCTCAGACGGTCTATATACAGGTACAATTAAAATTATAAATCCCAATACTATCACCGCCACCAGCCAAGTAACTGTTACTTACACCTATAAAAAGAGCGTTGTTGGTAAATATTCTGGCCTTGGGGACGGGACCCGTGGCCCCTTCTATTTACGCAATGTTCGCAATGTTGTGCCGGGGAGTGAAACGGTTCAGGTCTGGGACCAGGGCTCTTCCGTTATCACCACCTATACTAGAAATTCTAGTTTTGAACCCGATGCTCGGACTAATGGCTACTCAATTAATTATAATTCTGACAATCCGTCAATCTACTTTAACGACAGTTTGGTCAACACTAAAAATTTCCAAATTATTTACCAGTATATCCCCCCAACCGTTAATCAAGGTGGGGATATCGCTCAATCAGTGACCGGTTTAGACGGGAGTTTTAAGATTGGTGATGTTTTTAAAGTTGAGACCGCCTACGCCAGAAGCGACACCGACCAGGTTTATATTTCCGAAACAACAGTTAAAACTTTCCCAGGTAACGGGAGCAAATCCTATTCCTTAGGTTCTTCCAAGGATCTGGTTGAATCAAGTGAAAAGGTTTATGTTAATAACAACCTGCTGAATAAAGATATTGATTACTTCGCCAGCTACACAACCCCTGGCCAAATTTCTTTTTACTATATTGCCCCCGCCACTGCCGATGTAATTGTAGTCGAATACCAATACTTAACCCAAGAGGGCTCTTCGGTTGATCAAAAAGTAAAAACCGATTTCGCCTACAAATTAGCCGCTGAAACCAAGATTTTTGGCGACACGCTCAAAATTAACGGGAACACCAAACATGTCGGCTTTGATTTTACTCCTCAAGGTGGCACTTCGGTCGCGCTTGGCGCCAATTACAAAGAGTATAACGTAATTTATAATCCGAACGTTCAAGGTTTTGTCACTAATTATTCTTATAAAGAAAACGATAATCCTCTCAATAACAGCCGGGAGAGATTTTTACGCAGTTTCGATAATTCAGTTGCTGCCAGTGTCAATCCTGGCAAAATTATTAAGCTTGATATAGGCTTTCGGGACTACAAAACACTTGATGACCTAACCTCATCAATAAAAACCCACAGCAACGATACCGTCCAGGATTCCTACAACATCAGCTTAACTCCGTCTGACTGGTCGCGCGGCATTCTTACCTTAACGCAAAAATACGATTATAAAAAAACCACCGCGCAAAATGATGCCTTGCGTGACAGCCTGGCTTTTTCTCAGTCAGATACCGAATATAAACATGCTAACGCCGGCCTTAAATTATCTGATCGTTTTGGCCTTGGTTTTGATTATCAATATAATGAACCAAAAACTACTGGGCTAAAAACGGTTAGTGGTGAAGCAACTGTTGAGGCGCTTTCGACTCTTTCTCGCGCAATTGACACTTCTTATGATCTTAATCTTGATCTGACTTTCAACCGAATTGAAAAGTGGACGGCGCGGATCAATCTCATTGATCACAAGGGGGAAACCTTAGTTGCCAATTTTAACCCAACCGACGAAGTTAATGTTACAAAAAACGAAACCTATCATATGGATTTTGTCCCTATTACGATGCTATCCGCCGCTCTTGATCATAACCGGCAAGAGCGGACAACTTTTGTAGTTGGCGGGCTAAACCCAAGAAGTGAACGGACCGCAGCTAATGTCCGTCTGGCGCCTTATAATTGGCTAGCTGGAGCTTGGAGCGGCTCCCAAAGTGAGTCGGTTCCAGAAACCGGGGCAGCTTTTAAAACTACCGGCCGGGCCAATACTTACACGGCCAATTACACTCCTTTTGATCGGGAGCGCTTTAAGTTAGGAGCTAACTTTACTCTTGCTGATAACAACCAAACTGCGCCTTCGGGAACACTAGAAGGAATTCTGACTCAGACAAATTCCTTTATGCAAAACTACACTTCAACAATTGCGCCAATTACCGCAATCCCGATTACTCTAGGATTGGCAATTGAGAACTATCGCAATAGAAATAATAATCCTCTCCCAGTCAGTCAGGTTGACACCGAAACTCAAAACCAAACTTCTACCGCCGGCTTAAGCTTTACTCCTTTTCCCGCTCTAACCTTAAGCGCAAATTACAACGTAAAAACAACTATGATTATTCGCGATTTAAGGGTCTCCTCTGAAGCACGCACAAAAACAGTACTAGATAGCAAAGCAACATATTTAATTGCGAGCTGGGGAACTTTGGTTTATGATCGTGAAGACGAAAACAATGGTGGTGAAGTCCAAGCCGGTTCAGTGGCTGACCTCGATTTGAAAAAGACCACCGAGACTTATAGCCTAAATATTACCCTGCCGGTTGATAATCCCGTTCTCTCCAGTTTTGTTTTTATTGCTTCCCAGAAAATTGTGGCTTATGAAAATCATAAAAATTCTGCTGACAATTTCCGGGCGACGCAAACAACCTTTGAGGGAAGTTTAAATTTCTAATTTTAGTTGAAAATAATAATGTGCCCGCGCGCTAAAACTCGCTGATCAGCGACAATTTGATAGAGATAAAGCCCATTTGGTGCTTGTAAGCCGGCCTGGGTTGTTCCTGCCCAGTTCGGATTATTGTTACCCGCTTTCGCCCCATTCTCTCCGGCGACATAAGCTTGCTGCCAAATTAAAGTTCCGGTTAAATCAAAAATATATAACCGTACGTCAAAATTGCTAGACAAAGTGTAATTCATTGTTGTTAGGGCTGTAACTTGGCGATTAAAAGTCGCCGGCAGCGGATACGTTAGCGGTAAATTTTGTTGCGGGACGACGTGTTTGTCAGTTGGAGTAACATTTGCTAAGGTTACTGATACTTGACGTGCGGTCGTTGTCCCTACTTTATCAAAGGAGGATAGTTTTAGAGTATAAGTCCCGTTTAAACCAATCGTTTCCCAGGTCCCCAACCGACCGGAAGTTACGACTGAATAGCCAGTAGTAATTGTCTGCCAAGCGGTGGGACTGCTCCCCTGTCCATATTGTAAAATGTAATGATCAAAATATTGATCGCTAGCTGTCCCTAACACCGTGACTTTCCCGGCTAACGATAAGCCGCTGGTTGGATAAGTAATAATTGCTTCAGGAGATGAATTGTCAGCAATTACGGTAACGGTAGATTCGCGTGTTGTCCCGGTATTGGAATAAACCATTAATTCGATTGTCACGGTTCCATTAAACGCGGTTGAATCCCAGGTTGCTAAATGACCGTTTTCCACGGCCACTGAACCTGCTTCAACGGTAACAGCTTCGCTTGTTCCGGCTAAAACAGAAACAATATAATTCTTAAAATCCCACCCAGCCGCAGTCCCAGCAATATTAACGCTCCCTTTTATATAAGTTTCAGCAGAAGGGGCTGTAATTTCTGCCTCAATCCCCAAGGTTGCTAGGTAGGCATTAAGCCGTTTTCCAATTGGCTGATCGGTTGTGACCGGATCAGCTTCAATCGTTATCCGATCATAGACCTGGCGGTTGGTCAAAGCCGGATTAATTGAGAGAATTAAACCAGCCACACCGGCTACAAACGGGGAGGCGAGAGAAGTCCCGCTACTACTACTATATTGGCTTGTCCCTTTATAGGTTGATAAAATACTTGTCCCTGGCGCGCAAACATCAACCCAGCTACCATAATTTGACGCCTGAGTTAAATGAGTATTAGGGTCGACACCGCTCCAGATGGAACGTGCCTCAAGAGTGTCCACCGCCCCAACCGCAATAACCGTAGAATAATAAGCAGGATAGCTAGGCCAATCAACATTCCCATTCCCGGCCGCTGAAACTAAAACAATGCCATCATTATAAGCATTCTGACAAGCTTGTTCCAGCATACTGTCTGGTAAATATTGCCCAAAGCTCATGTTCATTATTTTAACCCCTTTTGCCCGCGCCCAATTTATCCCCAGTAAAATATTATCCATTGTGCCGCTACCGGCGTGATCCAAAACCTTTATTGGCACAATTTTTACTTGCCAATTCACACCAGCAATCCCTTTGTCATTATTAGTGGCCGCACCAATAACGCCAGCAACGGTGGAACCATGGAAATCGGTGTGATCATCCATAGGATCTGAGGTATCATTGACAAAATTATACGCATCGGTTAAATCAACCTGACTAGCTAAATCCTCATGATTATAATTAACACCGGTATCAAGCACCGCGATTTTAATTGCGGTTGATCCTTTGGCGAAATCCCAGGCTTGTGGAGCTTTAATTTTTGTCAGCCCCCATTGTGATCCATCTAAATATCTTGGATCGTTGGGTGTTGTGGTGTAAGCGTGAAAAACAATATTGGGCGATGCATTTAAAACATTTTTGTCTTGTTGATAACTGGCGGCAACATCATCTGGCCTTTTATCTGTCGGAAATTCTAAAATATAATAATCGGCCAAATCAGTCCACTCAGGTTTAATTTCCAAAATTTTGGCATATAGTTGTTTAAGGCGATAAACTTTATTTTGGCTATTTAAGGCATTGATCGAAGCTGCCTTTACTGAGGCAGTTGAAACCGACGCTGCTCTCATCCCATGAGGAAGACCAACAACCCCTGGCTTAAATTTAACAATAATTTGTCCTGGAACCTGGGCGCCGTATGCGCCTGATAAAAAAATGATCCAAATAAATAAAAATAAACAAAAAAGCTGGCGCATTTGGTTGAAGTATATCATAACTTTGTCGTATAATAAAACCAACATGAAAAATCTAAAAGCTCGTGGCGCAAAGGTGCTAGCCTCTGTCCTAGGAAAATATTTTGACGATTTTGAAATCAAAGGTGGCAAAAATGGTTACCTGATTGGGGTAGATGGCAAAAAATATCTTGATTTTGCCACTGGCATTGCCTGCACAGTCATCGGACATTGTCATCCTAAAGTTTCGGCTGCTATTAAAAAGCAGGCCAACACTTTATTGCACACCTGTATTGGGGTCGCCTATTATGAACCATACGTTAAGTTAGCGGAAGAGCTACAAAAAATCTCGCCGATCAAGAAGGCTCAATCCTTTCTCTGTCAAAGCGGGACTGAAGCGGTGGAGGCGGCGATTAAGTTGGCGAAATATACAACTAAAAACCCGGGGATTATTGCCATTAAAGGCGGTTTTCACGGCCGCACCCTGGGCGCCCTCTCGGCAACCACTTCAAAAATGAAATACCGCGACGGTTATGAACCTCTTTTGCCGGAAGTTTTTATCGCCGAGCAGAATTTAGAAAGTGTCGCCGAGATTTTTAAAACTTATCAAGGAAAAATCGCTGGTTTAATTGTCGAACCAATCCTTGGCGAAGGCGGCTATCTCATACTGCCAACTGAATTTTTAATTGGTCTGCGGCAACTTTGTAGTGAAAACAATGCTCTGCTCATTTTTGATGAGGTCCAAACAGGGATCGGTCACACCGGCAAATGGTTCGCCTGTCAGCATTTTGGTATAGTTCCCGACGTAATTACTTTTGCTAAAGGGATCGCTTCCGGCCTTCCTTTAGGTGGAATTTTGGCTAGTGCGGAAGTTATGGCTAAGTGGTCCCCCGGCGCGCATGGTTCAACTTTTGGCGGCAATCCTGTCTGCTGCGCGGCTGCCATTGCAACGCTAGATGTGATCAAGCAAGAAAAACTCCTGCAAAATGCCACAAAACTCGGCGCTTACATGAAAAGCAAATTAGTTGGCTTGCAAAGCAAACATCCGAAATTAATTAAAGATGTCCGCGGGGTTGGCTTGATGATTGGGGTTGACTTTGGCGATTCTGCGGTAGTTAAAAAAATCCTAAACTATTGTTTAGAGAAAGGCCTGGTGCTTATTTCCACCGGCGGTGATGGGACTGTCATCCGCTTTGTCCCACCATTGATCGTGAAGAAAAAAGAAATCGACCAGGCGCTGAAGATTTTTGAAGCCACTATTGCCGATATTAACAGCTAATCAAATTATCAATCAATCGTTCACCTTAAGTTGGCTTTGTAAGCTCGCTCATTTCTGTCATTTAAAACGAGTTCAGCTATTAATTCCGCGATGCCATCTGCAGATAGGAATTTTCGATTTAATTTACGCGCCAATTCCATAACCGCAGGAGTCTCTTTTATGGCCTTTATCCTAGCTCGTCTTGCTGCCGCAAATTGCGCCTGTTTCTGCAATTCAACTTCCGCGCGTAGCCATTGCACTAGTTTTTCTGTCCCCTTTGTTACCATTATTTCCCCTATTTTCATTTTGTCTCCTCCTTCTCACGGCCTTCTTATTTATGCTTCTTTATCCCCCCCCCCGCACAAAAATTTCACTTGATTTTTAAGCGTTTCTAATAGTATACTGTTATAGTACATTATGAGAAACGGCAACAACTTTAAAATCAAGAAGATAATAAGGCTTGTGCAAACGCTGCCTTATTTTACCCTCGATGATTTGGTGGGGGTTGAAAAAAACAGGGCGTATTTAAAAACCCTTTTCTCCCGCTATGAAAAGGCCGGCAAACTGGTGCGCTTAAAAAAAGGCATGTACGCAACTCAAAAATATCTCGATAATATCCGCAGCAAAAACGCTTACCCCGCCTACCTTGAATTTCTTGCTTCCATTATTTATTCCCCCTCTTATCTTAGTTTAGAATACGTCCTCTCAAAGCATAGCCTCTTGACCGAGGAAGTTGTTAATTTGACCTCGATCACCAAAAATAAACCCGCTCGTTTTTCAAACCAATTTGGCGCTTATCTCTACCATAAAATACAAGACCTGCTTTTTATCGGCTTCAAAGTAATAAAACTAAATGGGCTCATTATCTTTCAAGCGACCAAAGCTAAAGCTTTATTCGATTATCTTTATTTAAGGAAAAATTTGCTGATTAACAGACAAAGCGTGGATGAATTGCGCCTTAATCTGGAAAACTTAAGTAAAAATGATTGGTTAGAATTAAAAAAATATTTTACGCTTGAAGGCTCAAAAAAAATGCAGCAAATCCATGCCTGGCTAAAACAACTATCATGAATAACCACAAAGCTATCTTGCAAGATATAATAAATAGTAGTGGCTCAAAAAACCTGCCATACAAGAGAACATTGATTAAAGAATATCTTCAGGTTTTGGTGCTGGATTTTATCTATTCGCATCCCGAATACGATCATTTGATCTTCTATGGAGGATCTTGCCTTTCTCAATGTTATGGTTTACCAAGGCTTTCCGAAGATCTTGATTTCGTTGATCTAAAAAAAGAGGTCAACCTTCCGCAATTAGCCAAAGACCTGAGCGCTTTTTTTAAAAAGGAAACCGATTTAGCGGTTATCGCCACCACCCAAAAATTCAGGGCTTATCTTAAATTTCCGCTTCTCTTTGAACTCGGACTGGCCCGAAAGGGAGAGTCAGACCTGATTTTTCTAAAAATTGAAGTTTTTAACAAGTTTGACTTTGGTAAAAATTATAAGATCGAAACTATTCCCCTCTTTAAAACCAACCGATCCCTTCTAGTGAAAACCTTTGATTTGCCTACGCTCATGGCCACCAAAATCCGCGCTATTTTCCATCGTAAATGGGAAAAGACCAACAAAAAAGGAGAAGCGATTATCAAAGCTAAAGGACGCGACTACTTCGATTTAATGTGGTATTTAGATAAAAAGGTTTCTCCTAACCTGGATTGTATTGAAGGCATCAAAGATAAAGAAGATTTGAGGATTCGTTTAATTAAAATTATAGAAAAAATCGATCCCGCCAGCATTCGTTTAGACCTAGAAGCCTTCATTGCCGATCAGGCCTATCTTGCCAACTTAAGCCGTAGCCTCAAAGATATTTTACTCAGGGAAATAGGACAAATATAGTGGCTGAATATAACAATCTCCCCGACCTTCTTGATCTTGCCGCGCAAAAAAAAGAGCCGCCATTTATCTTAATTCTCGACGGAATTGAAGACCCGCATAACTTTGGCGCAATCCTGCGGACAGCCGAAGCGGCCGGTGTTCACGGAGTGGTTATTCGCAAGGCTCGCCAGGTTCAGGTAAACGACACTGTCATTAAAGTCTCTACCGGCGCTGCTCAGGCCGTGCCAATTGCCCGCGTCCCCAATATTGCCGAGGCTATTAGTTATTTAAAACGCGAGTCTCTGACGGTATTTGGACTTGAAATAGACGGCAAAAGGTTATATAATCAGGCTGACTTAAATGGCCCGGTTGCTTTTGTCGTCGGCAGTGAGGGTTTTGGGCTCTCCCGACTGGTTAAAGAACGCTGTGATGAAGTAGTTCGGCTGCCAATGAAAGGCCGGATTAATTCACTCAACGCATCGGTGGCAACAGGCATCGTCCTGTACGAAGTTCTGAGACAAAGAGGAGGTGAAAAGTAATGGCGGAAAAAGTAATGAAATGTGGTATCAAGAAACAGTCCGGCTATCTCTATTTCATCGACAAGCAGGGAGATATCTCCCGCGCGAAGATGGCGAGAGGTCGAAAGAAAAAGAAAGGGAAAAGATAAGCCCTAAATTTTGGTTGCGGTTAGGATCAAAAGCGTCTTAACCGCAATCTTTTTTCCTGGAGAGGTAGCAAAGTGGTCAAATGCATCTGACTGTAAATCAGACGCCTTCGGGCTTCGAAGGTTCAAATCCTTCCCTCTCCATTCAAGTAATTAGTGTGAGTAGTTAGTAATTAGCAGATTGCTTGGCTGCAACTTTAAAACTAAGATGGTTTAATTGGCGGATCGGGTATTGATGAAATTTTGGTGTCAACCAACTTGAGATCATTCTATGATAAGCCTTCTTAGTAACATTTTTCTGCTTGGTTGTCGAATTAATATACGCTAACTTGGCCCGCTCTCTCTTCAATTCAGCGGAAATTGGGACTTGATGGATTTGGTCAAGAGCATAACGCATATTATCATAATAATGATTATACGGCGGGACCCCCTTATAGGTGTAAATCAGGTCCCAAATATTTTTACTGGACCGATACTTTTTATAATATTTACTGGTCCCAATTAATTCTGAGGTGTAATAAATATTTTCATAGATTGACTTAAAACCGGAGTTGCAGTTATTGTAGCCGGTCAGGTTCTTTAATTTATACCGCTTCCCATAGCTGCTCTCTGCTCCAGCAATCGCTATATAAAGGCGGTAATCTATCCCAAATTTGTCCGCGCAGTAGACAATCTCTTGCTCATGCCCTCGAAGTGGGCTCCAGGGGTAGCGGTCCAAAAAGCTCTTTAGCTTCTCAGCTCGCAGGTCGGCTGCGGACAGGCTAGCCAAAAAGAGAAGCACAAAAACTCCCATCAGCAGCTTTTTATTGTTTTTAATCACAATCCTAGGTACTCCCACTCTTCTCTTGCATTATTATAACACAGGCTCCCGCAATAATTATTGTTAATATCATAAAAATCATAGCGATTCATTGCTTGATTATAGAAAGGATAGCCAGACAGTTTATAAAGTTGATAATAGCAATTCCACTCTACTATCTCTCCAACACTATCATACAGCCCCCAGGCTGGGATAAGTAATCCGAAATATAGTAGTATTATTCCTATAACTCTTTTCATCCAGACATATTTCTTCATTTTTTTGCCAAAATTTCAGCTTTTGGGCAAATTGTTGTATTATAATAGTATAACTATGACCAAGAAAATTGTTCTTGCTTCCGCTTCCCCCAGGCGCCGGGAGCTTTTGAAAAAGCTAATTCGGAGCTTCACCATTGTTCCAAGCTCGGTTGATGAAGCCAAGATCACCGCTCACTCCCCTGAAGCCTTTGTGATTAAGGCCGCCCTAGCCAAAGCCGGAGATGTCGCCTTAAAAAAACAGAACACCATTGTGATTGGGGCTGATACAATCGTTGTTTTAGGAAAAAAGATTCTAGGAAAACCAAAAAACAAAAAAGAGGCTATTAATACTTTAAAGAAACTGGTCGGGAAAACCCATCAGGTTATGACTGGGCTGGCAATTGTCGAGACTGAAACTGGGCAAAAGAGTACCGGACTGGAAATTACCAAAGTGACAATGAAAAAAGTTTCTGATCAGGAAATTAAAGCTTATGTTGACTCTGGTCGCCCGCTTGACAAAGCCGGTTCTTACGGCATTCAGGAGATTGAAGAAACCTTTATTGCTAAAGTTGATGGTGACTACGAAAATGTCGTTGGCCTCCCCTTACAATTATTAAAAAGATTGTTAACCCCCTTTCTAAAATCATGACCATTAAAATATTACCCGAAGACCTAATCAACAAAATTGCCGCCGGGGAAGTGATTGAGCGTCCCGCTTCCGTCGTCAAAGAGCTGGTGGAAAATGCCATTGATGCCGGCTCGCCCAAAATCACGGTGGAAATTCAGGGGGCGGGACAAAAGCTAATTCGTGTTTCCGACAAAGGAAGAGGAATGACCAAAGAGGAGTGCCAGCTCGCCCTGCAACGCCACGCCACCTCCAAAATCAGCCAGCTGGAAGATCTTTATAATATTCAAACGCTCGGCTTTCGCGGCGAAGCGCTCCCCTCCATCGCCAGTGTTTCCCAACTAACAATTGAACCCAATCCATCAGGCAGTGGTATTACTGTCACCGTCAAAGATCTTTTCTATAATACTCCCGCCCGGAAAAAATTTCTGAAAGCGCCAGCCACCGAAATGGGCCACCTGGGCAATGTCGTCACCAAATATGCCATCGCCAACCCGCAAATTGCGTTTGAGTTAATCTCGGATGGAAAACCACTGTTTAAAAGTGCTGGCTCTGGTAATCTTAAAGATGTCCTGGTTTCAATCTATGGTGTTGAGCTGGCCAAGAATCTGTTGGCGGTGAAAGCTGAAACCGGAAAAATAAAAATCAACGGCCTGGTTAGCCGGCCAACCGTTAGCCGACTTGACCGCGAGTACGAAACATTCATCGTTAACGGCCGCTACATTAAAAACTTTTTACTTAATCGCGCCCTGGGAGAGGCCTATCGGACTTTAATCCCTAACAACCGTTATCCGGTTGCTGTCCTCTTTATTGAAATTGACCCGCGAGTGATCGACGTTAATGTTCACCCGACAAAAAAAGAGATTAAATTTGCCCGCACCCAAGAAGTGATGGATGCGGTCCGCGAAGCGGTCAAAGTTGCGCTTGAACCGGATAAAGTTAACGAACCAAACTTTACTCCGGAACCAAACGATTGGTTTGCCGCTCCTAACTCTTTTGACCAGCTATTGATGACGCCAAACTATTCAGCAGACGCTAACCAACAACCTCTCCCCATCCAGCCGGTCCAGCAATTGAACAACACCTACATCATCTGTGCTGACCAGGACGAACTCGTTTTGATCGACCAGCACGCTGCCCACGAACGAATTTTGTACGATCGTCTGGCACAGAAAAGTGTCGCCCAGGAACAACAAACCCTCCTTATTCCCGAAACTTTAGAACTGGCCCCGACGGAAGCATTAGTCCTGGGAGATAGTTTGGATTATTTAAACGAGCTCGGTTTTAATCTCGAAGTTTTTGGCCATAACTCGTTTATCGTCCGCGCTGTTCCGGCGGTTGCCAGCAAACAACCGGCCCGACAATTATTGACCGACCTGATTGCTGACCTGGTCAACTTGGGAAAAAGTTCGCAGGTTGCCATCAAAGAGGAAAATATTCGTAAACTGGTCGCCTGCCACAGCGCCATTAAAGCGGGCGACCCTTTAACCCCGCTGGAAATCAACCAACTTCTCAAAGATCTTTACCAAACCGAAAATCCCGCCACCTGCCCCCACGGCCGCCCCACCATGGTCCGCTTCCCATTGAGTGAAATAAATAAACGTTTTGGGCGCTAAAACCCGCAAGATTTAGCCCTTTTTTCTCGATATATTATCTGTATGCAATTAGATAGATCTCAATCTACCACCAGATGGACTTTGCTTGGGGGAGCGCTTTCGCTTTTGTTGCACGTCGGCGCCGCCTCCTTCAATCGTGATTTCCGCCATTCTATCCGATCTGCCATCTCTTCATTGATCTCTTCGCCCGCAAGAAGCAGAGTCTCTCATGCTAACCCACCGATTCGCGTTCATCCTTTGCAACAACAAAGGATTGAATTGGTCCGAGAGGCCCGCGCCGCCATCAGAGCAGGTCATTTTGAAATGGGGAGATTTGAACTCGCAACCCAGGCCCTGGAACACGCCGATCCCGCCATCCAAAGAGAAATACTGGTTAATGGAACAAGGCTCTATCGACAGCTTTTAACCGAGGTCCAACGCCTGATCCAGCAGGAACATCTCGCTGTTTACGACGCTATTGCTCAAGCCCTGGATCATTACCATTATGCCATCGGTTCTCCAAGTATCCATACGTATTTAACTGAACACAAGGGAAACTGCATGGCGATATCAGCCACGATTACTTCTTTGCTTTACGATCTTGGCTATCATCGCGAAGCCTATTTTCGCTATTATACTAACCACCGCGCCGCGATTTATCGTACGCGCGAAGGAGAAATTGATCTGCATGCTGGCCGCTGGGCGTTAAGAACTGGCGCCCTGGTGCGCGCAGAAAGAGTCGTGGAGCTCTACGCCCATGATATTGGTTTACCAAGCAGTTATCAACTACGAGAATTACATGATCCACAAGACCGGTTTCCTGATCCGAGAATTGTCTATGCCGAACATTCTGTTTCCAGGTTTGATCCCAATCAACCGTCGGTAGACAATGTTCCTGCCAGTAGTCAAGTTAACAGTACCAATGCAGAATACACTAATCCATGGATCAGGGATACTCTTTTTAATTACTATTTCTCAACACCGGGATCGGCTCCGCAGGGCGGAAGTCTTATCTACTTTGAGATCTCGCCAATAAGCTCAACAACAGCGCCTCCTCTTCCAACAGATCTTCCCAGCGCCACTTACACTCAACTCGACGCTGTTAGCCAGGCTATCGCCCAACAAAATGGCTACTTAAGAGGGGCTCTTTCTCCTGCTCATAGGCTGATAGCTCTTGCTCGTTTAGTCGGTCTTTACGGTATTTCCGAAGAGCTTTTATCTTCGGGTGTGCAAACTCCAGCCGTTCGGGCCATGCTGACCGATGTTAGGCGACTTAAAACCCAACATGCTACCGAGGCCCGGGACGTGTATGCCAGTCAGAACCTCCGCGTCTTAGTCGGTCGCTTGTTTATGGCTGGTGATCAAACTCCAGGAGGGAATTCTTTTTTAAATTTAGCTTATCTGGGTGATATCGGCGTCACAATATTGCAGGCATTAAGAAATACAGAAGGATCTGCCGCCATTACCGGAATTGAGAGCAAAATGGAAATTGACCGGGCACTTCTTCTCTGGCCAGCCTCTCGCGCCACCTATCTATCCTATCTCTCCGGCTTATCCCCAATACAACAACTCTTTGCTGTGGGAGATTTGTGTTATAAGGGAGATCCCTCTTTTAGGCAACCAGGTCCATTCGGCCTTATGCTTGACGCCGCCTTAATTGACGATTCACCATTTTCACGCCTCTATAGAGCATACAGAAGCCTACAAATTCCTAATGCGATTGCAGCGCTCTCGGCTCCCGCAAATTATACTTTGCAAAATATGCAAACAAGAATTAATCATGCCGTTTCGGCCCACAACCTCCCCCCTCAATTTCGAGAATACCTTTTAGGTTACACCGCCCTGCTTGCTTATCGTTCCTTATTGCTTAGATTCCCTCCACAGGTTAATTGGCAGACCTATCTTTCAGATTATTGCCTCTGGGCTGATCAACAAACGCTCTCGCTTTTTACCAGCAGAGTTGCTAATCTAGTTCGACCCTACGCCCAGCCAAATTGGCGGCAGCAAGCCAGATTTAATCAACAGGGCGAACAAGAAATCGAAAGTATGTAATTCCGCTCCAAGGTGAAATTTTCTCTACATTTGACAGAGATATTTCCGTCTGATAACATTCCCTTTATTGTCTGGAGGTAATTTTTTTGGCAAAAAAACTGGTAATTGTTGAGTCTCCCGCCAAGGCCCAAACTTTAAAGAAATTTTTAGGGAAAGATTTTGATGTAACCGCCAGCGGCGGCCATGTTCGCGATCTGCCGCCCAAATCTCTCGGTGTTAAGGTCGATCAGGACTTCACTCCCAATTACACTATCTTAAAAGGGAAAGAAAAGATCGTTAAAGATCTAAAAGCAGCCGCGGCCAAAGCGGACGTTGTCTTTCTTGCTCCTGATCCGGACCGCGAAGGGGAAGCGATCGCCTGGCATCTAAAAGCCATCCTGGGCCAGAACAAAAAGATCAAACGGATCGAGTTTCACGAGATTACTAAAGATGCCGTCACCAACGCTGTTAAACATCCGCGCGAAATTGATTTGGCCCGCGTTAACGCCCAACAAGCCCGCCGAATCCTTGACCGGCTAGTCGGCTACAAATTAAGTCCCCTCCTTTGGAAGAAAGTCCGCAAAGGCTTATCCGCCGGCCGGGTCCAATCGGTGGCGGTTCGCCTGATTTGCGAGCGCGAAGATGAGATCAATAAATTCAAGGCTGAAGAATATTGGGATATCCTCGCTAATTTAACGACTACCCAGGCTAACACTTTTGACGCCAAGCTTGTCGCCAAAGGCGAAAAGCCGCTCGGCGTTCGGCCCAGCGAAAAGGGAGAGGTTCTCGGCTCAAAAGAGCAGGCCGAAAAAATTGTTAATGAGCTAAAAGATGCCAGCTTTGTGGTTTCGGCCGTTTCTAAAAAAGAACAGCTTCGTCACCCCGCTCCACCTTTTATCACCAGCACGCTACAACAGGAAGCCGCGAGAAAATTAGGTTTTACCGCTAAGAGAACAATGGCCGTTGCCCAAAAACTGTACGAAGGTGTTGACCTGAAAGATGAAGGTCGCCACGGCCTGATCACCTACATGCGTACCGATTCAGTGCGGATTGCCAAAGAAGCAGAAGAGGCGGTGCGCGACCAGATTAAAAAACTTTTTGGCGCCAATTATCTCCCTGATCAGCCATTAAAATACAAAATGAAAAAGCAGGCCCAGGACGCCCACGAAGCAATCCGGCCAACTTCACTCCTTCGTCACCCCGACAAAATTAAGGCTGATTTAAAACCAGATGAGTTTAAACTTTACGACCTGATCTGGAAACGCTTCTTCGCCTGCCAGATGAAACCGGCGGTGATCGACCAGACCGCAGTTGATATTGCCGCCAAAGATTATCGCTTCCGCGCCAACGGTTCAATTATTAAATTTGATGGTTTTATAAAAGTTTACACCGAAAGCGATGACGAGGAAGAAGAGAAGAAAGAGGGAGAAGCAATCCTGCCCGCCCTTAGTGAAGGTGACAAACTGACCCTTAACAAATTAAAACCGGAACAGCATTTTACTCAACCCCCTGCTCGTTACAACGAAGCATCACTGGTTAAAGAGTTAGAAAAGCGCGGCATTGGCCGTCCATCAACTTACGCCCCGATCATGTCAACAATCCAGGAGCGCGGTTATGTTGACAAAGAAGGGCGCGCACTCAAGCCAACCGAGATCGGGATGACCACCAATAGCTTACTGGTCAAACATTTTCCGGTCATCCTCGATATTAAATTTACCGCCCATCTGGAAGATGAACTAGATGATATTGTTGAAGAAAAAATGGATTGGCTCGAAACTTTAAAAGAATTTTATGAGCCCTTTTCCAAAGCGCTGGCCGAAGCCGAGGTTAAAATGGAGAAAGTTAAAAAAGATGAGGTTACTAACGAGAAATGCCCCAACTGCGGCCAGCCAATCGTCATTCGCCAGGGACGCTACGGCAATTTTATGGCCTGCTCGGCTTATCCCAAGTGTAAATTTACCAAACCGCTTCCCGAAGAAGAAGCGCTCGCCGCCAGTGCCGGCGTTTGTGACAAGTGCGGTAGTAAAATGGTAATGAAGCATAGCCGTTTCGGCAGTTTTCTCGCCTGCTCAGCCTATCCAAAATGCAAAAATATCAAACCGATCTTAAAAAAGACCGGCGGGACTTGTCCAAAGTGCGGTGGTGAAATTGTTGAGCGGCGAACCAGGAGCCGCCGGCTCTTTTATGGCTGCAGCAATTATCCAAAGTGTGATTATGCTACTTGGCAGCGCCCTGGCACCGAGAAAAACCCACCAATTAAAGAGGAGGGGAATAATGCTTAAAGATTTTCTGACTCGTAATTTAAACCTTAAACTTTTGGCGCTAGCAACTGCAGTTATACTTTGGATTTTAGCCCATAATTGGACTGTTAAGTGAAAATAATTAAAGACCCCAAAGAGATGCATCAATTTGCTTTCAAGGCTAAAGCGCGAGGCAAAACGATCGCTCTTGTCCCAACAATGGGCTACCTTCATGAAGGCCACCTCTCGCTAATCGGCGCCGCCCGAGCTAAAGCTGATATTTTAGTGGTTAGCATTTTTATTAACCCGACTCAATTTAGCCCCAGCGACGATCTTGCTTCGTATCCGCGCGATTTAAAACACGATCTAAAACAGCTCAAAAACTTTGAGGTTGATATTCTCTTTACGCCAACCACCGAACAAATCTATAATCCCGACCACAAAACTTTTATTGACGTCACCGGACTAGCAAAAAGACTTTGTGGGGTTTCTCGCCCCAGCCATTTTCGCGGGGTGGCAACCATCGTCGCTAAATTATTTAACCTTGTCCTCCCCGATTTTGCTTTTTTTGGCGAAAAAGATTACCAGCAACAATTAATTATCAAGGCGATGGCACGCGACCTTAATTTCCCAATTGAGGTTATCAGCTTGCCTATTGTCCGCGAATATGATGGTTTAGCAATGAGTTCGCGCAATAAATATCTGGCCGCCAAAGAGCGCGAACAGGCAACTATTTTGTACAAAGCCTTGTGCGTGGCTAAAGAAGAGATCGAAAAAGGAGAACAAAATGTCCATAAGGTTTTATTCAAAATGCGCTCCTTGATTGGGACAAATCCAAGCATTCGCCTTGATTATGCTGCCATTGTCAATCCCGAGACGCTGGAAGAAGCAAAAAATCTAAAAGGGCGGGTTTTAGTGGCGATTGCCGCGCATCTTGGCAAAGCCCGCCTGATTGATAATCTGATTATTGAGGGAAAATGACCCGCCGCGCCTTTACCCTGATTGAAATAATTATCGTTTTGCTAGTTATTGCCTCTCTCTCCCTGATTGCTTACCCAACCTGGCAAATTTTTGCCGATCAGACAACGCTGCAGGCTTCGGGCCGACTACTTGTTTCTGAGCTCCAGCGACTCCAAGCCACTGCCGAGCTTGAACACCAGACCAAAACTTTTGACCCTACTCAAATTAAACTTCCTAAAGGTTTAACTCTTTCGGGCAAAACCAACCTCGCCTTTAGTGATTCGGGCTTCCCTCCTCCTGGCGGAAGTGGTACCCTTATCATTACTAGCCGTTTTGGCCGACAGTTAAAGCTTGTGGTCTCTTCGGTCGGGAGAATTCGTCTTGAATAAAAAAGGTTTTACTCTGGTCGAATTATTAGTCGCGGTCTTTATTTTTTTAGCGGCCGTCACCGCTTTTCACTATTTATTAATTAGCGCTGCCCAGACTCTTGATTCAGCCACTGCTCTACAAGCCGGGGTTTTGGCTATTCGCTCTCAAATGGAAGAGCTCCACGCCACCTCTTTTTATAATCTCACCGCTTATAATGGTTTAACCTTTGCCCATGGCTTAGGAAAAATCAGTGTCGCTGCGGTGATGGCTGATTTGATTAAAATTGATTTAGTCTTGACTTGGCACCCGGATAAAGCGCCGCTTAAGCTCGCTACTTTAAGGAGTAAATATTGAAACGGGCCCTTACTTTAGTTGAACTGCTTGTCTCGTTAACAATTTTAACTCTTTTTGTCGGTGGGGCTTTCTACGCGTTAAGCACCGAGCTTAGATTTTGGCAAAAATTATCTGCTAAGGCCTTAGCAATTCAGCGTTACAATTCATTGGCTAACCGGCTGGTTCGCGATCTCCGCTCCGCCAATGTACTTTTACCTAATTCCAATCAGACTACCTTGAGCCTCCAAATTGGTTCCGACCTTATCTCTTATTCTCTAGTTAACAACAAAATCCGCCGACAAAAAGGAACCAGTAGTTCTTATCTCACAACAGAGAATGAAATAGCCAGTTTTACTTTTGCTTATCCGTCAGCAAATTTAATCCAAATTAATTTGGCCAGCCAACCATTTTTGGTTGCCTTGAGGAATTAAATGAAACGCGGCGCAGCTTTGCTGCTTTCAATAGTAATTATCACCCTTTTTCTAATCATCAGCGCTTTGTTGGCTAAAATGGTCTATAATTGTTATGCGGGTACTCGCTCTGTTTTTACGCGCGAACAGGCTTATTGTTATGCTGAAGCCGGCCTGGAAAAAGGCAAACTGGAATTAACTCATAACCCGAATTGGTTCACAGCACTTCCATATTATTTAGAAGACAATGCCTCTTGGTTAATTAAGCAGGCGGTTGGGGAGGAGGCGAGCTTTAGTGAGGGTTCATATAAAATTGTTCGGGAAAAAGGCAAAGATCATTTTTACGCGGTTGGCTATAAAGGGAAAGGGGTTGTCGTCTTAAAACTTTCTTTTTCCGGCCCCCCGCTTCGTTTCACAAATTGGCAAGAGTTATAAGGAGGAAAGACAATGGTAAATTATTTAATCATGGCGGCCTCAATTTTATTAGCAGTCTCCGGACAGTTATTAATGAAAAAGGGGATGACCTCTTTTGGCACATTTCCGGTCAGTCAGTTATTAACCTATGTGCTGCCGATGTTTCTTAATCCTTGGGTCTTTATCGGGTTTGTTTGTTTTGGCCTCTCGTCTGTTTTTTGGCTAGTTGTTCTCTCTCGTTTCGAAATTAGTCTCGTTTATCCGATGGTTAGTGTCGCCTATGTACTAGTTGCTCTTTTTTCCTTTTTTGTTTTCCGAGAAAATGTTAGCTTAATCCGTTGGCTGGGAATTGTTGTTATTATTCTTGGTGTCTTTTTAATTTCGCGGAGCTAGCCTCGAGGTTATTAGTCTTTTTTATAGTAGCGGGTAAAGTCTTCTGGCTTCATGTTCTCGATAAAATCTTTGAATTTCTTGGTTTCGTCGGCGTCTTTTTCGGCATTAACCAGTTTAGCTTGCATCATCACAACTTCAGAAACAAAAACCGAGGCCAAGCTCGGCAATAAAGTTTTTTAGTTGTCCGAGAATTTTTCAGACGTGATAATATGATTAAATTCTGTCCCCAGGGTGTTTCTCCAACAAGCTGTTGGAGATTTGTAAGGTGGTTATTGCCTCCTATTGCCTCAAATAAATCTTACCCGAAAACACAAACCTTCTCGCCTTCATTTTTACCTTCAACTCTTCAATTCTAACATTATTTCCGCTTTGCTGACTGTTTAATTCAGCCGGTTAAATTTAAACAGTCAGCTTGGCTAGTGCCTTCACCTCGTTCCTCGCAAGCAAATCATTAAGCTCATCATCAAGCTCGGCGAATTGTTCCTTGTTCAATTTCGGCCGTCCAGCACCCTTAGCTTTATAGTCTGTCAGGGGTTCTTATTGTTATATAAACTTATTTGCAGTTATACCTGTTTTGTGGTATAACTATCTATAACTTAATATATCTTTCAAGGAGGCGCTGTGGATCAAATTAATAATCCTTTTTCCCCAGGAGCTGGTTCTCCTCCGCCCGAACTGGTCGGGCGCGATGAAATTCTTAAGAAAGCGAAAATTCTTCTTGGCCGAGTGCAAAAAAAGCGTTCTGAAAAAAGTTTTCTTATGGTTGGCTTGCGCGGCGTAGGAAAAACAGTTTTGCTTGCTGAAATAGAACGAATTACAAAAGGCTCCGGTTATCAAACCATAAATCTGGAGGCGCATGAAGACAAATCGCTAGCGGCTCTTTTAATGCCCCATCTGCGCCGGCTACTGTTTGATCTGGATCGAATGGCAAATTTTAGCGAAAAGGTCCGCCGAGGTCTTGGGGTACTTAAAAGCTTCGTCAGCGGAATAAAAATTAAAGTATCAGAAATTGAGTTTGGATTGGATATTGAGCCGGAGCGCGGCACCGCTGATAGCGGGGACCTGGAAGTTGATTTATCCAACCTGTTTATTGCCGTCGCCGAAGCGGCGCAGGATAGAAAAACGGTCATAGCTTTATTGTTGGATGAGATTCAATATTTGAAAGAAAAAGAACTAAGCGCTTTGATCATGGCGATGCACAAGATGCAGCAGTTACAACTTCCCCTGGTTTTAGTTGGCGCTGGCTTACCGATTTTGACCAGGTTGGCAGGAGAATCCAAATCCTATGCTGAAAGGCTTTTTGAATTTCCGGAAATTGGGCCATTAAATACCGCCGATGCCACCAAGGCCCTTCGGGAACCAGTTGAACGTGCCGGGATTAAGTTCTCCAAAGAGGCGGTTGCTGAAATTGTGCAACTGACGCATGGTTACCCATATTTTATCCAGGAATGGGGCTACCAATCATGGAACCACGCAGATAAATCGCCAATTTCGCTGTCGGACGTGAAGCGTGCAACGTCGACAGTTATCGAACGACTGGATCAGAATTTTTTTCGGGTGCGATATGATCGCCTGACGCCGAGAGAAAAAGAATATCTTCGGGCCATGGCACAATTAGGATCGGGCGCTCATCGGTCCAGTGACATTGCCGATGTTTTGGGAGTTAAACTAAACAGTCTTGGGCCAATGCGGGCAAAATTAATCAATAAAGGGATGATCTACAGTCCGGCTTACGGTGATATGGCTTTTACCGTTCCTCTTTTTGACGAATTTATGATCCGCGCCATGCCAAAATTTTACCCGCATAAACAATAGACACTTCGGTTGCAATTTTCAATGAAACAACTTCCGCTTTGGCAACTTACCCTTGTGACGCAAAGCGATCGTTTTATAAATTTTTTCAAATTCATTTTCTGTCCAGCCTTCATTTTTGAGTCGGGAGTATTCTCCCAATAAAAATTGACTAGCTTGTCCATTTAAACGCCATTCGGACAATCCTGCGTCAATTAAACGATTGCGCGCTTTTTCCTTATCCTTTCGCCTTGCAAGCATAAAAGCATTCCAGGAAATTAATGCAGCTACAATACTCACAATAAAACCAAGCAACCACTCCCAATGGCTGGCTGAAAATCGAATAACCGCATCTACTTCATTTGACATTTTATTCTCCCCACACCCCCGCCACCTTATCCTGAATTTTTTGCTCATAAATCTCAATCAATTTCTTAGCCGATTCCACCAGCACCCGCTCAGCTTCAATTTTTTCTATTATTTTCTTTTGAATTTCGAGAGGCGGGAGAGGAAAAACAATGTTCTTCAAATACTCATATCCTACTCTTGGCAATTGGGCCCCTTTTAATCCCGCCATCACCTTTTCAACATATTCTGTACTTAACATTAAATACCAATAAAAACTTGCAATTGCTCTTTCGGTACCACGAAATACAAGAATATCGGTTGAACAAATCCCGTCTCTGTCTGCAAGCCATACCTTATTTAAATTAGGCCTGAGTTTTCCATATAATATATCACCCTTTTTAAACATATTTTTAAAGCTTTTAATGTCTTCATATCTTGCAATGGGATCCCCAACAATCGCCCCAGACCCAGATTCAATATTCTCCAACCCTACATAAAACACTTTGCCCTTTGTATTTCTCGGGTCAACTTGTTCGCTAACTCTCTCGAGTAATGTTCCTAGTGTTTCACTCCCCCACTCCGGATTAACCTCAATCCTCGGTCTCCAATTTTCCATCACCAGCTTCGCTCCATCAATTATCTTCTGATACCGCTCAATTTCCTCCACAATCTGCTTCTGGACTTCGAGGGGAGGAAAGGGGATTTTGATTTGTTTTAGTTTTTCTTGGTTTAATTTGGGAACTGTAACCCCCGTAATAAAAGGAGAAAAATCCATGTGATTTAAGATTGCAACAATGAACGTATCAATTATTTTGTTTTTAATGGGCCGCACTACATGAGCATGATTATTCACCCAATATTTTCCTTCAGCAATAAATGCGGTTTTATCACCTGATTCCCATTTAGCCCCATCTTCACCGATCAGAACGAGTCGCTCATCAAAAAGATATTCATGAACGTAATCTAAAATCCCTGTAGCTCCATAATATGGAAATGGCCCAGATTTTCTATCAGATTTTGTAATTGGCTTTCTTTTATTATCAAGAATCTCAATAACCGCCCCCAACTCCACCATCGGCCATTTTTCATCGCCCTTTATTTCACTCGTTTTATACCTATCACCCGACAAATTAAAGTCACCAGATTCAGCAATCTTTTCCCTGGACACTAAAATTGCGATGGTTTTATCTTTTATATCTATTCCCCTTTTCGCCACAAGAGCCTGATGATATTTCTCAAGAATATCCAACGCCTGAGGCAAATCATTCTTCTCTATCGGCCGCTTGGTGGCCCCCAAATCAAAGCCGTCATTCTCTACTTTTACAAACAAGATCTCCTTAATCTGTTTGTTTAATGATTTATCAAAAAAGACAATGCTGGTTTTAACTCCAGCATAAGGGCTGAAAACTCCGGCAGGGAGGGAAACAACCGCCCACAGACCACCATCTTCCAACAACATCTGCCGGATTTTCTTATGCGCGTTGGAACCAGAAAAAACTACCCCCTCCGGCACAATCACCCCTGCCCGGCCATTGGGGGACAAATGCTCTATCATGTAGCGCAGGAAAAGGATTTCCGTCGATCGCGTCCCCATCCGCAAGTCTTCACTAATGCTGTCTTTGTCCAACGCCCCGGCAAAAGGCGGATTCGCCAAAATCACATCCCACTTGGTCCGGTCTCCCGCCGTATCAACTAAAGTATTTTGCCTCTTAATCTGCGGGTGCTCCAGCTGGTGCAAATACAAATTCATTAAGCCAAACTTAAACATGTCAAAGTCGCTGTCAAAGCCGGTTAAAGCGTGTTGAAAAATAAATTTCCGCTCCCTGGGATCAAGTTTATCCATAGGAAATTTACCCTCTTTTACATAATCCGCGGAAGTATATTTGTTTTTTAAATGTTCAAGCGCCGCGACCAGAAAACCGGCCGTGCCGCAAGCCGGATCTAAAATCGTCTCTCCTTTTGCCGGGTCAATAACCTCAACCATAAATTTAACAATGTGACGGGGAGTTCTAAATGACCCCAATGTCCCCGCCTGCGACAACTTACTTAACAGATATTCATACATATCCCCGTAAATATCCGTATGCCCGTGTTTGGCCTCCTGCTCCAACCCGCTCATCATCTTCTCAATTTCATGCACCAGGCGCCGCAATGTCGGCTTATCATAAACTTTGACGTGGGCATCACGATATAAGAGCTGAATTGTCGCGTCTTTGGCCAATTCGGGCAGCCTTTTATAAATTTCCTCCAGTAAATTAAAAAGCGCCTCGGCATTGAGCATTAAAAGATTTTCCCAGCGATATTTTGCCAGGTCACCGGAGAAAACCCTCTCCGCCTTGTCATCAATCTGGATAGCCCGCTCATCCTTGCGGGCCAGGGAACGCAAAAAGACAAGATAATTGATCTGCTCAATAATGGTAGAGTGGTTGGCCACCCCCGCCCCAAAAAGAAGATTCATTAAAGCATCAACTTGGTTTTTAAATTCGGTATGCGTCATATTTTCAATATCCGGCTATTACGAACATCCGCCACCATTTCCAGTAAATTGTCCTTGCCAAAAGTGTTAATCCACTCCTCCGCGGTGTACCCTTGATTAAAGGGCGCCTGTAATAAAAAGTTAATACCGGGCTTTTGATATAAACCATTTCTCAATTCTTCATCTTTAATGACCTCATCAACTATTAATCTAATCATTAATAATCGCTTTTGAGAACCCGCTCCTTCCACCCTGCCATACTTATCAAGCAAACCTTGCCGCCATTCATTAATTTGTTCTTCCCTCTTTGGTAAAGACTTTTTACCTAACGCATGCAAAAAGAAATCCCTGACCGAAGCCACAACCCGATGGGATTGACTTAAATTGTCCTCGTTAAAATAATATTCCGGACGATTCAAAAGTTGGGCATTAAGCAATTCGACCAATTCTTTCCCTCTGTTTTCGTCTTCCGCCAGTTTTTCTACTGCCGGAGATTGGGCAATAAATTTTTTAACTTCATTATTCCACTGGTTTTGGTACATTTCGCGATCAACTTTATCTCCATCCAGACCATACACGATCTGATCCCTCTCCCCCACAACATCCAAACGATTGATTATCGGAATTTCTGTCGGCGGCGGGGGCAGACCCGGTGGTTGAGGAGGGAAAGGCGATTCTGGCGTAGGTTCAGTCGTTCCTCTTGGTATGCGTGGAACAGACAGAGGCGCTGTCCAATCATATTTTTCCTCAAAATATTCACAGACCGCGCAAAAATCAAAAACCACAAAATGATCTTTATTGATACCGGGACATAACCTGGTTCCACGGCCTTTAATCTGCTGGTAAAGAGTCGGCTCAAATACCGGCCTGGCCAAGACAATATTTTGCACCTCCGGCGCGTCATAACCGGTCGTCAACATATCAACCGAAACAGCAACGCGGGGTAAAGACTTGTCCTGATTTTTGAAATCTTTGGCTAAGTCGTGGGCATTTTGAATCCGGCTGGTAATGGTCTGGGCAAAACGACCATTATATTGCGGCATTAATTTATTCAATATTTTTTCCAATGCCAAAGCGTGATTCTGATTTACGGCAAAAATCAGTGTTTTACCAGTTTCACCATTGGGAGTTTTTTCGGCGTACTCAAGAAACTCACTGATCATCAATTCATTCCTTTTGGGAACAAACACTTTTTTCTCAAGATCTTTTATACCATAATTTTCATTTTCGAAATCACCCTCAAGCGCCAAACCTGAATCACTTAGCGCTTCCTGGGTTAAAATTGAGGTCATTTTATGCAGTTTTGGCGGGACCAGGAAGCCATCGCTTACCCCGTCCTGAATCGTGTACCGGAAAGTCGCCTCACCCTGTTCACAACCAAAATATTTGTAAGTGTCACGCTGGATTCTTATCTCAATCTTGCGGGGATCATCGTCTTGTAATTTATTCCAATCAATATTTTTTAGGAAATCTTTGGGCGTAGCGGTTAAACCGACCTTTGTCGCGCCAACAAAATAATCCATGGCACCTCGAGCTTCCAAACTATAAATGCTCCTATGCGCTTCATCATGGATTATCAGATCAAAATAACCGGGGCTAAAAGCCTCTTTTCCATGAGCCATTAATGATTGGATCGTTGCGACAACAACATTGGCGCCAACCAGATTTTTCTTCGACCCTCCCCAATAAGTTGCCACAGCCGATAAATGACCCAACAGTTTTTCAAATACCCCTTTTGTCTGGCCTGCCAGTTCAAGACGATCAACCACAAATAAAACGGTTTGCGCCTGATGGGTCCGCAAAAACCTGGAAATAATAAGTGCGGCTAGAACGGTTTTCCCTGTCCCCGTCGCCATTTCCAATAAAAAGCCCCTTTTCCCCTGATCAAAATTATGGGCAATTGTTTCCCACGCTTTTATCTGATATGGCCTTAATTTAATGTCCGGGTCAACATCTCTAAAATAATCGATTTCAACTGTTTTTCTGGTCAACGGCTCGCCCAAAGAAGCTTCACTGGCTTTGCTTTTTCTGGTTAAATCATCCTGAGAAAAAAATGCGGGGACTTGATATGCATCGCCGCCATTTACAAAATCCCAAAAGTAAATTACATGATCGTTTGCCAGATAAACGTAATTAATCTTACCTTTGTATTGAACTTCGGCATAACTTTTGGCCTGCTCTTTGGCAGAATATGGGTCAATTTCAGGCGCTTTCGCCTCTATTAAAGCAACAGCCCGACCGCTCTTGTCCTTTAAAATATAATCTGCCCGGCCAACAACTCCATGATCCTCAAATATAACCTGGCTTTCGTCGGTAATGTCCCAACCAGCATCTTTCAGTTTTTGGTCGATTACAACCCTGGAATAAGCTTCTTTTAGCATAATTTACTGCCATTATACCACTAAATCTTACCGTCTTATTGGCCTTGCTGATTTTGTAATTTAGGTGTTATAACGCGGAAGTCAGGGCGAAGCTAGTCTTTTTTATAGTAGCGGGTAAAGTCTTCCGGTTTCATGTTCTCGATAAAATCTTTGAACTTCTTGGTTTCGTCGGCGTCTTTTTCGGCATTAACCAGTTTAGCTTGCATCATCACAACTTCAGAAACAAAAACCGGGATATGCGCGCGGACCGCCAGGGCGATTGCGTCTGATGGCCGAGCATCAAGCTTGATGATTTTTCCTCCTTTCTCTACTTCAATATTAGCAAAGAATGTTCCTTCTTTAATTTCGTTAATAACCACTCGCTGCAGTTGGCCGCCTAAAGTTTCAATGAAATTTCTCATCAAGTCATGGGTCATTGGACGAGGTGGTTTAACGGCTTGAAGTTCCATCGCAATTGCTGCCGCTTCAAAAATCCCAATCCAGATGGGGAGAAAATTAATTTCTTCGTGGTCGCGCAGCAAAACCAATGGGGAGAGATTGCGAGGGTCAAAGCCCAAGCCACCTATTTGCATTTCAATCATTTATTAACCTCTAACTGTGGCTAGTATCTGGTTAAATTCAGCGGGATTGTTAACAGCTAAATCAGCCAAGCTTCTCCGATCCAAGGCAATGTTGGCTTTTTTCAGGCCAGCAATAAAGCGGCTGTAGCTTAATCCAGCTTGTCTGACTGCCGCATTAATTCTTGTAATCCATAACCGGCGCATGATTCCTTTTTTTTGTCGGCGATGTCTGGTGGCGTGTTTCCCGGCTTTCAACAGTGCTTGTTTGCGGCGTTTAGTTTGTGTTCTTAGCGCGCCGCGAAACCCGGCGGCTCTTTTTCTCTGTTTTTTCCGCTTATCATGGGCAGCGGACCCCCTTTTTACTCTCACCATCTTACTTTAGCCTCCTACCAGCATCCGTTTGATCCGGTTGGCATCTGACGGGCCGACAACTGCGGATAAACGCATCTGCCGTTTTTTCCTTTTTGGTTTGCATTCCAGCAAATGCCGCATTTTAGAATGTCGGCGCATTACTTTCCCTGACTTTGTAACTTTGAATCTTTTACAGGCCGCTCGGCGACTCTTCATTTTCGGCATTTTCTCTCTCTCCTATTTCGGGGCCATCACAATAAAAATATTTTTCCCCAGTCTTTTTGGGGCTTCTTCCACCTTGCCAATATCAGCCAGTTCGTCAACCAGCCGATTCATCACTTGCAGGCCAAGCTCCGAGTGGGACATTTCCCGTCCCTTAAAAAACATCGACACTTTTACTTTGTGTTTCTTCTCTAGCAATTCACGAGTTTTTCTGACTCGGACATCGTAATCGTGTGTTGCAATTTTGGGCGATAGCTTGACTTCTTTTAATGTCCCGCCGCGCTGACCCTTGCGCGCCTCTTTCTCTTTTTTCGTCATTTCATATTTTAATTTCCCGTAATCAGCAATCCGAGCAACCGGTGGATTAGCGGATGGAGAAACTAAGACTAGGTCTAGGGTGCGCTCCTGCGCGAGTCTTAAGGCATCTGGCGTTGCCACCACTCCCATCTGCTTGCCAACTTCATCAATCAAGCGGACTTCCTTCAGCCGAATGCGGTCATTAATTAACAAATCTCTAATGCGTTTTTTACCCCCAAAGCATATTATACTATAAATTAACCCCTGTTGTCTATCTCGACTTTAATTTCGGTCAAGAATTTGTCGACTGGCTGAACACCAAGATCACCTTTTTGCCGGTGGCGAACAGCAACGGCGTTGTCATTTTTCTCTTTTTCACCAACCACCAGCATGTAAGGGATTTTTTGTAGTTGTGCGTCGCGGATTTTTGCCCCGATCTTTTCATTTCGCCGGTCAAGCTCAACCCGCAAGCCAGCACCTTTTAGGCGTTTAGTCACTCCCTCACCATACTCCATTGTTTTATCAGAAATAGGGAGGACTATCGCCTGGACGGGCGCCAACCAGGTGGGAAATGCTCCGCCATAATTTTCAATTAATGCGCCTAAAAATCGCTCCAGGCTCCCTAAAATTGCCCGGTGAACCATCACTGGCGGTTTGGCCTGCCCGCTTTCATCAATATAGGTTAAGTCAAACCGTTGCGGCAGGTTAAAATCAACCTGAACGGTTGGTCCCTGCCATTCCCGACCAAGCGAATCTTTAAGTTTTATATCAATTTTGGGACCGTAGAAAACACCAGCGCCTGGGTCAAGCTCAAATGGCAAATTTTTATCCTGCAATGTTCGTTGCAAAATCTCAGTCGCCCGCTCCCAGCTCTCTTTTGTTCCGGCAAAACTTTCCGGCCGGGTCGATAAATTAACTTTATACTCGAACCCGAAGATTTTCATAACGTAAGCGATAAAATCAAGAATGTCGCTGATTTCGCCTTCAAGCTGTTCTTCGCGGCAAAAGAGATGGGCGTCATCCTGGGTAAAACCGCGAACGCGCAGGAGCCCATGCAGCACGCCTGATTTTTCGTAACGATAAACAGTCCCCATTTCAAAATAGCGGACTGGCAAATCGCGGTAGCTAACTGTTTTCCGTTTAAAAATTAAAATGTGGCCGGGGCAATTCATCGGTTTAACAACGTAATCTTGCTTGTCAATCTGCATGAAGTACATGTTTTCCCGATAATAATTAGTGTGGCCCGACGTGTTCCAAAGGTCTATTTTGGCAATGTGCGGAACAACAACCGGCTCATATCCCCGCTTGGCATTTTCTTGGCGCATAAAATCTTCGATAATCTGACGCAGGATCGCCCCTTTTGGATGATAATAAACAAAGCCGGCGCCTGCTTCTTCGTGCAGAGAAAATAAATCGAGCTCCTTCCCCAGCTTGCGGTGATCGCGTTTTTTTGCCTCTTCAACCTGATGTAAATATTGGTCAAGCTCTTTTTGGGAGTAAAAAGCGGTCCCATAAATTCGCTGCATCATCGGGTTAGTTTCGATCCCATGCCAATACGCGCCGGCGATGGAGAGGAGCTTAAAGGCTTTTATCTGTCCGGTATGCTCGATGTGCGGCCCACGACATAAGTCGACAAAATTCCCGCTTTTATAAAGGCTAACCGTCTCGGCTTCGATCTCGTTTAATAATTCAACTTTGTATTTTTCGCCCCGTTCAGCAAAGAGTTCAATGGCTTTTTGTTTTGCCATCTCCTGCCGCTCAAATTTATGTTCTTTTTTACTGATCGCCTGCATCCGGGCTTCAATCTTTGTTAAATCTTCAGGCGAAATTTGAACGGGGAGATCAAAATCGTAGTAAAAACCGTTTTCGATCGCTGGCCCAATGCCAAGTTTAACACCTGGGAATAAATCCTGGACCGCGTGCGCCATGAGATGGGCAGTGGAGTGGCGGAGGCGCTCTAAATCAATCTCTTTCGTCATGAAATCAGTATATCACACGACGGTTTGGCGGGCAAATGTATCAGCAGCCAAGAGCTCTTCAAGGGTCGGTTTTTCTTTGTTTTGATGCTGATCCATTACCCATTTAATTTTGGCGGAGATTTGGGCATAGTTAATCTGGCCTTTGAGAAATAACTTAATTGCTTCTTCGTTGGCGGCATTTAAAACCGCGGGCAAGGTCCCCCCTTTTTTTCCGGCCTCATAAGCGTATTCCAGGCAGGGAAATTTGGTTTTGTCCGGCGCCATAAATTCCAGTTTCGCCATTTGAGCTAAAGTTAATTTATTCCAATGATTCGCCAGGCGCTGTTTTTCTAGTAATGCGTATTGGATGGGGACTCTCATGTCGGGCGCGCCAAGCTGAGCCTTAACTGAACCATCGATAAATTCAACCATTGAATGGATTATGCTTTGGGGGTGGATTACGACCTCTATTTTGTCGTAATCGAGGTCAAAGAGATAGTGCGCTTCCATCACTTCAAACCCTTTATTCATCAGCGTGGCTGAATCAATCGTAATTTTTGGCCCCATCTTCCAGGTCGGGTGTTGAAGTGCTTCCTTGGCCGTTAAGCTGGCAAATTTTTCCACCGGTGTTTTAAGAAAAGGGCCGCCGGAAGCGGTTAAGATCAAGCGCTTTATCGTCTTAGAATCTTCACCTTGCAAACATTGGGCGATCGCGCTATGTTCGGAATCGATCGGCAAGATTTTTACGCCGGCCGCTTTAACTTCGCTGATAAAAATCTCACCGGCCGCCGCTAAAACTTCTTTGGTTGCCAGGGCAATATCTTTTTTGGCTTTGACCGCGGCCAACGCCGGGACCAAACAAAGCGACCCTGGGACTGCCACCACCACCATTTTGGCGGAGGGCTCAGTGGCCACTTTTATCAATCCTTCTTGTCCGACAAACAATTGCACTTTTGTCGCCCCAAGCTTGGCTAAAACTTTTTCTTTGACGGTTTCGTTTTCAACCGAAACTATTTTTGGCGAGAATTTTTTAACTTGCTCAACAATAAGCTCAACCTCGTCTTTGGCCGCAATTGCCACGACGGTTAATGCGCTGGGAAAAATTGAGACAATTTCTAATGTTTGTTTGCCGATTGATCCGGTTGAACCAAGAATGGCTATTCCTTTTTTCATAACGGTTGTATTATACTACAATTATCTTTTTACTTAGAGGAGAAGTTATGAAAAAACTATTAAAATGGGCTGGGGTTACAACTGTCATCTTGTTTATTCTATTAATCGTTGGCATAATTGCTCTCCCTCTGGTCTTCCCATTAGAGAAAATAAAAGATTTTGCTACGGCAAAACTATCCGAAACTATCCATCGTGATGTTAAGATTGAAAAAGTTTCGTTTAATCTCTTTTCTGGCATTAAGCTAAAGGGCTTAACCATCAGCCAGCGGGCTGGGCAAGCCAAAACCCCATTTATCAAAGCTGATTCAATCAATTTACGCTACGCTTTCTGGCCCCTTTTCACTCGCCAAATAATTATTCAAGAGATCGCTCTGGTTAAGCCGGAGATTTTAATTGAAAAAACCGGGGGGCAGTTTAATTTTTCCGATCTAACAACCATGACCAAAACAACTCAGCCGCCCAAACCGGCGGCGAAGCCGCCTTTTGACCTGTTCATCTCTAGCTTCACGATCAAAAGCGGTAAAATCATTTATGTCGACCACAACAATAAGACAACCAGCGAAATAAAAAACTTTAATTTTTCCCTTTCCGGCTTTGCGCTTGCTCTGGTTAAACCAATTAATTTGTCTGCCTCGGCCGATCTGATTTATCAAGGAAAAACTGTTCCGCTCTCTCTGGCGGGCCAAATTGCCGTTGACATCAGTAATGAAATTGTGAAAATCCCCAATCTCTCTTTTAATCTCGCTGGCGAAAAAGCCGCTCTTTCAGCGACGATTGCCAACTTGCGCACTGGACCAGAGGTTAAATTTAACCTCTCTTCGACAAAATTAACAATTGATCCCCTCCTGGCAATTTTTGCTTCTGCGGGAACAACCAAGCAGCCTAAAGCCCAGCCTGGCGAATTAACCAAAATGATCGCTCAGTTGACGGCTGCTATCTCCGGCAAACTGCAAGTTAACGGCGAGGCTGACTTAAACAATCTCACTTTCCAAGGTTTTAAGGTTGAGACGATTAATCTCTCGCTTAAACTTGCCAATAAAGTTTTGACGGTTGACTTAAACAAGGTTAATTTTTATCATGGCCTGCTGACCGGAAATTTCAACGCCGACTTAAACGCCCTTGGCCTAAGTTACGGCGGCAAATTAGCTCTCACCAATTTTGAGGCCCACCCTTTTGCCAATTCTGTCGTCGAAACTTTTTTGACTAAACTTACCGATTATAAAGAGCTGCTCAACAAGGTTTACGGGACAATCGATCTGAATTTGACCTTAAGTGGTCGCGGGGTTGAGGTCTCTGACATTATGGCTAATGCTAATGCCTCCGGCTCCTTCTCTTTAAAGAACGGGGAGCTCAAAAAGCTTAAAATTATGGAGTCCCTAGCCGCCCAACTTAAGTCCCCCGCCCTAAAACAGGATTTACAGGTTTCCGAATTGTCATCTAATTTTACTTTCCGCGATCAACTTATAACTTTAGCCAAATTAACCTTGCGCGACCATGACCTGAATGTTTTTTTTGCCGGCGGACTTGATCTTAAAAGTCAAAAATACGTCGCTGGCAACCGGCTAACCTTAAAAGGTTCGCCCTCATTAACCAAAGATTTGCCAAAGGAATACAATCTTTTACGTGACAACAAAGGGTGGCTAGCCGTAACATTTGAACTTAAAGGGTCCCTTAAAATGCCCATCCCCACCCCAATCCTGGATAAGCCAATTGAAGCCGCTGTTGGAAAATTAAAAATCAAAGTTGAAGCGGCCAAAGTTGAGGTCCAACAAAAGGCCCAACAGGCGATTGATCAGGAGAGCGTCCGTCTGCAGGACGAGGCCAAACAGAAGCTTCAGGACGAGGCCAAGAAGCTCCTTAGCTTCTAAATTTCACAAGTTTTCTCTCTGCCACCTCGATATATATAGTAGAGGTGGACATCATGAAGAAAACCATTGCTATTATAGGCTTAATTCTGTTTGTTTTTACCGTTATTACGCCTATTTCTGGGACAGAGAGAAGCTCGGTTAACTACCCGGTCAAGAAGCTCTATTCTGCCCCATCTGAGGACTCAAACCTAGTTCTCGCTATCCCAATTGATGTTCGTCTTCTTGAGATTTCCGATGATGCTAACTGGTATAAAGTGCAGATCCAATACTCAGTTGGGCCATTTAACTACACTTATGTTGGCTGGGCTAAAATCCCGGTTGGTGATTATCAATTTTCTCGCGCTAATATCTTGCCATAATTTTAGACTCTTGCTATAATTCTCCTACTCTCAGCTTGAGAGAAGGAGGCTTTTTTATGATCGGAAAAATCAGCAAAGGAATCATTGGTCTCGCTTTAATCGCCCTTGGTGCCTGGACAATTTATCTCTGGTGGCCGCAATTAATTTCCTTAATTCAAGGTGGTATCGGTCTATTCTTAATTCTTTGCGGTTTAATTGTTTTCGCTTTGATTGCCGATTAAATTGTTAAACGAATTAAAAAATCTTTTAAAAGAAACTGAAGCAGTTAAGTTTGGTGATTTTACCCTCTCTTCTGGTAAGAAAAGCGATTTTTATGTCGACTGCCGTCGGGTTACCCTCCATCCTAAAGGGGCTAAATTAATCGGCCGGCTGATCCTCGAAAAAATCAAGGGATTAAAAGTTGACGCCGTTGGCGGCCTAACATTAGGTGCCGATCCAATTATTGGCGCGGTTATTACGTTGAGTGACCTCTCCGGTTTTATCGTCAGAAAAAAAACCAAGGAACATGGAACGAAACAGCGGCTTGAAGGGTTGCTCAAACCTGGCGACAAAGTCTTGATCGTTGAAGATGTCGCCACGACCGGCGGGTCAGCGCTGGAAGCGATTCAAGCCGCCGAAGAAGCCGGCGCCACCGTCGTCAAAGTTGTCTCTGTCATCGATCGGGAAGAAGGGGCCACCGCTGCTCTGGCTAAATACAACTTCGACTCCCTACTTCGCAAATCTGATTTCATCTGATATAATTCTCTTTTTCGCCCGTGTAGCTCAGTTGGTAGAGCACGTCCTTGGTAAGGACGAGGTCACCAGTTCAATCCTGGTCGCGGGCTTTCATTGCTTGACAACCACTATGGTCGATGTAGTATAATGTCAGGACACTATTTTTAGGGAGGTAAACATATTATGGCAAGGGAAAAGTTTGAGAGAAAGAAGCCCCACGTTAACATCGGAACAATTGGCCACGTCGACCACGGGAAGACAACGCTGACTTCCGCGATCACCAGTGTTTTGGCGGCGAAAGGAATGGCGAAGGCGAAAAAGTTTGACGAAATCGATAGCGCGCCGGAAGAAAAAGCGCGCGGTATTACCATCGCGATTGCTCACGTCGAATACGAGACTGACAAACGGCATTACGCTCACATCGACTGCCCTGGACACGCTGACTATGTTAAAAACATGGTCATCGGTGCTGCCCAAATGGATGGCGCCATTCTTGTTGTCGCCGCCACCGACGGCCCAATGCCGCAAACCCGCGAACATATCCTTTTAGCTCGCCAGGTTAACGTCCCCGCTATCGTCGTCTTTTTAAATAAATGTGATATGGTTGACGACAAAGAGTTAATCGACCTGGTTGAAGTGGAAACTCGTGATTTGTTAAGCAAATATAACTTTGACGGTGATAAGGTGCCAATCGTTCGCGGATCAGCGCTCAAGGCGATGGAAAATCCGGATCCTAACAATCCAGCCGCTAAATGTATCCTGGAATTAATGGATGCGGTCGATTCCTACATCCCCGAACCAAAACGCCCGCTTGATCAGCCGTTCTTAATGCCGGTTGAAGACGTCTTTACCATTACCGGTCGTGGTACCGTCGGGACTGGTAGGATTACTCGCGGAAAAGTTAAGGTTGGTGAAGAAATTGATATCATCGGCCTTGGCTCGCATAAGAAGGCGGTTGTAACCGGGGTTGAAATGTTCCGCAAAACCTTAGACGAGGGTCTCGCCGGTGACAACGTCGGTCTCTTACTGCGCGGCGTAGAAAAGGAAGAGCTGACCCGCGGTATGGTTTTAGCTAAACCAGGAAGCATCAAACCACATAAGAAATTTGAAGCTCAGGTTTACGTGTTAACCAAAGAAGAGGGCGGCCGCCATACCCCATTCTTTAATGGTTATAAACCACAATTCTTTATTAACACCACCGACGTGACAGGTGAAATTAAATTGCCTGACAAAGTCGAGATGGTTATGCCGGGCGATAACATTGTGATGACGGTTGAGCTAATCACCGACGTGGCGGTAGAAGAAGGGCTGCGCTTTGCAATCCGCGAAGGCGGCCGGACCGTTGGCGCGGGTGCCGTGGCCAAAATCATCGCTTAAGTTTCTTTAATTTAATAGTTTCATAAAAGAAGTCCCGATTGTTCGGGACTTCTTTTTTTAGTAGAATAATAGTGTATGAGATTTTTTTTGCGCCTCCTCTTCCTGCTGGCCTTAGCACTACTGCTCACCGCTGGAATACTAATTTATAATGACTATGCCCGAACCAGGGCCGCTTTTCCCCCGCGGACTTTTATTTCTGGAGTTGATGTCTCCTTATTAACTCAGACCGAGGCAATAAAAAAACTAAAAGATCTTTCTCTTAACGAGCTTCTTTCTCCGCTAATTACCCTGGAAGCTGACGGTAAAACATTCTCTTTTGCCCCCGCCCAACTTGGGGTGCGTGGACTTTTTGCCGAAAGCGTTGATTATGCCTTTAACGAAAGTCACCGTGGAAATTATTTTCACGAGCTTAAAGTGCGGTTGACTGAACGATTGTTTAATTTTCCTTTAATGCTTGACGTTGACGAATTTGCCCTGCGACAAATCTTGTTAGAAATTTCAAAAGAAATTCTTTCTGAGCCAAAGAATGCGGCGATCCGCTATGATGAAAAAACTGGCGGTTATAATATTAAAGCCGAAGATCCGGGCCGTTCGCTAAATATAAATCGGAGTATTGTTCGATTTAGAATGAGATTGGGTGAAGGCGAGTTAGTTGTCCCTTTAATTCTGGATTATACTCTGCCTAAAATTTCCGCAAAAGTTTTACGCGAACATCCGCCAGCTTTTCGCCTTTCTGCCTATACAACCTATTATGGCTCACACGACGATCCCAATCGGATTCATAACATTAAACTCGTCGCCTCCTGGATTGATGGAACGTTACTAATGCCTGGTGATATTTTCTCGGTTGCTCAAGTTTTAGGCGAAGTGACGGAAGAACGGGGCTTTCGCGAAGCTTATGTTATTATGCAGGGAGAGCTTGTCCCCCAGCTTGGCGGTGGCTCATGTCAGATTGCAACGACTCTATTTAACGCTGTCTCATTAGCAAATCTAAAAATCTTACAGCGACGAAATCACTCTTTTTACTTTAATATTTATCCTTTAGGGCGTGACGCGGCAGTATATCCTGGACAAGTTGATTTTGTTTTTGAAAATTCTTCTGGTTTTCCAATTCTAATCAAAGCGGTCGCCACTGATAAACGCCTCTCTTTTCGCGTCTACGGCACACCAAACAACCGCCTCGTCAAATTTAGTCCTCCTTTAATCATGACCAAAAATGAGACTGGCCAATACGTCCCCGCCACTCTGCGTTATGTTATCAACCATGATGTCCCTTTTAAGACGGAAGTAACAAAAACAATTACTGATCAAAAAGGAGCAAAAATTGGTTTCGAGCCTTTAACCAGTTTTTATAAGCTTTACGGCGACAAAACTAATGTTCCGATCAGAAGGCCAGTTGAAAATTGAAGCAAAAAACCATTCAACACGACGTCACTCTCTCGGGAATTGGCATTCATTCCGGACAACAATGTTGGCTAACAATCTCGCCAGCCCCAGTCAATCACGGGATTGTTTTTTCTTTAAATAGAAAGAATTTCCCGGCAACAGCGTCTTTGGTTAAGGAGACTCGACGCGGCACGACGGTGGGCGAAATTGCAGTTACCGAACATTTTTTAGCTGCCACCTACTGTTTGGGTGTGGATAATCTTTTAGTTTCGCTGTCTGCTAGCGAATTGCCAATCATGGATGGGAGCGCACTCCCTTTTGTAACCGCACTTGAAGACGCCCAATTAATTGAACAAGCGGCTGATAAGAATGTTTTTGTCACTGCCAAAGAATTTTCTTTTTCCGCAAATAATTCGACCCTAACGCTTCTCCCTTATCGTGGATTAAAGGTCGATTTTATGGTAAAATTCCCAGTAATTGGTGAGCAGCGATGCCAAATAGAGCTTAATCCTGCCGTTTTTAAGCAAGAAATTGCTCCGGCTCGAACTTTTGGCTACATTGAAGAGTACGAACTGCTTAAGGAACAAGGCTTAGGTCGCGGGGCATCGTTAGAAAATGCGCTGGTTTTAAGCCAAAACGGTTATTTAAACCAACCGCGTTTTGTCGATGAGCTTGTCCGGCATAAAGTGTTGGATTTGCTGGGAGATTTGGCTCTGCTTGGCCGGCCGATACTGGGAGAGATAAAAGCGGTCCGCTCCGGTCATCAATTGAACATCGAACTTGTGAGGAGGCTATTGAATTATGACCCAACTTGATGTTAATGATATTATGAAAATTATCCCCCACCGTTATCCTTTTCTTTTAATTGATAAAGTGCTGGAGTTGGTAGAGGGCAAGCGTTGTGTCGCGATTAAAAATGTTACGATAAATGAACCTTTTTTCCAAGGTCACTTTCCCGGTTACCCAATTATGCCTGGTGTTCTGATTTGTGAAGCAATCGCCCAAACTGGCGTAGTAATGGCGTTACGTGTCCCTGGTAATGAAGGGAAAATTGTCCTCTTTGCCGGGATTGATAATGTCCGTTTTCGTCGGCCGGTTGCCCCTGGTGACCAGCTCCGTTTTGAGGTCGAAACTATTTGGGCACGCGGCAATTTAGGAAAGATGAAAGGTCGCGCTTTAGTCGACGGAGAATTAGCTGTTGAAGGAGAATTTATGTTCTCTCTCGCCGATAAAGACCCAAACAGCGCAAAGGTTCACCCCACCGCAACAGTTCACCCTTCTGCCCTCCTTGGAAAAAATGTCGACATCGGCCCTTATGTTGTAATTGGGCCAGATGTTAAAATCGGCGCTGGCACAAAAATTGGGGCGCAGACGCAAATTAACCGTTGGACAACAATCGGTCAGAACAATATTATTCATCAAGGGGTTTCCATCGCGGCCGCACCGCAAGATTTAAAATATAAAGGAGAAAGGGGTGAGGTGGTAATTGGCGATGGCAATGTAATTCGAGAATTTGTCACTATCCATTTACCACAAGGCGAAGGAGCCAAAACTATTATCGGTAACGAAAATTATATTATGGTTCACGCCCATATTCCTCATAATTGCCATGTTGGCAATCAGGTTGTGATCGGCGGCTATGTTGGTTTAGCAGGTCACACCGAAATTGACGATCAGGTTATTATTGGCGGGTTGGCCGGCGTTCACCAATTTGTTCGAATTGGCCGCTTAACCATGGTTGGCGCACAGTCAAAAGTTACTCAAGATCTTCCCCCGTTTATGTTGGTTGACGGTAATCCCGCTCAAGTTCGTGGCGTTAATTCTATTGGGATGCAGCGGCGTGGTGTTTCCAATGATTCTGCCGCCGAGGTCCGCAAAGCTTTTAAAATAATCTACGAATCCGGCAATACTATCAGCAAATCACTGGAAGAGATTAAAAAACGGCTTCGCCCGCTTCCAGAGATTGAACAGATTGTAAAGTTCCTGGAAGAAGAGAGCAAGCGCGGTGTTAGCCGTAAAGCAGCGGTTGAGGACGAAGCCGCAGAGCTCCTGTTGCCTGATATTCCTGAGCTTGGCATATGATAAAAAAAATTATGATCAGCGCCGGAGAGGTTTCTGGCGACATTCACGGCAAATATTTAGTCCGTGAGCTAAAAAAGCTCAACCCCAATCTTTATATTTTTGGCCTCGGCTCAGAAAAGCTTCTCTCGGAAGGGGTCGACGTTAAATTTGATTTAACAAAACGAGGCACAATTGGTTTGCTGGAAGCGCTGCCTAATATTGTCCCAATTTATTTTATCTATTTAAAAATGGTTGCCCTGCTTAAGCAAGAAAAACCGGACCTGGTTTTGTTAATTGATTCTCAGGGTATTAACCTGCCGTTAGCTAAAGCGGCTAAAAAGCTTGGCCTTAAAACTGTTTATTACATTGCGCCTCAAGAGTGGCTTTGGGGAACAGCCCGCGGCGTAAAAAATGTGGTCGCGGCGGTTGATCAACTAATTGCCATCTTTCAGCGCGAACATGATATTTATCAATCTGCTGGCGGCCAGGTGCAATATTTTGGTCATCCTTTAATTGATATCGTTAAAGCAGAATCTTCAATAATTGAAGTGCGCAAAGAATTCCTGGGCGAAACCATCGGCCCGGTAATTTCAATCTGTCCCGGTAGTCGCAGACAGGAAATTAAGGGGCTCTTTCCCATTCTACTTAAAGCGGCCCAAAAAATAAAAGAGGCCTTGCCGCAAGCTAAATTTTTGATCCCGGCGGCTTCAACCGATATCATCAAAATGATTTTTGACCTGGTTAATGAAGATTTTCGACCCAAGGCGGTGGTGGGCCACACTTATGATCTTTTAGCGGCTTCCGATCTGGCGCTTTGTACTTCCGGCACCATTAATCTTGAAGCTTCAATTTTAGCGACACCAAATATTATGGTTTATAAACTAAACCCGCTCACTTTTTTCATCGGTAAAAAGATCTTAAAAATTGGTGAGAAGTTGCCCTTTTATAGTATGCCGAATATTTTATTGGAAGAAAAAGTCATCCCTGAATTGGTAATGGGCGAAGCCAAGCCTGACACCATTGCGCTCGAAGCAATTAAAATTCTAACTAATCCAGATCGCCAGCAAAAAATGAAAGCTTCTTTTGCTCGATTAAAAACCAAACTCGGAGCCCCCGGAGTAATTGCCAAAGCGGCGAAATCAATTTTGTGCTATAATTAATCACATTGTGGCTATTCCATTCTTTGATCTAACTCGCCAAAATCAGTCTTTACAACCAGAGCTTAACGCTAAAATTTCTGAAGCTGTTTCTTCTGGAAAATATATCTTGGGTGACTATGTCGCCAAATTTGAACAGGAAGCCGCGGCTTACTGTGGCGTTAAACATGCGATTGGCGTTGCTTCGGGGACAGACGCATTGCACCTGGCTTTGCGCGCGGGTGGTCTTCGCCCTGGAGATGAAGTCATTACGACACCGTTTACCTTTGTCGCCACAGTTGAGGCCATTGCTTATTGCGGCGGTATTCCGGTTTTTGTTGACATTGACCCTGAGACCTTCAACCTTGATCTCAGTAAAATTGAGGCCAAAATCACCCGTCGGACAAAAGCAATCTTGCCTGTCCATCTTTACGGACAAGCTTGTCTCATGGATCAATTAATGACTTTAGCCAAAAAACATTCGCTTTTTGTCGTCGAAGATTGCGCCCAGGCCATTGGCGCTGAATATAACAAACAAAAGGTTGGGGGTTTTGGTCTCGCTGGTTGCTTTTCGTTTTTCCCTTCTAAAAATCTCGGCTGCTTTGGGGACGGCGGTCTTATTACCACGAACGATGACGCAATTGCTAAAGAGGTAAAAGTCTTGCGGGCACACGGGAGTCGGGTAACATATCATTATGATTTAATCGGTTATAATAGCCGCCTAGACGCTTTGCAAGCGGCGATTTTAAGCCTTAAATTACCCCACCTTGATGCCTATGCCCAAAAGAGAAGAAAAAATGCGGCTTTTTATAATCAATGCTTGGCCGGACAGGCTGATTTGGCTAGGCCAGTTGAACAAAAAAATTCATTCCATGTTTTTAATCAATATACTTTGCGTGTTAAAAAACGCGATCAGCTCTTACAATTTTTGAAAGATAAAGGCGTCCCGGCAATGATTTACTATCCTTTATCGCTTCACTTGCAAAAAACTTTTTCCTGGCTCGGCTTGTCTGCTGGTGATTTGCCCGCCAGTGAAGCCGCTCAAAATGAAGTTCTTTCTCTCCCGATTTTTCCTGAATTAACCGTCGCCGAATTAGAGCAGGTCTCCTCTGCTGTTCTTCAATTTTTCAACTCATGAGTGCGGCCCGGGGCATTCGTGTCGGCATAATTGGCGTTGGTCAGATGGGCCAGCATCACGTTCGGATTTTGTCGTCGCTGCCTGGCGTTTCCTTGGTTGGCCTTGCCGATGCGGACGAAGAAAAACTAAAAATCTTAGCTAGTCGTTATAGTGTTAAAACCTTTGTCGATTATCATGGGCTTTTACCGCTGATCGACGCGGTCTGCGTCGCCTCTCCAACCTCAACTCATCATGTTGTTGCTCTAGATTGCCTCACTGCCGGCCTTAAAACTTTTGTAGAAAAACCGCTGGCGCTTACTTCTAGCCAAGCCCTGGAGCTTGTTAATTTTGCGGCCGCTAAAAACCTGCTTCTTGCTGTCGGTTTTATCGAACGCTTCAACCCTGCTTTTCAGGCCCTAGCTAAGTTGATCAAAAAGGAGAAAATTATTGGCGCCCATTTCCAACGCTTTAGTCCTTTTCCCGAGAGGATCTCTGATGCTGATGTTGTGCAGGATATGATGATCCATGATTTGGATCTTTTCTTAACGCTTTTTCCTAACGAAACGATTGAACAGGTCAAGGCGGTCGGCAAAAAGGTAAAAAGCGCTAAGCTTGATAATGTTTCGGCCACTATTTTTTGCGCTTCCGGTGTTATCGTCAAAGTTGATGCCAGCCGAGTTAGCGACGAGAAAACCAGAAAGATTGTGGTCACAACTGATAATTTTTTAGCTGAAGCCGATCTTTTAAATAAACGCGTTTATCTCCGCGACCTAAAACATCATATCCCCAGTACCCAACCGATTAAGCAAATTGATCAATTAACCGTTGAGCTTAACGATTTTATTAAAGCAGCCAAGACCGGCTCTCCCCCAACTGTTACCGCCGAAGCCGGCTATCGCGCCCAAAAATTTGCTGAGGAGGTTATTGCCGCATGTTAATTACAATAATTTCATTTGCTTTTGTTTTTACCATAATTACTTTAGTTCACGAATTTGGCCATCTTTGCGTCGCCAAGATGAATGGGATCGCCGTCCCTGAATTTGGCGTCGGTTTTGGGCCAAATCTTTACTCTTTTTCCTATCATGAAACGACCTATAAGATAAATTTATTGCCGCTCCTTGGTTACGTTAAAATTGCCGGCCTTGACGCCGATGAAGCTGACGACAAAATCATTTCTGAGAAAAATAAATATTACACAAAAAAAGTCTGGCAAAAGTTTTTGCCGATTGTGGCTGGGGCTTTAATGAATATTCTGCTTGGTGCGCTGGTGTTTTGCTTTGTTTTTTTGTTGGCTGGCATCCCGTCCGGCGTTTCCAATGAAATTGCTGCCATTAGTCCCGGCTCAGAAGCGGCTCGGATTGGCCTAAAAGCTGGCGATAAGCTTCTCTCCCTGGATAACAAGCCGATTAATGATCCTCTTGAAGCGGTAAAATATATTCACCAAAATCCAGGCAAACAGTTAAAATTGGGAATCCTCCGTCAGGATAAAAAACTAACTTTTGTTGCTACTCCGACGCTAAATACAAAACAAAAAATTGGCTTGATTGGTTTTCAGCTAAAAACCTTGTCTAAAAAAGTTGGTCTGCTTAGCGCCCTTTATCACGGTTTTGCTGGAGCAGCAAATCTTTGTCTGGCAATATTACTGATTGTTGGCCAATTGATCGTAGGACAAGTTTCCCTTTTTGATCTAGCTGGACCGGTTGGGATTGCTCAAATTACCGGTCAATATGCTCAAGGTGGCGCTTTTTCACTACTAAACTTTCTAGCCTTTTTTAGCATCAACGTTGGTGTATTAAACCTATTGCCTATTCCTGCTTTAGATGGTGGGCGAATAGTCTTTATCATTATTGAAGCTTTTAGGGGCAAAGCCTTAGACATTCAAAAAGAGAATCAATTTCATGCTGTTGGGCTAACACTTTTGCTTGCTCTTATGGCAATTTTAACTGTTAATGATCTTTTGAGATTATTCCGCTAGGCCGATTCTTCTTTTATAAGATTCTACTGTGTTTTGTAGTAATACTGCAATTGTCATTGGCCCAACACCGCCTGGAACAGGAGTGATAAATGATGATTTTTGGCTTGCTTGTGCGTAATTTACATCTCCAACCCATTTATCATTTACTCTATTCATTCCCACATCAATTACTATTGCTCCCTCTTTAACCATTTCGCCCTTAATAATTTCTGGGCTGCCCACAGCCACAACTAAAATATCAGCACTTCGACAAATTTCATCCAATTTACTTGTCTTTGAATGACACATTGTTACCGTTGCGTTTTTTGCCAATAACATTATTGCTATTGGTTTACCAACTATATTGCTCCGACCGACCACTACCGCATTTTTTCCCTCAATTTCTACTCCTGTGGATAAAATCAATTCCATTATCCCTTTTGGCGTGCAAGGCATAAACAGGGGGCTTTCTCCCCTTAATAACATCCCTAAGTTTAGCGGATGAATACCATCAACATCTTTAGCTGGGTCAATTACATTAAGAGCAGAAATTGGGTCAAGCCCCCTCGGCAGAGGCAATTGAACCAGTATGCCGTCAACATTTTTATCCTTGTTTAAATGCCTTATTAATTGGACGATTTCTTCTTGTTTTGTCGTCGCTATTAAACGGTGCGTTTCGCTTTTTATTCCAGCCTCTGCACAAGCTTTCTCTTTATTTCTTACGTAAATTTGTGAGCCTGGATCGTCGCCAACTAATATTACATCTAATCTTGGCTTATCATTTCTCCCCTTTTTCAACCCATCAACCTCTTTTTTTAGTTCTCCTCTAATTTTTTCTGCCACATATTTTCCGTTTAGTATTTCACCCATAAGTTATCCACACTCCTTATCCACAGGCCGCATATCAACCTGTGCAAATTACTTGCCAACGCAAAATCGGCTAAAGATCTCGTTAATAACCTCTTCGCTAACTGTTTCGCCTGAAATTTCGCCTAGTGCAATGATTGCCGCTTTTAAATCCGTTGCTATCTCTTCTTCGGTTAAACCGCTTAAACAGCCCTGATAAGCCCTTTTAAGGCTTTCTAAGCTTCGTTCCAGCGCCTCACGGTGTCTCACCCCAAGATAGACCGAATCCTTTCCTGTCGGCCTATAATTGTTGTTTATTAATCGCGTCAGTTCCTTTTCCAGTCGTGGTATCCCCTCACGCGTTTTAGCCGAAACCCAAACGATCTTTCTCCCCTTTAATTGGCTGGCCTTAACCTTAACTTTTAGATCAATCTTGTTAACAACTACCAACCCACATTGCTGTTTCAACTTACTAATTAATTGTTGCTCTTTCTGACCAATATGCTTTGTTCCGTCAAGAACAACCAACAAAATATCTGCATTATTAATTTCGTCCCCTGCCCTTTTAATCCCCGCCTCTTCTGCCCTGTCCTTTGGTTTTTTAACTCCAGCCGTGTCGGTTATTAATAAAGGAAACCCGGCTACCTCGTAAAATTCTTCCAGCGAATCTCTGGTTGTCCCGGCTATGTTGGTCACAATTGCCCGTTCCTCTTTAAGCAGGGCATTCATCAGGCTTGATTTACCGGCATTGGTTCGCCCCGCTATAACAGTCTTAATCCCCTGCCTAAAGATTCTGTTTTCCTTGCTGCTTGCTACTTTTATCCTTATCTCTTCTTCTATCCCCCTCAATCTTTTCGCCAATTTCTTGTTATTTAATTTTTTTACCTCATCGGGAAAATCAATTGTCGCTTCAATTTCGGCTTCAATTTTTATGATTGCATCGCGAATCTTTTTAATTCTTTTGGTTAATTGCCCTTCAAGTTGTTTTAGCGCCACTCCTGCCCCGCGTCTTGTTTTGCTACTAATTAACTCAATTACCGCCTCTGCTTGGGACAGATCTATTTTTCCGTTAGTAAAAGCTCGCTTTGTAAACTCGCCAGGTTCGGCTAATCTTGCTCCTGCTTTAATTGTCTCTTCTAACGCCGCCTGGAGAATTGCTACCCCTCCGTGACAATAGATCTCGACTAAATCCTCCCCCGTATAACTTTTTGGTCCTCTCCAATAACAGGCAACAACTCGATCAATTTTTTCACCTGTTTTTATTTCATAAAGCCAGCTATTAACCATTACCTTTGGCCTAATCATTTTCCCTTTCGGCCTGATAAGCTTTTTAAGGATGCCTAGCGCTTTGTCTCCGCTAACCCTAATAATTCCAATGCCCGAGCTTGCCAGTGGCGTGGCTATTGCCGTAATCGTCTCTTGATAAAAATGTTTCACGTGAAACATTAGTCTGCCGGGGCTATTACCAATCTCCTCTCGTCTCCCTCGCCTCTACTGTATGATTTAACCTTGTTGTTTTCTTTAACAAATAAATGAATAACTCTTCTGTCAGCGGCAGACATTGGCGGCATAACCTTTTCTTTACCGTTCTTTACAACCTCATCAATTACATCCCTAGCCAATCGCTCCAAAGATTTTTCTCGCTTTTCTTTATAACCATCAGCATCAATTGTTACTCTAACTCTTTCGCCATAAAGCCTGCTCATCGCTGAGCTAACGACCGTTTCTAGTGATTTTAAGGTTAACCCCTCCTTGCCAATAATTCTTCCCATATCCTCGCCTTTAATTTTAACTTCAACTATCCCCTCACCCATCTTGGCTTCAACCATTGCCATAAAGCCCATCTTGTCTAAAATTTCTTGGGTAAATTTCTTGGTGTCTTCTTCTCTCCCTTCTGGCACTATAACCTCAACCTCTGCCTCTTCTCCTCCAATCATACCTAGAACCCCCGCCTTCCCTTCGTTAATAATCATAATTTTTGCTTGCTCTTTTTCACCGCCAAGCACCTCTAGCGCCGTTTTTGTTGCTTCCTCAACCGTTTTCCCCTTCATTATTATCTTCTTCATGGCTATACCCTCCCCTTACCCTTTTTGGGTAATTTTAAAATGTAATATTGTTGAATTGCGCCAATAACATTTGATACTAGCCAGTAAACCTGGACTCCCGCCGGGAAGCTCCAACAGATAAAAACCAACAACACCGGCATCATTATTGTCATCATCTGCATTTGGCTGTTGGCCTGCGCTGGCATAGTTGCCTGCATAAAATATGTCGATATTCCTATTAATATTGCCAAAATTGAGATTATCCCAAAAGGAGTATTTACTCTTTCAGGCTTACCTAAATCATTTGTTCTATTCCAGGCAATCATAATTTCTCTAATTTCTTTCTCCTCAAACTTCCCTCCTAAAGACTCTTTTACCGCTTTTATATCACCCACCTTCTCCTCGCTTCGCCCATTCAGCTCATCCTTTAACAACCTCTCCCTTGACATTTTTTTTGCTGCATTCCAGACATACTCTTCGTTTTTCGACTTTTTTACCCTAACAATCAGCTTATTCTCGCTTAATTTCTTAACTAGCTCTCTGTCCCCAATTTCATTTGCACTTATTTTGCCATTTATCCAAAGAAATCCCGTTTCATTTTCCGGGCTTGAGGCTATCTCATAAAATGCCTGACTTTGTAATGCCCAAAATAATGCCAAAAAGAACGGTATTTTTAATAATACTGGTAAACAGCCTCCGGCTGGATTAATTTTCTCTGATCTATAGAGATCAAGCGTTTGTTTCTGCAGCTCCTGCGGTTGATCCTTATACTTTTTTTGAATTTCTTGTAGCCTTGGTTGAATTTTTTGTATTGCCGACATCGAGCTTATTGATGACAATGTTAATGGATACAAGGCAAGATTAACCGCTATTGTTAGCCAGACAATTCCCCAACCATATCCCCCAAAATAGGCAAAAAACCTTAAGGCATCAAGCATAATATTTGATAAAAAGTCCATTATTCTTTCTCCTTTTAATGTTTCACGTGAAACATTTATCTTACTTGATCAAATCCACCTGAAAAGAACTGATTACATCTAATTAAGCGTTTTAAAGATAAAAACATCCCACTTAATAGCCCATATTTGCTTATTGCCTGAATGCTATACTCTGAACATGTCGGCGAATATCTACAACGGCCCGGCCACAAACTCATTTTTTGGTATATTCTCAACAAATATATGACTATTCTTGCCATTTCTTCAGCGCCATTTCGATGTTTTTGGTTATCTTATGCGATTTTTCCTTAATTGCTGCTTGCTTCGGGAAAATTACCATATCAATATTTTTGCCTATTTTATCAATATTTTTTCGCATTGCCTCTCTAAAAAGCCTTTTTATTCGATTTCTTTTGATTGCGCTATTTATCCCTTTAACAACAACGGCAACACGAGGATTTTTACAGTTATTATCCTTAGCAACAATTTGGAGTAGGGGGTGCTTGATTTCGTATTGACGCTTTTTTAGCGCTGTTTTTATCTCTTGGCTTTTCCTTAGCCTATATTTACTCGACAGCAAGTCGCAATCTGCCTTTATTTCTGCGACTTTTTAAAACTTTTCTTCCGCCCTTAGATTTATTACGGGCCCTAAACCCGTGCTTCTTTTTTCTCCGTCGATAATGTGGCTGAAACGTTCTTTTAACCATGGCTCTCCCTTTCGTTAATTACGAGTTTTTCTCGATATCTAATTATAAATTTTTTCTATCTTTTTGTCAACCAATTTATCACTTTTTACTTGCTTGTTAACCAGCTTATGTTATAATAATCTTCTGTTGTTAAGCAAAACTTTATCCACAGATAATTTTTGTCTTGTGGATATCTTGTTGATAGCTTAATTTTTTATTGGTTTTATTGCTTATTTATGAACATTTAACTTTGTTTATCAACAGGTGGTTTTTAATTATGCCGATGTTGTTGTGGATAAATAAATTATGACAAATATTGATCTACCGGTGTTATGGACAAAGGTTGTGCCTCTTTTAGAGAAGAGCTTGAATAAACCTATTTATGAAACCCTGCTGACCTCAACCAAACCAATAAAAATTTCTGACGGGAAATTATTGATCGCCGTCCAAAATGAGCCTGTTAAAAATTGGCTCTCTAAACATTGCATCACTCTTTTAGAGCAGGAGCTAAAATCACTGCAGCCAGAAATCAAAAAAGTTGAATTTATCGTCGGTTCTCCGGATATTTTTACCACTCCACCGGTTGAAAAACAAACCTTGTCGTCCGAAGCTTCGGCGTTGTCGCATCATCCTTTTTTAAATCCCCGTTATACTTTTGATACTTTTGTTATTGGTCACGGCAATCGTTTTGCCCATGCTGCTTCGTTGGCCGTTGCAGAGGCCCCGGCAAAAGCCTACAATCCACTTTTTCTTTACGGCGGGGTAGGGCTTGGCAAAACTCATTTAATGCAAGCGATTGGCCATCATGTTTCCGCTATTAACAAACGGTCAAAGATCTTATATATAACGTCGGAAACCTTTACCAATGAATTAATTAACGCCATTCGCGACGATCGGACAGTCCCTTTTCGCAATAAATACCGTAACATTGATATTTTATTGGTTGACGATGTCCAATTTTTAGCCGGCAAAGAGCGAACACAGGAAGAATTTTTCCATACTTTTAATTCTCTTTATGAAGCTGGTAAGCAAATTGTCGTTAGCTCTGATCGTCCTCCAAAAGAAATCCCTAATTTAGAAGAGCGAATGCGTTCCCGTTTTGAATGGGGTTTGACCGCCGATATTCAAGCGCCGGACTATGAGACTAGAATTGCTATTTTGCGCAAAAAAGCGGAGCTGAGCGAAATTGCTATTTCGAACGACATTTTAACTTATATTGCGGGCAAGGTTATTTCCAACATTCGGGAATTGGAGGGGGCGCTAATCAGGGTAGTCGCTCAGGCTTCTCTTAATTCTATGGAAATTTCTCCTCAATTTGTCGATACAGTTTTACAAGATATTTTAGCGCCAACAAACGCGTCTTCTTCCGCAATCCCCATTGATTTTGTTAAGAAAGCAACAGCTGAATTTTTTAATCTACGAGTTGACGATTTGGCGGCAAAGGTTAGGACTAAAGATATTGCCCTGGCCAGACAGGTTGCCATGTTTTTAGCTAGGGAGTTAACTGGTTCTTCTTTACCAAAAATAGGTGATTCCTTTGGCGGGCGGGACCATACGACCGTGATGCACGCTTGCGAGAAAATTAAAGTGACTTTAAAAAATAATCAGGATTTAAAAGAAGCTATTAAAAGCATCACGGCTAAAGTAAAAAGTTATGCACTTTAGGCTGTGGATTATCTGTTGATTATTAACTTATTCACCTTGGGAGCTTTTGCTTGTGGAAAATAAATTGTTACTTTTTTGTTTTCTTTTGCTGTTTATTATATTTTTCCACATTTCAACAGCTACTACTAATCCGAACTTATTTATATTATAATATTAAAGAAGATAAAACCTGTGTAAAAATGCAGGGGAGGCAAGCCGATGGATTTTATATGTGATAAAAAAGAGCTGCAAGCTGGGGTTTCCGCAGTTGAAAAAATTGTTGCGACCAGAAGTACTTTACCAATAATCGGCTATATCTTGTTTGAAGCTGGTAAAAATGGTTTAAAAATATCGGCCAACAATTTAGAGCTAGGGATTGAACTAAGTATTAAGGCAAAAGTTATCAAAGAAGGTTCAATTTTAGTTCCAGCCAAGACTTTATCTGGTATTGTTTCTAAACTTCCCGATACTCAGATTGCTTTTAAGATGACAGAGAGGGGAGTATTAAAAATTTCCTTTAGCCAATCAAACTTTCAGGTGCATACGTTACCGCCAGATGAGTTTCCTGCCTTAGCAAAGGTTAAAGAAGGAAAGTTGATTTCACTAGAAACAAATGTGTTTGCAGAGATGATAAAACAGACAATTTTTGCCGTTTCAACCAGTGAAGATAAGTATGTTTTAACCGGTGTTTTAATGGAGTTTGGAAAAAGCCAAACTCCAGGAGATGAAACCAATTTTCGCTTAGTAGCAACCGATGGATACCGGCTGGCTAAAATAGGAGAGAGGATAAAATCGAAGGATGAGGTAAAAGGGAAAGTAATAATTCCAGCCAAGGCCTTGCAGGAAATATTAAGGACCTTAGAAACAAGCAAAAGCGAAGAAGAAGTAAAAATTAATTTTTCTAATGAGCAAATCTCATTTAAATATGGAGAGATTTTTCTGGTCTCCCGTGTAATTCAGGGTCAATTTCCGGATTATAAGCAGGTCATGCCGAAAAAGAGCGCGACAAAAGTTATTACCCAAACGACCGAGCTGTTGGCCGCGGCGGAGCGAACAGCGGTTATTGCCGCTGGTTCAGCAAACATTGTTAGGTTTGAAATTAAAAACAATAAACTTCACCTTTTTGCCAGCACGCCAGACGTGGGCACAGTTGACGAGGTGGTTGAAGCCGAAATTAAAGGAGAAGCGAAAAGTATGGTCGCCTTTAATATTCGCTTGATCACCGATGTTTTAAAAGTTATGGAAACAGAAAAACTGATTTTGGAATTATCAGAAAATCTCGGCCCAGGTTTAATTAAGGAAGACGGCGCCAAAGACTACTTATATATTGTCATGCCGATTAGAACACAAGAGGCGGCTTAATGGCCCGGCGGGTGGCGGAAATTTTCCCTGATTTGGGAAAGGGTTTTGCTGAAACAATTAAGGCTTGTCAACATTTAAGTTGTTGGACACAAGTGGTTGATGAGCGAGTTAGTAAACATACCGAAGCGATAAAAATTAAAAACCAAACCCTATATATTACAACTTCATCGCCAGCCTGGGCGCAAGAGTTAACATTTTTAAAAAGAGAAATTATAATAAAGTTTAATCAGCAAGCTGGCGAAGAAGTGATTACCGATATTCGTTTTAGGTCAGGAGGAGAATAGATGGCAAAGGAAGAGAAGAAAAAGGCGACCGAAGCTAGTTATGACGCTTCAAACATTAAAATATTAGGTGGAATTGAAGCGGTAAGAAAACGGCCAGCCATGTATATTGGTTCAACGGCGAAACCCGGATTGCATCATTTAGTTTATGAAGTTGTTGACAATAGTATTGATGAAGCGCTAGCCGGGCATTGTGATGAGATCATGGTCACAATCCATAAAGGCGATTCGGTTACCGTGACGGACAATGGCCGGGGAATTCCGATTGATATTCATAAAGAGACGAAACGACCGGCGGCCGAAGTAGTGTTAACCACTCTTCACGCCGGCGGTAAATTTGGCGACTCGGCGTATAAAGTTTCCGGCGGTTTGCATGGGGTAGGGGTCTCTTGCGTGAATGCTTTGTCGGAATGGATGGAAGCCGAAATTCACCGGGACGGCAAAGTTTACTCTCAACATTTCGATCGCGGCAAACCACAGAAAGAAAAAATTGTCCCAGCGAAAGACAAAGAAGCAAACGGCACGATTATTACCTTCCAACCGGACAGCGAAATTTTTAGTGAATTGGTGTATGACCGGAAAATTGTCGCCCATAGGTTGCGCGAACTGGCCTTTTTGAATCGAGGTGTCAAAATCACCTTAATTGATGAACGCGAAAAAGATAAAGAGCAGCAAAAAGAAGTGTTTCAATATGATGGCGGGGTTGTTTCCTATGTTGACCATTTAAACGAGAAGAAAGACCTTCTTTACAAACCAGCCATTCATTTTGAAGCGCAAAAAGATAATGTTTATATTGAAATCGCGATGCAACACTGCCGCGATTATTATGACGAGAACATCATTTCCTTTGTCAATTGTATTAAAACTAAAGAAGGCGGGACACATGAGGTCGGTTTTAAGTCGGCGCTGACCAAGGCAATTAATAATTACGCCAAGAAAAATGAATTGGTTAAAGAAGAAGAGGCTTTTTCTGGCGATGATGTTAGAGAAGGGTTAACCGCCGTCATAAACTTAAGGATCCCCAACCCGCAGTTTGAAGGGCAGACCAAGACCAAACTTGGCAACGGCGAAGTTAAAGGGCTGGTTGACTCCGTTGTTATGGACAACCTAAACGTTTATTTAGATAAAAATCCGGCGGTCGCCAAGGCGATTATTGAAAGATCGCTTTTGGCCTATCGGGTGAGGGCCGCAGCTAGAAAAGCCCAGGAGCTGGAAAGAAAAAAATCAGCGCTGGATACAGCCTTGCTTCCAGGGAAACTGGCGGATTGTTCAGAAAAAAATGCCGAGAAGTGCGAGCTTTTTATTGTTGAGGGCGACAGCGCCGGCGGTTCGGCTAAGCAGGGGAGAGACCGGCGTTTTCAAGCAATCCTGCCGCTGCGCGGAAAAATCTTAAATGTCGAAAAAGCGCGGATCGATAAAATTTTAACCTCGGAAGAGATCCGGGTTATGATCACCGCTATTGGGGCAGGGGTAATTTCGGGCTTAAGCGGTAACGGCAATAAAGAAGAGGTCAGCGACGAAGAGTATTTTAAAAAACTAAATTATCATAAGATTGTGATTATGACCGACGCAGACGTCGACGGCGCTCACATTAGAACGTTATTATTAACATTCTTTTTCCGTTACGCTCGCCGGTTGATTGATAATGGCAAACTTTACATTGCGCAACCGCCATTATATTTAGTTAAAAAAGGGAAGAGCGAGGAGTATGTTTACCACGACAAGGATTTAGAAAAGACGGTAAAAAAGCTTGGCAAAGATGGGGCACATATCCAACGGTATAAAGGGTTGGGGGAAATGAATCCGGAACAGTTGTGGGAAACAACGATGAACCCGGAATCGCGAACAATGCTACAAGTAACGCTAGAAGACGCCGAAGGAGCAGACGAAATATTTAAAATATTAATGGGCTCAGAAGTTGAACCGCGCCGACAATTTATTCAGGAAAACGCTAAGCTGGTTAAACGCTTAGACATCTAGTTTAGAGAGGGGAAAATATGGCGGAAGAACAAGAAGGCAAACGGACTCGCGGCAAGAGCATTCCAAAACAAGACGAAGCAAAAATATTGCCGGCCATGCTGGAAGAGGAGATGAAGACCTCCTACATCGACTATTCGATGAGTGTTATCGTTGGTCGCGCGCTTCCTGATGTGCGCGATGGTTTAAAACCGGTCCATCGCCGGATCCTTTTTGCCATGGACGAGCTTGGGCTCCAGCCTGGTAAGCCTTATAAGAAATCTGCCCGTATTGTCGGGGAGGTTCTCGGCAAATACCATCCTCACGGCGATATGGCGGTTTACGATTCAATGGTCAGAATGGCGCAGGATTTTTCTCTCCGCTATCCGTTAGTTGACGGGCAAGGAAACTTTGGCAGTGTCGACGGTGATTCTCCTGCCGCGATGCGTTATACCGAGGTTCGACTGCACAAACACGCGGTTGAAATGCTGACCGATCTTGAAAAAGAGACAGTTGCCTTTGGCCCCAACTTTGATGAGTCGCTCCAAGAGCCATTAGTCCTGCCGGCAAAAATTCCCAATCTTTTAATTAACGGCTCGTCCGGCATTGCCGTTGGGATGGCGACGAATATTCCGCCCCACAACTTGGAAGAAGTCGTTGGGGCGGCAGAAGCGTTGATCGATAACCCAGAGATCACCATTGCCGAGATTAATAAGATTATTAAAGGGCCGGATTTTCCCACCGGCGCCTATATTTGCGGCCGTGCTGGCATCAGGCAAGCTTACGAAACTGGTCGCGGAGTTATTACGCTGCGCGCGCAAACCGAGGTCGAAGAGGTCAAAGGGGGAAAAACCGCTATTATCGTGACCGAGCTCCCTTATCAGGTCAATAAAGCGGCGTTGATCGAAAATATCGCCGAGCAGGTTAAAGATAAAAAAATTAAGGGGATTTCCGATTTAAGAGATGAGTCCGACCGCGACGGGATGCGAATTTATATCGAGATCAAGCGCGACTCCAACGCCGAAATTGTTATAAACCAGCTCTTTAAGCGGACCGAGATGCAGACAACCTTTGGCATCAACATGGTCGCGCTGGTTGAGGGAACCCCTTTAACCTTGAACATTAAGCAAATCCTGGAGCAATATGTAAAGTTCCGCGAAGAAATTGTTACCAAGCGGACAAAGTATGACCTGAAAAAAGCGGAAGACCAGGCCCATATTTTGGAAGGCTTAATGATCGCGATCCAGGACATTGACGGAGTTGTCCAGCTAATCAAAAAATCAAAGAGCGTTGATGAAGCTCGGACCGGTTTGATGAAAAAGTATAAATTATCAGAAGTGCAGGCTCAAGCAATCCTTGATATGAGACTGCAAAAGCTAACCCAACTTGAGACGACAAAGTTAGCAGAAGAATTAAAAGCGCTGAAGAAACGGATTGCTGAATTAAAAGATATTTTAAGCAGCCGCAAAAAGATTTTAGGGGTGATCAAAACAGAATTGGAAGAAGTTAAAGAAAAATATAAAGGCGGCCGGCTGACAAAACTGACCGGCGAAGCGGAAGAAATTGAGGAAGAGGAGCTAATTGAAGACGCTGAGATCGCAGTTTTAATTACCCGCGATGGCTACGTGAAAAGAATGCCAATCAACGCCTTCCGCTCACAAAAGCGGGGCGGCCGCGGGGTGGCCGGCATGGCGACGAGAGAAGAAGATGAGATCGACAAACTCTTCACCTGTTCGACCCTTTCGTTCATGCTCTTCTTTACCAATAAAGGCCGGGTTTATAAAGTTAAAGCTTACGAGTTGCCGGAAACATCACGCTCCGGCAAAGGTCAGTCCGTCGCCAATTTCCTGGAATTGTCGATGGGAGAGGTGATCACCGCCGCGATCCCAGTTAAACAATTTGATAAGACTTCTTTCTTAGCAATGGCGACGAAAAACGGGATGATCAAAAAGGTGCCGCTCGAAGATTTTGCCAACATTAGACGGACCGGAATTCTCGCGATTAAATTAAAAGACGACGACGAACTCCGCTGGGTCAGAATGACCAACAGCAAACAGGAAATTGTGATGGGGACAGCACAGGGACTGCTGATCCGCTTTAATGAAAAATATGTCCGGCCGATGGGCCGAGCGGCGTCAGGGGTGAGGGGCATTAGATTGCAAAAGAAAGATAAAGTTATTTCCATGGACATCGTTGAGCCTAAAGCTGATCTACTGGCGGTTTCTTCGGGGGGCTATGGCAAACGGATGGACATCGAAGAGTTTGGCGCCCAAAGCCGCGGCGGCAAGGGGCACATCGCAATTAAATTACGAGATGACGACGAAGTGGCTAAAATGATGTTTATCCATAAAGACGACGAGCTGCTCTTTGTTACCAGCAAAGGGACAATGATGCGCCAGGAAGCCAAAGGAATCTCTACTCAAGGCCGCTATGCTAAAGGCGTCCGCCTGGTTCGCCTCGACGACAGTGACCACATTGTCGACTTGGCCAGCGTAGTTAACGAAGAAGAAGTCGCCGAAGCAATCGAAGAGAAGGCGGAAAAAGAAGCGCAGAAGTAGTCCTTTACTTAAATTATCCAAAAATTATCCACAGGCGGAAAGCAATACTTTGGCTTGGCAAATTTTGGATCGTATTGAGCCTCCTGTCATCGGATGGGCTGATTAAGCCACTGGTTTTATAATGTAACTTTATCTAAGGCGTCCTTTTTAATCAGTTCCGTTACGCAAATCAAGCGGCACCCTTTTAACTCTGGATAAAACGGCGCTAAATCAAACCCAACCGGCTGATCTGTCTTCACCACAAACTCCCTAAAACTTGGGCCGCTGAAAACCACCTTATCTCCCAGCTTCTTTTTCAGGTAATTGGTTTTTTGCAGGCAGAGCTCGGCTACCTTTCTTAAGCCTTGTTTGCCCATGACGGACAAATAGATCACCGCGGTTAAAGCACAGAGCGCTTCATTGCTGCAAATATTGGAAGTTGCCCGCTCACGTCTGATGTGCTGTTCGCGGGTGGAAAGAGTTAAGACAAAACCGCGGTTTCCATCGGAGTCAACGGTTTCGCCGACAATTCTCCCGGGCAGCTGCCGGAGCAACTCTTTTTTGGCGGCAAAAATTCCGAGGCCCGGCCCACCAAAAGAGCGAGGATTGCCCAGCGGTTGTCCTTCACCGACAACAATGTCAGCGCCATAATCTCCAGGAGCTTTTAAAATCCCCAGCGAAATTGGATCGGCTGAGACAATAAAAAGCGAACCATTGGCGTGAACTTTATCGGCGAGACCCGAGAGCTCTTCAATGCCGCCAAAAAAGTTTGGCTGTTGGACGATGTAACAAGCGGAGCCGCCAGAAAGATTTTCGGTTAGGGTTAAATCGGCGGCGTTGCAATAAGTCTTTAGTAATTCGCGATAATGAGGGTGAACAGTTTTGTTAACGGCAATCTCTTTTCGTCCGGTGGCACGACAAGCAAGCAAAGCAGCCTCAGCCATAGCAGTGGCGCCGTCATACATAGAAGCGTTAGCCACATCCATCCCGGTCAACTCACAGATCATCGTCTGATATTCAAAAATTGCCTGAAGTGTCCCCTGACTAATTTCCGGTTGATACGGGGTGTAAGCGGTAAAAAATTCTGACCGGCTGATGAGCGATTTTACCACGCTCGGAATGAAATGATCATAAGAGCCGGCGCCAAGAAAAGAGGGGGGCTTAATTTGTGCCTGGGTCGACAACTCTTCTAAAAGCGCAGGCTCAGAAAGCGCTGACGGTAAATTTAGTGAGCTGCCCAGTCGGACTTTAGCTGGAATGTCGTTAAATAGTTCAGCCAGCGACGATTTCTGGGTGACTTTTAACAGCGCCTCCTGGTCGGCGGCAGTGTGCGGGACATAACGCATCGGTTTTACTTCTTCTCAGTCAGTTTTTGGTAATCGGCGGCCGACAATAAATTGTTTAAATCGGCGCTAGAGCTCATTTCGACCTTGATCATCCACGCCTGGCCGTAGGGATCATCATTAACTATTTGTGGTTTGTCATTTAGGGCGTCATTAACCTCTAATACTTTTCCGGAAACAGGGGCAAAAAGAGAAGAGACCGATTTAACTGATTCAACGACGCCAAACTCAGCGCCGGCTGTTAACTCTTTGCCAACAGCTGGGAGTTCGACATAAACAATATCGCCTAAGGCATCCTGGGCGTGCTGAGTAATCCCAACGGTAGCGATCTTGCCATCAGCTTTTACCCACTCATGTTCTTTGCTGTATTTTAATTCTTCAGGAGCGTTGCTCATGCTTGAGCCTCCAATTTTTCTGCGGTTTTTCGGCAATAGATAAAAATTGCACCTGCGAACAGGACTCTGGCCAAACTATCCCACAGCCGCTCATAAAGTAAATTAGTTTGATAAATGGTGTCGTCGTAAAGCATCTTGCCTTCTGCTCTTGATTCAGCTTTATCTAATATCAGAGAAGGGCCTTCGGCAGTGTAAGCTGCTGTCGGAGGGAGATTTTTAAGACCGACCAAACTGAAAACAGTCCCGGCGAGATCAATTACTCCCCACAATAAGACAAAAAGAGTCATGACGCAAAGCACATAATAATAAAGTTTTTTATAATCTGAGGGACTAAAAAGCATGCTCCTATTTTAGCGCTTATAGAAGTTTTTCGCAACTATTTTGGCGGGGATTAAATTGCCGCGGATGTCAACCTTAACTTCTTGTCCGGTTCCTTCCCCTTTAAGATAGGCGAGGGCCAGTGGTTTTTTAAATGTCGGAGAGAAAGTCCCGCTGGTGACAGCGCCAATTTGTTTTCCCTTATTATCGAGCACAACAGCCCCTTCTCTCGGAATTTGGCGACTATCAATTTCCAGCCCAAGCAGGGTTTTCTTTCGTCCATTTTCCTTTTCTTTTAGCAAAGCAGACCGACCCACAAAATCACCCTTTTCAAACTTGACCGCCCACGAATAGCCAGCTTCAAGCGGGGTGGTCTTCTCGTCATATTCATGGCCATATAATGGTAGCCCGGCCTCAAGCCGTAAAGTATCACGGGCGCCGAGCCCGCACGGTTGAATATTTAAACCGATAAATTTATCCCAGAGGGCAGTGATCTCCTGTTTGTGGACGATCATTTCAACCCCATCTTCGCCGGTGTAGCCGGTACGAGAAACAATAATATCACGCCACCAGAGGAGTTCGGAGCGGGAGAGTTCGGAGAAGGAAGAGTGGAGCAGGTGGCCAACAAGTGCGATTGCTTTTGGCCCTTGAATAGCGAGCATACAGTAGTTTTCATACGAGCTGACCGATAAGCTTTTGAATTTGTTGGCATGCGAATTAAGCCAACTTAAAACCTTATCATAATTACAAGCATTGCCAATGATCAAATAAGACATGGGGAGATGGTAAACTAAAATATCGTCAACGGTGCCGCCGTTTTCATTACAGAGGAGAGAATATTGCGAAAAATTAACTTTTAACTTGGACGCATCATTGGTTGCCAGGCGTTGAATAAAGGAGAGGGCATCAGCACCTTCAACCTTGATCACGCCCATGTGGCCAATGTCAAATAGACCAACGGATGTTCGAACGGCGTTATGCTCGGCAATTATGCCAGCGGGATAGGAGACAGGCATCTCCCAACCGGCAAACGGGACCATTTTGGCGCCTAATTGTAAATGGCGATCGTGAAGAGGAGTATGCTTTAACATGCTAAAACATTTTAACAAAAATATACTCTAAATTATAGTAGAATATAACTGAAAGAAGAGACGGACTAAATGGTAAATTTTTTAGGCTTAACTAAACAGCTGATAGCTTCCTTGGGGAGAAGGGATAAAGCCTTTCCCGACCAAAGGGTTGGGGCTTTGCGCGGCGAAGCGCTTTTTCGGCAATTGTTTAAGACTGAGCCCAGGGCGAGGCAAATTAGAATCAATGGGCTTAATCTCCCAGCCAAAGCGTATCATGTAAATGCCAATGTCGCGACTGCGCTTGGCATAAACCCAAAATTTCTGCGCAGTGGGGCCCAAGTGTATGTTGTTTCCCGCGAAGATTACCAGCGCTACTGTCAGACAATTGGCTCGTCAGCCGATTCCGCAAATTTTTGCCGGTAGTCGCAGAGTCGTTTTTTCCAGTCGAACGCAGGAGTTGGTAGGCGAGATTTTTGCTTATGGTGGTTCAATGACGATCTTTAGTCGACTAGCTCCGGAACATTCAGAAAAGAACTTGGGCGCTGTACCGCCAGAGACCCGAACCTACTTTAACCGCGTCGTTGTTCATCCGCGCTTGTTAGATTGAAATTTGAGCAATCAAGATTTTGTTTTGCTCCGGCGTGCCGATCGAAACTCTAATCGCTTCCGGAAAACCAAACGAGGTGAGCGGTCGGATGATCACTTTCTTTTTTAGCAGAGCAAGAAAAAACTGGTCGGCCGAGCGTTTAAGATTAACAAAGATAAAATTGGCTTCCGTCTTTTTATATTCAAACCCCAACCGATCAAACTCATTATAAAGATATTTTTTCCCTTCAAGATTGTTTTGGTAGGTTTTGTTTAGGAATTCTTTGTCGTCAAGCGCCGCTAACGCTCCAGCCTGGGCCAAGCGATTGACGTTAAACGGCATTTTTGTTCGATACATTGGGGCAAGGAGCTCTTTCTTCGCGATCCCGTAGCCAACCCGTAGGCCAGCCAGGCCATAAAACTTGGAAAAAGTCCGGAGAACGATAATGTTTTTCCCTTCTCGGACATATTTAAGCGTATCCGGAAAATCCGGTGACTCAACAAACTCAGCATAAGCTTCGTCGACAACGATCAGAACATGATCGGGGACCTTTTTAAGGAAGAGTTCAAGTTGCGCCGCGGTAAGCATTGTCCCCGTCGGGTTATTTGGGTTAGTCAAAAAGATCAGCTTGGTTTTTTTGTTGATCTTTTTTGCCATGGCTGCCAAATCGAGGGCATAGTCTTTAAGTGGGACTAAAATGATTTTACCGTCGAAAATCCGGGCGATTAATTCATAAAGCGAAAAAGTGTTTTTCGAGATGATGACTTCATCACCAGGATTTAAATAGGTTGAACCGATGATTTGCATAATATCATCGGAGCCGTTTCCGCAGATAAAACAATCGTCGGCCAGGTTAAGCTTGGCCGCCAAGGATTCGCGCAAGAGAGTTGATTTCTGATCAGGATAAATCTGTAAAGCGTTAGCGGCTTTGGCAATGGCGTCTAAGGCTTTAGGTGAGGGGCCAAAAGGATTTTCATTAGAAGCCAGCTTGATTATCCCCGGCTCAGTCGGCGTTTTCCCGGGGACATAATCTTTGATCTCGCTTACAACTTTGCGTGGTGGCAGATCCTTCATGCCACGATTATAGCATATATTTAAAAGGGATTAGCCCAGCTAAAGCCAAGCAGTGCGGAACGGGCATCTTTGACCACGGTCCCATCTAATATATTGAGGGCGCTGAAGTTAACCGAGAAAATAGGCGAAAAATAAAAGCGCGCTCCTCCATTAAGCTGGAAGAGGGTTTCTCCGGCCATTAGATCGGTAGCCAAAATAAGATTATTGCTAATGGCAAATTCTCCGCCCAGTATTCCCAGCGGCCGGAATTTTTGATTGGGGAAATCGGCTTGAAACCCAAAAGTGAGCTTTGGCCCTTGCGCAAGATATTTAGTCGCTACCATGTAAACGTCAGTTTGCGTGTGGGAAAATAGATTTTCTACCCCAAGAGCCAAAAGGAGAGGATTTGGTTCTTCGCCGGTTGAGAGCGAGAGCTTCATGTTAACAAAAACCCCCTCGCGCAAATTATTGGTCCCTCTTTCAGTCCCGCCGACAATACCGAGTTCTACGCCGTGAAAGGTGCCAAGATTCATATTGTAGTAGACGACCGCGTCGCCGGTTAAAGAATTGCTAGTCGTTAACAATTTGCCATAATTAGCGGCGAGGTTAAAGTTTTTATATGGGACAACGTCGGCTGAGGGGATGCGGACAACTCCACTAGGGCCATTGACAATTGGAGTCGGAAAAACCGACGGAAAAGCGGCCAATGTTGGCGAGATGATTAGGAGCAAGCTGAAAATTAATAGCCAACAAAATCTGGACATAATTATGCCTCCCTTGATTTGTTGAGAGAATTATAAACAGATTCGATCTGCTTTGCAACCACCGACGCGGCAAAACGCTCACGAACATCAGCCAGGGCCGCAGACGACATTTCACGGCTGAGCTGATCGTCAGCTAACAGGCGTTTAACATGATGGACATAAGTTTTTAGATCACGCTTGACCAGATAACCGTCGATCCCACTCCGGATTGTGCCAGTTAAACCGCCGGCAAATTGAGCAACAATCGGCAACCCGGCCGCTTTGGCTTCAGCTAAAACCAATCCTTGGGTTTCCGTTAATGAAGAAAAGAGAAACAAATCACCAAGCGAGTAATAATGTAATATCTCCGGATACGGGATTTCTCCAGTCAAGATTAAACGACGGTCATGATGTTTTATCAGCCCCTTTGCTAGCGGCCCACCGCCAACCAGAACCAGGCGAAGATTGGGTTCGGTAATTCTTTCGAGCACCTTTAACAGGAACGGAATATTTTTTTCCTCGCTGATCCGGCCAACATACAACAAAACTTTGGCTGCCAGCGGAATACTTAATTTCAGGCGTAAAACTTCTCTCATTGCCAGCGGATCTTTAGGATAATTATGTAATTCAACTCCCGACGGGACAACAGTAATTGGCGTTTTAACTTGCCAGGCGCGTAAAACTCTTTTAGCCATGTCCGAAGGTGTAATGATTTGGTCGGCCCCATGACAAAACGAACGAAGATAAGCGACAATCCCCATTTTCGCCAGCTCTTTAGGGACAAAACGGGCATAATGAACATAACGGGTAAACAACGTGTGAAACGAATAAACAAAAGGGAGCTGGCGCTGACGAGCGAGATAGCGCGCTAACAAGCCGGATTGGAAAGGGGTGTGGCTGTGGATCAAGTCAACGTCGGGGAAATTTTTAACATAAGGAATAGCGAGCCGAAACTTTGGGTAGCCGCCAGCAAAAGAGGGAAAACGGATAACATCGGGATCGGTTTCGGTGTAGTGAGGATAAAATGGGGCGAAAATATAAACCTTATGGCCGAGGTGGCGGAGCTCTTTAGCTAAAACATCTATGGCATTGGTGACGCCGGACAGATAAGGCTTGTATGAATCAGCAAAAAAAGCAATTCTCACTGCGGCAGTTTAAATCTTTTGATGGTTTTAGGGAGCTGGTGCAACAGCGCAATCTGTTTTAAATCTTCCTGATGGCCAATGGCCGGAAAGCCAGAGATAACCGAGCGCGCCGGCCAACTTTTTGTGACGCCGCTTCTGGCCAAAATAGCAGTATCATCGCCGATGGTAACGTGGCCAGCAAAACCTGATTGGCCACCGACCTGAACACGATCTCCGAGGGAAACCGAGCCGGCAAAACCAACCAGCGAAACGATGGCGCAATCGCGGCCAATTTTACAATTATGGGCGACATGCGACAAATTATCAATTTTAGTCCCAGCCCCAATTACCGTTGAGCCTAAAGTTGCGCGAGAGACACAGACGTTGGCGTAAAGCTCAACATCATCTTCAATTATAACGTTGCCGATTTGGGGGATTTTAAGGTGGCGACCATTTTCCTGGATATAACCAAAACCATCAATCCCTAAGCGGCAGCCAGAGTGGAGAATCACCCTTTTGCCAACCACCGTCCCGTCATAGAGCGTGACGTGCGGGTAAATGGTAGTGTCGTCGCCAATAAGGCAATTTTCACCGATGTAGACAAAAGGATAGATCGTGAGCCGTTTCCCGAGCCGAGCGCTTTTTGCAATCACGGCAGATTTGTGGATCCCCTTAAAAGATTTTTTCTTCGGGGCAAAAAAAGCGAGGATCCTCGCCATTGCTCCCCGTGGATTATTAACCAGGAGACCGGGCTTGCCTTTTAGATCGGCCTGATTACTGGCAATAACGGCGCTGGCCGGAGAAGAAAGCGCAGAGGCCAAGAGTTTTGGCTCCAGCACAAAAACCAGATCGCCGCTCTTGGCCTCTTTAATTTCGGCAACGTTTTTTAAGTTTACATTGCCATCCCCAACTAGTTGTCCGGGGATGATTTTTGCTATTTCCCTTAACTTCATTTATTCAGTTCGTTGATCACCATTTCCGATAGATCCATTCCGCCAGTGATCACTACCTGCTTATCAAGCACCAGCTCGATGCCAACTTTCTTGGCAACCTTTTTTACTGCTTCCAAAATTTGTTGTTGGAGCTTGCCGGTCAATTGTTCGTTCAGCTTCATCAAGCTTTCCCGTTTCGGGGCCAATTTAGCTTCAAAGTCAGCTTTCATTTTTTCTAATTCCGCTGGCTTTTTACCGTCTTTTTCTGCCTGTTCCAATTTTTTCTGGCTATCTTCAAAGTCTTTCTTAAAAGATTCTTCCTGCTTGCTTAATTCTGTCTGGGCTTTGGAAGTTTCTTTAAATTCCTTGAAGACTTTTTGGACATCAATAAAGCCGATGCTAGAAAAATTACTTTGAGCGCAGGCTACCCCAACCAGCAAAACAAGAGACAAAGTTAAAGCGATAAAACCTCTCATCTTTTCACCTCCCGTTGGTTTTTATATTAAAAACTGGAACTTATTTTATCATACCCGATAGCTATCGTCCATGAGTTTGCAAATGGATTAGTAGGACTGACAAGTCGGCTGGAGAAATGCCGGCGATCCGAGACGCTTGCCCAATAGAAACTGGGCGCAATTTCTCTAGTTTATGCCGTGCCTCTGTCGACAAACCGGTTAGTTTAGCAAAAACGAGATCGGGCGGGATTTTTTTCTCCTCCAGCTTCTTAAACTTTTCAATTTGGGCCAACTGCTGCTTAATGTAACCGGCATATTTTTGACTAATGGCGATTTGTTCGGTCACTTCCGGCGAAATTTTGCGGCCTGAGGCAACGGCCGCTTTTTTCTTTTGGAAAGCCCGATAGCGTTTAGAAGAGATTAACCCGAGCTTATAACCTTGCTCCGTTAGACGCAGATCAGCATTATCCTGCCGCAGCAGCAAGCGATATTCAGAGCGTGAGGTTAACATCCGATACGGTTCTAAAATTTCTTTGGTAATCAAATCGTCGATTAATGTGCCAACGTAGCTGTCAGCGCGCCGTAAAATTAGCGGCGGCTTCTTTTTTACTGATTGGGCCGCGTTTATCCCCGCAATTATTCCTTGAGCGGCGGCTTCTTCGTAGCCGGATGTCCCATTTATTTGGCCGGCGCAAAAGAGCCCGCGGATGCTTTTTGTTTCCAGCGAAGATTGCAGCTGCGATGGTAAAACGTAATCATATTCAACTGCATAACCGGGGCGAAGGAGTTCGACTTTTTCTAAACCAGGCAAGGTGCGCAAGAAAGCGATTTGGACATCTTCCGGCAGAGAGGTCGACAGCCCTTGCGCGTACATCTCGTTGGTGTGACGGCCGGTCGGCTCGATAAAACATTGATGGGCAGCTTTATCAGGAAAGCGGACAACTTTGTCTTCAATTGAGGGGCAGTAGCGCGGCCCGACCCCTTTAATTTTCCTTTGAAATAATGGTGAGCGATCGAGATTTTTTTTGATAATGGCGTGCGTCTTTTTATTCGTCCAGGTTAAATGGCACGGAACTTGCGGCAACCCAATTACCCCATTTTCCCAATTCCCTGTTAGCCCATATTGAGCGTATTCCCAAATAAAGGAGAACATTTTCGGCGGCTCATCACCTGGTTGGCGTTTCATTTTAGAAAAATCGATTGTCCGTTTGTTTAAGCGTGCTGGGGTCCCGGTTTTTAACCGCCCTAAAATTAAACCAAGCTTCTTAAGCGAACCAGATAAACCAAGGGCCGGAAACTCGCCCATTCTCCCCGCCGCCTGGTGGTTCATCCCGACGTGAATAAGCCCATTAAGAAAGGTCCCGGTTGTCACCACAACAGTTTTACCGCGATATTCCACCGCCAAACTGGTTTTTATTCCCACGACCTTCTTCCCCGCAACTAATATATCAGTGACCTCGCCCTGTTTTAAGTCGAGATTTTCCTGCTCTTCGAGAATTTGTTTCATGGTCAAGTGATATAGTTTCCGATCTGACTGAGCGCGCAAGGCGTGAACGGCGGGGCCCTTGGTGGTGTTTAGCATCTTCATTTGCAGAAAGGTTAAATCGGTAGAGAGCCCGATTTGTCCGCCTAAGGCATCAACTTCCCGGACTAGTTGCGATTTGGCCGGGCCGCCAACGGCTGGATTGCAGGCCATCAGCGCAATGGTATCAATGTTCATTGTTAATAAAAGTGTTTGGCAGCCAAGCCTGGCGGAAGCTAGTGCCGCTTCAATCCCCGCATGGCCGGCGCCGATGACAATGACATCGTAGTGTTTGGGGTAGAGGTAACTTTTAGACGACATCGTTTAATTTTAACAGAAAGGGGAGGGGAGAGGAAGGGAAAAGGCCCGTAACGGCCCATAGTGCTAAAAAAGGCGAGAGGGAAAATGCAGGAAGGGAACTAATTGTCTTTATCTGCTAAAAAGCCGATCCGCCGTTTGGGCTTGTTTTCATGGCTGATCATTTTTTCAATCGTCTTGATGATAAGACCAATTTCTGCATCCTGTTGGTCAACTTTGTGTTTGAGCTCTTTGAAGAGATAGGCAAGGCCTTTGTTATTAGAGAGAATCTGTCGCAAGCGGGATAATGACAACCCCTGTCACATATAAATTATGGGAGTTATTAAGGCGCGAGTCGCCGAGTTTGCCGAAACCTGACTTTATAGATTCTCCTGAGATTGGCATCTCGGTGGGGGAAAATCTACCGGTGGTTGGCGTACATCCTGACGAAATGAACCTTGCAGCAGGGGTTTTGAGTCGATTAAGTGGTAGAGACTGGGGCATCCCGTTTTTACCGAGGTTGGAAGAGGCACTAGATAGAGAGGAGTGTGTTTTGGGAAGCAATGCAAAAGGTCCTATATACGAAATAACCGCTACTGGTTCAGGGGAAGATGGAATGGTTTATTCTAGTTATAAATATGTTTTATTGTCGCAACGAAGAGATACTGGTGAATATCGCCTTTCCAGCACTTATCACGTTTTTCCCGATAGTGGTCGGTTGGGCTGCCGTTTTATCGAAGGAAATATTATTGATTAGCCCCGGCTATCCCGGATCACAAAAATAATCCCAATTAAGGCGCCGAGGTTAGGAACTCGCGAATGTTAATATGTTTTATCCCTTGGTATTGTCCCCCGGCGGCTTCGTCCAGTGACACGACGATTTTAGGGTAATTATCGTCAATTTTTAGCAAATTGCCAAATTCCCTTTCTTTGGTCTTTTTATCGGCAATTAGATAAGCTACCTGAACATAAAGCCGTTCTTCCCCTTTGTCACAGACAAAATCAATTTCTTTGTCTTTGAGTTGACCAACTGTTACGTTGTAGCCAAAAAGCTTTAACTGCTGAAAAACCAAATTTTCTAAGATCTTATTAATATCAGTTTGTTTGTAGCCAATAAGGGCATGGCGCAGTCCCAGGTCTTCAAAATAATACTTTTCACCAATCACAAAAACTTTTTTACCCACAATATCAGAGCGGCAAACCTTGTAAATTAAAAAGGCAGAGGAAAGATGGGAAAGATAATTAAGGACTACGTTGGGAGGCAGTTTAATCTTTTGGGACTTCAAGAAGTCGCTGATCTTTTTGGCTGAAACCAGTGAGCCGATATTATCAGCCAAAAAAATTACTAACCGTTCTAAAAGTTCGGGATTTCTCACCTTAAAACGCCGCACCACATCTTTATACAAGATAGCATTATAGATATTCCTAAGATAATCATAGACAATGGTTTCTTCGGGCGCCAGATTGATCAAATATGGCAGTCCGCCAAATTTAATATAGCGCATAAAACTCTCTGGTTGATCTTGTAATTTGTGGAAACGCAAAAATTCTGAATAGGAAAGGCCAAAGACTTTAATCTCAACATAACGGCCGCTTAAATAGGTAGCTAATTCGCCGGAGAGCAAGTTTGCGTTGCTGCCACTACAATAAAGGTCGTAGTTGTTTCTCGCAGACAGATCGGTCAAGGCTTTTTCAAAGCCGTCAATCTCTTGGATCTCGTCAATAAAGATATAATTGGTTTTGTTTTTCTTACTCTTTTCTTTGATGTAAGCCAAAAGATCATGATGGTCTTGAATAAAGTCAAATTCCTCCAGTTCTTTGTTAATATAAATAATCGGGGCCTTAGGATGATTTTCTTTGATCAGGTCAATTAACTGATATAGCAGATAGCTTTTGCCCACCCGCCTTTGCCCCACCAGGACTTTGATAATATTTTTATTCATAAAAGGCTTTATTTTTGCCAAGTACAACTCACGCTTAATATATCTTTTCATCATAGTTATAACATCTCCTATTTATTAGAATAGTTATCAGTATACTTAAAATATATTAGTTTTGTCAAGCAGCCAAAAGAACAGATTGTCGTGGCTCAGATTAAATCATCCCTTAATCACCAAAACCGGCTTGAGCCGCGCGACTTTGCGGGCGAGGTGGGCGTGAAAATTTTTTAAAACTGAGTTTTAAAACTCAGTGAAAGTCTAGGTAAAAGCTAACCCCGGATATCTCTAACCACAAAAACAATGCCGATCGTTTCACCAATATGCTTTTCCCTCAGCAGCCGGGCGTTGATTAAAGCTGGGATATGTTCGCCTAGCGGATTGATCATTTCCGCCTCATAGAGCTCAACAACTAATTTTTTATTGACCACTTCTATATAAAGTTTTTCGTATTTTGCCTTATCCTTAAAAAGGTTGGCGATGCAATGCCCAGCAACTTCTTCTTTCGGGACGTGGAAAAATTTTTGCGCCTCATCATTGACAAAAATAATCTGACCGTCTAAATCGGTAACAATTAACGAATCGGGCATTGTTTCAATAATTGTTTCGGCCGCTAAAGAGGGAGAAATGGCAAAGAGACTATAATTACGCATCGCTAGATAAATAAAAAGATTCATAATGGCCACATCAAAAATAACTGACGGAGGGGTTAGGCGAACATTAAGCCAAATAGGCAGAAGCATGTCATTAATTAGGCCAATTATGACGGGTATGATAGAGCCAATCGCAATTAACCTGGCCTGAAGACGTTCTTTTTTCTGAGGGGCGACAAAAGAATAATTGGCCAGAAAACCGATACCCAAAAAACAAAAGAGAGCGGTTTCCAGTAAAAAGAGCAAGTATAGTGACGCAGGGATGCTAACAATACCGATCGATTGAATTTCGTAGCGTTGATACATTAAATTGGTAAAAAGAAATAAACTGCTAATTAAAACCGGCGGGAGATAAAGAAGCCAAAGACTAAAAGGATTTTTAAAGAAACGCTCTTTTCTGGTGAAAAGAAGAACAAAATGCAGATAAAGAGCAAAAATAAAAGCCCAAAGTGAGCCGCTAATTCGGTTAATATCAGCGGCCAATTCAAGAGTAAACGCAATCCGGAGAGAATAAGTTAAAATCGCGGCGAGAAAAGAAAGTCCGGCAAATAAAGCGTAAAAGCGGGCTAATTTATTCTCATAATGCCTAGTCCAAATCTGAAAGGCCAGCAGTAGAATAAAAAGAGAAGCGGCCAACTCAGCATAGGCGAAGAGCATTGCCATAGTGGAGGCAGTATAGTATAATTTTACCGTCATGGCAAGACCACATTATAAAAGAATTCTCTTAAAGCTCTCAGGTGAAATTTTCGGCGGGAAACAAAAATATGGGATTGATTTAGACGTTTTAGCGACTATCGCTCAAGAGATCAAAAAGGTTAAAGAATTAGGAGTTGGCGTTGCCGTTGTTATCGGTGGCGGCAATATTTTCCGCGGGGTCGCCGGGGCCGTTAAAGGCATTGATCGGGCAACCGGGGACTATATGGGGATGTTAGCGACGGTCATTAACTCGTTAGCGCTACAAGATGCGCTGGAGCAAGCCGGCGTTCCTTCTCGAGTGCAAACGGCCATTGAGATGCGCGCCGTTGCCGAGCCATTTATCCGCCGGCGCGCCATCCGCCACATGGAAAAAGGGCGGGTGGTGATTTTAGCGGCGGGGACAGGGAACCCTTATTTTTCTACTGATACAACAGCGGCTTTAAGAGCAGCCGAGCTTGATGTTGATGTCGTGATCAAGGCGACTAAAGTTGATGGTGTCTATGACAAGGACCCGCTGCAATATGGCGACGCCAAACGTTATAAAACCATTAACCACATGACAGTGATCCAGAAAAGATTAAAAGTAATGGATGCGACGGCCGCCTCACTTTGCTTGGAAAACAGAATCCCGATCATTGTGCTTGATTTAATGAAAAAAGAAAATGTTAAAAAAGCGGTTCAAGGCAAAGAGATTGGCACGCTGGTTCAAACCGACAAAAAGGAGGAGAAATAAATCATGCTGGAGGTCTTAAAAGAGAGCGAAGAGAAAATGAAAAAGGCGCTGGAGGCGCTTAAGAAAAATTTTACCGCCATTAGAACAGGGCGGGCAAATCCTGCTTTGCTTGACCACGTGATGGTTGACTATTACGGCGCACCAACCTCGATCAAACAGTTAGCGTCTATTGCTGTGCCTGAGCCGCGGCAGTTGTTGGTTACTCCATATGATAAAACAGCCGCCCCGGCGATTGAAAAAGCTATTTTGACCTCTGACCTAGGAATTAATCCCAAACGCGAAGGCGATGTCATCCGCTTAAGTTTGCCGGAGCCATCAGAAGAACGACGCAAAGAACTGGTTAAAGTTGTAAAAAAGGAATCTGAAGAAGCCAAAATTGCTATTCGCAATGTTCGCCGTGAAGCCAATGACGCCTTAAAAAAACAAAAAACCGAGAAAAAAATAACCGAAGATATTGAAAAAACTCAAGATAAAAAAGTCCAAGATTTAACAGACAAATATGTTAGCGAAATTGATAAATTGTTAACCTCCAAAGAAAAAGAAATAATGGAAGTATAGGGGAAACCTCAAACTTCCAACAGCCAACTTCAAAAAATGAATAAAAACGACATCCCAGTTCATATTGCAGTAATTATGGACGGCAATGGCCGCTGGGCTGAAGCCAAGGGGCGACCGCGGATTGCCGGGCATCGCGAAGGAGCCGAGTCATTGCGCGCGGTGCTAAAAGCCTGCGCCGAAATAGGCGTTAAATATCTTACTGTTTATGCCTTCTCAACTGAAAACTGGCGTCGGCCGCAGGCAGAGGTCGATTTTCTAATGGCGCTTTTCTCTAACACTATCGACAATGAAATGGAAGAGTTAATGGCCAGCAGTGTAAAATTAAATTTCCTGGGCCGACTAGACAAGTTTTCACCTGAACTTCAAGAGAAAATGAACGCGTCAATGAATAAAACAAAAAATAATTTTCGAATTACTTTGAATGTAATGGTTAATTATGGGGGAAGGGCAGAGCTGGTGGATGCAGTTAATCAGATAGTAGAAAGTAGAAAGCAGAAAGTAGAACACGGGATTACGGAAGCAGAAATTCAAGAACATCTTTATACCAAGGACATTCCTGACCCGGATTTGTTGATTAGGACGGCTAATGAGATGCGGGTTTCCAACTTTCTGCTTTGGCAGATCGCCTATGCGGAAATCTATGTCACCCCAACGCTTTGGCCAGATTTTAGACGTGACGAATTACGAGCTGCGATCACAGATTACCAGAAACGGACCAGGAAATTTGGCATGACCAAGGAACAACTTGATGCTGGCTAGGATAATGTCTGCCTTAATTGCGGCTCCTTTTATTGTTGCCTGCGTCTATTATGGCGGGCCATTTTTTCTTTTTCTAGCGTTGGGTCTAGCCCTGATTTCGGTAAACGAGTTTTATAATTTGATGATGAAAAAGGGCTACTATCCGGCTTATGTTGTGGGCAACTTCATCACCATCTTTTTTATTGTTTTTGCCTACTATGCTTTAAAGCGAAGTTGGGAGCCAGCTCATTCAGCGATTTTAACTTTAGCGGCGGCGGCAGCGCTAATCTCTGGTGTTTTTCTGAAACGAGAAAAAGACACCATTATTGATATCGCCGTGACAATGCTAGGGATGATTTATGTTGGCTGGTTTTTTAGTTATCTCGTTTTTATTCGCGGTTTAACCGAGCATGGAGGCTATCTTTTTTTTCTCATCTTGACTATTTGGGCGATGGATATTGCCGCTTACTTTGCCGGCAAGATTTTTGGCCACACACCGCTGGCACCATCGATCTCACCCAAAAAAACCTGGGAAGGAGCGATCGCTGGTTTTGTTGTCGGCCTGATCGCTGCCGTAATCTTTAGCTGGACGGCGGAACTGGAAATATGGCATGCCTTAATCCTTGGCTGTTTGATCGGGATCTTTGGGCAGATGTCCGACCTGGTAGAGTCTTTAATTAAACGTGACGCGGGGGCCAAGGATTCTTCCGATATAATTCCTGGTCACGGCGGAGTTCTGGATCGAATTGATTCTTTTATTCTAACGGCACCCTTAATGTACTATTACGTGGTAATCTTTATCCTAAAATGAAAACAGCAGAATTAGTTAGACAGGCGTTAACAGAAGATCTTGGCAGTGGCGATATTACCACCGAAGCGCTGATTGGCAAGGATCAGACTTGCGCCGCAGTGATTAGAGCAAAAGAGAATGGGGTGATTTGCGGATTAGAAGTTGCGGCCGAGGTTTTTCGCCAGCTTGAGAGCAGAGTAAGGCTAATTGCCAAGGTTAGAGAAGGAAGACAAGTCAAAAAAGGGCAAGTTATTGCCACCCTTGCTGGACCAGCACGGGCGATTTTAACCGGTGAGCGGACGGCACTAAACTTTCTTCAACATCTTTCGGGAATAGCCACGCTTACGCGTAAATACAAATTGAAAATGAAAAATGAAAAATTAAAAATTAAGGTTGAACTATTAGACACAAGAAAGACAATCCCTGGGTTGCGGTTGTTGGAGAAATATGCGGTGAAGTGTGGCGGGGGGACAAATCATCGGATTGGGTTGTATGATGCGGTTTTGATTAAAGACAATCATATTAAGTTAGCGGGGGGAGTGGGGGGAGCAATTAAAAATGTAAAATTAAAAATGAAAAATGAAGGAAAATCTATTGAGATTGAAACAAAGACTTTAGCTGAGGTTAAAGAAGCGGTTGAGCTAAAAGTCGATAGAATTCTTTTGGATAATATGGACGTGAAAACTTTGCGCCAGGCCGTGGCGATTTGCAAAAAAGCGGGCATTAAAACTGAAGCCTCCGGCGGCGTTAATCTAAAAACCGTTGCTGCGATTGCCAAAACCGGTGTTGATTATATTTCTGTAGGAGCATTAACCCATTCCGCCCCTGCGCTGGATATTAGTTTGGAGATTTTGAATTAAAGGGCCCGTGAAGGCCTGTGATGGCTATTGTCTACAATTTTAATTCGCTAACCAGAAAATCTCGCCCATGGCCGGGATAAATTCTGACCGCTGGAGGGAGACCTCTTAATCTAGCCAGGGAATTGGCCATTTCTGTTTTGGATCCGCCCGGGTAGTGCGTTGTCCCTTTATGTCCCTCGAAAAGTGTATCCCCGCAGAAGAGCTGTTGGTTGGCCCGATCATAAAAACAGATTCCGCCTATAGAATGCCCAGGAGTGGCCAACACATTCAAAAAGATTGGATCAGCAGATGTTGAGTCAACCGAATCTGTCGGTTCTGAAATTTGAATAATGTCTCCTTCTGCCAGAGTTCTGTTCGGCTCAATTTCCTGATAACGCTTCAACAGATGAGCATCTGCAGGATGCATTTCTAAAGAAGCGCGCGTTGCATCCCTTAAAACTTTAGCCGCGCGCAGATGGTCGGGATGGCCGTGGGTTAATAAGATGTGGCTAATGGTAATCCCGGAGACAGCAGTGAGTATTTTTCCCCCCTCATCCCCCGGATCGATAATGACTCCCGTGCCCCTGGGTGGATGATATAAAACGTAAGTGTTTGTCCTTAATCTCCCCACCACCATTTTTAGCAGTTGCACGCTCATGCTTATTTATCGCCCTTTATTCCAATAATTTCAAGGTTTTTAGCCCTTGACGCTGATTTTAAGATAATGTGAAATTTTCTGGATAGGTGGGCGAAGAAAAAATGAGAAAGGAAGAGACGAACATGGCCATCAGATTACTAACTCTAGCCAGGCAATTAACCAATATCTGTCCAGATACCGGGAGAAGCTTTCTTCTGTCTGGAAGACAAATCCGCTTGGGGAATCGCTTGGTAACTAATGAGTCTCCCCTGGCAATTGACGGCGAGTTATTGTTGACGCTAGGTCCGTTGGCCAACGCGGAATCTGTCCGTCTGGTTCTGCGCGCGGCAGCCCAATCCCCTGATCCACATTATGAATCCCATACCGCCGTATCATCTGTGCGGCGCGATTTTAAACGCGTTCTGCTGGTCGGTCCGGCTAATGATAAAAATCTCCCCAAAATTCCTCCCAAAGGAGTTTACCGGATCGCCTACTATCTTTTAACGACCAGAGACGATACTGATGTTGTCGTCTACGACCCCAATTACTGGTTCAAAAAATTCCCGCCGCTGCTTGAAAGACGCTATGATGTTGTCGGCTTCAGCTCTCTCTTTTCCAGTTTTGTCCACGACGCGGAGCTGATGGCCGTTTTCCAGGAAAGATATCCTTTGCTTAGAGAGGCGCTTCATGTGCTGGGCGGCATGACAGTTAGCGACTGGCCGCCGGAAGTTTTATTCAGCACGCCGATTGAATTAGCCGTCAACGGGTTGGGGGGAGAAAGAGTTATGTCGGAAATCCTTGACCACCTGCCGCAATTTCAAGCGACAAGAAATCTGGCGGTTTTTGCTTCTCTGCCGGGTGTTATCGTGAGGGGGAAGCCAGAGACCTATGGGGCCAAACCGATATTTTACCAGCAGGTTGATTTTAAACGGGTGGTCCCGGCCGATTTTCGCCTGGTCCCTTATGCTGCCGAGCTCGACATTATCGGCCATCACGGCTATTTTCGCGAGAGAGAAACGCCTTTTCAACCGCTTAATGAAGTCGGGTTGTTTCCCCTGCATCTCCTCTCTTTCCAGATGATCTGTCAGGGGAAGTGCGTTTTCTGCGCGTCGCAGTCAAGACATATTTTGGCGATTATAAAACAGGGACGACAACCGTTTGTCCGCTTAGCTCCGGAAGATTTAATCGTTTTAGTTAAAGAAGCTTTACGGCAAAACCCCAGGATTGATAACTTAAGATTTGACGAGGATAATTTTCTTTTTGATGCCAAGGCGGCCCGGAGATTTGCCGAATTAATGATCTCCCACCGTTTGCGGCATATCCCCTGGAAAATAAAAACCCGTTCCGATCATGTCGCCAGAGATCCGGAATTGATGAGATTTTTAAGGTCGGCCGGCTGTTATGGCGTTGATCTCGGGTTTGAAAATGGTTCACAGCGCATTCTTGATCTGATGCAAAAAGGAATTACTGTGGAACAAAACCGGCAAACGGTAGAGACACTGGTCGCCGCCGGTTATCAGGTCATCCAACTCAACTACATTTTATTTAATCCCGACAGTACGCTGGCTGATGTGGTGCAGACGATGCGCGAAGCCATTGATTACGGAGAACGGCCGGGCGTGTTCATCAATCTGCTCCCTTACATGATCGCTCTCCCCGGAGCCCCCTTGATGTCGATGCCGCAATATCAACCGTTGATTATCCTGAAACGGAAAACTTTACCGGGCGGGACCGAAATTCAAAAACCGAGCCGCTTGTTGATCAGAGATCAGGAGACAGAAGCGGTATTGAATGAAACGCTTGGCTTAGTCGACGGAGAGATCAAAGCTTATGAGCAGGGCTTGAGGGATTCCGGACAGACTTTTTCAACGACACCGGAATATATTTATCCTTTTATTTTTATGCGGACCGTTTTTACTGTTTTGCGCAATCGATCTGGAGAAAATAGTTATCAGCCAGAAATAGAGAGAATAAATCAATTGATCGAAAAATTGACCCGGCAAACGGAAGAGGCGAACCATCATGATTAGACGAGTTGAAAGCACTGTGATCAAAGGGCCCCAGGCAACATTATTAAGAAGCAATTGCGCCCTGGTTACGACTTCGCGCGGCGGGATCCTGGTCGGTTTGCCGCCAGAGATTGTCAAAACAATTTTGGCGAAGAAACTGCCAATTCCCCAATATATTGTTCTGACAGAGCGATTTATTGAGGGGACAAAAGTCTCCGTTGAGCCGGAATTTCCCTCTTACCTTAGTTTGTTTATTGGCAAACAGAAGCCAACTTTTATTGGTTCGCGCGGTTCGATCGAACGACTCCAGGCGATTTTACACGAAACACTCTTGGGCGGACCGGATTTACCGGAATATTTACGAAAAATCAACGCTTTTTTTGCCGTTAAAGACCCGGCAACCGGCCGCGTTTTGACAGTCCAGGAATTAGTGAATTTTAAAGTTTTTGAGAATGGTCGGGTAAGGATAGATGACAATCTTGTTATCAAACTGCACGGTGGTAGGGTCAGGGTAATGGACCGCGGGGTAATGGTCGGCGAAGTTGATCCAACCCTTTTAACTGAGACCCTGCAGCCGCTGGCGCCGGCTGCGGCTTTTGACGCGCCGGAATTTGGCGTCACCTTTCTGGGGACGGGGAGCGGGTTTGTGCCGGGGAAAAAGACGACCAGTTTTGTCCTCTGGACAGATGCGGGGGGCGTCTTTGTCGATCCGTTGGCCTCTCCCAATGAAAATCTTATCAATGCCGGCATTGCGCCTTCGGATATCAAATATATTTTTCTAACGCATCTGCACGCCGATCACGACAGCGGCTTGATCACAAAAATTTTAAACGGCCAGCGGGTTAATATCATTACTTCACGAGTTATTTACGAAAGTCTGCTCCGTAAGCTGATGGCCATTACCGGCAGAGATATGCGCGGTTACATTAATTTTCTTCCGGTTGAACCGGGTGAGGTGATCAGTCTGGGTAAAACCAGTTTGCGTGTCGGTTTAGCGCTTCATTCCATACCGACGATTAATTTGGTGGCGGAGCATCAGGGTAAAAAGATCGCGTACACGGCCGACACTTTGTACGTTCCGGAGACGATTCGTTCACTGGTTGAGCAGGGGGTAATAACGCCCGACCATGCCGAAGAACTATTAAGCTTTGGAGTCGGGGCCGATTTGTTGATCCACGAAACAGGGATCCCTCCTTTGCATACTCCAGTGAGCGAAATCGCGCGAAAAATTGGGCAAGCGAAAAGAATTGTTGTCGTCCACACCGGACCGATTGCAGACTTACCGTCCGGCCTGGAGATTGGACGTGAAGGAGGGACCCTGCCGCTTGTTGTTGCCGCGACCGATATGCGGGAAGAGATTTTAAAAACTTTGCGGGCCAATTTTTTATTTGCTTCTCAACCAGAGGCGATGTTAAGCATGTTAGCGTCCACTATTCAGCCGGTCCCTTTTAAGGCTGGTGATGTAATCGTACAAAAAGGGGAAGCCGGCGATGTCATGTATCTTGTCGAAAGAGGGATGGTTGAGGTTAAAGATGGGAGCCGAACAGTGGCCAGAATGATGCCGGGAGATCTTTTTGGCGAGGTGGCGCCGTTCCTCAACGTGGCCAGAACTGCCAGCGTAGTCGGTTTGACCGACGGGACATTACTGCCGATTAATCGCCAGCAACTGGAGCTCTGCTTAACATCCGATGATTTTCGGTCCTCTCTGGAGCGCTTGGTTAGCAGTCGTTCCATTGTCAGCCAATTAAGTATTGCCCGAGAGATGTCGAGCAGCAGCATTGCTAAAGTTGCCAGGCGCTGTGTGCCTGTCACTCTTCCCCAGGGAGCAAAGATTATTGCTGAAGGGACACCGGGGAGAAATTTTTGGGTCCTGGCCAATGGTGAGGTGGAAGTCTCTATTGGAGGGGAAGTTATTACCAGGCTGGAATCCGTGGCGGCTTTCGGTGAAATTGCTCTCTTACAAGGCGGCAACGCCACAGCCGATGTTACTGTTACCTCACCGACTGCCACTGTGTTAATGATGAGGGGAGAAGATTTTACCCAATTATGCGAGGAAGTCCCTCAATTGAGATTTCTTTTGACCCAGATGGGCGAAGAGAGGAGAGAAGAGAGTTTTGACAGGGTGGCTCATTTAACGGCGGAAAGCGAAGCGGCTAGCAGTCCGAGGAGAGCTATTGGTAATATTGAAACCACATTAAAATTGGTTCAACAGGGGCGCTTGTCCCCACTGGACGTGCTACACGCGGCAGAATTATGGTTGAATAAAGTGAGGAGGGAGGTCTTTGACCCTTGTATCCCCTTTGGTGCCCGCCCCGGTTCCGGGGTAGCGGCGCATGATCTCCCTTTTGGTGTTTTTAACGATGGTTCTGTCACCATATTTAGCGAAGCGTTAGTGCCTCCCTGGCTACGGGCTTATATGGGGGAGGGTAATGAGAGACGGATGTATGTTCATCCGCAGCACTATTTTCATCTAGCCGGCCAGCTGAAAGAACGGTTTGCTCAATCTCGGCGTGCCCGGCCCTCTTCGAGTTTTCGAACATTATATTTTCCCGATGAGCCGGCGGCGATAAAAACGCACTTCCCTTATTATTTGGGGCGCTATGAAAGAAGGCTCTCTCCTTCTTCGGCGGAACACAGCGATCTCCTTTCCCGTTTGATAGAAGAGATTTGCCGTCGTGATGGGGCGTCTTTGCCGACTGATTTTGCCTTCTTCCCGGAGTATGGGGTGGCCCAGCCCGGCGACGAGGGGATCCCCGGTGGTTTCGGCAATGTCTATCGCGAAATAGTTCCTCACCCGGCAGCTGGGGAGCCATTGCTCATTTATCCTTTCTTTGCCCTTTATACCCCTGATATCAGATTTTTGGAGCATAAAGAACCGCCGCTTTTGGTGCAATTAATTAATTTGAATAAAAGGACGGGAGAGCACGGAGTTGATTATTTTGTCGACCAAATCTGGCGCAATGTCATCAGCAGCTGGGCGCACTTTGTTTTTGAGCGCGGAGTAATGCTGGAGCCGCATGGCCAGAATTTGCTGGTTGGCATTGATTACTCCGGGCGTTTTAAGAAATTTATTCACCGGGATTTTCAGAGTTGCATGGTGGATGTTAATCTTTTGAGACAGAATGGTTTATTCAGCGGCTTTAAAAAGCATCATCTCGGACTTGAGACGTCAGCGGAAGAGTCATTCAGCCTGGTTTATGATCATTTCTTTGGCCACTACATGATGGACCCGATTGTCGACGTTTTAAGTCGGGCGTATAGTGTCGATAAACAGGAGATAATCGGCCGCCTGCGGGAAGTTGCGAGAGAAGTGTTTGGTGCCAATTTAAGTCGCTTTCCGGCTAAAACACTCCGCCACAAACGCGATGTCGGCCGGTTTGCCGGCAATGTGGTGAGTCTTGAAGTCGGTGGGCGACCGAGATATAGATAAGGGCTCTTTCCTTTCGTGGTATAATCTTATTTCCCATGACAACAAAATATGTTTTGAAAACTCACTTTGACTCCGGACAGAAGTTTCAAATCGATTACAAATCAGAATTAACGGAAGAGCAATTTCCCGTCGTAACATCTGCTGGTGGACCGATGCTGGTAATAGCCGGCGCTGGTTCCGGGAAAACTCGCACCGTTACTTATCGCGTTGCCTATCTCGTTGAATCCGGTATTCCGCTCGACAGGATTCTCCTCGTTACCTTTACCAACAAAGCAGCAAAAGAGATGATCTCACGAGTTGAGCTCCTGCTCAAAAGAGATATTAAAGGCATCTGCGGCGGGACCTTCCATCACGTCGGCAATCTTCTTTTACGCAAGCACGCTGACAAGATTGGCTATAATAATAACTTTACTATTTTAGATCGCGCCGACTCCAAAGAATTGATCGACTCTTGTGTCGGCGAAATGAATATCGACACCAAAGCGCGGCGGTTTCCCAAAAGCGAGGCCATTCAATCAATCATCGGCTTGTCGGTCAATACCGGCAAAAAGATTCTTGATGTCATCGCCTACAACTATCCCCAATTTGAACCGTTGACTGATGAAATTGAAGGAGTCGCCAAGCTTTACCAAGAGCGAAAGAAAAAACAGAGCATGATGGATTTTGATGATCTTCTCTTTTACTGGTGGCGGCTGCTTGAGGATAATCCTGATATCGCAGAGAAATATGCCAGCAAATTTCTCCATATCATGGTTGACGAATATCAAGACACAAATTTAATTCAGGGTAAAATTATCAATATTTTAGCTGCCGGTCATCGCAATCTGATGGTTGTGGGGGATGATTCACAGTCGATTTATTCTTTCCGCGGCGCTCATTTCAAAAACATTATGAATTTTCCCAAAATATATCCTGACGCTAAAATGTATAAACTGGAAATTAACCACCGCTCAACGCCGGAAATATTAAGCCTGGCTAATAATTCTATCGCTTTTGCCAAAGAGAAATTCAAAAAGGAGTTAAAAGCGAATCGTCAGCCGGGAGAGAAGCCGGTTGTTGTTCCTTTAGCTACCGCCAACGACCAGGCCAGTTTTGTCGCCCAGCGAATGCTGGAGTTGAGCGAAGAGGGGATGTCGTTAAACGAGATGGCCATCCTTTACCGTTCGCATTACCAGTCGATGGAAATTCAGATGGAACTGACCAAGCGGGGGATTCCGTTTGAAATCCGCTCGGGAATTAGATTTTTTGAAGAAGCGCACATTAAAGATGTGTTAGCTTATTTAAAGGTTTTTCACAATCCGTATGATGAGATTGCTTGGGGCAGGATTTTAAAACTCCTTGACCGCGTTGGCCCACGGACCGCCGAGAAAATCTTTCAACACGTTACTAAAAGCTTGAAACCGCTGGAAGAAATATTAATGGAGACCGCGCTTCATCTGGCGCCAAAAGGGGGCGAAAGGGGCTTTAAGACGTTTCAGGAGCTAATGAAAAAATTGTCCGAGAAAATTGATTCGCCGGCGGAGATGATCAAAGCGGTGGCGGAGTCGGGTTATGAAGAATATTTAAAAAGCCAATATCCCAATTATCGGGAGAGAATGGAAGATTTGGAACAGCTGGGAGGCTATGCCGTTCAGTTTAAAAATCTTGAGGAGTTGCTCAGTGCGCTGGCGCTTGTTTCCGGGATAGAAGCTGAAACCGTGGTTGAAGGTGAAGAGGGCGACAAAGAGGCGTGCGTCCTTTCCACCATTCATCAAGCTAAGGGGTTAGAGTGGAAAGTGGTTTTTGTTGTTTGGCTGGCAGATGGGCGATTCCCGTCCTATTTAAGCTTCAGCAAAGAAGAAGAGATGGAAGAAGAGCGCCGCCTGTTTTATGTTGCTGTCACTCGCGCGAAAGACCAGCTTTATTTGACTTATCCACTGATTTATTCCGGCTACGAAGGTGAAGTCTTGATGAAGGTTTCCCGCTATCTCGAAGAACTCCCGGACAATTTGGTCGACCAGTGGGAAGTGGAGGAGGAACGTGAGACGTGGGATGTTGGACGAGGGACGAAAGAAGAAGAGGCCATTGATATTAGCGAATACAGACAAGTAAATATCCGTGACCGCCGCGATGATTTCCAGGCGATCAGCTTAAACGACCTTGATTTTATGAAGTAAAAAGCTTTTTGGTTTCGGAATATAAATCAGAAAAAGTATTTTTAACCCCATTGAAAGCAACCAGGCCATAAGAAATCAATCCCAAGTTAACCGATGCCCAAAAGGCAGATTGCAATAACCAGCTTTCTCCCCCAGTACAATATTTAACAATACAAAGGGCCAATGAAGCGGCGTTTAATGACGCAAATGAAACAAGAGGCGCGGAATATCTTAAAGGAATTCGTGATCGGGCCCCATCTTTTGGCGTTTTTACAAAGCCCGGCTTCTGCCCGGTTATTTGGGCTCGAATAGCGGAAACAGTTGCGTGACAAAAAACCGGGAAATGAAGAAACATTAGCGCAGAGGTCCGAAATTGATCAAAAGGTTTTCCGTCGACATTACGGAGATAGACGTTAACAACGTTAGAGTTAAAAAGGAGCATTGAACCCCAAAAAGCAGCGAATGCTGTTGGGCTTACTTCAGGCAAAGAAATGCCTAAAACGCTGGCGAGAGGAATAAATTGAAAAAAGGCCAGCGACCAACCGTAAAAAGGTTGGACCCCTTTCATAAAATACTCAAAAGCTTGATGGGAAAAAGCAAATGCCCGACTGCGAAACATCATGGGAAGAGTATATTCAATTGTTGCTTCGATGGGGCCTTCAACATAACGCCAATATTGAACCATATGGTCCGCCAAATTGCTGGCTGGCAGGCCCCGGCTTAAAACTTGAGCGAGGAGTTTTAATCGCCAATGATTTTTTATAAACAACAAACTTAAACAAAAATCTTCGGTCACATTTCCGGTTGGAAAATATTCACAACGACCAGCAGAATCTATCCTTTTGACACTTTCTAAGGCCGCTAATCTAACAACCCCATTAGTGCCGCCAAAATATATTCCATTATTAACATCGGCACCACGTTGATAAATTTGCCAAAAAGCATTCATTGTCTGTGCGCCGATTCTTTCCGCTAAGCCCGAGCCTTTGGGGGTAAGATCTTGGGAGGTTTGCACCACGGCAAGAGAGGGGTCTCGATTAATTGCCGCAACTGTTAAACTTAAAAAGTCAGGCGAAAATTGTTGATCAGCATCGGCAATCGCGATATATTCAGGTCGTTGAAAATGACGAGAATCGGTTTTAAGGGGATCATCTGTTTCAGTAACAACTACTTGTCCAGCTGTTTCACTTTCAGTAATAGTTTTACCGCAGGCGTATTGCAGGAAGGCGTTAATGTTGTCGGCTTTGTTTAACTGTTGATTTAAAACATTAGCATATTTCATTCGGGCAAAATATTTGACCGGTTGCGCTTCGGAAGGGAGATTGGCGTTAACTTCTCTAACCACCGCTAACATATCATCGTATGATTGGGTATCAGGCTTATCATCAATTAGCAAAACAATTTCCTTTTGAGCATAATTTTGTTGCAGGGCGACCTGTAAGGTGGTTTTAACAACTTCTTTGGGTTCGCCAAGAACTGGAACCAACAAAGTAACCTTAGGTCCATTTGGCCCGGCAACTTGCTGTTGTGCTTCTAGGGTTATCTCCGGTGACTGATATTTTGTTCCTCTAAGATTAGTGTATTGTTTGAAAATATTGATTAAGCCAAGCAAACTTGATCCTAATATCATGCCGGCCGAGAAAAAATAATCGGCAAAAGTATTGATGTGAGAATTAAAGGCAGAAGAAAGAATAAAAGTCAAATAGGCAAAATTAGCGGCGATCGAACCGAGAGAATTTACTTTAATTAAATGTTTAAAATTTGTATAAGCAACACTCTTGTATATTTCAGCCGCTTTAGTCGCGTCTACATTGCCCGCGATCTGTTCGGTTGAAGTAATCTTTTTTGATCGAGAGAAAGCCAAGAATTTATTGGCTGAGGGGGGGGTGTTAAACTGGAGAGAGGTGATTCCTCTGGCTAAAAAATTTTCGGCCAAAAAACTACTGTCAGCGAGGAGCTGTCCATCTGCTGAGATTCCATTCCCCAGCATTTCTAAGCGCGAGTATTGTCGCTCGGCAATTACATGCGCTAACCTGGTTCTGCCGGGAACATATCTTGGCGTTATCCCACTGGCAATTGCCCCAAATATATTAAGGGATTTCCTAACGATCCGATTATTGGCCGCCCAAGTATAAATGCTCATTTCTGTTCCTTAACAGGACTCTAATAAGTCTATTGTATTATCGGCAAATTTAGGGAAAAATTTCACCTTGTCTTCCGGCATTGACAATGCAAAAATATCTGCTATAATTGCAGTATGATTGCAAGGCAGTTGTTGGCGTGGTTGAAAAAGGTTAGCAAAGAACCGCAAGTTATCCATATATTAGGCTTGAGGCAAACGGGGAAGACAACCTTGATGGATACCTTTCGTACCAATTATCTCGGCGCACTCTATTATCCTCTTTATGATTTAGTAACGCTTAGTCGTTATACCAGTCGTCCCGAACAATGGGTGCTGGAGATTGAAGCGGCGCTTAAAAATTGGGACCAGAGAAAGGGCGCGCTCCATGTTTTTGTCGATGAAATTCAAAAAATTCCCGCCTTTTTTCAGGGGATCCAAGGTTTATATGAAAAACATAAAGGCGAGGTGAAATTTTGGATTTGGGGCTCTTCCGCCCGGCCGATAAAAAGACAACGAGCCGAAACTTTAGCCGGCCGCGGTTTTTCTAAAGTGTTATGGCCGCTGACCCAAGTAGAACTTTTGGGCAAAACAACGGCGCTTACCAATTTGTTTAACCCCAAGAAGCTGGAACAAATCTTAAATTATCAGGAACCGCGGGAATATTCTGCTTCTTTGGCGAAATGGTTTCAGCAGACGATGTTGCCTGAGCCGGTTTTGCAAAATGATCTCTCACTGGCGCAACAATTATTACAATCTTACCAGGCGACTTATCTGGAAAATGAGATCCGACGGGAAAATATCGTTGATGATATTGGCCTATTTGGGCAATTTTTAACCCTGGCCGCCAGCGAAAATGGTTTTATTGTTAATCATGCCGCGAAAGCCAAAGCGTTGGGAATCAGTCCGCATACTGTCAAAGCTTATTACGGGATTTTAGAGGATACTTTTGTCTGTCAAGCTCTGCCGGCTTACAGCAAATCGCTCAGAGTCCAAATTAGCAAAAGCCCAAAAATTTATTTTACCGATACCGGGCTGGCGCGGTTTGTTTCCGGGGAACGAGGGTTACCCGACGAGATGACGAGGGCGTTTGGCCAGCTGATTGAAGGTTTTGTGATCAATGAGCTCTTTAAACAGATTGAATACAATGATTTGCCATGGAAACTTTCTTACTTAAGGACGAAAGCCGGGATGGAAGTCGACTTGATTGTCTCTCAAGGGGCGACTAAAATTGCGGCGGAAATAAAAGCGACCAGGAAAATTTCCCCGCAGGACTATCAACCCTTAATAAACCTGATGCAAATGGATCCCCAAATAAAGTACGGAATTGTCTTTTCCCGTCAGCCGGTCCCTTTTCGGCTCGCTCCCAATATTTACAATTTCCCAATCTGGAATTTATAACATGACTTTATCCCTTGGCATTGTCGGTTTGCCTAATGTGGGCAAGTCGACTTTATTTAATGTTCTGTCGAAAGCGGCGAAAGCGGAAGCGGCTAATTATCCGTTTTGCACGATTAGCCCTAATATCGGAATTGTCGAAGTCCCCGATGATCGATTGTTAGCATTAGCAAACAATTTTAACTCGGCGAAAATTGTTCCGGCGGTAATTGAATTTTATGATATCGCCGGTTTGGTGAAAGGGGCGCACAAAGGCGAGGGGTTAGGAAACCAATTTCTCTCCCACATCCGCGAAGTTGACGCGATGGCGCATGTCGTCAGATGTTTTTCGGCTTCCGATGTTGTTCACGTCGAAGGCAACGTTCACCCGGTTAGAGACATCGAGCTAATCGACGCCGAATTAATTTTAGCCGACCTGGCTTCGGTTGACAAAAGATACGAGGTGACCAAAAAAGCGACGAAGTCTGGCGATAAAACGGCAATGGCTTTTCTCCAGGTGGTTGAACGGGTTAAAAATGCCCTGGAAGCAGGGAAAGCGGCGCGGACCGTTTTGCCCACTTTTAATAATGAAGAGCTTAAACTACTTGTTGATCTGCCGCTGATGACTTTTAAGCCGGTCCTCTACGTCGCCAATGTTGACGAATCAGGGAACAAAGAGCAGGTGGCGGAAATTGCCAGGATTGCGGTGGCTCAAGGGGCAAAAGTCGTCGCTATTTGCGCTAAGCTGGAAGCGGAATTAGTCGAGCTAAGCCCGGAAGAAGCCAAAGCATATCTCGCCGAGTTGGGATTAAAAGAGTCTGCCCTTGACCGCTTGATCCAAACCGGCTACGACTTATTGGGTTTGATCACTTTTTTTACTGCTGGCGAGAAAGAATCGCGCGCCTGGACGATCACCAAAGGGACTAAGGCACCGCAAGCGGCTGGCAAAATCCACTCCGACATGGAAAAAGGATTTATCGCGGCTGATGTTATTAACTATCAGGATCTTTTAAACTGCGTAACTTATACTAAAGCCAAAGAAAAAGGGTTGTTGAGAACCGAAGGAAAGAGCTACGAAGTCAAAGACGGCGATACTATAATAGTAAAGTTTAACGTTTAGCCACCCCTCTTGTGAAAATCACGACATTATGATAAAATTAATGTTTGTGTCAAAAGGAGGGCAAAAAATTTGAATTCCTATGAATTAGTTTTAATCCTGGACCCAAATTTGGGCGAAGAAAAAAGTTCGGCCGTGATTACCAAGGTGGAAGAGAAAATTAAAAGCTCTGGTGGTCAGGTCGATAAAACTGAAAAGTGGGGGCTGAAACGGTTAGCTTCAATTATGCGAAGCGCCAAGCGGTTAAAGCAGGCAAATTACGTTTTGTTTCGCTTTTCGGCAGAATCTTCTCTGCCGGCAAAACTGCGGGCAATGCTTAAAGTAATGGAAGAGGTTGTCCGTTATAATATTGCCCGCGCCATAGCAATCCCGTCAGCAGAGATTGCAGGGGCGCCGATTGCTGCGCCGGTTGAAGCCATTAATGTCGGCGAGATAAAAGGGGAAGCGAGCCTTGGCAAATCTTAACCGGATTATTCTGATCGGTCGGTTGACCGCAGATCCGGAAAAACGGGAAGCACTTGACGGAATGGCAATGGTCAAATTTCGTTTGGCGGTCTCCAGACCACAAAGCGGGACTGATTTTATTGATGTTGTGGCCTGGCGCCAGGCAGCAGAACTGGCCGGCACAACTCTCAAAAAAGGGGCTTTGGCGCTGGTTGATGGTCGGATCCAAAACCGCTCTTTTGAAGACCAAAGCGGAAAACGGCGCTGGGCAACAGAGGTTATTGCTCGGGAAGTATTAGCGCTTGATGGTAGGCAGCCGGCGGCCGCAGTGGCAGCAAAAGCTGATTCTGCTCTCCCTGATTGGGGGACGGTGGCGGAAGAAGAAGTTGTTGACGAGACTGATTTAAGCAGCGACTTACCATTCTAAGATATGTACAATAAAGTTTTTTTGATCGGCAATTTAACCCGTGACCCGGAGTTGCGTTACACCACTTCGGGGATCCCGGTTGTCCGGTTTGCGATCGCGGTTAATCGCTTTATCAAAAAAGATGCTTCCGGAAAAAGTGGGCAGGATGTTGATTTCATCAACATTGTTGCCTGGCGGCGCCTGGCCGAGATTTGCGGCGAGTTTTTAAAAAAGGGGCGGCCGGTAGCAATTGAGGGGCGCCTGCAGATTAGATCGTATGATGATCCACGCAGCGGCGAGAAAAAGACGATGACTGAAGTCGTGGCCGATAATGTGCAAATGTTAGGTCGAAAAAGCGACGGCAGCAGCGCTGCTCCGGTTGAAGAAAAAAGCAGCAACAGCGCCGAAGAAGAGATTCCGTTTTAAAACAGTAGGAGGAAGGTAAATGACGAGAGAGAGAAGAAAACCAGTTTCACCGATTAACCCAAATAAGAAGAGAAAAAAAAAGAAATGTATCTTCTGCGCCGACCAGAAGATTCTTGATTACAAAGATATCGGCTTTGTCTCCCGATTTGTTACTGACCGGGGAAAGATTGCACCACGCCGAATGACCGGCTGCTGCGCTCTCCATCAGCGGATGGTTGCCAAAGCCGTTAAACAGGCTAGATTGATTGGTTTGGTTCCTTATACGGTAGATTAAATTATGAAAGTAATATTATTAAAAGAAGTTCCCGACCTCGGCGATAGTGATAATTTAGTTGAAGTTGCAGAAGGTTATGCCAGGAACTACCTTTTCCCCCGCAAGCTGGCTGTTTTAGCAACGCCAAAAGCGATTGCGGAACAAGAAAAGCGGACTGATGAACGAGAAAAACAACAGGCAGCCAAACGGGCTGAACTGGAAGCGCTAGCCAAAAAGATTACGGAGTTGGAAGTTATTATTTCTGCCGATGCGGGTGAGGGGGGCAAACTCTTTGGTTCGGTTACTACTCAGGATGTGGCGAGAGAACTTTCTAAAGCAATCGGGACAGAAATTGACAAGAGAAAAGTTGTTCTGGGCGAAACAATCAAGCTGGTTGGCGAATATCCAGCCCTGGTAAAACTTTACCGGGAAATCAACGCCCATTTAAAGATAAAAGTTATCGCCCGATAATAATTTATGCCAACGCTTGCGGAAAAGCTAAAAGCTTTACCGACCAAACCAGGGGTTTATCTCTTTAAAGATAAAAACGACGTCGTGATTTATGTTGGCAAAGCAAAATCACTACGCCAACGAATCACCTCTTATTTTACCCGCGAACCGGAAGTCAAAACGAGCATTTTACTCTCCAAACTTAGCGACCTCGATTACCTTGTGACCGCCACCGAAATGGCAGCGCTGGTTCTGGAAGACGAGCTGATCAAAAAATATAAACCCCGCTACAATATTGCGTTGCGCGACGACAAAGCTTACCCGCTGTTAAAATTAACGATCAATGAGAAGTGGCCCCGCTTTTTTTTAGCCAGACGAAAAGAAAAGGATGGCGCCCTTTACTTTGGCCGCTACCGCGGCGGGATGGCCAGAGAAGTGATCCGCCTGGTTAAAAAACTTTTTCCCATCCGCTGGTGCAAAGAGAGCCCGCTAAGAAAAAGGGAACAGCCGTGCCTTTACTATCGGATTGGCGCCTGTTCCGGTCCGTGCCTTGGCAAAATTCGCCAGGAAGATTATCTTTTGCTGGTCAAAGGGATCAAAGCGCTTCTTAACGGCAGGTTTGCCGAAGCGGAGGAGTATTTAAAGGTGGAGATGGAGAAAGCGGCGGCCGAACAGGATTTTGAACGGGCGGCTTATTTACGAGACCGGCTTGATTCTTTGCGCAAAATTAGCGACAGCAAGGACTTACCCAAAGCACCAACGCCACCTTTGTTGGCGGAGCTTGACGAGTTAAAAAATAATTTAAAATTAGCCCACTTACCAATGCGAATCGAGGCTTTTGACATCTCTAATATTCAGGGGAAAAATATCGTCGGTGCCATGACGGTTTTTTACGGCGGCTGCCCGTTAAAAAAGGATTACCGCCGCTTCAAAATCAGAACCTTGGCCGGCAAGCCAAATGATGTCGCGGCGCTCCGCGAAGTGGTGACCCGGCGCTACAACGGTTCCCTGGCGAAAAAACTCCCCTGGCCGGATTTAATTTTAATTGACGGTGGTTTGGGGCAGGTTAATACGGTTGCTGCGGCGTTGGGGGAGCTAAAGCTCCCAATCATTGGCTTGGCTAAAAGAGAAGAGGCGATCTTCTTTCCCGGCCGGAGCAAACCATTAATTTTACCGCGGCGCGCCGCGGCGCTGCAGCTCCTCCAGCGAATTCGCGACGAGGTTCACCGCTTCGTCATTGCTTATCATCGAAGCCGTCGGCGCAAATCCTTGTTTGGCCAGTAGCTTTGTGTTATGATTTTTTTCTCATGAAAAGGTTAGCCGCCCTTTTTCTGCTGGTGATCTTTTGTCCAACCTTGGTATTTTCCGAAAATTTATCGGAAGAACAAAAACTGGAACAAATAAATCAACAGCTAAAAGAGAGAAAACTCCGTTTAGAAAAAACCCGCCAGGAAGAAGCCCAGGTTCTAAGTCGGCTAGCGGTCATAAATAAAGAGTTGGCTAGGACGAAAAGCAATTTACAGCAAGCGAATAAAAAAATTCAAGTTAATGAATCGCAAATTGGCAATTTAACCGAGGAATTATCCCAATCGGTTAGCGATCTTCGTCAAAAAGAAACTAAACTCCAGAAAAGAATTAAAGAAGTCTATAAAAGCAGCAGTGTTAGTTACCTGCAATTGGTTTTTACCTCAAATTCGATGTCTGATTTTTTAAATCGGCTTTATTTCTTCCGTAAAATTATTGATTATGATGCGGCTTTGGTCGGTGCGATCAAAGAAGACGTTGATAAAGTCAGACGCAAGAGGGCAATCTTGCAGGATAAAACGAGCGAAATAAAATCTTTAGCCAAAGAGATTGCCGAAAAGAAAAAAGAAATCGCCATCCAAGCCAGCGAAAAAGAACAGCTTTATCAAACGATCGCTGAGCGGCGTAAGGCCTATGAGGCCGAAATTGCTGAGCTGGAAAAAAGCTCAAAAGAGTTAGAAGTGATGATCATGAAGAAAATGGCTGCTCGTCAAGGGTCAAAAATTCATGGTAGTGGAGTGTTAACCTGGCCGCTGGAAGGTCGGATTACCTCCCGTTTTGGTTATCGTCGTCATCCTTTATGGGGTGGGAGGAGTCAGCATACCGGTCTGGATATCGCTAATAAGTATGGCACACCGGTCAAAGCCGCCGATGATGGTGAAGTAATCTTTGCTGGCTGGTGGGATGGCTATGGGAAAGCAATTGTTGTTGATCACGGCCGCTCAATTTCAACTGTTTATGGCCATTTATCTAGAATTTATAAACAGGTTGGGACAGTAGTGGCCAAAGGACAAATTATTGGTTTGGTCGGGAGTACGGGATACTCTACCGGGCCACATCTTCATTTTGAAGTGCGGATAAATGGTAAACCGGCCAACCCAGAACGTTATCTTTAGGGTATAATATACAAGAGAAGAGAAAGGGGCAGCGCTATGCGTAAGTTAAAGTTTCTAGTTTTTGGTCTTTTGGTTTTAGTGATTGGTTTTTCAATTTATAGCCGGGTAGCGGCACAAGGATCGCTGGAAAGAGATTTAGAAACATATTTACAGGTATTGGATATTGTTAAAAATGATTATGTTGAAAAAAACCTAAACGATAAAAAACTTGTTTATGGTTCAATTCGCGGTCTGTTGGCAGCCTTAGATGATCCTTACACTCGCTTTGTTGATCCTGATGGGTTTAAAGAAATGTCAATCAGAATGGCTGGCCAATACTCAGGGATTGGAATTTACATTGGGATAAAACACAATCAGATTGCGGTGATTTCCCCAATTGAAGGGACGCCAGCGGCCAAAGCCGGCTTGCGCACCGGCGACCTGATTATGAAAATAGACGACAAATCAACAAAAGATATGGCGCTAGAAGAAGCCGTTAGTTTAATCCGGGGGCAACAGGGGACAAAAGTTAAATTAGCAATTTTACGTAATGGTTGGAAAGAGCCAAAGGATTATGAAATTGTTAGAGCCAAGATTAAGGTTAAGCCGTTAACAGAAAAAACATTATCTGACAATATTGCTTATATAAAACTTAACACTTTCGAAAACTTGGAAAGCGCCCGAGAATTTGAAAAAGCGCTCCGCCAACACCAAAATAATGATGGCTTAATTATTGATGTGCGTGGCAATGGGGGAGGGTTATTACAAGGAGCCATTGATATTGGCAGCATGTTTATTCCGAAAGGAACGATTGTGCAAACAGTTGATCGGGAAGGGCGCAAGGAACAACTTGAATCAACCGGTAGAGTTTTGTGGACCAAACCGACAGTTCTCTTGATTAACGAATCATCAGCTTCGGCCTCAGAGATTTTGGCCGGCGCTTTGCGTGATAATAGAATTGCAACTTTGGTTGGGACAAAAACATTTGGCAAAGCCTCTGTCCAAAATGTCCGCCGTTTAAATGATGGCTCAGCTGTTTTAATAACTATTGCTAAATATTTAACCCCAGATGGCGAAGATATTAATAAAAAAGGAATTATTCCTAATGTTGAAGTAACAATTCCTACCGCTGAAGCAGAAAAAGAGTTAGTGCCAGAAGAAGCTATGCCCAGCGAGAAAAGTGATCCCCAGCTGCACAAGGCAATCGAGGTCCTTAAATCATTAATTAAGGCCGCGCAAAATGGGCAAAGTTAAAACAATTGATCCGCAAAATATGCTTGGGACTGTTGAGCGGCTGCCGGAAATGTTTGCGGCAGCGGCTGACCTTTTTAAAATCCCGCAGCTGTCAAAACTGCCAAAACCGGCGCAAATCATAATCTCCGGCATGGGCGGGTCCGCGATTTCCGGTGACATCGCGGTTGATCTCCTCTCCGGCAATTCTTCCGTTCCTATTATCGTTAATCGGGGCTATAAACTACCAGCCTTTATTAACGGGCAAACGATAGTTTTTACCCTTTCCTATTCCGGTCAAACTGAAGAGACTCTTGCCGCAGCCAAACAAGCACTGGAGCAAGGGGCTAAAATTATCGCCATCACAACCGGCGGCAAATTAAAAGAACTGGCCGATCGCACTGGCTGTCCGAGTTATATTATTCCCTCTGGCTATCAACCGCGCGCCGCGCTCCCGTTTTTATTAACGACACTATTGCGCGGTTTAAACGAGCTTGGTTTTTATCCCAACTTTGCCGATGATCTTAAAGAGACGATCGGAGTTTTAAAAATGGTCCGGTCAGAGTCTGGCAATGAGGTTAAACAGTTGGCGAAGAAATTGGTTGGCAAAATCCCAATTATTTTTGGCTGTGTCAACACGACGCAGGCGGTCGCACTCCGTTTCAAGACCCAATTTAACGAAAATAGCAAAGCAACCGCCCTGGCGAATACTTTACCAGAGCTTGATCACAACGAGCTGGTCAATTTAAATGCCCTAAAAAGAACTGGGCATAATTTTTCCTTAATTTGTCTCCGCGATGAGGGGGATTCCGAACGGATTAAGAAGCGGCTAGAGATAACTAAGTCATTAATCAATAACCAATTAGGTGGCGTGACAGAAATCTTTTCCAAAGGGAAGTCTGCTTTGGCGCGGAGCGCCTCGCTTATATATTATGGCGACCTTTTAAGTGTCTATTTAGCAATTTATAAAGGGATTGATCCGACCGAAGTGGAAGCGATCAGCCGTTTGAAAAAGGAGCTGTCACGGTGAAAGCGGTTATTATTGCTGGCGGATTGGGAACCAGACTGCGCCCGCTGACCTATAATACCCCAAAGCCGATTGTCCCGGTTGCTAATCGCCCTTTTATCATCCACCAGATCGAACATTTAATAAAGCACGGCGTAGATGAAGTGATCATCAATCTTCACTATTTGTCGCAGGAGATTAAAAAGATTTTAAATGATGGCCGGCAATGGGGGATCAAAATCCATTATTCAATTGAAGAGCATCCGCTCGGCACTGCCGGCGCAGTTAAAAATGCCGAAAAGTTTTTTGACGACGAGCCGCTGGTGATCTTTAACGGCGATGTTTTGACCGACATTAACATTTCCAAAGTCTTGAATTTTCATCGTGAAAGAAGAGCAACCGTAACCTTAACGTTAACCGAAGTTGAAGACCCAACCCCTTTTGGCCTAATTTTAACTAATCAGGATGGTCGCGTCACCAGTTTTATCGAGAAGCCAAGCTGGTCAATGGTGACAGCGAAAACGATTAATGCCGGTATTTACATTGTTGACCCTAAAATATTCCGCGGGGTGCCAGCCAATAAGTCTTACTCTTTTGAGCGCCAACTTTATCCGGACTTATTAACTGCTGGCGAACCAATTTACGGTTATCTCTCTAGTGCATATTGGATCGACATCGGCAATCCAGAAAAATATAAGGAAGCGCATCAGGCCATTATGCGGGGGGAAGTAGCGGTCAAGATTTTTGGCACTAGGGTTGATGGTAAATTTTGGTTAGGAAAAGAGACTCATCCGGAAGCCAGCTCCCGTTTTATCGGTTCCTCAATTGTTGGTGAACGGGTTAGATTAGGGAAAGAAACCGAAGTGAAGGATTATGTCGTACTAGGCGATAACGTGATAATTGGTGAGCGTTCAATTCTTGATCGGGTGATCGTTTTGCCGGAGACAAAAATTGGCAGTCATGTGGTGCTAACTGATTGTATCATTGGCTATAATTGCCAGATTGAAGATGATGTGCAAATTGGTCGCGGGGCGGTAATCGCCGATAATACCTGCCTGAAAAAGGGGACAAGATGTTAAGGTTGATTGCTAAAGAAGAATTAAAAGCGACAATTGATAAAATTGCTGACCGGCAAATGTTTAAACTCGATTCTCCTCAAGAAAAAATTGTCCGCGAAATTATTGCTAACGTTGCGCAACATGGTGACAAGGCGCTGGTCGGCTATACCAGAGAATTTGACCAGAAAGAATTTGTTTTGTCTGAGCTAGCGGTGACTAAAGACCAGATCGAAAAAGCTTATAAGCGAGTTGAAAAACCATTTCGGATCGCTTTAGCTAAAGCAATCGAAAATATTTCTGCTTTTCACAAGAAACAACGACCAGATGAGTGGTTTGAAACTTTACCGCTGGATGTGGTTTTAGGCCAACGGATTATCCCGCTTGAACGGGCCGGCGTATATGTCCCTGGTGGCCGCGCTAATTATCCCTCATCAGTTTTAATGGGAGTAATTCCTGCCAAAGTAGCGGGAGTTAAAGAAATTATTATGGTCTCTCCACCGCCAATCAGACCACATGTTTTGGTCGCGGCCAATGAAGTTGGCGTTTCCGCGGTTTACCAAGTTGGCGGCGCCCAGGCAATTGCCGCGCTGGCATTGGGGACGGAAACTATTCCTAAGGTCGACAAAATTGTAGGACCTGGGAACCAGTACGTGACCTTAGCCAAAAAACTTCTTTTTGGCCTAGTTGACATTGATAGTTTAGCCGGGCCATCAAATGTTTTAATTATTGCCGATAAAGATGCCTCACCTGATTTTTTAGCGGCTGATCTCTTATCGCAAGTTGAACATGATCCACAATCTTTTGCTATCTTAATAACCAACTCAGATAAGATTGCTGCTCAAACCGCTAAGGAGATAACCAGGCAGCAAAGTAAATTATCACGACAAAAAATTATTAATGAAGCTGAAATCTACATTATTACCGTTGATTCAATTAAGAAGGCGATCGAAATCACCAATAAAATCGCGCCCGAACATCTGTGTTTAGAGATTGCTTCACCGCAACGCATCCTTGAACAGGTCCGCAATGCCGGCGCGGTCTTTCTGGGCCCTTATTCACCGGTGCCGGTTGGTGATTATCTTGCCGGACCAAATCATGTCTTGCCGACTGGCGGCACTGCGCGTTTTGCCTCGCCACTTGGCGTCTATGATTTTATTAAATCGCAAAGCATAATTGGCTATACTAAACCAGCCTTAAAAAATGTTTGGCCGGACATTAAGTTACTGGCCGAAATTGAAGGGTTAGATGCGCACGCGCGGGCTATCGATGTTCGATTCTCTTAATCAATGCTTGTGGATTATCTTTAAGAGCGAGTAGAATCTCGGCTTTTTTCATTCCTGATTCATCGGCGACGAGAAAAGCTTCTTTTTGGGTAATTAAATCGTGTTCCGAATGGGCATCAGTGTTAACAAGAAGCTTAGCCCCAAACTGCCGAGCCATTTTGGCAACGTGATTATTCCCTTTTCGATGGCCATTGCGAGCGGAAATTTCCAGGTAAATATCATTTACCTTAGCTAAAATTGCATCTTCCTCAGTAATCATTCCCGGATGAGCCAAAATATCAACTAAGCCTTTACAACGGAGAGCTTCATGATTGGTTTCTCTTGGCACAGCTGGTTCATTAGGGCTTTCCCCGTGAACAATCACCACTTGGGCTCCAAACTGCCGCGCCCTTTGGGCATATTTTTCAATTAGTTTTGGCGGCAGATAACTTAATTCAACACCCGGAAAAACTTTAATTGGCAGACTTGGGCCGATCTCTTTAATGAACTTGGTTAAATGATGGAGGACCTCTTCGATATTAGAAGAATCGACGTGGTCAGTAATCGCAATGGCTTGATGCCCACGATCAGCTGCTTCGTAAACCAACGCGGCCGGCAAAAGTGAACCATCACTAAAAATTGAATGGGTATGAAAATCGACGCGTAACCCGAGGTTTTGCATCAGGCTTTTTTATAAGCGCCCTTTTTTCGGAGGCGCTCATTCCTGCGTTTGCGGCGCCGCTTAATCTCTTGTTGTCTCGTCCTTGGCATGTTTTCTAATATAGTCTAAAATAGCGCTGATGTCAATTGTTGGGGCAAACCATTTTACCTCGGGAAACCGGCGAAACCAGGTTAACTGGCGGCGAGCAAAATGGCGAGTCCGTTTTTTCAATTCCTGCGTCAGTTCGTCCATCGTCCATCGTCCGTCTAGGTAGGTGATCGCTTCTTTATAACCAAGCGCCTGAAAAGAGGGGAGATTTTTATCGTATCCCTTGGCCAAAAGCCCTTTTACTTCCTCAATTAACCCTTGTGTTATCATCAGCTCGACCCGCTGGTTGATTTTTTCGTAGAGTTCTTCGCGAGGAAGATCAAGCCCGAGCAGAAGGTAGTTAGTAGTTAGTAATTTGTAATTGGGGAGGCGGAGTTTTTGGATTTCAGAGATTGGTTTTCCGGTCAGTTCATGCACTTCCAGTGCACGAACAATCCTTTTCTTGTCGTTGGCATGAATTTTTCCTGCCGCCACCGGATCGACGGCAAAAAGCAGGTCACGGAGCCTTGATAGAGATTCTTTTTCCAGTCGTGTGCGTAATTCTTTATCCGCCGGCGTGATCGGAAAAGAAAAACCTTCAAGCAGTGACCACAGATAAAGCCCTGTTCCTCCAACAATTATTGGCAATTTCCCTTTTTCTTTTAATTTGTTGATTCGTTGTCCACATTCGTTGACAAAGTCAGAGACAGTCCAGGCTTCGTCAGGATTACGGAGATCAATCAAGTGATGTGGAATCCCTTGTTGTTCCGCCAAGGTTGGTTTTGCAGTCCCAATATCCAGACCGCGGTAAACCTGCATCGAATCGGCGGAGATAATTTCTCCGTTAAGTTCTTTGGCCAGTTGAATGGCCAGCTTGGTTTTGCCAACGGCAGTTGGGCCTAGCAAGATAAGTGGTTTCACGTCTGTAATTATAACAAATTAGATAAAGTTGGGGAAAGGGGCCAAAACATCACGGTGTTCTTCTAGCAGTTGAGCCACTGTTTTGCTCGCCAGAGCGTTATTAATTTCATGTAATTTGCAACCGGGAAAACAAGAGAACCAGGTAATAATTATTTTTAAGACCTCTCGACGGTGGGTTGATTCCCAAATTTCTTGAAAGGTGCTGGTGCGCAGATCGCCTAAAAGAAAGCGGGGGTCATATTTATGTTCACAACAGAGATAGAGCAGACCATCGGCGCCAAGGGCAGTCGTCCACTGTTGACCGTAACAAAGATGATAATTTCGCTCTAAAAGCTCAGCAAATCTAGTAATGGCAATATGGGGTCCGTGTGGATGGGTGGTTTTTAGAGAATCAATACTATCTTTAGCTTTAAGTAATTTATCTAATTCATATTTAGTGCCACAAGAAAGCTCTGGCGCAGCGACTCTCCCTGGTTTAAATTGGAGACTAATGCCAGATTGTTGGGCCAGATCGGCGGCTTGTTGAAAGGCTTTTGGATCATCTTCAAAAACCAGGTAGCTAGCCGAAAGATATAGACCAGGATTTAATTGAGCAGCCAAGCTTTGAGCCTTGGCAATATTTTGCCAAACTTGAGGAGCGTTGTCAGTATAAATTGAAACCCGGAGCCAACGAAGAAAGGGGATTATTTTTCTCGCTAGTTTTTGCGTAAGCGTCCGGCCATTAGTAATTAAGCCGTTATCCAAACCAGATTGCTGACTATGTTCCAGGAAACGTGACAAATCTTTATTTAGTAGCGGTTCGCCGCCGCCAGTGAAAGTTAGCCCTTTGCCACCAAAATCAGCGAATTGGGAGATTACGCTTTTTCCCAACTCAAGCGGTAAGTCAGTGTGTTCTTTTTGCGGGCAGGTACAATGAACGCAATGGTTATTACAGCGCCTAGTAACATCAAGATCAAGGGTTATTGGAGGAGTCTTCGGGTTTTCAGCGCCAAGACAAACTCTTTGGGTATGAATTGGTGAAAATAATTTTAATCTTATATTTGCTGGTGATGTCATTTTATCTCTCAAATAGAACATAGGCTCGCTTCGCTCACGCTATGTTAACGACAAATGTCCAATGACTAATGACAAATGAATGTCATATTTTAATCACCTAACACAGCTGCGGTCTGCTCTATGTCCTCCCAGACCATTATCAGCACCAAATCTGGGGAATTTCACCCAAAAATGCGGATAATTATGCCTAACCTTCGTGATGATGCCCTTTAGTTTTGATCACTTTGGTTTCGACTTCGCGCAAAAGACGGAGAGTTAAAACCGTAATAGCAGTGGCCGCGACAGCACCGGAGTAAAAACCCATTCCAGTAGCCATCCCGATGGCTGAGGTTACCCAGATTGAGGCCGCAGTGGTAATGCCACGGACTTCCTGTTGTGCTTGCAAAATACAACCAGCGCCGATAAAGCCAATACCGGTCACAACCCCGGCGGCAATCCGTCCTGGATCTGCTCCACCCGACATAATCATCATTTGAGCCGAAATAATCATAAAGAGAGCGGAGCCAACAGCAACAAGAACATGAGTTCGCAGACCAGCGACTTTTCCTTCGTGTTCTCGCAGCCAACCAATGGCACCGCCAAGAATAAAAGCGATCAAGAGGTTTAAGACGACAGTTAAGTCAGACATTTATTTCCCTCCTAAATTTTGAAGCCACCGTGCTTTTTGAAATGCTCAATTAAACCGCCGTCAGCTAAAAGCGTTTGCATTGTTGGTGGAAGTGGAGCGATTTTAATCTCTTTCCCTTTGGTCTTATTTCTGATCAGCCCGGCGTCAAGGTCAATTTCCAGTTCATCACCTTCGTTAATGCCAGAGGTATCAGCCTCAATGGCCAATAAACCGAGATTGTAGCAGTTGCGATAAAAGATCCGGGCAAAAGATTTGGCAATAACAGCAGAAAGATTGGCATATTTAATCGCCATCGGGGCCTGTTCGCGTGAACTGCCGCAGCCAAAATTTTTGCCAGCAACTAGAAAATCACCTTTTTTTACGCGGGAGTAAAATTCCAAATCGAGATCTTCCATAACATGTTTAGCCAGCTCAATCGGATCCTGGATTTTAAATTTATAGCGACCGGAAATGATGTAATCAGTATTAATATCGTCGACCTGTTTTTGCGGGATACGGGCGTGACCAATTAATCTCATGAACCAAATTATAACAAATAACTTGAAATTTTCCTAGAAAAACGAGGACAAGATATCAGATTATGATGTAAAAACGGGGAATAAACTAAATGAATGTTTTGGCTGCTCCAATGACAGTATACAGACAGGTCACCATTACTTTTTGCATGACCAGTACTCGAGAGGGGAAAAAACGAGTGGTTTCGGGCGCCTCATTACAGCTAGCTGCGGCATTAAGAGCTGCGCAAGATGGACGAATTGAGAAGATTTTGTGGGATAAAATGCCAATCTGGGTGGACGCTAAAGTTAGACCAGTAACAGAAAGTGAGGGCGCGCAAGTCGCTCGAGTTTTTGCTTTTACGCTGTATGATGAATATTTTCAGCAAACCCAGGCCCGCGTTGCCGCCATCAAAAAAGCCCACCCCCAGGCGATAATTATTATTGGAGGCCCTTCCGTTAATACCGCCCATGATTTAAAAGCACTGGCCACAGCTTTTTTTCCGGAAGCGACAGCGCTGGTGAAAGGTGATGGGGAAGTTGTTATTACAGAGTTAATCAAGGCGTTAACGACTGAACCACCCGATTATTTGGCGATCCAGCGACAAAAAGGCGTTTACGTCAAAATTGGTGATTTTGAGTATTGTGATGAAAGAAGAAATATTGCAACCTTATCACAAATACAAACATTCCCCTTCCCGGTTGATCGAGAAACTGCTGGTATTTTGAGCGAAGATATTGAAACTTGGGGGCACATCTTTTTGCATACCATAAATGGCTGTGTCCACCATTGCAAATTTTGTTCTCACCAATATCATAGGAGAGGAGAAATAATTTATTGGTCAGCAGAAAGGATCTTAACCCAATTATGCTTAATCAACCAGTTGGTTGAAAAAGGAAAATTGCCGGCGGCAGCAAGGTGTGTGGTTTTTACAGAAGATAATTTTTTTCAGGATAGGAATCGGGCAAAAGAATTTTTGAGAGGAGTAATCGACCAGCCTGATTTGTCGCGCGATTTTGAGTTCAGATTTAACGCGACGGTTTCAGCTTTTTACGAAGGAAGAGCACTTGACCAGGAATTGCTTGATTTACTTAATCATATTCACGGTAGTGTTTGTATTGGCACAGATGGTTTTCATCCTGCGGCCTTGAAATTTCATCGAAAAGGACATAGCTGGGAACAGGCAAAAGCGTTAATGGCAGAGTTAAAAACAAGAGGGATAGAACAAACTCACTGGGCAATCCTATTGCATCCAGAGATTAAGGCACGGATGCTTTTGGCGACGATTGATAATCTGATCCGGTGCCTGCTTGACTACGGAATATTTTTACAAACCAATATCGAACTGATCGCCCACGAAAACACCCCGCTGGCAGATTTAGCCGAAGAAAAGAAATTAATTATAGGCAGAGACGGGCAACACATTAAACAATTACCCAGTCGCGTTGCCTTGAGGGATGCTGATTTACGGCGTTTTCTCGATCAAGTGCTGCAGATTCCTATTGATGAATTCAGATTGGTTGCAGAAGTAATGGGAATTGAAGCATTGCAAGAAGCAATTGCAAATTTGTATAATGAGGCCGGGGGTGATGTTGGGGAACATCCCAAATTGCGAGATGCTATTCAGAATCGACACCGTCCGCACACACCACTTTTACTTTTAGGGGCGCTACTTAATATTTTCCTTATGGAAGCTGGCGCAATTAACCAATTGCGTGAGGAGTATTGCCGGCTAACCGGGAAAAACTTGGATTTCTATGCCAGAATTTCTGAGCTTTCCGCAACAAGTAGTTTAGTGGCTGATGCTTTTAGTCTTTGGATTGTTTAACCAACCGAAAGTAAGGAGAAGGCTTAAAGTTGAGCGGCAATTGCGCTTGGTAATTCAAACCAAGGTAAAATGGTAATGTTATCGATTTTTTGCGGGCGGGGAGTGCGACAAACTAAGTATGCTTCCCGGCAGGAATATTTTTGGCAAAATTCTTTAAGTCCCGTTAAATCTTCGGTCGAAGGCTGATTGGTCGCTTTGATCTCGAGAGCAATTAAACGATCCTCTTTTTTAATAACAAGATCGACTTCTTTTCCTTGCCTAGTGCGCCAATAGGAAAGCTGAATGCCCGGTTGATCTTTAAGTCTGGCGATTATTTCTAGAATGATAAAATGTTCAAAAAGGACGCCCATTTGTAATGTCAAAATTCCTTTGCTGCAGCCGATATCGGCTGCCGTGTTGCGGACACCGACATCAAAAAAGTAATAACGGGGGGTGCGCAAGACCGCATCGCGATTTGAACCAAAAGCATCTAAGCGATGAATAATCAAAGTATCTTCGAGAATTTGAAAGTATTCCCGAATAGTTGGATGAGTGAGGCCGACCGTGCCGCCAATTTTAGAAAAATTTGGTGCGGTTCCTGATTCCAGCGCCGCTAAGCGTAAAAACTTGCTGAATCTGGGAATATTGCGAGAGAGTGCCTCCATTCTAATTTCTTCTTCGAGATATAGGGCAGTATAATCAATTAAATTTTGTTCTCTAATGACAGGATCTTTTTCCGCTAAAATAGCGGGGAGGGCACCAAAGCGAAGAATATTGTCCAGATCTTCTGGTGTTTTCAGTAGGCCGCTTTCCGCCCAGGTTAGTGGGTAAAGGTGTTCGAGGTGGACTCTTCCCGGTAGCCAGTTGGTGCGGAAGTTTTTCATCTTGCGGGCCGAAGAACCAGTTGCTCCAAGAATTATTTTCTTTTTATCAATTAAGAATTGCAACACATCCATCACGCGGGGGATTTTTTGAATTTCGTCAATAAAGAGATAGACGGGTAAATCTTTTTCTTTGGCGTTTACTTCACGCAGGATAATTTCCGGATCCGCCTCAATCCGATCCCTCTCTGAAGGAAGTTGGAAATAATAACGGAGTGTATTAGCTGGCGGCAATTGAGAGAAGATCTCTTCCAGCAGAGTTGATTTTCCGGTTTGTCGCGGGCCGAAAAGAATAAAAGAGCGCCCCTGAATAAGCAAAGAAGATAATTTTTCCTTCTTTTCCCGCGCAAAAACAACACTTTCAATATTCATACAATATTGAAAGTACCACTTTCAATCTGTTTTGTCAATAGGGAGATGAAGATTAAAGCAATTGGGCAATTGCGGCGCGAACTTCGGTTACCTTGCTGTCATAATCTGCTTCGGAATTAATTTTAATCGGTTTACCAATCGAAAATTTAACCAAATGTGGATTGATGATAAAGCTTCCTTTAGGCAAGAGATCAAAACTACCGGAAATAGCCAGAGGGACGATTGGCGCGCCGGATTTAAGAGCGGCAAGTAAGCTTCCTCGTTTAAATTCGCCTAGCGCTCCGGTTTTTGTCCTGGTCCCCTCAGGAAAAATCAAAATTGACTCTCCAGCCTTAATATAGTCAATAATATTTTCCACCATCCGATAAGCGCTTAAAATTAATTTCCGGTCAATTGGAAAATAACCAGCTTTGTGCAGATACCAGCCAAAAATCGGGATTTTGAAAAGCTCTTTTTTAATGGCAAAACGGAAAGTCGTGGGCAGGGCAGCCAAAACGATTAAAATATCCGCTGCGCCCTGATGGTTAGCGGCAAAAATCAGGGCTTTCCCCTTGGGAATATTTTCTAAGCCAGAGATTTCTAATTTTATACCGGAAACAGCAACTAAAAGCTTGGCCCAGAGATGGGCCGCAATTTGAAAAGGCTTGGTTTTTGTGGATGAGAAGAAGCTGATGGCCAAAGTCAGCAATGAGCCGAAAATAAAGGTTATAATTAGGATTAGATAGAAAAATATTGAACGAAAAATATTGGTCATTTAAAAACATTATAACAGAAAAAAACGGTAAAACATATTATTATACTTTAGTTCGATCTCTAGCATTATTATCCCTGGGAGCAAAAAGAGTTGGTCTCGCGGACGACTACCGCACCGGGCCGTCTCTCATCGTGAAGGCGATTGGGGATGGGAGACAAGTGGCGGAGAGAGTTGCCACTAATCTTTAAAATCCAAATTACAAGCACCAAATAACAAATAATACCAAAATTAAAATTCCAAAAGTTTTAAACATTTATGGTTTTATAATAAAGGTAATGGGGCGTTATAATCCGGCCATTTACCATATGACCGACCTAATTCGAAAAGGTCCGCTATAAGACCCTCACAATCACGCAAATCGGTAATTGGTAAAGGTTTTAAGCCTTCTCTTTGGCAGCAATGCGCTAAATATTCATTTGATAGATCGCACTCTAACAGCCGAAAAACGTCGGTTAAATCTTTTTGTCGTGGGGGCTCGATCAATAATTTTGAGACAATTATTACTTCATCTCGCAGAATTGCATAGGGGTGCCCATCCATGCTTAAATGTTTTATATCCTCTTCCTCTAAAACTGTTAGAAAGACCAATTGTGTATACACACGTAAAGGTATCCCTCCAACTTGTAAATTATTGGTGATTCTAGCTTGAAATTGTGTCCCCGGCAAAATCATTATATCAATGTCTCCAACAAATGAATCTCTATTAGTTAGAAGCGCTATGGCTGCCCCACCAAAGAAAACATATCTTGCCCGTTTATTATGGTCGTATTGTGGAAATGCGGATGTTACAGCTTTTAAGCAAGGGAATGCACGTTGATACTGAGATACCAATCCTTGTTTTACTCCGTACGTAGTTAGTGGATAAGTAATGTTGTCAGCCCTTGTCATGTTATTTATTTATCGTTGTTAAGATAAATAAATTTCATTGTCTTTTTCCCTTTTTTTCCTTTTGCGTAATGCGTTGCGCGTGACGTCTAACGGATAACGTTTCGCCCGACCTACCCCGATTCCCACATCGGGGCGCCACCGCAACCGCATGACAGACAATACCAAATGAGAAGGGGGACGCCTGAAGGGCAGGGTGAGGGATTGGCGAAAATCAGTATGTAAATTCTATATTGCCCTCAATCGGGTTGATGCCGATTGCTTTTACTGCTTCAAAGGGAAGCAGTGTATAAGTTGCTCCGGTATCCAACGCAAGTTTTAGAATAATTGATCGTATAGTTTTTTTTCATGGCCTTTTCCTTATTAAGTATACCAAAATGATGAAAAGGGAGCAAATGTTGCGTTAGTCCAGTTTGGGATGGGAGGCAAGTGGTGGAGAGGGTTAACCAAGTTTACGGTGGCGGGTGGAGCGCCCCAGGCCGATGCGCTCAATCTTTTTAAACGATAATAATTTATCCAACGCTTGATTGACGGTTGGCCTTGCGACTTTTGCGTTTTTAGAAATCTCAAGCGGTGTTGCCTCACTAACAGTTTGCAAGTATTGCCAAACCGCCAATTGTTTGGGAGACAGTAATTTTTCAATATTTTCAGCCGAAAGTAAAGCAACCGCCATTTTTGATTGCTCAAGAAAAATTGAAAGGAAGAATGTCAGCCATGGAATAATTGTTTCGTGACCCCCTTTGAATGTTTTTTGACTTTTCTGTAGAGCCATGTAATATTCGGATTTATGATCTTCGATTAGTTTTTCGTGGGAGATATAGGGCATATATAAATAACCCTCTTTTAATAATAGCAAGTTAGTTAAAATTCTGGAAAGCCGGCCGTTGCCATCTTCAAAGGGGTGGATATTTAAAAATTCAACCACAAAATTGGCCGCAGTAAGAAGCGGATGATATTTCTTCTCTTTGATGGCGGTTTGTGTCCATTCAACCAACTCTAACATTTCCTTGGGAGTTAAATAGGCGGGGGTGGTGTCAAAAAGCGTTCCGACTGGCTTGCCTGACGAATCAACCATCATCACCTTATTTTCTTTCTTTTTGTATTCGCCTCTGTGTTTTTCGTCTTTCTCGGCATATTTCAAAAGTTCCTTATGGAGATGTTTAATGGCATTCTCAGAAAAACGGATGTTTTCCCAGGCATCAAAAATATTGTGGAGCAAATCGAAATAGCCCTTAACCTCCTGCTTGTCGCGATTAGAAAATTTTTGCAGAGAAATACCGCGCATCAGTTTTTCCACGTCGGAGTCGGAAAGACGGGCCCCCTCAATGCGCGTAGATGCTCCGGTAGAAGTAACCAGCACGGAACGCTTAAGTCGCCCGAGAACCTGCGGGCTTAATTTCGCTCCCGCAATCCATTGTCCTTTGAGTTCGTCAATCTGGGTGATTTTATTCCATATTTCGGGCGGCAAATTATCAAGTCTTTTATTAAAACGATTAAAAGGCATAAAAACAACCTTATATTTCAACTGTATAAGATTATATAAGATTAGCAAAGAGAAAACAATCGATATTTTCCTCGCGGGCGACTACCGCACCGGGCCGTCTCTCATCGTGAAGGCGATTGGGGATGGGAGACAAGTGGCGGAGAGAGTTGTTGCTGAGTTTTAAATAACAAATTACTACAGCCCTCACCCTTTTATCCCTCTCCCTATGGGAGAGGGACGTCCGAAGGATAGGGTGAGGGGTTGGCAAGATTGGCCAATTCTAAAAAAAATATAAAAAAATATAAAATGTGTGAAATATTTTATTTAAGCTTACGAAGAAAAGATATGGGAGATGGGACGGCAGGCAAAAAAATGAAATGAAAGGAGAAAAATAAACATGGGATTACCTCCAGTAAAATTTTCGCGCCCTCCTCGTAGAGATCAGATAGGGACACATAGGAAACCTAAAGACACTACACCGCCGGCTGAGGATCGAGAAACTAGGAGGCCGACAACTGCAACTTCGGGAGCTCCCGGTCGTTTGCGGACGGCTCACACTGCGTCTCCCCCCGATTTATCTGCTCGTACCTTAAGGAACACTTATGATATTCCCGAATCTAGAGAAACCTATTCATCTTTGGATGATGCCCTAGCTGCCATTGACAGGGTTCTTGATAGAGAGTGCGTCTTGCGTATAACTGCTCGGGCTGCTGGCACCGTAATAAATAAGCGGAGGGTGTGCTCTAAAAGCGTAAAAATAACCTTTCCTTTTGGTGTTGATTCAAGGGGGGAAGCATATCAGATAACTTATACCCTTATCGTAGCACCGGGTGAAAGGGTATATGAGAATAACTCATACCGAGTGCGGATTGAACGCCATAGCGGAGTTAATAGCTATGATGGCACACCTTGGAAAATGGATAGTGCTTGGCTAGACTAGGTTTTTCTCCCCATCCAATTTCAACTTAAGCAGAAAAATAGTCTCCGGCAGGAGTTTTGATTTTGCCCAGGCTTTTTGTTTTTCATTGAGTAATTCTCCAATGCCGGATAGAATGTGACGATTGCTCATTTTCTCTAAGGCGTGGATGCTCTTGCGGAGGAATTCTTTAAATGAAATCCCCGTGCGTTTTTCGACAATTGCTTTATTAATCTCCCAATTATTGTGCAGGAAAAACCAGACATCAAAAATGTCCCGGTTGGTTTTACCGATGCGCTCATACATGGCTACCAGCTTATGGGCCGCCATATCTTCCTTGACCATAATTTTCATGGAAATGCCCAAATGCGATTTAACTTCATAGCTTGAGCCAAAATCCCGGCGATTTATTTCAACCTTGATGTTTTGATTGCCTTCAACTTTATCATGGTAGGAGAGAAGATAAAATAAATTAAACCTTTTTTTTCACGGTTTCAAAACTAATATATGAGGGGCTGAAAATCTTGGTTGCCAATTCCAACTTATTATAATGCTTATCTTTGGCATAAAGTCCGCGACGGATAGCGTATAATTGCCCGTGGGTAGTGTAATAATTCATTCTGCGTCGTAAAAGTGCCGGATTGCTTTCTCCTGAGGCCAATAAAATATCCTTGAAAGAAAACACCGTTTTATCTGCTCGTAAAATATTTATAAGATCTGCTTTTTCCATGGCCATCACTTATGAGTTAAAGGTTACGTCTGGCGTTACCTTTAGCTCACATTATACACACTGAAAAGGAGTTTTGCAGGGAGTCCTAGGTCCCAAACAAAAGGATTCAATGATTAGGGACTTGACGATTTTCTCGAAGGTGAAATTTCTGGGAGGGGGTATCGATAAATATCTGAGGCCGAAAGGCCCGCCTCTGGCGGGTAAACTTGACAACCTGGAAATACTGGGGTCAATTTTTCGGAGGTCTCAATATATGAATTTAGCGGAACTCACAGCGCATTTCCGAAGGTTTTCTGGCCAGGAATCATTAGCGGTGCAGTATGCAAAAATTCATGAGGCGGGACGACAAGCGGTGTTATCAGGAGAAATCTTCCATGATCCGCTTGCCAGAGCAGGGGACCATGGAGAAGCTGATGGGGTTGATTTGATTGTTAACCAAGAGCAATTCCCCGATGCTCTTCAAGATCGATTCCGACGCATGCTCCTTTTTATAAAAGGGGATGAGCCCAATGTTGTCACCCAACCAGAGGGAACATTTCATGTCTCAGTTTTATGTCTAAATCCAACGTATTCCGATCAACTAAAAGGTTCAAGCGGTCCAAGACGTGTCTATCGCGGACCTTCGGTTCTGGATCTAATGCGGTATGACGATTATTTAATCAAAACTGCCGGGGTTATGGCGACGACAAAACCTTTTAAAATAAGATTTGGCGGGCTCTGTGTCTCTCCCAAAGCTCTATTTGTTGGCGGCTTTGCTGACAACGATGCCATGGCCAATTTGCGCGTAGCCTTGGCAACCGCCTTTTTTGAACAGGATCTATCTTTTTCTGAAGCTCAACCAAATATCGTTCATATTGCTGCTGCTAGATTCACCGGACCATTAATGGATCCGCGAGCTTTTATAGCTAGATGCAATCAATGGCATACTACTAATTTAGGGCAAATGTTGGTTGATCGGGTCGTTTTGGTGCGGGAAATGGGAGCATATTTAAGTAAGTATCAATTTGAAAACACTTTTTTGTTAGGCACAGATTGGGTGAAATTTCCATAAAGAGTCGTCGAAATATAGATGAGGACCAACATGGGCATGGAAATTAATCCAATTGAAATAGCGCCGCAGATTCAGCCGGGGCTGATGGTTGGCCCGGCTGGGGTAGGGAAGCGACCCTGCATTTATGATGAACATGCGGTTTGTCATGCGCCGCAAAAGTTTTGTTATGAAATGTGCAAGAATTGCGTTCGAGCCGTTGGACTCTTACCAGAAGAGCCGACGGTTGAGCCAACCAAAAATATTTTTCACCACATCAAAAACGCGGCGGTCTCTTTTGTCGATTTTTTTGGAATTTAATTTTCGAGATAGACAACGCGAGCCACTTCTGCTTCTGTCGTTAAACCAGCCTTTATTTTTAATCGCCCATTTTCCGCCAGCGTCCGAAATTGGCCGTTGGGTTTTGTTCCCGTCATTACTTCGTAAATGGCAGTCCGGCCGGTGGTTTTTCTAACTAACCTTTGGGCGACAACGCCAATGACGGCGGCTTCCACTAGATATTTTTCCAATCCCATATCGACTAAACGAGTCAAGGCCGAAGCGGTGTCGCCGGTATGCAAGGTCGAAAAAACGAGGTGTCCGGTCAGCGCGGCTTGAAAAGCGATCTTGGCGGTTTCCAGGTCGCGGATTTCACCAATCATGATAATATCGGGATCTTGTCTCAGAATCGCCCGCAAACCGCGGGCAAAAGTTAACCCTGCTTTGTTATTAATCTGCACTTGATTGATGCCGGGGAGTTGATATTCGACCGGATCTTCAATTGTTGTAATGTTTAACTCTTTTTGGTTTAAGGCGGCCAAAGCAGCGTAAAGTGTTGTCGTCTTGCCCGCGCCAGTTGGGCCGGTGACTAAAATTATCCCTGATCTTTTAGCGATCATCTGCTGAAAGCGGGCGAGATCGTCAGGTTCCATCCCGAGTTGGTCAAGGGTTAACGCGGCTTGCTGGCGATCTAATAAACGGAGAACGACTTTTTCGCCGTGAATAGAAGGGAGAAGCGAAACGCGGACATCAAAATCTTTGATGTTGGACCGACCGTCCTGCGGCAGGCGATTTTCGGCGATATCGAGATTAAATAAAACTTTAACGCGTGAGATTAAGGACTGTTGGGCAGATTTTGGCAAATCTTGGCCGTCCTGTAAAAGCCCATCAACCCGATACCGCACTTTCAGTTTGCTTTCGCGCGGTTCAAGATGGATATCAGACGCTTTAAGTTTAATCGCCTGGGCAAAAATCTCGTCTAAAAGAGAAGTTGCGTTAGTCATTGAGGGCTCGTTCAGCCGCCTGACGCATGACACTAATCGGCGCTTCTTCTCCGGTCCAGATTGAGAAGGCAAGTGCCCCCTGTTGAACCAGCATCCCGAGTCCCGAACAGGTCTGACAGCCGGCGGTAACCGCGGTTTTTAATAATTTTGTCTGAGCTGGATTATAAACGAGATCGTAAACAAGTAAATTCTCTGATAGTTTAATTTCTGATGACAATGGCGAAACTTCAACATTGGGAGACATCCCAACCGGCGTAGTGTTGACCAATAAATCAGCTTCCGCTAGGGCAATTTTCAGTTCCTGACTGGCAACGGGAAAAGCACGAGCGCTGATTTCAAAATAGGAATCGATATATTCAGCTAAATTATGTGCTTTATCGACAATAACATCGGCAATAATCAATTTTTCAACTTTTGCTTCAGCCAGCATGACCGAAACTGCCCGACTGGCTCCGCCCGCACCTAAGACAACCACCTTTTTTCCCGCCGGAAGAAAATTTGCCTCGCTTTTTAGCGACTCAACGAACCCTGGCCCATCGGTGTTATAGCCAATTAGTCTCCCAGCCTGATTTTGGACAGTATTAACGGCGCCGATAACGCGTGCTAAATCAGTGACTTCATCAAGCAGCGGTAAAATTGCTTCTTTATGCGGGACGGTGACATTGAAGCCGGCAATTTGCAGAGAACGTAAACTTTTAACACTTTCGGCCAGTGATTTTGGTTCAACTTCAATTAATTGATATTCATAATCAAGCCCCATTTTTTTAAACGCGGCGTTTTGCATCGCTGGCGAAATTGAATGACCCAATGGATAACCGATTAAAGCAACTATTTTAGTCATATTTTAGTCAAGTATAGCACAGTTGTAAAAGGCGAGAAAGTAAGTTATAATTTATTTTATTGGGAGGAGAAACTATGGGAAGAATCTACATAATTGACGTAACTAACCGCGATGGAGTGCAGACTTCGCGGATCGGCTTAGCCAAACTGGAGAAGACGATTGTTAACATGTACTTAAATGATTTAGGGGTTTTTCAGTCCGAGTTTGGTTTTCCTTTTACCATGCACGAAACTAATTACCTGAACGCCAATCTTGAATTGGCAGAAAAAGGAGTTTTGGCGCCAATCCGACTAGAAGGGTGGTGCCGGGCAGTCAAAGGGGATGTCGAGCTGGCTTATAAACTCTGTCCCAGAATCAAGCATCTTAATCTTTCCATTTCAACCTCGCCGCTGATGCTGGAGTTAAAATTTGGCGGTAAGATTGATTTTCAGGCCGTCATTGACTCAATGTGTGAAGCGGTTGCTTTAGCTTACAAGCTCGGAGCAGAAACTGTTGGTGTTAATGCTGAAGATGCCTCACGAACAGATATTCCTGATCTAATTAAATATGCCAAGGCAGCCAAACAGGCTGGGGCCAAGCGGTTGCGTTACTGCGATACGCTTGGCGCTGATGACCCGTTAACTCTTTATGCCCGGATGAAAGAGCTGGCGGAAAAAACCAAGATGGATTGGGAGATGCATTGCCATAATGATCTCGGCATGGCAGTTGCCTGTTCAGTGGCGGGAGCCAAAGGAATTGTTGACGGTGGCCAGGATGCTTATATTAATACCACTATTAACGGAGTTGGTGAGCGAGCCGGGAACGCCGACCTTTTAGCGACGTTGTTAGCGCTGAAATATGCGAGCGGTTTTAAAAATACCAAGTTATTCCCGTCAGAGATTAAATTAGGCAAAATCTGGGCGTTTGCCAAATATGCTTCATACGCCTTTGGGATTCCAATTCCGGTTAATCAGGTTGGGGTTGGAGCGAACGCTTTTGCCCACGAGTCAGGGATTCATGCCGATGGTGCGCTCAAAAACCGCCGCAATTACGAACTTTATGATTATGAAGAGCTAGGCCGCGGCGAGCCGGAGCTAGTGGAATCGGGCCGGATGATCACCGTTGGTGAATACTCCGGCATCAAAGGTTTTCGCAATGTTTTTGGTAACCTGGAAGTTGAGTTTAAAGATGACGCAGAAGCAACCCGGGTTTTGGAACTAGTTCGCTACGCCAATGTCCACACGCAAAAGCCTTTAACCAAGGAAGAATTGTTGTTTGTGGCCAAGTATCCAGATCAAGCGCGAAAAATTTTAACCGTAACACCATGAAACCAAAAGTTGGGATAATTGTTGGCAGTAAATCAGACCTGCCGATCATTGAGAAGGCAGAGAAGCAGCTGCAAGATTTTGGGATAGAATACGAAATCAAAGTTGCTTCAGCTCACCGTAACCCCAAAGAAGTTGAAGCTTACGCTTGCGAAGCAGAAAACAACTTTGACCTGATTATTGCTGGTGCCGGCATGGCGGCGGCGCTTCCTGGCGTGATCGCCGCGCAGACAACCTTGCCAGTTATTGGCCTGCCGATTCATTCACCGCCGCTGGCCGGGCATGATGCTTTATTTGCGATTGTCCAAATGCCGCCGGGTGTGCCGGTGGCCACCGTAGCGATTGATGGGGGAAAGAATGCGGCAATTTTAGCGGCGCAAATCCTAGCGCTAAAGTACCCGGAATTAAAAAAGAAGCTTAAAGATTTAAAAACACAAATTAAAAGCTCATGATCAACATACTCGATCTTATCATTGGAGGATTGATTTTATTTTTTCTCCTGCGCAACGCTGGTGGGATAGCTAAAACCGTCAAAAATTTTTTAATGGTAATTTTATTGCTGATTGCTTTAGCGGTAATTTCTCGTCTGATTTTAGAGTGGAACTGGGCGGAACCAGCCCATAAATATTTGTCCAATTCTTATTTGGTCAAAGTGTCACAGATAATTGTTAAATGGACCTACCCGGCAGTCGAAAACAGCGCCCCAAAAATTGATTCTTTTATGAAAGATAAAATATTGTCAGCTCCAACTCCGGAAGTTGAAACCCCTAAAGTTGATAAACTGATCCGCTCTGTCCCTAATATTACTTTGCCGGCCACCCAGCAATAGTTCGACATCTTGGCAAGCCCTTTCCCCTCCTATATAATGATGGAGTCATGAAATATCTGGTTTTAATTGGTGACGGAATGACTGATTATCCGCTGCCGGCGCTTCAAGGCAAAACCCCTCTGGAAGTTGCTAAAACACCGAATCTTGATTTTTTGGCCCAGCACGGAATTTGCGGCTGGGTTAATAATGTCCCTAAAGGTTTGCCACCGGCCTCTGATGTTGCCAATATGAGTATCTTCGGTTATGATCCGAAAAAATATTATACTGGGCGAGGGCCGCTGGAAGCGGCGAGCCTGGGCGTCAAGCTGAAAAAAGAGGAGATTGCTTTTCGCTGCAATTTAGTCACGCTGCACGACCGGAAAATGAAAGATTTTACTGCCGGACATGTCTCCACCCCTGAAGCGACTAAGCTGATAAAAATGTTAGACGAAAAACTGGGGCGAAAGGGGATAAAGTTCTATCCGGGATTAAGCTATAGACATCTTCTAGTAATGACAAATGACAAATGTCAAATGTCAAATGTATGTACGACACCACCGCATGATATTACCGGCCAAGAGGTTAAGTCTTTTTTGCCCAAAGGGAAAGGGGCGGAAATTTTACTCCAGTTGATGGCAGAGAGCGAAGTTTTATTGCACGAAACGGGGGGCAAAGCGACGACAATCTGGCCGTGGAGCCCAGGAAAATCTCCCATTCTACCACCGTTTAAGAAAAAGTATGGTTTGCGCGGGGCCATTATTACCGCGGTCCATCTGTTAAAAGGTATTGGGCGTCTTGCTGGAATGGAAGTAATTGATGTCCCAGGTGCGACCGGTTATCTTGACACCAATTACGTCGGTAAAGCAGAATATGCCCTCAAAGCTCTAAAGAGAAACGACATTGTTTTTGTTCATGTCGAATCTCCCGACGAAGCGGGGCATGAGGGAAATATTGAGAATAAGATTAAGGCGATTGAAGATTTTGACCGACTGGTGGTGGGAACAATCTTGAAAAACATCCAACATCAAACATCCAATATCAAACATCCAACGTTAAACATCAAATTGCTTGTTCTCCCTGATCATCCCACGCCGATAAAGTTGATGACGCATACGGCGGAAGCAGTGCCGTTTGTGATTTGGAGTGGAGACGCTACGGGTTACGGGTTACGGGTTACAGGCTATAATGAAAAAGCGCTAAAGAAGGCGAAGCTACGGATCAAAAAGGGTTGTGAGTTGCTTTCAAAATTGGTTAAGGAATAGGAAACGAATAAACGAATGAAAATAGCAATTGTTGGGGTAGGGTTAATTGGTGGTTCGATCGGTTTAGCCTGCCGCCAATTACCAACTACTAACTATAAACTACACGTTACCGGTATTCCTCGTCGAGAAGAAACGATTGCCCAAGCAATTCGAATGGGGGCGATTGATGAGGGGACGATTAATTTAGAAGCGGGGGTTGCGGAGGCGGATCTTGTTTTTATCTGCACGCCGATTAATTTAATTATTCCCACGCTGCAAAAAATTCGTGCCAGCTTAAAGCCAGGCGCGATTGTGACCGATGTAGGCAGCACCAAGGAAGAAATTGTTAAAAAAGCGGCCAAGCTGATGCCCAAAGGGACCTTTTTTGTCGGCGGGCACCCGATGGCAGGGAAAGAAATATCGAAGTTGGGGGCGGCGGAGGGAAATTTGTTTGGGGGGAAGGTTTGGATACTGATAAAAGAGAGAAGAAAGCAGAGAGTAGATAGTAGAAAGCAGAACACAGGAGTGATTGAGACACTAAAAGAGGTGATTACAATGATGGGAGCAAAAACAGTTGAAATGGATGCCAAGACTCATGACTTAGTTGTGGCCGGAATCAGCCATCTTCCTTTGGCAGTTGCGGCTGCACTGGTTAATACTGTGGCAGCAGAAAAGGAAAAGAAGGAGATGACGGTTGCTGCGGCTTCCGGATTTCGCGATACGACGAGAGTTGCCTCTGGCGATCCGGAGCTTGGCGTTGGCATGTTCAAGACTAATAAAAAAGCGATACTCAAGATGATTGGCGGTTTTAAGAAAAGTATGGCGCGTATGGAAAGATTAATTAAGGCGGGCAACAGTGAAGCGATTAAAAAAGAATTGGAAAAGGCTAAGAATTTCCGTGATACAATTGGCCGGCAGTTTCGAGTGAAATGAGCTACAGGTAATTCCAGGGAATAGCTGTGATTTTGTCGGTTATTTTTTCTGGCCTATCTCCTAATGTGACCACCAGACCAAAAGCCGCATTGGGATGATCTTCAATAAAACTGACCAATCCACGGATTTCTGATGGCCTAATTTTGCGGGTGGCTTTTATCTCAATCGGGACCACTTTCTGCCCCAAATCAAGGACGCAGTCAACCTCAGCCCCGCCGGAGGTTCTCCAAAAATATACTCTATAATCTTCATTTAATGCGCGCACTCTTCTAATAATCTCGAGAATAACCGCATGTTCAAATAATATCCCCCGTTGCAGAGAGAGCAAATCTTTATTGAGGGGTATTTTTGCCAGAGCATTGCGCACGCCCAGATCGAAAAAATAATAACGCGGAGAAGCGAGAATTCTCTTGCGATTATTTTTCAAATAGGGATCGACCCGAAAGAGAATTAAAGTATCTACCAGTAATTGATAATAGGCTTTGATAGCCGGTGCGCTGACGCCCGATTCCATGGATAATTTTGTCAGGTTTGGACTTGTTCCTGACTCGTTAGCGGCTAATTCCAAAAATCTTGAAAATGCCCCAATTTTTCGGCTTAACGATTCTGCGCGAATTTCTTCTTCCAAATAAATATGAGAATAGGTTTTTAAAAAATCCTTTCTATCTTCATCGCTGGGCAATGCCACTATGCCTGGCAGGGAGCCATAGACCAAAGATTGATCAAATGAATAGGCAATATGTTGATCAATTTTTTCCGCTTCAATTTCTTTGATCATGTTCTGTTTTATCCAACCAAATTCATTCCAGCAAAGAGGGTCCAGATGAAAAGACTTCACCCTGCCCGGGAGGAGATTTGTTCCTTTTCTTTTTAATTTTCTGGCAGAAGAACCGGTAATAATAAAACTCGCTTTCTTTTCGTCTATCAAGTATTGTATAGAATCAAAAATAGCCGGGACTTTTTGCGCTTCATCAACAAAGACATAAGAGGGGGAGGGGAGTGCTTCAATTTGACGGATAATAAGAGAGGGGTCCTGTTCAAGCTCTTCGCGCACCTGGGGGTTTTGCAACAGATACTCAATGACGCCCCTGGTATTTTTCAGGCATTTTTTTACCAGCGTGGTTTTACCCACCTGACGCGGGCCAAAAAGCAGGGCCGATTGCTTTTTGGCAATTAAACGCTTAATCTGCTCTTCTAAAACCCGAGTATACACTTTGTATTTACCTTGTAAATATTAAGTATGGTTTATATTTGCATTTTTGTCAAGGGGGGGTATTTTTCCCCAGTCCCAGGAGGCCTATCTGCCAACATTATAGCGTTCCGAGAGAGGTTGATAAATTTAGAGGGGAGAAGAAATTGGGAATACACTGCTAGTGCAATAACCAAAGCTTACTACTGCTGCGGCTGCCCAAAGGGCTGCCCTTTCTTGGTCTGTGGGTTCGGGAGAATTGGCCTCGCCACGTATTGCTTCATCAAATATACGACGTAACTCTGGTGCAGTGTAATGGCCCATTCTTTGAGAAAGTTCTCTAACAGGCTTAGGACCAAAATGTCTTACGACTTTTCTTATTATAGCGCAATCAGCTTCTGTTGGAGAATAAGGGGGTGGATTAGAAGTTGGTGCAGGATGTAGAGAGTGTGGAGGAGGAGGTGGTTGTGGTTGTGATTGTGATTGTGATCCATGGCAAGCTGACATGCTTGTAACAAGAGCAAATATGGATGCCCTGAATATTCTACCAACAGTTGACATAATGATCTCCCCTCTCTTATTCCTTCCTATTATCTTTCGTTAACTTTCCTGGAAAATTTCACTCTAAAATGCTAAAATCAAAATGTGGTTAAACAAAAAACTCTTAAAATAACCCCAGCCAAAAGCCTCCACGGCGATATCTCTGTCCCCGGCGACAAATCGATTTCCCATCGGGCTGTCATGCTTGGCGCTTTGGCGCAGGGTGAAACAGTGGTTAATAATTTTCTCCCCGGCGCGGACTGCCTGGCAACGATTGAATGTTTTAGGAAAATGGGGATTGAAATTAAAAATGAAAAATTAAAAATGAAAAATGAAGGAACGCTTACTATTATAGGTAAAGGATTGAAGGGATTAAGCAGACCGGAAGAGGTTTTGGATGTTGGCAATTCTGGGACGACGATAAGGTTGATGATGGGGATTTTGGCGGGACAGGATTTTGCGGTTGAAATTACGGGGGATAAGTCGATTCAAAAGCGTCCGATGGGGCGAGTGGCGAAACCTCTGCGGGAGATGGGAGCGGAGATAGAGGGACGTAGGACGTGGGACGTAGGCTGTGGGACGAAAGAGGAAATATATGCGCCGATAAAGATACACGGTGGAAATTTAAAAGGGATTGATTACGAATTGCCGGTTGCTTCAGCGCAGGTTAAATCGGCGATTCTTTTGGCCGGCTTGTTTGCTGCTGGAACAACAACCGTTAGAGAAAAATATAAATCTCGCGACCACACCGAGCGAATGTTGGAGTATTTTGGCGTAAAAAGTCAAAAAGAATTTGGCGGCAAAGAAATTGATGTCCCGGGTGATATCTCTTCCGCCGCTTTTTTTATCGTAACCACACTCATCACTCCGAACTCCTTGCTTCGAATTAATAACGTTGGCGTTAACCCGACTAGAACCGGGATCATTGATGTCCTTCATCGAATGGGAGCCAATATTGAATTACAAAACGAGCGGATTATTTCTAATGAACCACGGGCAGACATAGTAGTTTTGAGTTCGGAGTTGGTAGGAGTTAAGATTGAGGGTGAAATTATTCCTCGGATTATCGACGAAATTCCAATTATTGCGGTGACCGCAACGCAGGCCAGGGGAGTGACCGAAATTCGCGGGGCTAAAGAGCTGCGAGTCAAAGAAAGTGACCGGATTAAAACTGTGGCGTCGGAATTGCGCAAAATGGGGGCGCAAATTGAAGAATTAGAGGACGGATTACGGATTAACGGCCCGACAAAATTACACGGGGCTAAAATTGACAGCTATGGCGATCACCGAATTGCTATGTCGTCGGCTATTGCTGGCCTCATTGCTGATGGTGAAACCGTCATCCACGACACTGCCTGTATCGAGACCTCTTTTCCTGGGTTTGAAAAGTTGCTAAAAAGCCTGGAAAAGTAATTTGATTTAAGAGACAAAATCAAGGTAATTATCACGATCAATTACCTCGTAGGAAGAATTTTGATATGTTTCCTGCCAAAGGCGCGGCGGCTTTTTCTTTTTATTTCCCCATTTAAACTCGAAACCAAATAATTTCCCTTCGCGTTCCTCAATCAAATCTATTTCTTTCTGATCGTAGGTGCGCCAAAAATAAATATTGGCAAAAATCTCAATATATGTCCGTTTTTTTAATCGCTCGATAAAGAGAAAATTTTCCCATAATTGACCAAGATCATTTCTGATATCCAAGGGATTAAAATTGTTTATCACCGCATTGCGGATTCCATTATCCAAAAAATAATAACGGGAAGTCTTGGAAATTTCTTTGCGCAGGTTGCGGGAAAAACCACGCACTCGCATAATAACAAAAGCCTTTTCTAATAAATCAAGATATCTTTCAACGGTTTGCTTGCTTAAATCAAGAGCACTGCTTAATTCTGTTAGGGAGACTTCCTGCCCAATTTGGAATGCCAGGAGGCGTAAGAGATCTGATATTTTATCCGAGTTGCGGAGATTTTCCAATTCCAAAATATCTTTGTATAAATATGAATCGCGCAATAATTCTAAATAGGACATTTTTTCCGTATCGCTCTTTTTAGTCAGGGTTTCCGGATATGAACCGTAAATTAACAGTTCCTCTAATAATTTATTGGTTTCGAAATGGCCAAATTGGGCTGATATTTCCAAGGCCGATATTGGGAATAGTTTTAATATCCGTTGACGGCCAGTTAACGGTTCCCCAATGCTGTTGGAAAGATCAAAAGAAGAAGAACCGGTAGCGATAACTTTAATTCCGGGAAGATGATCAACAATTAATTTTAATACAAGGCCAATTTCTGGGATTCTTTGAGCTTCATCGATAACAATTAGCTCATAATTACCAAAAAAGCGTTTGATCTTATCAATTTCCTGATCCTTTAAAGCCGCCCTAAGGTTGCCATCATCGCCAAAGCCAAGAAAATATTTGCCGGCGAAATTATTTAAAAATGACTTTAACAGGGTGGTTTTTCCTGCCCTCCTGGGGCCATAAATTACCAGCACTTTATTGGGTTCAAGAAGCGCGTTTATTTTGTCTAAATAGTACCGTTTATACATAATTTATACAACATATTACCATATTAATATAAATATGTCAAGTAAAGATGCTAAATTAATTAAAATATGGCATATACTATTTATGTCGAGACCTCTTTTCCTGGGTTTGAAAAGCTGCTAAAGGGTTTAGGTTAATCTTTGTAAACCCAGATCAGCTAGATTGGCTGGCCGATCGATTACATTCGCAACACTGTTTTGACATAAGAATTCATAAAGGTCATACCCCTTAACTCTATTGAAGACGGTTTCGATTACTCTCTTTTGTGTTGGGGGTAGCATTTCGGCATCACAATAGACTTTGCTCTTTAATGGATCTGTTCCGGATGGCCGGAATTTAAAAGCGGTAACCAGCGGTGTTCCACCTTCTATTTCCCGAAATGTCATCATCACCCCTTCAGGGCGTGTTCCTCTATCAAGCTCTTCTTCGATATAGTAAATTTGCTCTAAACATTCCCAGGTTTCTCTCCATTCTGGGACAACCTTGGTCAATAATTGCCGTGCTTGCTCCAATGTCATTCTGCCGTCACGTACTGCTTGACCAACGGAGAAGAAGAAATTATTAAAATTTTTGTTATCGGCTTCTGCTCTGGCAACCAGGGCATCGGCTTCTGCCTTAGAAACCTGAGCAATAACTCCTTGATCTCCATGGACAACGTCAATCCGAACATCAATGCGAGATTTAAGACCATATTTTGAGAAAGCGGCTTCAACTACTCTTGGGATAGCCATTTCCTCTCCGGTATTAAAGCGCCGAGCTGAATCAGCTAAGTGTGCCATTAGCGCATCTCCCACTGCCTTTTCCGGTAAAGAGAGAGAATATTCTCCTAAAATATTCATTACCGCTTTTCTGAAACCAGCAGTCCGGCCGCCGCTCTCTTCTTCTTTGCTTAGCACTCTAATCATTCGTGAGCGATCAATAGTGACGGTCTTGCCGAGTTGCGGTGTGATAGTGATGGTATCTTGTTCAGGATGTTTAAACCACCAATCTTCAATTTGGGCCAAGATTTGGTTAAAGTTTTTAAAACCAACTCGACAGAGGAAGGTGGCGACGTTGCCTTCGTTGCTTTCCAGCCATTGGGAAAATTCAACCCAGGCAGAAGAAGAAACGTAGGTCGGGAAATATAATAATTGTGCCTGGTCCCATTCGCCAGAGGCCTTCATCCTTTCGTAATCAGCAATATCCAAAAGGAGAAAAGTTTTATTTGGACTTGGTGCAGCTAGAATGTGGCCATCGCCGATTCGGTAGTAATCGATTCCGTAAGCTTCGCAAAGAGCGATTGATTCTTCACCCAAGACTTGTTTTACCAGGAAACGATCGTTGTCTGGGTCGCATTCGTAGATAAGCGTGCCAACAGGTTGACCTCGCAGTACTTCAGCGTATGGAATCTGGGCGACGACTTTAGATGAAGAAGTATCAACCCCTAGGTGATCAATTAAATATTGCCCATCTTTTTGGACAACGGTATAACCGACTTCAAAAAATGGATTTTCTTCATGCCAAAGAGGAGTAAAAACATTGGTGTGAACTCCCATGGCCTGTAATTGCGTCGTTAAGCTTTTATCGCCGCTACCAGACAAAGTGTTTAATATTATCCTAAAACCATGGCTCTCTGCTTCGTTGATCATCACCACCGTTTCTGGATCTGGCGCTAAGGCTTGCGCAAAGACCCGACCAGTCCGATCATAAGTCAAAGTTTTTAATATTCGTTGATCGTCAGCGGCCGCGATTCTGATAGCATGTTGACCAGCCATTGCTTCACCATAAATATTTTTTAGATGATAGATGAAACGCTGATAAAGAACCGGCGGCAATTGCGCCCCATTACCAGCTAGTGCTTTTCGGCCAAGGACATAAACAGAGCTATGACTTGGAGTATAGAAAGTCCCGCCATCTGAACCTAAAAGATAACACAGGAACGAGTTTAGATAAATATTGCTACTATCGGTGAAATGTTCAGTCGTGATAACGGTTACGCCATTAGCGGCCATAACTCTCGCTTCAAACTCCAGCATTTCATCCGTTTGTGGTCGAACTTCTTTCGCCATTACTTTGAGCGGAGTGGTCTTTAATAATTCTAATATTTCCCGAACTGAGCGGCCGCTAAAAATCTCTCTGACAACTTGGACGGTTTGGGCTGGCATTTTTGCTTCAATCTCCGCTGCCTTGGCGTCTAAGTCCATGGCCCCTAAGGTGTTTGCTTTTTCTGCGTGCAATTCATGCATAAACCGGGCTTCAGCTTGAATTAACATTCCCAGGAAAACTGGGTTATACATGTAATTCGGGTTATTAAAATCGACAACATCAAAATTATCCCGCAAGCCAGCGGTGGCAACCGGGGCTTTGGCTTCAAACTTAGCCAAATATTTGGCAATATTATAGGTCCCCATCAATTCAGGACTTAAAAACCAGGTTTGTTCATGGGGATCGGTCAAATCGTATTCAAGATTGGGGAGTCCGGCTGGGTGATTAGCCGCAACGTTTTCCAGAAAAGTTCTTCTTAGGTTTCTCTGGTCTTCAACAGTCGTCATTAATCCTTGTCGTTGTCGCTGAAAAATAGAAGCCAATTCTGTCGGATTTAAAATCCTGCCACCGATCCTTTGCCTAATAAAATCCATTCGCATTTCAGTCGTTAAGACCATTTTCTTTTCCTCCTAAAAATAGTTAAGCCAATTCTCCATCACGCATTAAAAACAGCGATGACCCATCACGTTTAACAAATTCAATTGTTGGTTGCCACATGAGATGATCACGATGTGTTTTTGCGGTGTTTTTACCACCAAAACTAGTATTGCCGCCAACGGCAAAATGGGTAGTCCCGTAAATTTTTTCATCGGTCAGCATTTCCCCGGTTTGAGGAAAGTCGGCAATGCCAATTCCCAACTCTCCAATTACTGCCGCTTGAGGATCGTCTTTGGTGATGATCGAATCTGTTAATCTGGTTAAGAACTCTTTGTCCCTGGCAGAAAGGCCTTGATGATTTGAATAATCAATCGAAGTTATTCCACCCTGATGGAACAACATTCTAACCGGTCTAGGTGGAACCCCGAAATCTCCAATCGTTCCATCTACAACAACTTCCCCTTCTGCTGAATCTTCAAGTGGAGCAAAATAAGATTCACCAGGGGGCCAGTTCTTAAATTTACCTGGTTGGTCGATCGTTAGCTCAGCATGAAGAGGCCTATCGCCCACTCCTAACGTAAGATTGGTTCCGAGCTGAGTCGTAACATTTACCCGTTGTGTTCCCGGGAAAGCATCTTTTATTCTCTCCATCCTTGCTGCCATTTGTCCATAATCTACTTCCCAGCCGAGAGCTTCCTCAGTTATCCCCGGCGAGTGCATTACTCGGCAGCGTTGTCCAACTTCAACTAGACCTTCAGGGACGTCGGGGCATAATTCTCTTGATCCGAGTTGATGACCTAAAAGCCTAATTCGATAAGGGGTTTCCGGTTTCCCATCGGTTGTTGTGCTAGAAGTAAATACATTAACAAAAACATATGGCCCATCACGAGAAACTGCTTGTTCTAGCTGTTCAATCCCGCCTTGTTCAAAGCGCTCTTTCCCTAAATTAAAAGAGCTAACTATGTTTCCCAGTTTTTCAGCTGCGGCGATAAAAGCCCTACCAACTGAAGCTCGAGGAATATCATGGACAACAAAAACTTTTTCCCCTTGTTGCACTCTCACGGTGTGTCTTAATATTCCGACCGCACTATCAATCAATCTTGCCATTGAAACTCCACTCATTTTCTTTTCCTCCTATAATAATTAACTATTTTCCCCTGTCAAAAAAATTTCGGTCAGATTAGAAGTGAATTTCAGGCAATTTTTACTAAAAATCAAATGCGTAAAGAATGCGTCAAGGTTGGCAAAAAGAAATAATTACGCTAAGATATAGAAGTGAAACACGAGTTTAAGTACGAGGTACTTTATAAGGATACCGACGCCGAAGGAGTAGTCTATTACGCCAACTGGGAATAAACCTGGTTGCGCTCAAAGAAAAACAACAATTAGTTTTTGCCATCACCAATGTTAATTGCGATTATAAAAGCCCAGCGCGATTATATGATGAAATTAGAATTACGACTGAAATTGAGAGTAAAAGTAAAGTCCGGATTGTTTTTAAACAGGAAGTGTTGCGTGAGAATGATGTTTTGGTCTCGGCGCTAATTACTGCCTGCGCGATCGATCTGAAAAGTTTTAGGCCCGGGCGGTTACCCCTTAAACTAATGGGGAAAATTGGCGAGTAGGATTAGGCAAACTACTCCAGTACAAAAGATTAATTGGCCGGTTCGAGCGGGAACAATCAGCAAGTGGAATCGCTTTGATTCTACCGTCAACAAATTCGCGAACATTTAATCCTGAACAAGCGAAAAAACGGCGATTTGCCCAAACCATGGCACTCATTACTTGCCAAGGCATGTTGGGAGACCAATCTAGAACTTCTGGATTTTGACTAAAGGAACGAAAATCGGTATGAGAAGGATAAATCGCTTCACAATGGAAATGAAAATTAAGAGGTGGTCCGTCTTCAATGGCTGGTGTTCTTTGAAGTCGCGAAAGCGCTGCTGACGTATTAAGGATTGAGGGCTGTTCAGAAAAAATTGCTCCTTGGGGGTATAACTTTGCAAGTAGAATTGAAAGGAATGAATTAAATAAGCAACGATTGGCTCTCCCGCCCATAAAAAGAAATGTATTTGTGTGCTCAAGTAGTTCACCAAACTCGGCAAAAAACTCTGTTGATAATAAATTACCATGACATTCAGCTGACGGTCTTTGCGCTTGTGGCAGGGTAAGGTATGAACGGCTGGTGCAATCAACGACCTCTAAAACATCAAGGCGCCCAGTTGTTTTTGCTAAAGTTTCTTCAATTGGCTGCCGAACACTAGCCTGCCGATCATATTTTTTAGTCGCATGAACAATTACAATCAGTGGTCGGCCAACCACTTGGTAACGGCTTGAGGGGGTTGCTATAGCACAATCTGCATCCATAGTTGTTTATCGACAAAAACAGGTTGAAATTTCATCTTAGAAAAAATAATGATGAAGATAATGAAATAGGAATGAAATTATTTTTCTGGTCTGCTGATATAAGTTAGGGAGTAATAAACAATGGAAACGTCTTTAAGAGCTATTCTGGCGAGATACGCAGGTGTTCCTTGTCGTTCTGAGCCACCAGTCCCTGTGGTTTCAGTTCAACAGCGTGGGAGATTGTATGGTACTGCCAGTATGGAGCAAAATGATGGGCGCACATCAACCACTCAAGTGTTTCGTAATTCATGTGGTTTGACTTTAGAAACACAGGCAATTTCTCCAATTTTATGGGTAGAAGATGGGAGGGAAGTGCGACGTGGTTATTTGTCAATTGAGTTTGGCTGGCAAGCTTTTGATCTTTCTGGTGGTAAGGCCTTGTTGCAGGCTTCTTTAGAAGAAGTGAATTTTGCTTTGCAAAAAGCAGCTCAAAGGAGCGTTCCTTTAACAGCAGCTGAGTTCCCTGATTTAACCATTCAAGGCTGGATGGGGATGGTAACCAATGATCTAAGGGTTATTCCCTTTAGAGAGATGAAGCCCGGAGAAAATTATATTATGAATAGTTTAGCGATGTTTTTTGTTGTTGAAAGAAGTGGGCAAACAGAAAAATTTGCAGTTTGTGTTCCTAATAATGTTACTTCTGAAGAATTGATAGCTGGGACAAAACAAGCACTCCAACCTATTTGGAGCGAGAACTCATTTAAGCGCGGGACATTTGATATTAATCGAGCAAGATTAACCGGAGTTATTAGACGAATCCGTGGTGATCTAGCCGACTGTTAACAGAATAATATTTTCGATATGCGGAGTGTGCGGGAACATGTCGAGCGGCTGGCATTTTTCGATTTTATAACCAAACTCAATTAACTGGTCAACATCAAATTTTTGACTGGTTGGATTACAGGAAACGTAAATGATTTTTGGCGGTTTGAGATCGCCAATTTTTCTTAACGCCTTTTTGTGCACACCAGGTCTTGGCGGGTCAAGGATAATTAGCTCAAATTGGCCTTCCAGCGACTTTAAACTATCTTCCACTCGGCCGGCGATCCCGAAAAAATTATTTATCCCGTTTAATTTGGCATTAGCTTCGGACAAGGCGACGGCCGGTTGATTTTCTTCAATCCCAATTACTCGACGCGCTTTGTCAGCTAGCGATAAACCGATACTGCCGGTGCCGGAAAAAAGGTCAAGGACGGTTTCTCCCCCTTTTAGTGCTGCAAAATCTTTGACGACCTTGATTAACTGTTCCGCCTGTTTAGTGTTGGTCTGGAAAAATGATTGGACCGGAATGTTAAACTTTAAGCCATTAAGTGATTCAACCAGATAGTCTTGGCCGCAGACAGCCTGAATTTCTCCATAGGAACGATCGGCCGGCGAGAGATTAATGCTCCAGGTAATCCCTTGAACAACGTCTTGGATCTTTTCCCAAAGCTCCTCAAGTGGAAAGACAACCTTATCTGAAGTTAAAATGTTTAAAACGGTATTTTTAACGTTTTTTCCCTCGCGAATCACGACGTGACGCATTGGGCCGCGGGTTTTATTGGGGAGAGCATAGGTGTAGCCGTTTAATTTTTTCCATTGCATAAAATGGCGCAGGCGGTTTATGATCTTGTTACTCTCTTCCGACATGAGCAGGCACTGTTCAATGTTGACGATGTCAAATTTGCCGGCTTTTAAGCCGAGGGAATAGTCCGGCCCAAAAGCAAAATCCATCCGGTTGCGATAAAAGAAGAGGTCAGGAGAGGGGATGATGGGCTTACAATCACCAAAGAGCTTTTTGATTTGCGCTTCTTTGGTTTTTAACTGCTCTTCGTACGGAACATCTTGAAATTCGCACCCGCCGCAGAGAGAGAAGTGGAGGCAGGGTATTAAATTTGGCACTTTTATAATGCGGCGGCCAGAAGAGGATCGGCAATAACATAATGGTGATCGATCTTCTCAATAAAACCGTGATCCTTTAATCTATTAAGCATGGCGTTGAGCTGAGAGTCTGAAATAGCAACAGCTTTTTTTATCTCCTCCCACCTGGCTCCAGTTTGCACGGCTTGCAAAATAGCCAAGTATCTGCTTTCTGCTCTAAATGCAAACTTAAGAAACTCTTCTTTGGCAATTACCTTGCCTTCTTCTGTGGTTTTTTCTAAAGCAATTTGATGGTTGACTTTTAAACGGTACCAGCCATATTTTGTCAGCCAGCCGATAATTCCGCCGAAGCTTTCAGTTGCAACCTTAAGTTCACTTTCGCTAATTATCCTGTTTGCTTGCTTTGCTCCTTCTAAAAGAAAACGCCGGGCATATTCAGTATCTAATTTGTAAGTTTTTATCTCAAGAACAGCGCGGCCATACAAAGGAGCTCGAGCGTTGTTTTTCCCCAGAAAACTTTCCAGCATTCCGATTTCTGAACCGGAAATAATAATTTTAATATGCGGGAAATTATCATAGATGTAAGCAAGTTTGTTGTCTATGCCATAGCGCTTGAGCAATTGGGCTTCGTCAATAACCAAAACGACCTTTTTTCGATTCAGAAAATCAAGATCATTCCTGGAATCGAATTTTATTTCAACCCCTTTAATGGCGACCTTATCTAACTTAATTAGTTTTAAGCGGTTGATTTCTTCTTTTAGCTTGATATTGAAATTTTCCCGGGATGAGATATCGCGCCCATCCAGCCAGACATATTTCAACTTGAGTGCATTCAAGACCACGCGGATTAAACTTGTTTTGCCGGTTCGCCTTAAACCATAGAGGGCGATCATGGGCATATTTTTATCTTGTATGGCGTCTTTTAGCTCTTCGCGCAACGCTTCAAAGTTAAAAAAGTCATTCAACTTGTTTTTAATTCCCGGGCTAAAATACATGCTTATACCACCACTTTGTAACTAATACTAAGTATTAGTAGCATATACTATGTATGTTGGGTTGTCAAGCCCCGAAAAAAGAATATTGTGAGAACTATTGATTTCTGCAATTAATTAGAGAAAATCTCTTAGAGGAGATGCCCTGTCCATTATCAATAATTCACCGAAAGCGATTCATTCATTGGTTATTGGACACCTCGTGCTGAGCTTAGGCCTTCATCTCGGTGCGAAGCATTGGTCATTAACATAGAGCGAGCGTAGCGAGCCTATGTTCTAAGTAGTAGAAATAAGAGCAGCGAGGTGAAAATATGCTGCCGTCTCTGTGGGAGATGCAACTTTTAATGGTATTGGCTTAAATTTGGGTGCGGGGACGGAATACGCGATTTTTCCGTCGGCCAAACTAAAAGCCGAAGCTCTTTATCGTTTTTATTCTTTTTCTTCAGCTTCAGATAGGTTTACATCTGGGGATATTAAATCTTCACTCACCGGTGGTGGCCTTAGCTTTGACCTCGGGTTAGTATGATGATTAAATCAAAAATTAATCCCGGTAATAATCCCAGATAACTTTACCGATGAAGCAGATAATGGCAATCCCGGCGACAATATCGAGGTAATGGCCGTACTCCCGAATCAGAAGCCAGTTGTTGCCTAGAATAAAACCGAGATAAGTTAAACCAAAACACCAGGGAATTGAACCGAGAAAAGAAAAGAAGGCAAATTTTATAAATGGCATCTCGGCAACGCCAGCCGGCAGAGAGATAAAGGTTCGAATTACTGGCAGGTTACGAGATAAAAAGACCGACCAATCACCCCACTTGGCAAAAAACCTCTCTGCGTGATGCACCTCTTTTTCTTTAACAAAAAAATATTTGCCGTATTTTAAGATGAACGGCCGACCGCCATAAAAACCGATGGCATAAGTGATGACCGCGCCGATTAAGTTGCCAAATGCTCCGGCCAATGTCACCCAGATGAGGGAAAGCTTACCGGATGAGACCAAAAAGCCGGAAAAAGGCATGATTATTTCGGAGGGGATTGGGATACAGGCTGATTCAAGTGCCATCAAAATGAAAACCCCCAGATAGCCGACGGCAGAAACCGTTCCGGTCACAAATTGGACAATTAAATCAATTAAGTGAGTAATCAAGGTTTATTAGAGATGACAACTGATTTTAAAACAATATCTTTTTCTGGTTTATCGTTTGGCCCACGCGGAGCATTAGCAATTTTATTGACTACATCTTGTCCTTTAATGACCTGGCCAAAAATGGTGTGATGGCTATTGAGCCAGGGGGTTTGGGCAACGGTAATAAAAAATTGGCTCCCGTTTGTGCCGGGACCGGCATTGGCCATGGCTAAACGGCCGATTTTATCAAACCTTAAATCATCAGAAAATTCGTCGACAAACTGATAGCCGGGGCCGCCAATCCCTTTCCCTAGTGGATCGCCGCCCTGAATCATGAAATTAGGAATTACCCGGTGAAAAATTGTCCCGTTATAAAGGGGCTTTTTAACTTTTTCTCCGGTTGCCGGGTCGGTCCACTCCTTTGTCCCTTTAGCCAGCCCCACAAAATTGTCGACCGTGATCGGAGCCTGTTTTGGATAAAGTTCACAGACGATCTTCCCCAGCGAGGTATCAAAAGTCGCGTATAATTTTTCCACTTTTTTCTTCCCTTCCGCCGAAACGGCAATCAGCATAAAAATTAATAATAATGGCAGGAGCTTTTTCATTTCTTTAGCCAGTGCATCATGCCCCGCAGTTCGCCGCCGACTTTTTCAATTGGATGATTTTTGTCTTTTTCGCGCAGAGCGTTAAAGTTTTTGCAGCCGTCTTTGTTCTCTTTTAGCCATTCCCGGGCGAACGCCCCTTTCTGAATCCGATCAAGCGCTTTTTTCATCTTTTTCTTCGCTTTTTCGTCGATAATCTTGGGCCCAACGGTTAAATCTCCATATTCAGCAGTATTGCTGACAGCTTTTCTCATCCCCAGTAAACCATGTTTGTAAATCAAGTCAACGATTAATTTCAGTTCATGACAGCATTCAAAATAGGCCATCTCCGGCTGATATCCAGCTTCGACTAATGTCTCAAAGCCCGCTTTGATTAAAGCAGTACAGCCACCGCACAGAACCGTTTGCTCTCCAAATAGGTCGGTTTCGACTTCTTCCTTAAAAGTTGTTTCAAAAACACCAGCGCGGGTCCCGCCAATTCCTTTGGCGTAAGCTAAAGAGAGATCTTTAGCTTGGCCGCTAGCATCCTGGAAAACGGCGATTAAGCAGGGGACGCCGGCGCCGTCGACGTAAGTTTGACGAACCATATGGCCAGGACCTTTAGGAGCGACCATGATGACGTCGATATCCTTATTGGGCTTAATAGCTTTAAAATGAACGTTAAACCCGTGGGAAAACATTAAGGCTTTCCCCTTCTTCATATACTTTTTGATCGATTCTTTATAAACCTTGGCCTGGACCTCATCCGGGATCAACATTTGGACGATGTCACCGGCTTTAGCGGCCTCAGCGGCGGTCATGACCTCAAAGCCTGCTTCCTGTGCTAACTTCCAGTTTGGGGTCCCTTCGATTTCGGCAATAATAACTTTAATGCCACTATCCTTTAAATTTTGTCCCTGGGCTGCTCCTTGGTTGCCAAAACCGATAATGGCGACCGTTTTCCCTCTCAATAACTCCAGATTCGCGTCCTTTTCATAATATACTTTTGCCATGATTATTCCTCCTCGTTTTTTGACGTCATTATTATAACATTTATAGAGAGAAACTCAAAATTCCTTCGGGCCGAGTCATACAAATTACCTCAGGACGAGGTCAAAATCCAAACTTCAAAATAAATCCCAACAATCAAACCCAAAAGCCCAAAGGGTCCACCATGTCCCCATCCCTTCCTACGTTTATTCTATAAATATTGAAATTTCTCAAAACTGCGGCCGATAACATTTTGGAAAGAGCGCTCGAACTAAATAACTGGTTTGAGCAAAGGAGAAAAAATATGGATCCTGTAAGATTAACCCCTCCTCTTGGAATAAAAAAACCTCGGGAAAGAATGAGAGTGCCTGATTTTTATCATAATGGAATACCATTTTTTACTTATGGAATTCGCTCTTTAATTCCTCACGTTAGTGATGCAATCCTTACAAAATTGGCGGATTTTGCTAGACGACATGATTGTCGCGCGATTGAATTAGCAAGTGGGACACCTTATGGGGTAAGAGCTGAATTTTATGGAGATAATGCCCCAGAATATTTTGCGTCCGGAAGGTTTTGGATAAATATTGATTCTGACGGACGATTGATGTCAGATTCGGTTTCTTATAGCAAGAAAAATTTTAGTCGTTTGCCTGGATATAGAGAGCCAGCAGAAATTGCTCTCTTGACGGAGTTTTTTCCTCGATAATAAACGAGGAGTTTATTCGCTGCCGCCGCGCAGGAGGGCGATTTTGCCGGTCCGGACTAGTTCCTGGATGCCGAATTTCTCAAGTAGTTTCTGCATGTTTTCAATCTTCTCTTTTTCGGCGGAAACTTCAATGATAATGGCGGTGTCGGATACGTCGACAATCTTGGCTTGGAAGATTTCAACAATTTGAGTGATCTCACCGCGAGTTTTTTCGTTAGCATGAACTTTAATCAGGGCTAATTCCCGCTCAATGGCTTGATCAGCTGGTAAATCAAAAACCTTGAGCGTATCAATTAGCTTATGGAGCTGTTTGGTGATCTGCTCCAGCGTTTGCCCGTCCCCTTCAACCACAATCGTCATCCGCGAGACGTTTTTATCTTCGGTTTCGCCGACCGCCAAGCTTTCAATGTTAAAGCCTCGTCGACTAAAAAGCCCCGCAACTCTCTGCAAAACACCCGGTTTATTCTCAACTATTACTGATATTGTGTGTTTCATATGTTAACTAACAACTCCCAACTCACAACTAACAACAGAAAACCTAATCAATGAGCATTTCGTTCAAGGCCTGGCCCGGTGGGACAAACGGAAAGACATTTTCTTCTTTGGTTACCCGAAAATCCATGAGAACCGGCCGATCTTTAATTTTCAAAGATTCAATCAAAGCTTTTTTCACGTCGCCAACTTTGGTAATTCTCATCGCCGCTGCCCCATAAGCTTGGGCAATTTTTACCAGGTCAGGATTATTCTCCAGATCGGTATGTGAATACCGTTTGCCGTAAATTATCTCCTGCCATTGCCGCACCATGCCGAGATACGAATTGTTGAGGACGGCAATTTTAATCGGTAATTTATGATTAACCGCGGTGGCCATCTCCTGAATATTCATCTGAATGCTGCCGTCGCCGGCGATATCAAAAACGGTTGCCTTGGGACAACCGAATTGAGCGCCGATCGCGGCGGGAAAACCATAACCCATTGTTCCTAGGCCGCCGGAAGAGATCCATTTGCGCGGTTGAGAGTGTTGGTAAAACATGGTTGACCACATCTGGTGTTGGCCGACTTCGGTGCAGATAATTGCCTCACCTTTAGTTACTTCGTCAATCATCTCAATCACATATTGCGGACGAAGTTCCTTGTCCCGCTTATATGAGAGTGGATATTTCTTTTTCCATTCGGCAATCTGGGCGAGCCAGGCGTCGTGTTTGCCTTTTTCGATCTCCACTTTGTTGAGCAATTCCTGTAGAATTAATTTAGCGTCACCAACAATGGGAACATCGACGCGGACATTTTTGCCAATTTCGGCCGGATCAATATCGATATGGATATGTTTGGCTTTGGGCGCAAAAGTCGGGAGATGGCCGGTGACCCGATCATCAAACCTGGCACCGATGGCAATCAGGAGATCGCACTCCTGCACCGCGTAATTGGCGTAAGCAGTTCCGTGCATCCCCAGCATATTTAAAGAGAGTGGGTGGCCGGCTGGAAAAGCCCCTAATCCCATCAGGGTTGTGGTAACAGGAATATTGCATTTCTCGGCAAAAACACGGAGCTCTTTGGTCGCGTTAGCAGATAACACACCACCGCCAACATAAATAACCGGCTTTCTTGCCAAATCGATCATTTTAAAGGCGGCTTTAATTTGTCGTGGATGACCGATTAAATTCGGTCGATAACCAGGAAGATCAATCTTGCCAGGATATTGAAAATTAATTTTATGAACTTGCGCATCCTTGGCGATGTCAATCACGACCGGTCCCGGCCGTCCGGTGCGAGCAAGATGAAACGCTTCTTTGACAATTCGGGGGAGATCGGCTGCGTTGCGGACGAGATAATTATGTTTAGAAATTGGTTGGGTTATCCCGATTACATCAGCTTCTTGGAAAGAGTCTTTCCCCAGCATGCCTGTGCCAACCTGACCAGTGATTGCAACCAGTGGGATTGAATCCATATGGGCCGTGGCAATGCCGGTTATTAAATTAGTTGCACCAGGGCCAGAAGTAGCTAAACAAACCCCGACTTTGCCAGTCGCCCGCGCGTAACCATCAGCCATGTGGGCGGCTCCTTGTTCGTGGCGGGTCAAAATGTGTTTTAACCCTTTGACTTTGTAAAGGGCATCGTAAATGGGTAAAACCTGCCCACCAGGGTACCCAAAAAGGAGCTCAACCCCTTCACATTTTAATGATTCCAGTAATGCTTCCGCGCCGGAGAGTTCCATGACGGAATATTATCATACCAGAAGAGGGAATAAAAGAGACTAATATTGCTACCTGGCCACATAGTAAGTCGATTTTCCCTGGCCTTTTTTCCTGATAAGCCCCAAAGAGATTAGTTTATTAAAGTCTTTGTTGCGAGTTGCTTTGGCGCGCTTTGTTAAACCGGCGTAATTCCTGTCAGTAATGTAACCGTGTTCTTTGATATAATCTAAAACCTGCCGGTGATGCGCCTGCAATTCGGTTTTTGGAGAACGTTCAACGATCTGCAATTCTTTGCTGACCCGCATTAGCTCGTCAATAATTCCGTCGGTAAAATATTCCAGCCAGGAGGTAAAATCGATTTTATTGTTTAGCTCGTAATAATTTCCTAAAACACCTACCTGCGCAAAATACCTGGAGACATTTTTATTATAATAGTTTTCAAAACTAAAAAGAGTGAAAGTATTTAAGCCCAATAAAGCCAGCAAGGATTTGGCGGCTAACCGGGCAGTCCGGCCATTACCATCGATAAACGGATGAATAACCACAAATTGTTTGTGAAATATCCCCGCCAGGATTAAGGGGTCAGTTTTGCCTAACTGTTTATTGACGTAGCTGATGAGTTCAGCCATTAATGATTTTACATCCTGATGATCGGGCGGCCAATAAACAGTTTTTCCGGTTTTTGGGTTGTTGACAAAAACCGGTTCCTGGCGCAAACGCCCGGAACGGAATTTGTCCAATAATCCTTTGGTGATCATTTTTTGGATAGTTAGGATCAAATCAATATTTAGTTGCGCTTTACCCTGCGCGATTAATTTATCCAGCGTTTCCAGCGCCTGATTGTAATTAAGGACTTCTTTTTCAGTGTCCCTAACATATTTGGGCTGGTTTTTTAATATTTTTTTGACTTCGGTCAGGGGGAGAGGGTTTCCTTCAATGCTGGTTGAGGAATAAGACGAGAGCTCTCGGGCCTCTTTTTCCAGGGACAGGATGACGGTCCGGGGGAAATGGCGGTTGTTTAATTCGGCAATTAACGCCGTGATTTGTTTGATGTTGGCGAGCAACTTGTCCGTTATCTCGTATTTAGGTCTAAACATACTGTAGACGAATAGTAGACGAATAGTGGACGAATGTCAAGCCCTTGGTGATTAGAGATCAAGTTCGAGCGCCGGTTCTTTTTCGTGAAATTTTGCAATGCGAAAATCACAAAAACATTGAAATATTTACCAAAATTTGACGAAAGAATATATAGAAGGGCAGAGTGATGAATAACCTTATATCATATGAATATGAAAGCAGGAGGGCTGCTCCAAGAAGGGTTACATTAGCAACACCTAAACTACCAAGAGGAGTAAGAGGAAGTCCTGCTGTAGTTGTAGGCAGTGCAAGGCCTAGTCGCAAAGGAGCAGCTGTTGTTGGTAGAATAGTTGCGCCGTCGCCTACCCCTATTCCTAACGACGTTCTTCCTCATGGTGCAGGCCTAAGAGATACCGACTCCGGACTTTTGCTTGTTGGAAGAGAAAGCCCTAAGCCTGTAACTGTTGCAGATAAAGAGTTCGCATTATTGCCCCGGCCTCATTCTACTAGTGTTGATTTTATGGAGTTTCCTCCACCAATTGTTGCAGAATTACTAGCTGAGTCAGAAGCTAAAGGTGGCTTATTAGCAGTGGGGAGCCAATTTGGTAATTTTGTTTCATTTTTAATGGAAAAGGCGGGCTACCCGAGAGCAGAAGAAACCAATCAATTTATTCGCACATATTTACAATCACCCGAAGAGACGAATTGGAAACAATCCCTCACACACCCGTTGGCAAAGGAAAGGGCACCCTATGATAATTTGGCATTATTGTTTATGGCAAAATTATGGAACCGCTATGGGGTAGGGCAAAAAAGGGGTTTGCTAAGGGCACTGCTAATCCTGTTTGAATATACGGTCAATCCGGAGGACATAAAAGCTGGCCGTTTGATGATCCGGTTGGGAGAGATATTGGAAGACACAGAAGATAAGAGACAGCGGGAACTGATTTATGCCTTGATGGAGATAGTTAATGGGAAAGGAGGATTGCCCAAGGCAGCGCGGAGCGCGCTGATAAGGACGATAGAGCGTCACAGGGAGTATGGTGCGTCAGTTGTGCTGTCATTTTTGATGGATGAAAGGTGGAAAGAAGCGGAGGATGCAAAGTTTAGGCAAGGGTATTCAGACTATTTAGCGGGAACCCTGGGCAAACTTAGTTGTTCGATAGAAGAGTTAGATCGGTTGTCGCCTGCTGAGTGGATGAAGTTGTGTAATGAAGTTTTAGCGCTCAATTTAATAACTTACGGCCAACCCGAAGGAGAAAATAGAGGGAAGGTTGGCATTGAAATCGAACTGGTGCCTGCTACAAAGGGAACAGAAGAAGCTCTGCGGGATAGAAAGAAAAGATTAGGGCTGGACGGTGACAGCATGAGTCGTGACGGAAATTGTGTTGAACTGCGTACTGGTAAAGGCGGCGTTGAGATAGGTCCGCTGGTAATTTACGCTATGTATGAGGCGCTTAGGGAAGAAGCTGGGCGTAATCGATCCGTTGTGGCATCAATGCATGTCCATATTGATCGAACGGCCTGTTCAGCAGACAAAATGCGAAAACTATTTGGATCAATCAAGACAGATACGGAACATTTGACCCATGAGGTCAGGGGGATTAGCCATCCCGCATTACGGGTGGAAGGACAGAAACGGCTGAATACTGTAGATGTGTTGCAGATAGAAAGCGCGACATTAACCTGCTGTGCGGCTGATAAGCTTGAGGATAACGGGAGACCGGTTGAAGTAGCGGGGCTGCCTCCCAAGTATGCCTATTTAAAAGTAATTATTGGTAGTTTGGGAGAAGGATCAACCTCAATGCAGCGGGCGGCATTAATTCGTACTTTGTTTAACTCCAAATGCTTTTTAAATGAGCAAATGGTACAAGAATTAATCGTTAGAACCGACAGGAGATGGAGACTAACAGAATACATGATGAAAAACATATATTATGAATTTGCAGTTAGAGGTCTCTTATTAGGAATGATGGAGCAGAGAGGAGAAGCTTTAACTGCAGGGATTACTTTGGCCAGAGAAGTTGTCCCGCGGATGAAGGATGAAGAGTGTCTCGTTAAGCTCTTATTAAGAATGATGGAGTTGGGAGGAGAAGCTTTAACTGCAGGGATTGCTCTAGCCAGAGAAGTTGTCCCGCGGATGAAGGATGAAGAGCGTCTCGGATATCTCTTATTAGGAATGATGGAGTTGGGAGGAGAAGCTTTAACTGCAGGGATTGCTCTAGCCAGAGAAGTTGTCCCGCGGATGAAGGATGAAGGGCCTCTCGGATATCTCTTAGTAAGAATGATGGAGTTGGGAGGAGAAGCTTTAACTGCAGGGATTGCTCTAGCCAGAGAAGTTGTCCCGCGGATGAAGGATGGAATGCTTCTCAAACATCGCTTATTAGAAATGATGAGGCTGAGAGGAGAAGCTTTAACTGCAGGGATTGCTCTAGCCAGAGAAGTTGTCCCGCGGATGAAGGATGAAGAGCATCTCGGATATCTCTTAATAGAAATGATGAAGCTGGGAGGAGAAGCTTTAACTGCAGGGATTACTTTGGCCAGAGAAGTTGTCCCGCGGATGAAGGATGGAATGCTTCTCAAACATCGCTTATTAGAAATGATGAGGCTGAGAGGAGAAGCTTTAACTGCAGGGATTGTTGCGAAATGAAGAATCAGAGGCAGATATCTCCGTTGATGGAACGTCCCAACCGCCGTCGGGACAGTGCCTACGGCACTATTGCGGCCTCTGATTCTTTTTCTTCCCTCCTGGTGCTGACTAATTTGACCCTCTGTCAAGTGGGGGTGGTGTAACTAAAACAGTAAAAAACGAGGCAAAGACAGGGTAAAGGATTTTTTCCTAGCTATTTGCACCTAAAAAATCCCCTCTATCGCTAATTCACGACCAGCCCCTTCATTTCGCAACAGCCCCTTTTGGGGCTAGATATGAAGTGGTAAAGCGGCTTCTTTTTCTTTGGAGCGGAGACGGAAGATTCGCCGGGCAATAACACCATTTGGGCGGAGATAAAGAAGCCAGCGAATAAAAGAATCACCGACAATAAACAAAACAATTGCTAACATGATTGCGGAAAGAAGCGCATTAATATTGCCGTGAATTGTTTGTTGCGGCAGATAATTGTTAAAAATATTCTCCAGGCTGGCCGCCACGGTTGTTGCCAGCATAAACAGCATTGGTAAAAAAGCAATTAAACTTAACCATTTATTCTTATTGGTTTTGAGAATTATCGTTGTGCCAATAATTAACGCCACCGTCGCCAGCAGTTGATTGGCGACACCAAACATTGGCCAGATGGTGGCAATTTCGCCATTATAAACTAAATAGCCCCAAGCGGAGACGACCAAGGCGCTAGCGATAATGATTCCTGGGAGCCAACTTTGATTACGAAATGGTGGGATAAATTTTCCCATGATTTCCTGAGTGATATAGCGAGCAACGCGTGTACCGGTATCAACCGTGGTTAAAATAAAAAGGGCCTCAAACATGATGGCAAAGTGGTACCAGTAACCCATTAAACCTTTCATGCCGGGAAGCCCAGAAAAAATTTGCGCCATGCCAACCGCGAGTGAAACAGCTCCGCCTGGGCGACTAACAACATCTTCCTGAACCAATTGCGATAAAATCGGGAGATTGACAACCTGCAGACCAAGCCTTTGAAAAACTTCTGGTCGGCAATTGATCGCAAAATAGTCAGCGGGGATAAGTGAGGTGGCAGCAATTAACGCCATCAAAGCGACAAAACCTTCAATTAGCATTGCGCCATACCCGATTGGCAGGATATCCTTTTCATTTTTAATCATTTTTGGGGTTGTACCTGAAGCAATCAGAGCGTGAAAACCGGAAATTGCGCCGCAGGCGATAGTGATGCAGACAAACGGCCAAACCTTTCCCGGAATAATCGGGCCACCGCCGAAAATAAATGGAGTGACAGCCGGCATTTGAATATGCGGCCGGACAAAAAAGATCCCCAGGGCCAAAAGAGCAATCGTGCCAATTTTTAAGTATGAGCTTAAGTAATCACGCGGGCAAAGGAGAAGCCAGACTGGTAAAACCGAGGCGATAAAACCATAAACTGGCAGCATTATGGCTAACTGTTGATGAGAAAAAGTGAATAGACCAGCCCAAACAGAATTTTGGACAAAGTAACCAAAGAAAACTCCTGCCAGTAAAAGAAATGTGCCAATAATAGAAGCTTCAATTAAAGCCCCCTTTTTTATGACATACATATATAAACCGACAAAGAGGGCGGCAGGAATTGAAACAGCAATGGCAAAAGTTCCCCAGGCGCTTTCGGCTAAGGCGTTAACAACAACAATTGATAAACCAGCCAGCGCTGTAATAATAATAAAAAGAACAGCGATGGCGGTGGCAACGCCGGTTGGCAAGCTGATATAATCGCGGGCAATTTTATGAAGAGAGAGTCCATTGTGTCGGACCGAGGCAAAAAGAATAACGTAGTCATGAACTGCACCGGCCAAAACCGCGCCGATAATTATCCAAAGGGCACCTGGAAGAAAACCAAATTGGGCGGCCAGGACTGGTCCAATTAGTGGTCCAGCGCCGGCAATCGCCGCAAAATGGTGGCCAAACAAAACCCATTTATTAGTCGGGTGATAATCGTGTCCGTCGTTTAATTTGTGAGCGGGCGTTTTCCGTTTTGGATCAAGTGTTAGAACTTTCGCGGCGAGAAACGCACCGTAAAACCGATAAGCCAGGACAAAAAGGCAAAGGGCAACAATCAGTAAAACGAGCGCATCCACTTTATTTTAAAACTGCTCCCGTGCTAGCCGAAGTGACCATTCGCTGATAGCGCCCGAGCCAACCTTTAAGGAATTTTGGTTTAGGAGCTTTCCATTGAGTTAACCGGTGGGCAATTTCTTTCTCACTTAATTGGACGTTAAGTTTACGGTGCGGGATATCAATTTCAATAATATCACCATCTTTAATAATCGCAATTGGACCGCCTTCGGCCGCTTCCGGCGAAACATGGCCGATGCATGGGCCACGGGTGCCACCGGAGAATCGACCATCGGTAATCAGAGCCACAGAATCAGCTAACCCCATGCCGGCGATGGCGGAGGTAGGATAGAGCATCTCGCGCATTCCCGGGCCACCTTTGGGCCCCTCGTAGCGGATAACGACGACATCTCCGTGTCTAATTTTGCCAGCACTGATCGCTTTTTCCGCCGCATCTTCCGAGTCAAAGACTTTAGCCGGACCAACATGCTTCAACATTTTCGACGAGACCGCCGCCTGCTTAATGACACTTCCCTCCGGCGCAATGTTCCCTTTTAAAATTGCCAAGCTTCCTTGTTTATGATACGGATTATTGAGTGGGCGGATAATGTCGCGGTCATAAACTTCAGCCGCTCTGGCAATTTGTTTAATCGAGAGTCCAAAGACTGTCGGATTATCCTGAATCATTTTCCCAAGTGTCTGGAGGGCGGCCGGTACCCCGCCAGCGTGTTCAAAATCTTCCATAAAATGGTTACCGCTTGGCCGGATACTGCAGATATGTGGTGTCTCTTTGCTGATCTGGTCAAAAAGTTCAACCGGTAAAGTTATTCCAGCTTCATGGGCGATCGCGGTTAAATGCAAAACGGAATTGGTTGAGCCGCCCAGCGCCATATCGATCCGGATCGCGTTCAGGAAAGCTTTTTCGGTCATGATTTTTTTCGGCGTGACATTTTTCTTGACCAGCGCCACTACTTTTTTGCCGCTTTCGTAAGCGATGATTTTCTTTTTTGACGAAACAGCCAGAGCGGTGCTGCAATAGGGGAGTGACATCCCCATCGCTTCGGTGGCGCACGCCATCGTGTTCGCAGTAAAGAGACCAGAACAGGACCCGGCTCCAGGACAAGCATTTAAAACCAATTGCTCCAGATCTTTTTTACTGATTTTTCCCTGCTTATATTTGGCTTCGGCCTCAAAGGTATCATGGACTAAATCAAGACGGGTCATTTTGTAGCAACCGGTCATCATTGGCCCGGCGGTGACGACGATGGTGGGAATATTTAAACGGGCGGCAGCCATCAACATTCCGGGGGTAATTTTGTCGCAAGCGGTTAAGAGAATTAAACCATCAAGCTGATGGGCTTCGGCCATCGTCTCAACTTCGTCAGCGATCAATTCACGCGAAGGAAGAGAATAATGCATCCCGTTATGGCCCATCGCAATCCCGTCACAAATCGCCGGCAGGCCAAAGGTAAAAGAAACGCCGCCGCCAGCGTGAATCCCTTTTTCAATTGCCCGCTCCAGCGTTCTCATATCGGCGTGGCCAGGGACAATGTCGGTAAAGCTTGACGCCAAACCGATAAATGGCTTGCTCAGCTCTTCCGGCGAGACGCCAGTGGCGTGGAGCAGGGACCGAATGGGGGCTTTTTTCTTGATTGCGTTACTTCTCATTTTTTTCCTCCTCGTCTCGAGCCCCGTCGAGAGACTCAAGTATTGATGAGATCCATTTTAAAGCGCCGCGCGCTTCGTCGATCCCGTCGCGCACAACCGGTTTTTTTGCTTTATCACCCAACGAAGTCAAATAAGCGACCTTGCCGGCTTTAGTTTTAATATTAGCCAATTTGGCTTGTTTCAATAAGTCTTCACTTAAAAACGGGACAATACCGTAAGCCCCGACTCCGCCTAGATCAATCATCGTTTATCCTTGCGGCGGCAGAAGGGTAACCAGATCTTCTGTCCGCGCATGTTTAAAAAAATATTTCAGTTCCTTTTTGAATGCTATTATCTCTTCTTCGCCGCCAGGTTTTTGGTTAACGACGATTTTTTGCGCCTGATGATCGTATTGGTAAACAGTCATGTTCATAATTGGCGGCGCCTGATGAATCAAGACCCAATGCCCGCCGTCAATTCCTAGCGCCATTTTGCTGCCGTTTGGCAGGGTTAACTCTTCGCCGCGAAACGCAATTGTCCCGACAAAATAGCGGTCGAGGAAATTAACATTATCCAATTGTTTATTGATTACCGCCATAAAAAGCAATTATAAATCATCATAAGATAAAGCACAAATAAGATTAGGTGAAATTTTAAAATATTTCAAACGAGATGATAATAACAGGCAGTGGATATTTTTCAGAAAAGAAAGGGGCCTGAGCATTGTGGAAGTAAGCAAATACGGTCAACAAATAGTTCAAAAATTTTTAGGGTATCAGCGAGCAATGAAAGCGCGGGATCCCCATCATCGGGTAGTCGTTGATCCGATCATGGAGAGCATGCATGGTGATTCTGTAAGAGAACTGGCTCAAGCAGTAAGCGGTGAACAATTGGCGGCCACTTGGGGTGCCCCAGCTGATTTAAGAAGTTTAAATGTCTTAGAACTTTGGCGGGCAGCAGAAGCGCATCTTCAAGAACCGCTAGGAGGTGCCGGTGGTTTAGGTATTATTGGTGGTGCCATTGCCAGGACAGCGGCGGTGCACGGAGAAAGAGATAACTTTGGCCTGGTGCAAATCAGTCTTTTACATACCAGTAGAAGAAGCCAAGGGTTTACTGGTAATCGTCAGACATTAGAGTTTTATGAGGTTGACCCGATAAAGTCCCCTCACTACCATTTTATCGGTGAGATCGTTTCAACTACATTATATGGAGAGGAAAGGCTAACGGAAGTTTGGGTGTTTACCGGACACAATAATAATGATCGTTCACTGCTTTCTCTTCGCCTTCGTTTACCAGAAATTACCGGGATTATTTATCCCAGATTTGATTCACAAGCTAATCTTGATCAAATGCAAGTTTTGGGGCAGGGTGGTTTTCGTTTAGCGCAGTTTTTAGGGATATTGGGAACAGAAGAGGCACAGCTAGCTGATATCGTCATTGGCCACGACGGCCATACAGCAATGTTTCATTTTAATCTCTTTCTTTGGTTTTACCAAAAGCTTGGTAATGTTTCAGCGGCAATTGAGGCGACCAGGAAATTATGCGTTACTACTATTCATGCGCCACAAACCGGGACAGTGCCAAGAACTTCTGGGAAAATGATCCGTGCCCATTATGACGAAGAAGCCGATCGACTCTGGGGATCTTTTGGGGAACAACATGGACAGCTTACTAATGCGTTGTTTGCGGAAATTTGTTTAAGTGATCGAGTCGGAGGGGTATCACCTTTACATAATATGGTAACTGCAGCCGAAGAAAAAGCCGAACAACGAGGCTTTGCTAACGGTGCACCACAATTATTGCCCAGTTATATTGAAGCCAGGAGATTGGAGCTTTTTCCTGATACTATTGCTCCAGAAGAATGGTTAGGCCCGGCAACCGCCTGGACACTTGATCAACATTATCCCTTCTGGCGAGCAGAACCACATCGCATGATCGAGCTGGAAGTTCTGGATAATTTAGTAGGGAATCATCCCTTCAGGCGAGATTTAGTTGATGCTTTTGGAGTACAAAGAGAACAATTATTAACGCTGCTTAATGATGCTTTCCCGCGCAAATTTAAGGTTGAAATTCCACCAAACGCCATTGTTTTTGCTTCATTAAGAAGAGCCACTGCTTATAAAATCAGGTTAATTACCGATTTTTTGGCCGGCTATAAAATTATGGATAGTGTGGCTAAGGAATTAGGCCGACCAATCGTTTACCTATTTGGTGGAATTGCGCATCAAGAAGATGGACCAGCTTTGGATCATCTTGGTCATTTGCTCGGTCGAGTCGAGGAAATTAATCAAAATACTTCTGGCTTAAGAGCTGATTTCCTAATTGATTACGGGCGGGAAAGAGCTGGTTGGATTTTCCCTGGTCTAGCCCAGAATGGTTGCTGGGTCAGTTGCACTAATCCGTTGGATAATCGCTCCCAAGGGACGGAGGCTTTTGGCCCAAGCATTATCAAAGCAGCACTCAATGGAGTTTGGATTATGGGACCAGATGATGGGGGTGCTGGTTGTTTAAATCTTCAAGGGATTCCGACCGTCTCCATTTATGGTCCAACGACTTTTGTCGGGGAACAGCACAGCCTACACAACGATTTGTGGGGGAATGCCTCGTTAGTCAACCTTTCACGTGTTTTACTTGCTAATGGCTTTGTTGGGGCATTTAGGAGAATGGCCGGAGTTATCCATCAGGATCTTCTACGCTTGGAAGCGGGTCGTGGTTTACAGGCGCCTGGTTTGAGTCCAAAGATCGAAGCAATTGCCCAAACAGTTGCCCGCTACAATGGGCGCGTCTTACTAGACAGCTATTTAAGCCCAACCAGAGCTTGATCCGGAATTGCTTGAGTTGTCTCTCTGTGTTATAATCGCTTCGCTATGTTACGGTTTTTAACCGCCGGAGAATCACACGGCAAAGCTTTAGTCGCGATTATTGAAGGGTGCCCGGCCAATCTCTCTTTATCATCAGTTGATTTAGATAAAGAGCTGTCGCGCCGACAAGAAGGTTACGGCCGTGGCGGTCGAATGAAGTTGGAAAAAGATAAGGCAGAGATTATTTCTGGCATCCGCTATGGCAAAACGATTGGCAGTCCGATTGCCATATTAATTCCTAACAATAGTACCGAATTTTTCAATAAATTAGTTACTGCTATCCGCCCCGGCCACGCTGATTTACCGGGTGCACAAAAATATAATCAAAAGGATATCCGCAATATTTTAGAGCGGGCCTCAGCTAGAGAAACGGCTGCTAAGGTGGCCATCGGTGCCGTCGCCAAAAAGATTTTAAGTTTGTTTGGGATCAGAGTTGCTAGTCAAATAGTGCAAATTGGTGGAGCCTCAACCAAAAAAGAGTGGACAGAGTTAATCGATGAAGCAAAAAAAGCTGGTGACACACTCGGCGGCATTTTTGAAGTGGTTGCCACCGGATTACCGGTCGGTTTGGGCAGTCATGTCCACTGGGATCGGCGGTTAAGTGCTAATTTAGCGCGGGCGATTGTTGGTATTCCAGCGGTTAAAGGGGTTGAGTTTGGCCTCGGTTTTGATGTTGCCAGCACTCCTGGATCACTGGTCCAGGATGAACTATTTTACATTAATGGAAAGGGTTTTCGCCGGGAGACCAATAATGCTGGCGGGCTAGAGGGTGGAATGACAAATGGTGAGCCATTAGTTATTCGCGCCGCAGTTAAACCGATTGCCACTTTAACTAAACCGCTCCGCTCAGTTGATTTAAAAACCAAAAAACCGACTAAAGCGCTAGTGGAACGTTCCGACGTTTGCGCCGTAGAACCCGCGGCCGTGATTGGGGAAGCGGTGGTGGCGTTTGAACTAGCCAAAGCACTCCAAGAAAAATTTGGCGGCGACTGTGTTGAGGATATGACAGCCACGTTCAAAGCATATCAAGCCCGGTTATAATTGACCGCAAACCGCATTTCTGCTATAATTTTTAGGTTGTCCCGCTGAAAAAACATAGGAGGAGATTTTAAATTGGGAGCAAAGATTAAGTTACAGAGACAGGGAGCCAAAAGTAAGCCTTTTTATCGGGTAGTGATACAAGATGAGTCTGCCCCGCGTAATGGTCGAGTGATTGAAATTTTAGGCCAATACGATCCACGCAAGGAACCATCACTATTTAATGTTGATAAAGAAAAAACTTCTGCCTGGTTAGCAAAAGGGGCCCAGCCGACGGAAAAACTCCGGATCCTTCTTGGTCAAGCTGGTTTATTACCAGCGATCGATCTTGCCAGTTTGCCAAAAAGGAAAGCTAAAGGTGAAACCAAGGTTGAAGGCGAAGAAAAACCAGCCGCTGAAGCGGCGCCGGCAGCGTAAGAGAGGTTAAAACATGAAAGAATTAGTCGAATTTATTGTCAAAGCGTTAGTTGATAAACCGGAACAAGTTAGCATCAAAGAGACAAGCGGTGACACGGTTACAATTATTGAGGTTAGGACTGCCCCGGAAGATGCCGGAAAAGTGATTGGCAAGGAAGGGCGAATTGCCAATTCAATTCGGGCGATCACCAAAGCCGCTGCCGCCAAGCAGAATTTAAAGGTTTCTGTTGAAATAATTACCGAGGATAAAGAACAACCAAAATAGGAGGGGGAAATGGCACAGAATCAACAAGAGATCGAATTAAAAAGAGTTGTAATGGTCAAGGCGATTGTGACGGAGAGTTTCAAGAGCAATCTGATTAACGAGTTAGAAAGAGCGGTTGGCAATATCGATAGTCAGGCATCACAGATGAATGAGCGAAGCAAATCATACATGGAAGGTTTAAAGCAAAAAGGGTTAATGCAAAAAGCAGCCGCGTTTAAACACCAGATGGACGAAGAAAATGCCAAACAATCCGCCGCCAAGAGCGACTTGCTGATGAAAATTGAAGAAGCTAAAAAGTTAGTTATCGGCAGTGAATTTGTCCAAGGGCCGTTAGAAGGGCCGGTAACTGTCAGTGTTGGTGATAATCTTTACAAAAAGGTAGGCGGCGCAGAAATACTCGTTAAAGATGGCGTTATCCAGGAGATCCGCGAATTATAATCCAGGTTCTGACTCTCTTCCCTGATATGTTTCAGGGACCAATAAACGAAAGCTTACTTAAAAAGGCCCAGCAAAAGGGCCTTTTAAGTTTAGAGATTGTTGATATCCGCGCTTTTACCACTGACAAGCACAAAACAGCTGATGATTCTCCCTATGGCGGCGGTCCAGGGATGGTGATGAAGGTTGATGTGGTGGTGAGGGCAATCAGAGAAAGTAGAAAGCAGAACACAGAAAGCAGGATCATATTATTATGCCCTACTGGAAAAAAGCTTGATCAGGCAAAGGTTAATGAGTTGGCCAAGTGTGATCAACTCACCCTGGTTTGTGGGCATTATGAAGGGATTGATGAGCGGATCAGGGATTATGTCGACGAAGAAATTTCGATTGGTGACTACGTTTTAACCGGCGGCGAAATTCCCGCGCTGGTTTTAATTGACGCTGTCGCCCGTCAAATTCCAGGTGTAGTCAAGGAAGCTGATTCAATCAAAAACGACTCCTTTTATAATGGTTTGCTTGATTATCCCAGCTACACCAAACCGGAAGAATTTGAAGGAAAAAAAGTGCCGGCAGTTTTACTATCAGGCAATCACGCCGCCATTGCCAAATGGCGCCAGGCACAGGCGCTAAAAATAACCAAGGAACGGAGGCCGGATTTGCTTGGCTAACGTTTACCTGGCCTTAATTCATTATCCCGTCTACAACAAACGCGGCGATATTGTCACAACCTGTATTACCGGCTTTGACCTGCATGACATTGCCCGCTCAGCCGTCACTTTTGGGGTTAAACGGTATTTTGTCGTTAATCCGCTCCCGACTCAGCAGGAGTTTGCTAAACGGATCTATGAATTTTGGCTGGATGAAACGAGTTTGGAGTTTAATTGGACGAGGGCGGAGGCGTTTAAATTGATCAGGATAATTGATACGCTTGAGGCGACGATTGCGGAAATCACGAGGGATGAAGGACAAAGGCCAAAAGTAATTGCGACTTCAGCTAGGCCAGTGGGGAATGTTACATTTGAAAGTTTGAAGTTGGAAATTGGAAGTTCCAGTGCTCCGTATCTTATATTGTTGGGCACTGGTTGGGGGATGACCAAAGAGGTTTTGGATCAAGCCGACACGATTTTAGCGCCAATTAACGGGAATAGCGACTATAATCATTTGTCAGTCCGCTCCGCGTGTGCTATAATATTAGACAGGCTACTGGGAAAATGACCAATGTCAAATGAAGGTATCCGCCTTTGGCGGATATTATTTAAATTACGTGCCGAAGGCACACATTCATTTGTCATTTTTAATTTTTAATTTGTCATTAAGTAAGAGTTAATGGAGGACTAATATGGGTGTCATTGAAGAAATCGAAAAAGCGAATATGAAAAGTGAGCTCCCCAAGTTTAATGTTGGGGATACGGTTAAGGTTTTCTCTAAAATTATGGAAGGTGGCAAGGAGAGGGTCCAGGGTTTTGAAGGGATTGTTATTAAGCGCCAAGGCGGCGGAGTCCGCGCTAGCTTTACAGTCAGAAAAATCGTTCAGGGAATTGGAGTAGAAAGAAGTTTTCCAATCCATTCGCCGAAATTAGAGAAAGTAACCGTCTTACGCAGCGGCAAAGTCAGAAGAGCCAAGCTCTTCTATTTGCGTGAACGAGTTGGCAGCCAAGCAACCAAAATCGATGAAGCTACCACGCAGTAACTGGCTATTTGATTGGTCCGAAACAATTATTGTTGCCTTTGTAATGGCGCTAATTATCCGCGCCTTTTTCCTTCAGGTTTTTTGGATCCCTTCCGGTTCAATGGAACCAACCCTCGATATTAAGGACCGGATTGTGGTTAATAAAGTCTCTTATCATTTTCGTGATCCTCGGCGGATGGAAATTGTTGTCTTTCGCCAAGTTAATTCCCCGGATAACCAAAAACGTGATTTAATTAAGCGATTGGTCGGCTTGCCGGGAGAGACCTTACAGTTAAAAGAGGGGACGATTTACATCAATGGCAAACCGCTAACTGAAACGCATACCATAAATAACGATTATGCTGACTTTGGACCAGTCACAATCCCTGCTGACAGCTATTTTGTGATGGGAGATAATCGTCCCGCCTCTGCCGATAGCCGCTACTGGGGCTTTTTACCCAAAGTCAATCTCATTGGGCCCGCTTTTCTTCGCCTCTGGCCGCTGACAAAGTTTGGTTTGATCTGATAAAATACCCGCATGTTGATTGCGGGCGTTGACGAAGCCGGGCGTGGGCCATTAGCTGGGCCAATTGTTGCTGCGGCGGTGGTGTTGCCGCAAGATTTTTATCTACCTGGGCTTAACGATTCAAAACTTTTATCCCCGAAAAAACGTGAAGAGCTATTTATCACCATCAAGAAACAAGCTTTAGCAATTGGGGTTGGTAAAGTCGGGCACAGAGAAATTGATCGGATTAATATTGGTCGGGCAAATGTTTTAGTAATGGAGAAAGCGATTAAGGCATTAAAAGTTAAACCAACTTATCTTCTAATCGACGGGCGGATTAGACTTAAAAATATTTTTACTCCCCAAAAGGCGATTGTACGCGGTGACCAGCAATATGCCTGCATCGCGGCGGCCTCAATTATTGCCAAAGTGACGCGGGATCATTTGATGCTGGAATATCATGCCAAGTATCCTCTCTATGGTTTTTGTCGGCATATGGGCTACGGGACGAAGGAGCATTTCAGGATGCTAAAAAAATATGGACCGTGCCCGATTCATCGGCGGAGTTTCTATCCGCTGTTAGACCGAACATGATGGGACAAGCACAGAAAGATCCGCTGCTTTACGCCCCGAAGCAACGTATAATGCGGGGTGGTCGCCCCAATAAGCTTGATTATTCTCAGCAAATAGTGTGCTTAGCTCGATTAATTTTGTACTGCGAATAGAAGCGAAAACAAGACAATCTGGATATTTTGCCGAGAGAGCATCAGCAACATTTACGACGAAACCCTCTCCTCCGCCAGCGCCGCATCCGTCCGCGAAAACCAGGCCGCCTTGTCTTAAAAAGACATTAAAGCGGCTGAGGACCGCGCCTATTCCCTCTTCCGGTCTGGCGGCGATGAAGATTCGATTTGAATCATCCGTTTGCTCGCGGGCTGGATCGGGCGCACCGAAAGACATGTTGGCAATGGCTGAATGTCCGCCCAGCCTGAAAACAGAAACCTGGTCTTCAAGCTGGGCTGACTGCAGTTCTCTTTCAACTCTTTTCAGGTCTTGTGCGTCGCCGACCTCAAAATATAATACACGATAGCCATGTTCGACAAAATCCTGGAGTTGATTAAAATTATAGGCACGCGTTTGGTCATATTTTGGATAGATGAAGAGGGCCAGCGGACGTTCGTCGGCGAAGAAAATGTATTTTCGATCAAGTATAATGGCGGCGGCGGTTTTGGTGTTGAATCTTTCTGGGAAATCGATGCGCAAATGTTGTAATTCTGCAACGATGGTTTCGTAACCCTCTTTCAATTCTGGCGGGGCGTTGTTGGCGAAAACCGGCAGATAATCTTTGTCGCCATCACACTCAATAGCTCTGAGACCGATTTTATTGTTTTTATCGACCATATATGTAACGACATTAAAATTAGTTTGATAAGCTTTTCTTTGAAAATCCAGTGAGTCTTTGAGTGAATCGGCAGCATGGTCATATGCTTCCGCCCAGCCTTTGATAGCGGTTAAAACAATTTCCTCATCAGCCAAGAATTTTTCATCTGCTTCAAGCAAGGCTGTAGGGCGTTTTTTAACTAAGTTTAAGACGTAGTCGCGATCCCCTTTGTTTGTCTCTTGCTCGGCGGGGTCTTCTCCAAAGAAGAGAATTTCGCTTCTGGCATAGAACCGCGTCCAGACCATGGCAACATCTTCCCAAGCCCTGATGGTTCTTGCGGCAGGAGGATGATCAATCATCTGTGATAGTGCATGCGGCAATGCTCTTTCTCCGCAAAGCGAGCGCATTCTTGAGGAGATATTTATAAAAGCGTTCAAATCGTCAAGGCTATGAATATCGCAGGCAAGCTGAGGGATAATTTGTATTAAATAAATATTTGCGTTGCCTATGCTTCTGCAGAGCGCTTGGAAGTCCTCCCAAGATTTTGCTAAATGACCAAGCCGAGCGAGGGCTTCTAAATAAAAAGATTTTAAATCTCCCTGAGTGAGAGAAGACAGGAAATTTAGTTCTTTTGCTACTCTATGAAACCCCCAGCGCTGGCTGAAAGCTTTAATTTCGGGTTGCGGGAAACAGGCGGTTTCTATTTCGTCGATAGTCTGAGCATCCCTCAACGATTTGGAAGGCGTTTCACCCAGTAAAAAATTTATCGATTCAATGATTGTGGCAACGCGGATAAGATCCGCCGGTGTATTAATTAGTTTTTTAATATAAGGGGCGGCGTGGCTTAATGTCTTGAGGGTGTCAAAGCTAAGGTTTTTTATCGTCCAAATGATTTCTTCAAGATCATCTTGTGCTTTGATGGTGTTCGCTGAGGCAGCAAGAACGGTATAGAAAAACTGTGAGTGGGGCAGACCGAGGTCGCGACAGAGATTTTCAAACATGGCTCGTCCAAACCTTTGTAACAACGCGCGATTCTCGGGGTATTGGAGCAGACCTCTGATGAATTTCGCCGGTCGAGTGTAGGTGAGGTCGCGGAATTTGTGTCTCACATTCGTGCGGGCATAGAATAGCTCAGTCCGCAAATCACCAATAGAGTCGAGTGCTCTTCTTATTATTGGGTGAGTCATTCGCTTATCTCTCCTCTACAATATATATTGGTAAAAAAGGAGGTAAATTTCAGTTATTCTGAGTTCTGTCTGCCCAAAAGAAGGAATAATAACGCCGTTCTGACGGCGACTCCGTTAGTTACTTGTTCAAGAATTACATTATAAGGACCATCTGCTACTTCGGAAGTCATTTCGACTCCGCGATTGATGGGGCCGGGATGCATCACAATCACATCTTTCTTGGTCTTTTTCATCCGTTCGCTGTTTAAGCCGAAGAGTTTGGAATATTCTTCAATCGACGGCAGAAGTCCTTTCTCCTGTCGTTCGCGCTGGATCCGGAGCATATTAATAAAATCAGCATCTTTGATTTCGGCATCAAGATTATAAGAGACACGCACCCCAAGTTCCTCAATATCCTGCGGCATTAAGGTTGGCGGGCCAACGACTACCACTTCAGCGCCAAGTTTTCTTAAGCCCCAGATATTTGAGCGGGCGACACGGGAATGAAGGATATCCCCGACAATCACCACTTTTTTATCTTTCAACGTTTTCTTCTTTTCAAGCATTGTAAAAATATCGAGTAAGCCTTGAGTCGGGTGTTCATTAAATCCGTCACCGGCGTTAATGACCGGAACGAGCGAATTTTTCGCTGCCAGGTGGGGGGCGCCGCCCATGCTGTGGCGGATAACAAAACAATCAAGCCCCATTACTTCCAGGTTCTTGATGGTATCAATTAAGCTTTCACCTTTAACAGTGCTGGAGGTCGACATCTGAACATTGGTAATATTAGCCGAAAGAATTTTAGCGGCGGTATTAAAAGATGTTCTTGTCCTGGTCGACGGTTCATAAAACAAGGTAACAATGTGTTTGCCTAGCAGGGTGGGGACTTTTGGAATCGGGCGTGACATGACCTCTTTCATCGAACGGGCGGTGTTTAAAATGAGTTTTATTTCCTCAAGAGAGAGGTCTTTTAAGCCGAGGAGGTCTTTTGATTTAAGCCCTTTGACCTTGTTCATCACAATTGCTAATTTACTCTTTCTATTATATCATAGAAAATCAATAATGAAAATACTTAAGGCCCTTTTTTTGTTGACAATAATTTTTCTGTTCGTTTTGTTTTTTATCTTATCGAGTTTTTATAAATCAACAGCCGAAAAAACGGCTATTGTCATGAGCACCCCAGTTCGAGTTAAAGTTAACAGTCATAACGCTGAGCAATTGGTCGATTTAGCGATAGCAAAAATGGAAGAGTTGGACCAAAAGTTCAGCCGCTTTAATCCGAGCAGTGAAGTTTCTTTGATTAACCAAATGGGGGACAAAGCGGTCATTAATGTTTCGGTCGATACGATAGATTGTTTAAAGATCGCGGCCAAGATAAAACGCTTGTCCGGCGGAGCTTTTAATATCTATTATGCTGGGACAATTGACCTCGGCGGGATCGGCAAGGGCTACGCGGTCGAGGCCGCCCGACAGCAACTGCTGAAAAACGGGGCGAAAAGTGGTATGATAGATATGCGTTCGTCAATTGTCGTTTTTGGCAGGAATAATTGGCGGATCGGGATCCAGGACCCTCGGGATAAAGAGAAATTGCTCGGCGTAGTTGTTTTACACGACGGACAAAGCCTTTCTACCTCGGGAGATTATGAACGCGGTCACCACATTATTGAGCCAAAAACCGGACAGCCAGGCAGACTTTGCCGGGCGGTGACGGTGATCGGCGATAATGCCGCCGAAACCGATGCGTTATCGACAGCGTTATTTGTGCTTGGTCCGACGAAAGGGTTGGCGTTAGCAAAATCGTTACCGAAAACGGAAGCGTTGATTATTGATGCTCAAGGAAAGGAATATGCAACTTCTGGATTCAGAATGGAAAAACCATGATAATTTTAGCACTTAATTGCGGTAGTTCATCAGTTAAATACAAGTTGTTTAAATGGGGGCGGCGACAAACTTTAATCAGTGGGATGGTTGAACGAATTGGTTTGCCTAATAGTCCCTGTCCCGACCACCGGAGCGCTCTTGAGCAAATCCTTAAAACTCTGGTCGAAGGTGACCAGGCGGTTTTAAAAAGTCTCTCCGAAATCCAGGCGATCGGCCATCGGGTTGTCCACGGCGGCGAAAAATTTAAAAGTTCGGTCTTAATTAACGACGAGGTTTTGGCGGCCATCAAGAGCGTTCAAGACCTGGCGCCACTGCATAATCCGCCTAATATTGCTGGAATTGAAGCGGCAATGGCAGTCTTGCCTAATATCCCCCATGTTGCAGTTTTTGATACCGCCTTTCATCAGACGATGCCGGAACATTCCTTTATTTATCCAGTCCCTTACGAATGGTATGGGATGTATGGGGTCCGCCGCTACGGTTTTCACGGCACTTCGCATTTGTATGTTTCCCGTCGCGCCGCTGCTTTGCTGAACAGAAAACCGACTGAAACGAATTTGATCACGATGCACATTGGTAACGGGGTCAGCATTACGGCAGTTAAAGATGGAATATCGGTTGACACCAGTATGGGGCTAACGCCGCTTGAAGGGGCGGTGATGGGAACTCGTTGCGGTGACATTGACCCGTCGATCATTCTTTTTATGATTGAAAAAGAGGGTTTTTACGCCGAAGAGCTCGATTCAATCTTAAATAAAAAATCTGGCCTGCTTGGCATCACCGGAAAGTTAATGGATCGACGCGATATTGATAAAGCGGCCGCTGAAGGAGATCGTCGGGCGCAACTGGCCAGAGAGATTGAAGTTTATCGCCTGAAAAAGTATATCGGGACTTATTTAGCCGCCTTAGGTCGGGTTGACGCCATTGTTTTTACCGCCGGAGCAGGAGAGCTAAACTGGCAACTGCGTAAAGATGTCCTGTCCGGATTAGAGCGGTTGGGGATTAAGCTTGACCTGGAGGCCAATGAAAAAGCCAAAAGCCGTGAAAAGGAGAGCTTGATCTCGGCTGAAGATTCAGGCATTAAGGTTTTTGTTATCCCAACCGATGAAGAGATTGTTTTTATCGAAGATGTCGTGGCGATTCTTGAAGGACGTTATGAAACCCACACCCATTTTAAATACTCATTTGAAAACCCCGATTATAAAAAGAAAGAAGAGTCGGTTTTGGGGACGAGGGAATGAAGCGCGAAGATTTTTACCCGCTGACTTATTGGCGCGATGTTTCAGAATTGCGCTGCGGCGCCCGCACTTTGGCTGATCATCCCCGACGAAAAATCAATCATCTTTGGGAGCTGATTATTAATTTGAAGGATGATTTAGAAGAAGATCTTAGGGTTATGGGGGCTGGGGTCAAGGGGGAAGTTCATCCGTCAGTGGTTTTTTATAACCAAGAAAATATTTTGCTTGAAGCAGGAGCCGAAGTTGAAGCGGGTGCTGTTCTTGATGCGCGCTCTGGTCCTATCTATATTGGTAAAGGGACAATTATTAGAGCGCTAACAAGTTTGCGTGGACCATTGTCGATCGGGCCTGGTTGTCGGATTGGCGGTGAAGTCGTTGCTTCTATTATTCATGGCAACTCCAACAAAGGTCATTATGGCTTTCTTGGGCACTCCTACGTTGGTGAATGGGTTAATTTGGGGGCGGGGACAACAAACTCCAATCTGAAAAATAATTACAGCAGTGTCAAAGTTAAGGGAATTGATACCGGCCAGCAATTTATGGGTTGTCTGATCGGTGATTTTGTCAAAACGGGGATTGGGACATTGATTAATACCGGCACAGTGATCGGGTTCGGTGCCAATGTTATGGGGGGGAAAGTTACTCCCAAAAATATTCCTAATTTTCAGTGGAATGAAAACGAACGCTATCGTCTAGACGATTTTTTTAGAACGGTGGAGCTGATGATGGGGCGGCGGGGTGTGAAGTTGACTAAAGAGCAGATTGATTTAATCAAGAAAATTTTATAATTCTCCAATTACCGCTTTTAATTTGGGAAATGTGTCGCCGAGAGATTGACCTAATTCTTCAAGCGCATTAGCTTGTAATGGTTTGTTTTCCGAGTACTCAAAAATTATCTGGCCAGTTGAAGCTTTAGAACCAATTGGCGGCAGAGAAAGGTGAGTAACATAAAGATCATGGGTGCTTCCCCAAACAATTAAATCTTCAAGTCTTGACCAGTCACTTCCTGCTTGTAAACCGACCTGAAACTGGTGAGTATAGTCACCACTCTTTTTTGGGGTGATGGGTGAATCAAGTTCTGCCTGCAATCCGGTGAAGTTTCTAACTGAGGAATTGGCTTTAAGTGGTTCCAACGTAAAAACTGCCTCGGCTGGTGAATAACCTTTGTCAACTTTAGTGTGGAATTCGGCCGCCAGAATTATGTAATCATCTTTAAAGTGGTCTAGCATGCTGACTAGGCAACCTCTCCGGTCCGGGGTTTTGATCGTTATTTGGATTTTCCCCTCGTGAATCTTCATTGTTAGCTCGGTTTTAAAAACAGCCAACGCATCGTTTATTCTCTCTTCCGTCAATAGGCCCAACGCAATTGCGGCTGCAACTTCAGCGTCTCTTTTAACCCGACATAATCTTTGTATTACTGGCATATTTCTGGCAAGGTTTTGCCTGATTAATTGATAGGCAGAGGTTTGTTTTCCCTGCTCAGCTAATTCCGCTAATTTTTCTTCAAACATTGCTCGAACGGCCGTTTGATTATTTGTGGTTACTGCCCGATCATATTCTTCAATTCGGCCACTGGCCGCGGCTAAAAGGAGATTAAGCATTAATTTGGTGCGAAACTTATTGCTCAGCCCCTTTAATTTATTCAGATTTTCATAAGTAAGACCGCCGCGATAATGTAAAACAAGGAGTTGACCGTTGTCTGGCTTTGTCCCTATGGCAACACGTGATTGCCCGCGTAGAGCTGGTTTCGTGACAATTACTCCTCTGGCGTCATCCCAAGTCGGGGCATAAAGTTCAGTATGAGAATATAAAGGAAAGTCGGCAAAACCCCGAAAGGCGGCTAAATCTTCGACGCGAGTGTCTTGATCAATTGGCAAGACAGCAATTTCACGATCATCTCTGAGTCCATTTAAGGCTTGTTCCAGGCTGGCTTTATCTAAATTATTCATGACTAAAACAAGGTTTCTTTTTCTAGCTGCTGCTAAATCGACCTGAAATTCGTTAGCTGGCCCCCCGGAATATTTATGCAGAGGCTCAGCATCAAACCGTTGTAGTGGGGCCTTAAAGCCACAAGACAGCGCATAAGCTGTTGCTGCCCGAGTCGCTTTATATGACCAATGAGCGGCTTTCCCCATTCGATCGGCAATTAACATCTCTTCGGTTAAAACCTGAACCGAATAAGTCCTGTCGGTCTCCGGTTCTGATAAATAGCTTGACCAACCTCGCCAGCCATTAGCGTTTGGCTGTTCCAGATAATCTTTGCAAGTATTAATTCCCGCGGTGGCTTGTAATTGTGCTGCAACCTGCCTGGCGGTCGCAAGGTCTTTTACCACAAAGCGAATTCCTAAAAGATCTTTAGCCTCGCCTATTGCCCCCTCTTTGCCGATGACCGAAGCAACAGTTTTAACTCGCGAAACAAAACGGAGCGCTATTTCTGGTAAAACAGTGGCTAAGCTGGCTTGTAAATTATTTGCTACAGAGGTCAAATGTCTTTTGGCTTCAGGAAGGGAAAGCCCCAATTTTGCTTCCATCATTCTTTTCGTTTCTTGATATCTCTCAGAATGAAAACATCTAGCCGTCAGGTCGCGCAAATTGTTGGCGAGTTCAATATAACCTTTGCTCTCTGCCAATGGGGCAAAGATCAGTTCGATTTGCCAATATTTTAACGGTGAAAGTGGTCGATTGTTGCGCGCCACCGCCCTAACTTCCGCTAATTTGGCGACTAATAGCGCCTGAAAGATTGGTAACGAGCCAATTTGATCATAATAGAAATAATGCAGATTTTGCAGCGAATGAGAAAAACCTAGCACCACAAGCAGCGGGAGCTGGGCGACAAAAGCCAGCGTTCTCCTGGCTATTTGCAACCCTCTAATTTTTTCTCTTAGTTCAGTTAAAGACAATAAGCTCATTTTTTGTAGACGATCTCCATAAGAGACAACAGCTCGGTGGGTTTTAAGTAAGCTTAATTCAATTGCCTGCAAATCGGCGTTTAAGTCAAGAAGCGTGCGGGCTTCATAAAGAAATTCAGCGGGAGAGGTGCTTTGACTGTTGCGATAACCAGCCTCAAAGGCGCAACGGAGAAAATGATAAGAAGTTGTATTTTCTGCTTCACTCCCCGGATGAAATTGAAGATATTTACGTGCCAGGCCGTTAAATAATTCTTTAGCAAAAGAGCGTTCATCAGCGGCCCAGAGATAACATTGATTAAAATCAGCCCCTTCTTTTTCAAAACCGATCAGGATCTGACCATGTTCTAAAAATGTTGATAATTCTGTTTGATAGCACCAACAAACCCCATCATTTGTTTTACAGGTTATTAATTCGGGCTTGAGCGTTGCCAGCTTATTCGTCGACAGATAGCTCGTTGCTCCATCAGCTCGACGCAACTGGAAAATTTTCCCCTGTCTGGTCAAAGACTCGACCTCTGCTTGAAAAACATAGCTGGGCTCTTGTTCTTCGCCGGCAAATTCAAAGATTGCTGTCCCCAGCAGGTTTGGTAATTGAGCAGATAAAAGAAAGCGTCGGTCATCGGGATCTTCGGCATAACAAACCAGGACCGCTCCTCTTCCCTCCATTTTGCCAAGTGCCACCATGGCGGTTGGAGCGCTAACTCCTTCACTTGAAAGAGCGGCCCAAATTTCTTTCGCGGTCAAAGGAATACCAGCAGTTTCAATAACTTTGACTATTTTAGCGGCAGGATCGATTGGGCGATGTTCAATTGGTGGCGGTGGTATGGGAGATGGAGGAGGTGGAGAAGGGAGCTGTTTGGCTGTATGGCTAAAAATATAGCTTTTATTGCCGGTCGTGACAATGGCAAACCCTTCAATTTGTTGATTAAAAGCGGTTATAAAATCTCTGACCCGACGCGGCCGAAAGAGCGGTTCAAAATCAAAATGCCTGACCTCATTTAATTTGCCAAAATATTTGACAGAGAGAAGATGGTGCTCTTTTAAGAGATCAATTATTATTGTTTGCTGGTCTTCGGTAAATAGACGAGCTGCCTGGCGCAGGCTTTGCGCCCGGGCGAAACGGCCCCAAAATACCAGGGTAACCAGCGGCGACCAGATCCGCTGGCGCCAGGTTAATTGCCGGCCAATTACGACTTCTGGAGAAAAGCTAAGCATACAACTCTTTGTCGCCCAAAAGTTTGAAAAATTTCAATGTAAAGTGTATACTCAAATTAAGTTAAATTGGGGGATCGTCTAATGGTAGGACACCGCCCTTTGGAGGCGAGAATCGGGGTTCGAGTCCCTGTCCCCCAGTTTGTGTACTTAGTAGTTAGTACTTTGTAATTTGCAAAATGCAAAATACAAATTACAATTGCTAAGTACAAATTACAAGGGTGAATTCATGTCTTTTGATTTTGAGAATTTTACGGTCTATCAGAAAACGCAAGAATTTCGCTCCAGGCTCTTTGCGGTATTATCGTCAAAGCCAAAGCTCGATCGCACTCTTCATGACCAACTGAAAAGGGCGGCAATTAGCATCATTCTTAATATTGCGGAGGGCTCGGGAAAGTTTTCCAAAGCCGATAAGCGTAACTTTTTTACAACGGCTCGTGGTTCAACTTATGAAGTTGTAGCTATTATTGATGTTTTGTTTGATGATAATGTAATTACTGAAAACGAGAAAACCGAATTGTATACGGAGCTGGAGATAATTTCAAAGATGCTTTTGGGGTTGATTAATTCGTTGAAATAAGAGGAATCTGCTGCTTATTTTACCCCACATAAGCCGCCGCCAGCCGATTTTGGCTTCAAATTGGAATTTTTTATCTTTTGTCCCGCTGCAAGCGGAACGGGCCAAAAACAAATTTTTTCTGCCTTGGATCAAAAACAAAAGGATCAGGAATTAGCGTTCGTTTTAAGGAAGCGGCCTTCTTTCTTGGCTCTTTTCATGATCATTGATTCTTTATTGATATTTTTGAATTCTTCAGGAGTATAACCAATAATATCCATGGGAACGGAACGGGTAAGTTGATTTGCCCCTTGGACGTGAGAGAGTAGTTCTAGTCGTTTCATAAATTATTTTTCCTTTTATTAGCGTTTATTTTCCGGGAATCCCCCATTTTTTTTAAGTCACCCTGCTAAGACCGAGGATAAGCATAATAATCAAGTATAGCAAAAGCGGGGCAAGTTTTTAACTACTGGGATAAATCAATGAAACGTGCTGCTGCAGTTCTTGCCCCCTCATGAAAAGCATACCTGACAGCTGTCCGTAAAGCCGATGGGGTTATATAAGAATTTATAACTTCGTGCACTATTCTACCAGCTACTGTAGCAGCAACGACAGTCCCTGGAACAAAATATGGATTAGCCAAAGAAGCAACAACCAAAGTACTCCCCACCACTAATTGCTCAAAATCTAAATTATTTAATTTTTCTATTAGCCGTGCTTGCCAGGCCGCACTTGTTTTTTCCGTTTCGCCACTGGCTTCTTGCCTGGCGCTTTCATCCACTTCTTCCGCTATCATAATCCTGTAGCCGGAGTCTTCTTCAACAAAAGCCACCAAAAATATTTTCCCCGTTTCCTGAAACAATCGGCTGGCTAAATCATTAAGTCTCTGCTCCGTTTGTGTATTTTCAATTTCTGGATTTGCTGCATTCAATCGTTCATTTCCTCTTTCACTCTCAAGAAATTCCGCAAGAATGCTTACAATATTTTCGAGACGTTGTATTTGCCTTGCCTTGACCACGTCCGTTATAGCAGTGGTTAATGCCTCCAGTGCATCGGGGAGAAAAATTCTTGCAGCAAGATTAGTGGACAATAAATTGCGGGCGCGTGAAACCAATTCCCGCGCAGAGCGAGCGGCGGTCATAACCGGCGTTGCTCTCGATGCTATTGCTTCCGTTCCAATTATTACCATCGCCTGTCCTCCATTAATCTAGTTAATTGCCCCAGCTCCTACCAACTTATTATTGCGCTGGCAAATGAAAATTTTGCACTTAATCACTCAAGACATCCATAATGGCTTGATAAGAAGGCAGGTTTCTTACTAGCCTGGCATTATGAGTATCAGCAACAATACCCCCTAATTTGACTTTAATTTTTTGCACTTCTTCTACTCTGCCATCAGCACGATAATAACAAGCTATAGCTATCCCCAGTTCATAAAGCACGCAAAGAGCTTTTCCCCGTATTGACGGTTTTAGATAGTTATTTGAGAAGCCCTCAAAGATATGTTTAAATATCGCTTCCCTAAATCTCAGGGCTGTTTCCGTTTGCCCCTGTGCTTCTAAAATCAAAGCCGTTTCCCGCAGCTTTTCTAATCCGTCGGGTCCTTCTGCCTTTCTTAATTTTTGTGCCATTCCATCATATTCTTCTGTCAATCGTTGCTGTTCTCCCCTGAGAGCCATTAATCGATGAAAAGAAGGTTGATAAAAAGCAGAATAATTATGAGTGAGCGGCATTATTAATACAGTTATATTCATTGCAAAATTAAAAGCTATTGAGCTAAGTATTCTCCATAGCGCAGTTGCAACAGGCAATCTTCCAGAAAATAATAGTTTTAAACTATAAACCTGTGTTTGGGTTATAGCTGTTATTTCTGAGGCGCCAAGACCATGTGATTTCTCATGAAAGACAACTTCTGTTTCAGCCATTCCTCCAGGGAATGAATCACCGACAAAAATATCTTGTGGGTTGCTGAGACAAAAAAGCGCACCAACAGATTGATAATGGACAACTGTAAAAGGAGCGTTTTGTATTTCCAGTAATGTTGGATGAGGACGTTTCTTTACATCAAAGTTGACTAAATTTTCAACAAGTTTGTACGTGGGTGAAAAAGTGTGGGTGAAAAAGTTAGCAATAATAACACAGTTGTAGATATTTGAGAAGAAGCTGTATTCCTGTAAATAAAAGAGACGCTATCGAGAATGGATATACTCCCTGTTCAAGGTGCTGGTAAGAAGCCAGTTGCGAAACTCGTCCAGTAGGGGCAGCCAACCTTTTAGCGCAAACTTTCCTTTTAATCCCTAAAGACCCATCGATGGTGGCGCTTTGGCTGCTGGGCTGATAGCAGCGGCCGAAAATGCCGCCGCCCCTTATCGCTGGTTTGACTTGCCCGCCGGCAGGCGGGAATATTTTCAAATGCGGGCAGAAACTTTTTATGCCCACCTATTTTTTCGGCCAGATCAAGGTCAGACAAAAACGAGCTGACCAGCTCGGGAAGTAGCTCGGCGCAAACAACCAATATAAGCCATTAATGGTTATTTTTGTATTCAAATTGTGCAAAGTTACAAGATGCTCATAATAAAGTTCTAGCGGTAGCTGCCCATAGCCAGCAACAAAATCATAATAAGGCTCAATTTGCATCCCCCAATCACTTAAACGATCAATCTTGAAAGACACATAAGGATTCCAATAGGTTCGGTGAAGATCCGGTTTGTTGGGATTACCAGCAAAAGAAAAAAGATAATAGCCATTTATACCGTAGGAAATTTTTTCATCAAGATAAAAAGTCATAAGTGCCGGCCCAAGCCCCCACTTGCCGCTGGTTAGCTCCGGGTCGGTGGCGGTCGGAAAAGATAAAATAGGACCGATCCCAAAATAAGTGTTTCCTGAGTTCGGGCGGGAAAAATAAAAATATTGCTGGTAATCTCCGATGTTCAGCCCCGCGGCGCTGGTATAAACAACCTTGGCTTCAGCATTTATCGGCAAATCAGAATAAGCCACTAGATCAAGCGTATCGTTCAGATGAAACGGTAAGGTTGGCTGGACATTTATTGTCAGATAACGGTCAACCGCCCCAAGTTTGCGCAAATAGTCCCATTGCAAAAGAAGCGTGTTTTCCCGCATGATAGGATTAGAGTTTTGGCCGCCCCCTGCGGCAAAAACCGAAGAAGATAAAACGATCCCCGAAATAAACCAGAGAACCCAAAGAGGTACATTTTTCACTTAATCAGGAATTATATTTTAGTCGAGCCTAAGGGTCAACTCAGCCGTTAATTTGACAGGGGAAAACGCTTTTTGTATAATGACAACCAGCAAAAGAAATGAAAAATTTTTTTTTAGTGGTGTTGGCCGCAGCATTGTTTTTTTCATCGCCGCTCCTTGCTGAAATAACTAAGGGCGAAACCGACCGGCAATTCTTGGCCAAAGAGCTGGTTAATCCTATTTCTTCCATGGTCAGTTTGCCACTGCAAGTCAATTTGCTGTCCGGTCTGGGGAATGGCAGTGGCACGCAAAATCTCTATAAATTTCAACCGGTTGTCCCTGCAAAAATTAATCAAGACTGGGTTCTGATTGTCCGGCCGATCTTTTCTTACATCAACCAGCTAAATGTGGTTGGAACATCTAGTCAAACCGGTTTTGGCGACACTCAACTGCAGCTCTATTTTTCGCCGGCAAAATTTGAGAGTATTGATAATGGCTTAATGTGGGGGGCGGGGCCAATTTTTATCTTTCCTACTGCTTCCCAAGCTTCTTTAGGGACAGAAAAATGGGGCATTGGCCCTGCCGCTGCCGCCGTGAGGCAAAACGGTCCTTGGACAATTGGCGGACTAGTGGATCATATCTTTTCTTTTACCGGCAGTCGCAGCCGCAGCGACTTTAGTCTCACTTTTCTGCAGCCCTTTATTTGCTATTCTGGACTGAGAGGCACCAGTTTCTCCCTTTCTTCCGAAATGACCTATGAATGGGTTACAGATCGCGCCACTATTCCGCTGGTTATAAGTGTTAGTCAGATAGTGCCGATTGGCAGCCAGATTTTTGATTTTACTCTTGGTGGCGTCTATTATCTTCAATCTCCAACTCCCATTAATGGCTGGGGCGGGCGTTTTAGCCTAACCTTGGTGTTGCCAAACATGTAAAAAATAAGGGGGAGAGAATAAAGTGAAAAAAACTAGAATTTTACTGCTGGTTTTATGTGAGTTGTTTTTTTTCTGTTCGCTCATGACCGTGGGGGCAGCCGTGCCCGCTAGCCCAGTTTCGATTGTTTTGACCGGGGGAAATATCTGGGATGGTAAGGCGAATCGCCCCCTTGGAGAAAAGGAGATTTTAGTTCAAGAAGGTAAAATTATAGAGATTGGAAAAACAGTCTCTCATCCAGATGGAGCAAAAATTATTGACCTTTCCGGCCACACCGTAACCCCTGGCTTTATTGAATGCCATGCACATGTTGAACTTGACCCCAATAATTTGATTGCTACCGGCATGAAAAATTCTGGAACTCGCCATGCACTAGCCGCCATTAAAAATTTAAGAACTTTATTAACGAACGGTTTTACTTCGGTACGTGATGTCGGCAGCTTTGCTCAAGAATATAATACGATTGACTTAAGAAACGCGATCGAAGCTGGAGAAATTATTGGACCGCGGATGTTTGTGGCACCCCATTTTATCACCGCGACTGGGGCCCATGGAGATGTCTCTGGTTTTCTGGCTCCTGAATATGGCCCAGCACTAAAAAGCAAAGTATTAGCTGACGGCCCTGACGAACTCCGGCGAACGGTAAGAGAAGAAATTCGTGCCGGTGGTGACTGGATTAAATTTGGTGCCAGTGGAGGTTTTGTCTCTCCATCAGATGATCCGAGGCATCCAACCTATTCGCAGGAAGAAATGAATGTTATTGTTCAAACAGCGCATGATTTAGGCATTCCAGTTTCTTCCCATGTTTATGGAGGAGAAGCTCTGCGCCGGGCAATTGAGGCTGGGGTTGATTCGATTGAACATGGAAGTTTGGCCAGCCAGCAGCTGCTGTCAGAAGCTGAGAGAAAAGGTATCTACTTTGTTCCAACTCAATACACTTTTGAACAATCACTGAATAATGCAAAGTACTGGGAGACCCACAGCAAAGAAGAATATGAAAAAACGGCCAGGCATACACAATCATTATTAGAGGGGATGAAATATTTAGCAAATAGCGATGTTAAAATTGCTTTTGGCACTGACGTTGGTTTATTCCCCTTTCCGGACAATTGGAAGGAGTTTCCCACTATGGTGAAAAACGGGGTTTCTATACCGCGCACTATGAGGTCCGCCACCAGTGTGGCGGCCGAAATGCTTGGACGGCCGGACCTTGGTCAGATTGCTGTTGGTAAAACTGCGGATATTATTGCCATGCCGGGGAACCCCTTTGATGATATTAATCTTACCGGGCAGGTTGATTTTGTCATGAAAGCCGGAATAATCTATAAACAAAACGGTGTACCGAAAGAGTAGCTTGGTGGTTAACCTTATAACGAATAGATCGATTTATTTTTTCCCGGATAAATGTATTTTACATTCTTATCCCAAAAATTTAGTTTGCTGATTTTTAGGTAGACCTTTTTGCCAAAATCATCGTCATCAAAATACATATTCAAGTTCTTTAAATCGTAAACAACACGCCAGCGCGTCTCCCAAGCATCGTTTAAAGGAGAAAAATTACTTTTTTTATCATCGAAGGCCGGTACCGCAATACTATTAATTGCTTTTTCCATGTAGGCGACCGCCTGTGCCGCATTTTTCGGTTCCGGCATGCTTTCTAAATTAAAAGCAATCCGAATAAATCGCCGGACAGAATTTGCGCCCCCGGACAAAAATTCGACCGTGTAGTCTTTTTGGTCTTTCTTTACCTTTTCCAATGTTGCCAGCTGTTCCGGAAGGGATGGTTCATTGGTCATAACATTATATTGCGCCCCATGAAACACCTGCATTACGCCATGGTTATATTCGATGATCGCCGCATCGCCGCTGGCATCTGCCACTGCCATATGCACTGGCATGTCAACCTTTTGCCCGTTTCTGCGCAAACCCAAGTCCCCAAAAACCAATTGGTGATCACGTAAATTTGCCAATACTTCATTCACGCTGGCACAAGTTCCTAAAACATACCTAATCCAAGAACCAGCAAAAATTTTCGGTTTTTTAGAATTTAGGGGAGGGAGTTTATTGCCTGCCTGCATCAAAAAACGCGCATTTACTCCCTTTTCGTTAATTCCGTCAAACCCCCCGCCTTTAAAGTTTTTATCTTCAATGATCACGGTGCCGTATTTCGATATCCAGTGCAAATAATTGAATTCATCGTGATCTTTATAATTGCGCGGATATATTGCAATGCGAGGGTTAAGCGGTAAAAAATAGTCGGCAGTCCGCCCGACAAAAGTCCCCTGGCAATTAGTTTTCATCAAAGTTGAACAGGCAAAGGTAGGATCAAACAAAAGAACAATAAAAATGAGCAAAAGGGGAAACGTCAAGGCACATTTTTTCATAATATTACTCCTTTTTATTAGGGCAATTCCATTTCGGCACTTATTAATTTAAATGCTGCGAATCCTTCTTATTCTCAAGCCTTTTTGATCATTATACCTAATACAATTCATGGCAGCAAGGTTGCGAATCAAACCATCTAAAATCTAACTATAGTTGCGAAACTCGTCCAGTAGGGGCAACCAAGCTAGCGGCAGCGAATATAAAGAGCGTCAATTTATGCTATTATTAAATACATTATGTGCTACGCAATCCCCGGTAAAGTTACCGATATTGACGGCAAAAAAGTAACTGTTGATTATTTTGGAGAAAAGAAAACAGCGATAAATGAAATTGTTGACTTAAAAATTGGTGATTACATTTATGCCCAGGGTGGCTATGTAATTCAGACAATCCCGGCTAAAGAAGCGATTGAAGTCTTAGAGACCTGGAAAGAACTATTTTTTGAGCTGCGCGAAACAGATGTTAATCTCTCCCGCCGGCCAGACGAGCTGGGCGTTGATAAAAAGTTCGCTTTTATAATTGATAAAGCGTCGGAAGGACGGGAGTTAAAAAAGGAAGAACTCCTTCATTTGCTTAAGACGACCAATAAAGACGAACTAGACCTTCTTTATAAGACCGCGAACTTTCTCCGCCAAAAATATCTCTCTAACTCTTGCTGTGTTCACGGCATTATCGAGTTTTCTAGCTATTGCCAAAACGACTGTCAATATTGCGGAATTAAAAAGAGCAAGGCTGAAATTGAACGCTACCGGATGAGCGAAGATGAGATTTTAGCAGCGGTCGAAGAGGCGGTCGAAAAACACAAGTTTAAAGCCTTAGTTCTGCAATCGGGCGAAGACCCGGAATGGCCGGTTGAAAAAGTTGCAGCACTGATTAAAAAGATAAAAGCCCGCCATGCTGTCCTAATTTTTGCCTCGGTTGGTGAAGTTGGAGTAAATGGCTTAAAAAAATTGTGGGCAGCGGGGGCTCGCGGTTTGTTAATGCGCTTCGAGACAAGTAATCAAGCTCTTTATAATCAACTCCATTGTGGTGATAAATTAGCAACGCGAATTGCGGAGCTTAAAGAAGCTTACAAACTTGGCTTTCTCGTAATTACTGGCGGCTTAATCGGTTTACCGAGCCAAACAGAGGCGATGTTGCTCGACGATATTTTATTAACTAAAGAGCTAAACGCGGAGATGTACACGTTTGGCCCGGTTTTGCCGGATGGTCCATCAACTGATTTGGTTTTGAAAGTCTTGGCGGTCAGTCGGATTGTTGATCCCAAAAATGCCAAAATAGTCGTGACGACCGGATTTGAAACACTTGATCCGGAAGCGCGACGCAAAGGTCTTTTGGCCGGCGCTAATTCGGTTATGCTTAACGTCACTCCGTTTAAGTACCGCCAGTTATATAATATTTATCCTAACCGGGCGCATGGCAACGAGACGATTGAAGAGCAGATCAAAGAGACGCTGGAATTACTTTATTCTCTCGGCCGTGCGCCGACCGATTTAGGAATCTAATCGGGCTACAATTTAAATTCTTTGGTGAAATTCTCATTGTAAGTGGCCGAAGTTGTAATATGAGGCCAACTTTTTTTGGTAAATTATCTGATTTAGGTCCAGTGACAACCACGGCTGTAGTTCGGACTGGAGCAAAAACCACTACATCATTAGAAGATACGTTGCGAATGATCCGCCGGCAACTTCAACCTGATATTCACGATCTTTGTCTGATTAGAGAGAGTGAATATCAATCTTTTCCTAACGCCCCGTTAGAGGTTTTTACCGATAGAGCTAGATATACATTTGGCTTAAAAATTGGTGAAGGTGGAATGGGAGAAATTTATCTTGGGTGTAATGTCGAGACCGGAGAAACAGTGACCATGAAAAAAGTTAAAGAAGAGGTGCGAAAGTTTGAGGAAATATGGGAAAGATTTAGAAGAGAAGCTCAGCTAGGCGAAGAATTGAAAGGGAAACATCCAGGGGTGATTCGCACTCTTGACTATCAATTTGGTGATGATCTATTGCTGATTACACCATATTATAGGGGGGCAACCATTGCTGATCTTGTTGAGAGAAAAGGACGGTTTACAGTTCCACAAACCTTAATGACGGCTTATTATTTGTGTGAGGTTGAAGAATTTTTCGAGCACGAAAACATTGTTTATCGTGATTTGAAAGGAGATAATGTTATTTTGCTTGCAGAGGAGGATCTTGATCAATTCCCATTAGTTTTTTTAGATTTAGGTTTGGCTAAAAAGATCAACGAGGTAAGATATAAATTAACGCGGGAAGGTGTTATCGTTGGTGCGCCGGTAAATATTCCTCCAGAGACTTTAACCGGCAAGGTGTCTACTAGTGTTCCGGGGGAACAGTTTGCGGTCGGAATGCTAATGGCAACTATGCTGCTTGGTGAGCTTCCGGGCAACCCGGAATCATCCGTTTCATCGTATTTATTACAACGAAGGTTAACCGTTGATCAGGAAAGGAAAATTCCTGAAAAGGTTTTGGCTATGCTACGAAGATTATTAGACCCCGAGCCAAGACAAAGATATGTAAATATCAGGGCTTTGAAAAGCGACATCGCTCAATTATTGACGAGTTCTTCATTAATATTATAATATTTGTCTAATATAATGTTGGGAGGAAAATATGCGCAAAATATTGCTCGTTTCTTGCTTGTTGATATTCTGGATAGCAACTTCCCACGCCAGCAACGAGTTTAAAACCTACCGCAATTATTATTTTGGTTATTCAATAAATTATCCAGCTGGTTTTAAGGCAACCGAAATATATTGGGTGAAAGACAAGATGGGGGTCCGGTTAGAAAAGAAGAAAGGGGAAGTAACTGTTCAAGCAATGCCAGCCGGGACCGATTATGCCAAAATGCCTTTTGCTGACTACGTCAAAATTGCGGCTTCTGTCGAGATCCAAAATTTTAATAAACTCCTTTCAATTGAGGCCTATACGTCGGACTATGGAGTTAAAGGATATAAAACATATTGGGAAGTGATCAGCCACCAGGATCCTGATTCCAGTGAAAAAGCTGAAACATCAGTTGTCGGGCCGATCTTTTATTTTCCACCCAAAAACCGGTTAAAAGTAGGGGACCAGCCAGTAAAGACAATAATGATCTCTCCTTATGGACCATTAAGCCTAGAGGCAGAAGATATCGCCGGCAGTTTTCGTTATTTAAACACTTTTATGCGTCTCTTTAAACCGTTTACAGGAGGGAAAAGTTATTTTGTAAAAGTTGGAGAAACATTTAAGATAGAATTAACAGCCAATCCAACTACCGGTTATACCTGGAACATTGAACAATTAGATGAAAGCTTGTTTAAAGTTGTTTCGTCGGGCTATAAGTCCGAACGGACTGACCTGGTTGGTTCTGGTGGGACTGCTTACTGGGAAATTATGCCTCTTAAAGCAGGCAAAGCAAAAATAGGATTAGATTACTATCGCTCCTGGGAAGGAAAAGACAAGTCAATAGACCATTTTCAGGTGAGCGTAATCGTGGTAAAATAATGAGTAAATGGAACAGTATTTCCTTCGTGAAAGTGCTTGGCTGGCTTTAGTCCAAAAATTCCCCAAAGTTGTTGGATCAACAGATCCCCGCGGTTTTAGATCTGCTGAACCATTAAAGTCAGTCGTTTTTCCAGTTAGTGAAAAGGTTTCTCCCTATTTTGGTACTGAGGCTGAATACCCAGGCCGACCAGTCGTTATTGTCGGCGCGCGCAGCTGCGATCTCGAAGCCTTAGTCGTTTACGACCAGGTTTTAGCGACGGGCGAATTGGCCGATCCTTTTTATCAAGCCAGGCGCAATAACCTGATCATTATCAGCGCCGATTGTACTGACTGCGGCCAAACCTGTTTTTGCACAATGGTTAACGGCCAACCTTTTCCCAAAAGAGGCTTTGACCTGAATTTTTCTCCAGTTGAGAGTGGTTATATTGTTGCAATAGGGACTTCTCGCGGAGAGCAAATTGTTAAAGAAGACAAGAATCTGTTTGAATTAGCGACCGCTGAACAATTAAAGGAGCGAGACAAGAACCGAAAACAAATGACCGATCAGGTCCAAGCCCAAAACCAAGAATTTACTTGTCGCTGTAATATTAGTTGGACTGAGGCGCATAAGATTAATTTACAAAACCAAACCGCTTGGAAGCAGATAACCAAAAATTGCGTAGAATGCAGCAGTTGTAACTTGGTTTGTCCTTCCTGCAGCTGTTTTCTCTTGCTCGATCAGCCGGAAAATGGTCGTTATGGGCGCTATAAGGTTTGGGACGCTTGCTTAAAGAATGGTTATGCCAAGGTGGCAGGTGGCGCTAATTCCCGACCTAAGCTTTTTGAACGTTTGCAGAACCGCTATCATTGCAAATTTGATTATTCTTTTGAGCGTTTAGGGCGTTATACCTGTGTCGGTTGTGGTCGCTGTATCGACGGTTGCGCGGCCAATATTGATATGCGCCGGGTTTATGCGGAATTAGTTAAACAGGTCCCGTTAACAGCGAAACTGGAGTAAAAATGAGTTGTCCAAGTAAGAATCCATATCGGCCAATCAGGGCAAGGACGGAAAAAGTCATTACTGAAACGTCCAATATCAAAACTTTTGTTTTTAAAGCAGAAGAACCGCTTACTTTTTTGGCGGGACAGTTTATGTTAGTCACTATTCCGGGTGTTGGTGAGTGTGCTTTTACTCCTTCCTCCGATCAATATCGGCCAGAGACGATTGAATTTACGATCATGAAAGCGGGAGTGGTTACCGCTAAAATCCACGATTTAAAGATTGGGGATGAAGTTGGACTGCGCGGCCCTTATGGTAAACCTTATCCTCTGGAATTATTTCACGGCAAAGATGTTTACGTTATTGGCGGTGGCGTCGGTTTAGCTCCGCTTAGAGCGCTTCTTTTTGCGTTAAATCATGAAATTGACCAACTAGGCAAAGTGGTGGTTAAATTTGGTTCCCGTTCACCAAGTGATATCGCTTATCGGAGCGCTATTCCCGAGTGGCAAGAGAGGAAAAAGACCAGCCTTGAGATTAGTGTTGATGCGGCCGAGCCTGGCTGGACAGGGAACGTCGGTTTAGTCACGACGATTCTACGCGATGACGATGTCAGAGTGAAAAATGCGGTCGCGGTCGTTTGCGGCCCCCCGATTATGATGAAGTTTGTTAACCAGCGACTGCTTAGCATGGGGTTTGCGCCGCAGGATATTTATCTCTCGATGGAAAAGAATATGAGTTGCGGGATTGGCAAATGTTTTCACTGCAATCTGGGCAAATATATGGTCTGCAAAGATGGGCCAGTCTTTACCTGGGAGCAAATCAAGGAGATACCGGAACCATGGTAGTCAAAAAGTCGATCTGCTTAAATTGTTCGCTCGGTTGCGGGCTGGCTTTTCGCCAGGAGCGAGGCGAAGTTATGGCGATTGATTATGATCAGGAAAACCCAGTAAATCACGGTTCAATTTGCACTAAAGGTTATTTTAATCTTGATCTGCTGAACAGCCCAAAACGGTTAACTAAGCCGGCAATTGGGGGTCGGCAGGTGTCCTGGGAAGCAGCGCTCGACAACATTCGACGAGAATTAACGCGTTACCAGGGCAAAGAAATTGGGATTGCGCTTTCCTGTTTTGTCAGCAACGAAGCAGCGGCCGCCGCGGTTAAATTGGCGGAAAATATCGGCACAAAAAATATTTATGTCGCCGGTGACCCGGCCGATTTAGGGACCTTTTACGGTGATCAGGCCGAAGGTGCCAGTGCCAAAGTTGCCACCTTAGAAGAGTTAGAGCAAGCAGAAACAATTTTAATTATCGGAGACATTATTGATCGAACACCGGTCCTGGCTAAAAGGATTAACAAAGTAAAATACGGCAAACGCGGCAATCGAATAATCTTAATTGATGAGAACGAGACCCATACCAGCTGGTTTGCTACCACGCAAATAAAATATACTCATGGGGCAGAAGGGGAAACATTGGCTAATTTTAAGGAATTAATAAATGGCGTTGTCGTCTATGTTCCCAGCTTTGATATTGTTAATAATGACCAGGCGGTTAAGTTAATTAAAAAAATCCCTTGCCAGGGGTATCAGATTTATTATCGGAATGGAAATACTGCCGGGGTATGTTCAATCATTAAGAATACACCGATTGACCAGCAAAAAATTAAGGTGTTAATCTCTTTTGGGGCTGATCTCCCGACGGCTGATTACCAGTTTGTAGTGCGGGCGGCTTATTTTCCTAATCCTGAGTGGCAGTTGACTGATAATATTATTACTTTACCGCTGGCGTCGCACCTAGAAACCGGTGGGACCTTTACTTTGACACCAGGGAGAAGCGAAAAGGTTGAACCAATCGTTCAGCCGGTTGGCAGTAAAAGTGTGGTGGAAATTGCCCAACTGATTGCAGGTTAATTATGGAGAATAGACGAATATATTTAAATTTAGATCTTTGCTGCGGCTGTAAAAGCTGTGCGGTGGCATGTGCTTACGGCCATCATTTGCAGTCGCTATTGGGCCATGCCAAGCTAGACCAGGTGGCGGAGTTACCGCTTCACTGTTTTCATTGTGATCAACCGGCCTGTGCCGCCGCTTGTCCCAATGAAGCGATGAAAAAAGAGGGAGATGGTTTGGTCCAGCGGAGCCATTTTAAGTGTGTCGGTTGCCACTCCTGCGCTGTGGCTTGTCCGTTTGGCGTAATTCAGCCAGCTTTGGCTAAACAGATCGCGGCTAAATGTGATCTATGTATTGATCGTTTGGCCGAGGAAGAAATTCCTCGTTGCGTTCAAACTTGTACGTCAGGAGCGTTATCTTTTGCTGTTGTAGCTGAAGAGATTTTAAATAAAACCAAGAATTTGATTTCGGTACGAGCACTTTCAAATATTGTTGGAAGGAGGCGTTAGTTATGGGCAGAGTTGAAGAACATATGGATAAAGCGTGTACCCTGTTGCGAGAAGGAAAATTGCGGGATGCAATAAAAGAGTATCAAGAGGCGTTAAAGATCGATCCGGAAAATGCGATCGCCCACAAGAGTTTAGGGAGTATTTATTATCGTTTAACAATGTTGGACGAATCGATTAACGAATTTGAGTTGGCGGTTAAACACCATCCTAAGTATGCCGATGCTTATTATGAATTAGGAGTCTCTTTTTATCGACGGGGGAGGTTGGAAGATTCGATCAAGGCGTTCGAAAAAGCGGTCGAGATCAATCCCAACTTCCACATTGCCCGTTACTGGCTGGGACTCTCGTACTATTATATGGGGAAATTGCATAAGGCGATTGAATATTTTAAGCAGGTCTTAGAGAAAGAACCGCATGTGGTTATTTCGCGTTACCACATTGGGATTGCGTACGCCAGACTAGGGAAATTTACTGAGGCCATTCAGGAGTTTGAAAAGTTTTTGCAGGAAGTGCCGGCCAGCGCCGCCGCTTATTATAATTTAGGTAAAGCCCATTATAGTAAAGGTAATATTGATCAGGCGATCGAGGCTTTCAAAAAAGCGGTTGAGATTGACCCAGAAGATGAACGATCAAAGAAAAACTTATTAACCTTAGAGGAGTTGAAAAGTCGGTTTTTTTAATCATGAATGTTATCTTGGCTTATTTAATATTTCCTGGATTCCTTTTTGCCGGACTGATAGGACTGCTGGCAACCTGGATTGATCGGAAAGTTACCGCCCGCCTGCAGTATCGGGTTGGCCCGCCGTGGTTTCAACCCTGGGCGGATTTACTTAAGCTTTTAGGCAAAGAGACAATTGTCCCAACCGCAGGCAATCGGATCGTTTTTTTGACGGCGCCACTCATTGGCTTAGCTGGAGTTGTATTAGCGGCGGTAACTTTGTGGCCAACTAAGGCCGGCTACAGCGGTGATTTAATTGTGGTAATTTATCTTTTATTGTTGCCGGCAATTGCCTTAATGCTTGGCGGCTCAGCCTCTGGCAATCCTTTATCAGCCATTGGCGCCAGCCGGGAGATGAAATTGATCCTCTCCTACGAATTGCCTTTTGTTTTAGTAATTAGCACGGTGATTTTAAAGTGCGGCGGAATTGATCTTGGCAGTTTAACCGCTTTTCAAGCTAAACACGGCTGGCTGATCAATAGTTTTTCCGGCGCTTTATCGGCATTAGCGGCCTTGATTGTTGGGCAGGCTAAATTGGGGGCTGTCCCCTTTGATCTGGCCGAAGCGGAACAAGAGTTAGCGGCTGGCGCAATCCTGGAATATTCTGGTCCAGCCTTAGCAGTTATTAAATTAACCCGAGCGATTTTGTATTATATTATACCGCTCTTTTTGGTCGTTTTATTTTTAGGAGGTTTTACTTTAACACCATTGGGAATGGTAGAATTACTAGTGAAGTATCTGATTATTTTAACGATAATTATTTTATTGAAGAACACTAATCCACGTTTGCGGATTGACCAAGCCCTCCGTTTATTTTGGGGGCCGGTTACTGTAATTGCGGCCTTTGGTTTTATTTTGGCGTTATTTGGTTGGTAAAATAATGTTAAAAAGTTTGTTTAAGTGGGGATTAAAAAAATCGCTTTGGGTTTACCATGCAGGGGCCTCGGCGTGCAATAATTGCGACATCGAGATCCTTGACCTGTTAACGCCGCGGCATGATGTGGAGCGTTTTGGGATCACGCTGGTTGGCTCACCGCGTCACGCCGATGTTTTATTAGTGACCGGCATGGCCAACCGACAGACGATTCCGCGACTACAGAGTTTATATGAACAGGTTCCCAAGCCAAACCTGGTGATTGCCATCGGTTCCTGTGCTTGTTCAGCTCATTTTTTCCGTGACAGTTATAATTATGTTAAGGCAATTGATGAGGTGATCCCGGTTGATATTTATCTGCCGGGTTGTCCCCCTAAGCCGGAAGCGATGATTGATGCGGTTATCAAAGCGATAGGAAAGATAAAATGAACAACTTGGAACAGATCAAGGATCGGTTTGGCGATAAGATCGAAGTTTGGGAAAAGAGCCCGCAAAGGATCTTTTTAACAACAGAGAAAAGCAATATTCGCGCAATCTTGGCTTATCTGTTTATTGACCTAAAAGCGCGCTTTTCAACCGCCTCTGGGGTTGATCTTAGAAGCGGAATAGAAATTCTTTACCATCTGGTTTTTGACCAGGAAGGGATTGTTATTACGGTGAGAACGCTGGCGGCAAAGCCCGACCCTGAGTGCCCAAGTATCACTGATTTTTGTCCCGCCGCCAACTGGCTGGAACGAGAAGTTTATGAATTGCTGGGAGTTAAATTTGTTGGCCACCCTAATTTAACAACCTTATTGCTGCCTGATGATTGGCCAGCAGGGGTATATCCGTTACGGAAAAAAACTTTTGAATCGGAGAATGAAATTAATGGCTAACGAACGTTTTGTCCCAATCGGACCGTATCATCCTCTTTTAGAAGAGCCCGAATTTTTTAAGTTTTATGTTGAAGGCGAAAAAGTCGTTGAGGCCGAGGTGCGAATCGGCTATAACCACCGCGGAGTCGAGAAATTAGCCGAAAGTAAAACTTATGACCAGGATACTTTTATTGTTGAGCGGATCTGTGGAATTTGTTCAACTTCACATCCCTTTGCCTTTGTCCGGGCAGTTGAGGATATCTCCGGAATAATTGTGCCGGAACGAGCGGAATATATTCGCACCATCATTGCTGAGCTGGAACGAATACATAGTCATTTACTGTGGATTGGTCTGGCCGGCCACTTTATCGGTTATAACACCGTTTTTATGTGGGCGTGGAAATACCGCGAACCGGTCCTGGATATTTTTGAAGCAATTTCCGGCAACCGTAATCACTATAGCATGTTTAAAATTGGTGGTGTCCGTCGTGATATTAAAGAAAGTGATCTCCCCGCTTTAATTAAGGCGATTGATGAGGTTGAAAAGTTCTGTGTGATGTTAACCAAGGCAGTAATGGACGATCCAGTAATTCAAGCCCGCCTAAAAAATGTTGGTATTTTAAAGAAAGCGGATGCGATTGATTTGGCAGTAGTTGGTCCGGTGGCGCGTGCTTCCGGCCTGGCCATTGACGTACGCAAAAACCATCCTTATGCCGCTTATAATCAAGCTAATTGGGAGATGATCGTTTTGGAGGGGGGGGACATTTTTAATAAGGCGGCGATCAGATTATTAGAAAGTATTGAGTCAACCAAAATTATTCGGCACTGCTTAAAGCAACTGCCGAACGGACCAATTGAGGTTGCAGTGAGAGAGGTGGGGCAGGGGGAGGGAATTGGGCAACATGAAGCTCCTCGAGGTGAATGTTTCCATTATGTTCGGTCAAATGGCTCTAATTATCCAGAGCGTCATAAAATTCGCGCCCCTTCATTTATGAATGTTCCATCGTTTAAAAAGACAGTGATTGGCGAGACGATTGCGGATGCAGCTTTGATTACCGCCGCGGTTGACCCCTGTTATTGTTGTACCGAACGGATGGCGGTTGTTGATCAAGAGACCGATCAGGTTGTGTTAACCGGAGATGAGCTGGTGCGACTCTGTCAGGAAAAAACGGAGAAACTGAGAAGATGAATATGCTGCTCTTGGCAGTTATCGGCCCAATTTTAGTTGGCTTTAGCTGCTTTTACTTTCGGCGCTTAGCACCGTTACTGGCTTTAATAACCCTGGTTGGTTTACTGGGAATAGCAATCAAACTAATAATGTCTAGTCCATATTTTTCGGCTCTTTTGGTTTTGCGCTCGATGCCATTAAACAATAGTTTTTTCTTAATGGCGGTGATTTTAACCTTGCTAAACGCACTTTATTCCTGGAAAGCGCTGGAAACTGTTGCCCAACAAAGAGAATATTTTGCTTATTTACTGATTACAATTGGGGCAACAGCCGGCGTTTTTTTTGCTACCGATTTAATAACGTTAATGCTGTTTTGGGGAGGACTGGGAATTCCACTCTATTTATTAATTGGGATTAATGGGCCGGGCGCAGCGTCAGCCGCCAAAAAAACCTTAATGATTGTTGGTGGGGCGGATGCTTTGATGATAATCGGTCTAGCGTTAGTGTGGATTTTGCGGGGGTCACCGCAAATTGCTTTAATGCCGCTGACGCTTAACAATCCCTATACCATTACTGCTTTCTTGGTTTTAACCATTGGGGCCTTTGCCAAGGCCGGGGTGATGCCGTTTCATAGTTGGATTTCTGATTCGGCTGAACAGACTCCAGCTTCAGTGATGGCACTATTGCCGGCGTCATTAGATAAACTACTAGGAATTTATCTCCTGATTAGAATTTGTTTTGAAATATTTTTACTTGTTCCTGGTTCGCTGTTGTCCACACTATTATTAGCGTTGGGTTCGTTGACAATTATGATTGCGGTTTTTGGCGCACTCCTCCAGCATGATTTTCGCAAATTGCTCGCCTTCCACGCTGTTTCTCAAGTCGGCTACATGGTGGTTGGCCTTGGAACGGCAACCTCAATTGGGGTAGCCGGCGCTCTTTTCCATCTTTTTAATAATGCAATCTACAAATCATGTTTGTTTCTCTGCGGCGGTTCGATAAAGAAAGAAACCGGGACAGCCGATCTAGACAAATTGGGTGGCTTGGCAAAATTAATGCCGCTAACTTTTGCCTCTTTTCTAATTGCCGCCTTGGCCATTTCGGGTGTTCCCCCGTTAAATGGTTTTGTTTCCAAGTGGTTAATCTATCAAGCGATATTTCAACTTAGAGCTATTTCACCATTCTGGGGATTATGGCTGGCGGCAGTGATGTTTGGTTCCGCTTTTACACTGGCCAGCTTTATCAAAGTAATCCACGCAATTTTCCTCGGTCAAAAAGGAGAGGCCAGTAGGCTGGCAAAAGAGACAACCTGGTCAATGTGGCTGCCGGTAGTCTGCTTAGCGGCACTTTGTGTTATTTTTGGCTTATGGGCTTTTGCCTTACCATTGCACTATCTTGTTTTTCCGATTATTGGGGCAATTCAACCGATTGGAATATGGCTGCCGTTATTATCAACTGGTTTGATTTGTTTGGGTTTGCTGCTTGGTCTATTGATTTACTGGTTGGGCGGAGCAAGAACAGTTTCCACCAAGCCGGTTTTTATTGGCGGCGAAAGCCTGCCAACCGAAACTGTCAAGGTTAGTGGGACAGAATTTTATGAGACAATCAAGGATTTAAAACCATTGAACCGGTTATGCAATTTAGCCGCTCGGCACTGGTTTGATCTTTATGAGGTTTTATCTGCTGCTGTTCAAACTGCGGCCAGTTGGATTTCCCGATGGCAGGATGGTTTGATTCACACCTATTTAATCTGGATGTTTGCCGGAGGGATCTTGATTTTTTATTGGTTATTGAAGTAGTAAGATGATTATAAACTATTTGTTGTTATTGGTAACTTGTGGTCTGGCGCTCTGGGCAATAGAGCGTCGCCAAATTTATCTTTTAGGAGTGACTGGGACAGCGATTGCTGTTTACTTCCTATTATTGGGAGCAACAGCACTGGCCATAACACAATTAATTGTCACTTGGGGGATAGTTGCAATTTATCGATATTATTTAGTGAGTAAAAAACCAACCGTTACGGGGTCCCCAAATTGGTTAAGGGTCTGTTTTATAGTTCTCTTACTGGTTTTTGTTCTAAGCACCTTATCATCGCTGGCCGCGTTACTGCCACCGTCCGGTAAAAACCTTGATTTCTATACTGGAGCAATGTTGCTGGTGTGTGGTCTTTATGGCGTCGGGTTAAAAAAGGATATGTTACAAATCTTGATTAGTTTGGTTATTAGCGAATTTTCAATTGAACTGATGTTAACAACCTTAGGAGAAGGAACCAGTGTTACTCTATTTTTAGTGTTAGCGGCGAATTGGTTAATGGCGGCAATTGCCGCCCGGCTTGATGATCTTGATGTTAATAAATTGCAGGAGCTAAGAGGATGATCATTTTTATCGCAATTCCTTTAGGCGCAGCGCTGCTTGTTTTTATGCTTAAAAACCGATTAGCCGATGTTATTACGGTTTTGGTTTCTTTAAGCTTAACTATTTGGGCCACCTTGTTGTATTTGGTGAGCTTTGAAAATATTACTCTTTTAACCAATAGTCTTGTCTTAGACGGATTCAGTCAGTTATTATTGTTGACCGCCAACTTATTAGCTTTGATAGTTATTATCTATTCAGTCGTTTATATCAAACAGAACCAAAGTCGTCAGCTGTATTGGGGGATGTTGCTGGTAATGATAACTGGGATAAATGGTGTTTTACTGGCCGGTGATTTTAGGCACTTGATTATCTTTTTGGAATTAACCAGCTTGGCGGGATATGGTTTGGTTTCTTTTAACAATGGACGCAGTGGCGCTGAAGCCGCGCTGAAATATTTTATAATGGGGACATTAGCGACCATGATGATTGTTTTGGCTGCCGGATTAATTTCTGCCTTGACAGGTTCAACTGAATTTGCAGTAGCGGCGACAAAAATTGCAACTGTGGCAAACCCAATTAAAATGTTTATTGTTGCTTTACTGATTAGTGGTTTTGGGATGAAAGCGGCTTTAGTTCCGTTTCATTCCTGGCTGCCTGATGCGCATACAGTCGCACCATCACCAATTTCAGCGATGCTTTCCGGCATTATTGTTAAGGTTTTAGGGGTTTACACCCTCTCACGCCTCTTGTTTAATGTTATCGGTATTAATCAGCAGATTTCGCTGGTCTTATTAGTTTTGGCCAGTGGGTCGATTCTAATCGGGAGTTTATTAATGGTAGCGCAATGGGATATGAAGCGGCTAATGGCTTATTCAACCATTGCTCAAGTCGGTTACATCATTTTAGGGCTCGGTTTGGCAACGCCACTGGGAATTATGGCTGGCCTTTTTCATCTTTTTAATCATGCCTTTATGAAAGGGTTGCTATTTTTAACTGCTGGAACGGTTGAGAAAGTTACTGGGACACGCGATTTGCGTCAACTAGGAGGTTTGCGAAAGATTTTACCAGTAACTTCGCTTACTTCATTAGCCGGGTCTCTCGCCATCTCTGGTCTGCCACCTTTTAATGGTTTTTGGAGCAAACTATTTCTGATTGTTGCCTGTCTCCAGGCTGGCCAGATCGGTTTGGCCCTTATCGCCGTGGTCGGAGCGTTGTTGACGATGGGAGCGTTTTTAAGAATACAGAAAGAGGCTTTCTTTGGCCCAGAGAGAATTAATCTTGCTGGAAAAAAAGAAGCACCCCTAGCGATGACTATTCCACTCGGAATTTTAGCGACGTTTTGTTTAATTATTGGCTTAACTTTCCCTTATTGCCTTAAGCTCTTTATTGACCCAGCGGTTAAGGTGTTGTTAAGATGAAATTACCAAAAATTAGAGAAATTGGTGAAGCAATTAAGTCGTTATTATCTCGACCCGAGACCAACTTTTATCCCTTCAAGAAAATAACCCTTCCCGAAGGCTTTCGCGGCTGTCCCCATTATAATGAAGAGGAATGTGTGGGGTGCCTTGCCTGTTATGAAGTCTGCCCGGCTAAAGCGATTGATTATGTTGATGACAAAGTGAATAAAGTCCGGGTTTTAAACCACCATCCGGAAAGTTGTGTCTTTTGCCAACAGTGCGAACGGGCCTGTCTCACTCAAAAAGGGATTGTGTTAGGCAAAGAATTTGAGTTAGCGGCGGACAAGAAACAGGTCGGCGGCTCGCAGAGCAAAAAAGAGCTGGTGATTTGTGCTCATTGCGGTGAAGTGGTGGCGCCATTGGCGCAGTTAGTTTTCTTAGCGAAAAAGCTTGGTGCACTCTCCTACGCCAATCCAAGTTTAATGCTGGCCAGGCAATTGGCATTACAGCTTATTCCGCAGGAACTGCCGCTCAATAGCCCCCATAAGCGAGCTGGACATTTGCAAATCATCTGCCCAGATTGCCGGCGCGAAATGATCTTAAAGGAGCAATGGTAATGCATGAACTTCATTTGGCGCAGGATATTTTAAGAAAGATAGAAGAGGTGGCAAGTAGCAAGGGTCAAGTAGCAAGGGTCAAGTACGCAAAAATACAATTGGGGGCGACGAGATTTACTCATTTGCAGGAGCTGCTGGAGCTTTTTGCTGATATTTCGGGGGGGATTAGGCTGGGAATTGAAGTTCTCCCAGTTAAAACAGTCTGTGTTAATTGCCAAACTGAATTTAACCCAGAAAAGCTCCGTTTAGATTGTCCTAAGTGTGGCGCCACTAACATTCAAATGGTTTCCGGCAACGAATTGATTGTTACAGAGATAGAATAATTATTTCGCTACATTTGCCGCTAACTGCTTGAAAAGCAGGCCAGCGCAACATATAATTTAGTAGAGCTGGCAGAAAAACTTGATGTTTATCAGCCGAAGCGTTAGCGTAGGAGGAAAAATCGGTTTGGATATTTTCAAATGCGGTCAAGGTAAAAAAAGGAGGCTTATATGGATAAGGCCCTGATATTGTCCCTAGTGGTTCCGGTAAGTTCTGAGGTTTTCAATGCGGCGACGTGTGGTGGAAGGGACATAATGGGAGGGATGATGGCTGGCGGGACGACGATTTTTGACCTGTTTAGTCTGCTTGGTTATCTGATTTTAACAGTAGTTTTAGTTGCTTTTTTTACGCCTCAACTTGGTTTGATTTCCGGCCAAGTAGAAAAAACGCCGGTTAAATCTTTTCTTTGGGGGATTTTAGCGCCAATTGCTTTTATTCTTTTTGGTTTAGTCCTGTTAGTTTCGATCATTGGTATTGTCTTAATTCCTTTATGGATTTTACTATTTGTTCTAGCTTGTTTGTTTGGTAACATTGGTGTTTCCCATCTGGTTGGTAAAAAAGTCCTTTATGCTTTACGGCTGAAAGGCAAAACAATGATGACCGAAACAATAGCGGGGACCTTATTGCTTTTTATAATTTCATTAATGCCGGTTATTGGCGGAATAATTGTTTGTTTATTGGCTCTGGCTGGTTTGGGTGCAGCGGTAATAACTCGATGCGGCTGTGAAGGAAAATATGGCTGCTGCTGCAAATAAAAAGAGAACGAAACCGAAAACAAATAAAGAGATTCCTGAGGAACAAACCAATCGGATCCCGGCCAAATTCAAGCAGGATATTGCCGGGATCCTGCTCCTGGCAGTAGCGATCTTTATTTTTGTTGCCAATTTATCGACCAGCACCGGCGCAGTTGGCTTTTTTGTCGTCAAAACATTTCTCCGCTCACTGATGGGCGTGGGAGTTTTAGTCCTGCCGTTTTTTATCGGTATTTATGGCTTAATATTATTGCTCCGGCACGAAGTTAAGGAGTTGGCGGTTCGGCTACTTGGCTTGCTTATTCTCTTTTTTAATTATCTTGCTTTTGCTCAATTTTATGACGCCAACTATTTTTCCGATTTAGCTAATCCTTATTTTCGTGGTGCCGGCGGAGCAATTGGCTATAGTGCTAACTACGCGCTGGTTGGGACAATTGGCTTATGGGGTTCGTATATTGTTTTAACAGCAGTGTTAATAATTGGCTTATTAATGTTTTTTAATATTACGGTCCTCTCTTTAATCGCTTTTTTTAAAAGTCTATTTTGGCCAACGCCAGAAATGGCCGTAGAAGAATCAAGCAGGGAGTTAGTTAGGAAAAAAGATTTTCCTCTGCCTGTTCCTTTAGCAAAAACAGAACCAGTTAAAATTAAAGAAGAGGGGCCAAAACTAAAAACGCCACCACTCCCGCCGCCACCAGTAATTATCTCTTCTACCATCAGCAAAGAAGAAAAAGAGTATAAAGAGACCAGAGGACCTTATTTAACGGTTCATAAAGAGCCCAAAATTGTTAGCGAAAAAATTAATGTAACAGGGAATTACCAGCTACCACCGCTTTCTCTCTTGGAAGAGGCTACCGCCCAAGAGATTAAGCAAGCGGAGCAACAACGTGATCAGATCAATGCTCGCAAAGAATTGTTAGAGCAATCTCTCCGCAATTTTGGCATCGGCGCACATGTTGTTGCTATTTATCAAGGCCCAGCGGTGACCCGCTATGAGCTGCAACCTGAGCCGGGGGTCAAAGTTAGTCGGATTAATAATTTGGCCAATGATATTTCTTTGGCTATGGCAGCGCAGGGAATCAGGATTGAAGCACCGGTTCCCGGTAAATCGGTTGTCGGGATTGAAGTTCCCAATCCGATTGTTACACCGGTTCGCTTAAAAGAAATTGCTTTAAGTCAAACTTTTCAAAGCAACCCATCGAAACTGGCTTTTTGTTTAGGCAAAGATCTGGCGGGCCATCCAATTATTGGCGATCTTTCAAAGATGCCGCACCTGTTAATTGCCGGCACAACCGGTTCGGGTAAAAGTGTTTGTATTAATTCATTAATAACGAGTTTGCTGCTGCGTGCTACCCCCAATGAGGTTAAATTGATTATGATCGACCCCAAAATGGTTGAATTATCCGTTTATAATGGGATTGCCCATTTATTGGCACCTGTTGTGACCAATGTTAAGAAAGCCGCGATTACTTTAAAAGCCTGGGTGCTGCAAGAGATGAACCGCCGCTACGAATTATTCCACGCTGCTGGGGTACGTGACATTTTTGGTTTCAATAAGAAGAAACGGGAACAGGCAGAAAAACTACCCCAAATAGTGGTAATTGTTGACGAATTAGCCGACCTGATGATGGTCGCGGCGCATGAAGTTGAAGGGGCAATTTGTCGAATTGCGCAGATGGCCCGGGCGACTGGTATTCATTTGGTGATCGCGACCCAGCGTCCTTCAGTTGATGTTATTACCGGTTTGATAAAGGCCAATATCCCGTCGCGAATCGCTTTTGCGGTCGCGACGCAAATTGATTCGCGGGTAGTTTTGGATAACTCCGGCGCCGAGAAACTTCTTGGCCGAGGTGATATGCTTTACAACCCAATTGGCGCGATGAAACCAACCAGGGTGCAAGGGGCGTTTGTAACCGACTCAGAAACTGAGAAGGTAATTGAGTTTATCAAGGAGCAGGGGGAACCGGAATACGTTGAAGAGATTCAAACGTTAAAAGCACTTGATTTGGAACGGAGCGATAGCAGTGGCGGCGGTGAAGGCGGCGGCAACGAGCGGGACCCATTATTTGATGAAGTAGCGAAACTAATTGTCAGCACTGGCCAGGCCTCAACGTCATATGTGCAGCGGAAATTTCGGATTGGCTACAACCGGGCCGCCCGCCTGATGGACGAAATGGAACAAGCTGGTGTTGTTTCTGCTCCTGAAGGTGAGAATAAACCACGAAAAATATTACTTAATCCCGACACGTTAGGATCAGCTGGAGTTAAATAGCCTTTTTCATGAAACGCTGTTTTCTTTTCGTTATTATTATTCTGTTAAGCGCTCCTTTAGTCTTTGCGGTTGATAAATATCCCGAGAGAATTGTTTCAGGGTTACCGTCGATTACCGAAACACTTTTTGCCCTTGATTTAGGTGACAAAATTGTCGGAGTGACTACCAACTGTGATTATCCTATTGCAGCGAAGAAGAAGGAAAAAATCGGCGGTTTTTTTCTTAATCTGGAAAAAGTCGCGGCGTTAAAACCGGATCTCGTTATTTTACAGGAGGGAATCCAACTGCGAGAGATTCAGCGCTTCACCAGTTTTGGCTTACCGGTTTTTACCCTGCCGGAACCAAGGAAAATTGACGATGTCTTAGACGGTATTATTAAAATAGGTGAAGTTACTGGACAAAAACGAAAGGCCGGGAGAGTAGTTGGCAATCTCCGTTATCGTCTTAGTTTAATTCAACCACAGAAGAGAGGGCTTGACCTGATTTTACAACGTCCCAGAGTTTTAGTGATCGTTGGTTATCAGCCGCTCGTTGCTGCGGGCGGGGGGACATTGATTGATGATCTCGTCCAAAAAGTTGGTTTGCAAAATGTGGCTGGTGGCTCGCGGACGCCATATCCGCAATACAGCTTTGAGCAGTTGTTAAAAGATGACCCGGAGTATATAATAATTCCTGCCGGTTTGGTTAAAGAAGAAGAAATTAAGAATTCTCCACGCTGGCAAAGCCTGGTTGCGGTCAGGAATAATAAGATTTTAATTATTGACCCGGCTATTTTAGCGCGCTCCGGACCGCGGATTGTTGAGGCGCTAGAGATAATTGCAAAATTTATCAATGAAAAAGAGATTTAATAAAAAAGAAACGGTAATTGCTTTAATTGTTTTGTCAAGCCTTTTGCTTTTGGCAATGGGGGCGTCGTTCTTTCTTGGTTCCGTCTTTATCTCACCCAATGAATTATGGCACAGCCAGATTTTTTGGCAGATTAGAGTCCCGCGCGTTCTCTTAGCAGCGATTATTGGCTTGCTGTTAGCGGTTTCTGGCGTGATTTTGCAGGGAGTTTTACGCAATCCTTTGTCAGATCCATATATCCTTGGTATTTCAGCTGGCGGTGCAGTTGGGGCAGCAGTCTCTTTAGCCCTTGGTGCGCAGTTTGTCCTCTTTGGTTTTAGTACTTTACCGGCCAGTGCTTTTATCTTTTCGCTCTTTGCGGTTTTTATGGTCTATAAATTGTCGCAAGTTGCCGGAAAAACTGCTCCAGAAACCTTGATCCTGGCCGGAGTTGCTCTCTCTGCTTTTTGCTCTGCTATTCTCTCTTTAATTATTATTATGTCCGGCAGTTTACAAACAATTTATTTCTGGCTGCTTGGGAGTTTAACCTACGCCAGCTGGTCAAACGTTATTACCGCTCTCCCTTATGCCGTGCTTGGCGCTGGCATTGCTTATTACTATTCAAAAGAGTTAAATGCCTTACTACTTGGCGAAGAGATGGCGAGCACATTGGGTGTTAATGTTGAACGGACAAGATTGGTTTTAATTGGCACCGCATCAGTTATGACCGCCGCCGCGGTTTCGGTCTCTGGCTTAATCGGTTTTGTCGGTTTAATTATTCCTCACTGGATTAGGTTATTAATTGGTCCCAATCACCGTTTATTAATTCCCATTTCGGCAGTTTCGGGAATGCTTCTATTAGTTGTGGCTGATACGATTGCTAGGACGGTTTTATCGCCGCTGGAAATCCCAATTGGGATTATTATGGCATTACTGGGGGCCCCATTTTTCCTGTATTTACTACGCCGACGGAGGACTGAAGGGAAATGACGCTGGTTAAGGTAGAACATCTGGAATGCGGTTATGTTCCTGGAAAGCCAATTGTTAAAGATGCAACCTTTAATATCGAAGATGATGAATTTATTGGCATTGTTGGCCCCAACGGATCCGGTAAAACTACTCTTTTACGCGCCCTAATTGGTTTGGTTAAACCAACTCGCGGAGCGGTCATTGTTGGCTTAAGCAAAATCGAAAACTTGGAAAGAAAAGAACTTGCTCGCCGAATCGCTTTTGTCCCACAGTTGATGGAACCGGTCGAAGGTTTTACAGTTGAAGAGTTGGTTTTACTAGGGCGCACCCCTTATTTGGAAAGATTTTCGTTTGAAACGTTGGCGGATGTAGAAGCGGCGCGCTGGGCGATTGATGAATTGCAAATCAAAGATCTCAAGGACCGGTTGATTTCGGAATTATCTGGTGGTGAATTCCAAAGGGTGGCGATTGCCCGCGCCTTGGCCCAGGAGCCAAAGGTAATGTTGCTGGATGAGCCGACGTCCCATCTTGATATCCGCTTCCAGATGAAAATCTGCAAATTATTGCGTAAATTAAGAGTGCACCGCTCCATTGTTGCTACTTTTCACGACTTGAATTTAGCGTCTCGTTTTTGTACTAGATTAATTTTGGTTAAGGGGGGAGAAATTATTGCTGAGGGCTTGCCTGATCAGGTGGTTACCCCAGAAAATATTTGGAAAGCGTATCGGGTTAAAGTTTCGGTCAAAAACAATCCTAAGACGAAAAAAGCTAAATACGTCATGCTCCCATAATTAATCATGTCGCTAGTAAAGTTAGACAAAATAACCAAGAGCTATCGTTTTGGTCAGGATATTTTTTCCGCCCTTAGAGACGTTACCCTCTCCTTAGCCGGGCAGGAACTGGTTATTTTATCAGGTCCATCATGTTCGGGGAAAACCACCCTCTTAAATATTCTAGGTTTAGTTAATCGACCGTCCAGTGGCCGGGTTTTTTATCGTGATCAGGAACTGACCAATCTGTCAGAGGTAAAACTGGTTGAATATCGGCGGCGAGAGATCGGTTTTCTCGGTAAAGCGGGCAATCTGCTCCCTTCTTTAACGGTCGCAGAAAATATTCAGCTGCCCTTACAATTATTGGCGCGGCCAGAAAGGCAGGCGGTGACTAACGAACTTCTGGGCACAGTTGGGCTGTCTGGTTTCGCCAATAAAATGCCAGCGCAGTTAAATTTGAGCCAACGTCTACGGGCGGCCCTGGCCCAGGCTTTGGTAAAGGAGCCAAAATTAATTTTAATTGATGAGCCGACAGCTTTTCTTGATTTGACTAATGGGCAAAGTTTTATGAAATTAGTTCAAGAATTCAAGCAAGCCAGTAAGGTGACGGTAGTTGTTTCCACCACCGACCCAATGGTGATGGCCTATGGTGAGCGAATAATCCGTTTATATGATGGACGAATTGAGGCGGATGAGCGATGTTAAAATTAATCTGGCTTAACTGGGTCAGAAATTGGGGAAGAAATCTTGGCGTCCTTTGGCCGCTAACAGTAGCGACTATTTTATTAATCGTGGTTTGGTCTTTGGTTAATGGCTTAACTAACGAAATCTTTGAAAACACAGTCGGCTTTGCCGGCGGACATATCCGCATTACTAATGAACGAGGATGGTTAAATGATTATTCAATGGCCGATAAAGTCGCCCACGCAAACTTTAATGTTATCTGGACAGCACCACAAATTAAAATTAAATCTATTGCGATCAGTCAAACTGGACAAAGGAGTGTTTTATCTGTTGGGATTGATCCAGTTAAGGCGGAGTTGCTTTTAGCCCTAAACAAAAAAATTATTGCCGGTCGCCTGATTAAATCAGCGGGTGCCGAGGTGCTGATTGGTAAAAAATTAGCCCAAGCGTTAAAAATTAACATTGGTGAAACTTTAAGATTGGGCACGCGTGATAGTCAAGGCAAAATTACCGCCCTTGACCAGATGGTAGTTGGTATTTTTGAAACTAAATTAGCCGCGATCGACCGGGGAGTGGTTTATTTACCACTTGATCAAGCCCAGGCACTAGTCGGCCTTAATCAAGGAGTCACAGAATTGTTAGTGATTGTCAATAATGCTAGTGACGCGCCCAGAATTGCGTCGGAAATTAAGAAAAAATTAACGGCTGATCAATTTAAAGTAACCGCCTGGCAGGACCAGGGAGTAATGTTCTTTATTATTAATTCTTTGCGCGCAGCAGGAACGATTTTTATTATTTTAGCTTTCCTTATTGCTATTCTCCAAGTTGTTAACTTTAATAATTACCAGACGGTACTGCGGGCTACTGAATTGACTAATTTAATTTACTTAGGGATAACTAAAAGAGAAATCGTCAAAATGCTTTTCGGGGAAGCGATTTTTTCCGGTTTAGCCGCTGGGATAATGGGTGGGGTTTGCGCCAACTTAATATTAGCGATCCTCAACATTATTGGACTAGATATTACTGCGAACAGTTTAACTCTAGCCGCGATAGTCCCTAGCCTACATCGCGCTACTCTTTACTGGCCCAGTCTATTTTATGGTGTCGTGGTGGTAAGTGTTGCTGCTTTATTAGCAATTATTCCCGCTACTAAAAGCCTTAACAGCGACAGTGATTTATTTAAGCAAAAGTACTAAAAGAAGAAGCGTCCCAATTGGTTGGATTATAACGATGGTAAGCTGGTTCTTTCCCCTCAATAAAAGCGTTAACCATTCTGGTTAAACGATTGAGCTCTTTCCCGCCAATGTTTTCGGCTAATTTCGGTTTACCGGTTCTGATGTCAACCACGGTGATGCCGATATCGCTGATGATTTTAATATCCTCGGAAATAATTTGTTTCCCCTCAATCCGATAAGCATAAAATTCCGGATTATAGCGATCACGCAGGCCAATTATAAAAAGGTATTTTTGGTTATAAGCCAAATCTTGAACTGAAGGATAGGGGACACCGCGGGGGTGAGTGTGATAAACACCTAAAAACTCCAGTTTATTTTTGACTAAAAAATGATAGGCGCGTTCAACATCTTCACTCGTGATACTAAATGTTTCTGACGGCTTATCGGTTGCCTTATTGGCAATTGGTAATACGCCAAGAATAGTGTTGTCGTGGCCGCCCAGAATGCCGCCAGTTTCCTGCGGAAAACAGCTTTGAGCTTGACCCAAAATAAGATTATATTGGCGCTCGGTAATCCGGAACATTGCTTCTAATTATACCATGTAATATAATGCTACCCGTCGCCGGAATAAATTAAAGGGGGAAGATATGGGATTTATTACCTGGTCAATTCTTGCAGGGACGCTCGGCTTACTTTTTGCTCTTTATCTCTATTTACGGAATTTACAACAACCAGCCGGGACAGAAAAAATGAACGAGATTGCTAGCTTGATTCATATCGGGGCAATGACCTATCTTAATCGACAATACAGAACAGTTGCCCTTTTCATGATTATCCTTTTTGCTATTCTTTCCTGGCTACTTAATGTTTATGTTGCTGGCGCTTATGTCCTTGGTGGATTATGTTCGATGCTGGCCGGATATATCGGCATGAATGCGGCCACACGAGCCAATGTTAGGACTGCCGCTGCCGCAGCCCAAAATGACGAACCAAAAGCGTTAGGTATTGCTTTTTCAGGTGGGGCGATTATGGGGATGGCAGTGGCCTCAATTGGCCTGCTGGGGTTGGCTGGGCTTTTCTTTTTTGTCAAAGGAATAGCGGCTAAAGCGTTAGTTGTCAGCGGTTATTCAATGGGGGCTTCTTCGATCGCTCTTTTTGCTAGAGTCGGGGGTGGCATTTACACCAAATCAGCTGATGTTGGGGCTGATCTAGTTGGTAAAGTTGAAGAGCAGATTCCAGAAGACGATCCCCGTAATCCGGCGGTAATTGCTGACAATGTGGGGGATAATGTTGGTGATGTAGCCGGTATGGGAGCCGACCTCTTTGAATCCTACGTTGGTGCGGTAGTTGCAACTGTAGCGATTGGAGCGTTAATGACAACTTTTTCTTTTGCCTGGATGATTTTGCCGATTTTACTGATTGCCGCCGGGACAGTTTGCTCAATGATCGGTGCTTTTTTTATCCAATTTTTGCAGCGACTTAATCCGCCAGCGGCTTTGCGTTATGCAACTTATATCGCCGGCGCGGTTTTTATTGCTTCTTCTTACTACTTAACTCAATTAGTCCTCAAAGATGTTGGGGTTTTCTGGGCGATTCTTGCCGGCATTTTGGCGGGGAGTTTAATCGGGATTATTTCGGAACTATATACTTCCGGCAAAATTTTAAAACAAATAGCCGAAGCGTGTAAAACCGGTGCGGCGACTAATATTATTACTGGTTTGGCAATTGGGATGAAAAGTACAATTTGGCCACTGATCTCAATTTGCGCAGCGATACTTATCTCCTATAAATTTGCCGGCTTATACGGGATTGCGATTTCTGCCGTCGGAATGTTGGGGACAACCGGCATTATTATGTCGGTTGATGCTTACGGACCGATTGCTGATAATGCTGGCGGTATAGCAACGATGGCTAATCTCCCCAAAAAAGTTCGGGCCATTACCGATACTCTTGATTCGCTCGGAAATACGACCGCGGCGATTGGGAAAGGGTTTGCAATTGGGTCAGCAGCTTTAACGGCTTTGGCTCTTTTTGTTGCCTATACTCAAGCGGTTGGGATCAAGACAATTGATATTTTAAAACCGGAGGTAGTGGTTGGTTTTTTTGTTGGTGGTTTGATCCCTTTTGCTTATGTTTCGTTGACTTTGCAGGCAGTTGGCCGCGCGGCTTTTAAAATGGTTGAGGAGGTTCGCCGGCAATTTCATGAGATAAAAGGACTGTTAGCCGGAAAAGCCAAGCCGGACGTAAAAAGATGTGTTGATATCAGTACTCAAGCTGCTTTGCGAGAAATGATTATCCCTGGTGTTTCGGCCGTTCTTATTCCCGTTGTAGTTGGAATTTTGCTTGGTCCTGAGGCTTTGGGTGGGATGCTAGCCGGCTCATTATGTGTTGGTGTCCCAATGGCGATCATGCTGGCCAATGCCGGCGCAATCTGGGATAACGGCAAGAAATTAATTGAAGATGGTTATCTGGGCGGAAAAGGAACGCCGATTCATGCCGCCGCCGTTGTTGGTGATACCGTCGGTGATCCGTGCAAAGATACGAGTGGGCCAGCGATGAATATTTTGTTAAAACTTATGTCGATTGTTTCACTCGTCCTCGGTCCCGTGATTGCCCAGTTACACGCTTCTTTGGCGGTTTGGTTGCGTTCTTTATCTCTGTTTTAACTGAAATATCTAGCGGATAATGACGATAGGAAGACTGAGGGATAGTGGTGCGCGGCAGAATATTGTTATTTTTCTTGTTGTTTTGGGCGGTTCCTTTGACGGTTGGGGCTGCGGTAGATTTCTATTACGAAAAAGCAGTTTACGTTGAACATTTTGGGATCAGCTTTTATCCTGTTTATCCACCAACTGTTGGCCAAAGCATTACCATTCGTTTACGGACTTTTTCACCAGCACAAAAAGTAACGATTTATACTGATCGTGAATTAGAAATTCCCCTAGTTTGGCGGCAGGGGCATTGGTGGGGAAAATTTAAAATTCCAGATGATTATCAGGCAGGGGGTCATTACTTTACCGTTTGGATCAGAGAATTACGAATGGATCGTAACGGTTTCCACCCTCATTGGAGCCGAAGTGTTGTCTGGTATCAGATGATCAAGGAAAAACCGTCAGCAGTTGAACAAACACCATTGGAATTCGAAGAGGAGATAGAAGAAAAAAACCTTATTGTAACTGGAGAAGGGATTACCCTGGTAAGACCAACCAGCGACGAGACAAATTTAATTATTAAGGGAAGTCAAAGTATTGCAGTCAGAAGCCGGCAGTTTGAAGGGACAAGAGAGGGTTATGTTAGCGGCACACAGCAGACGCGAGAAGAAACTCTAAGGGTTAGCATTACCGGGCAAGCGGCGGGGACCGATATCGAAGCAGCACTCTTTCGTTCATCGGCAATTGGGAGTGACACAATTGCTGATCGTGATGAAAAAACTTCGATCAAATTGCGCCACGGCAGGACTGAAGCATATCTTGGTGATTTTACCGCCGATTTTACCGACACCGAATTTGCGCGACTTGATAAAGTCTTATCCGGCGCCCGGTTAGATGGAAATTATGGTCATTGGGGCTTTAAAGCACTTTTTTCTTCACCTAAAGGTTATGCCCGTTATTATCGGAGTTACGGGGCCGACACTCAAGGGCCATATCTGCTTGAGAGCGCGCCAGTGGTGATTGATAGTGAACGAGTTTATGTTGATGGGGTAAAACAGCGGCGCGGCGAAGACTTTAATATTGATTATCAAACCGGTTCAATCAATTTTATTAAACGGGTGATTGATCGAAAATCTATTCTACAAGTATATTATGACTACCGCCAGAATATTTATCAGCATGCTACAACTGGCTTGCGCGGTTATTTACGCCCAATTGCAAATTTAACCCTTGGTTTAACCTATCTAGATGACGCTGATAGTTTAACTGGTGCCGCAGCAATCAGAGAAACGATGACGGGTGAAGCGGTCAATCCGCAAAGCCATTATATTATTGGTAGTGATTTAAATCTTAATTCTCAAATCTTAGCGGCGCAAGGTGAAATTGCTTATTCCGGCCAGAAAACAAATTTGTTAGACACAGCGCCACCAATTGCTGATTTAGCGACCAAACTTGATGTTTCCGGTGATCTTGGGCCGTTTAGCCTAACTGGTAGATTAAAAAAAGTTGGCCTTAATTTTTCTAAAATAGCCGAAGCCGATCCCCGGCAGGATGTTTGGGAATATAGTTCAATCCTAGGTTTTCGTCCAGGGGCATTATTGGGTTTAAAAAGTGAACAGGCATATCAACGCTATCTGCAAGATGGTGTTTATTATGAAAACCAGAACCGGGCTTTTCAGGTGTTACTAACGCCGGAGCGTTGGCCTTCCCTTGATTACCATTTTTCGGAAGAGGATGAAAGCAATGATCCAGTCAGCGGTGACTACTTTAAACGGACAATTACGCGGAATTCAGCGGAATTGATGCATCAGGTTGGCTTAATCGCGACGAATATGAAAGGGAGCACGGAACGCTGGCTGCGCCAATATCCGTCGACAGAAGCAACCGATTATCGCAAACTGAATTTCGGTTTAGCGACAATCGGGCTAGAAAAAATTAGCGGCGCAGCTAATATTGAATTGGAAGGGCGCGATGAGCCAACCGGCGCCACGCCGCAGCGCCAAACCTATAACCTTGCCTTGTCGGCCAATCCGAACCAGCATTATTTTCTTGCCTCATCACTCCAAATTGTTGATGATAGTGCGCAGGGGAAGACGACGGTGACTGATCTTTCGTTCCGTGCTGAGCCGACCACCGGGGCGAAACTTGAAGGGCGTTACAATATGGCGACAATGGATGAGGAGTTTACAGTGACAGATGAGGCGGTTACCAAAAACACCGGTTCAATCACTCTTGATTTGCGGCCAAAGAGTGGACTTCGGTTGCGTTATTTATATAAACCAAATTTTACTACTATTGCTAGGACGGGAACACAAAGTTATAACAATGAACAGAATCAATTAGAGATCAACTTACTGCCGTTTTCTTACACAATGTTGGGGCTCCTTTATAAAAGCGCTAACAGTTTTACAATTGATAAAAATGATTACCCTAATTATCGTCTTAAACAGGCAACTGGCCAAAATTCTTCAACCCTTTACACTTTGAAGCTGGCGCCAATTCAGATTTTATCAATTGAGCTTAACCATTATCAGGAAAATAGTTATAACACGACGTTAACCTCGACCAGCGAACCACCTGTTTATCTGCCCGGCCAGGACGTAACCAGACAGATTGATCTGGTTGCTAAAACCTCAATTTCCGAAACTTTTTCTTTTGACACTCGTTATACTTTTACCAAAACCGACCAGGGGAGTGGGGAAGCGACCGCCAATTTGACCGACACCAAAAGCCACACTGCTTCTTTAAAAGGTTTGTGGAATTATAACGAGCGCTGGACTTTTTCTTTGTCAACAGCGTACACGCGAACGACTGATTATTTGCTGGAAAATATAATTTATACTTTATCGCCCGGTTGTGGTTTTATTTATCGCTGGGCTGATCGTTTAAGAATTGATGGCGATTATCTTTTTTCGCAATCGCTGGCGGGAAGTCTTTCCAGTAAACACAATCTTTCTTTAAAAACAAAATATAGCGTCAATGATTTTGTTAATTTAATTGTCCGCTATCAAAGAGAAATTGGGCTCTCGCCGGATTATCGGTTAACCGATATGTCAGCTAACATTGAGATTAACCTTTGACAGATAGAGGAAACGTGGTAGAATGAATTACAATGCTGACTTTGGGGATCGACCCAGGTACTGCGACAACCGGTTACGGGATAATCGCTGAAAGGCGTGATCGGCTTTATTTTGTCCACCACGGAATTATTACTACCACCAAGGAAGACTCGTCACAAGAGAGATTGCGCCGTATCTACACCGAACTAAAAGCAATTATTAAGGAGTTTAAGCCGGGGACAATTGCGATTGAGAAGTTATTTTTTGGCAATAATACTAAAACGGCGCTCTCGGTTGGCCAGGCGCGGGGGATGAGTCTTCTGGCGGCAGCCGAAGCCAAGGTTCCAACTTACGAATATACGCCGCTGGAAGTCAAGATGGCAGTGACCGGTTATGGCAAGGCGGATAAAAAGCAAATTCAGCAGATGGTCAAAACCTTACTTTGCCTTAAAGAAATCCCCAAACCAGATGACGCGGCTGACGCGCTAGCTATTGCTATCTGCCACGCTCACTCTTATCGGCTAACTCGTTATAGCCAGCCCCAGGTCCAATATGATCTCGCATCTTAATGGGATTTTAGAGCAGATTGACCACAATTTTGTCGTCTTAGACGTCAATAATGTTGGTTATCGGGTTAATGTTCCCGCCTCAGTGTTAGCGCAACTGCCACAAACCGGCGCAAAAGTTAAACTTTTCACTATTCAAGTGGTGCGTGAAGATGATATTTCCCTTTACGGTTTTATTACCAAAGAAGAGCGGGGACTTTTTACCTCTCTCCTGTCGGTTTCCGGCATTGGTCCCAAAATGGCAATGGCACTGATCTCTGGTTTCCCGCTGGAAAAATTGGTGGCCGCGATCGCCCAGGGTGATATTACACTTCTTTCTTCGATTTCTGGTGTTGGGAAAAAGACGGCAGAGCGTTTGGTCCTTGAATTAAGAGATAAGATCGGTAAAGCTTACGCAATTAAACCGACCGAAATGATTTCCGGAATAAAGGGGGACTCAACCATTGTTGCTGACTCCATCTCGGCTCTCATCTCTCTTGGCTATTCTCCTAAAGAAGCGCGCGAGGCGATCGGACAATTAAACCTCGACAAGCCGACTTCAGTTGAAATTATCATCAAACAAGCCCTCAGTAAAATTGCCTGAAATTATTTAGAATATCGGCAGAAAATCCAATTAGAGGAAGGGGTTAAAAATATATGTTTATACAAGGATTAGGAACACAGGGAAGAAGAGTAATGACGTCATTTAGAAGTACAGTTGTTGAAATGGGTAGAGCGCTTGATTATGGTCTTTATTATAATGTTGGAAAAAGAGTGGATGCTGCAAAGGATGGAATACAGACGGCCCGTGCTATGGCAACCAAAGAAAATTTGCTAGGGGTAGGAAAAGTGACGATGATTGTGGCGGGCGGAATTTGTCATTATATCTTACGACAAGCCTTAGAGCCTAAAAAAGACTAAATCCTTTTTAGTGCCCATTCTTCCGCCTGGCGCATCCAGATGCGCGGGAGAAAAGTTTCCGGCGTTAAATGGCGGACGAAAATGGTGTGGATACCGACCAGATTAGCCCCTAAAATATCCATGAAGAGTTGATCGCCGATCATGGTGGTTTCTTGAGCGGTCGTATTTAGAATCTTTAGTGACTGCCAAAAAGCAAAAGGGAGCGGTTTAAACCCAAACGCCATCGCCGGCAGGCCCAAAGTTTGTCCAATATATTCCACCCGGGCAGGATGGCGACTGTTAGAGGTTAAGCAAAGTTTAAATCCTTCTGCTTTCCGCGCCATGACCCAGGAGAAGAGCTCCGGCGTAATGTCATTTGATTGGCGGGGCAGAAGAGTGTCGTCAATATCAAGAATAAGGGCCTTAATTCCCATTTGGCGTAGTTTCTTAAAATCAACTTCGTTGATGTTATCGACAATCTGTTTCGGTTTAATCAGTGCTTGCCACCAGTTCAAAATTTAAACTCCTTTTTAACCCGTCTAATAATTTCTCAAAATCAGTTTTAAATTCAGGTGAGACCATTAATTTCAAGATCGCCAATTGATCAACGGCTGGTTTAGGAATTCTAACCGCAATTAACCCTTCAAACGATTCAAAAAATGGGCAGGCCAGATAGAGATCTTCTTTATTTAGTTTTAAATAATAGTTGAGTGAGTCTTTCATTACAGCCGCTCAATATAAAACAAGCCGATAATCGGTAAATCTTTGACCAACTGCCGATTAATCTGGCGCAGTTTTTTGTCTCGTTCTTCTTTAAGAGCAGGATTCACTCCTGCTAACTGGACCAATAATTTATCGACCTGAGGATTATTGTAACGAGAAAAATTGGCGTCTCCCTGGCTTTGGAATAAAGCCGTTAGAAATGTTGCACTATCATCAGTCGTGGTGGCTTCAGTGGTTGAAAGTAAGGCATCCAAATCAGCTTTATAACCCATTAAATATAAATCATAATTACCAGATTGCAGCGCTTTAACCCATTGTTCTTCATCTTGATATCTAAGCTCGATCATTTTTAATTTGATCCCTAATTGAGCTAAATCAAAGCTGATTTTATTGGCAATGGCAATGGTCAGCACGCCATCGGTATGGAGTAGGGTTAAATTTTTAATTCTTTTATCGTTATTTAAGAAGCCGGCTTTTTTAAGCGTTAATTTGGCTTCTTTAACATTTTGGGCAGGGAATTGAATGTCAGGATCGTATCCCAGCATCCCTGGTGGAACCAGACTTTGCGGCACAACTTCAGCGCTAGCCAGATTTTTGTTGATATAATTTTTATCAAGCACCAAATTAACGGCCTGACGCGCTTCCAGGTGTTTAAAGAGAGGGCTTTTTAGATTAAAACCGAGGAACCATAAACCATCATACTCTTTTGCTTGTGCAAAAGAGTAATGACCAATGACCAATAAACCAATGACCAATGAAGGAAGGACTATTTTATTTAAGTGCATATTTCTTTTTGCCGAGGACAAAAAGATTATTCCCTTTGGCGTCGATGGCGACGATGGCGGGGAAATTGACAACCTCAAGTTCAAGGACTGCTTCTGGTCCTAAATCGGGATAAGCAATCAATTTAGCCTTGCGGACATATTTGGCTAAAGCGGCAGCCGCACCTCCCGGGACAACTAAATAAACGGCTTTGTATTTTTTTAGCGCTTCAATAACTTCATCGCTACGCAACCCTTTGCCAATTGTGACCTTGACCCCAGCCTTAAGCAGAGCGGGGGTAAATTTATCCATCCGAGTCGAAGTGGTTGGCCCGATTGAACCGATAATTTCGTCTTTTCTGGCTGGAGTGGGGGAGGCATAGTACAGAATGGCTCCTTTTGGATTAAAGGGTGGTTTTTTGCCAAATTGCCGATGCGCAGCATCTCTGGCGGTGTAAATAATCCCATTAATTAAAACATTATCGCCGGCCCGCAATGCTTTAATATCTTTATCGGATAATGGTGCCCGCAGGATTTTAGTTTTCATATGGTAGCTTCCTTGTAACGGTGCGAATGGCATTGAAGATTAACGGCTACGGGCAGGCTTGAAATATGACAGGGGGCTTTTTCAATGCTGACTGCCAAAGCAGTTGTTCGGCCACCTAAACCCATTGGTCCAATCCCGGTTTTATTAATTTTTTCCAGCAGTTCTTTTTCCCACTGGGCAAGATCGGAATTACTGTGGCGGTGTCCCATTTCACGCATGAGAGCTTTTTTGGCAATCAGAGGAGCGTGTTCAAAGCTACCGCCGATTCCGACCCCGACGATGATTGGCGGGCAGGCATTCGGCCCGGCTTTTTCAACTGTTTCGAGAATAAATTGGGAAATTTCTTCTTGGCTGGATGACGGTTTAAACATTTTAAGCGCACTGCAGTTTTCCGCACCGCCGCCTTTGGCCAGCAGTTTAATTTTTATCTCTTCCCCGGGGACGATTTCAGTGTGGATTATTGCCGGGGTATTATCACCGCTATTTTTGCGCTCCAATGGATCCGTTACCACCGATTTACGAAAGAAGCCATCATGATAACCACGGCTCACTCCTTCATTTACCGCTTCGGTTAGATTTCCATTGATAATGCGGACATCCTGACCAAGCTCGATGAAAACAAACGCCATGCCGGTATCCTGGCAGAGTGCCATTTTATCGCGCCAGGCAATCCGGGCGTTTTGGATTAATTGGCGCAGGATTTCACGGCCAAGTGGGGAGGTTTCTTTCTTGAGTGCTTGTTCCAGAGCCGTTAAAACATCTTCCGGCAAGCTGGTATTGGCCTCAATGCAGAGGTTTTTAACCACTGCGGTAATCTTTTTCGCTACGATTTCACGCATATTTGATTTAAGCTCTTCACTGCTTCGGCCGCTTTTTGCAGGGCGGTCAATTCAGCAGAAGTTAAGTTAACTTTAATGATTTCGGTTACCCCATCTTTCCCTAGTTTCGCCGGAACACCGAGGCAAACATTTTTAATGCCGTATTCACCGTTTAGATAGCAGCAGCTGTTGATAATGGTTTTTGAATCTTTGACAATTGCTTCGGCCATTTTAGCGGCGGCGGAACCGGGCGCGTAGTAGGCCGAGCCGGTTTTAAGCAGGTTGACGATCTCAGCGCCACCGTTGGTTGTTTTGTCGACTATATGTTTGACCTGCTCCGGCGTTAGTAGTTCGGTGATTGGTTTCCCTTTGGCCGTTGAAAGTCTAGGTACTGGAACCATCAAATCACCATGGCTCCCCATTACTTCAGCGTAAACTTCACCGATGGGGACATTTAAGGTTTTAGCAATAAAGTATTGCATCCGAGCGGTGTCAAGGAGTGGTGCCATGCCAAGAACCCGGTTTTTGGGAAAGCCAGAGATCTTTTGCGCATAGCAGGTCATAACGTCGAGAGGGTTGGTGACAATCAACAAAACCGCGTTAGGGGAATGCTTAACGATATTTTCGACGACTTCTTTCATAATCGCGGCGTTTTTGTGGATCAGATCATCACGTGACATCCCTGGTTTTCGCGCCAGGCCAGCGGTAATCACCACGACCTGAGAATCTTTGGTCTCGGCGTAATCATTTGTTCCCGTGATCGTGGTGTTAAATCCGTCGATTGCTCCAGCCTGCGCCAGATCAAGTGCTTTCCCTTGCGGTAAGCCTTCGACCACGTCAATTAAAACAACATCAGCAAAATCTCGCTGGGCTAAACGGTAAGCGCACTGCGCGCCGACATTCCCGGCGCCAACAACCGTGACTTTACTCCTCATGACGATAATTATAGCAACTATTGGCCAGGGCAGCAAACTCTTCTAGCGCGAGCATCTCGGGCCGGCGGCTTAGATTTATGCCGGCTTGCTCTAGACCTTTGAAGCTGGCTAAAGAATTGCGCAACATCTTTCTTCTTTGCTGAAAAGCAGCATGAACAATTTTAAAGAAGAGTTTTTCATCCTGAACGGGATAGGGAGAGGGTGAGGAGTGAGGAATGAGGGTGATGACCGCGGACCCAACTTCCGGCCAGGGAAGAAAGGATGATTTAGAAACGAGCGAATTTAATTCAACGGCGGCGTAAAATTGGCAAAAGAGCGAAAAAGAGCCGTAGGTTTTACTCCCTGGTTTGGCCGACATTCTTTCGGCCACCTCTTTCTGGACCATAATGACGATCCGCTCCGGTTTATCAGGAGAAGTTAGCAGTTTCTCGACTATTGGCGCGGTAATATAGTAGGGGAGATTACCGATTACTTTATGTTTTCGTCCCAGTGTCAGTTCCGTTAATTTAACTTTAAGAATATCTTGGCCAACATAGCTAACATTGGTGAAGTTTTTTAACACCTCTTGGCTAATTCGGAGCAATTCTTTATCGATTTCGACCGCGATCACCTGGTTGGCTTTTTTGGCTAGCTCGGAAGTAACAATGCCTAACCCGGAACCGATTTCAACCACTAGATCATCAGGTGTTAATTGGACCGCGTCGATAATTCGCTGTAAAACTTTGGGGTCGATCAAAAAATGTTGGCCCAGGTTTTTGCGGGGAAAACGGTTGTAGGCGGCCAGGAGCTCTTTAGTGACGTCAGAAAGTGTGGGCGTCATCAACTTTTCGCAAATCTTGCCGCCACTTTGATCGCTTCAATTAGACTGCTAGCATTAGCAACCCCTTGACCGACGATCTCAAAGCCGGTGCCGTGATCAACTGACGTGCGGATGATGGGCAGGCCCACTGTGACGTTGACAGAATTGTTAAATGATAATAATTTTAACGGAATCAAACCCTGGTCGTGATACATCGCGATTACAATATCAAAGAGACCAATATGAGCGAGATGAAAAATTGAATCCGGAGCAAGCGGTCCTTTAACATTGATCCCCAATTTCCTTGCTTCGCTGACGGCTGGTTCGATAATTTTTAATTCCTCGTCGCCAAAAAGGCCCGCTTCACCGGCATGGGGGTTCAGCCCCGCCACCGCAATCCGCGGCTTTTTCCCTTTTAATTTGAAAAGCGTCTCGTGCGCCAGCTTGATTTTTTTAATTATCTGCTGTTTGTTTAAGGTTTGGCTGACCTCTTTTAATGGGAGATGGATGGTAACGAGCATAACCCAAAGGGTGTCGGAGACAAACATCATCGCGTAGTTGCTCGTTTTGGTCCGCGCCGCTAATATTTCGGTGTGCCCGGCATATTTATAACCGGCTTTATTGAGCGCTTCTTTGTTAATCGGACAAGTAACAATCGCGTCTATTTTCCCATCCATTGCCAGGCGGATCGCTTTCTCGACATATTCAACCGAAGCTTTGCCGGACGCGGCGGAAACCCGGCCGATTTTTAAATTTTTGGGGACATTGTGAAGATCAATAACCTGAATTTGGCGCTGGCGGATAAGTTTTCGGTCACCAATGACAAGGCAATTGGCCAGCGAGGTGATTTTGGGGTCGAGCAGGGCCTTTTCACAAATTTCCGGGCCGATCCCGGCCGGGTCGCCCATGGTAATCCCGATGGTTGGCCGGTCAAACTTTTCAGTTATAGTGAATCCCCGCCTTTTTCAACCGTTCCAGCGCTTCCAGAATTCTTTCTTCGGGAGTAACCAGCGCAACCCGGACATAACCTTCGCCTAGTTCGCCAAAAGCGGTCCCGGGCGAAAAGACCACGCCGGTTTTTTCAATTACATCCATTGCAAATTCGGCCGAATCAAAACCTTTGGGAACGGGGAGCCAGACATACATGCTCCCTTTTGGTTTGCTGATCTTCCAACCAAGGTTGTTCATCCCGTCAACAAAAACATCGCGCCGTTTTTGATAAGTTGCACGAACTCTGTCAATGTAAGCTGATTCATCAAGGGTCATTGCCGCAATAGCTGATTTTTGCACCGCAGTAAAAAGACCGTAATCTAAATTGGTTTTAATTTTGCGCAGACCTTCAATTAGTTCACTGTTGCCAACCGCAAAACCGCACCGCCAACCAGGCATCCCAAAAGTTTTGGAAGTTGTATGATATTCAATACAGATATCCTTGGCGCCGGGAATAGAGAGCATGGAAATCGGTTTTTGCCCTTCAAAATAAATTTCGGCGTAAGCAAAATCGTGGACAAGAATAATCTCGTATTTTTTACAGAAGGCGACCGCTTCTTCAAAAAAATGTTTATCGGCGACGGCGCCGGTCGGGTTGCTGGGGTAGCTTAAAATCATCATCTTCGCTTTTTTAGCGACGTCAGGATCAATCATCTTTAAATCAGGGAGAAAACCGCGCTTTTCTGTCGTCGGCAGGACATACGGTTCACCGCCGGCTAAAATTGTCCCCCGGAAATGGGCCGGGTAGGCGGGCATTGGGACCAGGGTGATATCTCCAGGATTAATGTAGGCAAAGGCAAAATGGACAACTCCTTCTTTGGAACCAATCAAGGTGACAACTTCATCATCAGGATTAATGTTAATGTGGTATTGGCGTTTGCACCAGTTAGCGACGGCCCGTTTGAATTCCGGCGCTCCCTCAAATGAGGGATAGCGGTGATTTTCCGGATTGCTTAGCGACCGGACTAGTTCGTTGATAATTTCCTGAGGGGGAGGAATGTCGGGATTCCCCATGCCGAGGTCAATCAGGTCGACCCCCTTGGCCTGTTGTTCGGCCTTGATCTTATCCTGCTGGGCGAAGATATAGATCGGCAGTTTCAATAACCGGTCAGCTTGCTTAAATTTCATTTCGCGATCCCTTCTGAATTAATAAATCGACCTTCTTTTTTGGCCCTTTTCATAACGATTGACTCTTTATCAATGTTTTTGAATTCTTCCGGTGTATAACCAATAATATCCATGGGGACGGAACGGGTGAGAGGGTTTGCTCCTTGCACATGCGAAAGCAATTCTAACCTTTTCATAAAGTGCATATTCTTGAAATCGGGGGAAATAATGATAAAATCAAGATCGCTATCTTCATGCGCCTGCCCGGTAGCATAACTGCCAAAAAGAAAAACACCTTTGACTTTTATGTTATTGGGAATATGCCTTAAAAAAGTTTGAATTATTCTTTGGGGTTTAATTTTTTTTCTATCCATAAAAATAACTTCCTGGTATTATTAAAGTGATATTGAGCAATCTTTTCGTTATATTTCAATAAAGGGCCTTTGTAGGGGATATCAGGATAACGGGCGGGCTGGTAATGAGGGTTTAATTCTTCAAGATAGCTTTTAAATTCACCTGGGAGATCCAAACCACTTTCTTGAGCCAGAAAAATTAAATTGTGGACCCTTTTAGGCTCTTTGCCCATAGCGACAATTTTTGTTTTTAACATTTTTTCAATTGCTTGATGACAATGAAGAACTGCCAGTTGAAAAGAGTAATGCGATTTGGGATGCTTGACTAAAACTTCAGCCGCTTCCATATCTGCCTTAGCATACTCAAGCCATTTATTAACAATGGTCTTCATGGGCAAATATCCTTAACCCAAAAATGAACTTTTTCTATTATTTCCATTTTTTCCCCAAATTCAAAATTACCTGAAATTTTTCAAATAAGGTTACGAGAATATATTGTAGGGTAAAAGACTTTTTAAGTAAAGCCCCCCCGATGTGGAAATCGAGGTGGGCAAAAAATTGCCACAGAAACTCTACATCCAGATTATCCGGGATGTTTTGTTTCCCGTTGCTTGGACGACCGTCGCCGCTTCGGCACCGACCCTGAGAAGTATTATAGAAATACCGCTGTCCTCTTTTTCGAGAACAGAAGTTAAACTTTATACTTTTTTGTAACTTGCGCCGATGATTTTTTAAAGTGGGCTATTCCGCATATTTCTAAGGCTGGGTTAATTAATGAATACTTTCCTCTGCCTGATATGAGCTCCGGACAAAAGGGCCGGCTTTAACTTTCAGGCCAAGTTTGGTGCCAAATTCGGTATATTCAACATATTCTTCAGGCAACACGTAACGGTCAACTTTTAAATGTTCCCGGGAAGGTGGGAGATATTGCCCAATCGTGACCAGATCGCAGTTAACGCTTTTCAGGTCGGTCAAGACAGCCAAAATCTCGTCTTTTCTCTCTCCTAATCCTACCATAAAACCGCCTTTGGTGTAAATGTCAGGGCGCAGAATTTTGGCTCTTTTTAACAAATTTAGCGATTGGTCGTAATTGGCTTGCGGGCGAATTTTAGGGTAAAGCCGAGGAACTGTTTCGACGTTATGGTTTAAAACATAAGGGTTGGCGTCAAGGACGGTTTTGAGGGAATTCTCGTTTCCTTGGAAATCCGGGATGAGAACTTCGACAAGTAGTTTGTAATTTGTAATTTGTAGTTGGTGAATAACATTAGCGAAATGAGCAGCGCCGCCGTCGGGAAGGTCGTCGCGCGTGACCGAAGTGATCACAACATACTTTAAACCTAATTTTTTGACTGCTCGAGCGATTCTAGCCGGCTCAGTTGGATTAGGTGGCAGAGGTTTTCCTTTGCTCACGCCGCAAAAAGCACAGGACCTGGTGCAGGAATTTCCCAGAATCATAAAAGTAACAGTTTGGCGGGCATAACATTCGCCAATATTGGGACAGCTGGCCGATTCACAAACTGTGTGGAGTTGATTGTCATCAAGCAAGGAGCGGAGCCGCCTGATCTTATTTAATTTTGGCTCTTTTTTGACTAAAAAATCAGGCAGGGGCACTTAAGATCTTTTCCAGTCGTTCGCGGTTGATTGCGTAAGTAATTGCCGCTTCTTTGGAGATTAAATTTTGTTTAAATAGTTTGGCTATTGACGCGTCCATCGAGGTCATGCCGAACTGGGTTCCGAGCTCGACCATTGAATAAATATCCTGAGTTGCCCCTTTCCGGATGATGTTGCGGATTGCCGGGGTCGCAACCAATAATTCCATGGCCAGCGCTAAGCCCTGATTATCTTTTTTGGGGATCAATTGCTGTGAAATGATTCCTTGCAGGGTCAAGGACAACATTGACCGAATTTGCGGCTGTTGATGGGGCGGAAAAACGTCAATGACCCGATCAACTGTTTGGACTGCATCCTGAGTGTGCAAAGTGGAAATGACTAGATGGCCGGTTTCCGCGGCGGTGATCGCCATCTGGATCGATTCCAGATCGCGCATTTCGCCAACAAGAATAACATCGGGAATTTGCCGTAAAACCCGCTTAAGTGCTTCACCAAACGAAATGGTGTCGAGGCCAACTTCGCGTTGTTCAATAATTGATTGTTTCGGTGTGTGAACATATTCGATCGGGTCTTCAATGGTGATGATGTGGCAAGCACGAGCGGTATTAATTGCGTCGATCATTGAAGCTTGTGTGGTTGATTTCCCGCAACCGGTTGGTCCGGTCACTAAAATTAAGCCATGCTCAAGCGTGATTAACTCCTGAACTTTTTTAGGCAGGCCAAGGGTTTCCATAGAAGGGATTTCCCGAGGAATCCGGCGGATGGTTGCGGCTAACGAGCCCATCTGCATATGCAGGTTGACGCGATAGCGGCTCATCTCATCTTCTGCGGCGGTATCGAGCTCTTTATTTTGGGTAAATTCTTTGAGATCTTCCGGAGTAACGAGCGCTTCTACTAATTTGCGAATATCTTCTGGCGATAAAACCTGCTTTCCCTGTTTTGTCAAGACATTGTTAATTCTTAAACAAGGTGGATTGCCGGCAACCAGTAGCAAATCGGACGCTTTTTGGCGGTTCAGCTCCTGCAGTAAATTTTTAATATCCATTCCAGGCTCCTTTTTGACATCAATTTGCGACTACTATATAATCCTTTTATCACGATGTCAACTCAACAATTGTTGGGCAGGCGAGATACTTACAGGGGAAAATGCTGCTAATTTTTATTATTGGTTTAGTGGTGGGGAGTTTTTTAAACGTCTGCCTTTATCGTTTGCCGCGCGGCGAATCGATTGTTTTTCCGGCTTCCCGCTGTCCTAATTGTCAGCATCAACTCCATTTTTGGGACCTGATTCCGGTCCTTAGTTATCTTGTTCTACGGGGCCGCTGTCGCTATTGCGGACAACAAATTAGTTGGCGTTATCCAATGGTGGAAATAATAACTGCTTTACTGTTTGGGCTAATAGCAGCAAAGTTTTTGGGCCAGCCGTTGGTGATTATTGGTGGTTTTTTCTTTGCTGGTTTAGCAATCGTTGCTTTTTTTATTGATCTTGATTTCATGGTTATTCCTGATTCTGTTAGTGTTACGGGGATCTTTGGCGGTTTGGTTTATAACTACCTGCGGGCGATCAGTGCCAATAATCACGCTGATTTTGTCGCCGCAATCATTGGTCTGTTGGTTGGTGGCGGGCTCCTTTACTTGATTGGCCTGGTCGGTAAATGGTTGTGCAAAAAAGAAGCCCTTGGCGAAGGAGACTTATATTTAGGGGCGATGCTGGGCGCCTTTCTTGGTTGGCCGAATATTATCTTAGCAATATTTTTAGCGTACTTGATTGCCGGTGTTTTTGTCGGTGGGTTATTGTTGAGCAGGAAAGTGCAAATGGGAAGTTATGTTCCTTTCGGGCCCGCCCTAGTCGCTGGTGGGATAATTACCTTTCTCTTTGGCCAAGAGATTATGATCTGGTATTTATCATTAATGGTGGGGTGAGATAATGAATCGGGCAGGGTGGATGATTTTTTTTCTAGTTATTGTCTACTTTATTTTTTTAATCAGGCAAGATATAATAAATAATCGCGGTTTAAAAGAAGAGGAGAGTCGTTTGGTTACTAACCTGCGTAAAGAGGAGCTCCAGCAAAAGCTTTTAGTTAACCGCCTGCAAGCACTCAAGAATAACAGTTGTCTTGAGGAACTAGCAAGAACAAAGCTGGGTTTTATTAAAAAAGGTGAAACTGCATACAAAGTGATCTTAGGGGGTGAAAAGTAGTTGGCCATTGAGATTGGATCAGAAATTGAAGGGAAAGTTACCGGGATAGCTGCCTTTGGTGCTTTTATCGAGTTGCCAGAAGGGAAGGCTGGTTTAGTCCATATTTCCCAAGTAGCTGATGCCTATGTGACCGATGTTAGTAAACATCTAAAAGTAGGCGATCTTGTCAAAGTCAGAGTCCTTGGTTCCGCCAAGGAGGGGAAATATGATCTCTCTATTAAACAGGTTGGCAAGCCAGCTTGGGAACCAAAACCGCGGCGCCGGCCGATGCAACAAAAAGAAAAACCAGCCGCTGGTAGTTTTGAAGATAAAATTACCCAGTTCTTAAAGCAAAGTGAAGAAAAACTCCAAGACTGGAAACGAAACCTCGATAACAAACAAGGGATCAAGAAGAAGAAAAAGTTAGCTTGATTATTTGCCTGGATGGCGGAATTGGTAGACGCAAGGGACTTAAAATCCCTCGGCTGCATAAGCCATGCCGGTTCGATTCCGGCTCCAGGCAATTAAATATTGCCAGCAATTAGCAGGGGATTTAATGCCAAAAAATGGGCAGCCTGCTCGCGATTACCGCCAAATTTTGATAGTGCCCTGTGCAAGTAAAGCTGCTCGAAATCTTTCAATAAATTATTGCCTAATGGTTGTCCAGAATAAAGAAGCATTTCTAGTGGTAAATCTTTAGGTCTTAATATTTGATCAGTGGCGGTTAACACTAAGTGCTCCAATAGGTTTGCCAGCTGAACTGTATTGCCAGGCCAACCATAGTTATTAAGTAATTCAGCTGCTTCAGAGGTTAAGCGGCAATCTTTATTATATTGTTCGTTGTAGTAATCTAAATAATAGGCGATTAAAAGTGGCAGGTCGGAAGCACGCTCTTTTAGCGATGGAACTTCCAGGTAAACGTCAGCGAAAAACTCAAACAGTGCTTTGCTTTTTTCAATTAAATTATCCGTTGCGCCCCCGATTAGCCGGGCGGTAATTTTAATTGGCACCGTACTTCCTTCACGAGAAAAGCGACCAGCCGCAATGGCTTTAAAAATTTCATCAGGTAGATATTGCAGATTGTCAATAAAAATTGTTCCGTGTTGAACGGCTTCTAGTAAACCGGTTTTGGCAGTTAACTCAGAAAGGGAATTGCCTTTGCCGCGACCAAAGAAAAGCATTTTTAAACTAGCGGTTGTTTGGGTTGGGGATAATTTAACCGTCTTAAATTCACTTTGGCGATGGTTGCTTTGCTGGTGAATTACTCTAGCAACTAATTCTCTTTCTGTGCCAATCGGGCCAATGATCATGACGCGTTGTTCTTCTTTTAAGGTTTTTATCCGTTCAGTTAATAACCGGATTTTTTCGTGTTGGCCAAGCAGTGCTGGCTCGATCCGGTGACCACTTTTTTGCAACGCTTGTCCTTCTAGCCGGAGGGCTTTTTTGCGCAGCAGCTGTTCTGTTAATTTAGAAATAAAGTCGACATCAAAAGGCTTGATTACATAATCACGCGCCCCATATTTAATTGCCGCGCTGGCTTTACGGACATCATTTACAGCCGTAACCATTACCACTTCTAAATCAGGTGATAGTTGTTTTATTCGTTTTAAGGTTTCCAATCCATCAAGCCCAGGCATTTTGATGTCCAAAAATGCCAGATCGATTTTTTGTGTAGTGACAATTTGTAAGGCAGCTTCGCCAGAGGCGGCCAGAAGAAGCTCGTATTTATCACTCAGAATCAAGGCAAATGATTCGCGGATCGACAGTTCGTCGTCGACAACTAAGATCTTAGGCATAGGCGAACCGGTCAATAATCAATAAGGCTTGTTTGCGCAAAATTGGGTCACTCATAATGCCCCGGGTTATAGTGGCAATCATCGGTTTAGCCCCGCTCGCCGCTACTAAAGTAGCACTAAATTCAGCAGCGAGTGCCATTTTGACAATTTTAGTGATTGCCTGCTCAATGGTATCATCTTTCTTTAGTTCTTGCGCTAAACCTTTCTCAAAAAGTTTTATTTTACGACAATCTTCAGCCGCTAACTCATCGCCAGGATTTTTTCCAAGGATTAACGGTAGGAATTCTCGTGTCGGTGTCCATTTTTGTCTCTTTACTTCTGTTCTCATCTTTGCTCACCTCTTGTTAATAACACAGCAAGATTATTGCCAGGTAATTCTGGGCACTTTAGCACAAGAAGTTAGGCAAAGCAAGGAAAATTTGCCCTAGAAAATGGGCATTAGTCGTTAAGACCAAGTTTTTTTTCGAGATTGATTAAGGTATTACGATGGATGCCTAGAATTTTTGCGGCTTTAGATTTTTTGCCACCGCTTTGGGCAATGGCTTGACGAATGAAATCAGCTTCAAATTGCTGGACAGCACGAGTAAAGGTGTTTTCCTCGTTTTTGATTTTTAGGATTGGCCCGCCAACGATTTCTGGCGGCAGATGTTCACTCCCAAGGGTATTAGCTTTAGTTAAAACCATTAACCGTTCAATTAAATTTTCTAATTCCCGGACATTGCCTGGCCAATTATAATTCATTAAGAGGGCCATTGTTTCCGGTTTAACATTATGAATGTTTTTGCCAAACTCTCGATTTAATTTCTCCAAAAAATGGTGAGCCAAAAGCGGGATATCTTCTTTGCGGTCGCGTAGCGATGGGAGCTGGACAGGAATAACATTAAGACGATAAAAGAGATCTTCGCGAAATTTATTTTTTTGGATCGCCGCGCGCAAGTCAGAATTAGTGGCGGCGATAATTCTAACGTCGATTGGAAGGGGATAGCCGGCCCCGATCCGTTCAATCTCTTTTTGTTGGATTGCTCGAAGTAGTTTTGCTTGCATGGCAAGAGGGAGGGAGCCAATTTCGTCCAGAAAAAGAGTGCCACCATTGGCGATCTCAAATTTACCGAGTTGACGTTCATGCGCACTAGTAAAAGAACCCCGTTCATGTCCAAATAATTCCGATTCCAAAAGATTTTCCGGGATCGCGGCGCAATTGACCGCGACAAATAATTTATCTTTTCTCGGACTGCGGTTATGGATTGCCCGGGCAACCAATTCTTTGCCTGTTCCAGATTCACCAGTGATTAAAACGGTCGCCGGACTATGAGAGACATCGTTAATCGTATTAAAAATCTCTCTAATCGGCTGGCTTTTGCCGATAATTTTTTCAAATTGAAATTCTTCGTCAATTAGTTGTTTTAAGGAGAGGTTTTGTTGGCGAAGTTGGCGTTTTTCCAAGACCTTTTCAATCTGAGCCTGGAGGGTGTCGATATCAAAAGGTTTGGTTATATAGTCATAGGCGCCCAGACGAATTGCTTCGACCGCTTTTTTGACCATGATTACAGCGGTAACCATAATCACTTCAATTGTTTCGTCAAAGCTCTTAATCTGCTTTAACGTTTCCAACCCATCAATTTCTGGGAGGCGAATATCAAGCAGGACCAGGTCAACGGGTTGTTTTTTGATTTGGTCTAAAGCCTCACGGCCTGATTTTGCCAACAAGACTTGATAATTTTCTTTAAGCAGCATTTGCAGCGACTCGCGCATGCTCTTTTCGTCATCAACCACCAGGATTGTCGTTGCTGGTTTAGTTCCCTTTTTTGGTGTCATTTTTTCCTCTTTGATCAGCGGTCGGAATTTTTAATTCCTGCCGGTAATAAGCAATGGTTCGTCGGTCGATCCGAGCTCCGCGCTCTGTCATTAAACCGGTGATCTGGCTGTCGCTTAATGGCTGACTTTTATCTTCTTTGGCCACGATCTCTGCCAGCAAGGATTTTATTCGGTTGACGGTCATCCCCTTTGGCCCACGTGGACAAAGATATTTTAATGGCCATAACCCTTGAGGAGTCTGGATATATTTCTCCGCGACACTGCGGGAAATTGTTGACGGGTGAAGGCCGAACTCATTGGCTAAACTATTTTGCGTCAATGGTTTCAGCCACCCCGCCCCTTCGGCCAAAAAGTCCTCCTGGGTGGCAATTATCTTTCGGACAATCTTTTCTAAAGTTTCACCTCTTTTGTGAAAATCTTCCATTAGCTCTTTGGCCCGTTTAAGCTTGGTTTTAATAAATTCTTTGGTAGCGGCATCACTTTTGGGGCTCTCCAGCATTTTAAGGTAATGGGCCGATAAACTTATTTTGGGGCCGTAGCGCTCTTCAAGATTAATCAGTACATATTTGTCGCCAGCTTTTTCAACCGCAAAAGAGGGGATGACATGGCGGGTCCCGCCGCCAAAAGAAGCGCCGGGCTGGGGGTTTAAATTATTCTTAATAAAGCTGGCAATTTCGCTGACCGCGGTTTCAGACAAACCTAATGCTTTGGCGATAGCGTCAAATTTTTGTTCGCCAAGCGCAGTTAGATATTTTTCAACAACCTCCGTTAACAAGGCCTGCAATTCTTCATTCTCGAAATTGTATTGCTCAATTTGGATCAGCAAACATTCCTTCAAGTCTCTAGCGCCAACGCCATCCGGCTCAAATCCTTGGACGATTTTTAAAACTTTGTCGATGGTTGGCCGAGAGAGAGAATGTTTGGCCATCAACCTTTCGCGCACAGCGGGATAATTGATGACGTAGCCAAAATCGTCAATATTTTCGATAATTTCTTTAGCAATCTCAACTTGCTGGGGCGCCAAATCTGCAAGTTCCAGTTGTTCTAAGAGATGGTCAACCAGACTTTTTTCAACGTTGCCAATATTTTCTAGCCCCGGCAGTTCCGAAAAATCGCCTTCTTTTCTCAGCCGTTTGTCAGATGATAAATAACGAATAAATTCAGCAAATTCATCGCAGCGCTCAACTTCCATGACCGGATTTTCTTCAGCTTCTTTACTAATTTCGGCCACCAGATCAGGGTAGGAGAGGTTTAAGACTTTAAGCATCTGCAGCAAGCGTGGGGCGAGGAGGAGCTCCAGCGTCATTTTAAGGTCAGATTGAAGGCGAAGCTCAATCATGCTATAATTATAACACAACGCGGGGTGGAGCAGGCCTACGGCTCTACGAGCCTACGGCTCTACGACCCGGTTAGCTCGTCAGGTCGAGCGAGCACGAAGTGCGAGCGAGAGGCGTAGCCCTCATGAACAATGAAAACCTGTATTTTGTCTATGTTTTACAAAGCTTGAAAGATGGTTTTCTCTATGTTGGTCAAACGGCAGATGTAAAGCATAGGTTGGATAAGCATAATAAAGGGCAAGTTGTTTCGACTCGATGCCGTCGACCTTTTGTTTTGCTTTATTCTGAGGAATTTTCTTCTCGTGCGAAAGCGATGCGGCGAGAAAAATATTTTAAATCGCCTCAAGGCGGTTCTGAGCTGAAAGTAAAGCTTGGAATTTATCGCGGGGTGGAGCAGCCCGGTTAGCTCGTCAGGCTCATAACCTGAAGGTCGTGGGTTCAAATCCCACCCCCGCTATTTTTTCGATTATTTAAGCCCGGTTAAAAAGTGGTTTGTAGACTTGAGTTACATATTGCTGGGCCATTTTTTCTGGTGTGTAGCCAAGCGCTCTTTCTCTCATGACATATCTTGAAGGAATAATTTCAGCCGCTTTTTCTCTAACAAATCTTGTCGCTTCAATTAGTCCAACCCAGAATGCTTCTGAGGTAAGTTTATGATGTGGTGGAGTACTACGTTGAAAGAACAGACCATAAGGTGCCCCAACAATCTCTCTTCCAATGACAGGAAACGGGGTAGCTTTCCATTGTTTTATTCCAATAGTATCATATAGCCCATCAATTGGAGTTACTACCGGAATAACAGTAGCTGCTTGGGCAGCAACAGCGGCTAGACCATGAGGTTCAAACAAACTTGGTTGAGCAACAAGGTCAGATTCAGCCAATTCTCTTATAAATAATTCTTCGCCGTATTCAGCGGTGGTAACAAGGTCATCGCGGATCCTTGAAGCGGCGGTACGAAAATCTCTAAGGGCTTTGGCGATGGGGTGAGTTGTATCACCAATGTTATCAGCAAGAAAGGTTAGCTCGATTTTAATTCCAATTGCTTCCAGAACTTTTAAAGCATTTAAACCAAATTGACCGTCGTAAAATGAATGATGCCCCTTCTGCTCCGCAAGTCGGTGGGGAACTAATATTCTAACCGGCTGATCAAGAGAAGTGCGTATTCGCGGTTTGAAATCTTCACCGGAAAGCGCGGCGATAATACTGCGGGATAGGGAATTAGGGATCCCAATGACCTGGGGACCTCTTCTTTCACACAAGACTTCACCATATTTAACATTTGTTGGCCCGTAAGCGAATCCTCGATTAGCCAAAACCCCGGCATAAGTTTCACTCACTGTTGAAACAACATCTGCGTGGGCCAGAGCGAGAGCGAGTAAATCGGCCTTGTCCTTGCCCCAAGAATGTAGTGCCACCAAATCAGCCAAACCAAGCATGGCTAATGATTGGATGCTGGCTAATGTTGTGTAGGCCGGGTTGTGCACAGTAAAAGCGGTTAAGAAACCCGCCTGTTGGGATAAAATAACTGCTAACGCAGTAAGATGATCATGTCCGTGCACAAGCACAGTGGAGTCAGGGATGGCTGCCTTTAGTAATCTGGCAATTTCGACAATCGCCAGATTAAAAGCTTCAGCCGCTTTAGTCAGATTTCCGCCGCCGTAATTGCCGGAAATGTTAGCCTCAAACAAGTTTGTCCCTGCTCCCCTGTTGTAGGAATCAAATGAGAAATATTCATCATTTATTTCGTGACGAACCCGAAGATAACTGTCAGCACCTTCACCAATTACTTCAACCACCAGAGGAATATTGGTGCCATCATGAAGTTTTACGGGAAGAGGGGTGTTGTATCGTGGACGACCCCACTCAGAACGAAGATGTTTATACGGGGCAACTAAAAAATGGTTTTGCTGTATCTCGGCTAATCCACTATTAAGTGCTGCCAAAGCTTGCCCATAGCCAGAAGGGTTTGCGCCTGGCTGTTCATGTGAAGCCAATAATACAATTCTTTCTTTTCTCGGTGCTGTTGGTTCTAGCCGGTTATGTTTTTCAAGTAATAATCTTAAATGCATTTTATTAATCCTCCCTTAATTAATATAGTATGTAACTATTCCGGGCAAAAATTTATCGAACGCTATAAAATAAATTTCAGGTAATTTTAGAAGATTTTTGGTTGTGTCAAGAAAGCGTCAACCCTGGATTTTGCTTTACGTTCGATGGCTTAAATCAAGATCCATCTTTTTTAATGAATCTTCTTTGCCGAACATGACAATAATGTCGTCTTTTTCAATAATACTACTCCAAGAGGGGATAACGAGATTTTCTTCACCACGACGGATCGCCAGCACGGTTGTATTATATTTATTGCGCAAGTCGAGTTCCGATAACTGTTTACCAACCCAACGTTCTGGTGCCTTGGTGCCAACGATTGAGACATTTTCGCCGATATCAAAGTAGTCCAAGACCCCTTGACTGGTTAGCTTGTTGACCAGTTTAATCGCGGTATCCTGTTCCGGAAAAATGATCTGGTTAACACCCAGCTTTGAAAGGATCCGACCGTGAATCGTGTTATGTGCTTTGCAAATGACCAGCGGAGCATATAAGCCTTTGCAAATTTGCGCGGCGACAATGTTGCTCTCCATATTGCTGCTTTCGGCAATAATGACGACGTCGCAATTGGCGATACCGGCTTCCTTTAAGACCGTTTCGTCGGTAATATCACCGACATAAGCACGGGTGACTTCATCCTTAATGCTGTCGATCACCGCTTTATCTTTATCGACAACAATAACGACCTGTTTTTTGTAGAAGAGTTCGCGGGCGATCTTACTGCCAAAGCGACCCAAACCTAAAACAGCAAATTGTTTTTTCATAATGCCTCTATTTTAGTCTTTTTTTCAAACTAGTCAATTCTTTAGCCAGCTCTTTTGGTAAATCTTTCCCAAAAGTCTTAAAGAATTCTTCAATACTGACGGTCTCTTCATGCCAATCGTTTTTATGGATGGCTAAGAGCTTCGTCATGTTTTCCCGCGGTATCCGCAGTCCGGTTAGGTCAAGATCATTCTCGTGCGGTAGATAACCGATTGGCGTTTCGATCGCGCCCACTTCGCCTTTGCAGCGACTGATAATCCATTCCAGTACGCGTAGGTTTTCACCAAAACCAGGCCAAAGAAAATTGCCTTCCTTATCTTTTCTAAACCAGTTGACATTAAAGATCTTGGGCGGAGCAGACATTTTCTTTCCGACTGCCAGCCAGTGTTTAAAATATTCACCCATATTGTAACCGCAGAAGGGGAGCATGGCCATAGGATCACGGCGGACCTCACCCTGTTTGCCAAACTGAGCGGCGGTTCGCTCTGAAGCCATTGTGGCGCCGACAAAAACACCATGCTGCCAGTTAAATGATTCATAAACCAACGGAGCTAAATGGGCACGACGACCACCAAAAATAATGGCCGAGATGGGAACGCCATGATGATGCTCAAGGCGATTGGTAATTGACGGGACATTCATAATCGGAACGGTAAAGCGGGCATTGGGGTGTGCTCCCAAGATTGTTTCCCGATTTTCATCAACTTGGCCCGGTTTCCAATTTTTTCCCTGCCAGTTTACCCCTTCAGCTGGAACGGGTGGGTCGCCACCTTCCCACCAAACAGTTTTATCCTTCTTTAATAAAACATTAGTGTAAATCGTATTCTTCTGGATCGCGGCCATGATGTTGGGATTAGTTTTGGTATTAGTCCCAGGAGCGACGCCAAATAAGCCATATTCCGGATTAACCGCCCACAGTTTACCGTCGGTATCTATTCTCATCCAGGCGATATCGTCCCCAACCGTCCAAATCCGGTAACCTTTGCGCTTTAACCCCTCAGGAGGTAAAAGCATTGCTAGGTTGGTTTTTCCACAAGCAGAAGGAAAAGCAGCAGCAATATAACCGATGTAACCAGTGGGATCTTCAATTCCCATTATTAACATGTGCTCAGCCAGCCACCCTTCTTTTTGTCCGAGGTAACTGCCGATTCTAAGCGAGAGACATTTTTTGCCGAGCAAAACGTTGCCACCGTAACCGGAACCAACACTCCAAATGGCATTGTCTTCTGGGAAATGGAGGATTAAACGACGATTAATATCTAGCTCAGCTTTGCTATGCAGACAGCGGGTAAAATCACCGTTGGATTTTTCCAGCTGCTGCAAAACAGCTTTCCCCATCCGGGTCATAATCCGCATGTTAAGGACGACGTAAATACTGTCAGTTATTTCTACCCCGATTTTGCTAAATGGTGAGCCAACCGGCCCCATCGAAAAGGGGATGACATACATGGTTCGGCCGCGCATGGCACCTTTTAAGATATCACCGGCCCGTTTGTAACCATCTTCCGGTGACATCCAGTTGTTGGTTGGACCGGCTTCATGTTTGGTTTTTGTGCAGATATAAGTCAAATGTTCAGTTCGGGCGACATCATTTTGGACTGTTCGATGATAGGTACAGCCAGGCAATTTCTTTTGATTTAATTTAAGTAATTCTTCGGACCGACAAGCTTCTTTTTCTAGTCGAGCTCGTTCTTCGGCTGATCCGTCGCACCAGACTATTTTATCGGGAGTACATAATTGGGCACACTCTTTTACCCATTTGGCCAGTTTCTTGTGTTTCGTCATAATGTTTGGTATTATATCATAATATGAAAATTCGCACAAATAATCGGACCGGCAACAAAGTCACCCTAGAAATTGAGACCGATTACAGCGAATTTACCAAGGTGGTATCGCAGGAATACGACGCGGCGAGCAAAGAGGTAAATCTTCCTGGCTTTCGGCCGGGGAAAGCACCAAAAGCGATGGTCGAAAAAGCTCTTAATCGCGATCTGATTGAAGCGCGCGCGGCGCAAACTTTGATCTCTTCTCTCTACGGCTCAATTCTTGACGAAGCCAAATTAGATCCAGTCGATTACCCCAATGTTGAAATTGTCCAACAAGAAGAGGCTAAACCATTTATTTTTAAAATTGTCCTTGACGTTTATCCAGAAGTGAAACTTGGTAAGTATAAAGGCTTAAATGCCGAGAAACCGGAAGTAATTATTAGCGAAACAGAAGTTGATCAGGTCTTGGGCAATCTGCAGAACCGTTTTGCCAAACCGAACTCGGATGGACAAAAAGAAGTTCTTCCTTTAAACGATGATTTTGCTAAAACAGTTAGTAATTTTGGCACCCTGGCCGAATTAAAAGAAGAAGTCAAAACAGCGATGCTGAAAGAGCGGCAGGCCGAAATTGAGGCAGCGGTTAAAAATCAATTGATTGTTGAAGCGGCTAAAGAAGCAAAATTAGAAGTACCCGTTGGGATGATTGAGCGCGAAATTGAAGTGATGCTTGATGAATTAAGGACCTCACTGGCCCAGAGCCGGTTAACCCTAGAAGATTATTTAAAAGGACTAAAAAAAGAAGAAAAAACGCTGCGCGATGAATTGCGCAGTGCGGCTGAGGTCCGCGTACGAGGCAAACTTGTCTTGCAAGCAATCGCCAAAGAAGAAAAGATGACGATTACACCGGAAGAGATCGAGAGTGAATTGCGGCAAATGGCCACTGCCACCGGCGAAGAATTATCCGAACTTAAAACCAGATTATCAAAAGAAGGGACAAGGTTTATCACCGAATATTTACTCCGCCAGAAAGCGTTGGATTTTATTTTGGAGAAAGCTAAGATCAAAGAGATAAAAAAGGAGGAAAAGGATGATCAGTAAGGCACAATTAGTTCCGATGGTTGTGGAACAATCACCAAAAGGAGAACGGGCTTATGATATCTATTCCCGCTTATTAAAAGACCGGATCATTTTTATCGGCACCCCGATTGATGATGATATTGCTAATATAATTATTGCCCAACTTTTATTCTTAGCGGCGGAAGATCCTAATAAGGACATTAATATGTACATTAATTCTCCTGGCGGCGTGGTTACCGCCGGTTTGGCGATTTATGACACAATGCAATATTTAAAATGCCCAATTTCAACCATTTGTATTGGTCAGGCGGCCAGCTTTGGGGCGGTCCTGTTAGCGGCGGGGGAAAAAGGGAAGCGGTTTGTCCTCCCCAATGCCCGGATTATGATCCACCAGCCGCTTGGTGGCGCGCAGGGACAGGCGACTGATATTGAAATTCAGACTAAAGAGATAATGCGGATCAAAAAGATGTTAAATGAAATAATGGCCCGGCATACTGGCCAGCCGTTGGCTAAATTGGAAAAAGATAGCGAGCGCGATTTCTACATGAGCGCTCAGGAAGCCGTTGATTACGGATTGGTTGATGAAGTGATTTCTTCGGTTAAGGGAAAAGCAGTCGAAAAAAAGTCTAAATAAATAATATGGGCGATCCGGTCCACAAACCTGACAAGAAAAAGCCGGAAAAGCTGACTGAATGGCGGGAAATTTTACCGCTCATCTCTCTGCGCAATATTGTTGTATTCCCCCAAATGATAGTGCCGCTTTTTATCGGGCGGAGTCACTCAATTAAAGCGTTACAGGACACGATGGCGAAAGAAAAAATCCTGGTTTTTGCGTCTCAAAAAAATGAGAGCGAAGAAGAACCCACCCCACGTGATATTTGCCAGATTGGCACTTTGGCTGAAATTGTTCAGTTAATGGAATTGCCTGACGGCACAACAAAAATCCTGGTTGAGGGAATTTGTCGAGTTAAAATTGAAGAGTATGTGCAGGAAAAACCCTATTTTCGGGTTGGGGTTTCACGGGTGACCGAACCTGAAGAAGTTTCTTTAGAAGAAGAAGCACTGGTTAGGACAATCATCAAACAATTTGAGGAATATGTGAAGCTTAATCGGCGAATCCCGGCCGAAACTTTGATGTCAATTGTTAATGTTGATAACCCTGGCCGCCTAGCTGATTTGGTTGCGTCATATCTTTCGCTTAAAACAGAAGAGAAGCAAGAGATATTAGCGGCAGTTAAAGTTGAGAAACGGTTACAGCGATTATCAGAAATAATGGAGAAGGAAATTGGGGTGCTTGAAGTTGAGAAAAATTTACAGGGCAAGGTTAAACACCAGATCGAAAAAGTCCAAAAAGAATATTATTTAAAAGAAAAGCTTCGAGCGATTCAGGCCGAGTTGGGCGAAGAAGAAGATGGGCAGGAGCCCGAAATCGGAGAGTATCACAAAAAAATAGAAGCGGCAAAACTTCCACCCACAGTTAAAGAAAAAGCGCTAAAAGAGCTGGCTCGCTTAAACCAGATGTCACCGATGGGATCCGAGGCCTCGGTTATTAGGACCTATCTTGATTGGCTGGTTGAACTGCCGTGGAAGAAAAAGACCAAAGGGAAAATTGATATTGCGGAAGTAGAAAAAATTCTTGATGAAGATCATTACGGTTTGGAAAAAGTTAAAGAGCGAATCCTGGAATACTTTGCTGTCTTGCAGCTGACCGGGAAAATCGGGAGTACAATCTTGTGTTTTGTGGGACCGCCGGGAGTGGGAAAAACTTCAGTTGCCCGCTCAATTGCCCGAGCGATCGGGCGGAAATTTGTGCGAGTCGCTTTAGGGGGGGTCCGCGATGAGGCCGAAGTTAGAGGCCACCGTCGGACCTATGTTGGCTCGCTTCCTGGCCGAGTTATGCAGTCGATCCATAAAGTTGGAGTCAACAATCCTGTTTTTTTACTTGATGAAATTGACAAATTAGGGAACGATTTTCGTGGTGATCCAGCCGCGGCCTTACTTGAAGTCCTTGACCCGGAGATGAACAAAGAATTTTCCGACCATTACCTGGAAGTTGAATTTGATTTGTCTGATGTCTTTTTTATCACGACGGCTAATACCCGTGACACAATTCCCAAACCGCTGCTTGACCGAATGGAAACAATTTATATGTCTGGTTATACCGAAGAAGAAAAAATGGGGATCTTAAAAAACTACTTAACTCCTAAGGAAATGGAAAAGCATGGGCTTAAAAAGGATCAAGTAGAATTTGAAGAATCAGCCTTAACCGCTATTATTCAGGAATATACGAAGGAAGCTGGCGTGCGTAATTTAGAACGTGATGTTGCAACGATATTGCGAAAAATTGCGACTAAAATAGTTAAAGCCGAAGCGAAAAAGAAAACAGTCATTCACCGAGAAGATTTAACTGAATATTTAGGCGCACCGCGCTTTAGGGTCGGTTTAGCTGAAGAAAGAGACCAGGTTGGGTCAGCGATGGGGCTGGCGTGGACCGAAGTTGGTGGTGATACGATCCCGATTGAAGTGACAGTTCTCCCCGGACGTGGTAATTTAACTTTAACCGGCCAGTTAGGCGAAGTAATGCAAGAGTCAGCCAAGGCGGCGATGAGTTTTGTCCGCTCCCGAGCCAATGTTTACGGTTTAGACGAGAATTTTTACCGCAAAGTCGATATTCATGTCCACGTTCCGGAAGGAGCAGTTCCCAAAGATGGTCCGTCAGCTGGGATAACGCTGGCGACGGCACTAACTTCAGCCCTAGCAAAAATTCCGGTTCGTCACGATATTGCGATGACGGGAGAAATCACCTTGCGTGGTAAGGTTTTACCAATTGGTGGCTTAAAAGAGAAAATTCTGGCGGCGCGCCGCGCCGGCATTAATAATGTGATCATTCCTAAGGAAAATAAAAAAGATTTGGACGAGATCAAAAAAGAATTGCCGGCGGGAGTAAAAGTTAATTTTGTCTCTGAGATGGATGAAGTGCTGGCCTTAGCTTTAATTAGTCAAATGAAGGAGAAAAAGAAACGATCAAACGAATCGTCCAATTTACGTCTTAATTAGGAGGCTAGGTTATGAAAGTAAAAAAAGTGATTATTGGCGTAATGTTAGTGTTAGTAGTTGGCTTGTTAATTGGTTGTGGGGCGCGCAGTGAGACAACATATTATGCCTATAACCCATGTTGGACCAGGGGTGGGGAGGTTCTTTATGTTGGGGCAACAAGTACAGTTAATCGGGATGTGATTGGTTCTCAAGTTGGTTCAAGCTACGCTGAGTATTTAAAGACGATTTATCCGTCGGGCACCGGAGAATCTTCGGTCCTGGCTGATACAACTGCGACTCCAGCATATGTTACGACCTGTTCACCGGCAACCGATTACGTTGCTTATGGCACTAATTTGCGCAATGGCCTTTACCGGAGTGTTATTATCCAAAATATTGCCACTGGGACTCATGGCGGAATGGAGCGGACCGAACTGATTTTTAATCCCGGGATCAAATCATTTGACTGGTCAAACGATGGGACCAAGTTGGTTTATTGTACCAGCAGTGAAGTCAGAACGATAAAAATTGATGGTTCAAGCGATACTTTAGTCTTAACGATATCAAGTCTGGAATCGGTTAGTTGGCGTAATGGTGGTCGAATTGCCTTTGTTACTACTGCTGGCACCGATAAATATTTATCTCTTATTTATGCTGACGGCAGCGGGCGCCTGGAGTTAGCGGCTGCCGCCTCTGTGACAACACCCCAAATTTCCGCACTTAATACTAATGAAGTAATTGGGCTTAATGGAACAACAATTGCTTCGGTTGATGTCAGTGCGGTTACTCCTACACTAGTGACAATTAAAAGCAGCTGTGCCGGCGATCGTCTCCAACTTTCTCCCGACGCCAGCCAGTTAACATACAGCAAAACTAACGAAAGTACCGGAGTTTATCTCCTAAATATTGCTACCGGGGTCGAGACGAAGTTGAAGTAAGACTGGGCAGTGCTGGACTCGAACCAGCGACCTCCTCGGTGTAAGCGAGGCGTTCTAACCAACTGAACTAACTGCCCTTATTAACTAACAACACGGTCCGATTCACATCGGACCTCAACTTACAACTAACAACTTTGAATATTAGCATGTCTTGACTCATAGTCGCAAGGTAAGATAAACTTGTAAAACCGGTTGTTGGTTAGTCTGGGCGCGTAGTTTAGTGGTAGAATGCTTCCTTCACACGGAAGAGGTCAGAGGTTCGATCCCTCTCGCGCCCATGGGTTGTAAGTCGTTAGTTGTAGCGAGTTTCGATGAAATCGGAACGAGCGTGTTGTAGTGAGCGCAGCGAACGTGTTGTTAGTTAATTGGGGCCCATAGCTCAATGGTGGAGCAATCGACTCATAATCGACAGGTTCTAGGTTCGAACCCTAGTGGGCCCATTAATATAGTAATTAGTAATTAGTAGTTAGTAATTTGTAGTTTGTAGAACAGGAGGGAGAAAAGATGAGTGAACAAGGAAGCGTTGAAGATCTAATCAAGAAAATCGAAGATTTTGAAAAGACGATCAAAGCCCTGCAAGATAACGTGGCCGTATTAAAGCAAAAGTTAGCTGAAAAGCAGGCAAAATACGGACCAGATATGAACCAGTGGCCAAAAGACAAATAGGACTGGTTCTCCTTTTCTTTTTACTGGCGACAACGGCTTTAGCGGTAGGCTCTTTTACCAAATTTCCGGTTTTAGAGTATCACCTGATCAGCCGGCCGGAAGCGCGCTGGACCAGAACGCCGGAAAATTTTCGCGCCGACCTGGAATGGCTGCGCGCTAACAACTACTATCCAGTTAATTTGCGCGATATTTTAGACGGTTTTCCTGGTTTGCCACCAGGAAAAACTCCGGTAGTTCTGACTTTTGACGACTCATCTTCCAGCCAATTCCGCTATCTGCCAAACGGGACGATAGATCCCGATTGCGCTGTCGGCATCATTAAAGCTTTTCATGACAAACAGCCCAAAGATTGGCCGCTGCGGGCGACATTTTTTATTGTGATCGGCACTAATAATCCAGACCGTAATCTTTTTGGTCAAAAAGAGCTGGTGGAAAAGAAGCTGAAACAATTAACAGAGTGGGGAATGGAAGTCGGCTCACATACTTACTGGCATGATCGATTAAATAAAACCAAGCCTGAGTTAGCAAAATATTCTTTAGCTCGATCTTATGATACTCTCAAGCGTTTAAGCGGTCAGGAAATAGTCAGTTTAGCGCTGCCGATGGGGCTCTATCCCAGTGATGAGGTTGGAACCTTTAAGGCGCAATACCAAAAGATCAAGTATGATTTTAAGCTGGCTTGTGAGGTTGCCGGAGGCTTGCAGCCTGCACCGTGGACACCACAGTTTAATCCTTATCATATTCGCCGGATCCAAACGATTGGCTCGGAGTGGAAAAAACATTTTGGACGTGGTGATTAATTATCAGACTATTTTGGGATAACTGTTATAGTCATAGTTTCCTGCTTAGTGCCATTTGTCCCTGCATCCAAAGTAAAGGTTATAGGATAAGTGCCAACTTCACTGGAACTTGGTATCCATTTGAAGAATGGGTAGTTATCACCGTGGGTATAGCCGTAGGCATCCACCGCTTTTTTAAAGAACACTGGCCTTGTGCCAAATAATTTGGTCGCCGCGTCTGGATCATCATTTGTGGGATAACGGTCGTACGAAGTTATGGTTAAACTTGGACAACTGACCGAAAGATTGTAAAACGATTCTTGGTCAAGATAAGTCCTCCACTTGGAATACGTTCCATAGTTATTTCTGGTTACGCCATAAACATAAAATTTGACTAGATCATTTACTTTTACGGTAATATCTTTGACCGGCTCGGTTTTAGTAAACAGGTCGATCGGAAAAAATAGATATTGCCGCAAGGCGCTGACGTTATAGACACCGGCTTCATTATATGAGTTTTCGACTAGCGCGACACAGGTAATCCCGGTCTTTGGACCGGCTAGAACACCGGAAGCTAAGGGAACACCAAAACTATCAAAATTGAGATAGAAATATGGCCAACCAAGCTTGGCCTTGGCATTACTGACAATGCTAGCCCGCAGTGTATCAGTTAAAGTAACTCCTTTAGGTCGGCGCGCCCCCAGGTAGATATGGCCCAACACTTTGAAATAGTCGGAACGGCCGTATTGCACTCCGTTACTACCGCCAATATCCTTGGCGACTGTTGATTCGATGAGGTGTTTGATGCCATAGCCCTCTATTGTTCCCAAATACATCCCCACATGTCCTGGAGTCCACGAACCGTCATAGTAGAACCCTCGGTCCGATCCCCGAGCACCGGTCAGGGCAAAAATAATATCGCCTGGTTTTAAATACTTATAATCATAAGAGGCACCAAAATCAAAAACCAAGTACGCTTTTTCCTGGAAAAAAGCCCACACAAACGAGAAATGATTAGTTTTTACCGTAATTGTTCCGGTTGAAGTGTCAATTGATTCTGGGGAGACGATCGCCGCGACCGATACTTCAGAACTGCTTACTGCCTCCTGGCTGTTTGCTCCTCCGACTACCCCAACCATTATCTCCTGATCTGACCTAACTCTGCTCGGGTCATACCTAAGAGTAACTGTTGCTGGTATCGCCAGGCTTTCGATCGTTGATACGTAGACTGCGCTTAACACTTGATCGGGCAAACAACTGGAACTAAGCTTGTTGACGGTGACAATTGTATCGCTGGTGACCGCACCGGCCGGGAATGATACCGTTGTTCCGTCGGAAAAATTAATTGTTCCGCCTGTACCGACTGAGACATCCTTTTGAGATGTTTCGTGGTTAGCGGCTGTCGTAGTCGTCACCGCTGAAGTAGTAGTAGTGGTGTTTTGTTCTGCTGCTGTGGCACAGCCGCCGCCGCCAAAGTAGATAGCAAAAAGGAGCAGAACAATAAAAACCGAAAAACCCCAGACATTAAGCCAACCTTTCTTGATGAATAAATTTAACATCTCTGCTACTCCTATTTATGGGGTAATAATATGCCCTTGTTAGTTTTACGTCAACTCGAAAGTTGACAATTAAAATTTAAACTAGTAGAATTTTGGCATTATGAAAATAAAAAATTTTGGATTACTATTCGGTTTAATTTTAATAATTTCTACTATTTATGCTTGCACAGCCTCTTCACCCTGTTTAAGGCACTTTCTTTATTCAATCACTCTAACTCCTTCTTCCAGCACGCTAACTGTTGGTCAAACGCAATCTTTTGCGGCCACAGGGCGGGATAATAATGGCAATGTTGTCACTTTTAACCCTAATTGGAAAGTTTTTGGTGGCATTGGGACAATTAACAGTGCCGGAAACTTTGTCGCCACTGCTGTTGGGACTGGCCGAGTTGTCGCCACTAGAGGGTACATTTATTATGGTTGTATTTCGGGGGAAGCAATTATTACCGTTAACCCGACTGCGGGAGCGGCGTCAGCGCTGGCCTCGATTGTTGTTACGCCTGACACACAATTAAAGGTTGGGGCAAGCCAAACTTTTACCGCCACTGGTTGTGATCTCCAGGGAAATCCGATTGCTATTGAGCCGACCTGGAGTGTTAGCGGAGGAATTGGGACGGTAACGCAAACGGGCGTTTTTGTTGCCACCCTTGTTGGTGAAGGAGCGGTAGTTGCTAACGTTGATGCAATGTCAGGCCAAGCTGTTGTGACGGTTGAGGCAGATGGAGGATCAACCACTTTTACTCCGGTTTTAACTTCTATTTTTGTCTCGCCGAGCAACGAATCTATTTTGGTCGGTGAATATTTGCAATTTTCCGCTACCGGTTACGACCAAAATGGCAATATTATGACCGAAGGATTTGCCCCGCTTTGGAGTGCTAATAGAGGAGAAATTTATTCTGGTTTATTTTATGCCACGGCTGAAGGGGCGGGAATTGTCCAAGCAGCTCAAGATAGTGTTAGTGGGCGGGCGACAATAAACGTTTATAATCCGTAATTTTAAGGCGCGCCAAACTTTATCACGTAAACTTCTAAACGATTGCTATAGTCCTTGGTGTTATCCTCGTTCAGGAGTGGCACGAAAGGGGAAAAGGTATTATGCATATTCCGGATGGATTTCTTGATCCAAAGGTTTCGATGGGAATGATGGGGGTAGCGGTGGCAGTCTTTAGTTATTCCTTAGCTAAAATGAAAGAGGTGGTGACAGCCCTTCAGCCGGTTACTGCCTTAGCAGCAGCCGGAAAAAGTGTTGGTAGTATGGCCGGTGGAATGAGACGGATTTTAACTAAGGATGGAGAGCGGACAATTTATAAGCTGGTCATGGTTGTAGTCTTGGTTTTTGTTGTCCAGATGTTTGACTTTACAGTTATCAATGGGACGACAGGGCATATTATGGGAGGGATGCTGGCTGCACTTATCCTTGGACCATTTGTGGGTGCAATTGCCATGTCTATTGTTCTTATTACCCAAGCTTTTTTCTTAGCTGATGGGGGTGTATTAGCATTAGGGGCTAATATTGTTAGCATGGTATTGTTTGGGACAATAATTCCTTTTTATTTATATTCTTTCTGCAAAAAGATTATTCCAGAATGGGCCGCGATACTTTTTGCCGGTTGGCTGTCTCTCCCTTTAGCGGCCTTGGCTTGTGCTTTAGAGATAAGCTTGTCTGGCCAAGCGCCAATAAGTGTTATTGTTCCGGCGATGCTTAAAGTTCATCTGCTTATTGGCGTAGCGGAAGCGTTATTTACGTTTTCTTTGCTCAAAATATATCGTCTAATAATTAATGAGCAAGAGTTAATGGGGACAATATTAGAGGATTCGAACATTTAAGCTTTCGAATCTCGACTTACCGTCCCCATTTTAGCTAGCTGTTCATCTTGGCAAAAACCAGGCCAGCTGATTCTGGAATTGAAACTTTTGAACAAGTCTTGTAAAATACTCCATTTTTTTCGCCGCAGGCGAAAAATATAGCCCCACGGGGATTTACCCGAAAGAGACCGCTCTAGTTAAAGTATGTTATCCGGAAAGAATGGAAGCGAGAATTTAGGCGTGATTATCCCCCCTAGGTATATAGCCCAATAAACACCATACATCATTTAAAAAAAGCGAAATTCCCGCCGGAATTGGCCGATATATATGTGGGACTTCTGAAGGGTCAATTAATCAGAGGTCTCTGTAGGAGTTCTGAAAACTTGTTGGAAGCAATTAGTTTTTCGGAGATCTCTATATAATAGGCAACGCTATTATTTTAGGAGTTGGTAGATATTTATGTCTAACGTAGAGGCTTCTTTATTAATGAATCTTGCGAGAAATGCTGAAGTCTTTAGAAGCACTAAAACGCCATTAGCAACGAGTCGTGAGTCTTTATTACAAGCTGGGAAACATGCTGGAATAAAACTTTTAATACCAACTCCGGTTGAAATAGCTCATGTTCGTTATTTTCTAGTCTATCCTCATAGAAATCAAAAAGATATAACAACCATACTTATTAGATCGATGATTTCGATCGATAGACGCTTTCATTTTGAATCAGATAATGAAATATTTTTCGGGATTCATCGTAGTTGCTACGGCTTGGGAATTGAGCCAAATACTGATGGGGCGGCCCCTTTGAGAGAAGCGCACGGTTTTTTGCTTCCTGATCGAATTTTCGCCACACCCCCAGGACAAAGAATCGCCTCATGCGTTGAATTCAGTTTAATGCTTACTGTTTTCCTCAGACAGGCGGGGATAAAAGCATATTTAAAAGGAGCACTTTTCCATACTGTTGTTGTGGCAGATCTTGATGGCAAGGCATACGAGCTCGATGTGGCAAAGAATAACTTTAGAAGGACAGATAATTTAGAAGGCGTTCTTACAGATAATGATGTTATGGCTCTTTACTATCATGTTAGTTCTGGAATGGCTTGTGAACAAAAAAAATATAATAGATCCCTTGAATATAATACTTATGCCCTTGAGTTAAATCCGAATTGGCCGCAACTATGGATCAATAGGGCGGATCGTCTGCAAAAACTTGGGAGAACAGAGGATTCTTGGGACTGTGCTAACAAAGCGCTGGAGCTATTTTTTTGTAATGAGAAAGATTTTTCAAGAAAAGAAGCAATCCTTTCTAGTATGTCAGGGACTGAAAATGGGAGGCTGGCAATTGATATTCTCATGGGGATAATTGAGCTTTCAAACATACAAAGGCAACATGGGATAGAAAAACAAGAAGCAAAATCGTTGCTTACCGGGTCTGGAATGGCAGAGCATTTAAGCGCAGATCAAAGAATAATATTTGATGCATAATATCATTTTCGGATAATTTTGTGAATTCAATGGATGTGTTATTGGTATTTATGATTAATATTTTTAATAAGAAGTAAAGCAATAATTATAGTTCGAAATTATCAAGTTTGGTAGTCCCTGATTATTTCTGACTATTAATCAGCCCCGACAGCATTTTAGATAATTCTTCGAGCATTGAATAATGCCAGTTGTATTTAGTGGCATCAATTTTATTCTTGGCTTTCAGAACATCAAGGATGGCAACACATTCAAATGTTGAGCCTCTAGCGGTAATATAGAAATGCTTTTTGTCCGCTTTGCCGTACCTTCCGGCACCTTCGGCTATATTTAACGCGATTGAAAGGGATGCCCTTGATAATTGGTCGGAAATGCGGGAATTCTTGGGTAGATCCAATAAAAGAAGTAAATCTTCCACTTCTCTGGCGTAGTCTAACGCTAACCGATAAACAGGAAACCGTTCAAAATCAAATGCCATCTGCCAACCTCCCTTTCCAACCCATAGAATTAAGGAGTAAGGATAAGAATGAAGGATAAATTTGCTGCTCCAATTGCGATTAGGCTTCGCAACAACATCCCCTTAATTCTTCTTCTTATTCCTTCTCCTTAAATTTGCGCAGCAAATTTATAGCCCCAACGGGATGCGTTTCGAACTTGTTGGAACTGATCAAAAGTATATCATTCTACGATGAACTTGTGAATTCGCTTGCCTCCCTTTCCAACCCATAGAATTAAGGAGAAGGAGAAGAATGGAGGATAAATTTGCTGCTTAAATTGCGATCAGATTTCGCAGCAACATTACCTTAATTCTTCTCCTTATTCCTTCTCCTTAAATTTGCGCAGCAAATTTATAGCCCAACATTCTTTAGGGCGAACCATTTCCTTAATATTACCAAATAATGTTCATGGATGCAAAAAGCTAAATCTTGGGCGTTCTTCCTGACTCCCGG